>Ga0182014_10000033_pt1 | contig 132046 bp, 118 predicted proteins | sample 612S2DmetaG_FD_120489 | JGI IMG/M metagenome (GOLD analysis project Ga0182014, IMG submission 120489) | Permafrost microbial communities from Stordalen Mire, Sweden - 612S2D metaG | ecosystem: Environmental > Terrestrial > Soil > Wetlands > Permafrost | place: Sweden: Stordalen | collected... | reverse complement strand
TGCCTCAGGGTCGGCGACTGGTTCAGGGTCGGCGAGTGGCTGGGGTGCAGCGGATGGCTCAGGCTTAGCGAGTGCCTCAGGGTCGGCGACTGGTTCAGGGTCGGCGAGTGGCTGGGGTGCAGCTAGTGGCTCAGGCTCAGCGGGTGGCTCAGGCTCGGCGGGTGGCTGAGGTCCGTTAGATGGCTCAAATTCGGGCGTGGGCACCACGGTCAGGGGGGCCGCATCGTCGGTGAGGCGCTGGAGCATCTCCTCCACCGCATCAGCGCCCAGGCGCTCGGCTGGTTCCTTGCGGAGCAACCCGCTGATGACCGGCCACAGCGGGCCGGCGTGGCTCGGCGGGTCGGGCTCGTCGATGACGACTGCGGTCAGGCTGGCCAGCGCTCCCTTCCGTTCGAATGGGGGCCGGCCCTCCACCGCGGCGTACAGGCACGCGCCCAGGGCCCACATGTCGCCCGCGGCGGCGGCGCGCTCTCCGCGGGCCCGTTCCGGCGAAATGTACGACGGCGAGCCGACCAGAACGCCCGAGCCGGTCAGAGCAGGGCTGTCGGCGGCCCTCGCGATGCCGAAGTCGGTCAGCACCACCCGGCCCCCCGGGGCGAGCAGCACGTTGGCTGGTTTCACGTCCCGGTGCAGGACGCCGGCGCGGTGCGCCGCCCGGAGCGCGGCCAGGATACCGAGGCCCACCTGAGCGGCCTGCGCGGGCGGCAGCGGCCCGTCTTCGACGATCACATCGCGCAGCGAACGGTGCGGAACAAGCTCCATCACGAGCCATGGCTGGCCGTCTTCCTCGACGATGTCGTAGATGGCGACCACGTTAGGGTGGCTGAGCCGCGCGGCCATCTGGGCTTCCCGCAGGGCGCGACGGCGCGCGATCTCCCTTTCCCCCGTGTCCAGCAGCGGGGGCCAGACGATCTCCTTGACCGCGACATCGCGGCCCAGCAGTTGGTCGCGTGCCCGCCAGACGACTCCCATCCCGCCCCGGCCGATGACGGCGCAAAGCCGGTAACGCCCGGCAAGAAGGCGTTCTGGCTCGGCGGGATCCATATCAGCCCGATTACCCTTTCGCGCCTGCGGTTAACGATGTGAGCGGCCCAAGACCGGCGTGGATGTGTTCTGCGCTCGTCCCCGGTGCGCCCGCTACACGCGGCGCCAGCGCGCTTCGCAGCACGAGTAGGCACCGAACATGATCAGGCCGATGGCCACCACCAGCAGCAGCCACGGGCCGAGCGGGGTCAGCGCGAGGGCACGCAACGCCGAGTCCACCCCCTTGGCCTGCTGTGGCTGGGCCCGGACCGCGGCGATGACGAGGAACACTCCGGCGGTGACGAATACCGCCCCGCGGGCCATGCCGCCCGCCCGGCCGAGCCACGTCACGACCTGCCGCGTCCGTGGCCGCATCTGGCCGGTGTTCAGCTTTTTGAGGAAGTGCTTCTGCCAGGCCGAGTAGGCCAGGTACAGACCCGCTCCGGCGATGACCAGGCCGGCGATGACGACCACGACCCGGCCGCCGGGGTGACTCATCGCGCTCGCGGTCAGGTCGACGGACTGCTGATTGCTCGACTGCGGTGCGCCCACCCCGAGAGCGTACTTCAGGACACCGTAGGCGATGAAGCCATAGATAACGGCGCGGCCCAGCGCGGCCAGCCGCGTGCTGGCTTTCCGCCCGTCCGGGCCTGCGGAGCCGTACGCGGCCTCGGTCAGCCGCCACAGCGTCATCCCGGCGAATCCGATGACCAGCAGCCACAGCGTGACCTCGCCGAACCTGTTACCGCCGAGGAGGTGCAGCGCTCCCGTGCGGTCAGCCTGCTGACCGGAATGGCCGAACGCCATCTGGACCGCGATCCAGCCGATGATCACGTATATGACGCCGCGGGCGGTCAGGCCGGCCCGGGCGAGGAACCGCATGACCGGACTATTCGCCGCGCGCCGGCCAACTGACCGGCCGGCGTTCTTGCCGGTGCTCCGGCCGGAGTGCCCAACGTTGCGACCCTTCCGGCCCGCCGCCGAGGTGACCACTGTGTACCTCCCTTAGACACCGCCGGGGATGCCCGTAATGGCACAAAGCAAACAAACCTCATCACATCGGCGGAGAATTGGTGGCCGGTACGGCCCCGGCATGTGGCCAGGATCAGCCGGCCTGGAACGATGGGAACCATGAATTCGCCCGAATTGATGCGCTCAGCCGAGGCCAGGGGAGTGGCGACGTCCTACCGTCCGTCGCCGGACCGCGAGGTCATGGTGTCGGCCGAGACGATCGAGGCGGTCCTGGCCGCGCTCGGTGATCCCCCGGTGGCGCGCCCGCCGGCGGCCGGCGCGGACGTGGCCGCCCTGACCGCACCGCTCCCCCGGGACCGGTCCTGGGGCCTGATCATCCAGCTCTACGCGGTCCGCTCGCGCGCGTCCTGGGGACACGGCGACTTCCGCGACCTGGCCGACCTGGCGTCCTGGAGCGCACGTGACCTGGGCGCCGGGTTCGTGCTCATTAACCCGCTGCACGCGGCCGAGCCGGTCCCCCCGGTGAGCACATCCCCGTATCTGCCGATGAGCAGGCGGTTCATCAGCCCTCTGTATCTGAGGATCGAGGACATCCCGGAGTACGCGGCCCTCGACGACCGTGAGCGCGGCCACATCACGGTGCTCGCCAAGCCATTGAAGGCCGCCAGCGAAGCAGGTTCCCTGCTGGACCGGGACGCCGTCTGGGCGGCGAAGCGGACCGCGCTGAAGATCTTGCACCAGGTGCCGCTGAGCCCGCAGCGCGCCGCCGAGTACGGCGCATTCCGGGAACGTGAGGGCCAGGCGCTCACGGACTGGGCCACGTGGTGCGTGCTGGCCGAGATCCACGGTCCCGACTGGCGGGCCTGGCCCGCATCGCTGGCGCGGCCCGGGGCCGATGCGGTGGCCATGGAACACAGCAGGCTGCTCCGGGAGGCTGACTTCCACGCCTGGCTGCAGTGGCTCGCCGACGGCCAGCTGGCCGCGGCGCAGGACGCGGCGCGGGCCGCCGGCATGAGTATCGGGATCATTCAGGACCTGGCGGTCGGCGCGTATCCCGGCGGCGCGGACGCCTGGTCGGACCAGGATGTGTTCGTCCCGGGCGTCACCGTCGGCGCACCTCCCGACGAGTTCAACCAGCGCGGCCAGGACTGGGGATCACAGCCGTGGCATCCCGAGCGGGTGGCCGAGCAGCGTTACCAGCCGCTCGCCGGCTTGATCACGGCGGCGGTGCGGCACGGCGGGGCACTCCGGATGGATCATGTGATGGCCCTGTTCCGGCTGTGGTGGATACCGCCGGGCCTGACCCCGGACCAGGGCACCTACGTCCGGTACGATCACGTGGCGACCGTAGGGGTCCTGGCTCGGGCGGCGATCGAGGCCGGCGTACCGGTGATCGGGGAGGACCTCGGCACGGTGGATCCGTGGATCCGTGACTACCTGGCCGGGCACGGCGTGCTCGGCACGTCCATGCTCTGGTTCGAGCGCCGCGGGGACGGCACGCCGTTGCCGCCGGGAGAATGGCGGCGCCACAGCCTGGCGACGGTCGGCACCCACGACATGCCGCCGGCCGCCGCGTTCCTCACCGGCGAGCATGTCGAGCTCCGGGCCAGCCTGGGGGTACTGGCCCGTTCGGTGGAAGATGAGCGGGCCGAGGCGGACGCGACACGGTCGGCATGGCGTGCCGCGCTGGCCGCAGAGGGCCTGCTCCCGTCGGGCGGACATCCCTCTCTCACCGAACAGGTGGTCGCCCTGTACGCCTATCTGGCCCGCACGCCGGCCCTCCTGATCGGGGTGTCACTTCCCGACGCGGTGGGCCAGCGGCAACCGCAGAACGTGCCCGGCACGATGGACGAGTACCCGAACTGGCGGATCCCGCTCGCCGATGGCGAGGGCAAGCCCATATTCCTCGAGGATCTCGGCACTCATCCCGGTGTCCTGGGCATCGCGGATGCGGTCGGAGGCAAGGCCTAGGCGTATTCGTCAGGCCCTGGGCTTCCCAGTGCGGATCCCGGCCGGACGCGGCGAGGACGCGGTCTGGAGCCGAGGCCGGCCCGGCGAGCGGCACCGGCGCCGCGAACCCGCCATACTGGCGGAACATCTCGGCGTTGGCGTCCACGGTGGCGGCCGATGCCATCTCTTCGTGCAAGAGCACCGGTTTTCCTCCTGTCTGGTTTTCTCGCGTCGCACCCGTCCGAGCTAGGCCCGCCGGAGCCGCGCTTCTTCAAGAAATGCGACGTCTATCCTGGTCGGATGGCAGGTGGCGCGGTCTGGCCGGCGACCTCACCCGCGACTTCACCGCGACCATCGGTGTCTCTCCTGCCCGTTATGTCACACATCCCACAACAACACCGCAAATCCCTGGGGTGAAGCCGTAGCATGAGCGCGGCCACGGCGGACATCGCCGGATCTCCGGGCAGAAAGGGCTGATGGCCGTGACCGATGGGGACCGTGGTGAAGACGTCCTGCGGTACCGGCAGATGGTCGAGAGCCTCCGGCGGCGGCACCCCGACTGGATGATCATGTACGGCACGTACAGCCAGATGTTCTGGGCTTTCCCGCTGTTCACTGCGCGGGCCGGGCACTACGTCGGGGCCGCGGACCCGGCGGAGCTGGACCGCCAGATGGGGGCGGCCGAGACGAGCCTGGGCCGGCCGTGAGCGGTCCCGCGTGGCGCCGTCAGGGGATCCCCGCCACCCTTCGGGGATCCCCCCGCCGTTAGGGGATCCCGGAAATCCGGTCCCCGATGCGCGCCAGCGGGGACGTCCGGGCTGAGCCGCTGCCCTCGGCGTGGTCAGCCGCCCGGTACAGCGCATAGAGGCTGTGGACGCCGGCCCAGCGCAGGGGTTCCGGCTCCCAGCGGTGAGCGCGATGGCCCACCCAGGGCAGCGTGGTCCGCTCGGTGGTATGCCCGGCGACCAGGTCGGCCAGCGTATGCCCGGCCAGGTTGGAGGCCGCGACGCCGTGGCCGGTGTATCCCCCGGCCCAGCCCAGCCCGGACGCCGGGTCGGCGGTGACCGTCGCGCACCAGTCACGGGGCACCCCCAGGACCCCGCACCAGGCGTGATCGATCCTGGAGCGCGCGGCGGCCGGGAACAGCGCCCGCAGGACGTGCCCCAGGGTCTCGATGGCCGCGGGCTGGGTCACGCCCCGGTGGTCGACGCCGGAAGCGAAACGGTAGGGGACACCGCGGCCGCCGATCGCGATCCGGCCGTCGGCGGTCCGCTGGGCGTACATGTACACGTGCGCGCTGTCGCCGATGGTCTCGTATCCGGTCCAGCCGATCTCCCGCCAGGCATCGTCATCCAGCGGTTCGGTCACGATCATGGAGCTGTTCATCGGCAGCAGGGTGCGGCGCTGCCCGGGCAGGCGGGCGGTAAAGCCCTCCGTGGCGCGCAGCACGAACGGCGCCGTGACGTCGCCGAATACCGTGCACGCCCGGGCCATGGCGGGACGTGTGCCGTCCGTTCCGGGGACGGCGGAACGGGGGACGATCCGGGTAACCGGGGTCGCCTCGTAGATCTCGACGCCGGCCCGCTCGACCGCCCGCGCGAGACCCGTAACGAGCTTGGCGGGCTGGATACGCGCACAGTGCGGGGAGTAGAGAGCACCGAGGGCGCTGGCGATACGGACGCGCCCGGCCAAGTCGGCCGCCCCCAGGTAGCGGACGTCTTCCTCGCCCAGTCCCCACTCCCGGTCGATGGCCAGCTCGGCACGCAGGCGCTCCTGCTGGGCCGGCGTGGTCGCCACCGCCAGTTCGCCGCCCTTGACGAGATCGGCGCCGATGCTCTCCGCGTCGCAGACCCGTGCGACCTCGGCGATCGTGTCCCGGAGCTGGCGCTGCAGGTCAAGTACGGCGTCCCGGCCGCCCGGGCCCCGCGCGTAACGCTCCCGCGAGCCGGGCAGCGCGCTTGTCAGCCAGCCGCCGTTGCGGCCGGACGCGCCGAAACCGGCGAAGGCGGCCTCCAGCACCACGATCCGCAGCGACGGCTCGGCCTGCTTCAGGTAGTAGGCGGTCCACAAACCGGTATACCCGGCGCCGACGATGCACACGTCGGCGGCGACCGGTCCGGGCAGGGACGGCCGCCGGGGCGGGAAACCACCCCGGGCGCGCCACCAGTAGGACACGTCGCCGTTGTGCTGCGCCGTCAGGAGCTTTGTGTCATCGTCACCAACGTCCATGGCCAGTACAACTTAGCCGAGGCCCAGCTCGGACTGCAGCGGCGCCGGCAGGCTGGACTGCACCGAGGACGGCAGCCGGGAAAGGGTGGAGGGCGGCAGTCCGGACAGCACCGACGTCGGTAGCTTCGACAGCACCGACGGTGGAAGCTGGGCCAGCACCGAGGACGGCAACTGTGCCAGGACGGATGCCGGCAGGGTGGCCAGCACCGACGACGGGAGCTTGGCCAGTACCGACGGGGGCAGCGTGGCCAGCACCGACCGGGGGAGCTCGGACAGGACGGGAACGCTGAGCTTGCCGAGCACGGCGGCTGGCACCTGGGCCAAGGCGGCCGTCGGCAGGCTGGACGCCGATTCGCCGCAAATGGCCGTGCCGCCGGGGCGGGCCGAATGATCCGGGCATAACGGGAACGGCGCGGTTCCGGCGTTACTTTGCGCCTTTACCCGGACCGGCCGAGCCGGCCGGTCCGGGAGTTAGTAGCGTCGTGGTATGCGACTTGGGGTGCTCGACGTGGGTTCCAATACCGTTCACCTGCTTGTCGTGGATGCCCACCCGGGTGCACGCCCCCTTCCGGCGTTCTCGCACAAGGCCGACATTCACCTGGCCGACCACCTCGAAGACGGCGGGCGCCTGTCGGCGAAGGGTGAGGACCTGCTGGGCGCGTTCGTCGCCGATGCCATCCGGATCGCGGAGGACAAGGGCGTCGAGGACTTCATCGGATTCGCCACGTCCGCGGTACGGGACGCGGTCAACGGGGACGCCGTGCTCACCCGGATCACCCAGCAGACGGGTGTGCGGATCACGGTGCTGGCCGGGGAGGATGAAGCGCGCCTGACGTTTCTCGCCGCGCGCCGCTGGTTCGGCTGGTCGTCGGGGCGGCTGCTGGTCCTGGACATCGGCGGCGGATCGCTGGAGATCGCGTCCGGAGTCGACGAGGATCCGGATGTCGCGGTGTCCCTGCCGCTCGGCGCGGGCCGGCTGACCCGGGACTGGCTCCGCGCGGATCCTCCGACCGCCGCGCAGACGCGGGACCTGCGCAAGCACGTGCGCACCGAAATAGCCAGGACCGTCGGCGGCATCATGCGCTACGGCCGGCCCGATCGTGCGGTCGCCACGTCGAAGACGTTCCGGCAACTGGCCAGGATCGCGGGGGCCGCGCCGTCCAGCGAAGGGTTTTACGTGCGGCGGTTCCTGCGCGGCGCGGACGCGGCCACGTGGGCGGCCCGGCTGCCCACGATGACGCTGGCGGAACGGACCAAGCTGCAGGGGGTTTCGGCGAACCGGGCCCCGCAGCTGTCCGCCGGAGTCATCGTGGCCGACGCCGCGATGGATCTGTTCGGCGTCCCCGAACTGGTGATCTGTCCCTGGGCGCTGCGGGAGGGCGTCATTCTCCGCCGCCTCGACACACTCGAGTAACGGGGCCGGTCGCGACAGGGGCCTGGCCGGGAATCCCCGGCCAGGCCCCTGTCGGTGTGGCGCCTAGTGCTGCCGCTGCTCGCGGACGATGCGGACGCCTTCCGTCACCTCGTCCGAGTCGATGCTGCCCGTCAGGCTGCCGTCCGGCTGGGTGGCGCCGCGGCCGTTCCCCGGCCGCCGGCTCCCGGCCAGGTCCTCGGAGGCCGTCCGGCGGCCGCCCGGTCCCTCGTTCCCGGGTACCGGGCCGGCGGAGCGAGACGGCTCAGACGGCCGTTCGCCGGCCGGCCCGACCGGCCCCGTTAGGCCACCGGGCGGATTTGCCCCCGGCGCGGGCGGGCGGGCGCCCCGCGGGGCGACGTGCGCACCGCCCCGGGGAGCCTCGTGTGCTCCCCGGGCGGGCGTCCCCGGCTGGCCTGCCGGGCCCGACGGAGCCGACGGCCCGGTGTGGGGCGCGGCGGGGGGCATCGCGGTGGCGGGACGGCCGGGCCCGGCCGGAGAGTTCTCTCCGTGGGCTCCATTGGCCGGCCGCGGTGCGCCCTGGCCCGCCATCACGTTCCCGGGCATGCCGCGCTGATTTCCGGTCATGTCAGCCACCGGGGCTCCGGGGCCTGAGTTCCTGGCCGGGGCGCCGGGCCCGCCGGGCCCGCCGTTCGGGTCAGTGCCCGCACCCTCGGCCGCCTTCTGCGCGATGGCCTTGGCCACGTTCTGGTCGACCTCGTCCTCGAGCGAAAGCCGTGTCGTCTCCGCCGCGACCAGGCCTGATACGCCTTCCAGGATCTCCGTCAGCCGCCGTATCGTCTCCCCGTGCCGCGTGCTGAGCAGGTTGAGCCTGCGCTCCGCGCCGTCGTGGATGGCCGTGGCGCGTGCCGTAGCCTCGTCGAGGGTCTGCTTGGCCTGCGACTTGGCGTGCGACAGCACGCTGTCTGCCTTTTTGCGCGCGTCCGACGTGGCGTGATCGGCTTCCGCGCGGGCCGCGTTCCTGGTCTTCTCGGCTTCCGCGCGTGCGGTGGAGATCGCCCGCTCGGCCTGTTCCTGGGCGGCGGTGAGCATGTGCTCGGCCTGATCCCGCGCCTCTTTCTTGGCCCGGTCGGCTTCGGCCTGCGCGTCCGACAACTGCTTCTTTATGTCGTCGTCGGCGCGGGTCTTCTGCGCCCGGGCCTCGTCGTCGGCCAGCTTGAGGATCTGGGAGATCCGCTCGCTGACCTCCTCGTGGGCTGGCCTGTGGCCCAGGGCCTGCTGCCGGAGTGCCTTGATCTCCTGACGGAACTGCTCGCCATCGTCAAGAGAACGGCCCAGCCGTTCCTCAAGCTCACGAACCTGGCTGCGGCAGCGGGCAACGAACTCGTCTACCTGCCTTCGGCTGTAACCGCGCAGTTGCACCTCGAAAGCGTCTTCTTGGGCGGCGAGATTGGGAAGGAGATCGCTATTTTCGTTCATGGCTTCACGAAGACCTTATATCCGGGAGCGTGCTGGAAAGTAATCTTGTCGGCGACGTTATCGCGTGGGCGACGTTATCGCGGGCCAGCTCATCAGGCGCGGGGTAGCTACGGGAACCTTGCATGGGTGTACTGAGATCGATATGGGCATGACTCTCGTCCCGAAGCGCCCTCTCGCGCAACCGAAACGTCTAAGTGCCCCGTTATGCGCCATGTTGAGAACCCCGAAGGCTACCGCTAGTATACGGTCCGGATTGGCTTGCTCGCAGAAAGTTGCCAGCTCAGGGCGGCGAGCGAAACAAACGGTCACGGTGCGTAGCGAGAGCCGCCGTCGTATGCCGGTGGGCTGCGCCGCCGCCGCGGGGCGGATCCCGACCTGGCTCGGTGCGTGCACAAAAGGCCGCAAAGTCCCGTATGTGGTTCTCTACCGGATCGGCGGCCGTGATATCGCCTCTTCGCACATTTGTTACCCATGGGTGGGTAAAACCGCACGAGAGGGTGATCCCGGAATGGTCCTGATGGGCCATGGGCGCGCGGCACGACACGGCGTAGCCTGACACTCGTAGGCGGAAGGCGTCAGCGGCGACGGAGGTGAACGCAGTGCGAGATTACGTCGATCTGCGTGTTCACGACCGGGTAGCTCTGGACGAGATTGACCTGTACGCCGAGGTTCTGGGTGCGGTGGCCGCCAGCGACGGCCCACTGACCAACGAGGAACTGGACGAGGTCCTCGGGGTGCGTCCCGCGGTCAAGGTTCTCGGCCGGATCGCCTGAACCGCGTCGTCTGGATCGCCCCACCTGCTCGCTCGGGCGGATCGCCCGAGCGGCGCGGCCCGATGAGGGCCCGCGACCCGGGGCTGCGGGCGGAGGTGCCCGTCAGCCGGTCCCGTACATGACGTCGGCGAACGCCTTGCTGAAGCCCAGAGCCTCGTACATCCGTACTGCGGCATGGTTGGATTCGTCAACGTAGAGGATGACCTCGGTCAGGTTCCTCGCGTCCCTCAGGTAGCGCAACCCGGTCAGCGTCAGGGCCCGGCCCAGGCCAGCGCCGTGCGCCGCGGGATCGACCCCGACCACGTAGACCTCACCCGCCGTGCCGTCGTGGACCTTGGTCCAGTGGAAGCCGACGAGTTGCCCGTCGCGCTCGGCCAGGAAGAACCCGGCCGGGTCGAACCACTCTTCCCGCTTGCGCACGTCCAGGTCGGCGCGGGTCCACGCGCCCTGTTCGGGATGATGCGCGAACGCCGCGGCGTTGAGCCGCAGCCACTCATCGTCGTCACGACCCGGAACGAACGTCCGCATCTGGACGTCCGCGGGTACCGACGGTTCCGGCAACGGGTCCCGCAGCGACCGCCGCATCTGCCAGAGCGAGCGGACGCGGTCCAGCCCAGCGGCCTGCGCCAGGGCCGCCGCGGCCGGAAGGTCGCCGTGCGCCCACACGCGCAGTGGCTGCTCTCCGGCCTGGGCGGCCATCGCCGCGAGCAGGGACCGGCCAGCCCCGTGGCCCCGGTGAGCCGGATCGACCACCAGCTCGCCGCTGGCCACCCCGGGATCTTCCGTTTCCAGGTGGGCGTAACCGGTGACGTGCCCGCCCGTCGCCGTCGTCAGGTCAAGACCGGCCGTGCCGCCGTAGCGCAACTGCAACATGACGTGCTCGGACAGCGGCGCTACCCCGTCCTCGACGGTGGCTGCGGCGATCAGCCTGAGCACCTCTTCCCGCTGCGCAGGGCGCAGCGCATCGCCGGATGCCCCGGCGGCCGCGTGATCACCCGCCGGTGGCGGCTCCGACGCCTGATTCGCTGGCGCCGGCGGCTGGAAGGCCGCCGAGGCCGGCCGCGTCCGTGAGCCCGGATACGTCCTCGGGTCCGGTGTCGTGTTCATCGTCTCCCGCATGCGGCTGACTGTCCCGCTGGTCGTCGCTGGCGCCCTTGAACGGCACGAAGCGGTAGCCGACGTTACGGACGGTGCCGATCAGTGCCTCATGCTCGGTGCCGAGTTTGGCGCGCAGCCGCCGGACGTGCACATCGACCGTCCGGGTGCCGCCGAAGTAGTCGTACCCCCAGACCTCCTGGAGCAGGTGCGCCCGGGTGAAGACACGGCCCGGATGCTGGGCGAGGAACTTCAGCAGCTCGAACTCCTTGAACGTCAGGTCCAGGGCGCGCCCGCGCAGCCGCGCGGAGTAGGTGGCCTCATCGATGGTGAGGTCACCCGACCTGATCTCATCGGGTGCGTCCGCGGCGGCGTTCCTGGCCCGGCGGCCCAGCGCCAGCCTCAGCCGGGCTTCCACCTCGGCCGGGCCCGCCGTGTTCAAGATCACGTCGTCAGCGCCCCAGTCGGCGCTTACCGCCGCGAGACCGCCCTCGGTGACGATGATGAGCAGTGGGCAGTCGAGCCCGGTAGTGAGCAGCAGTTTGCAGATGCTCTTACCATGGGCCAGGTCACGCCGCGCGTCGACCAGGACGACTTCCCCCGGGGGAGCGTCGATCAGGGCCGAGGCCTCCGGCGGCATGACACGGACCGAATGCAGCAGCAAACCGAGGGCAGGCAGCACTTCCGTGGACGGTTCAAGTGTCCCGGTCAGCAGGAGCAGGTCGCTCAAGCGGTTCCACCTCCCCATCGCGGCGCTCAGCGCACCGGCACTAACCTGTTAAAACCCGGCACTAACCTGTTAAAACACAGAGGGACCCGGGGGCAGCGTCGCCCGGATCCCATTGTGAGTGAGGATAGCCCATATGGCCATGGTGACCATTCGCTACTGGGCGGCGGCCAAGGACGCGGCGGGCGTCCCGGCCGAGTCGCTCGACGCCGGAACGCTTGCCGACGCGCTGTCCGCGGCCCTGGACAGCCGGGACCGTGAGCGGGGCGAGCGCCTGCGCGGCGTCCTGGCCCGGTCATCGTTTCTCATCGACGGTCAGCCCGCGGGAGTCCGGCCACATCGGGAGATCACCCTGGCCGAGACGGCGGTGATCGAGGTCCTGCCGCCGTTCGCGGGCGGCTAGCGCGCCGGGGTACCGGCCTCAGTTCAAGCCGCAACCGTACGGGTTGACCGGTTTACCCCGGGCTGAACCGGTTAGGCTCCCGTACCGATGCGCAAGCTCCTGGTCGTCCTCATCGTTCTCGCCGGTTTGCTCGTGGTGGCCGACCGGGTGGGTGCCGTCGTGGCCGGCCGGGAGATCGCCAGCCGGGTCCAGACCGCGTACAACCTGCCGTCGAAGCCGTCCGTCAGCGTGCGCGGGTTCCCCTTCCTCACGCAGCTGGCCTCCGGGAACTATCACGAGATAGACGTGTCCGTTCCATCGCTGAGTGCCAATGGCGTGAGCGTCGACGGCCTGACCGCCCGGCTGACCGGTGTGCGGGCCCCGCTCAACGAGCTGCTCGGTCATAATTCGTCCAGCGTCACGGCGGCTAACGTCACGGGCAGTGGCACCGTGCCGTTCTCGGCCGTCCGCGGCCGCCTGCCCCGCGGGGTGCAGCTCAGCCAGGAGGGCGGAGCGCTGCGGCTGGCGGGGACGGTGAGCTATCTCGGGGTGACCATTCCGGTCTCGGCGGACGCGTCGCTGTCGGCCACTGGCTCGGGAATCGCCGTCACGCCCACGCGTATCTCGGTGGCCCCCGGGAGCAGTGCCCTGTCCAGCCTGATCTTGGGCCAGTTCCGTTTCGTCATCCCGGTGACCGGGCTGCCGCTGCACCTGAGCATCAACGCGGTCACCGTCGTGCCGGGCGGGGTGCGGGTGAGCGCGTCCGCCGCGAACGTGGCCTTCACCAGCGGCTCGTGACGGTGTGAGCCACGGTGGCTGGGCCCGGTGGGCCCCGCCGCGCGGGGGCTGGCGGAAATTTGCCGCGTGTCGTGAACCGATCCGGGCCCGGAGACGTAGTCCATAGCGTGGCAGGCTCGGGATCCACCGCCCAGCCGGGCGCGGTAGCCGATGAGGCATACATACGGGCGCTCTACGCCGAACACGGCGGCGCTCTCCTCCGCTATGCGCTCCACCTCACCGGAGGTGACCGTCAGCGAGCGGAGGACCTTGTGCAGGAAACGGTCGTGCGAGCCTGGCGGCACCCGGAGGCGCTGACCGACCGGCCGGCCCGGCCCTGGTTGTTCGCGGTCGCACGGAATCTGGCCGTCGACGCCTACCGGGCCCGTCAGTCCCGGCCGCCCGAGGTTGGCCAGGGCGCGCTGGAACTGGTGCCGGCCGCCGATGATGCCGACCGGGCGCTGGAGTCGTGGGCGGTGGCCGACGCGCTCGCCGCCCTGCGGCCCGACCATCGCCGGGTCATCATCGAAACTTATTACCGTGGCTGCTCCGTCGCGGAGGCGGCGGCTACTCTCGGGATTCCTTCGGGCACGGTGAAGTCCCGCACCTTCTATGCGCTCAAGGCGCTCAAACTTGCTCTGGAGGAGAGAGGACTGGCGCCATGACGCCGGCTTGGGATTGCACGGATACGCGGCAGGCGCTCGGCGTCTACGTGCTCGGTGCGATCGATCCCGCCGAACGGTCCCACGTGGATAAGCACGTCACGGGGTGCCGTGAGTGCCGCGACGAACTGGCCGGCCTGGCCGGGCTCCCGGCTCTGCTGTCCCGGGTCAGCGCGGATGAGATCGGCCGTATCTCGCGCGAGGACGCCGAATCGATCCCCGCCGACGCGGCGCCATCGGAAGATTTCGTCGAGTCCGTGCTGAGCCTGACCGCCGCCCGGCGCCGCCGGAACCGGCGCTGGCAGGCCGTCGCCGCCGCCGCGGCGGTGGTGATCGCCGCGGCCGGGGGCGTGGCCGGGTTCCGGCTCGCATCCAGCCCCGCGCCGGCCCAGCCGTCCGCCGCATCGCCCGCGCCTCCGGCCAGCTGGCAGACGGCGCAGACCACCAGCGCGCTGAGCGGTATCACCGCAACGGTCCGGTACAACAAGGAGCCGTGGGGCACGGCGATGGACATCCAGATAACCGGGGTGCCGAGCGGGACGACATGCCAGCTCTGGATCACCGATGCGCAGGGCGTGCACCTGTCCGCGGCCGCCTGGACGGTGGCCAGCGATGCCGCGACGGCCTGGTACCCCGGCTCCTCGTGGGTGCCGGTGTCACAGGTCCAGGGCTTCGATGTCACGGCGGACAACAACAACCGCCAGCTGGCCACCTTCGTGCCCCGCTGAATGGGCTGCCCTGCCCGGCTGAACCGGCAACCTGGCCCCGCTGAACGGACTCGCTGGGACGAGGCTGCGGTGCAGGCCGGAACTCCGGCGGAATGCCCATGGCGTTCGCGCGCTTTCTAGGGATATGACCGCAGGAGTCGTGGTACTGGCCGTGGTGCTGATCGTGGTGACCCCGCTGGGCCTGGCCTGGCGCCGGAGGCAGGGACGGCTGCGCCCGGCCGGTCCCGCCCGCAGCGTGGGTCCCGGCCGGGCAGACGGGGGCGCCCCGGCCGCCCGGGACGTCCTGACCGCCGCGGATCTGCGGCACGCTCTTGGGGCGCGGGCGACCCTGGTCCAGTTTTCCAGCGCCTTCTGCGCTCCGTGCCGGGCCACCCGGCAGGTCCTCGGCGAGGTCGCCGGCATGGTGGAGGGCGTGCGGCACGTCGAGATTGACGCCGAGTCGCGGCTGGACCTGGTGCGCCGGCTGAACATTCTGTCCACGCCCACGGTCCTCGTGCTCGGCCCGGACGGCGAGATCGCGCGCAGGGCGACCGGGGCGCCCCGCAAGGCGGACGTCATCGCCGCGGTGGGCCAGCTGCCGCCCGCCGGCCATCAGCCCGCGGGTTCCGGCGGCGAGCCGGCCGCCGCCCCGGCCGGGGACTGATCCATGCCGGTTCGGGCCGTTAAGCGACTAAAACGGTCGATATTGACCCATGCGGCCGCTGACGGGGGAGTGACAGCCGCGCTGACCCCGCATAACATCGTCTACGTGCTCTCCGGGATAGCGCAGACGCTGACGAAGCGCCGCGCCGTGGATTTTTGCCGGGTGGCGACCGCGCTGTGTCGGCCGTCCCCCCGCTAGCGGCCTGTGCCCGGGGTGCCAAACCGGCGGCTGGGCCGTCGCGCCGGCGCCGTACCGGCTGCTGACTGCCGCGCCGGGCTGCCGGCCATCGTTTATCCGGGCAAGCATGTGCCTGCACCGGGCGCGGGCCGCAGCGAGCCAATCGGGTATGCCGCCAGCATCAAGGAGCACCACCATGGACATCGACGCCCGGGGGCCCAGATTCGGCGCGATCATCACGACGGTCGTGCTGGCCCTCGCCCTGGCCACCACCAGCGTCTGGCTGCTGCTCGCCCAGGCGCTGGTGTTCGCGGTCGGCGCGATCGCCGGGATGCGGTTTGCCCCGTACGGCCTCGTTTACCGTTTCCTGATCCGCCCGCGCCTGGGGCCGCCGTCGCGGTTCGAGCCGTTGGCGCCACCACGGTTCGCGCAGGGCGTGGGGCTGGTCTTCGCCGGGATCGGCGTGATCGGCTACGCGGTCGGCCTCACCGGCGTCGGGATCGCCTTTACCGCCCTGGCCCTGGCCGCCGCGTTCCTCAACGCGGCGTTCGATTTCTGCCTGGGCTGCCAGATGTATCTGTTCATTCGCCGGATCCGGCCGTCTCAGCGCAGCGCGGCGGCCTGATCCACATCAGGAGGTTTTTACGTTATGAGCCGCTCCGAAGCCCTCGTGGACGCAGAGTGGGTGGAAGCGCACGCCGGCGACCCGGGGGTCGTTCTCGTCGAGGTCGATGAGGACACCAGCGCTTACGACAAGGGGCACATCCCCAACGCGATCAGGATTGACTGGAAGAAGGACCTGCAGGATCCGGTACGCCGGGACTTCGTGGACCGGATCGGGTTCGAGAAGCTGCTGTCGTCGCGAGGCATCGCCAACGACGACACGGTCGTGCTCTACGGCGGCAACAACAACTGGTTCGCCGCCTACGCGTACTGGTACTTCAAGCTGTACGGCCACCACAACGTCAAGCTCCTCGACGGCGGCCGCAAGAAGTGGGAGCTCGAGTCGCGCGAACTGACCGGCGATGTGCCGAACCGCCCGGCCACGAACTACCAGGCGTCCGAGCAGGACGCCACGCTGCGGGCCAAGCGCGACGAGGTTCTCGACGCGATCGGCAAGCGCAACCTGGTCGACGTCCGCTCCCCGGACGAGTTCGCCGGGCGGCTGCTGGCCCCGGCGCATCTCCCGCAGGAGCAGGCGCAGCGCGGCGGCCACATTCCCACCGCGCGGAACGTCCCCTGGTCCAAGGCGGCCAACGAGGACGGCACCTTCCGCTCCGACGACGAACTGCGCACGCTCTACTCCGACGAGGCCGGCCTGGACTTCGGCAAGGACACCATCGCCTACTGCCGGATCGGCGAGCGCTCCGCGCACACCTGGTTCGTCCTGCACGAGCTGCTCGAGCAGCCGAACGTCAAGAACTACGACGGCTCATGGACCGAGTATGGCTCGCTCGTGGGCGTTCCGATCGAGCTGGGAGACGCCCGATGACCGACGCGAACCAGACCTCAGCCGACGGGTGCGGCGCGCCGGCCGGCGGCGTGCCGGTGGCTGCGGCCACCGGGGCCGGCAGCCAGGCCATCGTGGAGGGGCACGTCCTGCGCGACAATGCCCCGGTGTCGACCGGATACGCCCGCCTGCTGGGCACCGGTGACGAGTTCGTAGCCGAGGTCCCGCTCGGCGAGGACGGCGGGTTCCGGTTCTTCGCCGCGCCCGGCACGTGGAAGCTCCGGGTGCTCGCCCCCGGCGGAGCGCGCGCCGACCGCAGCGTGTCCGCCGAATACGGCAAGGTCACCAAGGTGGAAGTGGCCGTCTAAGTACTCCGTTCACCGGCGAAGCCCGCGGCTTTCAAGAGCCGCGGGCTTCGCCGTACCCGGCGGCAAAAAGGTAACGCGAAGGTGGCCGGCGGGAAAATAGTGTCTCGGCGGCCTGGTGGGCCAGCGCGCATAAATCGCGACGGCTAATAGATCGTCACGCGCCGATAATGATGGCCGCTTCCGGTGGCTTTCGGCCGGCCTGGATACGTCGCCGAATGTGGGAAATGTCATGAGGATTGCGGTCGCGCGGGGCAATTATGAATTGCTGCGCCAGCGGGGCGGAATCTCCATCCCCACGGCGGCTGCGCTCGCTGTTAGCGGCGCCGGAGGCGCTAGGGCCGCGCGGCGGCCCGGACTGGCCAGCCCCCAGGCATCCCGGCAGGACGCGCCCGCCTGCCGGTGCCCGGCCGGATGATTGCCGTGCTCACGAAATGAACAGCCAATAGCTAGGTGAAGTTCACGTTTCGTTTGCCTGCAATTAACCTTCGGAATATTACCGTGGGCGGCGACATATGGCGCACACCGGGCTAACCGGTGAGCTTGACGTGACTGGCGAGGTGCTTTAATCGACCGCTAGCATCACCGTCGGTTAGGCCGGCAATCGGCGTATATGATCCCGCTGGCACCATCCTGGCAGTCCTCGTGGCCGGCCTGATCGGCAGGTAATAAGCAATACCTGCGGCCACGCTTGTCAAGTAATAACAAAGGGGTATCTAATATGCAACGTGTGCGCATTCAGGGGCTCGCGGCGGCGGGCGTCACCGTCGCCGCCTTGTCCCTTGCCGCCTGCAGTTCGAGTGGATCGAGCAGCGGCTCCGGCGCGAGCAGCAGTCCCTCGTCGGGCAGCAGCAGCGCCGCCGCCAAGCTCTCGGGCACGGTGAATGCGAGCGGATCGACGTTCCAGACCACCTTCCAGCAGACGGCCATCCAGAGCTTCAAGTCGATCCAGCCGGGCCTGACGGTCAACTACGGCAGCGGCGGCTCGGGCAAGGGGCGGACGGACCTGGCCTCCGGCGTCGTCAACTTCGCAGGCTCGGACTCGCCGATCCCAGCCAGTCAAACGTCCCTCTTCAAGGGCAAGACGGTGCTCTACTTCCCCGTCGTGATCGGCCCGATCACGGTGTCCTACAACCTGTCCGGCGTGACGAACCTGAAGCTGGACGCGCCGACGATCGCGAAGATCTTCCAGGCTCAGATCACCACGTGGAACGACCCGGCGATCAAGGCGCTCAACCCGGGGGTCACCCTGCCCAGCACGGCGATCACCATCGCCCGCCGCTCCGACTCCTCGGGTACCACGCAGAACTTCTCCGAGTTCCTGGTGAAGGGCGCGCCCGGGGTCTGGAAGCTGGGCAGCAGCTCCACCATCGCCTGGCCCGCGAACAGCCGCGGCGGCAGCGGCAACGGCGGGGTGGACCAGATCATCAAGACCACGCCCGGCGCCATCGGGTACGTGGACTACGCCGACGCCAAGGCGTCCAACCTGGTCTCCGCCTCGGTCAAGAACTCGGCCGGCGACTACGTCGCGCCCTCGATCTCGGCGGCCTCGGCCGCGGCCGGCCAGGCCACCGTCGCGTCCGACCTGACGTTCAGCGCGATCTGGGCGCCCGGCGCCAGCTCGTACCCGATCACCTACCAGTCGTGGGATCTGGTCTACGAGGCCCAGTCGAGCTCGACGACGGCCGCGAACCTCAAGGGCTACCTCGGCTACCTGCTCGGCGCCGGCCAGAAGCTGCTCCCCGAGCTGAACTACGCGCCGCTGCCGTCCAACATCGACGGCATGGCGGTGGCGCAGCTCAGCAAGATCGGGTCGGCGGCGCCGGCGCCGTCTTCGTCGTGAGCCGGATGATACAGAGCGAGCAGATCGGCCGATATTTGTGAGTACCGTCACATCGGCGGAGCGGGCCGCGCCCGCCGGCGCCCTGTCGGAGCGGAGGCCTCTCGGCGACCGCGTCTTCCAGATCCTCGCGCTGGCGGCCGGCCTGCTGGTCCTGGTGATCCTGGTCCTGATCGCCGAATCGACCAGCCAGCAGGCCACGTCCTGGTTCAGTTCGGAAGGTTTCAGCGGGATTTTCTCCGTCGCCTGGAACCCGGCCGCCGGGAAGTTCGGCGCGATGGCGTTCGTCTACGGCACGGTCATCTCGTCGGCGATCGCCGTCGTGCTGGCCGTGCCGGTCAGCGTGGCCATCGCGCTGTTGCTGACCGAGGTCGTCTCGCGGCGGTGGGCGCGGCCGATCGTGTACGTGATCGACCTGCTGGCCGTGGTCCCGTCGGTGGTCTGGGGCCTGTGGGGGATCCTGGTCTTCGTGCCCTGGCTGAACGGCATCTACAGCTCGATCGGCTCGGGGGTCAAGGGAACCCCGGTGGTCGGGAACCTGTTCGGGCCGCAGACCAGCGGGGCCTCGTTCTTCACCGCCGGCATCGTTCTGGCCTTTATGATCACGCCGATCGTGACCTCGCTGTCGCGTGAGGTCATCGCGACCGTGCCGGCCATCGACCGGGAAGGCGCGTATGCGCTGGGCGCCACCCGCCTGGAGATGATCCGCGGCGCGGTCTGGCCGCACAGCCAGGGCGGCATCGTCGGGGCGGTGCTGCTCGGGCTGGGCCGGGCGATGGGCGAGACGATCGCGGTTGCGCTCGTGATCGGCTCGTCGGCCCAGATCACGTCGCACCTGCTCGCCCCGGGCGACTCCATGGCCGCGGTCATCGCGAGCGAGTTCGGCGAGGCTTCCGGCGTGTTCCGCGCCGGGCTGATAGGGCTCGGCGTGCTGCTGTTCGTCCTGACGATCTTCATCAACATCTTGGCCCGGTCGGTCGTGGCACGCTCCACCCGCCGTGCGAGGGGGGCCTGATGGCGGTAACCGCCGAGCCGAAGGTCGACTTGCGCGAGCCGGCCTCCTGGCGGCGCACCAAGAACCGCATCGTGACCGCGCTCATGTACTTCGCGCTCGTGCTGGTCATCGTCCCGCTGGGGTTCGTCCTGTTCACGGTGATCAGCAAGGGCGCCTCGATCATCAGCGGGCAGTTCCTGACCGCCGCGATCCCGCCGCAGGTGCTGCCCGGCGGCATCGGCGGCATGGGCCCGGCGGTGGTCGGCACGCTGGAGATCACCGGCCTGGCCACGCTGATGGCCGTGCCGCTCGGCGTGCTCGGCGCGGTCTACCTCAACGAGTACGGCGGCAGGAACCTGCTGGCCCGGCTCATCGGGTTCTTCTCCGACGTGATGACGGGTGTCCCGTCGATCGTGATGGGGCTGTTCATCTACGCGATCTGGGTGGTGCACTTCGGCTTCTCGGGCCTGGCCGGCGCGTTCGCGCTGGCCTGCCTGATGCTGCCGGTGGTGATCCGCTCCAGCGACGAGATGCTCAAGCTGGTGCCGAACGCGCTGCGCGAGGGCAGCTACGCCCTCGGCGCCACCCGGGCCCGGGTGACGCTGACCGTGGTGCTGCCCACGGCGATCGGCGGCATCGTCAGCGGCGCCCTGCTCGCCGTGGCCCGCGCCGCGGGCGAGACGGCGCCGCTGCTGTTCACCATCCTGACGGTAACCGCCACCAACACGAACGTGTTCAGCGGCGCCAACACGTCGCTGCCGTCGCAGATCTTCTCGAACGCGATCCTGCCGTATTCCGGCGCGCAGTCCCGCGCGTGGGGAGCGGCGCTGACGCTCATCGCGATCGCGTTTATCCTCATGATCGTCGCCCGCGTTATCACCGCACGATTCACCAGACTGGGGCGCTGAGGAAGTCATGGAACAGCAGCCAGAGCAGAACGTCACCGAACGCCAGCGGACCGAGCCGGTGGTCCAGCAGCAAGAGCGGCAGGAAGACCAGACAGCACCGGAGGCACGTGTCTTCGAGACGAAGAACGTCTCGCTCTGGTACAGCGCCTTCCGGGCCGTCACGGACGTCTCGCTGTCCGTACACGAGAACGAGATCACGGCCTTCATCGGCCCGTCCGGGTGCGGCAAGACGACGGTGCTGCGGACGCTGAACCGGATGAACGACCTGGTGGTGGGCGCTCGCGTCGAGGGTGACGTGTGGTATCGCGGCGAGTCGCTGTACGCCAAGGATGTGTCCGCGATAGCCGTGCGCCGCCGCATCGGCATGGTCTTCCAGAAGCCGAACCCGTTCCCGAAGTCCATCTACGACAACGTCGCCTACGGGCCCCGCATCAACGGTATCCACAACCGCGGCAAGCTGGAAGAGATCGTCGAGCGCTCGCTGCGCCAGGCCGCGCTGTGGGACGAGGTGAAGAACCGGCTCAAGGCGTCGGCCCTGGGCCTGTCCGGCGGTCAGGCGCAGCGGCTGTGCATCGCCCGCACGCTCGCCGTCGAGCCGGACGTCGTCCTCATGGACGAGCCCTGCTCGGCGCTCGACCCGATCGCGACCGCCGCCATCGAGGACCTGATGCACGAGATCAAGTCCCGGTACACGATCGTCATCGTCACGCACAACATGCAGCAGGCCACCCGGGTCAGCGACCGCACCGCCTTCTTCTCCGTGCTCCGCGACGAAAAGAGCGATACCCGCACGGGCGTTCTCGTCGAGTACGGCCGGACCGAGCAGATCTTCCAGGACCCACAGGACAGCCGCACGAAGGCCTACGTCACCGGCCGGATGGGCTGAGCCGTGCCCGGAATCGTCGTCGGTGTGGACGGCTCGGATCACTCGCTTCACGCCGTCCGCTGGGCCATGCGGGAGGCCGTCCTGCGCCATCTCCCGCTGACCGTCATGACGGTGCACCCGGACCCCGTTCGCCCGGTCACGGGGGTCTACTGGGGCCTGCGCAGCTACCCCGAGAACAGCTTTGACCCGGACCTGGTGCGGGCGGCGGTTCGGGAATTCGTGGACAAGGTCACGAGCGAGATCGGCGGGACGGCGCCCGAGGTCACCGTGAACGTGGCCACCGGGGAACCGGCGGAAGAACTCATCAGGGCCTCGCGGGACGCCGACCTGCTGGTCGTGGGGTCGCGCGGCGGCGGCGGGTTCGGCCGCCTGCTGATGGGTTCGGTAAGCACTCAGGTCACCCACCACGCCGAATGCCCCGTAGTGGTCATCCCCGGCGCGAATAGAGGACTTTGACCATGGCTGAGCACCGGCAGGCGTTCCAGCGTGAGCTGGAGACCATCGAGACCAAGATTATCGAAATGTTCGGCATGGTCGCCGAGGACCTGTCCCAGGCGACCGATGCCCTGCTGGGCGGCGACAACGAAGTGGTCAAGTTGCTGGCCGAGCGCGAGGCGATCATCGAGGCGCTCTATCCGGAGATCGAGGCCACGGTCGACCGGAACATCCTGCTCCAGGCGCCCGTCGCCGAGGACCTGCGCTTCCTGCTGTCCGTGCTGCGCATCGTGCCCGAGCTCGAGCGCTCCCATGCCCTGGTCGAGCACATCGCCCGCCGGGCCAACCACATCCTCAGCGACGACCTCACCCCCCGTACCCGTGGTCTGGTCGAGCGGATGGGCGACGTCGTGTCCGACATGTGGCGCCGGGCCGCGGACTCCTGGTACCAGCGGGACGGTTCCGCGGCGGCCATACTGGCCGAACGTGACGAGGAGATGGATGAGCTGCACGCGAGCCTGATCGCCGAGCTCGCCTCGGGACAGATGGCACTCCCGGTGACGATGGAGATGACGCTGGTGGCGCGCTTCTACGAGCGTCTCGGCGACCACGCCGTCAACGTCGCCCGCCGCGTGGTCTACCTGGCCGGATCCCAGACGGCAGAATGACGGCCGGGCTCGAGCGCGGGGGCGGGACGGCGGCCGGGGGTGATGACCAGGCCGCGGACAAGGGCGACGGACGGCCGGCCCGGGACGGTCCCGGTCCCCGGGGCTCGGCCGCCGGGGTCCTGGCCGACCGGATGGCGGCGGCTCTCGTGCACCGCGAGCCGGGGTGGAAGCTGCCCCGGCGCAGCGCGCTGGCGCGGCGCTTCAGCGTGAGCGTGGCGGAGATCGACGTCGCCGTGGCGGAACTGTCCCGGCGGTCGCTGCTGCGCAAGCTGCCGGACGGGCAGCTGTACCGGGCCAGCCCGGCCGAGTACCAGATCCCCATCGAGGGCCTGGCCGGGCTCAGCACGACCGTCGACCCGATGGGCAGCACGATCGTCTGCCAGGCCAAGCACGTATCCCGGCGCCCGGCGCCCCAGGACATCTGCTGGGCCCTGGGGCTCGAGCCGGAGACGCAGGTCCGGGTCATCCGCTGCCTGTGGGCCTCGGGCGATTTCCCGGTGGCGATGTCCACCGCCTACCTGCCGCAATCTCCCGGCCCCCGCCGGTCCGCGGGCGACCGGGTCAGCGCCCCGCACGACGAGGGCGGCGAATCCGGCTGGGCTCCCGGGTTCGACGAGGTGCTCTCCGCGCCGCCCGCTGACCCGGCCGCGGAGAAGGGCGCGGACCCCGGTGTGGCGGGACGCCCGGCCGCGCTGAACGTGGAGCTGTGCCCGCCGCAGCCGTCGATCGCCCGCGGGCTGCGCCTGGCCCCCGGGCAGTCGGCGATTACCGTGACCATCAGGTTCGACGACTCGTCGGTCCCGGTGGCCCTGACCGTGGTCATGCTGCGGCCCGATTTCTTCAAAGTCTCGGTCGAGACAGCGGCCGCACCGGCCACCTGACCGGCTGCGGAAACGGCACGGACGGCACCCGGGCCGTCTGATACGCCGGGCCTGTGGACACGCGCCGCCGATTGCTGCGAACCTAATGCCGATGCCAGCCGAGCCGGTATCAGCGGCGGAGCGCGCGCCACGGCGCGCACGCTACGTGATACCCAGAGATACTCCGCGCCGTGGTGAGTTCCTGGCTGCGATCGGTGTCGCCCTGGTCGTCCTGCACGTGATCTTCGCCCAGCTGACACTGGTCCTGGCGCTCGTCTTCCTCGGCGTCACCAGGGTGAGCCGGTGGCGCCCGGCGTGGCTGGCCGCCCCGGCCGCCGCCGGCCTGGTGTGGACGCTGGCCATCGGGCCCGCCGCGGCCGCCGCGGGGTTCACGGCGGGTCCCGCGCGGGTGGCCTCCTACCTGGACGGGATTTTCGGCCATTCCGCGCGGCTGCTGCACCTGGGCGTGGCGTACACGGGCATGGGGCACTGGCTGCCCCGGCAGCTCCCGATCGCGCTGATGGCCGGGGCCGCGGAGGCCGCCCTCGCCGCCTGGCTGGACTGGCTGCACACCGACGAGTGGGACGTCCGGCCGCCGCGTCCCGGCCTGATCGTCGCGATCCGGCGCGCCGTGGTTGTCCGTTCGGTGCGATCCGGCGGGGTTGTCATCAGGAACGGTGCCTGCCTGGGGGTGGACGAGCTTTCCGGAGCGCGGGCGGCCCTGTCCTGGCCCGAGATGGCCGGCGGCGTGCTGGTCGCCGGCGCGCCCCGGTCCGGCACCACGACCAGCAGTTTCCAGCTCGTGCAGGCCGCGGTACGGCTACGGAAGCCGGTCATCGTCGTCAGCCTCGGCAGCGGCACCGAGCTCGCCGCGTCGCTGTCCGCCGTCTGTGCCGCGGCCGGCGCGCCGTTCTGCGAGTTCAGCGCGGCCGGGCCGGCCTCGTATGAGCCGTTCCGCTACGGAAGCCCGGCGCGGCGGGCCTCGCTGGTCACAGCCATGCTCAACTGGTCCGGCACGGTCGACCATTACCGGCGGAGCTTCGGCGCCTATCTCACCGACGTGTTCGAGATCATCGAGGCGGCGCCGGCCGACCCGCGCATCCCCGTGCTCGACGACGTGGCGCACCTGCTTGATCCGCTCGCGCTGGAGGCACGCCTGGAGCAGGTGCCTGCGCACCACCCCCGGCGCCCGCAGATCACCGAACGGGCCCGCGCAGGGGTCAGCCAGGCCCAGGCCGATCCGGCGTTCTTGATGACCGCGGCCACCCAGCTGGGCCAGCTGCGCGCTTCGCCGCTCGGGCGCTGGCTCCGGCCGGCCGGAGCCGCCCGCACGCACATCGATATCGGCCGGGTCGTCCGCGAGCGCGCCGTCGTGCTGTTCTCCCTGGGCTCACCCGGTCACGCCAGCGCCGCGGCCCGGCTCGCGTGGCTGGCCGGGCAGGACATCCTGGCCGCCGATGAGGACCTGTGCGAGATCGGCATTGACGGCGACGGCCTCGCGTGGTTCGACCACTGTGAGGGACTCCCGCAGCCCATGCTCCGGGACCTGATTACCCGCGGTGCCGAGGCCGGGCTGCCGGTCCTGCTCACCACCACGTCCGCGCGGGCCGGCGCAGGTGTGGCCGACCAGGTGAACGCGCTGCTCATCCACCGTATGCCCGACGCCGACAGCGCCGAGCGCTTCGCCGGGCAGACCGGGGAGCGGCTCATCCCCGAGCCCGGGGCCGGCCCGCCACCCGCCGGGCCGGCCGGGGGCACGTCCCGTGCGGCGAGACCGGGTACCCCGCCGATCTCAGCGCCCTCCGCGGCTCCCGCGACTCCTGCGCTCCCGGCCGGCGGGACCGGGAGGTACATCGCCACGGCGACCAGAGCACGAGCAGCCAGCCCGGCGCCGTCCTCGTTCGCCCGTCAGCCCCGGGTCCCGGCCGCCCGGCTGCAGCAACTCGGCCGCGGTGAGTTCGCGCTGGTGGTCAGGCGTCCCGCCGAGCGCCTGGTGGCCGCGGCGCGGACCGTGCCCGCCAGCGTTCCCGGGCCGGCGCCCGCCGATGCCGGTGGCGCCCCACCGGCGACGGCCGCTCCGGCCGGCCTCCCCGCGGAGGGAACGTCATGACGGCGGCGAGCCCATCCAGCCATCCCGCGCCCAGCGGCCGGCCGTCGGCGCTGCGGCCCGACCGGGTATACCTCGGCTGGCAGTACGCCGTCCTGTACCCGCATCCCGGGCCGTCACCGCGCCGGCCCACCCCACCGCCGCGGGAGGAGCTCAATCCGGGGTGGGTTTCGGCTCAGCGCCGCGAGCAGAACCGGCTGGACCGCCCGCTCCGGGCATCGTTCGGCGGTGCGATCGTCCTGGCCGCCGGGATGATCACCCTCGGGGTCCTGGGCTGGCTCAATCCGTCGCTGTCCGGGCTGGGGGCCCTGCTGGGCACGGTTGGCGCGGGGCTGGCCGCGCGGCAGATCCGGCGCAGTGAGCAGGCCATGCGGGCCCGGATCGCGGGGGAGGAGCGCCGGGTGGCCACCATCCGGCGGCTCCAGGAAGCGCGGCTGTTCGAGTGGCAGGCCCAGCACGCCGGCCAGGCCAGGGACTGGCAAGCGCGCCGTGACGCTTACGAGCGCCAGAAACACTGGTACGCCATGTCGCTGGCCTGCGACATCGATCGCGTCGACGTGGCCGGGGGAACACTGCCCGGCTGGTCCGCGATGCTCACCATGATCGGTATACCCCGGCTGCAATCCGGCGGCGAGCTGACCGTGGTCGACCTCACCGACGGGGCCGTGGCCGGTGACCTCCTGGCCGTCTCCCGGCGGGTCGGGATCGCCCCCCTGGTCTGGGTGCTGCCCGACGACCTGCCCCGGCTGGACCTGGGCCTCGGCCTCGCCCCGGCGGCGCTCGCGGACCTGCTGGCCCTGACGGCCGGCGCCGGGGACGAGCACGGTTCCGCCCGGGAACTGTCCCGTGACAACGCCATTCTCGAGCGCGTCATCGGCCTGCTGGGGAACAACGCGACGCTGGCGCAGGTCAACGCCGCACTGCGGGTGCTCGCTCAGATCGGGGACCCGCGCGATGATGCCCGACGCGGGCTGCTGACCGGGGCGCAGATCGACCAGCTCGCCGTGATGTTCGGCCGCGGCGCGGGGCAGATGGTGGTCGAGCGCGCCTGGGCGATGGAGGCACGGCTGCGCACGCTGGATGACCTGGGGACCGCCCTCACGTCCACGCCGAGGTCCCCGCTGCGCGTGGTGGCCACGGACCCCGACGCCGGGGTGGCGGGGCACGCGGTCCTGAGCACCTTCGTGGTCGCGGCGCTCACCGCGGTCATCCGCCGTGGCGGCGCCGGGGCGCCCTGGCAGCACACGCTCTTCCTGCTCGGAGCGGAGAAACTGCGCGCGGACGTGCTGGACCGGCTGGCCGACGCCTGTGCGGCCTCCCGGACCGGGCTGGTGGTCGGTTACCGGTCAATCCCGGCCAGCGTCCGGGAACGGCTGGGACGCGGGAACGCGGCCGTCGCGTTCATGCGCCTGGGGAACGCCGCCGACGCCAGGACGGCCAGCGAGCAGATCGGCACCGAGCACCGCCTTGTGCTCTCGCAGCTCACCGACACGGTCGGCACCTCGGTCACGGACACTACGGGCGGCTCCTACACCAGTACCGTGGGCACCTCCGATTCGCTGGCCCAGACCAGTTCGGTCACGGACACGTCCGGGCGCAGCCGCGGCCGCGGGGCCAGCCGGGACAGCAGTTTCCTCCCGCTCAGCCACGGAACCCGGTCCCAGAGCAGCGACTCCAGCCATTCCACCGGCTACACCGAATCCGACGCGATCACCGAGGGCATCAGCGAAAGCACGGCATGGGGCATCAGCACGTCCCGGGCGGCCGGGATGAGCGAATCACAGGCCCGGACCGTGCAGCGGACCCGTGAGTTCGTCGTCGAGCAGCACGAGCTTCAGCAGCTCCCGCCCAGTGTGATGATCGTCATGTACTCCTCCGCCGGGGGCCGCCAGGTCGCCGTGGTCGATGCCAACCCGGGAATCATGAGCCTGCCCACCGCGACGCTGGCCTCCCTGGAGGAGGCACGCCGGATCCCGCTCGAGGGCATCGGGCCTGCGGAGCACCCGGTTCCCCAGCCGGATACGCCACGACGGCCCCGCGACGGGGGTGACACGCCGCGCGACGATACCGCCGGGAGCGCCCCCGGCCTGGACGCCGCTCCCGGCGCTGAACGCGTCCCCGGGCCGGATTCTCCCGGGCCGGATTCTCCCGGCCCGGACCGCGATCCCGGTCGCCGCCGGCGGGCGCCGGTGAGCTGGCGGGACCGTGCCGGACAGGCGCCGCCCAATCTCGGGCCGCCACCGGATCGCCTGGACTGGCGCCGCCGCCCGGACGAGTAATCTCCGCCGAGCGGTCCTCCCGGCACCGTGACTGTGGCGGATGCGGTAGCGCGCGCCCGCGCCGGCCTGCTAAGCACAGCTTGTGATTGTAGAGTCACGTATAGCGATACACGATCGCCTGGCCGGGGCGTCCATCGAGCTCGCCGTGGCGCTGGAGCCCGGCCGGGGCCCGCTGCGGATGCCGGTCGCCGCACTCGGCCACGGCGTCCTGGTGACGGGCAGCGCCGGCACGGGCCCGTCGCGGACCGTCCGGAACATGCTCGCGCAGCTCACCGCGCTCGGTCTGCCGTGGCTGGCCGTCGACGCGGCCGGGTCCGGATACGAGACCGTCACCGGCGGCCGGGAGGGTCCCCCGGTCACCGTCATCAACCCCTGCGATCCGGACGCCATACCGCTGACCCTCAGCCCGCTGGCACCGGAGCCGGGCTACCCGCTGCAGGCGCATATGGCCCTGGTGCGCCGGCTGCTGGACGTCGCCTTCGGCGCTGACGAGCTGTTCTCCCTGGCTTTGTCGCTGGCGCTGCCCCGCGTATACGAGGCCGCCGGCTGGGATCTGCTCACCGGGCGTCCCGCGCACCGGGCCCCCGGCCGGGCGGCCGCGCCGGCCGTTCCGCGCCTCGGTGAACTGCACGACGCGGTCACCGGCGTGATCGGCGAGGCCGGATACGACCGTAAGACCCGGGCCCGGCTGCATGCCCTGGCCGGCGCCCGGTTCGGGCCGTTGCGGAGCGGGTCGGCCGGCCGATTCCTCGACGGCGGTCATCCCGCCGATCTGGGCGCGCTTCTCCGCGGGCCCGCCGTGCTGGCCGTGCATGACATCGGCGCCGGCGAGGACCGGGCGCTGGTCTCCGGTGCCCTGCTGATCCGGCTCGCCGAGCACCTGCGGCTCCGTTCGGGGCGGCCAGGCTCCCCGCTCCGGCACGTCCTCGTACTCGGGGAAGCACGATCCATCCTGGGCGACCAGGGGGAGGGCCGCCCGGCGACGCGTGCCGCCGAATGGCTCGCCGCCCTGCTGGCGGAGTTCGGGGCGCATGGGGAAGGCACCGTCCTCACCGAGCCGTGCCCAGCCCGGCTCGTGCCCGACGTGTCGCGGAACGCGGCGGTCAGAATCGTGCACCGGATACCGGCCGCGCACGGTGCGGACGCGGGCCAGCAGGTGGCCGACCTGCCGCTGCTCACCCCCGAGGTAGCGGTTCTGCTCCCCGGCGATGCCGGGCCGCCGCGCTGGGGGCGGATCCCCGCTCCGGGGCCGGCCGGCCCGCCGGGGCGCGCCCATCCGGGCGGGGCCGTTCCGCCCGGCGATGCGGCGCGTGGCGCCGTAGCGCCCGGCGATGTCACGCCCCCGGTGAGCGGCCGCCGATCGGCTGCCTGCGGACGGCGATGCCGGGAAGGCCGTGCGTGCCAGCTAGGCGAGCTCCGCGAGGCCGAACTGCTCGCCGCCGCACCGGAACTGGCCTGGCTCCGGGTGTGGACCGAGGCATTCCTGCTGGCCTTTCTCACCGACAATCCGCTCCCGGCCGTTCCCGCGCCGCTCTGCCGCCGGTGGCGGGGCCTCGGCGCACGGGCGCGCGAATGCCTGCTGGCCCGGGTTATTGATCACCAGGCCGGTATCCGGGTGGTGGCCCTGCGCGCGAGCTACGAACCGTCCCGGTTCGCTCGGGTGGTGGCGTCCGCGGCGGCGATCAGGCTGGACCGCGCCGGCGCCGGAGCCGGAGCGGAGGCCGCCGTCCCGGCCGGCGCTGTGCCGTCCGCCACGCGGCCCGGCCCAGCCTGGGTCATCCCGCAGCTCCGGTGGCTGCACGAGATCGAGCGGCTCTGCCCGTTCGGCGGTCCTGGCCTCGCACCCGCCGATCACGCCCCGCCGCTGGACTTCGATCTGACCGCCCTGCCGGACTGGCCGGGCATCCGGGCCGGGCAGCGGATCTGGGCCCTGCGCCGGCATCCGCTGTCGATGGAACTGGCCGTCAACCGCCGGCTGGCCTGGACCGCGCTGGTCGGCGAAGACGGTCCCGTGCCCTTTGCCGTCGACCTCGCCCAGGTCATGCCGGGGGTGGATCACGCGCAGGCGCTGCGTCACACGGCCGCCCTTATGCAGGTGTCGGGCGGCATCAGCACGGGCCCGGGCTGGCTCGAGGCGGTCCTGTCCTGGCCACGCCGGTTTGTCACGTTTCCGGGCACCCAGCGCCCGCCGGGCGATGCTGCTGACTGGCCGCCCGGGTGACGATAACATCGGCCGGGATGAACAAGCTTCCCTTGCGAGCCAGGCTGGCGACCAGCGTCGGCGGAGCCGCGAGCAAAGTTTCGCGGCTGGCCGGCCGGGGTGACGGTTCGGTGATCGGCGGTGTCATCGGCCTCAGGCTCGAGCCCGGGCTGCTGGCCATGCTCGCGCAGGACCGGGACGTTGTCCTGGTCACCGGAACCAACGGCAAAACGACCACGACCCGCCTGGTCACGGCGGCGCTCGCGCCCCTGGGAGAGCAGATCGCCTCCAACGCGTTCGGCGCCAACATGGAAGCCGGCATGGCGTCCGCGCTCGGCCAGGCCCCCGACGCGACGATCGCGGTGCTCGAGTGCGATGAGAAGTACATACCGACGGTGCTCAAAGCCACCCACGCGCGTGTGCTCGTGCTGCTGAACCTGAGCCGGGACCAGATGGACCGGGCCGCCGAGATCTGGCTGCTCGCCCGGCGCTGGCGGGAAGCCATCGACGCCGCTCCCGACTGCCACGTCGTCGCCAACGCCGACGATCCGCTGATCGCCTGGGCCGCCGCGAAGGCGCCGCACGTCACCTGGGTGGCGGCCGGGCAGCGCTGGCACGACGACTCATGGTGCTGCCCACGCTGCGGCTCGCACCTGCGCCGGACCGGCGGCGACTGGAGGTGCGGCGAGTGCTCGTTCACCCGGCCTCCGGTCCGCTGGGCACTGTCCGGCGACGACGTCATCGACCAGGCCGGGCGCGTCCGGCCGCTGGACCTGGCGCTGCCGGGCCGGGCGAACCGGTCCAACGCGGTGGTCGCGCTGGCCGTCGCCGAGGTCTTCGGAGTCGACGTCGTGCACGCGCTGCGCGGGCTGCGCGATGTGGTTTCCGTGGCAGGCCGGTACACCACGGTCGAACGGCGCGGCGTGGCCATCCGGCTGCTGCTGGCCAAGAACCCGGCCGGCTGGCTGGAGGCGCTCGACGTGCTGCGCCCGCCGCCCGAGCCGGTGATGCTCGCGGTCAATGCCCAGGTGCCGGACGGCCGGGACACGTCCTGGCTGTGGGACGTGGACTACCGCAGGCTGCGGGGGCGGCAGGTGTTCGTCGGTGGGGAGCGCCGGACCGACCTGGCCGTCCGGCTGGAAGCCGACGACGTTACCTTCGAGCTCGTGGCCGGTATCGATGAGGCCGTGGACCGGGTCGGGCACGGCAGCCTCGAGGTGATCGGCAACTACACCGCGTTCCAGCAGATCCGCACGGCCCTCGGGCGGGCCGCATGACGAGCAGTCTGCGCCTGGTGTGGGTCTACCCGGACCTGCTGAGCACGTACGGGGACCGTGGCAACCTTCTCGTGCTGGAACGGCGCGCCCGGCTGCGGGACATCGGCGTCGAGTCGGTCTTCGTCAATTCGGACCAGCCGGTGCCCCGTGACGGCGACATCTACCTGCTCGGCGGGGGCGAGGATCTCCCGCAGGTACTTGCGGCCCGGCGGCTGCGCGCCGATGGCGGCCTGGCCGCTGCGGCGGACCGCGGTGCCGTCGTCTTCGCGGTGTGCGCGGGCTACCAGTTGCTGGGACACGAGTTCGGTGGCGCGGACGGTGAGCCCACCGCGGGCCTCGGCATCCTGGACATCCGCAGTGGGCGAGGCGACCGCCGTGCCGTCGGGGAGATCGTCGCGGACGTCGACCCGGGTCTCGGGGTGCCCGTGCTGACCGGTTTCGAGAACCACCAGGGCGTCACCCGCCGGGGGCCGGACGCCGCCCCGCTCGCGCAGGTTTCCGTCGGGACCGGTAATGGCGACGGCACCGAGGGCGCGTACGCGGGCCGCGTGCTCGGCACGTATTCGCATGGCCCGGCCCTGGTGCGCAACCCGGGGCTCGCCGACCTGCTGCTCGGCTGGGTCGTGGGCCCGATGCGGCCGCTGCCCGCCGAACGCGATGAGCTCGCCCTGACGCTGCGCCGCGAGCGCCTGGCCGCGGTGACCCGGTAACGGCCGGCGAGCGCACAGGAACTGGCAGTACGGGGCTGGCCGGTCAGTACACCAGGGCCTGAGCCCCGTCGGCGATCGCCTCGGCGACGAAGGTGGTCGCCCCGGCGATCCGGATGCCCTCGATGACGTCCTGCTGGCCGATGTCCCGGCGCGCCGCACACTGCGTGCATACCGTCACCGAACCGGCGGCGAGCACCCCCGCGAGCAGATCGGCCAGCGGTGCGGCGTGCGGGAGGCTGAAGTCGTCGGCCCGGCCGGGCAGCGCGAACCAGGCGGATTCGCCGGTGAGCCACAGTGACACCCCGATTCCGCTGGCGACTGCGGCGGCAGCCACCGTGAACGCCTGATTGCAGCGTTCCGGTTCGTCCTTACCGGCGGTGACCTTGATGACGAGAGACCGTGGTGCCACCCCAGCACTCTAACCGCCGGCGCGGCACCCGGCTACGGAGCCGTCCTGACCGTACACTCCGGTCCATGCACGGCATGCTGAGCGCGACGGTGATGCTGGCTGCTTTCGCCGCGATCGCACTGGTCAGCGGCGCGTCGGCGGTATGGCTCGGCCATGCCGCGGCCGCCGCCGCGGGCCGATCACGTCCCGCACGGCCGACCGGGACGCCCGGCGCCGCTACCGGCCCGGATCCCGGAGCGGCCGGCACAGTCGGCACAGCCGGTGTGCCCGGCGAGCCGGCGGAGGAGGCGGACGGGACAGAGCCGGATTATCCCGAACGGACCTGGCTGGGAGCGGCCCGCATCGCGACCGCTCAGCCGGCCGGGCCCGCCGGGCACGACAGGTGGACCGGGCCGGGTGATGCGGCCGGGGTGCCGGGCGCCGGCGACGTGTACGACGTGGACAACTGGCCCGGCGCCGAGGATTCAGGCGACGGGCGGGGCGGGCCCAACGGACCCGGACGCAGTTCACCGGGCTCGCGGGGCTGGCCCGACACGGCCAAGTCGCTCTACTCGCGGGGCTGGCCGGTCATGGATGGCCTGCCGCACGGACCGGACGCGGAGCGGCCGGGGAACGGGACGAATACCGGCGCCGGTACCGGGGTGGCGGGGGAGCCGGACGCCGCGCCGGAGGAGGCGGCGGGGGCGGAGCCGTCCGTGCGTCCCGAGGGGGCCCGGGTGTACGTCCTGGGCGAATCGCGCCGTCCCGGACGCTGAATGCCCGGCCCGGCCGACCGGGGGTGCTTAGCTGCTTATCTGGTTATCTGGGCGGGTCGTGCCGGCCGCTGGTGGCCGGCCGTCTAACCTGGCCGGCATGGACGATCAACACGGGACCCCGGCCGGGGACCAGGACCCCGAACTGCATCCGGACCTCGCGCCGCTCGCGTTCCTTCTCGGGCGGTGGGAAGGCGCAGGGGTCGGTGGCTACCCGACCATCGAGAGCTTCCAGTTCGGCCAGGAAATGTCATTCAGCCACAACGGAAAGCCCTTCCTCAGCTATACGAGCCGGACGTGGCGGCTCGATGCGGAGGGGCGGATCGGCCAGCCACTCTCGACCGAGGCCGGGTTCTGGCGCCCGCAGCCGGCGGGGAAGGTCGAGGTACTGCTGGCCCACCCGACCGGTATCACCGAGATCTACCTGGGTGAGGTCTCCGGCCACCGCGTCGACCTGGCCACCGACGTCGTCGCGCGCACGTCCTCGGCCAAGGAGGTCACCGCCGGGCGCCGGCTGTACGGCCTGATCGGCGACGACCTGGGCTGGGCGTACGACCTGGCCGCCGTGGGGCAGCCACTGCAGTCTCACATCTCCGCCCAATTGAAGCGGGTCAGCTGAAGCGGGCCGGCTGAAGACGGACCGGGGGAAAGTAAAACCCCCGGGCGGCTCCCGCCGCAGCGCACAGGATGAACGCTGCGGGCGGGGATCGGCTGGACACGGCCGATCAGCCCGGGGGGGCGGTGTCTGTCCGGGATTGCCGACCGCCGTCCCGGAGGACGTCAGGGCTACACCCATCGGCACCTCAGGAAAGGAGGCGGAAGGGTGTGGCCCACGCGTTGCGGCACATTATGCCGCGGTGCGCGCGCCGGCGGGTCAGCGGCTAGCGGACAGCCACCTCGCGAGTCCAACATCTATGCATGCTGTGGACCACCTCCTTTCCCGCGTTAAAACGCACGTTATGCCACGGCAGGCCGCGGAAGCAAGACGATTTTCTCCGGTCGCTTCCCGGGTCCCCCGTCGCGCCCGTCTCGCGCTCCCGGCCCGGCCAGCGGAACGGCCGGCCCGCCAGGCGTCCTGGGCGGTACCGGGCCCCGGCGCCACTAAACTGCGGGCATGGCGCAAGCCCGGGATAGCGAACGCGTCCCGCAGGCCTGGGACGAGCAGCTGCGGGCCCGCGGGTACCGGGCTACGCCGCAGCGGCAGCTGGTGCTCGAGGCGGTCGCCCGTCTCGGGCACGCCACCCCGGAGGACGTCGGGGCCGAGGTCCGCCAGGCCGCGCGCGGGGTCAACATCTCCACGATCTACCGCACGCTGGAGCTGCTCGAGCAGCTCGGCATGGTGACGCACGCGCATCTCGGCCACGGCGCGCCGACGTACCACCTGGCTGCGGACGCTGATCACGTTCACCTGGTCTGCCGGAGCTGCGGGAAGATCACCGAGGTCAGCCCGGAGGCGGTACGGCCGCTGGTCACGGCGCTCGACGCCGGGCAGGACTTCGAGACGGACGTCGGGCACCTGACGGTGTTCGGTCGCTGCGGGCAATGCAGGCCGTGACCGGCTGAGCCCGTGACCGGCTGAGCCCGTGGCCGGCTGAGCCGTGACCGGCTGAGCGCGGGGCGACGGCGCTGAACCGCGGCCGCCCATGCGTAACCTAGGACCATGAAGAGCCCGCTTCTCGCCGCGCCCGGAGCCGTTCCCGCCGAGGGACCGGACACCGGTGTCGCCGCGCACTACGGAGATCCGGTGCGCGAGCAGCGCGCGATGACCCGCGACGCCGGGCTGGTGGACCGCTCGCGGCGCGGCGTGGTCCGGGTCTCCGGCCCGGACCGGCTGAGCTGGCTGCACAGCCTGACCACTCAGCACCTTGAGGCACTGCCGTCCGGTACCACGGCCCGCGCGCTCGTCCTGAGCCCGAACGGGCACGTGGAGCACGATCTCACGCTGACCGACGACGGCACGGCCACCTGGATCCACGTCGAGCCGGGGACCGCTGCGGCGCTGGTGGAGTTCCTCGATTCCATGCGCTTCATGCTGCGGGTCGAGACGGCCGACGTGACCGGCGAGTACGCGGTGCTGTCGGTGGCCGGCCCGGACGAGGCGAAGGACGCCGGGCCCGCGGCGGAAGCGGCCGTGGCCGTCACCACCGGCCCGGTCGGCACCGATTACGTGATCCCGCGGGCCGAACTGGCCGCTATCGCGGACTCGGTCCGCGATCACGGCGCCCGGCTGGCCGGCATGTGGGCGTACGAGGCCCTCCGGATCGCCGCGCACGAGCCCCGGTTCGGCCTGGACACGGACCACAAGACGCTTCCGCACGAGGTCGGCTGGATCTCCTCTGCGGTGCATCTGTCCAAGGGGTGCTACCGGGGCCAGGAGACGGTCGCCCGGGTGCACAATCTCGGGCATCCGCCCCGGCGGCTGGTGTTCCTGCACCTGGACGGGAGCGTGGACCGGCTGCCCGCGCACGGGGATCCGGTCGAGCTGGACGGCAAGCCGGTCGGTTTCGTAGGGTCGGCCGCCCGTCACTGGGAGCTCGGCCCGGTCGCGCTGGCCCTGGTGCGCCGCACGGTGCCGGTGGACGCCGCGCTTCTGGCCGGGGGCGTCGCCGCCGCCCAGGAGGTGATCGTGCCGCCGGACGCCGGCGCGAACGTCACGATCGACAAGGCCGCGTTCGGCAGGCGCTCGCTGCTGTCCCGGCCCTGACCGATAGACGCTGACCAATAGACGCTGACCAAATAGACGCTGACGGAATAGATTCTGCGACGGAGGTCCCCTTCTTGCTGCGTCGAACCCTGCTGGCCGCGGCGGCCAGCGAGCGGTTGCGCCAGGCCATCACCACGGCACCGCAGACCCGCGCCATCGTCGACCGTTACGTGGCCGGGGAGACGACGGCCGACGCGGTGCAGGTGGCCGGTGAGCTCCGTGCCGCCGGCCTCCTGGTGTCGCTGGACTACCTCGGTGAGGACACCACCGAGGCAGGCCAGGCCGTGGACGTCGCCCGCAGCTACGTCCAGCTGCTCGGCGAGCTATCGGCCGCCGGGCTCACCGCCGGCGGCGCCTGCGAGATCTCCGTGAAGGCGACGGCGGTGGGCGCGAGCCTTCCCGAGCACGGGGAGAAGACCGCGACGGAGAACATCGCGCGCATCTGTGCCGCCGCTCGCGACGCGGGAACCACGGTCACGCTCGATGCGGAAGACCATACGACCGTCGGCGCCACCCTGCGCATCGTGGCCGGGCTCCGGCCCGAATTCGGCGATCTTGGCTGCGTCGTCCAGTCCCGGCTGCGGCGCAGCCAGGACGACTGTGAGCAGCTGGCCGGCGCGGGGGCCCGGGTCAGGCTGTGCAAGGGCGCCTACGACGAGCCCGCCGGGGTCGCCTTCACCCGGCGGCCGGACGTCGACCTGTCGTACACCCGCTGCCTGCGCCGGCTGATGGCCGGTACGGGCTATCCGATGGTCGCTACCCACGATCCGCGGCTGATCGACATCGCCACGACCCTGGCCCTGATGTCGGGGCGCCCGGCGGACCGGTTCGAATACCAGATGCTGTACGGCATCCGGCCCGAGGAGCAGCAGCGCCTGGCGGCCACGGGCGCCCGGGTCCGGGTGTACGTGCCCTACGGCCGCGACTGGTACAGCTATCTTGTCCGCCGCCTGGCCGAGCGCCCAGGTAACCTCGCCTTCTTCCTGCGCTCGCTAGCCCCGGCCCAGCACAGGAGACTCCTATGATCGCGATTCTCGGCACCGGCAAGATGGGCGAGGCGCTGCTGTCCGGACTGCTGCGGGCGGGTCATCCGCCGGGGGAGGTGCTCGCGGTCGCGCGGCGCCCCGAGCGCGCGGCCGAGCTGCGGGAACGCTACGGCGTGCTGACATCGGGCGCGGCGGAGGCGGCCAAAACCGCGGACACGCTCGTGCTGGCGGTCAAGCCACAGGACATGGGCGCCCTGCTGGACGAGATCGCCACGTTCGTTACCGCTTCGCCCGACCGGCTGGTGATCTCCGTGGCGGCGGGCATCACCACCGCCTTCATCGGCCGCCGGCTCGCCGGTGACGTCCCCGTCGTCCGGGTGATGTCCAATACGCCGGTGCTCGTGGACGAGGCGATGAGCGTGATTTCCGCGGGCCAGCATGCCGGCGAGGCGCATCTGCGCCGTACGGAGAAATTGTTCCAGCCGGTGGGCAAGGTGCTGCGGATCCCCGAGTCGCAGCAGGACGCTGCCACCGCGCTGTCCGGCAGTGGACCGGCGTACGTGTACTTCCTGGTGGAAGCGATGGTGGACGCGGGGATCCTGCTGGGGGTGCCGCGCGGTGCGGCGATGGAGATGGTCACCCAGGCGGTGTTCGGGGCGGCCACGATGCTGCGCGAGTCGGGCGAGCACCCGGTGATCCTGCGCGAAGCGGTGACCTCGCCGGGCGGCACGACCATCTCGGCCATCCGGGAGCTGGAGAAGCACGGGGTACGGGCCGCGTTTCTCGCCGCGATAGAGTCCGCGCGTGACCGGGGCCGGGATCTGGCCGGCGGCTGATGGTGGGCCGGGGGAGCTGGGCAGGCGGGGCCGGGCACAGACGAGGCACTCGGAGGCCAGTGTGACGTGCTCGCTCACCGTGAGCTGGGATGACCGGCTCGCAGAATATGACTTCGGCCCGGGTCATCCGCTCGCACCGGTACGGGTCGAGCTAACGATGGCGCTGGCGCGCGAATTCGGTTTGCTCGACGCTTCCGGCGTCTCGGTGACGGCGCCCGGGCCAGCCACCCAGCAAGAGCTGGAACTGGTGCACGACACCGCCTACATCGAGGCCGTCCGGAACGCCGGTCACCGTGCCGCCCGGGGCCAGCCGCTGGACCCGCGGTCGGTTCTCTTCGGCCTCGGGACAACCGACGACCCGGTCTTCCCGGACATGCACGAGGCGTCATCGCTGGTGGCCGGGGCCACGCTGGCCGCGGCCCGGGCCGTGTGGGGCTCCGACGGCGCGCACGCCGCCAGCATCGCGGGCGGCCTGCACCACGCGATGCGCCGTTCGGCCAGCGGGTTCTGCGTGTACAACGACCCGGCCATAGCGATCGCCTGGATGCTGGAGCAGGGAGCGGAGCGAATCGCCTACGTCGACGTCGACGTTCATCACGGCGACGGCGTGCAAGCGGCCTTCTACGACGACCCGCGCGTCCTGACCATCAGCCTTCATGAGCACCCCGCCACGCTGTTCCCGGGCACCGGGCTGCCGTCGGAGACCGGGATCGGGGCCGGAGAGGGCTTCGCCGTCAACGTCGCGCTGCCCGCCGGGACGGGCGATGCGGGGTGGCTGCGTGCCCTCGAGGCGGTCGTCCCGCCGCTGCTGCGGGAGTTCCAGCCACAGGTCCTGGTGAGCCAGCACGGCTGCGACAGCCACCTGGTCGACCCGCTCGCTCACCTTGAGGTGAGCGTCGACGGGCAGCGCAAGGCCCAGTCCCTGCTGCACCGGCTCGCGCACGAGGCGGCCGGCGGCCGGTGGATCTGCACCGGGGGCGGGGGGTACGCGCTCGCGACGGTGGTGCCGCGGTCCTGGGCCCATCTGCTGGGCATCGCCAGCGGCCACCCCATCGACCCGGCCGAGCCCACGCCCGCGGCCTGGCGTGAATTGGCGCGCCAGCGGACCGGTATCCAGCCGCCCGAGCTCATGACGGACGGCGCGACCGCTGATTTCGTCCCGTACGAGTCCGGCTCGAATCCGCACGACCCGGTCGACCGCGCGATCGCGGCCACGATGAAGGCCGTTTTCCCCTCGCACGGGCTGCTGGCCGGCCCCTGGTGAAACGCCATTCGGCGGTCCGGCGCCGGTGCCGGTCTCGGGCCGGGAGCGCCCACGGATGCGCGGTATTAATTTCCTGCGCCGTTTAGGCAATGAATTATTAGCGCGCACCAGCAGTCCCTTCAGAAACAGCTGGCCCCTCTGGCCTGCGTTTTTCCGGTCATCGCTTTGCGGCGCGCTGCGCACAGGGTGTGATCGGCCGTCAGCACGGCTTGCTCTTTTCCGTGCGCGACTTACCCTGGAGACGTACGTGACTGGTGCGCCGATCGGTTAAGCCGTGCACGGCTCCGTGCGGAAGTGGAGCAGGGATGACTGCGAGCGAAACTCCCCTAAGCGACGTCAGATTTCTCACGGTTGCCGAAGTGGCCACGATTATGCGCGTCTCGAAGATGACCGTGTATCGCCTGGTGCACTCCGGTGAATTGGAGGCAATCCGGGTCGGGCGTTCCTTCCGGGTTCCCGAGCAGGCGGTCAACCAGTACCTCCGGGAGGCCTTCGTCGGCACCGGCTGAGCGCGGACCTTGCGGGGCCGTCACGGGATGGTGCGGCCGGCACGGTAGCCTTCTACACCTGGTCTATGCCCAGCCGCCCTCATCGGGGCGGGCACGGCGGCGGGACCATCTTCCGTACAGTCGAATGAGGGTAAACCGTGGGCTCAGTCATTAAGAAGCGTCGCAAGAGGATGGCCAAGAAGAAGCACCGCAAGTTGCTGAAGAAGACCCGCATCCAGCGGCGCAACAAGAAGTAGGTGCCGGGGGCAACCCCGCCGCCGCGCCCGTCGCACGTGCGAGTGCCTGCCCGCTGCCCGGCACCGGCCGTGCGACGGCCAGGTGCGCGGCCCGCGGGTCGCGCCCTCCCGCCGCGTCAGGCACCATAGGCGTCAATGTCTATCTCTGTCCTAGTCGCGATCGCAGGCGTGATGGTGGCGGCTGTGGGTACGGGGCTGCTCGGCGGCCGGTGCATCCGCAGTCCCAGTCCCAGTTTCATCGCCTGGACTATCGGCATGTCCGCGCTCACGGTGGCGCTGCTCGGGCAGAGCATCGGATTCGCCACGGGCTTCGGGGCCGTAACCTTCCGGGTCATTCAGATCACCGCGCAGCTCATGACCCCGGTCGTTCTGGCCTGGGGTCTGATCGAGCTGGTGGCGCGCGGGACGGCCGCCCGCTTCGGGGCCCGGCTCGCCGCCGCCGCCCTGATCGTCGTGATCGGCGTGATCTTGGCCACGGACCCGCTGGCGGCTAAGCCGTTCGGCCGGACCTGGCCGTCGGCCGCCGTCCACTACCAGCTCATCCCGCACTACGCGCTGATCGCGGTGCATCTGACCGTGGTGGTAGCGGCGCTGGCGGCCGTTGCCCTGTGCGCGGCCCGGGGCCGCGGCCGGGGCGCCCGGGGTCCAGCACCGGGCCAGCTAGCACCGGGCCAGCTCGTACCAGGAGCAGCGGCCATCGGTGCCGCCGCCGTGCTCGCGGTGGCGCTGCGTTTCACACTGCCCGCCGGGGCCGCGTACCCGGCCCTGAGCGCACTGTCCGCCGGGCTCGTCTGGTTCGGTGTGACCAGGCTGGATGGGCTGATGCCCGGCGTATCACGCGCGGGCTCCGGCGAGATGCGGGGGGACGTCGCGGGCCGTCCGCATGCGGCGAGCCGCGCCGGCCGCGCGCGCGAAGCCGGTGCGGCTGGCCGGTATGGTGCAGCGGCCGCGGAGCCGGATTCCCGGGCCGGCGGTCGCGGCGGCCAGCCTGGCTTCCCGGCCGGCGAGACCGGGGGCCCCCGCTTCTCCGCCGCGAGCGTCCCCGGCGAGGGCCTGCCGGGGGCCGAGTGGCCGGGCGGGGACGCTCGACCGTTTTACGATCCCGGTGCGCCCGGTGCGGAGCCCGCGACCGGGGCAATCGAACGGCCCGGCGCGGCGCTGCGCAGGCCCCCGGCCTCCCGCGAGCCGCGCCCAGGTACGCCCGGCACCGAAATCGTCCGTCCCGCGCCCCGTCCGCACGGCCTGATCGCGATCTACACTCTGCTCGAGGACAAGGTGGCGGCGTTCGACCGGATCGCGGATGAGGTCGCCGAGCAGGTGCGCGCCAACGAGCCGGACGCCCTGGTGTACGTCATCCACACCGTGCCGGAGGCGCCGATGCAGCGGATCTTCTACGAGATCTACCGCGACCGGGCCGCCTACGTGCTGCATGAGCACCAGCCGTACATCAAACGTTTCGTCGCCGCCCGGAGGCCTTACGTACTCGCGACCAACGTGATCGAACTGCGGCTGAAGTACGCCAAGATTTCCCCCCTCGTGCAGGACGACATGCAGGCTCCGTCCCCCGCGGACGCCCCGCCGGATTGGCATGACCGGCGGCCCGGCGGTGGCGCGCGGACGGGTGACGACGACCGCGCCGCGGGCGGCAGACGCGGCCCGGGTCAGCTCCCGCCCCCCATGCCTCCGGGCCCGTACGGCGGGATCTGATCGGCGTGGCGGCACCTGACGGCCCCGGCCCGGACCCGGTGGCTGAACATGGCCCAGCGGGCACCGGGTACCGGATCACCCTCCTCGGCAAGCCCGGCTGTCACCTGTGCGAGGAGGCCCGTGCGGTGATCGCCCGGGTGGCCGCGGACCTCGGGGTCGGGTGGGAGGAGCGCGACATCACGGCTTCCACCGAGGACGTGGCCGAGTACTGGGACAAGATCCCCGTGACCCTGGTCGATGGCGTGCAGCACGACTTCTGGCGGGTCAGCGAGGATCGTCTCCGGGCGGCGCTGCGTCGCTGACCTGCACGGGCATCACTTTGTGCATCCGTTCACAAAGGCGTACCTTGAAAAGCGAGGCGCTGGCGCGTGACCGCTCCCCCTGAAGCGGTCGGCTGGCGCCTTTGGAACCCACCTGGCGGGCCAGGGCGGTTACCGCCGCCCCACCTCGCCTCGCGTCGATCCCCCGAGGAGCGCCGGCGCATGGCTCGTAATTCCCTGTCCGACTTTGGCCCCAGCGATCCCGCAACTTCCGCAGACCGTTTTCCCGCCGGCCCCTCGTCCGGCGGCCGGCTGCCGGAGGCGACCGTCTCGCGGCTGCCCGTCTACCTCCGCGTCCTGACCGGCATGGCCGAGCGGGGCGTGGTCACCGTTTCGAGCGATCAGCTGGCGAGCGGGGCCGGCGTGAACTCGGCCAAACTGCGCAAAGATCTGTCCCATCTGGGCTCGTACGGCATCCGGGGCGTCGGGTACGACGTCGAGTACCTGATCTATCAGGTATCGCGCGCGCTCGGGCTGACCCAGGACTGGCCCGTGGTCATTGTCGGCGCCGGGAACCTCGGCCGTGCCCTGGCCAACTACGGCGGCTTCGCCACCCGCGGCTTCCGGATCGCGGCTCTGCTGGATTCCGATCCGGCCATCGTCGGCACCCCGCTCGGGCGCCTGGCGGTCCGGCACTCGGACGACCTGGAAGACGTCGTGGCGCGGCACAAGGTCGCGATCGGCGCCATCGCCACCCCGGCGGCCTCGGCCCAGAGTGTGTGTGACCGCCTCGTCGCGGCCGGTGTCACCAGCATCCTCAACTTCGCGCCGCTGGTTCTCAATGTGGCAGACGGGGTCGACGTGCGTAAGGTTGATCTGTCGATAGAACTGCAAATCCTGGCGTTCCACGCGCAGCGGCGGTCTGTGGAGCGAAACGGGCGCGCTCCCCGGGGTGCGCTGCGTACCGTACCTAAGGAAGCCGGGCGGTTTCCTGCGGCGGCCGCGGCCAAATCAGCGGTAGAAGCGTAGGCGGTAATCACGTGAGTGTGCTTGTGGTCGGGATGAGCCACAAGAGCGCGCCGGTTCCGGTTCTTGAGCGTGCCGCGCTCAGCGCGGACGCGCTCCCCAAGCTGCTTCGGGATCTATTCCACACCGGCGATGTGGCGGGAACCTTTGTCATCTCCACCTGCAACCGGATAGAGATCTACGCGGACGTCGACCGGTTCCACGGGAGTGTGGCCACCGTCTGCGAGCTGCTGTCCCGCTATTCGGGCATCGTCACCCACGAGCTCACCGGGCATCTGTACGTCCATTACGAAGAGGGTGCCGTCAAGCACCTTCTCGCGGTCGCGGCGGGGCTTGATTCCATGGTCGTGGGCGAGGGCCAGATTCTCGGCCAGGTGCGCAGCGCGCTCAAGGCCGCCCGGGACAACGGGACGCTGGGCCGGGTGCTCGGCGAGGTCGGCTCCGCGGCCCTGCGTACCGGCAAGCGGGCCCATTCGGAAACCGGGATCGACCGCACCGGTGCCAGCCTGGTCAGTGTGGGGATCGGCGCGGCCGCCGAGGCGCTGGGCCGCCCGTCGCTCAGTGGCCTGGACGTCCTCGTCGTCGGAGCCGGCTCGATGAGCGCGCTCGCCGCCACGACCGCGAGCCGGGCTGGCGCGGCCCACGTCACCGTCGCGAACCGCACCCGGGGGCACGCTCAGCGGCTCGCGGCGTCCGTCGGCGGCGGCACGGCCGACCTGGCCGACCTGCCGAGCGCGATCGCCGCTGCCGACCTGGTCATCTCCTGCACGGGAGCGTCCGGACTGGTGATCACGGCTGACATTGCCGCGTCCGCGCTGTCGCTGCGCCGGGCCCGGGGCGGCGGGGACACCGGGACCGCAGCGGGACGCCCGCTGGTGTTCCTCGACCTGGCCATGCCCCGCGACGTCGACCCGCAGGTGGCCGGGCCGCCGGGCGTCACCGTGATCGGGATGGACGAGCTGGCTGACGCCGGGCGTTCGGCGACCGCCCTCGTGGGGGTAGCCGACGAGGTGGCGGCCGTCCGCGCGATCGTCGAGGAAGAATTCAGCACATACCGGGCCGCGGCGCACGCCACCCAGGTGACACCTACCGTCGTGGCCCTGCGGGCCAAGGCGGCCGAGGTGGTCGACGCCGAGCTCGCCCGGCTGGCCGGGCGGCTGCACGGTGCCGACGGACTCGATGGGCGCGCGCTGGAGGAGATAGCCCGGACGGTCCGCCGAGTGGTAGACAAGCTTCTGCACGCACCGACGGTGCGTGTCAAGGAGCTCGCCGGCTCGCCGCGGGGGGACGGGTACGACGAGGCACTGCGGGTCCTCTTCGACCTGGATCCGCGCACGGTCGAAGCGGTCACCTGCGCGGACCCGGAACAACCAGATGCCGACAGCGCCCGGCTGCCCGCGCCGTCGGCCGATGAGGGGAGCCGGGAATGACTGTGCCCGCCGTGCTGCGGCTCGGCACCCGCAAGAGCCCGATGGCCATGGCGCAATCCGGCCTGGTCGCCGAGGCGATCACCGCGCGCACGGGGTACCGGGTCGAACTTGTCGGCGTGACCACCCACGGCGACGTCAGCCAGGCCCATATCGCCCAGATCGGCGGGACGGGCGTTTTCGTCGGCGCGCTGCGCGACGGGCTGCTGAACGGTCAGGTCGACCTGGCGGTGCACTCGCTCAAGGACCTGCCGACGGGCCAGCCGGAGGACATCGTCCTGGCCGCGGTGCCCCGTCGTGACGACCCGCGGGATGCGCTCGTGACCCGGGAAGGCGCCAAGCTCGCGGATCTGCCCGCCGGTGCGGTCATCGGCACTGGATCCGCGCGCCGGGCCGCCCAGCTGATGCTACTCAGGAGAGACGTTCACTGCGTGCCGATCCGGGGTAACGCGGGCACCCGGCTGGCCAAGGTCGGGACGGGTGAGCTCGACGCGGTCGTGCTGGCCGCCGCTGGCCTGGCCAGGATTGGCCGGCTCGACGCGGCCAGCCAGGTTTTCGAGCCCGATGACATGCTGCCCGCGCCGGGGCAGGGAGCGCTGGCGGTCGAGTGCCGCGCCAGTGACCCGCACCTGGCCGAATTGCTCAGCGCCGTCGACGATGCCCTCAGCCGCGCGGCCGTGACGGCCGAGCGCGCCGTGCTGGCCAGCCTCGAGGCGGGCTGCAGTGCCCCCATCGGGGCGTACGCAGCCGGAACATCGGAGCATTTGCATCTGGAAGCGGCGGTTATCGCCGCAGACGGCCGGCAGGCGCTGCGCGAACACGGCGACGGCGCGCCCGGCGACGCCGCGCAGCTCGGCCGCGACGTCGCGGCACGGTTGCTGCGCGGCGGCGCGGGCACTCTCATGACCGCGCCCCCAGTACGGACGATTAACGGGAAAGATGCCTTGTGAACGTCACCCCAGTTTCTTCCACGCCCCCCGCCGACGAGCAGGTACCACCGGTCACGGCGGGTCGCGTCGCACTCGTGGGCGCGGGGCCCGGGGATGAGGGGCTGCTGACCCTGCGCGGCGCCCAGCTGATCAGCCAGGCCGGCCTGGTGGTCACGCCGCGCCAGCCCGGCACGCGGATCCGCGAGCTGCTGCGCCCCGGCGCCGAGGTCTTCGTCGCCGCGGATGCCGTGGACGGCCAGGAGCCCGACATGGCCGCGGTCGCCCGGACCGGCCAGCTGGTGGTCCGGCTCTACGACGGCGACCCGCTGCTGGACGGCGGCGCGGATGACGCGCGGGCGCTGGCCGAGGCCGGCGCGGAGTTCGAGATCGTGCCCGGTGTTCCCGCCGCGACCGCCGTCCCCGCGTACGCGGGTATCCCCCTCAGCGGCGAGGGGGGCGAGGTCCGCATCATCCACGCCGCGGAGGCGAGCCGCGTCGCGTTCAGCCCCGGCACGCTCGTCGTGCTGGGTGCCGAGGCAGGCCCCGCCGACCTCGGCAAGATGCTGATCGCCGCGGGCTGGCCCGAGACGACGCCGTTCGCCGTCACCTGGGACGGGACCAACACGTCCCAGCGGACGGTCGTCTCGGCGCTCGGTCGCATCACCGCTGACCTGAAGGCCGCCGGGGTAAGCCCGCTCAGCTCGGGCCAGGCCGTCGCGGTGGTCGGCGAAGCAGTGCAGGCCCAGCCGCGGCTGTCCTGGTACGAAACCAAGCCGCTGTTCGGCTGGCGGGTCCTGATACCGCGCACCAAGGCGGACGCGGCGGCCGTGTCCGAGCGCCTCCGCGAGCAGGGCGCCATTCCGGAGGAGGTGCCCACCATCGCGGTGGAACCGCCCCGGACTCCGCAGCAGATGGACCGCGCCGTCCGCGGGCTGGTCACCGGCCGCTATCAGTGGGTCGCCTTCACGTCCGTCAACGCGGTCCGCGCCATCCGGGAGAAGTTCGAGGAGTACGGCCTCGACGCGCGGGCGTTCGCCGGGGTCAAGGTGGCCGCCGTCGGCGAGCAGACGGCGGCCGCGCTCAGGGACTTCGGGATCTATCCCGACCTCATCCCCGAGGGCGAGCAATCCGGCCAGGGCCTCGCGGCGGCGTGGCCGCCGTACGACGACGTGCTGGACCCGATCAACCGGGTGCTGCTTCCCCGCGCCGACATTGCCACCGAGCACCTTGTCGCGCGGCTCACCGAACTCGGCTGGGAGGTGGAGGACGTCACGGCCTACCGCACCGTCCGGGCCGCCCCGCCGGCCGCCCCGATCCGTGAGGCCATCAAGGGCGGTGGCTTCGACGCGGTGCTGTTCACCTCGTCCTCGACCGTCCGGAACCTGGTCGGGATCGCGGGCAAGCCGCACGCGGTCACGGTGATCGCGGTGATCGGCCCGCAGACGGCCAAAACCGCGGCCGAGTTCGGCTTGCGCGTCGACGTCACAGCCTCGAAGCCGTCGATGGCCGCGCTCGTCGAAGCTCTGGCCGAATACGGCGCGAGCCAGCGGGCCGCGGCCATCGAGGCGGGCGAGCCGCTCCGCCGGCCCAGCGAGCGCCGCCGGGGTGCCCGCAAGCGGGTCCGGTGACACACACCCGCGCAGGACGCACCCGGGCGGGCGCACAGCTCGCATCCAGGCCCACTGGCAAGTCGCACCAGTGACGTGCCCACCAGATGAGGGAGTTCCAGTGAACGCAGGGTTTCCGGTGGTCCGGCCCCGCCGGCTCCGGCGTACGGCCGCGTTGCGCAACCTCGTGGCGGAGACGGCCCTGCGGCCGGCCGACCTGGTGCTGCCGATGTTCGTCAAGGAGGGCATCGCCGAGCCGCAGCCGATCGGGTCCATGCCCGGTGTCGTCCAGCACACCCGGGACAGCCTGCGGAAGGCTGCCGCCGAGGCGGTGGACGCGGGGGTCGGCGGTCTCATCCTGTTCGGCATTCCCGCCGCCAAGGACGGCCGGGGCTCCGCCGCCGACGACCCGGCCGGCATTGTCCAGCTCGCGATCGCGGACCTGGCCGCCGAGGTGGGTGACGCCACCGTGCTCATGGCGGACCTGTGCCTGGACGAGTACACCGACCACGGCCACTGCGGCTTGCTGACGGCGGACGGTGAGGTCGACAACGACGCCACGCTGGAGCGTTACGCGGCGATCGCGGTGGCGCAGGCGTCCGCTGGCGTGCACGTCGTCGCGCCCAGCGGGATGATGGACGGCCAGGTCGGCGCGATCCGTTCGGCGCTGGACGGAGCGGGCTTCGCGGACCTCGCCATCTGCGCCTACTCCGCCAAGTACGCGTCGGGCTTCTACGGGCCGTTCCGGGACGCCGCCGAGTGCGCGCCGCAGTTCGGCGACCGGGCCTCCTACCAGCAGGACCCGCCCGGGTCCGACGAGGCGCTCCGCGAGGTGCTGCTCGACATCGACGAGGGCGCGGACATGGTCATGGTGAAGCCCGCGCTGGCCTATCTGGACATCATCGGGCGCGTCGCCGCCACGGTGCACGTGCCCGTCGCCGCCTACCAGGTGAGCGGGGAGTACGCCATGGTAGAGGCGGCCGCGGCCAACGGGTGGCTGGACCGGGACCGGATCATCATGGAGACCCTCACCGGGATCCGCCGCGCCGGGGCCGGCATCATCCTCACCTACTGGGCCGCCGAAGTAGCCCGCAGGCTCCGCTAGCCGGCCTCCTGCATCCGGGCTTGCCAGGCCGGCGCCGGTGGCCAGCCGGGCAGTCCGCCGATACCGGGTGGGCCACTGGAGTTCCACGCTGACAGCGGGATAACCACCCGTTCGGGTCACCCGCGGGCCATCCTGTGGGATTGCGCCGGGCGGGCTGTGGGCCGTCCTCTACGATGGGTGACGCCGGGTCTGGGAACGCCTCTCCGTGGTCCCGTTCGGTACCTTTCCGGTCCGCCCGGTGCGGGAGCCCGCGGGCCGGCAACATCGATGCGGAACCCCGGCGGTGCGGTCGGGTCCGGGGTAGGAGTTGGCCGATGGTCGATGTGGTGCGGCGCCGCAGCCGCCGTAAGGCGGCGGAACGGAACGACCGGCGCGACCCACTCGGTCAGGCGGCTGAGAACTACGCGGCGCTCGGCTGGCCCGTATGCGTGGGGGCGCATCTGTCGCTCGACGGGCAGCGGATCGGCCGCGCCTGCTCGTGCGATCGGGTCGGCTGCCCCGCGCCGGGAGCGCATCCGGTCTCCCCGACCTGGCAGATGCAGGCCACCGTCGACACCGGCACGATTGGGCGCTGGTGGGCCGCCCGGCCCGACGCCAGCGTGATCCTGGTCACCGGGCGCGTCTTCGACGTTCTGGACGTCCCGGCCGCCGTGGGCGCCGCCGCGCTGGCCAGGATCGAGCAGGCCGGGATAACGGCGGGTCCCGTCGCGGAAGCGGGGACGCGCATGCTGTTCTTCGTGACGACCCGCGGCGCACCCGTCGACGAAGACGAGTGGTGGTCCTGCCGGCTGGACTGCGAACCGGAAAACATCACCACCCAAGGCAGCCTGCGCTGGCACTGCCGCGACAGCTACGTCCTGGCGCCGCCCTCAGCCGGGGGAGGCGGGATGGCGCGCTGGGTCCGTGACCCGGCCGGCCATCCGCTGCCGGACCCGCTTAGGCTGCTGGAGTATCTGGTTGACGCCTGTGAGGAGGCTGGTCTGCCGTGAGCGCCCCCGCCGGAGGTGACCGCAGGATGGGTTCCCGTTCGGCGGAGTGGTTCGAGCGGGCCTGCGCGGTTACCCCGGGGGGTGTCAACTCACCGGTCCGGGCGTTCGGGTCGGTCGGCGGGGTGCCGCGCTTCATCGCCGCGGCCTCCGGGCCTTACCTGACCGATGTCGACGGGCGCGAGTACGTCGACCTGGTGTGCTCCTGGGGACCGATGATCCTCGGCCATGCGTATCCGCCCGTGGTGCAGGCTCTGCACGACGCGGCCAGCCGGGGCACCTCCTTCGGCGCGGTCACGCCGGGTGAGGTCGAGCTGGCGGAGGAGATCACCGGGCGCACGCCCGCCGAGCAGATCCGGCTGGTCAACTCCGGCACCGAGGCCACGATGTCCGCGCTGCGCCTGGCCCGCGGGTTCACCGGCCGGCCTGTCGTGGTGAAGTTCGCCGGGTGCTACCACGGCCATGTGGACGCCCTGCTCGTCTCGGCCGGCTCGGGGGTGGCGACGTTCGGCCTGCCCGATTCGCCCGGCGTCACCGGCGCGTCGGCCAGCGACACCATCGTGCTCCCGTACAACGACGAGGCGGCCGTTCGTGAGGCCTTCGCCACGCGTGGCGACCAGATCGCGTGCGTCGTCACCGAGGCGTGCCCCGCCAACATGGGTGTGGTCCCGCCCGCGCCGGGATTCAACGAGATACTTCTGTCGCTGTGTCACGAACACGGCGCGCTGCTCATCATGGACGAGGTGCTGACCGGCTTTCGCATCACCCGCTCCGGCTGGTACGGCCGCGACGGCGTCGCCGGGGACCTGACGACGTTCGGCAAGGTCATGGGGGGTGGCCTGCCGGCGGCGGCCTTCGGCGGCCGCGCCGAGATCATGGCGCGCCTCGCCCCCGGCGGCCCCGTCTATCAGGCCGGGACGCTGTCCGGTAATCCGCTGGCCACCGCCGCCGGCCTGGCCACGCTCCGGGCCTGCACGCCGGAGGTGTACGCGCGGGTGGATGAGGCCGCGGCTCTGGTCGCCAAGCTCGCCACCGAGGCGCTGACCGCGGCGGGCGTGCCGCACCGGCTGCAGACGGCCGGAAATCTGTTCTCGGTCTTCCTGGGCCGCACCGAGCCGGTACGGGACTTCGGCGACGCCCGGGCCCAGTCAGCTCCCGCGTACGCCGCGTTCTTCCACGCCATGCTGGATGGCGGGGTGTACCTGCCGCCGTCACCGTTCGAGGCGTGGTTCCTTTCCGCGTCACACGATGCCCCCGCGATCGCGCGCATCGCCGCCGCTCTCCCCGCCGCTGCCCGCGCTGCCGCCACCGCCCTCAGCTAACCGCCCTCAGCTGGCCGCTCTCCGCGAGGACGCCCGCGCGGCGGCCGCTTGCTCGGCGCGACGTAACGCCGGGCCGGTAAGCTGGGCCCGCCATGAGTGAGCATTCGCCAAATTCTGCCGCGCCGGGGCAACCCGCCGATACGACCGTCGTGCACCTGCTCAGGCACGGAGAGGTCGATAACCCGCGCGGGCTGATCTACGGGCGCCTGCCGGGATTCCACCTGTCCGAAGATGGCCGCATGATGGCCAAGGCCGCCGCGGATTATCTCGCCGAACGGGACATTGTGGCGATCTTCACCTCGCCGCTCGACCGGGCCCGCGAAACGGCCGAGCCGGTCGCGGAGCGATTCGGCCTCGAACCGGTGGTCGACGAGCGGCTGATCGAACCCTGGAATCACTTCGAGGGCCTGGTCTTCGGCATCGGAGACGGCTCGCTGCGGAAGATGGAGCACTGGTGGTACCTGCGGGATCCGTTCTCCCCGTCCTGGGGTGAGCGGTACAAGGCGGTCGTCCGGCGCGTGCTCGCCGCGGTGACCGACGCCAGGGACGCCGCCCGGGGCCACGAGGTCGTATGCGTCAGCCACCAGCTCCCGATCTGGGTGACCCGCAGGAGCGTGGAGGGCCGCCGGCTCTGGCACCACCCGAGCAACCGTGAGTGCGCGCTGGCCAGCGTCACCAGCTTCACGTTTGCCGGCGACGAGGTCACCGGCGTGACGTACGCCGAGCCGGCCCGGCGTAAGGCCAACCTCGGTGGTGCGGCACAATAGGGACTCGGTACTACTCACTGTAGGAGTTCTGGGTCCTGGACGTGCCGTTGTTCCCCTCGTCACATGCCGCTCGCCGCGCCGTCGGCGCGGCCGCGATGGCCGTCGCCGGCGTACTGGGCGTTGCCGCGTGCGGCGGCCAGATAGCGGCGAATACGCCGGCCAGCAACGGCAACAACTTCGTGTCGGGCAACGGGACCAGCAGCTACTTCAAGGCGGGCAGCCGACTGGCGGCCCCGGCCGTCTCCGGGAGCACGCTGTCCGGCGCCCGGTTGAGCCTGAGTTCCTACCGCGGCAAGGTGGTCGTCATCAACTTCTGGGGATCCTGGTGCGCGCCGTGCCGCTCGGAGGCTCCCACCCTGGCCGTTCTTTCCGAGCAGTACCAGTCCAAGGGCGTCCGGTTCGTCGGGGTCGATATCAGGGACTCGCCCGCGAGCGCCCGGGCCTTCGTGCAGAATTTCGGCATCAGCTACCCAAGCCTGAACGACCCGGCCGACGAGATCGCCCTCGCCTTCCGCCACACCGTGCCGCCGGCGGCGATCCCGAGCACGCTCGTGATCGACCGCAACGGCCAGATCGCCGGGCGCGTCATCGGCCAGACGAGCTACTCAAGCCTCGGGAACATTCTCGCCAAGGTGACCGCGGGGGGATGAGCCGATGACCGACGTGCGCTCGCCCCAGGCCGGCAACGGTGCCGCCGCGCCCGGCGTGGCGGAGGAGCCCGCCGATGTGGCCGGGGAGACGATCGCCGGTGTCGCGGATGAGACCGAGACGCCGCGACCGGGCGGGTTCGGCGCGGTGGCGTGGGCACGGTGGGCCTGGCGGCAGCTCACCTCGATGCGCATCGCGCTCGTCCTGCTGTTCCTGCTCGCCCTCGGCAGCGTTCCCGGATCACTGCTGCCGCAGCAGGGCATCGATCCCGCCGGCGTGCAGCAGTACTTCACCGCTCATCCGGCCCTGGCGCCGTTCCTCAACGCGCTCGGCCTGTTCAACGTGTTCGCCGCCCCCTGGTTCGCCGCGATCTACCTGCTGCTGTTCGTCTCGCTGGCCGGATGCGTGCTGCCGCGTTCGTTCCGGCTGGCCCGGACGGCGCGCGCCCGGCCGCCGCAGGCCCCCCGCCATCTGTCCCGGCTGCCGAACTCGGTGCGCTACGAGACCGCGATGACCACGGAGGAGGCGTCCGCCGCCGCGGCCGCCTTCCTCACGCGCCGGCATTTCCGGCTGAGCCAGGGCGAAGGCTGGCTGTCGGCGGAGAAGGGCTACCGCCGGGAGGCCGGCAACCTGCTGTTCCACGTCGCCCTGATGGGGGTCCTGGTTTCCATCGGCCTCGGTGGCCTGTTCGGCTACAAGGCCGACCGGCTGCTGGTGGAGGGGACGAGCTTCGCGGACACCGTCACCGATCTCGACGCTTATCACCCCGGCCACCTCGTGTCCCCGAACGACCTCGCCCCGTTCAGCCTCACCCTGGACAAGTTCTCCGCGAGCTACGTCGCGAGCGGGCCGGACCGGAATCAGCCGGAAAGCTTCAACGCGCACGTGTCCTACACGGCCCAGCCCGGCGATGCAGCCCGCACCTACGACATCCAGGTGAACCACCCGCTGAACGTGGACGCGGTGAAGGTGTACCTGCTCGGGCACGGCTACGCCCCCGTCTTCCGGGTGACCGACGGCCAGGGCAAGGTCGTGTACGACCAGGCGACTCCCTTCCTGCCGGCTGACCAGTCCACCTACCTGTCCGAGGGCGTGGTCAAGGCGCCCGACGCCAAGCCCCAGCAGCTCGGCTTCGCCGGGGTGTTCCTGCCGACCGCCGTGGACGTGAGCGGCCAGCTGGAGTCGGCCTTCCCCGCGCCGTACCTGCCGGCGGTGAGCATGATCCCCTACGTCGGCAACCTGGGCCTGAACAATGGCGTGCCCCAGTCGGTGTACCAGCTCAACACCACCGGGATGCACCGGCTGGCCACCCCGGTGCAGGTGCTGACGCCGGGCCAGTCGATGAAACTGCCGGGCGGCGCCGGCACGCTCACGTTCACCGGTTACCGGCAGTGGGTCAGCCTTCAGGTGACCTACGACCCGGGGCAGGTCCCGGCGCTGATCTCGGGCATCGCCGCGCTGGCCGGCCTGGTGCTGTCCTTCCTCGTCCGGCGGCGGAGGATTTTCGTCCGCACCTACCGCGGCGACTCCGGCCGCACCGTGGTCGATGTGGCCGGCCTGGCCCGCTCCGACGTCGGCGGCGGGTTCGAGGCCGAGTTCGGCGAGCTGGCCGCCGGCCTCAAGTCGGTTCATGATCACGATTCATCACCACGCAGCGAAGAGACGGAGTGAGGCCCATGTCCGACAATCTCGGGCTGGCGCAGCTCAGCGACCACCTACTGATCGTCGCGGTGGTGGTCTACTCGCTCGCGATGCTCGCCTACGCCGGCGACTTCGCCTACGGACGCCGCGTGAAGGCGGCCGGCGCGGCCGGGAAGGCCGCGCGCCCGGTCCCTGAGCTGGCCGGGGTGGGGGCGAGTGGCGGAGCCGCCACGCCGGGGACACCGGAAGGGCCGGAACAGCCGACGGCGGCCGTCCCTCCGGCGGCGACGGCGGATTCGGCGCCGGGCGACGCGGGGCGGCTGGGACCGCTGATCCGCGGGGCCATCGCCCTGACCTACCTCGGCCTGGCGGCCCATGTGGCGGGTGTCATCACCCGGGGCCTGGCGGTGCACCGGGTCCCCTGGGGCGACATGTACGAGTTCATCACCGCCCTGACCTGCGTGACGGTGATCTTCTTCGTGGCCCTGATGATGCGCTACCGGGCCTGGCACCTCGGGGTGTTCGTGATGGGCGCGGTGGTGGTCGCGCTCGGTCTCGCGCAGACGATCATCTATACGCCCGCCGGGCCGCTGGTTCCCGCGCTGAAGTCGTACTGGCTCGCCATCCACGTGGCGGCCATGACGCTGTCCGTGGGTATCTTCTTCGTGGCGGCCGTGCTGGGTGTCGTCTACCTCTTCGCCGAGCGCTACTCCCGGCGGGCGGCGGCGGGCCTCAGTCCCGCGAACCACGGCATCATGCGGAGACTCCCCAGCGCCGTGGAACTGGACCGGCTCACCTACCGCACCGTGGTGTTCGGCTTCCCGATCTGGACGTTCGGCATCATCGCCGGCGCGATCTGGGCCGACCAGGCCTGGGGCCGTTACTGGGGCTGGGACCCGGTTGAGACCTGGGCCTTCATCACCTGGGTGATCTACGCGTGCTTCCTGCACGCCCGGGCCACCGCGGGCTGGCGGGGCAGGCGGGCCGCGTATATCCAGCTGATCGCCTTCGGCTGCCTGCTGTTCAACGTGCTGGTGGTGCAGACCTTCCTGACCGGCCTGCACTCGTATGCGGGCCTGGGCTGACGCGGAACGCGGCGGGTGCCCGGGCTGATCCGTGTCCCGGGCGTACCGGTCCGGCGCTGGCCCGGGCGTCAGGACTCTCCGTCGGGGCCGCCTGCCCGGTCGTCGCCCGGCTCGGCACCGTGAATGGCACGGCTGAGCGAGCGGAGGAACTCGGGGTCGTCGTCGGGCCCGTGGGGGCGGGACTGGCTCGGCGCGCGGCGGATGCGTGACCGTCCGGCCGGGTGCCGCAGCAGCGCGGCGTCCGGTGCCGCGTGTGGTGGCGACGGATCTCCGGGGTCATTTCCCGGGAGCGCGGGCGGCACGGTGGGCCGGGCGGGGCGGCGGACAACCAGCCACATCACGGCGCCGATGGCGAAGGTTCCCGCGATGACGGCGATCCAGGCCCCCCTCGGCATGGCGCGGTACTCGCGGGCGGGCGTAAGCGCCACGTCGACCAGGCAATAAAGCCAAAGGCCCACGATGAAGAGGGCCAAGAGGGCGCCGAGCAGCAACATGGCCGAAGCCTAGCCTCGGGTACCGGCAACCCGTATATCTATTCATTAACCGTAAGAGCGGGATATATGCTCTCATGCGTCACCGTAGGTCACCCGAAGTGACTTGTGAGTTATTTCGTCGTACGCTGGCGGCCGGGTGCAAACAGGGAGGGTGAGGATATGCGGCTACGGCTCTTCGAGCGCGTCCGCCGACTCGCCCATCCGCGTACGGGACGGCTGAGGCCGCGGCGCGACCGGGCCGGGGAGACGGCGCGTCACGACCGGCCATGGGAGGCACGCTCTCGTGGCCGTCTAGCCGATGGACATGGTCAGGCCGCTCCCGCCAGCTCCGACGCGGCTGGCCGGCACCGCCGGAACAGCGACGGGGCCGGGCTTACCGCGCACGACGCACCCGCGAGCAGGACCGGGCCCCCGTGGGCGGAGGAGGCCAGACCGCGGTGGCCGGAGGAGGCCGGTCTGCCCTGGGCGGAAGAGCCCCGCAGTCCTCTGCCCCCCGCAGGCACGGGGCAGAGCGCGGGCGGCCGGCCCCCGGATAGACGCTCACTGAACGTATCTCCCCGCACCAGCGGGGAAACTGCGGCCGGTCCCGGTGGCGGCCCACCGGCGGTGCCGGTGGGCGGCGCACGGGCGCGCACCCGGCGCGGTTCCTACGGAACGGCTCCGGTCGCCCCGCCCGCGTTGCCCCCGGCGGCCAGGCACGACAGCGGGCGCGGCGCGAGCAGGCCAGATGCCCCGGGCGCCGGCGCCGGACAGCAGTGGCTCGAGGCCAAGCGCGGCTACATCCCCACCCAGCGTTCACCGGGCGCGGTCCAGCGGCCAGGTGGCGGCGGTGCGGTCCGGCCCCGCCTGCCCTTCGCGCACGCGCACAACCCCGGGGAACCCAGCCACGGTGACGGCCGGAGGAACTGCGGCACGCTCGAGGCCGTGCTGTGGCGCCAGTGGGATCCTGCCACGCTCCCGCCCGCCGCGGCGGCCGCGGCGGTCGACCGGCTCGCCGAGCTGCCACAGCAGATCAAGGACAAGCTGGCGGCGGGTCTCGACGGTATCTTCGTCGGGCCGGGTGGCGTTCCGCAGCTGGACGACATGACTGCGCTCCGCGGTGTCCCCTTGCCGTCCGGCCGCGCGACCTGGGACGCCTGCGCGGGCGCTTACGGCGAACGCAAGATCGTGGTGGGCACCCGGCCGTCACCCACCCCGGACGTGATGTGCCACGAGGTCGGGCACGCGCTGGACGACATCGACGCGCCGGCTGGACGCTGGCAGTCAGACTCGGCCGAGTTCCGGATGCTTTACGATCAATGCCAGCCGCATCTCGCGAGTGACTTCCACCGGCAGCGCGGCGGGCTGGGCCGCAAGGAGTTCTTCGCGGACGCCTTCGCGGCCATTGCATCCAGGCAGCGCCCGGCGCTCGTGGACATGCTCGGCGGCAATACGCGGACGGCGCTGAATGTGATGCTTTACTTCAACCGGCGTTATGGCATCTAGGGTGAGCGTGGGATGTTCGTCATACGGCTACCGAACGGGAACCTGAGGGTTCCGCAGACCGCCGTCGGCAACGACGGGCGGATCATCGGCGACGTTTACGTGGAAATCGGACCGCAGGATGCCGACTACGCCCGGCTGGCCGCGCAGGCGATGACCGAAGATGAAGCGGCCCTGCGCCAGGCCCAGTGGCGGGACGGTGACGAAGCGCTGGAGCGCGAGTTCCAGGAATTCGCCCGGCAGAACTCCGACTACCGCTGGGCCGAGCCGGGCGACGACGCGGACCCCGCGTAGGTCAGGCGGAGCGCCCAAGGCCGGCTCCGCGCGGGACCGGCCATCAGGGGTGTTCCGCGAAGAGATGATTTAGCCGCGCGGCCGGCACGGGATATGGGACGGTCGCCGTGCCGGCCGCCCAGGCGTTACAAAACCGAATGACCCTCGGCCGACGGCTCCCCCTCGCCGCGAAGCAAGGCACGTACCTCTGACTCCCGGAAGCGCCGGTGCCCCCCGGGCGTCCGGATGCTCGTGATGCGGCCAGAGGCGGCCCAGCGCGTGACGGTCTTCGGGTCGACCCGGAAGAGAGCCGCCACCTCTCCCGGAGTTAGTAGCCGCTCATTATTGCCGTCCAACTTAGTCCCCTCCCAGTTAAGCCCCGCAGGCTCATGGATCTGAGCCTGACCTAAGTTTGGCGACTAACGAGTGCTTTCTGCCTAGATTTCGGAAAATTAGAGCGAGCCGATTATTCTGCGTGGCCATTACCTTACTGTGAGGGCATGATCCAGCTTGTGTCCGTCGCCGAGATCAGGGAAGCCGCGGCGCGCCTGCATGGTGTCGCCGTCCACACGGCGCTTGCGCCGTTTCCGCGGTTGTCGCCGCCACTGCTGATCAAGACCGAGTCGCTGCAGCCGGTGGGTTCGTTCAAGCTGCGCGGCGCGTATGCGGCCATCAGCGCCCTGCCGCCCGCGGACGCCGGCCGCGGCGTCGTCGCCCATTCGAGCGGCAATCACGGGCACGCAGTGGCCTACGCGGCGGCCCTGCTGGGCGCGCCCGCCGTGATCGTGGTCCCCGAGACGGCGCCCGCGATCAAAACCGGCGCCATTACCGCCTGCGGCGCGGAACTGGTGAGGGTCGCACCCACCATGGCGGCCCGCCGGGCGGCGGCCGATGACCTGGTGGCCCGGTACGGTTACGCGCTCATCCCGCCCTTTGACGACCGCCGCGTGATCGCCGGGCAGGGAACCATCGGGCTGGAGATCATGGCTGACCACCCGGATACGGACCTCATCGTCGTTCCGGTCAGCGGCGGCGGCCTGATCGCCGGCATCGCCGCCGCGGCGAGAGCGGTTAACCCGGACGTCACCATCGTCGGCGTCGAGCCCGAGTTCGCTGCGGACGCCAGGGACTCGCTGCGCCAGGGTGAGCGGGTCGCCTGGCCTGCTGCCTCGGTGACCCGGACGATCGCCGACGCGCTCCGGGTGGAGCAGGTCGGCGCGCTGCCCTTCGCCCACATGCAGCGGGACGTGGCCGGCATCGTGACCGTCACCGACGCGGAACTCCTGGCCGCGGTATACCGGCTGGCCATCGAGGCGCACCTGGTGGCCGAGCCGGGTGGCGCGGCCGCCGTGGCCGCCTGCCTGTTCCGCCGGGACGAGCTGCCGGCCGCCCGCCATCCGGTCGCGGTGCTCTCCGGGGGAAACATCGACCCGGCCCTGCTCGCGCGGGTCATTAGCGAGGGCGGGGTCACGCCCGGGCCGGGAGCGCACTAACCTGTGAGTGTCATGCGTACCGCCCTTGCTTATACGTCGGCACGGTTCGTGCTGTTCCTCATCGCGCTCGTGGTGCTGTACTTCGCGGGCGCCCGCGGCCTGCTGCTGGCCGGCCTGGCCCTGGTGGTCAGCGGGATTGCCAGCTTCGTTCTGCTGTCCCGGCAGCGGGACGTCATGGCCGGGTCCCTGGCCGGCCGGCTGCGCGGCGTGCGTAACCGGGCCGGCGAGTACCGGTCCCGGCTCGACGAAGGCACCCGCGCCGAGGACCAGGACTGACCGTCCCGGCCGTGTGCCTTCCCGGGCTGCCGAGCGCCGGCCCGGATGGGCTGCGTGCCCACGCGGGGGTTCTGCTACCGGCTCCAGCGGCCCGCAGCCGTTGACGCCTGGTCCTGCGCGTGGGGAAGCCATCCGCCGGCCGTGAGCATGCTGATGACAGCCTCTACCGCGTCCTGGCGGCTCATCGTCGAGGTATCGAGCACCAGATCAGCATCCCGCGGCTCCTCGTAGGGATCCGAAATGCCGGTGAAGCTGCCGATCAGGCCGGCCCGTGCCTTCGCGTACAGCCCCTTCCTGTCGCGCGCCTCACAGACCTCCAGCGGTGTGGCCACGTGCACGAGCAGGAAGTCACCCGCGGCGGCCGCCATCTCCCGGACGGCCGCACGCGCGGCCGCGTACGGGGCGATCGGCGCGCAGATCGCGATGCCACCGTGCCGGGCGACCTCGGCGGCGACGTAGCCGATGCGCACGACGTTCAGGTCACGGTCCGCATGGGAAAACGTCAGCCCGGCGGACAGCAGCCGCCGGACCCGGTCGCCGTCGAGCAGCGATACCGTACGGTCGCCGCGCTCGGTCAGCGCGTCCCGCAGGTCACGCGCGATCGTGGACTTGCCCGAGCCGGACAGGCCGGTAAAGAAGATCACCAGGCCCCGCTGCCCGCGGGGTGGCCGGGCCAGCCGGAGCTCGTGGGCGACACCCTCGGGCGTGAACCAGCCGGGCAATGGATCGCCGCGGTCCAGCAGGTCCATCAGTTCGTCGTGGGTGAGCTCGTTGCGTTCGGCGCCGGGCTCGATCAGCGACAACGGGCGCCAGACTTCCGACCGCGGGTCGTAGGCCCAGTCGCCGGCCGAAACGATCGGTATCGGCAGGCCGGGAAGCTGAAGCGGCTCGTTCCGGCCGTTGCCGCTCCGGCCGCTGAACAGCACATCGGGAGCGTCGGCCGGATCGACGAGCAGATGGGTCGCGCCGTACGCGGCGGCGACGACGGCACGGGCGCGCAGCTCGAGGCCGATCCCGCCGTCCCGCGGCGCGAGTGGCACCGGGACCACGCGCGTGCCCGCGGGCAGGTGCTGGCAGGCGGCAAGCACCGCGCGGACCAGCGAGTCCGGGCGGACCACGACGTCGGACGGCCCGGCGATCAATGGGAGCAGCAGTAGCCGGGCCTTCATCTGGTCGGCCAGATGACGAAGCTGCCCGATCTGCCGCCGGTGCAGGGCACCGCGTGCCGCGCAGGCGAGCACGGGGCCGTCGCCGAGTTCGGCGCGAACCTCGGCGGGCCGGCGGCGCAACCGGCGGAACGGTCCGTGCTCGGGGTCGCGCAGAGCCGTGACGGGGCCGCCCAGGCGCCATCCGGTCTGTTCCCCCTCGCTGTAGACGGGCAGCTGCTCGCTGATCTCGAGGACCGCGAGCGGCGCCCCCTCGTGGTCGCTGAGCACCAGGTGGCGCTCGCCGGGCGGGACCACCTCGACCGGGACTTCCAGGGTCACCGGAACGGGCCACGGCGTTCCGTCCGCCAGCGTGCCGCGCTCGGCGACGGCCGCCAGATCAGCCGCGGTCATGAAGCCGCGCAGCGGCTCGAATGCTCCCGAGGTCAGCAACTCCAGGTCTGCGAGCTGCGCCTCACCCGGTGTCCACGCGGGCCAGTCCGCTAGTTCACCGGGAAGTCCCGCCAACGCTTCCGCGCTCACGTCTGCCTCACTCCCGCCGGGTTGACCTCTGTGTGGAGATCAGCCGGTCCGCAGGTATGCGAATGCTCCATCGCTGGCCGCCCGGCCACCGGACCACTGGCCACCGGCTCATGCTGCTGCCCCCCACACGTCCTTTGCCGATAACCATACGGAGGGCTAGGTCGTCTCCGTAGCCGTAACGTCAGTGTTCGTGCCGTGATCACCACTCCTATATCACGTTGTGTGCTGTTTCGCGGACGTATGGCCGCCTGCCTTCATGGTCGCCGGCCAGCCCTGGTGACGGCAACCGGTTGCGTGTTCAGGCCAGTTGTCTATTGAGGCCAGTTGTCTATTGAGGCCAGCCAATTGAGGCCAGCCAATTGAGGCCAACCAATTGAGGCCAACCGGTTCAGACCAGCCGGGCGAACCGGTCTTCCGGCTTGCGGATGACGTACAGCATCTCGTCGTGCGCGTCGGTCAGCCGTCCGCGGCTCAGCCAGGCGATCAGGGCCCGGGTCATGCCGATCGCGCTGGTCAGATGACCGGGCGGACCGGGGACCGTGCGGGCCGTCTCGTGCCGGACGATCACCAGACCGTGGGAGGCGGTATACGCCTGCAGGCCGCGGGCCGATGTGACGGGATCGTAGATGGCCGGGAACGGTCCCGGTTCACCCGCGTTCAGCCGGGCCCAGAGCATCCGGCGTACCGGTTCGGGTGCCATCCGGTCCAGCGCCGCGGCGGCACAATCTCGATCCCGGAGGCGCAGCAGGAGCAGGCCGCCCGGCCGGAGCGCCGCGACGAAGCGGTCCAGGACGAGAGCGGCGTACGGGATCCTCTCCAGCAAGAAGCCGCAGTAGACGATGTCGAACGACCGGGCCGGCAGCGAGACCATCCGCAGGTCGCCGACTATGACGCTCCCCACTTTCGCCGGGCCCGCCGTGTCCTCCCGGGGCGCCGCTCCGCTGGCGGTGGCCCGGGCGGCCGGGCCGTCCTGGTCCACCGTGGTGATGCTGATCTCGTATCCGCTGGCCCGCAGTTTGTCCAGGCCGAGTTCCGCGACCGGTGCCCGGCATCCGCCCCGCAGCACCGCAATCGGGCGCCCGAGCACCTGGTACAGGTAATCGCGGATGGGCTGGCCAAATATTTCCCGTACCGGCATTTCCCGCACCAGTTGGCCGCGCTGCGCTTCGCTGTCCGCGGCCGGGGACGCCTTAGTGGCCGCATGGCGGACCCGCATGACGGCCTGCTGCGCGCTCCGCACGGCCGCGCCGGCCCTCGCCATCGCGTCTGGCTGGCCCGCACCCGGGCCACTGCTCCCCGCGGCGCGACTTCCAGCTGCTGTCATGAAACAAATAGTAATCACACAAGTACTAGGAGTTGCGGACCGCCCCACCGGATGCGGCCCCGTAGATCCGGCCCGTAGATCCGGCGCCGTAGATCCGGCGCCGCCCCGGGCTTCCCCATGACCTGGTGCCCGGGCTTCCCAATGGCCTGGTGAGCGGGCAAAACGCGGGCCTGCGGACAGAACGGAGCAGGCGGGACGTAGACTGGGCGGTCGTGATGCAGCATGACCTCCCGCTTCCTCCGCATGCGGGAGTTTCCCGCATGCCCGGGGGAGGTGCCCTGGGCACGTACCGGAATACCGAGCCGCCATCACTGTTACTCCAGCGCCGCCTTTTACTTTCCGCGGCCAGGCGCCGGGCCGCCGCCGACCCAGGCCGTTATCACCCGTGCCGCTACACCAGGGACGCCATGAGCCTCGCCGGAATCCTCAGCATCGTCGCGGACGATCCGCGACTGCGCCGTGCCTTCGAAGGGACCGTCCAGGACGGGGGCGATCAGGACGGGATCGATCTTGTCGCCCCGGCCGCCCTGCGGCCCGTCCTCACCGCGGCTATCGCGGCCCGGCTCGGGCGGTTCGTGCTCGCCGTCACGGCGACGGCCCGCGAGGCCGAGGACCTGAACGCGTCCCTCGGCTCCTTCCTGCCCGAGGGCAGCGTCGCCTACTTCCCGGGCTGGGAGACGCTGCCGCACGAGCGCCTCTCGCCCCGCTCCGATACCGTCGGCCAGCGGGTCGCGGTGCTGCGCCGGCTCGTGCACCCCGCCGCAGCGGGCGACGGCGCGGCGGGACCGCTCTCGGTCGTCGTGGCCCCGGTCCGGTGCCTGCTTCAGCCGATCGTCGGGGGCCTGGGGGATCTGGAGCCGGTCCGGTTGCGTGCCGGTGACGCCTGCGACCCCGATGAGCTGCTCACCCGGCTCGTAGAGATCGGCTACGCGCGTGAGGACCTGGTTGGCCGGCGCGGTGACGTCGCGGTCCGCGGCGGCATCATCGACGTGTTCTCGCCCATCGACGAGCATCCGGTCCGGATCGAGTTCTTCGGCGACACGGTCGAGGAAATCCGCTCCTTCAAGGTCGCGGACCAGCGCAGCCTGGGCGAGGCGCCGCAGGGCCTGTGGGCTCCGCCCTGCCGGGAACTGCTGCTGACCCCGGCGGTGCGGGACCGGGCCAAGGAACTGGCCGCCGAGTTCCCGGGCCTGTCGGAGGTCCTCGGCAAGCTGGCGGACGGGATACCCGTCGAGGGCATGGAGGCGTTCGCGCCGGTCCTGGCCGACCGGATGGATCTGCTGACCGACTACGTCCCCGAGGGCGGTGTCGTGGTCGCCTGTGACCCCGAGCGCATCCGCACCAGGGCCGGCGAACTGGTCAGCACCAGCCGGGAATTCCTGGACGCGTCGTGGGTGAACGCCGCCGCCGGTGGCGAGGCGCCGATCGATCTTGGCGCCGCGGCTTTCCAGCCGATCGCCCGGGTCCGTGCGGCGGCCCGCGCCCGGCGGCTGCCGTGGTGGACGATCGAGCCCTTCGGTGCCACCGGGGACGACGCAGAACTTGACGGCGACACGGGGCGAGCCTCGTTCGGTATCGAAGCCGCCCCCGCGCCGAGTTACCGCGGCGCCTCGGACAGCATGATCGCGGACGTACGCGGCTGGCTTTCCGGCGGCTGGCGGGTGGTCCTCGTCACCGAAGGGCACGGCCCGGCGCAGCGGCTGACCGAAATGCTGCGGGGCGAGGGCCTCGGGGCCCGCATGGAGGAACTCCAGGCCCCGCCCGAGCCCTCGGTGCCGTACGTGGCGACCGGCTGCCTGGACCACGGCTTTACCTGGCCGTCGATCAAGCTCGCGCTGCTGACCGAGGGCGACCTGGTGGCCCAGGGCGGCAGCAGGTCCAGCACCAAGGACATGCGCCGGATGCCGAGCAGGCGGCGCGGCGGCGTCGACCCGCTCCAGCTCACATCGGGCGACTACGTGGTGCACGAGCAGCACGGCGTCGGCCGGTACGTGGAGATGACCAGCCGGACCGCGGCGGGCGCGACCCGCGAGTACCTGGTCATCGAATATGCGCCGGGCAAGCGCGGCCAGCCGCCGGACCGGCTGTACGTGCCGACCGACCAGCTCGACGAGGTCACCAGGTACACCGGCGGCGAAGCGCCGAGCCTGCACCGGCTGGGCGGCGCGGACTGGGCCAAGGCCAAGGGGCGCGCGCGCAAGGCGGTACGGCAGATCGCGGCGGAGCTGATCCGGCTCTACTCGGCGCGCACCGCGTCGCCGGGGCACGCCTTCGGGCCGGACACGCCGTGGCAGCGCGAACTGGAGGACGCCTTTCCCTACGTCGAGACCGGCGACCAGCTCGCGGCCATCGACGAGGTCAAGAGCGACATGGAGCGCTCAGTGCCGATGGACCGGCTGATCTGCGGCGACGTCGGCTACGGGAAGACCGAGATCGCGGTGCGGGCCGCGTTCAAGGCCGTTCAGGACGGCATGCAGGTCGCGGTGCTGGTGCCGACCACGCTGCTGGTCCAGCAGCATTTCTCGACGTTCAGCGAGCGGTATGCGCCGTTCCCGGTGCAGGTCCGGGCGCTGTCCCGGTTTCAGACTGCGGCGGAGACGACGGAAACCCTGCGCGGCCTGGCCGACGGGACCGTCGACGTGGTTATCGGCACGCACAAGCTGCTGTCGCCGGAAACCCGGTTCAACCGCCTCGGCCTCGTGATCGTCGACGAGGAGCAGCGGTTCGGGGTCGAGCACAAGGAGTACCTGAAGCGGCTGCGGACCGAGGTGGACGTGCTGGCGATGTCGGCCACGCCGATCCCGCGCACCCTGGAAATGGGGGTGGCGGGAATCCGGCAGATGTCGACGATCCTGACGCCGCCGGAGGAGCGCCACCCGGTGCTGACGTTCGTCGGCCCCTACGACGAGCGGCAGATCGCGGCGGCGGTCCGGCGGGAAATGCTCCGGGACGGTCAGGTTTTCTTCGTGCACAACCGGGTGTCCTCGATCGGCAAGGTGGCCGCGCGGATCTCCGAGCTGATCCCGGAGGCCAGGGTCGCGGTCGCGCACGGCCAGATGAACGAGCACACGCTCGAGGGCATCATGGTCGATTTCTGGGACGGCAAATACGACGTCCTGGTCGCGACGACGATCGTCGAATCCGGCCTGGACATCCCCAACGCCAACACCCTGATCGTGGACCGGGCCGACACCTACGGCCTGTCCCAGCTGCACCAGCTGCGCGGCCGGGTCGGGCGCGGCCGGGAGCGCGCCTACGCTTACTTCCTCTACCCGCCCGAGCGCACGCTGACCGAGACCGCGCACGAGCGGCTGGCGACCGTGGCGCAGCACACGGAGATCGGGGCCGGCATGTACGTGGCCCTCAAGGACCTGGAGATCCGCGGCGCGGGCAACCTGCTCGGCGGCGAGCAGTCCGGGCACATCGCGGGTGTCGGCTTCGACCTGTACATCCGGATGATCGGCGAGGCCGTCAGCGAGCTCAAGGGCGAGGGCCCGGCGGATCGCCCCGAGGTGCGAGTCGAGCTGCCGGTCAACGCGCACATCCCGCACGACTACCTGCCCGGCGAGCGGCTCCGGCTGGAGGCGTACACGCAGATCGCCGCCATTGACTCCGACGGTGACGTCGCAGGGGTCCGGGACGAGCTGACGGACCGGTACGGTGAGCCGCCGGAGCCCGTCCTCAACCTGCTGGAGGTCGCGCGGCTGCGGGCCCAGGCCCGCCGGGCCGGCCTGACCGACATCACGCTCCAGGGCAACCACGTCCGGTTCGCACCGGTGGAACTGCCCGATTCCCGTCAGGTCCGGGTCCAGCGGCTGTACCCCCGGACACTGCTCAAGCCGGCAGTGCGTACGATGCTGGTGCCGGTACCGAAGGCGGTACCCGGGTCGTCGGCGTCCGCGGCCGCGCCGGGAGCCTCGCGGGGCCGGCCCGTGGCCGGCGGGTCGCAGACTGCCATCGGCGGTCAGCCCCTGCGGGACCGGGACATGCTCGCCTGGTGTGCCGCGCTCATCGACGCTGTATTCGGTGAGCCGGTCCGGGTGAACGACCAGAAGGCGTGAGAAGGGACATCGCTGTGCGCCGCACACCGATCAGGGCCGCGACCGCGGTCAAGGCTGCCGTCGTCGCCGCTGCCTTCGGCGGCCTGATCGCCGGGTGCGCCCCGGTCCAGATGGGCGCCGCGGCGACCGTGGGCAGCCGCCGGATCACCACCTCGCAGCTCGATAGCGAAACCTCTGTACTGGCCCAGGCGGCCAAGCCGTATTCCGCCGTGGTGCAGCTCACCGCGGCGCAAATGCCCAAGGATGTGCTGAGCTGGCTGATCAGGTTCCAGATCCGGGAGGACCTGGCCACTAGCGAGCACATCGCGGTGAACGGCGGTCAGATCCAGCAGGCGCTCGCGGACATCTACCAGCAGGCCGCCGCACAGGCGCAGCAGCAGGGGATCAGCAACGTGACCCTTGACGAGCTCGCCGTCGCCAACGGCCTGCCGCCGGATCTGCTCACCGAGCTGGGCCGCTACCAGGCCATCGAGATCAGCTACGCCGAGCAGCGCAACGGCGGCAAGCTGCCGACCAGCAATACGGCCGTAACGGCGATCACCCAGCAGTTCAGCACGGCCGAATGCCACGTCTATAAGAGCGAGACGGTGCACGTCAACCCGCAGTACGGCGCGATGAACTACACCCAGGATTCGGTGGTGGCCACGCCCGACGTGCTGTCGCGCGCCGAGGGGCCAGTATCCAAGGCCTCGACCTCGGGGCTATCGCCGTCGTGCTGATTGTCCTGGTGACAAGCCCGAGAGTCGCGCCGGGGCTGCTGACCGCGGGTGCCTGGGACGCGCTGCGCGGCGCGGCCCGCGTGCTGTGCGGCAGCCCTGATCATCCACAGTTGCCCGCGCTCGCGGACGCCGGGGTCAGCTGCGAGATTCTCGCGGAAGCGGCCCGTGCCCCGGCGGCGACGCTGGCGCAGACCCTCGCCGCGGCGGCCCAGGTGGATGGGCCCGTAGTCTGGCTGGCCGGCGGCCCCGCCCGGACCGCCCTCGGCGCCGGGACCATCGAGGACGAGAGTGACCTGCTGGCCGAGCTGCACAAGCTGGACGCCGGGAAAGACGCCGGCGAACCGGCCACCGTGCTGCTGCACGGCTCCGCCGACCTGCCCGGGGCCCGGCTGCTGGACCTCGTGGCCACCATGGAGATCCTGCGCTCCGAGTGCCCCTGGGACGCCAAGCAGACCCACGAGTCGCTGGCGCCCCATCTGCTGGAGGAGCCCTACGAGGCGCTGGAGGCCCTGGAGAAGGGCGATCAGCGTGCCTTGCGGGAGGAACTCGGAGATGTCCTGATGCAGGTCATCTTCCACGCCGAGGTCGCCTCCGAACGGGACGATGGCACGGGCTACACCATCGACGACATCGCGGACGGCATCGTGGCGAAGCTCGTGCGCAGGCACCCGCATGTCTTCGCCGATGTCGTCGTCTCCGGTGCCGACGAGGTAAAGCAGAACTGGGACGCGATCAAGAAGGCGGAACGCGCCGAAAAGGCCGCGCCCGGTGACGCACCCGCCTCGGCGCTCGACGGGGTGCCGTTCGGGCAGCCTGCCCTGGCTTTGGCCGCGCAGCTCCAGCGCCGGGCGGCCCGGGCCGATGTCCCGCCGCAGCTGGCCCAGGCCACCAGCGGCGACGGTGACCCCGGCGCTGAGCTCGGGGACCGCCTGTTTGCCCTGGTCGCCGCGGCCAGGGCAGACGGCCTGGACCCGGAGACGGAGCTGCGTGCCGCCGCCCGGCGGTACACCGAACGGGTCCGGGGCTGGGAACAGGCCCAAGCCGGCGGCCGGTGATCAGAGCCGCTGGGCAAGCCGGGGGCCGATGAGCGGGTAAACCCGCGGCGAGTGCCGGGCGTCACCTACGTAAAGGCGTCATTCCCGCCCGTAACGGGTGGACGGGCAGGCGCCCACTGACGGGTGATAAGCCGATGCGGGCATTTCGCGCCACCGGGGCCATGCTGGTCCTCCTGTTCATGGCGGTGTTCGCTACCCTGGCCGGCGGTGGCCTGGCCGGGGCCGCCACGGTCGCCGGCTCGCCCGGCAGCCCAGCGTCCCCGGCTGCCCCGTCGGCGGGCACTGGCACTCCGGCGGGCACTGGCGCTCCGGGCGCCGGTACGGTCCCGGCGCCGGTCTCGCCGACCGTGGTCACGTTCGCCTGGGGCGGCGGAAACGCCAGCCAGATGAGCACCCTGAGCCTGTTCCAGCAATACGGGATGCACGCCACCTACTACATCCCCTCGGGCCTGGTGTGCTTCCCCAGCAAGACCACGAACTGCGCCACGTCCCAGTACCTGACGCTGCCGGACATCCGGAAGATCGCCGCGGCCGGGAACGAGATCGGCGGCCTGACCGTCTCCCACATTTCGCTGGACGCCGGCCTGCCCACCGCCGAGGCGGCGCGGGAGATTTGCGACGACCGGGTCAATCTGCTCCGGTGGGGCTTCCCGGCCACTGACTTCGCCTACCCGTTCACGGTGGCCCAGCCGAGCGTCGAATCGCTGGTCAGCCGCTGCGGTTACAACAGCGGGCTGGGGGCCGGCCAGGTCGCGGGGGCCGGTGTGTGCCTGCGCTGCGGCCTCTACGCGGAGACCGTCCCGCCGCGCAATCCCCTCCTGGTCCGGGCGCCCGTCGAGGTGAACACGTCGACGCTGCACTGGACTCCGGCCACCTTCGAGTCGATCGTGCAGACGGCACAGCAGCACGGCGGCGGCTGGATCGTCTTCCTCATCCACGACATCTGCCCGGGATACTGCACGTACGGCATAACCAGCGCTCAGCTCGGGCAGGTCCTGGCCTGGGTGCACGGCCAGCTTGGCTCCGGGCTGAAGGTCGAGACGGTCCACCAGGTTATCGGGGGCCCGGTCAAGCCCGCCGTGGCTGGCCCGGCCCCGTCCCGGATCGGCGGTACCGGGGTAGCCAACGCTAACCTGGCGGACGCGCCCGGCGGCTCGCCTGCGTGTTTCCAGCCCGCCGATTATGGCGACAACCGGGCCAGTTTTAGCTATCACCCGAGCGGTGGCCCCGGCGGCTCAGCTACCGAGACGGTCAGCCTGAGCAGCGCACATTCGGGCGACGCCAAGCTGCTGCAGGAAACGGACCTGGGCGAGTGCGCGCCGTCCGTCACGGCCGGGCACCGCTATGCCGTCGGCGCCTGGTACAGATCGACGGCCCCCACCCAATTCGACCTGTACTACCGGAATCGGATCGGGGTGTGGACCTACTGGAGTACCGGCGTCAGTTTCCCGGCCTCAGCTTCGTGGAAACGCGTCTCGTGGACGACGCCGCCCGCGCCGCCCGGCGCGACCGCGATCAGCTTCGGCCTGGCGGTTGGCCGCACCGGCCAGGTCACAACCACCGGCTACAGTCTGGCCACGGCCCCGCCGGACCAGATGAAGACGCTTACCTTCATCATCATCGGGCTGCTCATCGGTGCCCCGTTCATCTGCTGGAAGCTATGGCGGCCCAGGGCGGCCAGCACGGCCGGGCTTACCCTATCCGGCCCGCCTGCCGGGGCCGGAGGTCCGCCGGCCGGCGGCGAGCCTGCCGGACAGGCCGGCCGCCGCATCCCGGGGAGGCAATGGATGGGTGACCCGCCCTCGCATCAGCTCATCGTGGGCCCGCTGACCAGCGTGGACAGTAACGAGCCCGACCGTCCCGGCCCTGACCCCTGCGAATGAGGTAGCGAGGACCATCCGATTGTGGGAGCCATTCCGGCCGCCCGGTCCTTAAGGTTTCCCGGTAAGCCGGGAAAAGGGGCGAGTACGTGGTTAACAGGGCGAAAAAAGACGGTCGGCCCGTGGACGCGGGAGACCTGGCCGCCGAAGCCCTTCCCGGCACCCTGCCGCCGGGCGGGATGCCCGCCATCGCGATGTTCCACTCGGTGAGCCCCCACGACGAGGATCCGTACCTGGTGACCGTGACCCCGGAACGGTTCGACCGGCAGATGCGCTGGCTGCGCCGCAGGGGCCTGCGCGGGGTGTCGGTCGGCGAGCTGATGGCGGCGTCCCGGCACGGAGCCGGGCGTGAGCTCATCGGCCTCACCTTCGACGACGGTTACGCCGACTTCATCGAATATGCACTGCCGGTCCTGGCCCGGTACGGCTTCGGGGGGACGGTGTTCCCCATTGCCGGGCGGCTGGGCGGCCTGAACGACTGGGACGCCCTGGGTCCGCGTAAGCCGCTGATGTCGGCTGACCAGGTACGGAAGGCCGCAGACGCGGGAATCGAGATCGGCTCACACGGTTTGCGGCATATATCCCTGCCCGGCTTGGCTGAGGCGGTCCTGGCGGCCGAGGCGGCGGAGAGCCGCGCCATCTTGACGGAGATGACTGGCCGGGACGTTACCGGGTTTTGCTACCCATACGGGCACATCGACGCGTCGTCCGTAACCGCCGTCCAGCAGGCCGGCTACTCCTACGGCTGCGCCATCTGGCGCTCGGCCAGTACGGGCCCGCACGCGCTGCCCCGGGTCTACGTCGGAGAGGCCGATGGGTCGCTGCGACTGTGGGCCAAGGGCGCCCGGCACTGGCTGGCCTGGGACTACCGGGGCCCGGGCGCGGCCCGCCTGAGCCGGATCACCGCCTCCGGCGGCCGGAACCGGCCGGATGATCCCCCCATCGGAATACAGCAGTTGACGTAATCAAGTTACCCATATTGGCGTAACAGACCGTCCAGGGTATTTGGGACAGTTTTGAGACATCGTTGTTACGGATCCCGTAAATCCGCTCTAATCCGGAGCAAGAAGTCCGTGGGGGTAAGTGCCGTCGTGCCTGAAAGTCAGCTCTCGCTTGCCGTGAACGGCCGCGAGTATCAGCTTCACCACAAGCTCGCACTTTTCCAGGGAGGGCCGGGCTCGCCCGGCGCAGACCCGGCCGCTGCGTGGTCGGCCGCGATTGTGGGCCTCGGTTACGTGGGGCTGCCGACCGCCCTGGCGCTGCACGGCCGTTGCCCCCGCATCATCGGAATGGACATCAGCGAGGACCGGCTGGCGGCCATCGCCGCTCGCGAAGCGGACCTTGCCGACACCGACCGGCCGCGTCTCGAGGCCGCCCTGGCGGATGGATCGCTCGAGCTGACCAGCAAAGTAGCCGCGATCGCCGAGGCCGACGCGGTCATCATCTGCGTGCCCACGCCGGTCGATGGTGATCATCAGCCCGACCTGGCCGCGCTGCGCGGGGCCTGCGCCGCCGTCGTGGACCAGGCCCGGCCCGGTCAGACGATCATCCTGACCTCCACCACCTACGTCGGCACGACACGGGAGCTGCTCACCGAGCCCCTGGCGGCCAGGGGCCTCCGCGCGGGCACCGACGTGTACGTGGCCTTCAGCCCCGAGCGCATCGACCCCGGTAACCCAGATCATCTGCAGCGCGATACCCCGCGGGTGGTCGGCGGCGCCACCGGCACGTGCGCGGAACGCGCGGCCCGGGTGATCAGCCAGCTCACCGACGTCGTATACCTGGTCAGCTCCGCGGACGCCGCCGAGGCGACGAAGCTGTACGAGAACATCTTCCGCGCGGTATCGCTCGCCCTGGCCAACGAGTTCGCGGACGCGTGCGGCGCCCTGGGGCTGGACCCGATCGAGGTGACGCTGGCCGCGGGCACGAAGCCCTACGGTTTCCTCGGCGCGTTCCCCGGCCCCGGTGTCGGCGGTCACTGCATCCCCTGCGACCCGCACTATCTGCTCTGGCAGCTGGACAGCAGGCAGCGCCCGGCGCCGCTCATCAAGCAGGCCATGCGGTCGATCGCCGAGCGCCCGCACCGGGTGGCTGACCGCGCCGCCGAACTGCTCACCGCGGGCGGCGTGACCGTCGCCGGGGCCAGGGTGATTGTGGTCGGCGTCGCCTACAAGGCAGGCGTCCAGGACCTGCGCGAGTCCCCCGCCCTGCCGCTGATGGCCGGCCTCCGCAGCCGGGGCGTAGCGGTCTCCTACCACGACCCGCTGGTACCGGTGGTGCGGCTGGAAGACGGGCAGACGGTGGCCAGCGTGCCGGCCCCGGACGGCGCCGCCTACGACCTCGCCATCATCCACACGCTGCACCCGGGCGTGGACTACGCGTGGGTGGGCCGCTGTCCCCGGGTACTCGACGGCACCTACCAGTTCGACAGCGTGCCGCACCGCGCAGTGGTCTAGGCGGCAGAAATGACGACGTTGTCAACGGCCGGCCTGGACACCACCACACCGGCGGTCATTCTCAAGTTCGACCAGAACGTCATGCACCACGGCGGTCTCGGCGCGATCCGGAGCCTCGGGCGGCTCGGCGTCCCCGTCTACGGGGTACACGAGGGACCCTGGGCTCCCGCGGCAAGCTCGCGCTACCTCCGCGGCCGGTGGATCTGGCAGCCGGACGCGGAAGACGTGGAACGCACCCTCGCCGGGCTGCTCACGCTGGCGGAGCTAATCGGCCAGCAGGCCGTGCTCATTCCGACCGACGACGCCGGGGCCATCTTCCTGGCCGAGTACGGCGGCCCGCTGCGGCAGGCGTTCCTGTTCCCGGCGCCGCCGGCCGGGCTGCCCCGCCAGGTGGCGGGCAAGTTCTCGATGCACGAGCTGTGCCGGGAGGCCGGCGTCCCCTGCCCGTCGGTGATGATGCCCGCCTCCCTGGCCGAGGCCCGTGACTTTGCCGCCGGCGCCGGCTATCCCGTCATCGCCAAGCTCTCCGTCCCGTGGAGGACGTCCAATGCCGGGCTCCGCAGCACGTCCGTCATCCACTCCGGCGGCGACCTGGCCAGTTTGTGGCACGCCTGCGAAGCGGCTGGCGCCGGCCTCATGCTGCAGGAGTTCATTCCCGCGGCCAGTCCGGGCGACTGGTTCTTCCACGGATACTGCGACGTCAACTCGGAGTGCCGCCCGGCCTTTACGGGCATCAAGCTCCGTTCTTACCCGGCGCACGCCGGTCTGACCAGCCTCGGCTGCGCGATGGCCAATGATGAGCTCCGCACCCAGGTGACCGTCCTGCTCGCTGAGCTTTCCTACGCCGGCCTGGTCGACCTCGATCTGCGCCGGGACGCCCGGGACGGCCGGTACAAGCTGCTGGATTTCAATCCGCGCCTGGGCGCGCAGTTCCGGCTCTTCCGGAATGCGGCCGGTGTGGACGTCGTGGTGGCGGCGTATCTGGACCTCACCGGCCAGGCCATACCCGAGGGCACCCAACTGGACGACCGGCGCTTCCTCGCCGAGAACTACGACCCGATCGCCGCGTTCCGCTACTGGCGGGATGGCGAGCTGCGGGCCGGTTCCTGGCTGGCTTCGCTGCGCCCGGTCAACGAGTTCGCCTGGTTCGCGGCCGATGATCTGCGCCCGTTCGGATTGATGTGCGCGCGGATGGCGGCCCGGGGTATCACCCGGCGCTTCCGCCGGCCTGGGCCTTCCCGTGCGCCCGGCGCGCAGCCGCGTTACCGGGCCGGCCGGGCGCACGGCCACCTGGCGAATCCCGCGGCACAAGCCGCGCGCCCCGAACTTCCCGCTGCCGGCCACTCACCACATGCAAGGGGCACGGCCGGAGCCGTGCCCGCGACAAGGGGGGAATCAGTATGAACGACGTCGAGGTAGCGATCATCGGAGCCGGGCCCTACGGGCTGTCACTCGCGGCTCACCTACGGGCCGCGGGAGTGAGCTTCCGGCAGTTCGGCCAGCTCATGAACCCGTGGCGGACGGCCATGCCACAGGGCATGTTCCTTAAATCCCAGGGATTCGCGTCCAACCTGTCCGATCCGCGGGGCACGCATACGCTCGGGGCGTTCTGCGCTGCCACCGGGCGTCCTTACGCCAGCTACGGGCTGCCGGTGCCGCTGGACACGTTCGTGGCGTACGGCGAGTGGTTCCAGGCCGAACTGCTGCCCGACCTGGAGCAGACGCTCGTGACCGCCGTCACCCGGCGGGGCCCCGGCTACCAGCTGGAGCTGGCCACCGGCGAGGCGGTCTCCGCCAACCAGGTCGTGGTCGCCGCCGGGATCGAGCACTTCCCGTTCGTGCCCCCGGAGCTGGCCGGCCTGCCGGAAGAGCTCTGCACCCACAGCAGCCAGCACACCGACCTGGCGGTATGGCGGGGCCGGAGTGTCATCATCCTCGGCGCCGGACAGTCCGCGCTCGAGTCGGCGGCCCTGCTGCACGAGCAGGGAGCCGATGTCCGGATCGTCATGCGCAAGCCACGGGTGGCCTGGAACGGGGTCCCGCTCGATCCCGATCGTCCGCTGCTCAGGCGGCTGCGGGAACCGGAGGCGGGCCTCGGCTCGGGCTGGGGCACCTGGTTCTACTCCGACCACCCTGGCCTCTTCCGGCACCTGCCGGAAGCCACCCGCGTGTACCGGGCCCGGACCGCGCTCGGGCCAGCCGGGGCGAGCTGGCTCCGCGGCCGGGTGGAGGGCGAATTTCCCATCCTCACTGGGCTGAACCTGCACTCGGCGCGGCCCAATCCCGCTGGTATCGAGCTCGGCCTCAGCGGACCGGGCGGTGACCAGGAGGTGGCCGCCGATCATGTCATCGCTGCCACCGGATACCGCGCGGATGTGCAACGTCTTGCCTTCCTCGGCGATGGCCTGCGGGATGAGATCCGGACCGTGGCCGGAACGCCGGCGGTGGACCGGGACTATCAGTCGTCCGTATCCGGCCTCTATTTTGCCGGCCCGGCCGTGGCTCCGACGATGGGGCCGGTCATGCGATTCGTTTTCGGCTCGGACCACGCGGCGCGGACGCTCGCGGCGAAGCTGACCCGGGCTGCCGTCCCTCAGCGCACGGCCCGGGTGAAGGCAGCCTGATGGCAATTTCGCATGTCCTGCCGCGGTACGGTCCCGCAGACGCGGATACGGTACCGATACCGTTGCCCTTCAGGGCGGAACCACCCGCCACCGTCCGGGACGGCGGGCGCCGGCTGGGGACAGGAACCGGGCGCAGCAGTCCGTCCGCCTTGTCCCAGCCCGCCTTGTCCCACTCCCCTGGGGCTGCTTCGCTGCGGCTGGCGGCGAGCGGAGCCCTGCCGCTGTCGGATCTGCTCGCGCTCGGAGCGGCGATCGCGCTCAGCCGTACGGCCGGGGGACCGTCGGCCGGCTACGCCGTGACGGTTCTGGCGGTGCTGGCGGCCAGCCAGCAGCACCGGCTGAAGATCACCCCTCGCGTCTCCGACCAGGCAGGCCGGATCGCCGTAGCCGCGGCCCTGCCCGCGCTGGGCCTGCTCCGGTGGATCCCTGCGGGGGCGGCGGTCCGCCTGGCGTTGCTGTCCGCCATCGCGATCGGCTGCGGTCGCGCGGCCGCCTACCAGATCCTGCGGGCGGCGCACCGCCGGGGCGCGCTGTCCGAGGCGGCGGTGATCGTCGGCACCGGGTCGATGGCCACCGAGCTCGCCGGCCTCATCCGCGGCCACGCCGAACTCGGCCTGCGGCTGGCCGGTTTCGCGGCTGAGCAGCAGGCTGGTCCTGGCGGGCCGGTGCCAGTGCCGGTGCTTGGGCCCGCCGCCGACCTGCCCGGGATCGTCCGCCGGCATGGGGTCCGGCGGGTCATCGTGACGTCAGCGGCCGACGGGGACGCCGCCCTGCTGACCGCGCTGCGGCAGGCCCGGGAACTGGGCGCTGACATCTGCGTCGTGCCCAGGCTGCCGGAGCTCGGCAGCGCCGTGCCCCGCAGCGTCCTCGACGAGATCTGGGGCGTTCCGCTGATCCCGGTGCGCCGTACCGGCGCCGGTACCCGGCTCGTGAAACGGGTATTCGACATCGCGGTGTCGCTGACGCTGCTCGTGCTGCTCGCCCCGCTGATCGTCCTGTTCGCGGCGGTGACCCGGTGCCAGTTGCGCCGGCCTGCGCTGTTCCGGCAGGTGCGGGTCACCGGTACCGGGCGGCAGGCCGAGATCCTCAAGCTCCGGACGCTGGACGACCCCGGCAACCCCGACACCTGCTGGACCGTTCCGCTGCAGCGGTGCACCGCCTTCGGGCGGTTCCTCCGCAGCACACATCTCGATGAGCTGCCTCAGCTGGCCAACGTCGCGCTCGGCCAGATGTCACTGGTCGGGCCGCGGCCGGAGCGGCCATATTTCGCTCGGTGCTTCGCGCAGGACATACCCGGTTACGCCAGCCGCCAGCGGATGACAGCGGGCCTGACCGGCTGGGCTCAGGTGCACGGGCTGAACGGTGACACCTCGATCCGCGAGCGGGCCCGGTTCGACAACGCCTACATCGAGAACTGGCCGATCTGGCTCGACCTCGTCGTCATCGCCCGGACTGTCACCGGGCTGCTGGCCGGCGCGGTGCCCCGCCACGTCACCGGCAGGCCGAGCGCGCCTCTCAGCCCGGCAGAACCACCGGCCACCCCCCTTCCGTGGCGGCCCGCCTCACTCCAGGGAGACCGCTCATGAAAGTCCTCCATGTCATCACCGGGCTGAACGTGGGTGGCGCGGAGCTGCAGCTGCGCTCGATCCTCCAGCACACCCGGCATGACGCCGACGTGATCACCCTCTACAACCCGGGGCCGGTCGCGGACATGATCCGCGCCGACGGCACGCTGGTGCGCGATCTCGGCATGACGCGCAACACCGAAGTGTCCGCGCTGGCCCGGCTCTACCGCCTGATCCGCAACGGCGGATATGACGTGGTGCACAGCCACCTCTACCGCTCGCAGATCTACGCCCGGCCCGCGGCCTGGCTGGCCGGTACCCCGGTCGTGCTGAGCACCGAGCATTCCATCGGCGAGACCCACCTGGAGCGCCGCCCGATGACCCGGGGCGTGCGTGCCCTGTACCTGGCCACCGAGCGGCTGTCCGCGGGAACGATCGCCGTCTCCCCGACGGTACGGGACCGGCTGGTCGGCTGGGGCGTGAGCCCGCGCCGGGTGACGGTCATCCCCAACGGTGTGGATCTGGGCCGGGTGGCCTTCGACCAGGCGGCCAGGGAGCGTGTCCGGGCCGAGCACGGCATCGGGTCCGCTGACTACGTCATCGGGGTCCTGGGCCGGCTGGACGCCAACAAGCGCTTCGATCTCGTGATCGAGGCGGCGGCGCCGCTGCTGAACGGCACGACGAAGCTGATGATCGTCGGCAAGGGCGACGAGCACCAGCATCTTGCCGCGGTGGCGGCGGCCCACGGTGTCAGCGACCGGGTGGTCTTCACCGGTGAGCGGCACGATGTGGCCGCGATGCTGTCGGCCCTGGACCTGTTCGTCGCCTCGTCAGCGCAGGAGACGTTCGGGCTGTCCGTGCTGGAAGCGCTGGCCAACGGCGCGCCGGCGCTCTACACCACCTGCCCCGCGCTGGCCGGCATCGACGTGGATGGCCGGGCTCTGCCGGTGCCGGGCACCGCCGACGGGATACGGGCGGCGCTGGCCGCCGAGATATCGGCCGGGCGCCGTGAGCGACTGCCGGTGCCGGCCATCGAGGCGGAATACGGCATAGCGGCCGTGACCGGCCGGATCGACGACCTCTACGAGCGGCTGGCCGGGGCCGCGTCCCGGCGGCTCCGGCGCCGGCCCCTGACGGCCCCGCCCGCCAGCGGCCACCCGGAGACCACGGCCAGCGCGGTGCCCTCCGCCCCGCACCAGGAAACACCCGCGGAGGCAGGCCCCCGCGGCACACCAGGCGCCGGGAGCGAAACATCCCCGGGCTCACAGAAGGTGGGTGCGCAGTGAAGTCGTTCGTTACCGGGGCAGCCGGATTCATCGGTTCTCATCTGACGGCCGCATTGCTCAATGCGGGTCACGAGGTCGTCGGCCTGGACGACCTGAGCACAGGCCGCCTCGAGAACCTGACCACGGTGGCCGGTCATCCCGGCTTCCGCTTGGTGGAAGGCTCGATTCTGGACCGGGACCTGGTGGACGAGCTGACCACGGGCGCGGACCGGGTGTTCCATTTCGCGGCGGCCGTCGGCTCGTTCGTGATCCGGGACCGGACGCTGGAGAGCCTGCGCACCAACATTCACGGCACCGAGAACGTGGTGGAGGCCGCGCACCGCAACAGCGCCCGGATCCTGGTCGCCTCCACCAGTGAGATCTACGGCAAGAACGACAAGGTCGGTCTGCGCGAGGACGACGATCGGATCGTCGGCTCACCGCTGCGGTCGCGGTGGAGCTACGCCGAGGCCAAGGCCATCGATGAGAGCCTGCTCGACGCCTACGTCCGGGAACGCGGCCTGTGGGCCGTGATCGCCCGGCTCTTCAACACCGTGGGACCGCGGCAGACCGGGCGGTACGGCATGGTGATCCCCCGGTTTGTCCGGCAGGCGCTGGCGGGGGAGCCGCTGACCGTCTTCGGCACCGGTGAGCAGGTGCGCTGCTTCTGCCACGTGCACGACGTGATACCCGCTCTCACCACGCTCATCGAGACGGACCAGGCGTGCGGCCGGGCGGTGAACCTGGGCAGCAGCGAGCAGGTTTCCATCGGCGAACTGGCCCGTCGCGTCATCCGGCTCACCGGATCGGCCAGCGAGATCAAGCGGCTGTCGTACCTGGAAGTACTGGGGTCCGGCTACGAGGACCTGATGCGGCGGGTGCCCGACTGCGCTCTGGCGGGAGATCTCGTCGGCTTCAAGGCCACCCGCACGCTGGACGACATACTCCGCGCGGTCATCGACGAGCAGGCCAATCGCGGCGGGGACGCCGTCGCGTCCCCGGTGCCGGTGGTCGCGCGCACGGCGGCCACCGGATCCTGACGATGGGCGGAGCGCTATGCGCATCGACGTACCGGCACGCGTGACCCGCGGGGGCGCCCACGCCGCCGCGGGTCTGTCCCCGGCCGGGCGCCGGGGCCGCCGGCGCCGGCGGCCCCGGCGCCGGTGGGTGTGGCTGACCGCAGCGGCACTGTGCGCCGCCGCGGTTGCCGCCGTCGCCCTGTTCGCTGGTTCCGCTGCGCCAGCCCGGATGGGGACCACGGTGGCGTCCCTGCCCTACTGGAGTTTCGGCGACGGCACCGCCACCGTGCTGGCCAACCGCCAGGACTTCAGCGAGGCCTCGCCGTTCATCTACGGGCTGTCCGCGAGCGGCCAGATCGATGTCCAGTACCCGCCGGACCAGTCGCAGGTGACGGCCGGCATCGGCCGGCTGAGAGCGGCGGGCCTGCCCATCGTGCCGACCATCGCGAACATGACCGACGGCAGCTGGTCCTACCCGCCGGTGGCTCGCATCCTGCACAACCCGGCGCTGATGAGCCGTCACATCGCCGCCATCGTCAGCCTGGCCGATCGGGAGAACTACGCCGGGATCGATATCGACTACGAGGGCCTGCACGCCGGTGACCGGCAGGCCTTCAGCATGTTCATCACCCGGCTCGCGGCCGCGCTGCATGCGCACGGCAAGATCCTCTCCGTCGCGGTGTTCGCGAAGACCTCCGACGCCGGGTACGGCGGGCAGAACTTTGCCCAGGATTACGCCGCGATCGGCCGCGCTGCTGACCAGGTTCGGCTGATGGCGTACGACTACCACTGGAACACCTCGGCGCCCGGCCCGATCGCGCCTATCGGCTGGGTCCGCTCGGTCATCAGCTACGCGCGGACGCAGATCCCGGCCGCCCGGCTCGTGCTGGGGATACCGCTGTACGGATACGACTGGGCCGGCGACCGCGCCGCCAACCTCACCATGCAGCAGGCAGGTCAGCTGGCGGCTCAGTACGGGGCCACCGTGCAGTACGACACGGCCAGCCAGTCGCCCTGGTTCCGGTATACCGATTCATCCGGGCGCAGCCACGAGGTCTGGTTCGAGAACCCGCGCAGTTTGGCCGCGAAGTTCGCGCTGGCCCGGCAGATGGGCCTGGGCGGGATGTTCCTGTGGATGTACGGCGACGAGGCGCCCGGGACCTGGCCGCAGCTGCATCGCTCCCTCGCATCATCCGGCGGTCGGCCGGCCGCCAGCCCCACGGGGAGCCCATGATGCCCTGGTGGTCGATGGCCGTCCTCGTCTTCGGCGTGAATTTCGCCCTCTGGGGCACGGTCGGTCTCTGCCGGCTGCTGGATACGGGGGCGGCGCGCCTGGCGCGCCGGCGTTTCGCGCGCCGTTTCTCCGGCATCCGGGAGGTCGGCTACATCGATGCCGAGTACCCGGGGATATCCCCGGGCCCGGGGAACGGCCGCTCCCGCGACGCTCTGGGGCGCCCGGAGCGGCGCGGGCTCACGGTGGGAGATGTCGCAGTTCTCATTCCGGCGCACAACGAGGCGGAGGTCATCGCGGAGAGCCTCGCGGCTATCACGGAGCTCATCCCGATGTGGAACGTCCACGTGGTGTCGGACGGCTCAACGGACAACACCGTGGCGATCGCCCGGTCGGCCGGCGCCAAGGTGTACCAGACAAAGCACAACATGGGCAAGGCCGGTGCCCTGCAGGACGCCATCGCCCGGTTCCGCCTGGTCGAGCGCTTTGCCGTGGTCATGCTGCTTGACGCGGACACCCGCGTGGAGCCGGGTTATTTCGCGGCTGCTCTGCCACTTTTCGACGACCCTGAGGTGGTCGCCGTCGCCGGCTGCGTCCGGACGGCGGCCGACCGGGCGCTGTCGCTCGCCGGCCAGCTCCTCGTGGGGCACCGCCGCCGCATTTACTCCATCGGCCAGCGGGTGCTGAAGTTCGGCCAGACCTGGCGCCGCTTCAACGCGACCCATATCGTGCCCGGCTTTGCCAGCCTCTACCGGACCAGTGTCCTGCCGCATATCGATATGAACCCGCCGGGGCTGGTCATCGAGGATTTCAACATGACCTTCGAGGTTTACCAGAAACGGCTCGGCAAGGTCGCCTTCAGCCTCTCCGCGGTTGCCGTCACCCAGGACCCGGACAATTTCCGCGATTACATAAAACAGACCCGGCGGTGGGCCCTTGGTTTCTGGCAGACCGTGCGCCGCCACCGGCTCCGCGCGAACCTTTTCAGCGCCATGCTCTCGCTGCTGCTGCTGGAGCTGGTCACGTCCAGCCTGATCTTCCTGATTCTCCCGGTGCTGCTGCTCATCCTGGTCGTGCCGGACCTGTACGGCGGTGCCGCGGCGTGGCCGGGATTCGCCACGGTGTACACGCTCACCGCGGCGCACATGAAGCTGTCGGTCATCTTCTTCGGCGTGGCGCTGCCCGACCTGGCCATCACGCTGATCGTGGCCCTGCTGGAACGGAAGCCGTCCATGCTGCTGTTCGCCGGTTTCTTCCCCGTCATGCGGGTCCTTGACGCCGCCCTCGGGCTGTACGCCATCCCGCTCGCCTTCCGGTCCAGATCGAACGGCCGCTGGAAGAGCCCGGCCCGCCAGCTGAGCCCGGTCCCGGTGGAACCGCTCTTGCCGCTGCCACCGGAGCTGGCGGCTACCCAGCCGCTGCCGATAATCGGGGCGGCGGGCACTTTCGCCGCCGACCCGAATATTGAGAAACTCGTATCTGGCCTTCTTGTGGGTGATGATTCAGATGCGGTCCGATGAGGGCAACGTAATCCGGATTGTGCAGGATCGGCCGAAGAATCCGCTCCGGCTGCTACTGATCGATGACCACCTCATGGTCACCGAAGCGCTGGCGTCGCGGCTGGCAGCAGCCCCGGACATGTGGGTGGCCGGCCGCTGCTCCACCACCGATCCGAGCCTCCTCGACATCGTGGGCGGCCTGCGGCCCGACCTGATCACGATCGAGATCGAGCCACTCGGCCCGGCCACCGGAGAGGTACTCAGGAAGCTCATAGCGGCCCGGCCGCAAGCGAAGATCGTGGTGCTCAGCGCGGATCACGATGTCTCGCACGCCATAGCCGCCGCCCGTGCCGGTGTCGCCGCGTGGGTGGACAAGAAGCAGGGCGCGGCGGAGCTCGAGTCCGTCCTGCGCGGGGTGTGCCGGGGCGAGTCCTGGTTCCCGCCGAAGATGCTGGGCGAAATCCTGCGGGCGCTGCGGTCCGATGTGACCCGGGCCAAAGAAGACGCCGACGGGCTCGACATGCTGAGCCCGCGCGAGCGGGACGTGCTGCGCGGTCTGGTGGAAGGCAAGCGCGGCGGGCAGATCGCCGAGGAGCTGATGATCTCCACTGATACGGTCCGCACGCACACCCGGAACATTTTCGCGAAGCTGGATGTGCACAGCCGCCTGGAGGCGGTTCGCGTGGCCCGGGCGGCCGGCCTGCGGCCCCAGGAATGGCAGGCGTGAGCGCCCCCGGGCCAGCCCGAGATCGTGACCGGCCGTTGCGGGTCGCCGTGCTCATCACCCGGCTGGACGGCGGCGCGGGCATCCTCGCGCTGCGCGGTGCGATGGCGCTGGACCCGCGGTGCTACCGCCTGACGATCATCACCGGCCAGGTCAGCGGCCGCCTGCTGGCCGAAGCGCGGGCCGCGGGACTCACCATCGCCGTCGAGCCTGCCCTGCGCACCCCCATCGATCCGGTCTGCGACATCGTGGCCCTGCGCCGGCTGACCATCCGGCTGCGCCAGGGGCGGTTCGACGTCGTGCATACGCATACCGCCAAGGCGGGAGCCCTGGGCCGCCTGGCCGCGCGCCGCGCGGCGGTCCCGCGTATCGTCCACACCTACCACGGGTTCCCGTTCCACGAGTTCCAGCCGGCCGCCCGGCGGGCGGCCTATATCGCCATCGAACGACGGCTCGGGCGAATCACTGATGTGGCACTGTGCGTGGGAACGGGAGTGGCCGTCGAGGCGGTGCGCCGCGGCCTGGTTTCACCCGAGCGGATCCGGACGATCGGTGTGGCCGTCGAGAGCTTCGGCCAGCCGGGAGCTGAACATGCCGGGCTCACGGCCGCTCCGGCGGCGGAAAAAGCCGCCGCGAATGACCCGGCTGCGGGCGAGTGGACGGCGGCTGATTTGCCCGCGAATAAACTGACGGCCCGCGAGCGGGCCCGGCGTGATTTGGGCCTGCCGGCCGGCGCGACGGTGATCGGCGCCGTGGGCCGGCTGACCTATCAGAAGGCCCCGGAAGATTTCGTGGAGGTAATCCGGCGGCTCAGCCGCCCGGGCGTCGTCGGGGTGTGGGTGGGCGGCGGCGAACTGGCTGGCCAGGTGAGCCAACTGGCGGCCGCCGACCCCGCTGTCCGGGTCATGCTGCCCGGCGACCGCGCGGACGTGCCCCGGCTCCTGCCGGCCTTTGACGTCTTCGTCCTGCCCAGCCGGTACGAGGGACTGCCCACGGCCATTGTCGAGGCGATGATGTGCGGCGTTCCCGTGGTCGCGACGGCCGTAAACGCCGTGGCTGATGTCGTGGTGCCAGGGGAAACGGGTCTGCTGGTCCCGCCGCGGCGGCCGGATCTGATGGCCAGAGCGGTCGGCTACCTGCTGAACTCCCCGGCCGCGGCGGCGCGGATGGCCGTCCGCGCCCAGGCCCAACTGGGGGAGCGGTACGGGATAGCGGCCCTCAGGGCCGCGCTGACCGCAGCGTATCGGGCTGACTTACATGTCGGGAGTGATACAACATTAAACCATCCTTTTTCGTAATTTTTGTACTCCGCGCGGGCTCATGGGACGTCTACATGGCGTGAGGCGTGGGAGTTCGAAAGAGGACGACGGTGTCTTCGGATAAGCAGTCCGGTTCTCAGGCACAGGTTCCCGATGACCGGGCCATTGCGCTGACGGTCGTCATCGGTGACGACCATCAAGTGTTTCTCGACGCGCTGTCGGTCGTGCTGGGGCAGCGCAACTTTGCGGTGAGTGTGGCCCGCACCTTGCCGGAGATCATGGATGCCGTGGCGTGCCGGCGGCCCGACGTCTGCCTGATCGACCGTAACTTCTGCCACCACGACTGCCCGGGCGTCATCCGTCAGGTCATCGTCGCGAGCCCGGGCACCAAGATCCTCGTGCTCAGCGCCGACCCGCTCGCCGAGGGTGTCCTGGAGGCGCTCAGGGCCGGGGCCTCGGGCTACCTGCACAAGACCAGGGGCATCACCGCGCTGACCGAGGCGATCAGCCGGATTCAGCGCGGCGAGGTGGTCGTCGACGTACCCAAGGCCGCCGGCAGTCGGCGTAACGCTCCGCAAGACGGCGTGCATCGGCTGGCCGGGTACCTGACCACCCGCGAACGGCAGTGCCTGCGGCTTCTGGTCGACGGGCTGGACACGGCCCAGATGGCGGCCAGGCTGGATGTCTCACCGGCCACGGTGCGTACGCACGTGCAGTCGATGCTGACGAAGCTCGGCGCGCACTCCCGGCTGGAGGCAGCCTCGCTGGCCGTGCGGTACCGGCTGCTGGAGGATATGCCCGCGGCCTGACGGCCCACCCGGCGTGGCCGGTGCGCACGGCGGTCCGGCTCCACTAGGCTCGAACGCGGACAACGTGACCGGCCCCGCGCATGCCGTCCCGGCAGCAACCGCCCTGGGCCGGTATGACATGAGCAAACTCGTGAACAGAACATGAGGAGCCGGCCGGTGGCCTCCATCGAAGCAATCCATGCCAGGCAGATCCTGGACTCCCGCGGAAACCCGACCCTTGAGGTCGAGGTCGCCCTGGACGACGGGACAATAGGACGCGCCGGAGTGCCCAGCGGCGCCTCGACCGGTGCCTTCGAGGCGGTCGAACTCAGGGATGGCGGTGATGAGTTCGGCGGCAAGGGCGTCACCCGCGCCGTGGCCAACGTCATCGATGAGATCCAGCCCGAACTGCTCGGGCACGAGGCCGACGACCAGCGGCTGGTCGACCAGGCCATGATCGACCTGGACCGGACCCCGGACAAGTCCCGCCTCGGCGCGAACGCGATCGTCGGCGTCAGCATCGCGGTCGCTCGCGCGGCGGCGGATTCGGCCAGCCTGCCGCTGTTCCGGTACCTGGGCGGGCCGAACGCGCACGTACTGCCGGTGCCGATGATGAACATCATGAACGGCGGCGCGCACGCGGACAACAGTGTCGACATCCAGGAATTCATGATCACGCCAATCGGCGCGCCGACGTACGAAGAGGCGCTGCGCTGGGGGGCGGAGACCTACCAGGCCCTGAAGTCCGTCCTGAAGCAGCACGGCCTGTCCACCGGGGTCGGCGACGAGGGCGGGTTCGCTCCCGACCTGGAACACAACCGGGCCGCGCTGGACCTGATCGTCGAGGCGATCGGCAAGGCCGGCTTCACCCCCGGACGCGACATTGCCCTGGCCATCGACGCCGCCGCCACCGAATTCCACGGCGGAGAGGGCTACGCCTTCGAAGGCGCGTTCCGCACATCCGGCGAGATGATCAACATCTACCGCGAATGGCTGGAGACCTACCCGATCGTCTCGCTGGAAGACCCGCTCTCCGAGGAGGACTGGGCCGGGTGGCGCGACTTGACCGCGGCGGTCGGCCGCCGGGTGCAGATCATCGGCGACGACCTGTTCGTGACCAACCCCGAGCGGCTTCGCCGGGGTATCGCCGAGCAGTCCGCCAACGCGCTCCTGGTCAAGCTGAACCAGATCGGCACGGTCACCGAGACCCTGGACGCGGTGTCCGCCGCGCAGCGAGCCAGCTTCAGTTGCATCATCAGCCACCGGTCTGGTGAGACTGACGACACCACGATCTCCGACCTGGCCGTCGCAACTAACTGCGGCCAGATCAAGACGGGGGCGCCGGCCCGCGGCGAACGTGTGGCGAAGTACAACCAGCTGCTGAGGATCGAGGAACTACTGGGCGACGCGGCCGAATACGCGGGCGCCGGTGCCTACCCGAGGTTCGCGGAACAGGCTTGATGACAGAGCCGCCCCGGCGCCGCCCGCTGCCCCGTCAGCCACGCCCGACACGGCTGACGGGCCGGGCGGCGCTGCTCGCGGTGGTGATCTGTGCGATCGCGCTCAGCCTGGCCTATCCGGTCCGGGAGTACATCGCGCAGCGACGGCAGATCGATCAATTGCTGGCGACGCAGCAGTCCGTCTCGGCCCAGGTGAAGAGCCTGCAGGCGCAGCAGCAGCGGTTCGCCGACCCCGCGTACATCGAGCAGCAGGCCCGGGACCAGCTGCACATGTGCTTTCCGGCCGAGAAGTGCTACGTGATCATCGGCAACACCGCGCCGTCGGACACCACGCCGCAGCAGGCTCGCGCCGCCGCTCCGTGGTACGCCAAGCTGTGGCAGTCGGTGAAGAAGGCGGATCAGGTCCCGGTCCGCTGATGGATCCTTCGACCGAGGCGGTGATCGCCGCCCAGCTCGGCCGTGCCCCCCGGGGCCTGCGGGCGGTTGCGCACACCTGCCCGTGCGGGCTGCCCGACGTGGTGGAGACCGCGCCGCGGCTGCCGGACGGCACCCCCTTCCCGACGCTGTACTACCTCACCTGCCCGCGTGCCGCCGCGGCGGTCAGCAGGCTGGAGGCGGCGGGCACGATGCGCGCCATGACCGCCCGGCTGGCCCAGGACGAGGGTCTTCGCCGGTCGTACGAGGCGGCCCACGAGGACTACGTGGCCCGGCGCCGGAAGGCGGCGCTCGAGGCCGGCCTGAAGCCGCTGCCGCCGGGCACGCAGAGCGCGGGAGGCATGCCGGAACGGGTCAAGTGCCTGCACGCGCTGGTCGCCCACGAACTGGCCGTGCCGGGGGTCAGCCGGCTCGGCCGGGAAGCGGCCGACGGAGCCGGGCCGTGGTGGGCCGCCGGGCCGTGCGTAACGGCCATGCCGAACGGGCCCGGTGCGATGCACTCTCCCGGTGAGACTTCCCCTGCTGAGACGAAGGGCGGCCGATGACCCGGCGCGTGGCGGCGATTGACTGCGGGACCAATTCCATCCGGCTCCTGGTGGCCGACGTCGATCCCGAGCGCGGCACGCTTGCCGACGCGGACCGGCGGATGGAGATCGTCCGGCTGGGCCAGGGCGTGGACACGAGCGGCCGCCTCGCTCCCGAGGCGCTGGACCGGACCATGAACGCGCTGAGCGACTATGCGGCGGTCATCACCCGGCTCGGCGCGGGCGCCGTCCGGATGGTGGCGACGAGCGCTACCCGGGACGCCGCGAACGCGGGGGAATTCGTCCGGCGGGTCATGGCCGTGCTCGGGACGGCCCCCGAAGTCCTCAGCGGCGACGAGGAGGCCCGGCTGTCCTTCACCGGTGCGACGGCGGAACTGGGCGGTGAACTGCCGGCGGAGTCCCCGTATCTCGTCGTGGATATCGGCGGCGGCTCCACCGAGTTCGTCCTCGGCGCGTCGGGCACGGTGACGGCGGCGGCCAGCGTCGACATCGGGTGCGTCCGGATGACCGAGCGGCACCTGCGGTCCGACCCGCCGTCCCCGGAGCAGGTCGCCGCGGCCACGGCCGATATCGACGCCGCCGTCGGGCGCGCGGCGGACCAGGTTGACGCCGGCCAGGCGCGCACCCTGATCGGCCTGGCCGGATCGGTCACCACCGTGGCTGGCATCGCGCTGAGCCTGCCGGCCTACGACCCCGCCCGCCTGCACCATGCGCGCGTCCCGGCCGCCGAGGTGCACGCGATAACGATGCGACTGCTCTCCCTTACCCGGGCGGAGCGGGCCCGGATCCCGGTGATGCACCCGGGCCGGGTGGACGTCATCGGAGCGGGAGCGCTGATCCTCGACCGCATCATGAGCCTGCTCGGCTTGCCCGAAGTCCTGGTCAGCGAGCACGACATCCTGGACGGCATCGCCTGGTCGATCGCCGCGCCGCAGACAGCCAGCGGCCGGTGAGCCCGGGCGATGACATGCCGGGGCCGGTGCCGCCCGGAAGCGGCTGGCCGGACGATCCCGCGACGCTCGCCACCCCGGTGGCATACGGGCCCGAAGAGGTCCGTGAACTGGCCGCGAGCGCGCCGTCGCTACCGGAGCTCAGCGCACGGCAGTCGGTGTGCCGGGCCTGCCCGCGCCTGGTGAGCTGGCGGGAGGAGGTCGCGGTCGTCCGCCGTCGTTCCTTCCAGTCCGAACGCTACTGGGGGCGCCCCATTCCCGGCTGGGGCGCACAGGCCCCGCGAATCCTGATCGTCGGCCTCGCTCCCGCCGCGCACGGCGGGAACCGGACCGGGCGGGTCTTCACCGGGGACCGCAGCGGGGATTTCCTGTTCGCGTCCCTGTACCGGTGCGGCCTGGCCGACAGCCCGGTCAGCGTGAGAGCCGGGGACGGTCAGCGGCTGCGGGACACCCGGATGGTCGCGGCGGTCCGGTGCGCGCCCCCGGCCAACAAGCCCACCACGGAGGAACGTGACACCTGCGCCCCTTGGCTCGTGGCCGAAATCGCGCAGCTGGCAGCGTCCGTCCGGGTCATCGTCTGCCTGGGCGGATTCGCCTGGCAGGCGTTGTGGCCGGTTCTGCGGGCGGCCGGTTTCGTGCTGCCGGCCCGGCGGCCGCCGTTCGGCCACGGGGCCGAGGCCCAGGTCCAGTCACCGGCCCCGCACGCCCCGCCCGTCCTGCTCCTGGGCTGCTACCACCCCAGCCAGCAGAACACCTTCACCAGCCGCGTCACCCCCACCATGCTCGACCAGATCTTCCACCGCGCCGTCAGTTTCTCGGGGTGCGGATGAAGACAGCAGGGGCTAGCACAGTGACGGCGAGGCGTTCGTAACGGCCCAGCGATCCCGGGGCCAACGACCTGGGCGAGCGGCCGGTGCTAGGCAGCATCCTAGCGGGTTACGGCGAGGGGATCGTGACCGGCCCAGCGATCCCAGGCCGGCAGGCCCGGCGAGTGGCCGGCGAGTGGCCGGTGTGTCGGTGATGTACCGCAGCGGGGCGCGGAGCGCAGCTGGGGTCCGGGGGGCGCCCCCCGGACCAGCACTGTTACGGCGAGGCGCCCGTTTACCGGCCCAGCGACCCCGGGCCGAAGGTCCGGGTGAGTGGCCGGTGCTATCGGCGAGAACCGCAGCAGGACCTACGGCCAGGCGATCGCTACCGGCCCAGCGAGTCCCGGGCTTCAGCCCGGGCGAGTGGCCGGTGTGTCGGCGAGTTACCGCAGCGGGGCGCGGAGCGCAGCGGGGGGTCCGGGGGGTCGCCCCCCCGGGCCAGCACAGCACCCCCGGATTCACACCGTGACCTGGGGGGAGACCGATTTATATCTGTATCTCATGGTTCAACCGTGCAGATGCACAAGCAGAATGCATTGTCCCTGGTAACGGGGTCGGTCATGGCGTGAGCAATTTGATAGCAAATCAGGTCCGGCTCGCCCGGGAGGTTACTAATGCACGACTTGGTTACGCAGCGTTAAAGTAATCGGGGGCCAGTGGTTACGCTACGCACCCAATGCCCGTTAATGGCTAATCGTATAAACGCTTCGATCCTTACCCGCGGGTCCGAATATATCGACTCTTCGATTATGCAAATTTGCGGGGTATTATTGGCCAGCCCCCGTAGCCCAAGGGCAGAGGCCGCCCCCCTAAAAGGGTCGCTAGTGTCGGTTCGAGTCCGACCGGGGGCACACCGTGCCATTAGGCAACCCATTTCCCCGGGGTGTGCTCGATAGTCAACGTTGTCCTGTACGGTAACGTTCCCGCCGGGCGGCGGGGATGGTCTCAGTGTGACTAATGGCAGTCCGCGAGAGGTGCTTGTTCTGTGCATTAAATCCTGAAGACTTGACTAGTTAGCGCAGGCCAGCTAGGCAATTCCGGTGCGAATTCCCGCGCCGATGCACGTGCATTCAAGATGTCACTGGATACCGTGCCTTAGGCCGACTTGGGAACCGGGGGGTGAAACGCTAATTTCATCCGCTGATGGATGGACCTGTCCGGGAAAGAGTCACGCGAACGATGACCCGTCGATCCCGCACCATGGCTGCTCGGTAGTCACTCCAGTCGGGGTGCTTGCCGGAGACCGTCCGGTAGTAATCGACCAGTAGTTCCATGGCGTCCGGCAGCGAGATGACCTCCGCCGTCCCCTCGGCCTGGACCCATTCGCCGAAGAAGCCGTCGGTGAATGCACATACGGACGCGAATGGGGTTCGCCTGAGATTGCGGGTCTTGACCGCGGTCTCGCGGGTGCTGATCAGCACCCGGCCTGCGTCATCGACCGCGTAGACCACGGGAGACATCTGCGGGCGGCCGTCGGCCCGCAGAGTAGCCAGAATTGCCCGGTGATGGTCGCGCAGGAACTGCTGGGCGTGCGCTGCGCTCATGAAGGGCGCGCGGGGGTCAGACGCTGTTCAGCCTGATACGCCTGCGGAACTCGTACTCGTGAACGATGGCGTTGGCGTAGCCATGCGAGATGCCGTGCTCGTCGGCCAGCCACTGGGCGCGCTCTTCGCAACGGAGGAAGGCCGGGCCGGATTCAAGGCGCATGAACCACTCACGGAGGTCACTGCCTGTGACGCGGGGTATGCGTGCAATGAGATTCTTGTGCGTTTCCGGAGAGCGGGTCAGCGGCAATTGGCACCTCCATGGGGGTGAAGCCTCTTGCTGTGAGCCTGCCTCACCGCCTCGCGCGTGGCAAGACCTGGTCGCCACCTTTCCTTAACGACGGGTAAATCTGCTCTGTCCGCTGGCTGTCACCGTCGTGGCGCTCAGGCTCACGGCGGCATCGGGCCTGCTGCCGCGCAGACGAGGCGGCCTGCCCTCACACGCGGTGGGGCAGGCCGCCCGGGAGAGCGCCTGTTACGAAAGCCGCTCGATGACCATGGCCATGCCCTGGCCACCGCCGACGCACATCGTCTCCAGCCCGAGCGTCTTGTCGTGGAACTGGAGGCTGTTCAGCAGCGTCGTCGTGATGCGCGCCCCGGTCATGCCGAACGGATGCCCGACGGCGATCGCGCCGCCGTTGACGTTCAGCTTGTCGAGGTCGATGCCGAGTTCGCGGTAAGAGGGGATCACCTGCGCCGCGAAGGCCTCGTTGATCTCCACCAGGTCGATGTCGCTGATGGCCATGCCGGCCAGGGACAGCGCACGACGGGACGCCGCGACCGGGCCGAGGCCCATGATCTCCGGCGACAGGGCCGACACCGCCGTGGAGACGATCCGCCCGAGCGGTGTGATGCCGAGCTCGGCGGCCTTGGTGTCGCTCATGATGATGACCGCGGCCGCGCCGTCGTTCAGCGCGCAGCAGTTGCCCGCGGTCACGGTGCCATCCGGCCGGAACACCGGCTTGAGGGCCGACACCTTCTCCAGCGTTGTCCCGGCGCGCGGGCCGTCGTCCGCCGCTACGGTGCTGCCGTCCGGCAGTGTCACGGGGGTGATCTCGTGCGGCCAGAATCCGTTGGCGATCGCCTTCTCGGCCAGGTTCTGCGACCGCACACCGAATTCGTCCTGCTCCGCGCGGGTGATGCCGCGCAGGCCGGCCACGTTCTCGGCGGTCTCGCCCATCGCGATGTAGACGTCAGGAATCTTCTCGTCCTCGCGCGGGTCATGCCAGGTGCCCGCACCGCCCTCGCGCGCCTGCTCCGTCCGGCCTTCGGCGTCCGCGAACACCGGGTTGCGCGTGTTCGGCCAGCTGTCACTGCTCCCGTTGGCAAAGCGGCTCACGCATTCGACGCCCGCCGAGATAAAGACGTCGGCCTCCCCGGCCTTGATGGCGTGAAAGGCCATCCGCGTGGTCTGGAGCGACGACGAGCAGTAACGGGTCACCGTGGTTCCGGGCAGGCTGTCGTGGCCGAGCAGCACGGCGACGACCCGCGCCATGTTGAACCCCTGCTCCCCGCCGGGCAGCCCACAGCCCAGCAGCAGGTCATCGATGTCCTCCGGGTCGAGCTGGGGCACGTTGCCCAGCGCGGCCGTGATCATCTGGGTCACCAGGTCGTCCGGCCTGATACTGGCGAGGGACCCCTTGAACGCGCGGCCAATCGGGGATCGCGCCGTTGCGACGACAACTGCCTCCGGCATGGAATCGGCCTCCTTCGTGCGGCACTCAATTACTGGTTAGTAGCGTATGCCCGTCGCGGCGGGGCCGCGCGAACAGCCTGGGACGTCGGATAACGTCAGAGCAGCCAGGAGACCCATGGGGCCCGGCCCAGACGGGCCGTTGGCCCCGGCCATAAAGGAATCGCGACGAGCATGCAGGTACACGATTCCCTGACCGAGACGGTGGGCAACACTCCGCTGGTCAGGCTGCGCGAGGTGACGCGTGAACTGCGCCTGATGGGTGCCGGGCCCGACGTCCTCGCGAAGGTGGAGTACTTCAACCCGGGTGGTTCGGTCAAGGACCGCATCGCCCTGCGCATGATCCAGGCTGCGGAGGCATCCGGGCAGCTCGGGCCGGGGGGCACGATCGTTGAGCCGACCTCGGGCAATACCGGCGTCGGGCTGGCTATCGTGGCCGCCGAGCGGGGCTACAAGTGCGTGTTCGTCTGCCCGGACAAGGTCGGGCAGGACAAGCTCGCCGTGCTGCGCGCGTACGGGGCCGATGTCGTTGTCTGCCCGAGCTCGGTTCCGCCCGCCCACCCGGAGTCCTACTACAGCGTGGCCCGCCGGATGGCCGCCGAACTGCCCGGTGGCTGGCAGCCCGACCAGTACGCCAATCCGGAGAACCCCGCGTCGCACTACGCTTCGACCGGCCCGGAGATCTGGTCGCAGACCGACGGGCGGGTCACTCATTTCGTGGCCGGGATCGGCACCGGCGGGACGATCAGCGGCGCGGGCGGGTACCTGAAGGAGGTGTCCGGGGGCCGGGTCAGGGTGATCGGCGCGGACCCGGAAGGCTCGGTCTATTCGGGTGGCTCGGGGCGCCCCTACCTGGTCGAGGGAGTTGGCGAGGACATCTGGCCGGACACCTACGATCGCGCGGTCTGCGACGAGGTTATCGCGGTCAGCGACGCGGAGTCCTTCCTGATGACGCGCCGGCTGGCCCGCGAGGAGGCTCTCCTCGTCGGCGGGTCCAGCGGGCTGGCGGTCGCGGCGGCGATCCGCATCGCGAAGGACGCCCGGCCGGGCGACGTGATCGTGGTGCTGCTTCCCGATGGCGGCCGCGGATACCTCTCCAAGATCTTCAATGACGAGTGGATGGCCGACTACGGCTTCCTTTCCGCCGAGACCGGGGAGCCGCTCATCAGTGACGTACTGGCCAAGAAGGAGCGCGAGATCCCCGAGTTCGTGCACGCGCACCCGGGTGAGACGGTCGCCCAGGCCATCGCCCTGCTGCGCGAGTACGACGTCTCCCAGCTCCCGGTGGTCAACGAGGAGCCGCCGTTGATGGCGGCCGAAATAGTCGGCTCCATCGTCGAGCGTGACCTGCTGGACGCACTGGTGACCGGGCGCGCCCGGCCGGGTGACCCGCTGACCGGCCACATGTCGGCGCCGCTGCCCACGGTCGGTTCCGGTGAGCCGGTGAGCAGCGCGGTCGCGGCCCTGGAACAGGCGGGCGCGGCCGTCGTGCACGTGGATGGCAAGCCGTCGGGCCTCCTGACGCGGCAGGACCTGCTGACTTTCCTGGCCGGGAGTGGATGACATGACCATGCCGAACGGGCCCCACCGGGGGTCATCCGCGCCTGGTTTCGAGACCCTGGCCATCCACGCCGGACAGGATCCGGACCAGGTGACCGGGGCCGTCGTGCCGCCGATCTACCAGACCTCCACGTTCAAGCAGGACGGCGTGGGCGGCCTGCGCGGGGGGTTTGAGTACTCGCGTACCGCCAACCCGACCCGGAGCGCCCTGGAAGAATGCCTCGCCGCGCTCGAAGGAAGTACCCCGGCCGGCACCCGCGCCCTCGCCTTCGCCTCGGGCATGGCCGCGGAGGACTGCCTGATCCGCACCATTTGCTCGCCCGGCGACCGGGTCATCATCCCCGATGACGCCTACGGCGGTACTTACCGGCTGTTCTCCACGGTGCTCGCGCGCTGGGGCCTGGACTGTGTCCCGGTGCACCTGCCCGACGTGGCCGCCGTCCGCCGTTGCCTGGCCGAGCGCCCGGCGCGCATCCTCTGGGTGGAGACACCGACCAACCCGCTGCTCGCCATCGCCGACATCGCCGCACTGTCAGAGGCCGCGCACGAGGCGGGCGCGATGCTGGTCGTGGACAACACGTTCGCCTCCCCGCGCCTGCAGCGGCCACTGGACCTGGGCGCGGACGTGGTGGTGCACTCGACCACCAAGTACCTGGGCGGGCATTCCGACGTGATCGGCGGGGCGCTGATCACATCGGACGGGGACATCGTGGAGCGCACGGCGTTCCTGCGGAACGCGACGGGCGGGGTACCGGGGCCGTTCGACTCGTGGCTGACGTTGCGCGGCATCCGGACCCTCGCGGTGCGGATGGACCGGCACTGTGAGACAGCCGCAAGGGTCGCCGAGATGCTCGGCCGCCACCCGGCGGTGACGCAGGTGCTGTACCCGGGCCTGCCGTCACATCCGGGTCATGCGGTCGCGGCCAAGCAAATGAGCGGGTTCGGCGGGATGGTGTCCTTCCGTGTACGGGGTGGCGAGGAGGCTGCGCTCGCCGTCTGCGGGCGGACCCGGCTGTTCACACTCGGCGAGTCTCTGGGGGGAGTGGAATCGCTGATCGAGCATCCCGGCCGGATGACGCACGCGTCGGTCGCAGGCTCACCGCTGGAGGTGCCGGCAGATCTGATCCGGCTGTCCGTCGGCCTCGAAGACGCCGACGACCTGCTCGATGACCTGAACCAGGCGCTGTGCTAACCCGGGGGGCGACCCCCCGGACCCCCCGCATGCGCTCCGCGCCCCGCTGGGGTAACTCGCCGGCACACCGGCCGCTCACCCAGGCCTCCGGCCTGGGGTCGCTGGGCCGGTAGCGATCGCCTGTCCGTAACTGTGCTGGCCGGGGGGCGACCCCCCGGAACCCCTCGCTGCGCTCCGCGCCCCGCGGTGGTACTTCGCCGGCACACCGGCCACTCGCCGGGCCTGAAGGCCCGGTTCGCCGAGCCGGTAGCGATCGCCTCGCCGTAACTGTGCTGGCCCGGGGGCGACCCCCCGGACCTCCCCGCCCCGCTGGGTACTTCGCCGGCACACCGGCCGCTCACCGGGCCAGAGGCCCGGCTGGGCCGGTATGAGCGCCTGGCCGGGCCGGCGCCCCTGTCAGTGGCGGGCGGCGGGTGAGTTCGGGCGGGATCCGGCGCTCGCCGCCTTGGGCTGGAACGAGAGCGCGAACCAGGCCGCGACGAAGAAGATGACGCCCAGCACCAGGCAGCCTGCCCCGCGCAGCTGGTGATTCTTGCCGGAGCCGACCGCGGTGGCCGCCAGGTGCCCCGGGATCATGCTGGGCAGCGACTTGGACGGCTCGGCCAGGTAAAGAACGCCGAGGATGACGAGCAGGATGGCGATAATGGCCAGAATCACGGCGGTGACGACCCGGGCGGCCGGGCGGCCGGGCGACGAGCTGACAGAAGCCAATTTTCCTCCTAAAACGGACGGTGCCAGGAGGAAAACCTACCGCCGTTCGGCTCTCCGGGTACGAAGGAAGTCTTTTACAACATACTCGCCGAGGCGTTCGGGCTGAGCGCGGAGCACGCGGCCACCGTTGCGCCGGGCCACGTTGTCCACGAACGCCGTCAGGCGGTCGTCTTCGGCCAGCATGAAGATGTTCAGCGCCGCTCCACGCCGCGTCATCTTGTCCACTTCGGCCAGCGTGAGCTGGAGCGTCTCCGGGGCTGGCGGCCAGTCGAACCAGGACCGGCCGTCCCGCTGCAGGTGCGCGGTGGGCTCGCCGTCGGTCACGATGAGCACGACCGGCTCCTGCTCCGGATGGCGATCCAGATGCCGTCCGGCGAGTACTAGCGCGTGGTGCAGGTTGGTGCCCTGCACCATCTCCCAGCCGAGTCCGGCGAGTTCCGTCTCCCGCAGTTCGCGCGCGTAGTTGGAGAAGCCGACCACCTGCAGCGCGTCCTGCGGGAAGCGCATGCGCATCAGGGCGTGCAGGGCGAGCGCGGTCTGCTTGGCCGCCGCCCACGTGCCGCGCAGCGCCATCGAGTAGGAGAGGTCGACGAGCAGGCTCACCGCGGCCCCGCCGCGCTGCTCGGTCTCCGCGACCTCGAAGTCCCCGGGGTCCAGCCGTACCCGGGACACCTCCCGCCGCCGCGTGTCCGGCTCGGTGCGCGCCTGGCGGAGGAGTGCCTTCCGGACCGTCGCCGCGGTGTCGATCGGCTGCTCGTCGCCGAACTCCCAGGCCCGGCTGCTGCCGGTCAGCTCGCCTGCCTGCCCGGCGTCGCGGCGGTCGTGGTCGCCCCGGCGCCCGGTGGACAATCCGGGGAATACCCGGCGCAGCGCGGTTTCGCCGAGCCGGCGTACCGCGCGGGGGGTCAGGTCGAGGCGGCCGCCGTTGCGGTTCAGGTAGCCTTGCTCCTCCAGTTCCCGCTCCACCCGGCGCAGCGCCTCGACGTCGTCCACTGCCTGGCGGCCGAACGCACGGCGGACCGCGTCCTCGTCGATGTCGTCGAGGCGGGCTCCCGGGTAGTCCTGGCCGAGCGCGTTCTCCAGCTCGGCCAGGTCCGCCAGGTCGGCCAGCGCGGTCGTGGCGTCGCCGAGCCCGAGCGGCTCGTCGCCCATCATCGTCTCGCCTTGCCCGCTTTCCATGTCGGGCCGGCGGGCCCGCAGCATGTCGGACAGGCGGGTCATCTCCACGGCGAGGCCCGCGTCGTCGAGCGCCTGCGTCATCAGGCCTGCGAGTTCCTCGCGCTGCTCCCGGCTGAGCGAGGCCATCAGCCGGTCGGCGGCGGCCATCCGGCGGACCAGCGAGTCGACGAGTTCCTCGAGGTTTTCCGGGTTGTCCGGGAACAGTTCGCCGTAGTTCTCCATGAAACGCTCGAAGTCCTCGGGCGTGTGGTCCCCGCGCGCGTCCGCTTCCAGCATGGTGTTCAGCTCGGCGAGCATGTCCTTGACCCGCTGCATCGCTTCCGGGTCCGGGTTCTGCAGGACCTGCTTCATGCCGCGGAACTGGCTGTCCAGCACCTCGCGGCGCAGCAGGTCCTTGAGCCGGTCGAACGTCTCACGGGCGGCGGCTGACCGCCACGCGTAGTCGGCCAGTTGCCGGACGGCCTGGGCGGTGTCGGACGGCAGCGCGTCGAGGTCGGCTTCGCGTAGCCGCGCTTCGTCACTGGGATCAGGGAAGAGCTCCGCGCGCTCCTGACCGATGGCCGTGTCGAGTAGCGAGCGAACCTGGTCCAGCGTGCCGTTGAGCCGCCCGCTGCTGCGGATCTCCCGCTGCCGGTCCCGCACTCGCCGGAGCAGGTCGTCCAGGCCCCGCCGGCCCGGTACCCCCCGGCGCTGCAGTTCGCGCAGCGCGTCCCCGGGCGTCGAGCCTTCCAGCACCGAATCACCCAGCGCGTCCAGGGCCCCGCGGACGTCGTACGGCGGTGCGAGCGGGTCGGGGCCGTCGGTGTACGGCCCGTAGCGGTAAGTTCCCATCAGCCGTCCCTACGTCCGGTCAGGCTCGTGCGGCCCTTGAAGGCCGGCCTTTGTCACGTCCGGTAGACCGACGTGCCGTCCATGGTGTCCTTGGACAGGCGTCGCATCAGGTAGAGCCCTTCCAGCGCGAACTCGATCGCCGCCGCCGCGTGGCCGAAGGACTCGCCGCCGTCCATGCCCAGGCGCTGCATGATCTTGGCCAGCCCTGGCACCTCCCCGATCCGCTGGAGCAGGTCGGACGCCGGGATGAGCTCGCCGGACTCCACGGTCTGGCCACCGTCGAACTTGGCCAGCAGTGAGGACAGATCGGCGCTGCCCAGCCGCGCACGGAAGGTCTCCGCGATGGCCCGGCGGAGCAGGTGCGCGAGCACCTCTTCCTCCCGGCCCTCCTCGCTGACCTCGAACTCGACCTTGCCGCGCAGCGTTCCAACGATCGCGGGCAGGTCGCAGACCCGGGCGACCGGCTGCTCAGCCGAGGCTGCGGCGGAGGTACCGGTGCCCGCGCGGTGCGCGGCGCGGGAGGTCCCGCCGCGGCGGGGGGCAGGCCGGGCGGCGGCGGCCTCGGCCAGGGCGGTGCGGCGCACCGCGGAGGCGGCCGCGCCCTCGGCGGCCGCGATCGCGAACCGGGCCGAGACGCCGGAGCGCGAGTCCACGGCCGGCGACTCGCGGACGAGACGCGTGAAGCGCGCGATGACCTCTACCAGGTGCTCGGGCAGTTCCGCGCCGGGGACCGCTCCGTCCCAGCCGACGACGGCCTCCTGGCGGATCAGGCCCAGTTCGTCGTCGAGGGTCAGCGGGTAGTGCGTACGGATCTCGGCCCCGAACCGGTCCTTGAGCGGCGTGATGATGCGGCCGCGGTTGGTGTAGTCCTCCGGGTTGGCGCTGGCCACCAGGATCAGGTCGAGGGGAAGCCGCAGCGCGTAACCGCGCACGCCGATGTCCCGCTCCTCCAGCACGTTGAGCAGCGCCACCTGGATGCGCTCGGCCAGGTCGGGTAGTTCGTTGAGGCAGAAGATGCCGCGGTTGGTCCGCGGCACGAGGCCGAAGTGGACCGTCTCCGGGTCGCCGAGCGTGCGGCCTTCGGCGACCTTCACGGGGTCGATGTCGCCGATGAGGTCGCCGACGCTGGTGTCCGGCGTGGCCAGCTTCTCGCCGTACCGGTCCCGCGCGTTGCGCCACACGATCGGCAGTTCCTCGCCCAGTTCTTCGGCGAGGCGCCGGCAGCGGGCACAGACCGGGACGTAGGGGTGATCGTTGATCTCGCATCCGGCGACGGCGGGTGCCCAGTCATCGAGCAGTCCGGCCAGGGTCCGGATAAGCCGGGTCTTGCCCTGCCCGCGCTCACCGAGCAGGATCACATCGTGACCGGCCAGCAGGGCCCGCTCCACGTGCGGGAGCACCGTGTTGCCAAAGCCGATGATGCCCGGGAACCGGTCCTGGCCCGCCCGCATCCGGGCGAGCAGGTTCTGCCTGATCTCCTCCTTGACACTCCGGTAGACGTGGCCGTCCGCGCGCAGTTCGCCCAGCGTGGCGGGGGCCGGGGGCCCTCCGTGCCGCGCGGCGGGATGACGATGCTGGCTGTTTGGCTGCACCATTCGACACTATGTCCCTCTCGCGGGTGTTCGCATCTGCCCCTGCCCTTTGGGCACGCGGCATTTAGGGTTGTCCGCCCGCAGTGTCCCCGCCCTGTCCGCCCGGCCGGGCCGCCATGGCACACTGCTCAGATGGCAACGGTGTCTAGCCAGGTGCAAGCCGACGATGTGGTGGCCGCGCGGGAACTGATCCGCGATGTGATCTCGCCCACGCCGGTTCTCCGCTCCCGGGCGCTGTCTGAGCTGGTGGGCGGCCCGGTCTTCCTGAAATGCGAGAACCTCCAGCGCACTGGTTCGTTCAAGGTTCGCGGCGCCTACTTGCGGATCGCGCGGCTGTCCGACGCGGAGCGCGCCCGCGGGGTCGTGGCGGCGAGCGCGGGCAATCATGCCCAGGGGGTGGCGTTCGCCGCGGGCCTGCTCGGCACCAAGGCCACGGTGTTCATGCCGGAGGGCGCGCCGCTGCCGAAGATCCAGGCGACGCGCGACTACGGGGCGGACATCATCCTGCACGGGTCGTCGGTGGAGGATGCCCTGGCCGCCGCGGAGCAGCACGCGGAAGAGACCGGGAGCGTCCTGATCCACCCATTCGAGCACCCGGACATCGTGACCGGTCAGGGAACGCTCGGGTTCGAGATCATCGAGCAGTGCCCCCAGGTCCGGACGGTCGTGGTGCCGGTGGGCGGGGGCGGCCTGGCGGCGGGCGTCGCCGTGGCGATCAAGAGCCTCGATCCGGCCGTGCAGATCGTGGGCGTGCAGGCCGCCGCCGTGGCGCCGTTCCCCGCGTCGCTCGCGGCGGGACGCCCGATCCCGGTCGAGGGCGGTCCCACGATGGCCGACGGCATCGCGGTAAGCCGTCCGGGCGAGCTGGCCTTTGCGCTCCTCAAGCAGGCCGATGCGCGCGTACTGACCGTGACGGAGGAGAGCCTGTCCCGTGGCCTGCTGCTCTGCCTGGAGCGCGCGAAGCAGGTCGTCGAGCCGGCCGGGGCCGCCGGGGTGGCCGCGCTGCTAGAGCACGCCGCGGACCTGGAGCCGCCGATCGTGGTGGTGCTGTCCGGCGGCAACATCGATCCGCTGCTGCTGTCGAAGCTGCTCCGGCACGGCCTGCGAGCTGCCGGACGTTACCTCGCCTTCCGCTGCCGCCTGCCGGACCGGCCGGGCGCGCTGGCCACGCTGCTGCACGAGCTGGCCGGCCTCGGGGCCAACGTCCTGGACGTCTGGCACGAGCGCGTCACGCCGCGGCTGCAGGTTGGCGAGGTGGAGGTCCTGCTGCAGATGGAGACGCGAGGGCCGGAGCACTGCGAGGAAGTGATCACCGAGCTCCGCCAGTCCGGATACACGCTGGTCTTCACGTGACGTCCGGGGGGACGACCCCCCTGGACCCCTCGCATGCGCTCCGCGCCCCGCGGTGGTACTTCGCCGGCACACCGGCCACTCACCGGGCCTGAAGGCCCGGTTCGCTGGGCCGGTAGCGATCGTCTCGCCGTAGGTCCCGCTGTGGTGCTCGCCGACAGCACCGGCCGCTCACCCAGGCCTTCGGCCTGGGGTCGCTGGGCCGGTTACGATCGGCTCGCCGTAGGCCACTGGGGTTCTCGCCGTTGGCAGCGGGCGCTCACCCGGGCCGTTGGCCCCAGGGTCGCGCCCGGTCGGGTCTTTGGCCTGGCTGTCCGTAGGCCGCTGCGGACGGCCTGTGTTGCTTGGCCGTCCGCAGCGGATACGGTCACGCGGTCAGAGGCCGCCGTAGGGCACGGCCTCCAGGATCTCGACCGTTGCGGAACGGCCGTTCGGCAGCGAGTACGTAGCGTTCTCGCCGACCTTCTTGCCCGAGATCGCGCTGCCGAGCGGGGAACGCGGTGAGTACACGTCGATGGGGGCTCCGCTCTCCTCGCGTGAGGCGAGCAGGAAGGTGACTTCTTCGTCATCGCCGGCGAACCGGACCGTCACGGTCATGCCCGGACCGACCACGCCGTCGGTCCGCGGCGGCTCACCGACACGGGCGTTCTCGAGGATCGCCTGAATCTGCAGCACCCGGCCCTCGTTCTTGCCCTGCTCCTCCTTGGCCGCGTGATATCCGCCGTTCTCGCGGAGATCGCCCTCCCCGCGGGCATCTTCAATTCGTTTTGCGATCTCGACCCGCAATGGTCCCGAGCGATCATCCAGTTCGGCCTTGAGCCGGTCGTACGCCTCCTGGGTCAGCCAGGTGACGCTTCCTTCGCGGGTCTCGGTCACGGGCACTCCTCAGTACTGCACGGTCTTGCCATGTCGCAGGGGCCGAGGGCGGCCCCCATGGGGGTAACCTTTTGAGGCAACAAGCGTCAACGACTAAGCCTCACTAGTCAAATAGCGCAGGCCGGGAATGTCGCTGGAGCCCGTGCGTGTTTTCCAGTGATTGGCGGGCTACCGGCACCGTCGGGGGGACAACTGACCCAATTTCGGGCCTCTGCTAGCCTGCCCGGATCCGGTCCGCTTTACGCATGAACGAAGGCAACCAGGGAGATCGCTTGTCCGCCGAAACAGCTGGGCCACCGCGCGCCGGAGCGCACCCCCGTTCCTGCTCACCCGGCCAGGCCGACGGCGCGGGTACGGCTCAGGGGCCCGGCCCGCTGCGGTTGATGGCCGTGCACGCGCACCCGGACGATGAGTCCAGCAAGGGCGCCGCGACGATGGCCCGCTACATCCGCGAAGGTGCCGAAGTGCTCGTTTGCACGCTGACCGGGGGCGAGCGCGGCGATGTCCTCAATCCGGCCATGGACCGCCCGGATGTGCGGGCGGACCTGCCCCGTCTCCGTCAGGAAGAGATGGCCCTGGCCCGCGAAATTCTCGGCGTCGACCAGCGCTTCCTGGGCTTCGTCGATTCCGGCCTGCCTGAGGGCGACCCGGAGCCGCCGCTGCCGGAAGGCTGCTTCGCGCTGACGCCGCTGGAGGAGGCGGCCCAGCCGTTGGTGCGCGCGGTCCGTGAGTTCCGGCCGCACGTGATGCTGGCCTACGACGAGTCCGGCGGCTACCCGCATCCCGACCACGTCATGTCGCACAAGGTCGCGGTGGAGGCGTTCGAGGCCGCGGCCGATCCGGATCGCTACGCCGGCACGGGCGAGCCGTGGCAGCCGCTCAAGCTCTACTACTTCGTCTCGTTCCATCGCGGGAAGTTCACGGCCCTGCACGAGGAACTGCTGCGCCGCGGCCTTGAGTCCCCGTACGTCAAGATGTTCGAGCAGTGGGCCGCGGACGACAACCCGCGGCCGCAGCTAGAGATCACGACGCGCGTGCCCTGCGCTGGCTACTTCGAGATCAGGGACGAGGCGCTGCTGGCGCACGCGACCCAGATCGACCCGAAGAGCTTCTGGTTCGCCTGCCCGCTCGACGTGCAGCGCGCCGCGTGGCCGACCGAGGACTATCATCTGGCTAGGTCGCTCGTCGATACCGAACTGCCAGAAGACGACCTGTTCGCCGGGGTCCGGGAGAGAGTATGTCTGTGACGGTCACTGCCGCTGCGGTGCTGGCCCACGGCGCGGAACTGGCCGCGGGCACGGTCTCGAACAACGACGTGACGCCGGGTGTGCTCGGCTTTCTCGTCGTCGCGGGGATGGGAGTCATCCTGTACTTCCTGCTCCGCTCCATGAACCGGCACCTGAGGAAGATCCCCCCGCCGCCCCCGGAAGACGGCGAGGATGGCGAGGACGCGCCCTCGGTCAGTGCGTCGCCGGCCCCGCGCGGCAACCAGGCCGAGTGACCGGCTTCTCCCGGCTGACCCTCATCTCGTACACCAGTAGCGTGAACCCGGGGATAGGCTGCCAGTCCAGCTCGGGTGCGCGGGCGAAGCCTTCCGTTTCGTACAGGTGATGCGCGGCCCGCATGTCCGGCCGGGTCGACAGCAGGAGGTGGCGCACACCGCTCATCGCCGCCCGGCGGACGGCCGATCGCAGCAGTAGCCGGGCAATGCCGCGGCCCTGGCTTTCCGGGGCGACCGCCAGCGCCCTGATGTCGGCGGCGTCCGCGGAGTCGGCTAGTTCAGTGGAGGCGTCCGCGGCGATCATGACCGTGCCGAGAATGTTCCCCTCGTCCTCCACCACGAGGACCGTGCCGTCGCCCTGGGTGCCGAGCAGGCGGAGCGTTTCGGCGTAGGGGTCGTCCCGGCGCAGGAAGCCGCCGGCCGCGTAGGCGTCCACCCGGAGCGTGCCGACGGCGGGGAACTCTGCACGCCTGGCTTCACGAACGATCACGGTTCCCATCCAAACACGCGCCGGCCCGGGGAAGCGCGCGGCCGTGTGATCGCGCCAGCCGGTGTGATCGCGCACCGGTCAGGTGGAGGGGGCCCACACCTTGCGCATCGCCTCCGGCAGTCCCCACCAGCCCAGCGACGTCAGGCGCTGCTCCGCGTCGGTCGCGCCGAGCACTTCCCACAGGCTCGCGACGTGGGAGAACAGCTCCGCGACGGCTTGCTCGTCAAAGTCCTCGTCCGCGGGGTCGCCGAGATCGTCGGGCACATCGGGAGTGTCGGGCACATCGGGCACATCGGGCACCTCCCGCAGCAGGGCCTGCGGCCCGGTCCGCGGCTCGGCCTCGCCGTATTCGCGCACGTAACGGGCCATCGCGGTGGCCGAGGCCGGCGTGCCGGGACCGCCCCGGGCCAGCGCGGAGATGGCCGCGAGCCAGTCGACGTGCTCCAGCGCGCACAGCGCGCCTATTACCCGCGACACCTCATCTGCTTCGTCGTCATCACGCTCGTCAGCCGTCCGCCTCAGCGCGCCGGTCGTGCCGGGTAGTTCGGGCGGGCCGTCCCCGATCGGCCGCACGGCTTCCCCGGCCGGCGACACCACCCCCGCGGCAAGGATCAGCCAGAGTTCGACATCGCTGCTGGGCAGTGCGCTCATCCCTGCCCCGCCGCACGCGCTCAGCAGCCGGCCGGTGAGCCCGTGCCGGGCGATGGCGGCCCGTGCCGCGCCGCACGCCGCGGCGAGCTGGTCCTCCGGCAGCGGCCGCTCGCCGATCTCGTCGAGCACTTCCTGCAGGGAAGTCAGTGCCTCGGAGTCGGCGGCGGCCCACTCGGCTAGGAACTCGGCGTCCTGCTCGTCCAGCAGCGCGTCCATCGGCACCCGCCCATCCGGCAGCGGCGTCGCCATCCACTGCTCCTGCAGTGCGGTGTAAACCTGCCGGGCCGCGTCGTCCCCGGTCACCAGCCGGTCGGGGTCGACCTCTCCGGCGTTCAGCTTCTCCTCCAGGTGCCGGACCAGCATGGCGTGCATCTCCGCCTGCAGCCGGCTGCGCTCCGGTGGCTCGTCCCACACGTGCAGCCCGATAATGCTGCTCGGCTCGGTCCCGGTCGCCTCCAGCCAAGTCCGGACGTCGCCGGGCCGGGCGGTCCCGTCCCGCAGAGCCCCGAGGATCTTTTCCGCGGCCGCCCAGTATTCCGCGGACAACGGGTTGCCCGCGGCGAGCAACCGTCGCCGCAGGACCGGCAGTGAGGCCAGTGCGTCGTCGGGCCCCACGCTGAGCAGGCCGAGCGCCACGTCCCGCCGGGTGAGGGCGCTGACCGGGCGTCCGGCGAGCTCCGCGATGCGGCCGGCTTCGAGTTCCACGGTTGGCAGCGTACGACGATGGCAGGCCAACTGTGGACCGGTCGTGGCTTCCCGGTGGCGGGCCGGCCGTCCAACCGCCCGTCTGCGGGGCGCCCGCGGGACGGGCACCACGTCCGTGTCAGAGCAGTTCGCGCTGTCTCAGGTAGGGCCGCAGCACCTCGGGGACGCGAATCTCGCCCGTGGCAGCCTGGTCGTTCTCGACCAGCGCGGCCAGCAGCCGCGGGGTCGCGATCGCCGTGTTGTTGAGTGTGTGCGCGAACCGGACGGTGCCATCGGTGTCCCGGTAACGCAGGTTGGCCCGGCGGGCCTGCCAGTCGTGCAGCGACGAGCAGCTGTGCGTCTCCCGGAACCGGTTCAGGGAGGGGAACCAGGTGTTGATGTCGTTCATCCGGTACTTGCCGATGCCCATGTCGCCAGTGGAGGTTTCCACCACCTCGTAGTGCAGGCCCAGCCCCTGCAGCAGATGCTCGGCCGTGGACAGCAGCTCCGCGTGCCAGCGGTCGGACTCCGCCGCGTCCGCCTCGCAGATGACGAACTGCTCGACCTTCTCAAACTGGTGCACCCGCAGCAGGCCACGGACGTCCCGCCCGGCGCTGCCGATCTCGCGCCGGAAGCACGGTGAGATCCCGGCGTAGCGTACGGGCAGCTGCTTCTTGTCCAGGATCTCGCCCGAGTGCATGCCGACCAGGGCCACTTCGGCCGTGCCGGCCAGGTAGAGATCGTCGGCCGGAATCGCGTAGGTCTCCTCGCGGTGACCGGGGAACTGGCCCGTCCCGATCAGGGCCTCCTCCTTGACCAGGGACGGAACCGAGATCACGGTGAAGTCCCGGTTCAGGAGCATGTCGATCGCGTAGGAGTGCAGCGCGCGCTCCAGCAGCACGGCGTCGCCGCGGAGAGCGTAGGCGCGCTCCCCGGCGACCTTACGTGCCCGTGCGAACTCGGCCCAGCCGCGCTTTTCGAGTAGCTCCACGTGGTCGAGCGGCTCGAAATCGAAGCTCGGCGGCTCTCCCCACGTCCGGATGGTCACGTTCGCGGATTCGTCCGCCCCGACCGGTGCGCCTTCCCACGGGATGGTGGGCGTCCGCAGCATCAGTTCCTGGAGCTGGGCGCTCGCCTCGGCGAGTTCGTCGCGCAGCTGCCGGAGCCTGCCGTCCAGCTCGGCCTGCCCGGCCCGGAGCTCGGCACGGCGGGCCTCATCGGCCCGGGCGAACTGTCTGGCCGAGCTCTTGCGCTCGGCTTGTGCGTCATCCAGCTCGTGCTGGAGATTGCGAACGCTCTTGTCGGTCTGGAGAAGCTCGTCCACGTCAAGGTCAATGCCCTTGGCGCGGGCCGCCTCCCGGACGGCGTCCGGATGGTCTCTGATGAATCGCCTGTCGAGCATGAGTGCGCGTCAGCCCTTGCCTGATCATGGGTAATACAACCGCTGAAACGCTACCAGCCGCGGCCCTTCGTCGTGGCCGCGTGACGAGCCCCTCCCGGTCCCGCCGGTCACATACCGTGATTGCTGGAGGGAAAGGGAGAGCGCGGATGTTGCTGACGAACCACGTCCTGTCCGGAGCACTGATCGGCGGGGCGGTCCGGCGGCCGGTGCCGGCCTTCCTGGTCGGTGTCGCCTCGCATTTCGCGCTCGACGCCATCCCGCACTGGGGCGACTGGCGCGACAGGCACCAGTTCCTGCAGGTAGCTGTGCTTGATGGGCTGACCGGGCTGGCCGTCATGACCGCCTTCGCCGCGACCGCCCCGCCCAGCCGGCGCGTCACGCTGACCGCCGCCATGCTGGGCGCCGCCCTGCCGGACCTCGACAAGCCCACGCTGCTGTGGTTCGGGGTCTCGCCGTTTCCGGCCGTAGTCGGCCGGTTCCACAGCGGTATCCAGGACGAGGCGCTGGACCGTTACGGGCGCGAGGCCTTCTGCGCCGCCCTGTTCGCCGCGTCCGCCCTCCTCATGCTTCGCTCCACTACCTCGCGCCGTGCCGGGTCAAATCTGCCAAGTTACGACGGTGCTCATATTCGCCCCGCTGTGTCGGCGTTCATCGCACGGGTTACGGCGAGACGATCGTTACCGGCCTAGCGAACCGGGCCTTGTGCCCGGTGAGTGGCCGGTGTGCCGGCGAAGTACCACCGCGGGGCGCGGAGCGCATGCGGGGGGGGCCGGGGGGTCGCCCCCCGGGCTAGCACAGCCGTTCCAATGCGGTGAGGATCCGTTTTTCCGACACGGGCGCCGGCGTCCCGAGGGTCTGGGCGAAGAGGCTGACCCGCAGTTCCTCGATCATCCAGCGGACGGCCTGGACGTCCTCACCGTCGCGGCGCGCAGGGGGCAGGGCCCGGACCGTTTCGGCGTAGGCGTCGCTCACGCGGTGCACGGTCGCCATCCGCTCACCATCGCGGACCGGATCCCCGCCCATCTTGTCCAGCCGCTGCCGGATGGCCCGCAGATAACGGATCAGGTCAGCGAGCCTTCGCGCCCCGGTACCGCTGATGAAACCGGGGTAGATGAGCGAGGCGAACTGCGCGCGGATGTCGGCGAAGGCCGGCTCGCCCGCGTGCGCCGCAGCGCCGGCCAGTATCACCTCGACCTCGTGGGCCTCGGCCAGGACGCGGGCCGCGCCGGTGATGACCTGCGCGGTCAGGGTATTCAGCCCGGCGCGCGCGGCCTCGGTGAGCCGCGCGAAACCCTGGGAGTCCCACGCCGGACCGCCCGCCCGCGCGATGATCTCGTCGGCCGCGGCGGCGGCGCAGTCATCGATCAGCGCCGCGGCTCCCGCGTACGGGCTGCGGCTCAGCGCCAGCTTGTCCTGAACGGGCAGATTGGACGCAATGGCCCGGGCGCCCGAGGGCACTTGGAGCAGGAGCAGCCGCCGCGTTCCGCGGCGCATGCTCCGCGCCGCCTCGGACGCGGTGTCGAACAGGCGGACGTCCACGGCGTCACCAGCGTCCGCGAGCGCCGGATAGGCGCGGACGCGGCCGTTGCTGAACTCCCTGGGCAGCGAGCCGATGTCCCAGGTGCGCAGGCCCGAGCGGGTCAGGCCGCGGGCGGCCTGGGCCAGCGTCGCCTGCATCTGGGGCCGCAGTTGCCGGCGGAGTACGTCCAGGTCCTTGTCCTCAGCCAGGACGCGCCCGCCATCCAGCACGCGGTAGGTGACCTGCAGGTACGCAGGAAGCTTGCCCGGGTCGAACGCGTCGCGCGGCACCGGCACGCCCCGCAGCCGGGTCAGTTCGGCTCCGAGGACGCCCAGCAGGTCGCCGTCCGCGGGATCGAGAGCGGTCAGCACCGAGCGTGCGACGTCCGGTGCGGGCACGAAGTTGATCCGGAGCTGCTTGGGCAGCGACCGGATCAGCTCGGTCACCAGTTCCTCCCGCAGGCCGGGGACCTGCCAGGCGAACGTCTCACCCCGCAGCTGGTTCAGCGTCGCCAGCGGGACATCTACGGTCACGCCATCGCGCGCGTCACCCGGCGCGAACTCGTACGACAGCGGGAACGGGCCCCACTCGTCCGGATAGTCCGACGGCTGCACCCCGGAGGCACCGGGGCCGGTTACCTGACCGGGTGAGAACGTCAGCAGGTCCGGGGTAGCGGCACGCGCCTTCTTCCACCAGGTGTCGAAGTGACGGGCCGAGGTCACCTGCGCGGGGATCCGCTGGTCGTAGAAGTCGTACAGCACCTGATCGTCCACGACGATGCCGCGCCGCCGGGCCCGGCGCTCCAGTTCCTCGGCGTCCGCGATCAGCTCCCGGTTGTGATGGAAGAAACGGTGCTGGGTCTGCCAGTCCCCCTCGACCAGCGCATGACGGATGAACAGGTCCCGCGCCGCGGCCGGGTCGACTCGCCCGTAGCCGACCTTTCGTGCGGTGACGATCGGCAGGCCGTAGAGGGTGACCTTCTCCAGTGCCATCGCGGTGCCGCGCCGCGCGTCCCAGTGCGGCTCACTGTAGGAATGCCGCACCAGGTGCGCGGCCAGCGGCTCGGCCCATTCCGGCTCGATCCGGGCCGCGGTCCGGCCCCACAACCGGGACGTCTCGACGAGTTCGGTGACGATCACCCACGGTGGTGGCTTCCGGGCCAGCGACGAGTCGGGGAAGATGGCGAACCGCGCTCCCCGCGCCCCCGCGAATTCGGTCAGCGGCCGGCGTTTCCCGTGCGTCTTCTGGTCGCTGTCGCGCATGCCGATGTGCGACAGCAGACCGGACAGCAGCGAGATGTGGATCTGCTGGGCCAGTCCCGCCGGAATCGGTTTCCCGTCCTGGCCCTGCTGGTCTCCCTGGCCCTGCTGGTCTCCCTGGTTCTCCTGGTTCTCCTGGTTCTCCTGGTTCTCCTGGTTCTCCTGGGTACGGGCGGACTGGTCGCCGCGGCCGGCGCCGAGGGTGATGCCGAGGTCCGCCGCGGCCTGGCGGAGCTGGCCGTAAAGGTCTTGCCATTCGCGGACCCGCAGGTAGTGCAGGTATTCGCGGCGGCACATCCGGCGGAACGCCGACGAGGACAGTTCGCGCTGCTGCCTGCGGAGGTAATCCCACAGGTGCAGCAACGCCAGGAAGTCCGAGCCTGGCTCGGTGAAGCGCGCGTGCATGGCGTCCGCTGCCTCACGGGCGTCCGACGGGCGCTCCCTCGGGTCCTGGATGGACAGGGCCGCGGCGATGATCAGGACCTCGCGGACGCAGCCGTTACGCGCGGCCTCGATGATCATCCGCCCGATCCGCGGGTCGACCGGCAGTTCGGCCAGCTTGCGGCCGACGTCGCTCAGCCGGCGTCCGCCGTTCGCGAGGCCCTCGTTCCCCGGGCGGCTCTCGTTTCCCCGGCGAGCAGCCGATCCCGTTCGGCGCCCGGTGGCCACCGGGGCGAACGCGCCCAGTTCCTCCAGCAGGCGGACGCCGTCCGCGATATTGCGCTCCTCCGGCGGGTCGACAAACGGGAAGTCCGCCATCTCGCCGAGGTCGAGCGCGGCCATCCGCAGGATGACGGACGCGAGGTTGGTGCGCAGGATCTCCGGGTCGGTGAACTCGGGCCGCGAGGCGAAGTCGTCCTCGCTGTAGAGGCGAATGCAGATTCCGTCCGAGGTACGCCCGCACCGGCCCTTCCGCTGGTTGGCCGACGCCTGCGAGATGGACTCGATCGGCAGCCGCTGTACCTTGGTCCGGTAGCTGTACCGGGAGATCCGCGCCGTCCCCGGGTCGATCACGTATTTGATACCGGGCACGGTCAGCGAGGTCTCCGCCACGTTGGTGGCCAGGACCACGCGCCGCCCGCGGTGCGGCTGGAATACCCGGTACTGCTCGGCCGTGGACAGCCGGGCGTACAGCGGCAATATCTCCACGCCGCCCGGGCGGTCCGCCGGGCCCAGGCGGTCTCGCAGGGCGTCGGCGGTGTCCCGGATCTCGCGCTCGCCGCTGAGGAAGACCAGGATGCCGCCGGGCCCCGCGGCGCTTAGCTCGCCCACGGCGTCACAGATGGCCTGGGCCTGGTCGCGTGGCTCCTCGTCGGAGCGGTCCGGGTCGGCGATCGGCCGGTACCGCACCTCGACCGGGTAGGTCCGCCCGGACACCTCGACCACTGGCGCCCCATCAAACGCTTCGCTGAAGCGCTGGGGGTCGATGGTGGCGGAGGTGATGATGACCTTGAGGTCGGGGCGGTTCGGCAGCAGGCGTTTCAGATAGCCCAGGATGAAGTCGACGTTGAGGCTGCGCTCGTGGGCCTCGTCGATGATGAGCGTGTCGTAACGCAGCAGCCGCCGGTCCCGCTGCATCTCGGTCAGCAGGATGCCGTCGGTCATCAGCTTGACCAGCGTCTCGTTGCTCGAGTTGTCGTTGAACCGCACCTTGTACCCGACGGTCGCGCCGAGTTCGGTGCCCAGTTCCTCGGCGATCCGCGCGGCCACGGTCCGGGCGGCGATCCGGCGTGGCTGGGTATGCCCGATCTGGCCGGCGACGCCGCGGCCGAGTTCGAGGCAGATCTTCGGCAGCTGGGTCGTCTTGCCGGAACCGGTCTCGCCCGCGACGATGACCACCTGATGGTCCCGAATGGCCGCCGCGATCTCATCCCTCTTCTGGCTGACCGGCAGTTCGGGCGGATAGGAGATCACCGGCACGGACTGGCGTCGCTCCTCGACGACCGCTGCGGCCCTATCCAGTTCGGCGAGAAGCTGGCTGAACGCACGCTCGCGCGCCGCGCTGTCACTCAGTGCGGCGGCCTTGTCAGCACGACGGCCCAGCCTGAGCTGATCGCGGTACGTCAGCTCGGGCAGGCGTGCTCGCAGGTCAGCAAGCGAGGTAGGCACGGCGGCGGTCTCCATCACGCGGCACAAAGACGGGCATCAAGAATGACTGAATGAGCCCGGTCCCGTACAACGTATTTGTCTCGCTGTAACTTCCATCGGTTACGGCGAGGCGCTGTGCTGGCCCGGGGGCGACCCCCGGAACCCCCAGTGAGGCGCTCCGCGCCCGCGCGGTGGTACTTCGCCGACTGTGCTGGCCCGGGGGGCGACCCCCCGGAACCCCCGCATGCGCTCCGCGCCCGCGCGGTGGTACTTCGCCGGCACACCGGCCGCTCACCGGGCACAAGGCCCGGTTCGCTGGGCCGGTAGCGATCGCCTCGCCGTAACCTGTGCGGCTTGCTCGCCGATAGCACCGGCCACTCGCCGGGCCTGAAGGCCCGGCTCGCGGCCGGTCACACAGCCGAGCGGTCTTCTTGGGGGCGGCGGCGGAGGGATGGGTTGGTGAGGGCGGGGGGCTGCCAGCCGGCGTCGGCGTCGTTGAGGGTGACGCCGGGCGGCGCGATCTGGTCGATCCGGTCCAGGATCGCGTCGTCCAGGGCCACGTCGGCCCCGGCGAGCAGGTCCTGGAGCTGCTCCATCGTGCGCGGCCCGATGATCGCGGCCGTGACGGCGGGGTGGGCGATGACGAACGCGATGGCCAAGTGCGTCAGCGACGTGCCCGCGTCCGCGGCGATCTTGACCAGCTCCTCAACGATCTCCAGCTTGCGCGCGTTGGCCGGCAGCGACGGGTCGAAACGGCCCGGGATGCGCTGCGCACGGCCGGACGTCAGGTCGATGTCGCTTTCCTGCCGGTACTTGCCGCTCAGCCATCCGCCCGCCAGCGGGCTCCAGGTGATCACGCCCATGCCGTACCGGGCGCAGGTCGGCAGGACCGCCGCCTCGGCACCACGGGCGAAGATCGAATAAGGCGGCTGCTCGCAGCGGAACCGCTCGTGCCCGCGGCGTTCGGCGACCCATTGGCCCTCGACGATCTGCTCGGCCGGGAAGGTCGACGAGCCGATCGCGCGTACCTTCCCGGACCGGATCAGGTCGGACAGGGCAGACAGCGTCTCGTCGATATCGGTGGACGGATCGGGACGGTGCATCTGGTACAGGTCGATGTAGTCGGTCTGCAGGCGCCGCAGGCTGTTATCCACTTCCCGGACGATCCAGCGGCGGGAGTTGCCGCCCGAATGGGGGTCGTCGCCCATGCTCCCGTGGGCCTTGGTGGCCAGGACCACCGCGTCGCGGCGTCCCCGCAGGGCGTGGCCGACGATCTCCTCGGATTCGCCCTGGGAGTACACGTCCGCGGTGTCGATGAAGTTGATCCCGGCGTCCAGGGCGGTGTGGATGATCCGCGTGCTGTCGTCATGGTCGGGATTGCCCCACGCCCCGAACATCATCGCCCCCAAGCAGTAGGGGCTGACCTTGATTCCCGTTCCGCCGAGTGTGCGCATCCGCATCAGCAGCCGTCTCCTTCGTGGTGAGCCTTGACCTGTTGGCTACCAGTTAATCTGGCCGTTATGCCGGCGCTCGGGTCAGGACCCGGGGACGTAGACCAGCCCGACGTCTTCGGCCAGCTCGGCCAGCGTGAGCTCGAACATCGGGGCGGCGTCGTCGAGCGCGAAGCCGATGTGCCCGAAAACCTCCATGCTCACCGCGCCGTACAGCTTCGTCCAGCAGCGCAGGAACGCCAGTATGGCGCCCAGCGGCAGGTCAGCTCCGATGACCGTCCGGAACCGCTCGAGCTGCGCGCGCAGCCCGGGATCGATTTCTTCCGGTGCGCGGACGGGAAACGGCGAGCGCCGCCACAGCTCGTAGAACAGCGCGAAGAAAACACCGGCGAACCGGCGCCCGCACTCATCGGCGAAGTCTCCGCGCCCGTCGTCCACCCCCGGCAGCGGGGAACCGAAGATCAGGCCGAATTCACCCTGGTGGCTGAATGACCAGCGGCGGAATTCCCGGCACGCCGCGATCAGCTTCGCCGTGATGTCTTCACCGGACTGGCTGGCCCGGCCGATCGCCAGGCCGATGTCGCCGGACAGCTCGTTGAAGATATCGCCGACGACGTTCCGGATCAGGTCCTCGCGGCTGGTGAAGTAGCGGTAGAGCGCGGGCGCGGTCATGCCCATCTCCCGGGCGATGGCCCGCAGCGAGACGGCCTCCGGCCCCTGCTCCACGAGAATGCGCCGGGCGGTCTGCTTGATCTCCTCGGTCGTCGCCGCGCGCATCCGGTCACGCCTGCTCAGGACCTCTACCGGAGTTGGCTCCCGCGCCACGCGCACCTCCATTCCCGAGTGCCGCTCTGGCCGCCGCTCGCTGAGAGGCGGTGTGCCTCCATCATCGTTGCTGGTCCCGGTGTCCGGAAACAGCCTTGACATACGCGAATGCTGTATGCACAGTTAACACTGTAATCAGTTTACGTCATTTACTAAAGTTAACTGCGTATTGCATACGGGTGGCGCGGGAGGACCGATGTTCGAAAGATGGGGACGGGTCATCTACCGGCGGCGCCGGCTGACCCTGGTGATCGCCGCGATCGGCATCGTGTTTGCGGGGGTGTGGGGCACGCAGGTGTTCGGCGCCCTGACGTCGGGCGACAACTTCACGCCCCCGAACAGCCAGAGCCAGCGCGAAGCCGACGCGGCCGCGAGCGCGTTCGGCCGGAACAGTGCCGACGTCGTGGTCCTCTACCGCAGTACCCGCCTGACGGTCGGCGACCCGGCCTACCGGGCCGCCGTGACCCGGGCGCTGGCCGGCCTGCCGCACCGCGAGGTGCTGTCCGCTTCGACGTACTGGTCCACCCGGCCGCCGCTCTCCGCCCGCCTGGTCAGCGGCGACGGGCGCGCGACCTACGCCGTGCTCCAGCTGTCCGGCGCCGACGACGCGGCCCGGCAAAAGACGTTCGCATCCATCCGGGCCGATCTGGTCCCGCCGGGCCTGGCCGCCCGGGGCATCACCGCGCAGCTGGGCGGCACCGTTCCCACCGAGACGGCCATCAACGGTGAGGTGACCGCCGACATCGGCAAGGCGGAGGGCTTTTCCATGCCCGTCCTGCTGATCCTGCTGCTGATCATCTTCGGCGGCCTGGTGGCGGCGAGCCTCCCGCTGGCGATCGGCGGGACCGCGATCCTCGGCTCGTTCGCGATGCTGCATCTGCTGACCCTGTTCACCACCGTGTCGATCTACTCGGTCAATATCACCACCATCATCGGGCTGGGGCTGGGTATCGACTACGGCCTGTTCATGGTGGTCCGGTTCCGCGAGGAACTGCGCCGGCAGCCGACCACGGAGGCGGCCGTGGCCCGGACCGTCGCGACTGCCGGCCGCACCATCGCCGTATCCGGGGTCACGGTGGCGGTGGCGCTGACCAGCCTCATGCTGTTTCCTGAGGTCTTCCTGCGGTCGATGGGCTACGGCGGTGTGGCGACCGTCCTGGTGGATATGGTGGCGGCCCTGACGATCCTGCCCGCGCTGCTGTCCGTGCTCGGCCCGCGGGTCAACGCCCTGCGGGTCCGCCGGTCCCTGCGCCCGCCGGCCGCCGGCGCGCCCGCCACCGCAGCCGCCCCGGCGGAGGCGGGCGGCTGGTACCGGCTCGCCCACGGGGTGATGCGGCGGCCCGTTGCGTTCGTCGTGGTGATCACGCTGGCATTGCTCGCCCTCGGGGTTCCGTTCCTGCGCATTTCCTGGGGCGGTACCGACGCACGCGCGCTGCCCGCCGCCGCGCAGGCGCGCCAGGTGACCGAGGCGCTGAACCGTGACTTCCCGGTCAACTCGACCAGCCCGATCGAGGCCCTGGTGACGCTGCCCGAGCCGGTTTCCGGGCCCGCGGGACAGGCGGCGCTGGCCTCCTATACCGGCCGTCTGGCGCGCGTCGCGGGCACCCGAGGCGTGCAGGTCACCGCGGTCAGCGGCGAGCACGCGCGCGTCGACGTCGGCTACGCGCCCGGCCCGGTCTCCCCGGCGGCCCGGCAGATCGTGCAGCGGGTACGGGCCGCGGCGGTCCCGGCCGGCGCCACGGTGCTGGTCGGCGGGACCACCGCCCAGCTCGTTGACGAACTGTCCAGCCTCGGGTCCGCGCTGCCGTGGATGGCGCTGCTGGTGGTCGTCTCCACGTTCGTGCTCTTGTTCCTGGCGTTCGGTTCGGTGGTCCTGCCGCTGAAGGCGATCGTCATGAACGTGCTGTCGCTGTCCGCCACGTTCGGTGCGATTGTCTGGATCTTCCAGTGGGGGCACCTGTCCCATCTGCTGCGGTTCACTGCGACCGGCACCATCGACCCGACGATGCCAATTCTCGTCCTGGCGATCATCTTCGGCCTGTCCATGGATTATGAGGTTTTCCTGCTGTCGCGCATCCGCGAACTGTACGACCAGACCGGCGACAACACGGCGGCCGTGGCCGGTGGCCTGCAGCGCACCGGCGGTGTCATCACCAGCCTCGCGTTCCTGCTGGTGATCGTGGTGGGCGCGTTCTCGGCGTCCGGGATCACGTTCATCAAGCTGATCGGCGTGGGCATGATCGTCGCTCTCGTGATCGACGCGAGCGTGGTACGCGTGCTGCTGGTGCCGGCCACCATGCGGCTGCTCGGCCGCGCCAACTGGTGGGCACCGGGACCGCTGCGCCGCCTGTACGCGCGTTACGGCATCCGGGAAACGGATGAACCGGCTCCGGTCCCGGCGTCCGCACCGGCGACGAGCTGACCCGTCGGCGTGGCATAACTGCAGTAATGCAGTAATGCAGTAATGATGTGGGGCTGCGCCCCGTCCGGCCCGGCCATCCCGTACAACCCGAGGTGAAGGCTATGCCGGGCCGGAGACGGGACGTAGCGTTAGACCATGGGCAGCATCTCGGAGGGCAGCGAGTACGCGGAGCACGTCACCGAGGGGGACCTGAGGCTGCTGGCCGCGGTTACGGGGAGCACGCCCGTTCCGGAGGCCCTGCCCCGGTTGCTGGTCGACCCGCGGGTGTTCGAGGCCATCTTCGGGTCCGAAGCGGCCGCGTCCCGCGAGGCCGTGCTCGCCTCGCCGTTCCTGGCCTTCGCCGTGGCTGTGCACCGGACCGTCGCCGACCTCGCCAACGTGGGATATGTCACCGAACGGTCCCAGGCCCGGCAGCGCGTCCCGGTGTTCGACGCCCCCGATCTGCGGGACTTTCTCGGTTCAGCCGCGCGCCGGCTTTTCCTCACCGAACTGCTTACGTCCTTCACCCGGGTGGCCAGCGGCCGGTACCGGGTCAGCGTCGGCGGTCAGACCCGGACCAGGCGGTTCAGCGAGCTCGACCCCGTTCACCTCGCCGGGCTGCTGGACGCCGCGCCCGAGGAATCGCGGCCGGGTATCTACCGCCGGCTCGGGGACGTCTCGCTGTTCCTGTCCGGGGTCTTCCCGGACTACGTCGCGGCCCGCGCGTTCGGGCCGGTCAGCGCCGCGCGCCTGCTGCGGGCCGCCCACGTGCCCGCGCCGGAGCGGGAACGGCTGGCGGCGACGCCCGACATCGAACTGCTGGAGCATCTCGGGGCGCGCTGGTACCGTTCGGCGCTCGCCCTGGCCCCGGTAAGGACCAGCCGGCTGGCCGTCGTCGCCGAGGTGGCGGACCGGTTCCGGCAGGCGAGGCGGGTGCTCAACCATGTCGCGGACCGGTACCTGATGGGCCCGGACACCCCCTGGTTCGCTGCCCCCGGCCGCTGAGCGCGGGGGGATGCCCCCGATATCCTGAGGTCGTACCCATGACGGGTAACGCGGCGGTGGGGCCCGCCGCTCTGGCCCGAGTGGGCCCGGATAATCGCGGAGCCATCTGCCAACGGTCCCTGCCAGGGAAGTGACGACTGGTAGGAGAATTGTGCTGAGAAGCGTGCTGCCCCGGGTGCCGTGGCTGGTGCTGGCCGTCATCGCCGTCGGCGGAGCCATCGGCTCGCTGGCGCGTTACGGCCTGCTGTACGCGTTCCCGCACCCTCCGGGCCGATTCGGCTGGGCGGCCTTCGCGGTCAACGCCAGCGGCTGCCTGATCATCGGCATCCTCATGGTGCTCATCACCGAGGCGCGCCCGGCGCACCGACTGGTCCGCCCGTTCCTGGCCACCGGGGTGCTGGGCGGGTACACCTCGTTCTCCACCTACGTGGTCGACACCCAGCGCGCCCTGCTCGCGGGCGCGCCCGAGGTCGCGCTGCTCTACGCGGCGGGCACCATGGCCGCGGCGGTCGCGGCCGCGTGGGCCGGTATCCGGTTCACCCGCCTCGGCGCCGCGTACTGCGGCATGGCCGTGGCTCAGGCCGTCTCCGGGTAGCTCGTCGCGCGCGCTGTTAGTAGTCAGGCGCCGCGGTCGATTGCGCTCTGCAGGGACTGGATGTAGCCCCCGCTGGTGTAGGTGGCGCCGGAGACCGCGTCGATCTTGGCGCTCTGCGCCGAAAAAGTTTCCGACTCCAGTTGCGGGAAGGCGAACTGGCCGATCTGAAGATCGTGGGCCGTGGCGGTCGGCTGCTGCAGGATGGTCACCTTGACGATCCGGTGGTTGGTCAGGGTCAGCTGAATCTGAACCGGCCCGTAGGCCGTGTTCGCGACGTTGCCGTTGATCACCTGCGTGCCGGAGGTGGCGCCCTGCGCCGGAGACGACCCGGATGGCGCGTTCCCGCCCGTGTTCCCCGTCGTGCCGGTTTTCCCCGTCGCGCCCGTGCCGCCGGCGCCGCCTGTTCCGCTGGCCGCCCCGGTTCCGGTGGTACCACCGGAACCGCCGGAGCCGTTCACGGTCCCCGTCCCGCTCGTGCCCGCCCCGGCCGTCGCCCCTCCCGCGGCCGATGCACCGGCGCCGCCCGCCACCATCGTGGAGACGGCCGAGGTGCCAGTCTGGGCCTTCAATGTGATGAGCGTGGCCAGACCCGCGACTGTGCCGCCCACGGCGTAGACAATGCGGCGCATCGCGTCCTCCGTTGCGGCTTGGGGGGATGGCGGGCCAGTTCGCCCCGCCCGGCTTGCCTGCCTATCCTTTCGGATGTCCCACCGGGTAAAGCGGTGCGTCACCGCATCATGTAAGAACTTGGTAACGAACTTGCGGGCCGCCGGCACATCCGCCCGGCGGCTGGGTACCGCTGAGGTCGGCTTGGCGCTGCATTTGGTAACCAAAAGTAATGATCAGTGCCGCCTTGGACGCCGCTGAGCGGGTGATGGAGGGGAGCGAAGATGAACTCCGGACCAATCGTGCCCGAGTTGCCCGCGGCCGGGCTGCCCGAGGGTGCGTATCTGCTCGATGTTCGCGAGGACGAGGAGTGGGTGGCGGGCCATGCGCCCGATGCGGTGCACATTCCGCTGGGGGAACTCGGTGGCCGGGCCGGAGAGGTCCCCCGGGACCAGGAGGTCTACGTCATTTGCCGGGCCGGGTCCCGGTCCGCCTACGCGGCGCAGGCCCTGGGCGCGGCTGGCTGGAAAGTGGTCAACGTGGCCGACGGCATGCTCGGCTGGGAATCGGGGGGGCGCCCCATGGTCAGTGAATCAGGTGCGCCTCCATTCGTGTCCTAGCTGGTCATCCCGGCCTGAGGGGCCCGGCAGCGGTTTCCCGTTTCGCATCGAATCCCGTCGATGCCTGGCGCATACTGAAATGGTGAGCACCGCTGCCGTCCAGCCGTTCCAGGGCGCTAGCACGCGCTGCGCGCCGCTGCTGAAAGAGCCGATCACGGCGGCCCAGGCCGTCGATCTGGCCCAGTTGCTCAAGGCGCTGGCTGACCCGACCCGGCTCCGGCTGGTCTCGATGGTCGCCGCGCACGAGGACGGCGAAGCGTGCGTGTGCGAGCTGACCGAGCCACTCGGGCTGACCCAGCCGACGATCTCGCACCACCTCAAGGTGCTCATCGACGCGGACATACTCACCCGGGACAAGCGTGGCGTGTGGGCCTACTATGCGCTCGTCCCCGGCGCCCTGGACGCCCTGGCCGCCGTCCTCACGGGTTTACGGCGAGCCGTTCGTACCGGCCTAACGAACCAGGCCTCCGGCCCGGTGAGTGGCCGGTGTGTCGGCGAAGTACCTCTGCGGGGCGCGGAGCGCATGCGGGGGGTTCCAGGGGGGTCGCCCCCCGGGCAAGCACAGCCAGGCCGAGCAGTGAGAAAGCGGCCGCGGTCGCCGACGCGCCCGCCCAGCCCCACTGCTCGTAAGCCTGCGACCCGGCCGCGGACCCCACGGCGCCGCCGACGAAGTACGTCGTCATGTAGATCGTGGTGAGCCGTGATCTGGCCGAGGGCAGCAGGTCGTAGATCACGCTCTGGTTGACCACGTGTGTGGCCTGGACAGACGCGTCCATCAGCAGCACGCCGATCACCAGCAGGGCGAGGCTCCAGCCGCCGAGGTTCGTCCCGCCCAGCCCGATCAGCGCGAAGGAGACGGTCATGAGCAGCAGCGCGGCCCCGGTCGCGGCCCACCGGAGTTCGCGGCGCGCGTCCAGGAGGCGGCCGCCGAACGAGGCGGTGGCCGCACCGGCGGCACCGACCAGCGCAAACAGTCCGATGTCGAGCTGAGAGAAGCCGTACTGCGGTCCGGAGAGCAGGAACGTGACCGTGGTCCAGAAGCAGCCGAACGCGGCGAACACGCAGGCGCCGATCAGCGATCGCCAGCGCAGCACCGGCTCGGCCCGCGCGGTCGCGAGCACGCCGCGCATCTGCTCGCGGTAACTGACGGATAGCTCGCGCGGGTGGTCGGGCAGCGCCACGCGCAGGGCCACGGTGGTCAGGGCCATGGCGCCGGCCGCGGCCCCGTACACCGCGCGCCATCCGGCTACCTGCGCGATGATCCCGGCGAACGTCCGGGAGAGCAGGATGCCGATCAGCAGGCCGCTCATCAGCGTCCCGATCACCCGGCTGCGCTGTTCATCGGGGGCGAGTGTGGCCGCGTAGGGAACCAGCATCTGCACGACGACCGAGGTCACACCGACGACCACGGCGAGCGCACCGAGGATGGCGAGGTCGGGGGCGATCGCGCTCGCGGCCAGGGCCAGCGTGTCGGCAGCGAGCAGCGAGGTCAGCAGGGGCCGGCGGCGGGCGATGTCACCGGTCGGCACCACCAGCAGGAGGCCAGCCGCGTATCCGAGCTGTCCCGCTGTGACCAGCAACGACGCGGCCGTCTGCGAGACGTGCAGCGCGGAGCCGATCGTGTGCAGCAACGGCTGCGCGTAGTAGAGGTTCGCGACCGTGACGGCGCAGGTGACGGTCATCACCCGGACCAGGCCCGGCGACAGGCCGCGCTCCGGCCGCGGCGCCTGCTGCTGTGACACGGGCTGACATCCCTCCCGGCCTGACTGCGGCGCGGCCGCAGTTCTCCCTGGCTGCCCAAAATGCCAGTTGAAAACTAAGTAGTCAAACTAGATAGTTGGGCTATCTCGCGCTACGCTGACCCAGATGAAGACGGGTGAGGCCGGCGATGGCGCCGGATCCTGAGTCGACGCGGCAACGGATCTTTGAGGCCGCCATCGAGGAGTTCGCCGCGCATGGCAACGCCGGGGCGCGGGTGGACCGCATCGCCGAGAAGGCGCGGGCCAACAAGGAGTCGATCTACCGGTATTTCGGTACGAAGGACGAGCTGCTGCGGCGCGTGCTGGACCGCTTCCTCGATGAGCGGGGCGAGCAACTGCTGCCCCAGTCGCAGGATGTGGACGCGTACGCGGCGGGCCTGTTCCGCTACTTTGCCGCGCATCCGGAGTTCCTCCGGCTCTCCCTGTGGGAGGGCCTGGAACTGGGCGCTCAGCCCGATGCGCACGCGATGGACCATCGTCGCCGTCACTACCAGGGAAAGCTCCGCTCAATCGCCGAACAGCAGGACGCCGGGACCATCGACCCGCAGCTCGACCCCCGGCATCTGCTGATCACGCTCCTGGGGATGGCCAACTACTGGCACGTCCTGCCGCAACTGGTGCGGATCATCTTCGGGACGGAGCCCGACGCCGCGACCCTCGACCGGCATGAGGAGTTCGTCGCCGAGTGCGTTCGCCGGATCGTGACTCCCCGTCTGTAACGTCCCCTCTGATTGGAGAGCGCTGTGAAGTACGTCAACCTCGGGTCGACCGGGCTGCGCGTGTCGCGTGTCTGCCTCGGGATGATGAGCTACGGCAACGACAGTGACCGGGCGTGGGTGCTTGACGAGCAGGCCGCCGAGCCGATCGTCAAGGCCGCCGCGGACGGCGGCGTCACCTTTTACGACACCGCGGACACCTACTCCGGCGGAGCCAGCGAGGTGGCCACCGGGCGCCTGCTGGGCAGGCTGTTCGACCGGGACGATGTGGTCGTCGCGACCAAGGTCTACAACCCCGTGGTGCCCGCCGGGCGCCCGGATCCGGGACCGGGGCGCGGCGAGAACGGCCACGGCCTGTCGCGCAAGCACATCATGGCGGCGATCGACGCGTCGCTGCGGCGGCTGGGCATGGACTACGTGGACCTGTACCAGATCCACCGCTGGGACTACCTGACCCCGATCGAGGAGACCATGGAGGCGCTGCACGATGTGGTCCGGGCCGGCAAGGCCCGCTACATCGGGGCCAGCAGCATGTTCGCCTGGCAGTTCGCCAAGGCCCAGCACGTCGCGATGGGGAACGGATGGACGCGTTTCGTCTCCATGCAGAACCACTACAACCTGCTGTACCGCGAAGAAGAGCGGGAAATGATCCCGCAGTGCATCGACCAGGGCGTCGGTGTGATCCCGTGGAGCCCGCTGGCCCGCGGCATCCTGGCCGGGACCCGGACGCGGGACGGTGAGCAGCGGACGACCCGGTCGGGGTCTGACTCGTTCATCGACTCGCTCTACACGTCGGACTCCGATTACGACGTCGTGGACCGGGTCCGGGAGGTGGCCGGGCCGCGCGGGGTGCCCGCCGCCCAGGTCGCGCTGGCCTGGCTGCTGCACCGGCCCGGCGTGACGGCGCCGATCGTCGGGGCGACCAAGCTCAGCCACCTCGAGGACGCGCTCGCCGCCGAGGAACTGGACCTCAGCGAGAACGAGATGCGCCAGCTCGAGGAGCCCTACATCCCGCACACGGTCAGCGGTCACCGCTGAGGCAGCGGCGGCCGGCCCGCTCCGGGCCGGCCGCCTTTAGCCGAGCCTCTAACCGGCGTTCACCGCCAGCACCAGAGGCAGCACGGCCGGGGCGCCGGCCTCGCGGAGCAGCTTGGCGGCGACCGTGATCGTCCAGCCCGTCTCGATCCGGTCGTCGATGAGCAGAACCGGGCCGCGCGCGCCGGCCAGCGCCGCGGCGAGCGTCTCAGGGACTCCGAACGCATCCCACAGCGACTGCAGCCGCTGCGCGCTGTTGTGCCGCCGTGGCCCGGGGCCGCCGTTCACGTACGTCATGGCGCCGAGGTACGGAAGCCGCCCGATGCCGGCGATCCGCTGGCCCAGGCTCTCGATCAGCAGCGGATGGGCCCGCGACGGCAGGGTTGCCACCGCCACCGGGCGATCCTCCCAGTCCCAGGCGGCTAGCACGGTGACCAGCGCGCCGGTGAGGTCCGCGCTGACCGGCTCGTCCGGCGCTTCCGCGGACAGCAGCGCGCGCAGCCTGGTGCCCCAGCCCACGTCGGTGAGGCGGCCGAGGGCCCGGCCGGGGCCGGCGGACAACTGGGCGGGAATCTTTCCGGTGGCGCCGATCCCGAGATCCTTCATCCCGGACGGCCACATCCGCCGCGGCGCGACGTCGACGCCGGGCCGCAGCAGGCGTTCCCGGGCGGTGGCGGCCCCGGCGCCGGAGACGTCGGCCGCCCGGCGCTGTCCGGTGCAGTTGTCGCAGCGCCCGCACGGGCCGGCGGCCGGGTCGTCCAGCTCACGGCGCAGGTACTCCATCCGGCAGTCGCCGGCGGCGGCGTAGTCGAGCATCGCCTGCTGCTCGCGGGAGCGTTCCGCGGCCACCCGCGCGTAGCGTTCGGCGTCGTAGGACCAGGGCTGACCGGTCGGCTCCCAGCCGCCGCTGACCCGGTGCACGGCGCCTTCCACGTCCAGGACCTTCAGCATGGTCTCCAGGCGGGCGCGGCTCAGGTCGACGCGGGTCTCCAGCGCGTTCGACGACAGTGCGCGGCCGGCCTCATCCAGGGCGGCGAGGGTGTGCCGGACGACGGCTTCCGGCGGGAACGCCAGCGACGCGAAGTACGCCCAGATGTCCCGGTCTTCCCGCCCGGGCAGCAGGATGACCTCAGCGCGCGGTACGCCGCGGCCGGCCCGGCCAATCTGCTGATAGTAGGCGACCGGCGACGGCGGGGCACCAAGATGGACGACGAATCCCAGGTCGGGCTTGTCGAAGCCCATGCCCAGCGCGCTGGTCGCGACGATGGCCTTGAGCCGGTTGGCCAGGAGGTCCTCCTCGGCCGCGATCCGCTGGTCCGGGTCGTCGCGGCCGCTGTACGCGGTGACCGCCAGTCCCTGATCACGCAGGAACGCCGCGGTCTCGTGCGCGGCGGCCACGGTCAGCGTGTAGATGATCCCGGAGCCCGGCAGGTCGCCGATGTGCTCGGCCAGCCACGCCAGGCGCTGGTGCGCCGTCGGCAGGGACACGACCGACAGGTGCAGGCTTTCCCGGTCCAGCGGGCCGCGCAGGACGACCGCCTCGTCCTGGCTGCCCGCTCCGAGTTGCTCGGCGACGTCCCGGGTGACACGGGCGTTGGCCGTCGCGGTCGTCGCCAGCACCGGAACGCGGTCCGGCAGTGACCCCAGCAGCGTGCGGAGCCGCCGGTAGTCGGGCCGGAAGTCGTGGCCCCAGTCCGAGATGCAGTGCGCCTCGTCGATCACCAGCATTCCGGCGGTCCCGGCCAGCCGGGGCAGCACCCGGTCGCGGAAACCGGGATTGTTCAGCCGTTCCGGGCTGACCAGCAGCACGTCCACGTCGCCCGCCGCGATCTCACCGTAGGTCTCCTCCCAGTCCTCCGCGTTGGCGGAGTTGATGGTCCGGGCCCGGATCCCGGCGCGCCGGGCGGCATCGATCTGGTTGCGCATGAGGGCCAGCAGCGGCGACACGATGACGGTCGGTCCCGCGCCCCGGGCGCGCAGCAGCGCGGTGGCGACGAAGTAGACCGCCGACTTGCCCCAGCCGGTGCGCTGGACCACCAGGGCGCGGCGGCCGTCCAGCAGGGCGCTGATCGCCGTCCACTGGTCCTCCCGTAGCCGGGCGTCATCGCCGGCGAGGGACCGCAGGCTCCGCTCGGCCTCGTCACGGAGGTCAGGAGCGGTCGCGGCGGGCGGGCTGGGCGCGGCGGTATCGGCCATGCCCCCATTGGTATCAGGCGCCCCCGTCAATTGCCGCCGGCCCGGGAGCCGGAGGTCGCCCGGTCCTGGGCTACCGTGAACATCGCGGGCGTCGAACAGTGGCTTGCGTCAGTGCCCTGACCTGGCGGACGGGGCCCGCCCGGAGGTGACGATCGCCGAGAAATGCCGGTTCCGTGACCTCGCGAAGGGGAAGATCGTATCCATGACAGGTCCACGGGGTGCCGCGGTACTCGCGCTGCACTGGCAGGTCAACGTGATCAAGCCGGAGGGTTTCTTCGGCGGCATGCTCGGCGAGCCGGTCGCGCGAAGCGGCGTGATCGACCGGGCGGTGCAGTTCCACACGGCGGCCCATTCGGTCGGTGCGCAGCTGGTATTCACCCGGTTCACCGTGCCCGAGAAGGGGGGATCCCTCGTCCGGAACACCGGTTTCATGCGGGCCGTCGGCGACGCGCAGGAGGCGTTCCGGCCCGGCGCGCCCGGTGCTCAGCTGATCCCGGAGATGGCGGACCTCGCTACCGGCGCGCACGTGGCCGATAATCAGAAGCTGTCCGGCCTGGCGGGTAACGACGTCGTCCGGTGGCTGCTGGACCGGTCGATCAGCACGATGTACGTCACCGGGGTGGCCACCAACCTCACCGTCGAGCAGACGGCCCGGCACGGTACGGACCTCGGTTTCACCGTCTACGTCGTCAGCGACTGCGTGACCGCGGCCGACGAACGAACGCACGAAGCCTCGCTCGCCAACCTCCAGCTCACCACGGCGGGCTGCCTGAGCGCGGACATGGCCCTCGCCCAAATTAAGGGATAAGGCTCAGGGGATAAGGCTCAGGGGATAACGGAACCCGGTGCGGGTACCGGCATTACCGGGCCCGCCCGTCCGGACCCGGCCACGGGGCCTGTTCCCGCGAGCACCACCAGGTCGACCGGCCGCCCACCGTCCCGTGCACCATTTCCGCGCCGCAGCGCGGGCAGGTGCCGCCCGTGTGCCGGGCCGAGATGACATCGCCGGTGTGCACGCCGCCCTTGGCGATGGCCGATGCCAGCGCGGACTGCAGGGCGCGGTACAGCCGGCCGCCGTCCTTGGGCTGCAGGTAATTCACCGGGGTCGCGGGCGGGATCTTGGCCTTCCACAGCGCCTCGTCGGCCAGCAGGTTGCCGACGCCGGCGATCTTGGACTGGTCGAGCAGGCGGGCCTTGACGGCGACCGTGCCCTTGGTGATCAGCCGGCCGAACTCCGCCGGGGTGACGTGCTCGGCGTCCGGCCCGAGAGCCGCGGTGTCCGGGTTCAGCCGGACCCGCCCCAGCCGGCGCTTGTCGAACAGCACCAGGCTGCCGCCGTCGGCGAACTCGAGCGCGAAGCGATTCCACTCGGGTTTGCGCGGCTGGGCGTCGCGGCGGCGGGGACCGCCGCCCTCCGTCGCCTGGCCGCCGGCCGTGACGACGATGCGGCCACCCATACCCAGGTGGATGCCGAGCTCGGGCCCCGGCTCGGCCGAGCCGTCCAGTCCCGAGGTCTCGATCCACATCGTCTTGCCACGGCGCTGCGCCACGGTGAGCGAGCGCCCGACCAGTGCGTCGCGAAGCTGCCCGGGACTGTGCGGGCGGGTGACGAACGTGTCGGCGTCGTCTACCCCGACGATGCGCCGGTGGAGTGCCCTATCGGCGATCAGGCTGCGGGCGGTTTCAACCTCGGGAAGTTCTGGCACTCACCCGTTGTACCCGCCCCCCTGACCGGAACTCTCCAGCGGCCGGTCCACGTAGGGGACGAAACGTCCCGGTTCCAGGCGCCCCCGCCTCCGTGACCAGCCCGGTCCGGCTCGTCCTGCACGAGGTGCCGGACACCGGCGAGCCGCTCACCGCCGGGCAGCGCACGGAGCCGGTCCAGTTCGCCATTGAGGGCGAAAGTGTGCGTGACCTCATCGGATCTTTGCTGCGTATGGGTCCGTCAGGTCGCCGGTGGCCGTACTCGCAGTCCGGACATGCCGCCGTCCACGGACAGCGCGGTGCCCGTCGTCGCCCCGGCCAGCGGGCTCGCGAGGTAGGCGATCGCGGCGGCCACCTCGTCGGCGGAGACCAGGCGCCCCATCGGCTGGCGGGCGTTCAGCGCCATCCGTTCGGCGGCCGGATCCGGTGCTGCGTCGAGTAGCCGGCCGACCCACGGCGTGTCAGCGGTCCCGGGCGCCACACAGTTCACCCGGATGCCCTCGCGCACGTGGTCGGCGGCCATCGCGAGGGTCAGCGCGTATACCGCGCCCTTACTGGCTGAGTACAGCGCCCGCTGCGGCAGCCCGGCCAGGGCCGCCACCGAGCAGGTGTTCACGATCGCCGCCTGGCCCCGGTCGGCCGCGGCGCGGCGCAGGTGCCACAGCGCGGCGCGGCTGGTCCGCACCATGCCGAGCACGTTGACGTCCAGGACGCGGTGCCACTCCTCGTCGGAGTTGTCCGCCACCGTTCCCGCGGCCCCGATCCCGGCGTTGTTCACCAGGATGTCGAGGCGGTCACCGAGCGCGACGATCGCCTCGCCGACCGCCCGCCGCACCGCGTCGTCGTCGGTCACATCCGCGACCACGCTGACCAGCTCGTGGCCGGAATCGGCCAGATCGCGGTCCAGTACCGCCACCCGCGCGCCCCGGCGGGCGAGGAGCAGGGCGGTGGCCAGCCCGATGCCGGAGGCACCGCCGGTCACCAGCGCGGACAGCCCGGCGAACTCGCCATCCGGCCCGGCCGGTCCAGAGCCGGGGCCTGCTCCCGTACCTGATCCGGTGCCCGGCTCGCTCATCCGCGTCCTCCTGCTCGTTGCCTATCCGATCTCAGAAAATGCACCCGATGTATAGCGCAGCCACGGCGGGCGCGTCCAGGCCGGCCGGTGCCCGGCTCGTCCGGTAACGTGCTGATCGGGCGGCTGGTGTGCTGGTCGATGCGGCGACGACATGCGAGGGATGATGCCGATGCGGATAGCCCTGTTCGTCACGTGCCTGACCGACACCCTCTTCCCGGGTACCGGCCAGGCCGTGGTCCGGCTGCTGGAGCGGCTCGGCCACCAGGTGGCGTTCCCGGAGGGCCAGACCTGCTGCGGCCAGATGCACTTCAACACCGGCTACCGGCGGGAAAGCTTGCCGATGGCCCGTGGGTTCGCCGAGGCGTTCGCCGGGTTCGACGCCATCGTCAGCCCGTCGGCCTCCTGCACGGCGATGGTCCGGGAGTACCACGCGCAGCTCGCCGCCGAAGCGGGTGACGCCACCCTGGCCCGCGCGGTCGCCGAGATCGCGCCGCGCGTGCACGACCTGTCCACGTTGCTCACCGGCGTGCTCGGCGTGACCGACGTGGGCGCGTACTTCCCGCACCGGGTCACCTACCACCCGACCTGCCACTCGCTGCGGATGCTGCGGGTGGGCGACGCTCCGCTGCGACTGCTCCGCGAGGTACGCGGGCTGGACCTGGCCGAGTTGCCCGACGCCGACACCTGCTGCGGCTTCGGCGGCACGTTCTCCATCAAGAACCCCGACGTCTCCGCGGCCATGTGCGCGGACAAGGTCGCCGCGGTGCACCAGTCCCGGGCCGAGGTGCTGTGCGCCGCGGACAACTCCTGCCTCATGCACATCGGCGGCGCGCTGACCCGGCAGCGGGCCGGGGTGTCGGTCATGCATCTGGCCGAGATCCTGGCCAGCACCGAAGACCATCCCGCGGTGCCCCGCGGCCACGAAACGGCGGTCACCTCGTGAGCATGCCCACCTACCTCGGCATGCCGCCCTTTCCCGAGGCCGCGGCGACCGCGCTGGAGGACTCCCAGCTCCGCCACAACCTCGCCCACGCGACCGGTGTCATCCGGGCCAAACGAGCCGGGGCGGTCGCCGAGCTCAGCGACTGGGAGCAGCTCCGGTCCGCGGCCAAGGCGATCAAGGACCATACGCTCGCGCACCTGGACCATTACCTGCTCCAGCTGGAGGAGACCGTTACCCGGGCCGGCGGCCACGTGCACTGGGCCGGGGACGCCGCCGAAGCCAACGCCATCGTCGCCTCGCTGGTCCACGCGGCCGGCGCCGACTGGGTGGTCAAGGTGAAGTCGATCGCCACCGACGAGACCGGCCTGAACGAGGCGCTGGCCGCCGACGGCATCACCGCCCTCGAGACCGACCTCGCCGAGCTGATCATCCAGCTGGGTCACGACCGGTCCAGCCACATCCTGGTGCCGGCCATCCACCGCAATCGCAGCGAAATCAGGGAGATCTTCCTCCGGGAGATGCCGGACGCGCCCCGCGGCCTGACCGACGACCCGCCGGAGCTGGCCGCCGCGGCCCGGGAGCACCTGCGCCGCGCGTTCCTGTCGGCGAAGGTCGGGGTCTCCGGGGCGAACTTCGCGATCGCCGACACCGGGTCGCTGGTCGTGGTCGAGTCCGAGGGCAATGGCCGGATGTGCGTGACGTTGCCCGAGACGCTGATCTCGGTCGTCGGGGTGGAGAAGATCCTGCCGTCCTGGCGTGACCTTGAGGTGTTCCTCGCGCTGCTGCCGCGCTCGTCGACCGCCGAGCGGATGAACCCCTATACCTCGATCTGGTCCGGGGTGACCCCCGGTGACGGGCCGCGTGACTTCCACCTGGTACTGCTGGACAACGGCCGTACGGCCACGCTCGCCGACCGCATTGGCCGCCAGGCGCTGCGCTGTATCCGCTGCTCAGCGTGCCTGAATGTGTGCCCGGTCTACGAACGGGCGGGTGGGCATGCCTACGGCTCGCCCTACCCGGGGCCGATCGGCGCCATCCTGTCCCCGCAGCTGCGGGGCATGTCCTCGCCACTGGACCGGTCCCTGCCGTACGCCTCGACCTTGTGCGGCGCGTGCTACGACGTCTGCCCGGTTGCGATCAACATCCCGGAGGCCCTGGTCTACCTGCGCTCGAAGGCGGTGGACGCCAAGCGGGGCAAGAAGTTCAGTCCCGAACGGGCATTGTTCGGGGTGACCGCGTGGGGATTGCGCTCCCCCCGGAGGCTCAAGGCCGCCCAGCGCGCCGCGTCGGCGAGCCGGAAGCTGGTCGGGCGCTCGGGCACCATCCGCCGGCTGCCGCCCCCGCTGTCCGGCTGGACCAGCACCCGCGACGCGCCCGCGCCCCCGCCCGAGTCGTTCCGCGCCTGGTGGGCCCGCACCCGCGGCCCCGGGGTGCCCGGCGCACCGGGGGACTCCGGCGGGCCAGGCGTCTCCAGCGACCCAGGGGACTCCAGCGGGCCACAGGACTCGCGCGGGCCGGGTAGCTCTGGTGGGCCGGGCGGGTCCGCGCCGGAGGGCCGACCATGACGAGCCACGACGATATCCTCGGCCGGATCCGCGCTGCCACCGGGACCGGCCCGGCCGCACAGGCTGACGTCGCGGCCGCCTACGCGGCGCTGCCCCGCCCCTATCTGAGCGCGCACCATGACCCGGCCGGCCACGACATCGTGGCCCTCTTCGCCGAGCGCGCCGCCGACTACCGCGCCGTCGTCGAGCGCGTCGCCCCGTCCGACGTCCCCGCGGCCATCACCCGCGTCCTCACCCAGCGCGCCGCCGGGGCAGGCCCCGATCGTGACGACTTTTCCGCAGCATCCGCGGAAAAGTCGTCACGAATCCCATCCGGGGCCACCGCTGCGGGAGCGGCGGGGTTCGTGGTGCCGGAGGGGTTGGCGGGGGAATGGCTGGAGGAGTGGCCGGAGTCTGTGGCGCTGGTCCGGGACGTACCGGAGCTGTCGGCGGCGCGACTGGACGAGCTGGCGGGCGTGGTGACCGGGTGCGCGGTCGCCATCGCCGAGACGGGCACGATCGTGCTGGACCACGGGGCCGGGCAGGGACGCCGTGCGCTCACCCTCGTGCCGGACTTCCACCTGGTGATTGTCCGGGCGGACCAGGTAGAGCCCGATCTGGCCGGGGCGTTCGCGCGACTGGACCCGGGGCGCCCGCAGACGCTGATCTCGGGCCCCTCCGCCACCAGCGACATCGAGCTGACCCGCGTCGAAGGCGTGCACGGCCCGCGCACCCTGCACGTCCTGCTGGCCGGCTGACTCACCTGGCCGCCCGGGCGGGCACCCCCCCGGTCACCGGATACGAGCCGGGTGCCGGGCCGGTCTACCGAACCTGGGCCGTTAGTTCGCGGGCGGCTAGTTCGCGGGCGGCCCGGGCTCGCCGCCGGGCATGAGATAGCCGATCGTCAGCAGGACGTTGGAGTAAAGGGTGCCGTCGCCGGTTGCGACGCAGACGGCCACGTCGGGTTCGCGGCAGGCGGCGTAGAAGTCGAATCGCCCCAGTGACCGCAGCGGCAGGTCCGGGCCGAGCATTTCCCCGTACCGGGCGAAGACCGCCGGTGTGCTCCCATCGTCCGGGTGCATGACCGTCACGGCCTCAATGGGGATGGTGGCGATGACCGGCGCCGGCGGCCGGGCACAGCAGGCGCGGGGCAAGCCAGCAGGATCGTAGTACGCACTGGCCGGCCTCTCGCCCCGAAGGCACGCACGCTTGACTATTATTGCAGGTCAGAGCCGGTATGGCCGGTTCCGGCCAGCGCTTCGCTGTGGGAGAACATGCACAGGAAATTATTTCAGCCTCCTTTTTCTTGAGTGTGATTGACTCAACTTTTGGAGGCCAGATGAGCGAACAGCTCACACTGCCGGTGCTGCCCCTGGACGACGAGGTTGTCCTGCCCGGGATGGTGGTGCCGCTTGAAACTTCCCAGCAGGAGGTGCGGGCCGCGATCGACGCGGCGCGCGTGCCGGCGGCCGCCCGGGTCCCGGGCATCCGGTCCGAGGCCAAGCCGCGGGTCCTGCTGGTTCCCAGGCTGGCCGACCGTGGGCTGGCCGGAGTGGGAACGCTGGCCGTGGTCGACCAGGAGGGGCGCCTGCCCGGCGGCGAGCCGGGAGCGGTCCTGCGCGGTATCTCGCGGGTGCGGGTCGGCTCCGGCACGACCGGCCCTGGTGCGGCGCTGTGGGTCCAGGGCACGGTTGTGGAAGAGACCGGCCGTGGGGCCCGCGCTGATGAACTGGCGAAGGAGTACAAGTCGCTGGTGATCGGCATGCTCCAGAACCGTGGCGCGTGGCAGGTCGTTGACTCGATCCAGCAGCTGGACGACCCGTCGGTGATCGCCGACCGGTCCGGTTACTCCGCATACCTGAGCGCCGCGCAGAAGCTCCAGATCCTGGAGGCCGAGGACCTGGTGGAGCGGCTCGAGCTGATCATCGGCTGGACCAAGGAGCATCTGGCCGAGCTGAACGTCGCGGAGTCGATCCGCAAGGACGTGCAGGAGGGGATGGAGAAGCAGCAGAAGGAATTCCTGCTGCGGCAGCAGCTGGCCGCGGTGCGCAAGGAGCTCGCCGACCTGTCCGGTGACCCCTCCACCGAGGAGGACGACTACCGGGCCCGGGTCGAGGCGGCCAACCTGCCGGAGGATGTGCACAACGCGGCGATGAAGGAAGTCGCCAAGCTGGAGCGCACCGCCGAGCAGTCGCCCGAGGTCGGCTGGATCCGTACCTGGCTGGACACCGTGCTCGACATCCCGTGGAACGAGCGGACCGAGGACTCGTACGACATCGCGGGGGCCCGGAGCATCCTCGACGAGGACCACACCGGCCTGGATGACGTCAAGGAGCGCATCGTCGAGTACCTCGCGGTGCGGCAGCGCCGGTCCGAGCGTGGCCTGGGCGTGATCGGCGGCCGCCGCAGTGGCGCTGTCATCGCGCTGGTCGGGCCGCCTGGCGTGGGCAAGACGTCGCTGGGCGAGTCCGTGGCGCGGGCCATGGGCCGCAAGTTCGTCCGGGTGTCGCTCGGCGGCGTCCGGGACGAGGCGGAGATCCGCGGTCACCGGCGTACCTACGTCGGTGCGCTGCCGGGCCGCATCGTCCGTGCCATCCGCGAGGCGGGCTCGATGAACCCGGTCGTGCTGCTGGACGAGATCGACAAGGTGGGAGCGGACTACCGCGGTGACCCGGCGGCGGCGCTGCTCGAGGTCCTCGACCCCGCGCAGAACCACACCTTCCGCGACCACTACCTCGAAGTCGAGCTGGACCTGTCGGACGTCGTGTTCATTGCGACGGCGAACGTGCTGGAGACGGTGCCGGGCCCGCTGCTCGACCGGATGGACCTGGTGCAGCTGGACGGCTACACCGAGGACGAGAAGGTCGTCATCGCCCGTGACCACCTGCTGCCCCGGCAGCTGTCGAAGTCCGGTCTCGAGCCGGACGAGGTGACCTTCGACGCGGCTGCGCTGCACATGCTCGCCGCGGAGTACACCCGTGAGGCCGGTGTCCGCTCGCTGGAGCGCGCCATCGCGCGGGTGCTGCGGAAGATCGCCGCGAAGGTGGCCCTGGACGAGGCGACGCTCCCGGTGACGGTCACCAAGGAAGGCCTGCGGGACTACCTGGGCCGTCCGCGGTTCACGCCGGAGGCGAGGCTGGGTGAGTCCGAGCGCCGTACCTCGGTGCCCGGTGTGGCCACCGGGCTGGCGGTCACTGGCGCCGGCGGTGACGTGCTGTTCATCGAGGCGTCGCTGGCCGACCCGGAGACGGGCGAGACCGGCGTCACCCTCACCGGACAGCTCGGTGACGTGATGAAGGAATCGGCCCGGATCGCCCTGTCGTTCCTGCGGTCGCACGGCGCGGAGCTGGAGCTTCCGGTGGGCGACCTGAAGGACCGTGGCGTGCACATTCACGTGCCCGCAGGTGCGGTTCCCAAGGACGGCCCGAGCGCCGGCGTCACGATGACCACCGCCCTGGCGTCGCTACTGTCAGGCCGGCGGGTGCGTGACGACGTGGCCATGACCGGCGAGGTCTCCCTTACCGGGCGGGTGCTGCCGATCGGCGGGGTCAAGCAGAAGCTGCTGGCCGCCCACCAGGCGGGCATCACGACGGTGCTGATCCCGAAGCGGAACGAGCCGGACCTCGACGATGTGCCCGCCGAGGTGCTGGAGAAGCTGACCGTGCACACGATGACGGATGTGCGCGACGTCCTCCGCCTGGCCCTGGAGCCCGCGCAGGCCGCGGAACAGGCGATCGCCGCCTAAGGCGCCCGGCAGACAAGCTGGCCCCCGGACCCTCACGGGTCCGGGGGCCGGGGTTTTTAAGGTGAGCCGTTCGTACCGGCCCAGCGAGTCCGGGCCTT
>Ga0182014_10000031_pt1 | contig 133105 bp, 114 predicted proteins | sample 612S2DmetaG_FD_120489 | JGI IMG/M metagenome (GOLD analysis project Ga0182014, IMG submission 120489) | Permafrost microbial communities from Stordalen Mire, Sweden - 612S2D metaG | ecosystem: Environmental > Terrestrial > Soil > Wetlands > Permafrost | place: Sweden: Stordalen | collected... | reverse complement strand
TGACACCACGCTTGGAATAGTTATTGTTTCTTGACCGCATCCGGTGATGAAAATGGCCAATATAGCCGCCAGTAAGTACGTAATACCCGACTCGTAATTGCGCATTTATACCCTCCAACTTATCAGGGTGGCACGGTACCCATAACTCATCACCCTGTCGGCCCTACATGAAATGCCAACACTCATACTTTTTACTGGTAAAAAATAACAGCCAAAAGTGGAAAGGTCTGTACAATATTGCTCAACTTCCGATTCGGCAAACTTTAAGGAGGCCGAACCTCTGATTAAGTACTATGATCACGAAATGACTGTGTAAATCCTCCACCGCCCAACAGGCGGTGGCTTCGGGTTACGGCTGGAAGCCGGATCGATCGGCCATGCGGTCGATTTGAGAGGTGCCAATGCTGGTTACCTCTACCTTTCCGCCTACGCCTCAATTCCGCCGATGCCTCGCTCTGAAATGCAGATGAACAGCCTCGCGGCGAAAGCACATGATCCGTCGCCTGAAGGCGAGGAGTTTACCGATCCCCTATCGGGGACTCTAAAGTGCAGGCCGCGAATGATTGTTCGTTGACCGGCGAATGCCATAAGCAAGAGGAAAAAGAGAGGGCCGCAATTGCCAGAAAGCCTTGCTCAGTCTGCCCAGATTTAATATAATTTATGCCAATCACTGTACCTTAGCGTAAATGTGCCGATAAGGATTCCTAAAGGAGCTTTTCCGGAGACGGAGAAGTGTTGGACCTATGAGATCTGCATCTTCCGTTTTCGCGATCAGCTTTTTGGCATTGTGCCTTGCTTCAAGGCCAATCCATGCAGCAACAGCCACAACATCCTTCAGCGTCAGCGCGACTGTTCAAGTTTCTTGCAGCGTCTCGTCCACAGCCAGGGCGTTCGGAACCTACAACGCCGTAACAGAGAACTTGAGATCCTTCGATTTGGTGCATTGCAGTAACCCTACACCGTACAATATTTTTTTCAGCGCTGGGCGGGCGACAATCTCAACCGAGGCGGCTAAGGTTGCGCCTTCCGTCTCAGCTTCATCGGGGTATGATTTTTTGCCGAGTGCCATGTCTTCCCTCGACTGGCACCAGCTGCTCAGCAAGCACAGGGCTTCAGGCATCGGCGTCGGCTCTAACAGAGAACCCCTGATAAATGGCGAGACTATGGAGATACGATATGTAGCCCCCGGTAGTTACGTGGACACTGTCATCGTCTCAGTCATATATTAAGCTGCTGCGTAAAAATCGAGGAACCAAGGCAAACCATTTTTAGACATACAGAACTGTCCTGATACGCTAAAGCACCAGGATGGCGATCCTAATGTGTGCATTAGAAGACATACACGTTCTCCAGAACGACACAATATAAGAGTGCGGATCATTTCGGCCTCGCCTGATTCAGAGCCCAGAGCGAGGCGTAGAGGTCTGCCATGTGATGAGCAATTTTGGACAGGTGCGAAAAATCGCTCCCCAATATGATCGATAGTGGATGGGCAATCTTGCTCTGCCACACCAATCTGCTGTTCACTAGAGCATCTGGCTTTGAGGCGGCATTCCATGCAACAGATAGGGAACATGCTTTGCCGAGAGGAATCACAATGACATATTCGGGCTCTTTTAAACTCGCACTATGCGCCACAGTTCTTGGACTTTTGGCGATCGCTCCAGGCTCTGCGAATGCAGCAACCGCCACAACAACCTTTGCTGTTAACTCGACGGTCGTGGCCACCTGTACCATCTCTGCTACGGCCATGGCATTTGGAAACTACACGGGTGTGGTAGCGGACTCTACATCCACCATTTCGACCACCTGCACCAATACAACGCCATACCAGATTGGTCTTGATGCAGGAACGGGAACAGGTGCTACCGTAACCGCTCGTAGCATGACCGGTGCTGGCGTTTTGTTGGCTTATGGGCTGTATTCCGATGCAACGCACACCACCAACTGGGGCAATACTCCCGGCACGGATACGCCTGCGTCTGTAACTGCCACTGGGGCGGTCCAGACTGTTACTGTCTACGGCCAGATTGCAGCGGGGCTATATGTGGCTCCCGGTGTTTATGCTGATACGATAACCGCCACGATTACTTACTAACTATTGTAGCTATTCGGCCCTATGACCTCATTAAATTTGTGTCGATGGATGGCAGCAGCCAAAAGACTTATCGCCATTCTTGTAATATCTCTGACTGGCGCGGCAGCTAGAGCACAAATGTTGTCGGTTTGGCCCGTCAACATTTTTCTACCGCCCGGTCAGAGGGCTGCAACTCTGTCCGTAACCAACTCGGGGAACAGCGTGACTGGGATTCAGGTGCGAGCCTACGCCTGGAATCAGAAGGATGGCGATGACCAGATCACAGCCACTCGGATGGTGATTGCGAGTCCGCCACTGGCCTCGATTCCTCCGGGAGCCACACAGGTGGTACGCCTTGTTCTGCGCCAACTGCCACAGGACAGAGAGAGCACTTACCGCGTCCTGGTTGACCAGATTCCGCCTCCAGCTGAGCCGGGAGTTGTCCATATGGTTCTGCGCCTGTCGATTCCGATCTTTGCCGAGCCAAGGATCCGCGTGGCTGCTCAAGTTAAATTTCACATGGAGAGCCATATTGGCAAGGTTGTTCTTGTAGGAATCAACAGTGGCCTTAGCCATGAGACGATCCGCGATATTGTTATTACGACAGGCGATGGCCACAAGCTGAAGACAGTCTCCAGTTCCTCTCCTTATATCCTTGCTGGCACAACGCAATATTGGCTTCTTGAGACACAAGGGTACCTGCCACAGACAAGCGAAGCCCTGCAGTTGACAGCGCATGCGCTGTCCGGCGTTATCCATCAGCAGGTCAGTGTTGTGATGATGCCATGATTCTGGAGGCAAGGTGGCCAGATGGTTTCGTGTTGTAGGAATTTTCATACTAATGTCGGCCATTCTGCCACAACCAGCCGTAGTCGGCGAAGTTCTCACAGGGGCTTCCCCTAAGACAGCCATCGCGGGGGTCAAGGAAAAGTCCTCCGATGGAAACACCGACGTGATATTGATTCTTGAGGTTACTGTCAATGGTCATCCTATCGGCAAAGTCGGTGAATTCACGTTGCGTCACGGTATGTTGATGGCGCGATCAGAGGAATTGCGCGACCTCGGCTTTCAGATTCCTCCCACTTTCGCTTTGGGAGCCGACGGCATGATCACGTTGTCTGATTTGCCTGGATTGACCTGGAGCATCGATCAAAGGAACCAGGTGTTACACATCGTTACCAGCAACCTCAGCTTATTGCCGACGCGGCGGCTCTCCAATGGAAAAGAGGAACTGGGGAGCGCTCGTGTGATCGAGAGCGGCACGGGTGTGACGCTCAACTACGACGTTACGGGCACATTCGCCAGTGGCAAGAACGGTGCTGTCGCGTCGCTCGATCTACGGAATTTTTCACCGTGGGGTGTCGTAAGCTCGAACTGGCTTGCCTATGCGGGCGCAACTTCGGGCAGTACCGGAAAAAACACGGCGATTCGTCTTGATTCGGTCTACACATTTGCCGACGTCAAAACACTGCGGCGCTATAGCGTGGGAGACTTCATCACGGGGGTGCTCTCCTGGAACCGTTCGGTTCACATGGAAGGTGCACAGATCCGTTCGGATTTTAGTATGCGTCCAGATCTTATAACCTTTCCGCTTCCCTCGCTCACCGGCTCGGCCGCGGTCCCCTCCAGTGTGGATGTGCTGGCGGATGGTAACTTGGTCCTCTCACATCAGGTTGATGCCGGCCCCTTCGAGATTACACAACTTCCAGTCGTCTCGGGGGCGGGAACGATCACAATGACGGTAACCAATGCCATGGGTCAACAAGTGCTTGTGACACAACCCTTCTATGCCAGCACCACGCTGCTGACTCCGGGCTTGCAGACTTTTGCCGGGCAGGTCGGTTTGGTACGGCGTAACTGGGGCGCTGCAAGTTATGACTACGGAAAGATCGCTGCGACGGGATTCTATCGCCGCGGTATAACTCCCAAGTTTACGGTAGAAGGCAGCGCAGAAGGCACGCCCGGTGTCTCCATGGCTGGCATTGGTGGCACGGCGCTGGCGGGGAATTTTGGCGCACTTAATTTCGCCATGGCGGCCAGCACCGCTTCGGGGCATATCGGGGAACAGCTTTCCTTTGGCGCGCAACGCATCGGCCGCGTATTTAGTCTTGGAGCCTCGGCGATCATTGCCAACCGAAACTACCGGGATGTTGCGTCGATGAATGGCTCTATGATTCCACGAAAACAGATCAGCGCCTTCAGCAGCCTTTCTCTTAAGCGCTTCGGTTCAATCGGCGCGGCCTATGCGGGAGTGGACGAAGATGCGTCCCCCGTCCAGATTCAGTCGAGCATCGCGTCGTCCGAACATTCCCACGTCATTTCCGCCAACTACTCGCTTCAGTTTCACCATATTTCGTTCTACGTTTCTGAGTATACAAACATTGCCGCCACCGATGGCAACAGTGAACTACAGGCCGGCTTCACGATTCCAATCGGCAGGCGAAGCTCGGTAAACCTCAGTGCGACGTCCGACGGGAATGGACAGATACAGGCACAAAAGTCAGCCGCGCAGATTGGCCAATGGGGCTATCAGGCTTATGTCTCCGCCGGCAATTCCAATCACGAATTTGGCCAAGTGTTATACAAGTCGTCCGTGGGGCTGCTTTCGGCCGGAGTCGACAACAGCGCGGGCCAAACAACCCTGCGACTGGAAACTCAAGGCGCTCTTTCATTTGTCGATAAGGGACTATTTCCGTCCAACACGATCTATGACAGCTTTGCTATTGTCGACACCGCTCCCATGCCACGCATACACGTTCTTCAGGAGAACCGCGCCGTGGGCAGTACCGACCACCGAGGACGATTGTTGGTGCCGGACATGCGCTCGTTCGACGTAAATCACCTTGCAATCGATCCGACCGATATTCCCTCGGACGCCACGTTGAATGATATTGCGCGTGTGGTGCGTCCCCAGGATCGTTCCGGGGTTGTGGTCCGGTTTCCTATCAAATTCAACCACGGCGCATTACTGCAACTAGTTGATCAGGATGGAGTCCCGATTCCGCTCGGCAGCACGGCCACCTTGCGGGCCACCAACTCCACCGTTTCGGTCGGTTACGACGGCGATGCGTACATTGAAGATCTTAGTCCTCACAATGAACTTACTGTCGAACGTGTCGATGGGCAGCACTGCACAGTTGTTTTCGACTATCTGCCGTTACCAGGAGATATACCTTCGATTGGACCATTGCGCTGTCTGGTGAAAAAACCGTGATAAGACGACTCACAATTACGGCATTGTTCCTGCTTGTATTCGGCGTGCAGCTCGCGACGGCGCAAAGCTGCTCGTCCTATACCTCGGGCGTCTCATTCGGAATCTACACAGGAACTACATCGGATACAACTGGCTCGGTGACGGTGACCTGCACAAGCGCCACAACCTATTCCATCGGTCTGAGTGCCGGAATGGCATCCGGCGCAACCGTAACTTCCCGAGCTATGACCGGCCCTTCATCGACGCTGCTGAGTTATAAGTTGTTCAGCGATGCTACCTATACCTCCAACTGGGGTAATACCAGCGGCAGCGGCTGGGTCACCGGCACGGGCACAGGCAGTGCCCAGGTATACACGATCCATGCTCAGATTCCGGCAGGCCAGCTTGCCGTGCCAGGAACCTATACCGATACGATTATCGTTACTGTCACCTACTAAGCACTTAAGCTGTCACCCAATTCGGCCACGCTAAATTAGTCGTCCCTAAAAAACGCATAAGAGCAGAGGAAAGCCGAGATATTCTGTTCTAAAATTTTCCTGAAGGCGTAGTAAAAGAAGCATAATCTGGGGAAAAATGATGCGGCTCAAGCGTGAACCTGAGCAACCACGGCGGGAGTCTTTTCAGATAGATATGCGGGAGTTTCGGCACCGGTTGCCGATTGATCCGTCGAGCATGACGCGCTGGCGCAAGCGGTTGGGCGCGGCCGGTGCCGAACAGATGCTGCGCGCCACCATCGAAACCGGCATGGCGATGCGCGTGATTCGTCCTTCAGAATAGAACGGCCGCAAAAATCGACAGTCCTTTTCTACTTATACTGATAGCAAATTGTGGGAGATTTTGTGCCCCCCTCAAGATCTGGCTATGGAGATCGAACGGGTTCTGAGCTTGATTCATTCATGCCCAACCTGTTCCACCTCTTTGGCGGTAAGCAGCAGATCGAAGACGCACTCCAGTTCGCGCAGCGCGGACTCTTTGGTGATCTGGTAGACATGAGGGTAAGTAATGAGCAGAACAGACATTCCATGCTGACAGGCAATTAACTGATGCAGCCGCTCTTCAACCACATGTTCGGGCGTGCCAGAGGGAAGCGCCTGGCGCAGATTCTTGCGAAAGTATGCGAGAGCTGGCTCGGCAACCCTGGCGCGCAGTTCACGCCCTTGCGCATTGGCCACCGGATCGAGAAATGCAAAACGGTAGTGATGCGGATTTTTTACCGATAGGGTAACGAATTGGCGCAGCGCCTGACGCAGGCGCTCGCGGGGATTTTCCAATTGATCGAAGCGTTTGTGTAGCTTGAGCGTAAACCGTTCGTAGAGATCGACGCAGAGCTGCTGCATCAAGGCGTCCTTGTCGGGGAAGTGACGGTACATGGCCATCTGCGAACAGCCGATCTCATCGGCGATGCGGCGCATGGAAACGTTCTGGCATCCGCCCTCGGTAAAGAGCCGGCCAGCCACCAGCAGAACCCGTTCGCGGAGTTCGGAGCCGGCTTTGAACTTTACGCGATCGGCAGCGGAGCTGCTTCCCTTTAGCGTGCTGTACATAAGGCAAATTCCCGACGCGGGCCGCGGAAAGGCGGGCAGTCGCGGCGGTTACTCCTTCTACTACTTGTGTACAGTGTACACACGGTATACACTGTATACAAGTGAGCCTTCCCCCGAAAAAAATTTACAGCGCCCGGATGCAAACTCCGGCGAAATCGTCAGGAATATACATCGCGCTTCTACTGGCCATTGTAGCGGTTCATGCGCAGCGTCTGCCGGCGCAATGCCAGAAGCAGGTGGCCGCGTTGGAAGAAACGGCGGCCTGCACGGCCAGCGCCAACCTGCCCGCGACAGAACTGAATATTGATAGCCGGCATCCGTACCAGATCGAAGAGCTAATCGATCTGGCGGAACGGAATCATCCGCAGACCCGCATGGCGTGGGAGGCGGCCAAACAGGCGGCGGCGCGGCTGGGCATCGAACGCAGCGCCTATTATCCGCATCTGGCGGCGTTGGCGCTTTTCGGCGATCAGCGGCTGATCAACCCTTTTCCCGAAGCGCTTCTTCCCCGCGGTTACAGCATGATTGAGCTCCCCACCGCCCAGGGAGGAGTCGGGCTGGAGTACGACGTTTTCGATTTCGGCCGGCGCGGCGCCAAAGTAGAGTCGAGCAAGGCGCACCGCTTAGCGGCCGCGGCGGCATTTCAGCGCGTCAACCAGGACGTTGCCTTCCGCGTGGTGACGGCTTATTACGATCTGCTGACAGCGGAGGAGCGGCTGGCGGCGGCGCACCAGATTTTGAAGACCGCCGAAACGACGCAGCAAGCGGCAGAGGCGCAGCTTGCCAATGGTCGCGCCACCTTGCCCGACGTTTTGAATGCCAAGGCCGCAGTGGCCCAGGCGGCTTACGATTTGGAGGCCAGCGTGGGCGGCGAGGCCGAGACTCGCGTCATGCTGCGCGAGGCAATCGGCGTCGAGCCCTCGGATGAAATTGCCATCAAGGCGCCGGAAGCGGAAGCGCTGCCAACGAAGATCTCTTCATCGGCAGCCAAGCTGGTGGAGGTGGCCACGCAGAATCGCCCGGATCTCAAGGCGCTGGCCGAGCAACTTCGGGCCGCCGATGCGGATCTTAAGCTGGCTTACGCCGAAAGTCGCCCTAGCTTTCAACTGGAAGCCTCGGGTGCACAGAGCGCGGTCTGGCCAACGTCGGATTCCGGCAAGCTGGGAGCAGCGAATATGCCGATCTGGAGCGTGCGACTCAAATTTCAGTGGAGCGTTTTCGACGGCGGCCAGCGCAGAAACGAGGCACGCCTGGCAGACTCGCAACGCCGCGCCACGCAAGAAGCCTTGCGCAACAAGCAGAACGAAGTGAGCCGCGAAGTTTGGACAGCCTACGTGCAATTTCACACGGCAGTGCACCAGCACGAAGCGGCGGAGACGCTGCTGGCGTCGGCCAGCGCATCCTATGATGCGTCTCTGGATGCCTATCGGTATGGCGTCAAGAATCTCGTGGATCTGGTTACGGCCGAGACACAACTGGCACAGGCGCGGCTGGCGCAGGTTCAGTCTCACTCCAACCTGCTGGTCAGCGCGGTCAATCTGGATTACAAGACCGGCAATCTGTTGCGGCAACCGGCGCCATTAGCAGAAACATCCCCGACCCGTCCGTAATACCTGCAAGAAAGGAATTTGTTTTGAGTAATAGGAAATACCTGCAAGTGACAGCGGCTCTGTCGATCTGCTGCAGCGGATGCTCGCGAGCACCCTCGGTGGATATTTTGGGATCGTTCTTCCCCTCCTGGATGATCTGCGTCTCGCTGGGCGTAGCCGCATCCGGCCTGACGCACTGGCTGCTGGTCCGCACGAAAGTCGAGAAGGAGATTTATTCTCCGGTTCTTTTTTACCCCAGCGTCGTGGTCGCCGTTGCCTGCCTGCTGTGGCTTTTGCTCTTTCGCTAAAGAAGAGGTGCATGCTTTGAAACAAGATCAATTATCCGCCGCTTCGAGAGGCGTCTGTATCTCCGTCGGCACGGCCGCGCTGGCTCTGCTGCTGGCGCTGCTCGTTCTTTGGCAAATGAACAGCAACCCGCGCACCGACGATGCCAGCGTACGGGCAAACTACGTTCAGTTCGCGCCGGAGGTCAGCGGAAGAGTGACCTCGCTTGCGGTAAAAGACAATTTGTTCGTGCGTCAGGGCACGGTGCTTTTCACCATCGATCCGCGGCCCTATCAGTACGCGCTGCAACAGGCGCTCGCCGATCAGCAGCTACTGGAAAAACAAATCGAGGACGAGCAGCGAAAGATCGCCGGCGAGTCAAGCACGGTAGAAGCCACGCGAGCCGGGCTGCGAGTCTCCGAAGCGCAGACGCAAACCGTGGCGAGCGGCGTGCAGGCATCCGAAGCCGCGGTGGAGCGCGCTCATGCCGCTCTGTCTGCCGCCGAGGCGCAAAAGAAGCTGGCCAACAGCGACCTGAAGCGCATCGAGCCCTTGCTCGAAAAACAATACGTCACCGCCGAACAGGTGGATGAAGCCCGAACCAAGGCGCACATCGCCGACCACGCTTATGCCGAGTCACAAGCCTCGCTGCAAGAATCCTTGGCGCGGCAGAGGCAAGCGCAGTTTCAGGAGCAAGAATCGCGCATCGCCGTAAGCGGCTCGGAGGCGCGCCTGCACCAAAGCATTCACGCCGTCGATACGCTCGATAGCCTGACCGCGCAACGAGCCGAGCGCGCCGCGCGCGTGAACGAGGCAAAGCTGGACCTGGAGCGCTGCACCGTCACCGCGCCCTTCGACGGATATGTAACCAATCTCAATATTTCCGAGGGAGAGTACGCCAAGCCGGGAGTGCCGATCTTCACTCTGATCGACCGCCGCAACTGGTACGTGATCGCCAACTACCGCGAATCCTATTTGAAGTCCATCTGGCCGGGCAAGCATGTGGACATCTATCTGATGAGCAATCCGACGCAGCGCTTTGAGGGCACGGTGGAAAGCGTCGGCTACGGCGTCTCGCCCGACGATACCGGCTTGAGCAACGGTCTCCCCCAGATTGAGCACACCCTCAACTGGGTTCATTTGGCGGCCCGTTTTCCCATTCGCATTCGCGTGCAAAACCCCGATCAGAATGCTTTTCGCGTCGGCGAATCGGCCGTCAGCATTGTGAGATAGCCATTGCCTTCATTCAGAGAGGAATCGCGCGCCTGGCTGGATCTGTTCCGGCAGGAACTGGCGCCTACCCGTGGACGCATGGCCGGTTCGCTGCGAACCACCCTGGCGGCAACCATCGCCACGCTGCTGATGCTCATTCTGCATATTCCGGGAATGATGTACGGCGTGTTTCTGATCTTTCTGGTCTCTTATGAAACGCCTTATCTGACCTTCAAGAGAAGCCTGATTGCGATCGGCATGCAAGGCATGGGAGCGGTCTCGGCACTGTGCCTGATCTCGGTGACAGGAGACAGCCCGATGGCGAAGGTCTTTGGCGTCGCGGTCTGTGCTTTTATCGCCGCCTTCATCCGCGCGACCGCGGTCCGCTACATTCAGCCGTTGGACTTTGCTATTTTCGCTATCGCCACGTTTTACAACTTCGATTTAGGCATACAGGTTAATCAGGCGGTGGCAATGTCGCTGTGGCCCGTAGCCGCGGGGGCTCTCAGCGTGGGTTGTAAGGTGGCGATCGAATATATCTTCACGCGCCGCAATCCTTACTACGATCTATATCGCGAGATCGATGCCCGCTTTCTGGCGCTGGAAAAAATATTTTCGCTCTACCGATCCAACGGCGATACGCAAGAGCTGCAAAGTCAGATCAAGCAGGTCAGAAACTATGCCTTCATGGGGCAAGGAAAGATGCTGCTGCTGTTGCAGGAGATTGATGAGCGGCACAAGAAAGAGTTTGTGCATGAAATTGCACCAGCGGCGATTCCCGTACTGGCAAGATTGCTGGATCTGATGGCGGCCTACGCGGTTCACCACCTTCCCGGCGAACTTTCCATCGCCGCGAGAGAAAAGATGGAGCGTTTTGCGCGGGTGATGAACTTCATGAGGGAAGCGGATTGGGAGCAGGCTCAGGAACAGCTCCACGCAAGCTCTCCATCGACAACTAGAGAGCTTGTACAGTTGGAGAATAGCTTGCGGGCTCTAGTCTCTTTCTATGCGGACAACCACAACGCCTCATCGGAGGCACCGATCAACGTGGAAGCGCCGACGCTGGAAAAGCCGCGCTGGCTGGTGCCCGACTGCTTTTCGAATCCCGAATATGCGCTCTATGGATTCAAGGTCAGCCTCTGCGCCGCACTCTGCAACGTAATCTATAACGCGCTGGCCTGGCCCGGTATTGCGACGGCGGTCACGACGGTGCTTGTTGCCGGACTCAGCACCTCCGGCGCCTCCAATCAAAAACTGATCTTTCGCTTTCTCGGGTCGGCGTTTGGAGGCGTGATCTGCGGCCTGGGATGCATCATTTTCATTTTTCCCTACGCCGATAGCGCGGTTCCATTCCTGCTCTCCATCGCCGCGGTAACATGGATCGCGGCCTGGGTCTCGCGAAGCCCGCACTTCGGTTATATTGGCCTGCAGATCGCCTTCTCCTTTTATCTGACGGTGCTAACCGACTTCTCCGCTACGACGCAGATGAGCCCGGCCCGAGACAGATTGATGGGAATTCTGCTGGCGATCATCGTCATGCTGCTGGTCTTCCGCTTTGAGAAGGGGGTCGACAAGATGCAGCAGACATTCGCGCGCCTGCTCCGGTTGCAGGCCGATTATCTGCAGGCGGGCGTTCCCTATCTTCCCTCTCCGGCAAGACAGATCAAAACGATGGAGTTGAAAAGCCAGATGGGGCGCCTGGTTGGCACGGCGCGCGGATTTGCCGAGCGCATTCTCTTCGAGTTCAGTCCAGAACGGAAAAAGCATACGCAGAGCTGCGAGAAGATCGAACAGGCGATGTTGAGTTCAGGCGATTTGCTTTTGAGCTTTAGCAGTTGGCCGAAGGATGCCAGTTCCGCCGATTGCGCCCGGCAGTCGCGAACGGCGCTTGCGGAAAGGTTGCGCGCCCTGGCGGAGAGCATCGAGCAGCGCACGCAATTGGAGGACAAGCCGCGGCAGAAGGAAGCGGAATTATACGCAGAATTTCCGCCTGCCGTGCCACCGTATATTGAAAACACCGTGGCTATCTACAAAGAGCTTCGCCTGCAATGCGCCGAGATAGCCGCCGACTAGATTGACTTGGTGCATGAGCCTGAAGCCTGAAGCGCAGCGCACTCTCACCGTCGCCCTCTTCGGCGCGGCGAACAAACCCCGGTACGTAGTGACCGACGGACAAAACAATCCGCAGGCTTCGCGTTCGGCCGTCGGAGTTATAGATGTGGAGGCTCAAGAGGTTGTCCCGATTCAGCCCATCGCAGCGCATAGATGTCAGGCGACCTACGCTGGTCGAGAAGATTCCGCGCAGGCTAGAGCATTTTTACCAATGATGTAGAGTGCCAAATCGTGCTGAAGGTTGCCGCTCACTGATGTTCGCGTCAACTCGGCGATCCTGAGTTCTATGCACCTTTGGTAAAAATGCTCTATCGCGAAATTTTTCAGAGACAGAAGAAAGTGCCGAAAGGCTTTTGCTCTTCGCGCGCATCGTTCGGCATTACGCTTGAAAAATTCGCGGCAAGATCAGGCTGGCTCAGTGCGCGCTACGACCGCGGCGGCGGCGCAATTGCCCGCGACATTCATGGCGGTGCGGCCCATGTCCATCAACGCATCGACGCCCAGGATCAGCAGAATCGGGGCCGTTGGCAGTTGCACGGCGCTGGCGGTGGCCATCAGCACCACCAGCACCGCGCGGGGCACGCCGGCCACTCCCTTACTGGCCAACATCAGCGTGGCCAGAATGCCAATTTGCTGCACGACGGTAAGATGAATGCCGCCTGCCTGCGCGCAAAAGATGGTGGCCATCGATAAATACACGCTCGCGCCGGTCATATTAAAGCTATAGCCGGTGGGAATCACGAAAGAAACGATCCAGCGCGGAACACCGAAGGCATCCATGCGGTCCATAGCCATGGGCAGCGCGGCTTCCGAAGATGTGGTCGCGAAACCGATGGCGACCGGCTCTCCGATGGCGCGCAGAAACTCGCGCACGGGAACGCGGAAGATCAAAAGCGACGGTAGTAAGACGAAAAGCGCAAAGACCGTTAGCGCGCCATAGTAGCCTGCGACCAGCTTTGCCAGCGGCAGCAGCGTGGAGAGGCCGGCACCGGCCACGGTGCCCGCCAGCGCTGCACCGGCGGCCAGCGGTGCCAGCAACATGATGAAGCGCGTCATGCGGAACATGACATCGGCCAGCGATTGCAGCAGCGTGACCATCGGCGCTTTTTTCTCTTCGGGCAGCAGGGCCAACGCGCATCCGAAGAGCACGGAGAAACAGGCGATTTGCAAAATCTGATTTTGCGCTACCGCCTGGGCGATATTTTCCGGGAAAAGATTGACGATCATCTGCTGCCAGCCATGCGGCGCGCCAGAGGCGGCCGGTTCCTGCACGGAGGGGAGAACGACGCCCCACCCGGCGCCGAGCAGGTTCATCGTTACCGCGCCGATCAGCAAACCGATTGTAGTAACAACTTCAAAATAGACGATGGCTTTGACGGCTACCCGACCTACGCTGCGCAAGTGGCCGTGGCCGGCGATGCCGGTGGTGATGGTAGCGAGCAGCAACGGCGCGACGATCATGCGTATCAAGCGCAGAAACAGTTCGCCGAGAAAGCGCGTCTGCGTGGCCACGGATGGGAGATCCAAACCAAACTCCGCGCCGGCCAGCATGGCGAAAAAAGTCCAGAACAACATGGAGGAGCGCAGCAAGCCCGCAATGGTAAAGACCGCCAGGGCCGCACAACGAAGCGCGACGCCGAGGCGAATCCAACCCGCCAGCCCGAATCCGGCGCCAGCCAACCAAAAGCAAATTCCTAAAAGCAGCAAATAGCCGAATGTGCGCTTTCCCGGTTTGTATCTATGCATTTCGCCGTTCTCTACTTTTCGTAAACTATGCCCGGTCCGCCGGAAAGACGTGCGTGAGCGGATTTGATGCGCGGAGCCGATTCTCGGTCTGCCTCTTCCATCATCTCATTTGCGCGGAAATCGTTTGGCCAAAGCGCAACCTAAAGGCGGAGATGGGGTCAGAATGGATAGAGCTCGAGCGCGGCGGAGAACTCTGCCACCAGGAGGGCCAGCGGTGAGAGATGGCGCTTTTCGTTTTGCCGAAAGCGAAACTCGCCCGAGTCTCGCAGCGACATCGCACGCCTCGCTCGCCGCAGCCGCGCCGCGCAACCGGATCGACGAGATTGTCTTCGCACATCTGGCCAAGGTGCAAGTCGCGCCGGCGACTTCGGCGACCGACGAAGTATTTTTGCGCCGCGTTTATCTCGACGCGATCGGCACGCTGCCCACGGCCGATGAGGCAAAGGCATTCCTCGGCGGCGGCGAGGCCGGCCGGCGCACAGCGCTCATTGACCGGCTGCTCGCGCGCAACGAGTTCGCCGTTTACCGTGCAATGCAGTGGAGCGATCTGCTCTGCATCAAAGCCGAGTTCCCTATCGATCTGTGGCCGACGGCGGCGCGCGAGTATAACCGCTGGCTGCTTGACTCGCTTACAGCCAACCAACCATACGACCGGTTTGCGCATGAGCTGCTGACGGCTAGCGGCAGCAACTTCCGCGTCGGCCCGGTCAACTTTTATCGCGCGATGCAGAATCGCGATCCGCAATCGCTGGCGCAAGCGGCGGCGCGGGTTTTTCTTGGTATACGCACGGAAAAGTGGCCCGAGGCGCGGCGAGCGGCCATGGCTGCCTTCTTTTCGCAGGTCGGCTACAAACCCACCGGCGAGTGGAAGGAAGAGATTGTTTATTACGATCGCAACAAGCCGCTGCCAACCGATGCGGTCTTTCCCGATGGAACCACAGCGCGCCTGCAGCCCGGCGTCGATCCCCGGCAGATTTTTGCCGACTGGCTGATCGGCGGCAACAATCCCTTCTTTGCGCGCAATCTCGTCAACCGCATCTGGGCCTGGCTTTACGGCCGCGGCATCGTTGACGAACCCGACGACATGCGGCCCGACAATCCGCCTATTTATCCCGACCTACTCGACTATCTGGCGATGGAGTTCGTCCATTCCGGCTACGATCAGAAACATATTTATCGCTTGATTCTGAACTCCAACGTTTATCAACTCAGCTCGGTGCGGCGCGGCGCGCCGGCCGCTAAACATTTCGCCAGTTACACGGTTCGTCGATTGGACGCTGAAGTTTTGATCGACGCGCTCGGCCAGATCACCGGAAGCAGCGAGCAATATTCGAGCGCCGTTCCGGAGCCGTACACGATCGTGCCCGAGGGCGAGCGCGCCATCGCATTGCCCGACGGCAGCATCTCCAGCCCGTTTTTGGAACTCTTCGGCCGCTCGCCGCGCAATACCGGATTGGAATCGGAGCGCAACAACCGGCCCTCGACGGCGCAACGGCTGCATCTGCTCAATTCCAGCCACATCGAACGCATGATCGAACAAGGGCCGGCGCTCGATGCGATCTATCGGCTCTCTGACCAGCGCGCCATGGCGACGCAACTTTATTTGACGATCCTCTCCCGCTATCCGACCGAAGAGGAGTTGAAGATCGCCGCCACTTACGCGCGCACGGGCGGAGTCAACCGCCGCCAGGCCGGCGTCGATCTAGCCTGGGCGCTAATCAACAGCACGGAGTTTGTCTATCGGCACTAATCGACGATTTAATTGATCGTCCGGAGGCTCACGCCATGAACAACGATAAGCCGACTCTTCATCCGCCCTCGCATGCGGAACTTTCGCGGCGCGATCTTCTGCGCCTGGGCGCGGCTGCCGGCGCGGGCGCGGCGTTGGGCGATCTATGGTTTCTGCCCGCCTTCGCCGCTCCGGTAAAATCCACGGCCCGAGCCAAGTCGGTCATTCAGATTTGGATGTGGGGCGGGCCGTCGCATCTGGACACCTTCGATCCCAAGCCCGAGGCCGGAAGCGATTACTGCGGCCCGCTGAATGCGCCGATCGAGACCAACGTCAAAGGCATTCGAATTTCGGAACTGATGCCAAATCTGGCCAAGTGCGCCGACAAGTATTCGATCATTCGCGGCATGACGCATGGCGTCAACGGCCACGAGACCGCATCCTACGAAGTGCAGACCGGCCGCGCTTCGGGCGGCAAAGACGTGTATCCATGCGCCGGCGCGGTGGCCTCTCTCTTCAAAGGCGAGAAGGCCGGCTACAAGGGGCTGATTCCGCCTTATATCGTTCTCACCGAGCCGCAGGGACGTTTTTCCGAAGAGGGCTTTCTCAACCTGCGCTATCGCCCCTTCGCCACCGGCGGCGATCCGGCGCAACAGCGCTTTGCCGTCGAAGGCGTGGTGCTGCAAGGGGTCAGCGATCAGCGCCAGCAGAACCGCCGCCGCCTGCTGCACGATCTGGATGCGCTCGACCACTCGCTCGGCAACGATACGCGCCTTACGCCCTGGCACGATGCCGAGCGGCAAGCCTACGACCTGATTCTAGGCAACGCCGGCAAGGTCTTCGATCTTTCGCAGGAAAGCGACGCCATGCGCGACCGCTACGGACGCAACACCTTCGGCCAGTCCTGCCTGGCGGCGCGCCGTCTGGTCGAGCAGGGCGTGCCTTACGTCACCATCAATTACCAGGGCGGATGGGACACGCACAAAGAAAATTTTCAGACCATGCGCCGCCGCGTGCCGGAGATGGACAAGGCAATGGCCGCGCTGCTCACCGATCTCGACAGCCGCGGATTGCTTTCGACAACCATCGTCTGGTGGTGCGGCGAGTTCGGCCGTACGCCCAAGGTGCAATGGGAAGCGCCGTGGAATGGCGGCCGCAATCACTGGGGGCAGGTTTTTTCCGCCGTGCTGGCTGGCGGCGGATTTGCCGGCGGCCACGTCGTGGGCGCCTCGGATGCGCGTGGCGAAGAGGTGCGCGTGCGGCCCGTCTATCCGATGGACATGCTGGCCAGCATCTACACGCAACTGGGCATCGACCTGCACGCCGCGCTGCCGCATCCGCTCGGAGAGCCGGCCTTTGTCACCGCCGGCAAGGAAGAAAACGTACGCACCGCCGGCATTTTGCGCGAGATCATGGGAGCCCGCGCATGAGGCGGCGCGCATGGCTGCTGGCGTTCATCTTTGCGAGTGCCGCCTGTGCGCAGCAGAATGCGCCGCACGCCGCCTACGTCTATCCCGCCGGCGGCAGGCAGGGCGCGAGCGTTGAAGTCACCGTCGGCGGACAGTTCCTCGACGGCGCGCAGAAAGCGATCTTCTCCGGCACAGGTGTAACAGCCGAAGTTGTGGGCTTCGCCAAGCCGCTTGCGCAAAAAGATCTAGACGAGTTGCACAATCAGTTGAAGATGATTGAGCAGAGCCACGCCAGCAAGCCCGCGCCCGCTGGAGGCAAAGCCGCGCCGCCCACGCCCCCCGCACCGCCCGCGCCATGGACCGACGAGGATCGCAAGCTGGCCGCAGATCTCCACCGCCAGATTGACCAGGACGCGCGCATGCGCATGGCTCCCGCCTTTTCGCAAACCGTGCGCCTGCGCGTCACCATCGCCGCCAACGCCGCGGCCGGCAATCACGAACTGCGTCTGCTCACCGACCGAGGGCTGACCGATCCGATTGTTTTTCTCGTGGCGCAATTGCCGGAGGTCGTGCGTCCCTTCCAGTTTGTAACGCCCGCGCTGGCCACCGGCGGCGGGCTGCCGCTTTCCGCGCGCGCGCACGCCGACGCACCCACCGCGCCCTTGCCTATCAAGCTGCCCGCCATCGTCAACGGGCAGATGATGCCCGGCGCGCTCGACCGCTATCGCTTTCACGCGCGCAAAGGCCAGCCGATCGTGGTCGCAGCCATGACGCGCACGCTCATTCCCTACATGGCCGACGCCGTGCCCGGCTGGTTCCAGGTCTCGCTTACTCTTGCCGACGCCGCCGGCAACGAGCTCACGCACGCCGACCACTTCCGCTTTCAACAGGAGCCGGTCCTCGAATACACGATCGCCGCCGATGGCGACTACATGCTTTCGGTCTGCGATATTCTCAATCGCGGCCGCGAAGATTTTGTTTACAGAATCGCCATCGGCGAAATTCCCTACGTCACCGGAATCTTTCCTCTGGGCGGCCGCGCCGGCTCGCGCACCAAGATCGCACTCGCGGGCTGGAATCTCGATCGCACACAGTTCAAGCCCGACTGGAGCCAGTCAGGAGTACAAGATTTTTCCGCACCCGAAAGCAATCAGACAGCGAATCCGGTTGCCTATGCGATCGACTCGCTGCCCGAAACTGTCGCATCCCATTCGGCCGCCACGGCCGCACACGCACAGCGCATCAAGTTGCCGCGAATCGTCAACGGCCGCTTGGATCATCCCGGCGCGACAGCTTATTTCCGCATTGACGCCAACGCCGGTGAAGAGATCGTGGCAGAAGTCGAGGCGCGGCGTCTCGGCTCGCCGCTAGCCTCATCGCTCACGCTCACCGACGCGCGCGGCAGCCAGCTTGCCTTCAACGACGGCTTTGAAGACAAGGGCGCCGCGCTGCTCACCGATCAGACCGACGCGAAGATCGCCTATCGCTTCTCCGCCAAGGGCAGTTACTATTTGCAACTGGCCGACAGCGAACAAAACGGCGGCCCCGATTTCGCCTACCGTCTGCGCATCGGCCAACCGCGGCCCGACTTCGAACTGCGGATCGCGCCTTCCAGCATCAATCTGCATCCCGGCAAAACCACGCCCGTCGCCGTGCTGCTGCTGCGCCGCGACGGATTCAACAACGCGGTCAAGCTGCGCATTAAAGACGGACCCTCGGGGCTTATTCTCGGCGGCGGAGAAATTACCGCCGGCGTGGAGGCGACGCGCATCACGCTAACCGCGCCGCCCGAAGCCATCGTCGCGCCGCATCGGCTCGTGATCGAAGCCGAAGCAATGATTGCGGGAGCGCGCGTGCGCCACGAAGCGATTGCCGCCGACGATCGCATGCAGGCCTTCGCCTGGCATCACTTCGTACCCGCGCAACAAGGATTGATCTGGATCGTCGGCAAGGAGCATCGCAAGCCGTTATGGACCGCTCCCTCCTATCGTTTGCAGATTCCCGCAGGTAGAGTAGCGCAATATCGTCTGGAGATTCCTAAAAATTTGGCCGGCAACCAGATCAAACTGGCCCTCGACGATCCGCCAACCGGCATCAGCCTTGCCGAAGTAAAACAGAGCGGAGAGATTCTTCAACTCAGCCTGCGCGCCGACGCCAAGCTCAAACCCGGCGTGGCGGGCAACCTGATCGTAGAAGCCTCACAGCAGAAAAACAACGCCAAACCCACGCCGCTCGACATGCTGCCCGCCATTGCCTTCGAGGTTGTGCCGTAGCTTTCTGGCCACACGATTTGATTCTGTTTTATTGGATAGAGGAATGCGAGTTAGGAAACCCGCGGTCGCCACGGCGCTCCGGTCAGGAGACAGGCGCTGCAATTTTTCCGCTACAAAATCAAAGGCCGACATTTACGCCGATCGGCTATCCATGAACCGGATAGTTGATGCGGTCGAGAAGCCGCCGAAAGTTCGGCTCCTCGCGCAACGGCGAAAACGCCGGGTCGCAGTGGAAAGCCAGGCTCCAGACCGAACCGCCGCGATAGCAGGCCTCCAGGGCCTCCACGGCTTTTTGCGATTCGCCTAGCCCTGTATAGATCAGCGCCGCGGCGTAGCTTTTGTTGTTCATGCCCGGAGCCGCATCCTTCGTCAGCGTCTCCAGAATTTCGCTGGCCTTGCCAACAAAACCGGAGATGCTGTAGGCCCGGCCGAGCGCACCGGTCAGAACAGGTCCATGCGACGAGCTTCGATAAAGTTCCTCGATGTGTTCAATGGCGCGAGCAGAGTCTCCAATTTGCAACAGGCTCAGCGCCTCCACTACGTCAAACGAGCGGCCGGAACAGCCCCCTCTTCGCGCATGAGTAATCTTCGCAATCGCCCGCTCGTAGTCCTCGGCCAGATAGTCAACCCATGCGCTTTGGCCCATGACAAAGGCGTTCAGTGGCAGCCCCTCGATAACCGTGGCATAAATATCGGCAGCTTGGCCCGGCTTGGCCTCGACAATGTGCAGCATGGCAAGACCGGTCTGTGCAATGGGATTGCGCGGCGCCGTTTGCAGGGTTTCTTCAAACAAACGGCGCGCCGCGGACCAGTTTCGATCCACGACCAGATGAAGCCAGCCGGCTAAAATGCGCGTCAAAACGAAAGAAGAATTGAGTTCGTCGGCCTGCCGCAAGACCGCCGTGACGGAACGGTAGGAAATTGACCCCGGCTGATCGCCCCACAGCCCCTGCGCGATCATCACCGCCGCGGAGTACGCCAAAGCCGGCACACTGAAGGGATCAAGATCGACCGCCATGCGCAGCAACCTCGCAATCGGCTGTAAATTGTCGCTGGAAACATTTTTCCATTTTTTCAGCGCCAGATCGACAAACTCGGCCGAACGCTGCCTCTCGGCGGTCAAAAAAGAGGTACCGCTTATACTCGCGCGATCGTTCGGTAAAGGAGCGGGAAAGACGTGATCCTGCCAGTCAATCTTCGGGTCAGAGGAAGAGTCGCGGCTTTGCAGCCAGGTTTCCAGTTCGTCGACATAGGCAAAAACATGGCCGCGGTCACCACCGATATGATGAACCGGCATGGAGAAATCCGCATGCCAGCGCTGAACCGTCCGGCGTCCATGCTCGAAATACGAGGCAATCGCCTTCCATCCGTCAAGTCTGGACCGAAAGCCAATGGGTTCGTTCTTCCTCGGTTTCATCCGCTCTCCCAAAAAGCACCTCGCGCGGGTTAGGCCTCCAGTTGCACGGGAAGATACTGCTTATGCACAGGAGGAGTCAGGCAGCTTCGCGCTAAAAGATCTTTGCTGGATCTGGAGAGGACATTTGTCTGAACCGTTTTACAAATACCCTCATAAGGGGGAGCAACCATGCAACGGCTGAAGTGTCTCCAGCGTCGTTTTAGCCGCGTCAACAAACCACAATTCGTCGCTTTCGTCGAAAGCGTATCTCCGGCAACGCGCCTCGCGCCGGAAACCACTTTCCGCATCGAGCTTTGCATCCTGCTCGTAACGCAAGATGCATAGCCTGCAGCGCGGAAACAAATGGCGCCAGAAATCCAAGCGGTTGATTTTCTGGTGGCTCTACTGCTACCGCTAAATCGCTTGCGGAACGTACTTTATCGAGAAACTTCTCGACTCGGCCCACTTTGTCTCCATCAAATACTCAGGCATATGCCGTACCACACCCAACTGACTAGGATTGGCATTTCCTCTTTTACGAATTGCCGTATAGAAAGCGCTTGCCCACACGCATCAAGCCAAAACTAATTACCAAATTTTTGATAATAAAGACATTATTTCAAATTTCTTCCCCAGCGCCTCTCCCCCATTCCTTATTCGCTCATACCACAAAAGAAAGTGTTGCATACATGTCAGAACATTACCATGCGCCACGGCCATTCGTTCTCAACCACGCCATAATGGCGCATATTGGCGCAAAATAGCGCAATAAATGCATACTTTGCAACTATGGCGCTGATTCAGATGAAAACTCCCATTCAGATGGCGGCGTAATACAGCGTTTCGCCGGCGCACAAATGCGCGCGCTGGCATTTATTGCGCACTTAAACTCAACTCGTTGCGCAGTATCTATGGCTTCGATTCACCTTGCGCGGCGGGAACGCTGAGTTCTCTGTACGGACTTCGAAATTTCAGCAGTGTGATCTGGAAATTGCCCATCTCTGGCGGCCGCGTGCACGCATGATCCGCCGCGATTTTTAAGGCATTTGCCGAACGCCAGAATGCGTTAACCGAGCTTCCGCTAACGTTAACATTTTCAATTTTTGGGAAGGCCATGCGACAGTCTATCAATCCAAGAGCATTAGATTCACGCGCCCGTATATTACAAGCCGCCACCATGATCTTCGCGCGGCAGGGCTTTCACGGCACAAGTACCCGTGAAATTGCCCGATTGGCCAACCTGAGTGAAGTAACGCTCTTCCGCCATTATGAAAGCAAGGAAGAGCTGTTCCTGGCCACGCTGCAGTCGAGCCTGGAAACGGTTGCCAAGCGCAGCAGTTTTCTGCACAAAATCAGCGACGTGCCGCAATCGACTGACACCTTGCTGCAAATCGTCGCGCTCCTGCACGATGTCGCCACTTACGTGCCGCAAGCGGTCAGATTGATAATGATCGCCTATCTGGAAGTACATGGGACAGCAGAAGAAATGTGCACGATGTGTCTTGGCGCTATTTTCAAGGAGATTGCGGACTGCCTAGACGCCAACATGAAGGCGGGGCAAATTAGAAACCTTGACCCGGCGCTCACGGCCGCAACGATGGCCTTTTCGGCCATTGCTCAAACCGGACTCCTGCGTCTCAATTCTGCACAAATCGGTTCCCGGCTAAAACCGCAAAAGTCACTTGACGAGTTCACTACCTTCTGGACCGACGTGCTGATGTCGAAATCGAACAGCATTTCGAGCGCTCGCGGCATTGGTCTGCCCCTTCTTAATGAAGCCATGGTTACGGTGAGAACCGCGGAAGCGTAAGTCTACCCGACCGGGCACCGAAGATCTGCCGCGCATCGGTCGGTTTTGCTTGCGGATGCGGCTTTAAATTTAAGCTCGGTCAAAAGATCAAAAAAGTAACCCATAAGGTTGAATATGCTTACGTATTTATCGAAACCATCTAAAAATCCTCTCCGAAATACCTCCCTTCCGCGCCGCGGCATCGATTTAACGCCAACGATGAATGAAGAATTGCATCGGCTACCGAGTGAGCAGAGGTCCGGCGATAGCCCTCAACCGGTCGGCTTCCCTTGCGCCCGAGCCGCATCACGGCATGTAAAAGTAAACTTAACACCGCTGATGCATGACGAATTGCATCGCACACCTTCTATGGCGGGTTCGTAATCCGCATTTTCAGAAGAAAATTTCAAACTATTTTTATTTATTTTCTATTTTTGCCTGCGAACCGATCGGCGATGGTCTTCTATTCAGGAATAAGAACTTACTCGACAACCGAAAATTGATTGCGGATGAATTTATATTAGTGTCCACCATCAGTAGGCCATAAATAATCATCATTGATCTTTTCTTGGTTCCCATTATTTGCCCAAATTTGGCGGTCATTCGATTACTTATTCTCCTCCAGGCTAATGTCAGTGGTCGATAACATATCGGCTAGCAAGTGTTTACTGACTATGATCCTAAATATAGGGTGGTTCCATTGACGCAAGAGTGTGATTCCAGTAGAGTCGTCCTCAAACAGCTGTGGAAAAGTGGAAAAGATGTCAATAATCCACGCATAGGCATAAGCAATGCCCGTTCAACAGATCCTTGTCTTTCTGGGGCTTAGGGTAAAGCTTTTTTATAAATGGCTGTCTTCGCACTGGTTGCCGTACATGTAGGTGGTTCTCCAGAAACGTTCCTTCGGGTCTTGCATTGACGTCGCACTACGGGTAGGGAGCCATGTCAGCCAGTATCTCTAATAAATGTCCTTGGCTTAAGCGTTTTATTCGCAATCTTCCGGGCACCGCGCAGCCAATCCTTGCGGAAGCAAGTGATGGTCATCTTTACGTGGTCAAGCTTCCGTGCATGCATCAAAGTCCTAACTTGCTTTTCAACGAAGCGGCGGGAACGGAATTGTATCGGGCATTCAACCTGCCGGTTCCAGACTGGTCGCCGCTCATCGCGACGGATTCTTTTCTCGATCAGAATCCGAGTTGCAGTGCACAAGCCGGAAATCTCCGCCCGCGTTCCGCGCAGATACTATGCTTTGGATCTCGCTTCTTAGGTGAAGATGGATCGCGGCTGCTGGAAATTCTTCCTGGCGCCTTCTTCAACCGCGTCACCAATCGCACGGACTTCTGGTTGGCCTGGCTGCTCGATATCTGCTCACGGCACGCCGATAACCGCCAAGCAATTTTCCGGGAAGATATCGATCGCACCCTCAACGTCTTGTTCATCGATCATGGACATATGTTTGGAGGCCCAAAAGGGGAACAGAGAGTTCATTTCGAAGCATCGCAGTATCTTGATTGGCGCATCTATCCGTCTACGAGTTCTAGAATTATCGTAAACTTACAGAAAGCCGCGGGAACACTTCGCACGAATTCGTTGGAGCGAAAGATACAAAGACTTCCCGACGAATGGAAGACTCCCTCGGCACTGCAAAGATTCGCTGAGTGTATGGATAGACTTGCCCGCCCCAGGCTGCTGCCAGAAATCTTCGAATCGATGTTTGACTCCGTTCTACGGAAAAATGAGCGTGACGAAAGCAAAGTTCGAAGCCAATCGCCGAATTCATTATTGTGCCCTCGCGTACAAACCCGCGAAGTGCGACTCGGCGCTGCCTAGAAGCAGAATCATTCTTCTTGCACTTTGGCCAGAGGAAGAAGTGGCGCGCATCCTTGTTCGGCCAGACTGGATAAAAATAATCCAGCCTGTTGACCGGGAATATATCGAAACCACGCTCAGCGATCTTGTCGACCGCTCTCATATCGATCCGGAAGCGCTTATGAGCCAATTGGCTTCACTGGGCGTTGGGCCATTAGTCACGGCCGACGCAGGCGAAAATCTTAACGCCGATCCTTCCCTCTTAGCGCTGGCCGAACAATTTGAAGAATATATTGATTAAGATTTTTCTATAGAAAAGTGTCCTAATTTCGGACACTCTATCCGCCTTACTTAGTTACTTTGCCTTCCATCAAACTAAGTTAGAGGCAGATAGACGAATTTTGTTCGCTCTATACTCATCTGTACCTATCTATCTGTGTGTAATTCATCTTAATCAGGATCAATCGCAAAACAGCGTCGCTCTGGAAGAGCTTTGCTCCGTAGCTTCGCCTTCCTCGCTCATCTCCGGCTCGAAGGCCGCGCCCGCAGCCAGCCGCGGCGTAAAGAATCGCTCGACTTCGGCCAGCACCGCTTCACCGGTACGTGCCTGATAGATCGCCGCACGCAATTTGGCCCCGCCCGGCACGCCGTGCGTAAACCATGTAGCGAACTGCTTCATCTTGCCCGCCGGATCGCCCAGCCGCGCGTCGCGCGGCAAATCCTTTGAGGCCGCCGAATCAGCCAGCAGCATCTCAAAGTAGGCGCGGATCATCCGGTAGCGATCCGCAGCCGTAGGCTGGCTGTAGCTACCCGTGGCCGTATATTGCGCAATCTGCCGGAAGATCCAAGGATTGGCCGGGGCCGCGCGGCCGATCATCACTGCGTCGCAACCGGTCTCGGCCACCATCGCTGCCGCGTCTTCCGGCGTGCGGATGTCACCATTGCCGATGACGGGAATCTTCACCGCCTGTTTGACCGCGCCGATCCACTGCCACTGCGCCTGGCCGCTATAGCCTTGCTCGCGCGTCCGCGCGTGCAGCGCAATGCCGTTCAACCCCTCGGCCTCGGCCATTCGCGCCAACTCCACGCAGACGATCTCCTGCTCATTCCAGCCCATACGGAACTTGGCGGTAAAGGGAATCTTCACCGCTTTGCGAATGGCGCGGAAGATCTCCTCGATCCGCGGCAGGTCGCGCAGCAGCCCCGAGCCGCCATTCGATCCCACCACGCGCTTGGCCGGGCAGCCCAGATTCAAATCCACCAGATCGAAGCCTGACTCCTCGACAATCCGCGCCGCATCGGCCAGCGTCTCCGGATGCGCGCCAAACAACTGCGCGCCGATGGGATGTTCGTCGTCATAGAAGGTAAGGTAGCGCCGCCGCTTAGCCTCGCGCATACGGCTCAGCCCGTCGGCCGAGGTGAACTCGGTCACCAACAGTCCACAGCCCGACTGCTCGTTGGTCACAGCCGCATCGACAGACACAGCTGCATCCCCGCTCAAGGCGCTGGCGTGCCGGATAAAGCGCCGGAAGACCGTATCGGTAACGCCAACCATCGGCGCCAGCACCGTCGCCGGCCGCACGGCCAGCGTGCCGATCCGCAGTTGTGACGGAACCCGCGCCGCGGCGGGCATAGCGTGCTCCACCGGATTGTCCCAATGTTTCTGCACGGTGAAACCCCGGCGCGTCATGCAATCACCTGAAAGGGAAAATGCAGTTTCGCTTTTATCTCAGACACGCGTAGGCCCCCGCCGCAGCGGAGGCCTTGTTCGTAAACCTGTCGCTTCGGCCTACTGCGCCTTGGCTTTGTTGGCCTCGAGCACCTTGGCGTACTTGCGACGGAACCGCTCCACGCGGCCAGCCGTATCCACCAAGCGCTGTTTGCCCGTAAAAAACGGGTGGCAAACCGAGCAAATTTCCACGCGGATGTCGCCCTTATGGGTCGAGCGCGTCTCAAAGTTGCTACCACAGGCGCAAATCACGCGCACTGTATCGTAATTGGGATGAATCTTTTCCTTCGGCATCTCTAAAAGACAGACCTTTCCTGCAATTCCGCTTCTTTTATATTGTAGGGGGATTCGCCCAGTTGCGCAAACGCCGGGGAAAAGTTTCGGGCACAAAAATGCGATTTTATTCCAGATTTGTTCATGCGGCATTTGCACATGCAGCGACGGATTTAGGCGATGAAAAATGGTGATTCGGCAAGAACAAGCTAGCATTTTTACCCATAGCGTATAGAACTCAAGATCGCCGAGTTGACGCGAACATCAGTGAGCGGCAACCTTCAGCACCATCCGGCACTCTACAGAATGGGTAAAAATGCTCTAAGGGCTAAAAGCTGCTTTTCCTCTGTCCCGCCAATTCCGCCCGCGCCGCCAGCCCGATCGCCATGGCCATTACGCGATCGTCGTGCGTGCCGGCTCGCGCGCCTGTACCACCATCGGGCAGACGAACGAAACTGCGGCACTCGCCCAGCAGCCAACGGCTCTGGAAGCGCTCCGGCGTCTCGACCAATGCCGCATCCAATTGGCCCAACATCGCCGGCCGGCTCACGCTGGTCGTCAGCCAGCCTGCCTGCCCGCCCTGCCGATAGATGCGCCCGTACTTGCACGCTGTCTCAGCCAGCGCCAGCACGCCGCTGCCGTGGTTGTTCCGCTCCACCACCAGCCACGCGCCGTTGTACTCGGTGGCCAGCTCCGCCACCAGCCGCGCCAACTCCAACCCGCCCACATGCCCGGCAAACTCGGCACATTGCAACCCGGTCTCCAGTTCCAGCACCTCGGCCGCCGAATAGTCGCCTTCGCTGCCGCCACCGGCCGGATCGACGGCCACCAAATATTCCCGCCCTTTGATCGGCGGCAACCAGATCTCTAACGCGCCATTCCGCCGCCGCTCGGCTGGCTCCGGCGCGCTGTGCAGCCGCGCATCCACCGCCGCCAGTTCAAAAACACTTTCGCCGCTGGCTAAAAAGCAGCTCTCCTCGTCTTCGGCAAACTCCTGCCGAGCCAACCCGCGAAAATCAGCGCGTATATTCCGCCGATACGCAATCTGATCGAGCGTCAGTCCGTGCCGCACCATCAGCGCACGCTCTTCATCGGTCAAACTGGCCTCATCCGCCGCCTCGGCCCGGTACCGCCGCTCCATCCACCACGGGAAAAAGTGCCGCACCGTACCCGTCTCGCCGGCCTTCAGCCACTCCTGATGAAAGCAGCCGCCCACGCCCTGCGGCGTCGACTCCATAACCAACTCGGAGCCGGGCGTCATGGCCGCGCGCAGCCCCGCCAGTGTTTCAGCCGGGTCGCCCGGCCAGCGCGCCAACTCCGAGCAGTGCAAATTCTGTATCGTCAATCCACGCCCGGTATTGCGCTCGGCCGCGCTCGCCACGCGATACTGCGCATCGATCTCTGGAAACACGATCTGCCGCGTGTTGGCCCGCGAGGTTCTCAGCGGTCCCTCACGCAGTTCCTCCGGCAGCCAATCCAAAAAACGGTGCACTACGCGGAAGATCTCCTCGGCCGCCTCCTGCGTGTGCGCCACCTCCAGCGTCAGCGTTCCAGGGTGCGTAATCGTCTTCAAAAAAAATCGCGCCGCCACCCAAGTCGTCATGCCCATCTGCCGCGCCTTCAGCACAATATTCCGCGCGCCCCGCCGTCGCTCGAACTCCCGCTGCGCCGCATTGGCCCGCAGCCGCGCCGGCCGGCCGTCGCGACCCCGCACCACTAGCAACCTCTCGGCCAACACCGTACAGACCGTGCGTCCGCGCAAGCTCGTTGGCCGCTGATCCAGAATCCCACCGAAGCGCTCCAGTTCCTCACGGCTCCACTCTTCCAACTCCAATTCCATATTGGCCGCCTCTTCGTGTCCAACAACTGGGCGCACATAAAAAGTCAACTTTCTGCACAAACAAAGATGGGCGCATTGATTGCGCCCATCTTAATCAAAGAATCCGTGGTTGCTTTTCAAAAGCCTATCGCATCAATTCCCGCCGCACCAATACTTGATCGTGTGCGCCGTCGAAGCCGTCAACGCGGAATTAGCCGTCAACGTAATCGCCGTTGTCGACTCCGTCCAATACACGCTGCTCACCCGCCCTGTTCCGCTCAGCAGCACATCCACGATGCAGTTGGCGTAATTCGTATGCGTATTCGGGAAACTCAGCGTCGCCAGCGTTCCCGTCGTCGTGCTTGTTCCCGTCGTCAGCGTCACCGTACCGCTCACGCCATCGCACACATGACTGGTCGCGCAGGCAATTGTAGGACTGGTTCCCGCCGCCGCGCCCGCCGTCATGCTCATCGTGTTGATGCCCATGAAAAACTTACCAGCCACAAATCCCGCCGCCGTAGTATTGCCGCTGCCGGTCACCGTCAGCACCGTTGAAGGACTCGATGCGCCGTTCTGCACCAGCACCCCGCTGGTTCCGCTCGACGCCGCGCAGTTGATGCACACTACGTTCGCTCCACTCGCAGCATTGATGTTCGTATTGCCTGCCTGGTACATCGTCAGCCGGTCCAGACCGTCGGCGGCATCCTTAATGTGGTAGGCGTAACTGGTATCGACGATGTTTTGCCATTCCGCCGCTCCGCTATAGTTCTGCCACTGGAGTTCCTCGGTCTGCGCCGCGCTTGTCCCCGCCTGAATCTCGACAATGTTCGTTGTCGCCGCCGAATTATTGAAGAGGTTGGCGCTGCCGGCAAAGGTCGATGAAGCGCTGGTCGTCACGCTGGTCGCGCTAGCCACGCCCAGCGCCGGCGTCGTCAATGTCGGCGAAGTAGAAAGCACCACGCTCCCCGATCCGGTCGAAGTTGTCGTCCCCGTGCCGCCGTTAGCCACCGGCAGCGCGCCTGTAACTCCACTCGTCAATGGCAAACCCGTGGCGTTAGTCAACACAACCGCGCTCGGCGTGCCCAGCGCAGGTGTTGTCAATGTCGGTGAAGTAGAAAGCACTACGCTTCCCGATCCCGTCGCTGTTGTTGCGCCCGTACCGCCGTTAGCCACCGGAATCGCCGCTTCGCTGCCGAGACCCCCTGCCGACGTGTTGTATACAATTCCGGCCGTCGTAAAGCTGCTGACATTCAGCGCACTCGTAGCAACCGCTCCGGCTGTCAGCGTGCTCGTACCTGGATCAAAGGACAGCCCCGACCCGGTATATACCGAGTACGACGATCCGCTACTGGAATTCGCATCGTCTACAAACAGCGGATACATTGTGCTGTTAGTCGCATTGCCGCCGGTTACATAGGTAGTGGTCGGAGTCGTCGAAGAAATCACGGAACTGCTCACTGTCCCCGGTGTCCATTTACCCGTACTCGAGTTCCAAACCGGTACTTGCCCACTAGTCGCCGCGGTTGTAGAAAAATCGACCAAATGCGTCGTAGCCAGCGCGGAGCCGTTCACCTTGTAGCCGGAAACAGCATTGAAGCTGCCGTCGGTCGCGACCACTCCGGCTGCGCTGCGATACAGATCCGTATCATTGCCCCAGTAAAATTTATGTGTCGGCGCAATCGCCAAAACACCGCCGCTCGAACTAAGTCCGCTCGGCACGTAGCCGTGCATCAACTGCTGCCGCCACCGCTCTACTTCGGCTGTCGTTACGCCTGCATAGCTTGGATTATTCGGTCCGGGAATAAAGATCCAAAACCAATCGTAGAAATCATTTCCCTCTCCGCTCGTCGTCGGCGAGTAGAGCGTAAGCGTAAACGTATGTGAACTCGACTGCCCCGTCCCGATCGTGGTTAATCCAACCTGTGGATGCCACCAGTCGCCGGCAAAATACATACCATAGTTTTGAGGCTGGACATATTTCGAGCCGTTGGTAAACGTATCGCTTCCAGAACTTCCCAGGTTAATAACGCCATTATCTCCCCAGAATCCTCCCAGCTTTGTGCTATTGGTGCCAGGCTTGATCCATGCTCCGTAAATAAAATGATCTCCAGCATACGTCGCCAGGCTTGTGCTTCCGACAATAACTGGCGTTGAGTTGCTGGATGTAGCCATGATCTCCACCGCACTGCTCGTACCGTCGGGTGCCAAGATGCTACTGCATGTTGTGCAAGACGCCTTACTGACCGCTAACGTCGTATACGGAATCAGACTGGGACCGAATCCCGCCCCCTCGCCCCGCAACTCCGTTTCTATCGCTCCGCCATTAGACAAAGTTCCCACCGGAGCATTGGGGCGGCCATACGGTATCTGGGTTCCGTCCACATCCGCGCACTCCAATTGCCCGGCGTAGTAAGTATTCACGCACGCATTAGCAAGTCCTCCAGCGTAGCTGTTCTCGAACCGCGCATACCCGCCGTAGTTACTCGGTTGATCCGTGGCATACAGCTCATAGGTCAATGCTCCCAGAAAGTTATCCTGTAGCCATAAACCATCCGCGCTTATTGTTGACGACATAAAGCGGTTATCGAAACGTATTCCGCTCCCGTTTGGTTCCTCAATTGTCAAATCATGCCCGGTAAACGGCGCGCCGAGGCTATCTCCTGGATTGGTCGGACTAATTCCCGACGAATCAATCTTGACTCCACCATAAACCGTCGAATTGGAAAAGCTCATAACAGAGCATCCAATGCCGTTGCCGGCCAGTGACGCCGCCACTTGCGAGCAGCGCAGTCCCTCTGGATAACTTGGCTGCGTGCAATTCGACCAGCATCCATTGGGGAAGTAATCCGAAAAGCTGGAATCCCTCGTCACCCCCCACCATACGTCGTCGAGTTCCGCCCCAATCGAAGTCAACTTTGGCGTCGCGCTAAAGCCGTCGTGCGCAAGCTCCACATTGGCGATATCGAAGCCCCAAAATGCCGCTCCACTGTTCTCGCCAATCGCAATATTCTCGATGGCGTGATAATTGTACGTGTGCGGTGTAAATGTTACCGCCACCATGCCCCACACATCCGAAGCACTATGCGTCTGCGTGGTTACCGTAGTTATTTGTCCTGTACTGCACGTATAGCTGCTGCTGCTGCTCGTCCCATTCGAGCAAAGTACGGGAACCGTTTCGAAATCGTCTTCATTAAACCCCGTCAAGGTGCAACCCGTGGATGTCCCCGAAGTCATGCTACTGCTATATAACCCGATCTGCTTTGCCGGATAATCCGAGTAAACAGCAGGCGTCGCTGTTAGATTAAAAGCGGAATTCGAGCACCCGGCTACTGTAACCAATGCGCCTGGTGGAATGCGGCACTGCGCAGCGGTCGTATAAATCACATTCGCCACGCCATGCTGGCCGCTGCTATAGGCCTGAGCGGTCCCAGTGCAACTCGTTTTTCCTGCAATCGTAATCGCGGACCCAACCGGCAGATTCGCAATACCACCGCCAGAAAACGTCGGCGTAATGGTTACCGCCGTTTCATTCGCCGTAACCGCGGTTCCCAATGTGCCATATACAGATGAGCTTGTTCCGTTCGAAACGTTTTGGCTGAGGATTCTCGCCACGGCGCCGCCATCCTGAAATGTGCTGCTGGCGCCTGCCCCGTCCCCCTGCAACAATGACCTATCCGGTAAGACCAGAGTACTTCCGCTAATCAGTGTTCCTTGCAATTTAAGCACAAGCACGCCAGTTCCGGTATACGCAAGCGATGGTGCATAAGTGGAAGAGAGATAGCATCCCACGCCTCCACACGGCAGAAGCACCGTGCAAGATACGCCGCCGGCTCCCGTCGTACTCGGGCACGCGCTGATCGCACTTTGCAACGCAGGACCAATGTCAGTCGAGCCATTAATAGTCGCCCCATACGCACGGATATCAATATAAGGCGACAGCGACGTGATTGACTTTGTAGAAGTAACTGTCCCTGTCATCGTCAGGCCGTTACTACCATCCGATGCAGCTCCGGGCAATATATTCGCCAGCGCGCCGCTTGCGCTGATTGCCCCCGTTCCGCCCGAAGTCAACGGAACAGCCGACATACCGCCAACAGTCGTGCCGCTTGCCGTGTAATACGCAATCTGATTTATGCTCCCGGTATTGATCACGCCATTCGTACTGCTCGATCCGGTTCCACAAGCATAGCCTGTATTCGTTAGATAGCCTGAAGCATCGATCTGTAGGCAATATTTCCCCGCAGACGCCGCCAAGCCCGGCAACTTAATCGCCGCTGGTCCTAGAAATGCCGCATCTAAGCTCGTGCTCGATCCCGAATAAATGTCTGTCTCCGCGCCCGATCCACTTTCGTAATTCAACCGGATATGACCAGATAAATTGCTGGTATTGATATATGTGTCGCCGCTATTCGTGCTCTGGTACGCCTTAAAGCTATCCAATCCGCCCAGCGCCGAATTCAGCGCCCAGTTATTACTGGTGTCCTTCACCATGTACCATTCGCTGCTTCCGTTATAGTCTTTATAGGTATAAGATCCATTTTGACTGGTGGTCAAACCTGGGCGCAAATAGTAGTCAACCTCGGCGTCGGCGTTGTTACGTACAGTCATTGTGCCTGTCGATTGCGCTGTGCCGCCTACCAGCAGAGTTCCTGTAAATTGCGCATCGCCCAAATTATCGATTGTCGCCACCGTCAACGGGTTCGCTCCGCCAGAACCGAAGGTCGCGCCGCCGGTCCCTGCATTCGTCGAACCATTCAGTACCACCGCCCCGATTCCCGCTGAATTGATCGCTGTCTGGCTGTTCGTGCTCGATTGACCATTGTTATATTGCCCAACGGAAAATCGATAAACATTATTCAGCAGATCTTTCAGTTGATAGAATTGCTCTCCACTGGTCGCATCACTAAATCCTTCCAGCCAGCGGTAGCCGTAATCGGTCTGAATCTCGTTGAGCAGTCCGCGCTCATTACCTGCGCCGGTTCCCAAACGCCAGTGGTTTGTAACAGTCGCGTCCTGCTGGCTCCCATACCAATCACCGTTTAAGCCGTTGAAGCTGCGATGGAATGTATCCAGGAAGCTATTGCGCGTACCGTTATCGGTAAGCTGGCTGGCATACATTGTTCCGCCTGTTATCCAACTGTTGTACTTGCTTCCCGCGTCCGCCACAACTTGATTTGTAGAATTTTCGTTCCGCAGCCCTACGATAGTGTTATTAACCGCGTTCGCTCCCAAGTGCAACGCGGTAGCGCATCCCTCCACATCGCCGCCATTAAAAGTATTCCCATCGCCGCCGGCAACGTCGATACCGTATGTTCCGGCAATCGGGCTTCCGCTTGATGTCGGGCAGTCAATATGCAGTTTGCTAAAAGTGCTGGCATTGGCGTAATCATCGCTAACCGATCCACTCAAATGGCCTGTTCCGTAAACAGCCTCGCCAAAACCGCTGATGTGCAGATTATCGAAAAAGCCACCGGCATAATTACCCGTTCCGTCAAGAGTAATTCCATATTGCCCGATTGCGTTGTTGCCGATTAGATACAAATCATCAAGGCTGATCTCTTGTGTACGATAGAAATAGAATGCCTTGGCTGCTGTTCCAGCACTTGACGTATTTACCTGTATGTCCTGCATTTTGAATCCCGTACTGTTGGCTGCATAAGTCGGATCGCCCACCTGGAAAGCATTGCCGCTCCCGGCATAATTCCATACTGTTCCGCCCGCCGTGCCGTTAGTAGCTGAACCACCCTGATACGAGCAACCAACTATTTTTGTATTGCGCACGCCAGCGTTCACAATAACCTGATAGGTACTTGTAATTGTCGCGCAAGGCAGCAGCAGCGTCGTATTTGGCGTCGTTATTGTCAGATTCGACGTTATCGCCAAACTTCCTGTGAAATTTCGTGCGTCGCATGTCCCGCCATAGGTCGAATTCACGGCATTCACGCAAGCCTGCAATTTTGCCCCAAAGCTAGAACCGGGGAATTGATCCACCTGATATGCGCTGCCCATAGCGCTATTCGTCACCATCGCCGCATAACTTCCACCGCCAGGCAAAGTTCCACCACCGCCATCTAACTGCGTTCCATAAGTTGCCGAACTGGTTGCGTTCCATACTGTGTACCCGCCACTGCCATTAAGCAAATTTCCACCGAACAGCGTCATATCTTGCCCACTAATCAGATTTACTGCCGCCGCAGTGTCCACAGTTCCCGTCGCATTAATGCTTGCCATCGTTGACGACGTGCAACCCGATCCGCCTGAACTCACCGTCACGCTCGCAATCGATCCATTACTATTCACCGCAGCCGTGGCCGCAGCCGTGCAGTTCCCGCTAAACGCGACCGGTACGCTCGTCCCGTACGGATCCCAGCCCAATCCCGCCCCACTGCCCACCGTCACGGACGTCACCGCGCCACCCGAAGCCGTTACCGTAAGCACCGGCGCGACCGCATTCCATTTGGGTGTCACCACCGCGTTGCGTACTGTCCATCCTTGTTGATTACCTGCAAAATCCAGTACTAATCCCGTCGGCGGTTCCGCCGTGGCGGCAGAGTTATTCGCAACCGCTGTTATGTTATCCAGCACGTTGTTTGATCCCGCCGACGCCGTAAACACGTGCGCCGCCTCGATCGTCACGTTTTGCCAGCGATTCGCGTCCGCATACAATCCAGACGACGCGGTCATCGACAGCGCCGGAATCGCCACGCCTGTATTTACTCCGCGAATATCAATATTTCGAAACTCGCTCGACTGCGGCCACTGCGCCAGATACATACCGCAGGTATGCGTCGAATGCGCTCCCGTGTATGACGACGCCAACGCATCCGTGCCCACAGTCGCAATCTTTAGATTCTCGATCTCCGCCACGCGCAACCCATTGCCACCACTCCCTGTCGCGGCCTGCATTGCAATCGCGCAATTGCCCACCCACCATCCCGCGCCGGTGCCAACAGTCCCCGTTAATCCATTTCCACCCGATGAAAAGATCGATCCACTCTCTATCGGGCGACTTACCGCACAGCTACCCGCAGGTGCTAGCCCCTTCGCCGTTGCGCATGACACATCCTCACTCTGATCCACGTAGATCGTCAGATCATGCAATCGTGTATAACTCAGTATGTCGGTCGCATCCGCGCCGCTCGCCAGCACATCCTTACCTGGATAACCTTTCAGCGCCGATACCTGCTTACCAAATCCACCAATCGTCTCTCCGCGCCAATTCAACGTTCTCGTCTTGCAAACTCCTTGCGGAATCGTTAACGCCACACCATTCGTATGTGCATAGTTAAGCGCCGACTGCAATGCGCTAGTATCGTCGGTCGCCCCATCGCACACTGCGCCGAACTCCTTCACGCTTCGCTCTCGTTGTTGCGCCACGCCACTGCGCAAATCCGTCACCAGAACGCCATTCGCATTCGTAAACGTATCTGTCCCCGTGTAGTTCGGCGGAATGTCCACTGCTCCCGTCACTCCCGCTGCATTAATTGCGGCCTGCAGCGTCGTTTGCGAACTCACCGTCGAAGGCGACTCCACGCCGTTGATCTCCGGCGTGGTCAATTGCCCCGTCATATTGCCACCCGCCAGCGGTACAGCTGTCGCCACCTGCGTGTCCACATAGTGCTTGGTCGCCGCCTGCAGCGGTTTCGTCGGATCTCCGCTCAAATACAACGGTCCACTTAGTGTTCCACCCGACGCCGTCAACAGACTATCTTTCAGCTCAGTAACTTCCTCGTCTACATATGACTTACTTACAGCCTTCAGCGCCTGCGCCGCAGGCATTACCACTGACTGCACATCCGCCAACGTTGCTGTTGTTGCTGACGGCACAACCCAGTACTGCGTGCTCGTCGTTCCGTCGCTCATGTAGAACACCGCAGTGTAGTACTCTCCCGCCGGCGTCGCGCCCTCGTTCGGCGCGAGGTTTACGCTCACCGATCCGTCAGAAGCAATCGTTACCGTCAACGAGTCGGCCGCAATCAATTCTCCTGCAGCGGTCGTAAACGACGGCCAGCCGATCACCAGCGTTCCCGAGCCAGGATTTCCATTCGCCAGATACACCGTTCCCGTAACCGCCGTAGTAGTTACCGCGCTTGCGGCCGTTACAGGCATCGCTTGCGTAAGTAGCCACGCCGCCATCCACAGCCATAGGCTCAGCGCCCGTGCCATCTGCGACCATCTATTTTCCATGAGCTTCATTGGCATTGCATCCTTCTTTTCAAAACGTTTTCGCTCCCCGCGAAAAATTTTTTTAATCCCGCTTCGCGTATCCTGAACCGTGTCTCTGACTTGCGCCGTTATTTTTAAATCGCGTCTGGCTTATTTGCCCCACCTACTTCACTTACTAACTTGCCTGCATTCGCCAGCTTTTCTTCCCACTCCGGCTCCGATGCCAGCAATTCCGCCGCGCTTGCTCGAGGTTTTATCTTCCTTGCTACCTTCTTCTTGTTTTCCTTCTTTGCCCGCTCGATCAGCGACAGCAGCATCTCCGCGCCGCGCATATCGCCTTGCGTAACCTTGTTCACCAGTGTCTCGGCAATCAATCTGCTTCGCTTTTCTACCGCCACTTTTACAGCCTGACGCAAGGCTTTTTTCGCTCCTTTGTGCGGCACGGCCTTAGCCGATTCATCGCCCACCGCCCGCACCGCTGTTACTCTACCGCTCACCGTAGTCGCCTTACCGTTTTTTTTCTCAGGCTTCTTTTCGTCCAGACAGCTCTCCCTCATATCTCTCTGCCTTTCCGGCCACCATGCGCGCTCCATCCTTCGCCGCGCTAAAAACAAAAAGGGCGGCTCGTCGATCGAGCCGCCCCCTTCGCTCTTTCCCTCCTTGCGCCAGCGCGTCTCGCGGCGATGGCCAGAAGAAGATCGGAAAAGCCTTGTGGCTCATCCGCACGTCGATCCTACTCCTGTTCGAATGCCCCTAGCTTATCGGATTTGTTCATAATTCCCTGCAAACTTTCCCACATAAGCCGCAATTTTATTTTTGTGAACACTTTGCCACCACGGATAATGCCTGTAGTTGGAAGAGCAAAATGAAGGAGATGGTTACTAATAAAAAAATATCCGCTCTGCGGAGAACCTATTTGTAATAAAGAGAAATCGCGGCAGAAAAGATGATTTTCTTAAGATAAATATTTATTTGCGCATTCCAGCAATAAGTGCACAGCCGTTTTCGCCACCGCGCGGCCTATCGCATCGGATTACTTCAAAAGCAACACCGAGAGCGCCGAAGCCGCACCCAGCGCCGAAAAGGCCATCCCTAAGTACCAATAAATGCGGCTGCGCGTCAGCAGCGTCACCGAGGTCACCACCATGCCGATCTCCAGCATAGCCTCGGCCAGATCGAAGCGATTCGCGCGCGCCTCGGCCTGCTCCACCTTCGTCTCCAACGCTTCGGCCTGTTCCTGCTCTTCCTTCAGCTCGCCGGCCCATTTCTCCTGGTGCGCCGTATAACCTTTAACAATCTTCGCGGCCGCATCCTTATTGCCGATCGTGACGGCCTGCAGCACTTCGCTTGTCAATTGCGTGTTATACGAGCGAATCTTCTTCGCCTGATACTCGTTCCACTGATCGGTAGCTTTGTTCTGATCGAGCACCGCTTCGGTGTGCGTGCGATGGCCCAGCACGGTGGTAATCGCCACCAGCACCGCCAGCACACTCATGGTGAAGGCCACCGGCCGCAGCGCCGACTCGTGCGCTCCGTGCTCGGCGTGTTCTTTCAATTCCTGCGCTTCGTTAGCTTCCATGGGAATCTCCAGGTTATCGATCTGGCTTTCTCAAAAGGCGCTCGAGCCGACACCATCGAACTAGCAGCGAATCGCTGGCGACTAAAAACTCTCTTATCTCCGCTTCCACCGCACGCCATCGCGCGAGTCTTCAATCACCACGCCCTTGGCCGCCAGTTGGTCGCGAATCTGATCGGCGCGGGCAAAGTTGCGTGCCTTCTTGGCCGCCGTCCGCTCGGCCACCAGCGCCTCAATCGCATCGTCGCCGAGCGACTGCGCGGCCAGCAACTCGGGCGCAACCTCATTCATTCGCCCAGCCTGCTCGGCCCAGGCCAAAGCCCGTCGCGTCGGTTCGGCGTCGTGGTCCTCGATCACATCGAAAATCGCGTCGAAATCCTTCAGCGCTTTCAGCACCGGCTCACGATCGGCGTCAAAAAACTTTCCCTGATCGATCGCCGTATTGGCGGCGCGCACCAGATCGAAGATCGGCGCACGCGCCTCGGCCGTATTCAGATCGTTGGCCAGCGCATCGATAAACTGCGCCCAGGCTTTTTTCGCTTCAACTTGCAGTTCGGCGTTCTCACCGGCGACAAAATTTCCTTCGGTCAGCCGCCGGTGGAAGATGCGCAGCCGCTCGATGGCGCTGGTCGCTTCATTAAGCCCGTCAAAGGTAAAGTTGAGCTGATGCCGGTAGGGCACCGAAACCAGCGCCAGCCGGATCGCCGAAGCCTTAAAGCCTTTCAGCAGCAGATCGCGCAGCGTGTAAAAGTTCCCTTCGCTCTTCGACATTTTTCTGCCGTCTACCAGCAGAAAGCGCACATGCATCCAGTGCCGCGCGAAGGGTTTGTGCGTCGCCGTCTCGCTCTGCGCAATTTCATTTTCGTGGTGCGGGAACATCAGATCTTCGCCGCCGCAGTGCAGGTCAAAGCTCTCGCCCAGATATTCCATCGCCATCGCCGAGCACTCGATGTGCCAGCCAGGCCGTCCGCGGCCGATCGCTGTATCCCACGAAGCCTCGCCCGGCTTGGCCGCCTTCCAGAGCGCAAAGTCGCGCGCCGAGTCCTTCTCGTACTCGTCCACGTCCACCCGCGCGCCGTCTTCCATCCCGCTCAAATCCTTCTTGCTCAGCTTGCCGTACTCGGGAAAAGCCGCCAGCCGGAAGTACCACGAGCCGTCTTCGGTCTGGTAGGCAGCCCCGGCCGCGGCCAGTTTCTGGATCAGCGCGACCATCTGCGGAATATGCTCAGTGGCCCGCGAAACCTGCTCGGGCCGCTCGACGCGCAGCGACTCCAGATCCTCAAAGAAGGCGTCTACGTAGCGCGGTGTGTACTCGCCTATGGAAACCCCGGCCCGCGCGGCGTTGCGGATGATCTTGTCGTCCACGTCGGTGATGTTCATGACGTGGCGCACCGGAATGCCGATCAGGTGCAGAAAGCGGCGCAGAATATCGACCTGCAAAAAAGTGCGGAAGTTGCCGATGTGGCCATAATCGTAGACGGTCGGCCCGCAGGCGTACATGCGCAGCGTCTTGCCGTCGGCAGGGACGAGCGGGTCCAGTTGTCCCGTCAAAGTGTTGTACAAACGGAGGGTCATCGCTATGCGGCTCGCGCGAAGAGTGTCCCAGACATCGTCCGGAGCGCATCTCGCTTCAACGATTTGCTTGATTGCAGCTTTATCGATTGTAGCAGCGCGGCGCGCGCGCCCTTAGCCCGCCACCACGGCCATACCCACACTGAACAACACAAAAATCGCCCACCAGCCGAAAACCGCGATGTAACCCGCGCCGCGCTTGGCTCCCGCCACCGCCGAGATTCCCATGCTCAGTAGCACCAGCGTCCAAATCGTAACCGCGTCCAGCGAGCTGGCCAGCGCGTACAGCACCTGGTTGGTCTCCACCGGATCGAGAAACGCGCCCAGATTTGTCGGCGAAAAATTCTTTATGTTGAACGATTCCGGCGTCATGCCCGCGTAGATCACAATCGTGCCCAGCAGCGTCTTAACGATCGACGGCAGCGATGCGTAATAGAAAACAGCGAAAACCTGCCCATACTTGGCCTTGCCGCCAAAGACGAAATTGATCGTTCCCATCAATCCCAGCGAAAGAACCGCGACGCTGAGCATACCCAGCAGAGGACTGGCGGCAAAAGCTCCCTCAGTAGTCCAAACGGAGATTTTGTTGCTCAGCGCGCGCTGTTCCGGCGTGGCCTGCGCCAACTTCTCCTCGGTCTTCGGGCTCATGCGAATCTGGTTGTCCACTGTCTGCTGAATGCCGATCTTCTGCGTCACGGCGGCGAAAAGAAGATACGACGCCAGCGCGCCAATAATCAGCGGCAGCCACCAACTGCGGTTGCCTCTCCGTATGTCCGCGAAGGTCTTCGAGGGCGCGGTGAAGGCATCGGCCACGCGCTGCCATTGCGTCAAGCCGGCGCTCGCGCCGGAATCGTGATTCGTTTGTTGGGGAGAATCCGAAGAGGTGGCCGTCGCCGCCGATTGCGCTTCCAAGTCGCTCATGGTTCGCCTCGCAAAAGTGCTGGAGCTTTTGCCTGCGATTTTACTCTCGGCGAAGACGGGCAAGCGAATGAATTTTTCACGGGACCGCCAAGCAGCCCACGCATAATCTTTCACGTGGTCCTTGACCGCTTGAACTTGTGCCATCGTGGGTGTCCCCGGTCTCGATTTTGGAAACCGGGGAACCACAACGCCAAGGATCGAAATCATCCGGTCACGGCACTAGCTGGCGCCGTTGCGGCCAAGATTGCCGATTGGCGTCGGCGTCTTTGGCGGTACATTGCCAGGCGAAGGCGTCGCGTAACTTTTATAGACGGTAATGTGGAAACAAGACTGCCGAAACTCCTCTTCCACGTCGATTACGCCCGCCGTCTGCAGCACCAGCAACTGCTGCCGCATCCAGGCGAGTTCCTGGTTATTCATGCCATTTTTGGCGATGTCGATCGTCGCGCCAGTCAAATGCGGACTGACAATCTCGCCCTCGGCCGCCGCGGCGTTGCCGTTGGTTGCCATCAGCCGCTTTTGGTACTCGACCGTGCGCACCGCCGAGCTCACCGTCAGCGACCGATGAAAAGCCGCCTGATGCGCCCGCGCCAGATCGGCCAAAAATTGCGCCGTCCACGGCCGGCAATAGCGATGGTTCGGCTGTAGATCGGCATTGACGACTAGCGCCGCTGAAGCCGGCACCGGCACCAGCAGTTGGCTGGCGATCCGCTCCGCCAAATCGCTTTCGTTCTCGATCCGCTCCAGCCCATCGTCTTCCACGCGTTCATTCTGCCGCGCTAACGATTCGGACGATCCGCGCAGCGGCGACGACATCATCTCCGTGCGCAGAACGCGCAGCGAAACTCGTTGACTGCGCACTTCCGGATCAGCCGCTCGCAGCCCGCCCCTGCGTCGCGAAGCTCTCGTCTGCCCGCGCTGCCGACGTATATCGAGCCCGGCCGCCTGGTCGGCTTCTTCCGCCGTAGGCCTCCGCGCACGTCTGCTTTTCGTTGGAGGGTCGTCCTGATCTGTTGCCGCGGCGCGTGCGTGTTTGCTTTTCGTTGGAGGATCGTCTTGGCTGGCTGCCTGTGAACGAGCACGTTTGCTTTTGCTCGGGGTATCGTCCTGGCTGGCAGACGCGGCGCGTGCATGTTTGCTTTTTGTTGGAGGATCGTCCGGGCTGGCTGCCTGTGAACGAGCACGTTTGCTTTTGCTCGGGGTATCGTCTTGGCTGGCAGACGCGGCGCGTGCATGTTTGCTTTTTGTTGGAGGATCGTCCGGGCTGGCTGCCTGCGAACGAGCACGTTTGCTTTTGCTCGGGGTATCGTCTTGGCTGGCAGACGCGGCGCGTGCATGTTTGCTTTTTGTTGGAGGATCGTCCGGGCTGGCTGCCTGCGAACGAGCGCCACGCTTCGGCGTCGCTTCTCGCGTGGTCTGCACGCTAGATTTGGCCGCGGACTTCGTGTGGGTCTTCGCCACCGAAGATCGTGCGCCATATGCGCCGGTAGCAGAAAGTAACGCCAGCGCGACCGTTAGGATTGTAGCCCGCAACATGAAGGAGTGCGGACTGTCCAGAGCAACTTCAGTGTACGTCTCGCCATCACCTGCGCCGAGTAACTGAGCAGGTACGCATTCGTCCGATAATTCGATTCGTCTCTGCAAAATCAGTACTCAATTCTCTGCCGGCGCAATTGGCTTGGCCGACGGCGTCAGAACAAATCCCTTGCGCACCAGCGCAAATCCCTGCTGCGGCAGCTCGGCCTGCAACAGTTGATTCTCCGGCCCGGAAAACAGATCCGTCTTCGCTCCAGCGATCGTCGCCACCAGATGATGCACCGTAACCGTTTTACCGTCGAGCGTTCCCTGCTGATCGGCGTATGTAGCCAGTTGAACCGCCTCGATCGAGCCTGCGTCCTTGGGCAAAATCGCCCACAAATCGCGATTGTTCTGCTTGGCCGCCAGCATGAGCAGCGTTTCCCATGCACCGGGATCGAAATCAGGCAAAAAAACCGCGGCCGCATGAGCCGTCAGTCGCGTGGTTGAATTCTTGCCGTTGGCTGAGATATTCAGCAGAAATTGCGCCGCGTCGGGTGCGGCCACCACATGCACGGCCTCTCCATTGACCGCCGCGCTCAGCTCCGCATGCCGCAGATAGTGCGCCAATGAGAGCCGCTCCGTCTTTGACAGCGCGTAGTCGATGCCCTTCATCGCAACCGTAACCAGCGAGCTCGAATCGTAGCCTTGCTTGGCCGCGGCCATGCGAAAGCTGGCCGTACCCACCACATGGCCGTTCAGCGCAACCTCAAAGCTGCCGGACTGGCCCTGCGCGGCCGCCGGCCACGCCGCTGCCAGCCAACCCAGTAAAACAAATGAGAAAAAACTCAATCGGCGCAAGGCGCTCTTAACCCCTTACTGGATTAAACACCAATTGTGGAAAAGAGTTACGCGAAGCGGCAAATTGGCTTAACGCCGGTACTTGGCCTCAATCGCCTGCACCTTCTTGAATCGCCGCTCGAAGCGCCCTTCCTGGGCCTGGAACTTCGCCGCCACAAAGTTGTCCGCCACCTCAAAGGCCAGCGCCGAACCGATAATCCGCGCTCCCAGCACCAGCACGTTCATGTCGTCGTGCTCCACGCCCTGGTGCGCCGAATAAGTATCGTGGCAAATTCCGGCGCGCACGCCCGGAATTTTGTTGGCCGCGATGCAAACGCCTACGCCCGAGCCGCAAATCACGATGCCTCGCGGCGCAACGCCTGCCTTCACCGCCTCGCCCACTTTCTCGGCAAAATCCGGATAGTCGTCCTCGGACTCGTACTTATACGCGCCCAAATCGACCACTTCATGTCCGGCCGCCGCCAAGTGCGCGCGCACCTCTTCCTTCAATGGAAATCCCGCATGATCGGATGCGATGACGAGCTTCACGGTAATCCTTTCGTATGTACAAGCGGAGCTTGCGAAGTTAGCGGCGTTAGCGGAGTTAGCCCCCAGCCTCGCCATAAAAACCTAACTCCGCCAGCTCCGCTTATTGGCTACTTCACCAGCTTCTTCGCCCGCGCCGCCACGTTCTCCGGCGTGAACCCGAATTTCTCCATCGTCACCGGCCCCGGCGCGGAAGCGCCGAAGCTCTCCATGCCCAGCACGTCGCCGTTGCCGCCAACGTACTTCCACCAGCCCTGCGTCGCTCCGGCCTCAACCGCCAGCCTGGGCACGCCCGCCAGCAGCACGCTGCTCTTGTACTCGGCCGTCTGCTCCTCAAAGAGCCGCCAGCTCGGAAAGCTCACCACGCGCACGCGAATGCCCCCGTCCCGCAGCAGCTTGGCCGCGCCCAGCACCGGCCAAACCTCCGACCCAGAGCCAATCAGAATCACCTGCGGATTCGTCGCATCCTCCAGCACGTACGCGCCCTTGCTCACATCGGCGTATACGTCGCGTTTGCTGGCGTCGAGCACCGGAAGATTTTGCCGCGACAGCGCAAAGAACACCGGTCCCTTGCGTTCGATTGCCAGCCGCCACGCCGCCGCCGTTTCGTTGGCGTCGGCCGGGTGAAAGTCGACGATATTCGGCATCGCCCGCAAGCCCATCAACTGCTCCACCGGCTCGTGCGTTGGCCCGTCCTCGCCTACGCCGATTGAATCGTGCGTATAAACAAACAGCGAGTGCGCTTCCATAATCGCCGCAATGCGCATCGCCGGCTTGCCGTAATCGGAGAAGACAAAGAACGTCGACCCAAAGGGAATCAGCCCGCCGTGCACCGCCATGCCGTTAACCGCCGCGCACATTGCCAGCTCGCGCACGCCAAAGAAGATGTTGCGGCCCGCCGGGTCGTCGGCAAAGTGCGTGCTCTTCTTGAAGATCGTCTTGGTCGAGGCCGTCAGATCCGCCGCGCCGCCAATCAGCTCCGGCACCGCCTCGTAGATCGCGTTCATCACCACGTTGCCGGCGCTGCGCGTCGCCATCGGCTTGTCAACCGGGAAGCTGGGAATCGCCTTCTCCCACCCGGCCTTCAACTTGCCCGCCTGCGTCCGCTCAAACTCCGCCGCCAGCTCGGGAAACGCCGCCTTATATCCGGCGTAGAGCTTCTCCCACTCGGCTTCGGACTTGGCCCCGCGATCGACCGCCTGACGCCAGTTCTTCAGCGCCTCGTCGGGCACATAAAAGCTCTTGTCTTCCGGGAAGCCGAAGAACTTCTTGGTCGCCGCCGCGTTGGCCGCGCCCATCGCCTCGCCGTGCACCTTATTGGTGCCCGCCAGCGGGCTGCCGTAACCGATCACCGTCCGCACCGCGATGATCGACGGCTTGCCGCTCTCGGCCTTGGCCGCCGCCACCGCTGCTTCCAGCGCCTGCAAATCGTTGCCGTCGGCCACCTTCTGCACATGCCAGTTGTAGGCCTCGAAGCGCTTCTCCACATTCTCGGTAAAGCTCCAATTCGTCGGCCCGTCAAGCGAGATCGAATTATCGTCGTAAAACAAGATCAGCTTGCCCAGCTTCAGCGTTCCGGCCAGCGAAGCCGCCTCGTGCGACAGCCCCTCCATCAAATCGCCGTCGCCGCACAGCGCATAGGTATGGTGATCGACCACTTCGTAGCCCGGCCGGTTATAGGTCGCGGCCAAATGCTTCTCGGCGATCGCCATGCCCACCGCCATGGCGAAGCCCTGGCCCAGCGGACCGGTCGTCGCTTCCACGCCGTCGGTGGTGCCATATTCGGGATGCCCCGGCGTCAGCGTTCCCCACTGCCGGAAGCCCTTCAGGTCGTCAATCGTCAGCTTGTAGCCAGACAAAAACAACGATCCGTACAGCAGCGTCGAAGCGTGGCCATTCGACAGCACAAAGCGGTCGCGATCGGCCCACTTCGAGTGCCCAGGATTGTGTTTCATCAGCTTCTGAAACAGCAGGTACGCAATGGGCGCACAAGCGATCGGCGCGCCGGGGTGGCCGCTCTTGGCCTTCTCCACCGTGTCCACGGCCAGCAGCCGTAATGTATCGATTGAAAGTTTGTCGAGTGATTGAGACGCAACGCCTGTAGTCATAGGCTCTTCAAAGATCCTTTCCTTGCCGCACTAATTGCGTTTAGAAGTTCCGCTGAACAGCTCCGGTTCGGCCACACCCATTGTACTCAAACCACCATGCTCTCATCTTCCAACATTTCCAACCGTAAGCCTATCTCCTGGTAAATAAAGCGATAAAGTGCTCCAGAGATGCCCTTGAAATGGCCGCTAGAGCGGGCATTGGAAAGCGACCTTCGTCCGATCAGGCGGCAGGGATAAATCAATAAGCGGCCGTATGCCGTATTAAAGATTTTGATATAGAGGGCAGCACTGACATGAAGCACGATGCGGAGTAATCAGCACAAGGCGCAAGCAAAAGGCCCACCAGAAGGCGGGCCTTTTGCTATTCCTTTGACGATGAGGGGGGGCTTTCGCCCGCATTCTCAAAGCCAATATATAAGTATTGGCCTTTTCAATATTCAAGTCAAGTGATATGGTACGGATGAATTTTGGAGAACAGATTGAAGGGGGGCAATTTGCCATTCACTCCCAACGAAATTCGAGATCTTCCCCAAATTATTTCCGCACCGCGTTTTGCGACTTATTTGCAGGCCGCGGGAAATCATAAGGAACAAGCACTTGTTCTTTACGAATGGAACTTGCTGCTTTCAGCGGCTTTTATTGTTCCACTGCATATTTGCGAAGTGGCAGTTCGAAACGGCATAGCGGAAGCTATCGAGAAAGTGCATGGCGCAACGTGGCCGTGGTCGAATGGATTTCTTCGAAGTCTGCCCCGACCGAAACGCGCGATTGACTATAATCCCGAAAAAGATTTACGCTCTGTGGCTTCGCGAGAACCAACGGCAGGCAAAGTGATTGCGGAGCTGAAATTCGCTTTTTGGGAGCATTTATTTACGGCAGGGCAAGACTGCCGAATATGGAATGCCTATTTCAGAATATATTTTCCCGGAACTCCTTCTGAATTAACGATTGCACTAGCAAGAGAACGCGCCTATAACGCATTAAAAGCGATTCGCCTGTTGCGTAATCGGATTGCGCACCATGAACCCATTTTTACCCGCAATGTTTCCGACGAATACAATCGAATTCACGAAATGATCCATTGGCGCAGCCCGGCGGCGGCGGCATGGATGACGCGGAAGCAGGGCGTAACTGTTTTAATCGCACAAAAGCCTCGGCCCTAACGCTAAAGGCCGTCCTTGCGGACGGCCTTTGGTTACATCATTGCGTTTTTGGCGATCAGTGCGACTGCGGCGTGCAGTGGCTTTGCGCCGCCGACGCGGATGCCTGGATGGTTAATCCCCGGAGACGACTTCTTCTTTGTCGGCGGCAGGCTGAGCAGGAGCGATCTCGTCGAGCGTGACCATGCCCTCGGGCGACTTGATGCCGAGGATGTGCTCTTTGTAGAGCTTGGCCATGCGGGCGTTTTCGCCGTCCTGCTTGAGCTTGGCGTCGCGGGCGCGGATCAGTTCCTCTTTGTGGTTTTTGGCGATGCCCAGCTTATCGAGCGTATGGTTGGCCTCGGCATTCACGTCGGCCATATTGAGCACCAGATCGTTGCCGGTCTCGGCCATCTCCACCTTCTTGCCGCCGGTAAAGATCTCGTGACGGCCGTGCTCCTCGTACCACTTGGTCAGCGTAGCCGTCATGTGAATCTTCTCAACGATGTTGCGCCAGCCGATGCCGGTGTTATACGCGCAGAAGCTGATTTCGCCTTCCTGCGTGGCATAGGGAATAATGCACTGCTCAGTGCGGCGGAAGTCGTAATTGAAAAGATCCTGAAACCACATGCCGGCGATAAATAGGAAGTTCCAACGGTCGGCGCGACGCTTTTTGATGTCTTCCAGGGTGCGCGTGCCCTTCACCGAACCGTAGTTGTGGCCGGTGGCGTTGAAGGTCTTGTCCATCTTCTTAAGCATGTCGACGATGCGGAAGTGCGTCGGCGCCTGGAAAGGATCGTAGTTGCGCAGCAGCGCCAGCGCAAAACCGATCACCGACCACCACTTGCTGCGGGCGGCGTCGTTGACGCGGGCCAGATCCTTGGCCACCTGATCCATATGCAAAAAGGCGGTGACGGGCGCGGCTTCCTTGGTTTCCTTGTCGATCATCAGCGCCATGCCCACGCCGCAATCCGGGTGGCAACCGCAGTTCAACTGGCCCCACTCGGCGCTGGGTCCGTGAATCAGATCGGCCCAGTCGGAAAAGGTGTTCATAAAGCCGATGGGGAACCAGTCGCGGGCCGGCTCGCCAAAACCGCACTGATTCTTGATGTCGTGAGCCATGTGGGAGAGGGTGTAGCGCTGGGCAAAACGGCGTTCGTCGGTGATCTCCTCGTCGCGGCCGGTAAAACTGACGGGCTGGAAGCTGAGGAAGCTGATCGTCTTCGGGTTGTCGAGGGCGAACTTGATGATGTGTCCGACCTGCTCGTTGTTGATGCCATTGATGATCGTCGTCACCGGAACGATTTCGACGCCGGCTTCATGCAGGTTGTTGATGGCCTGCAGCTTGACGTCAAAGAGGTTGCCGATTTTGCGGTGCGAGTTGGCGGCGTTGCCAATGCCGTCGAACTGCAAATAGACGTAGCGCAGGCCCGCCTCGGCGGCCTTGGCGCAGAATTCTTTGCTCTTGGCGAACTCGATGCCGTTTGACGCGGCCTGCACGCTGTTGTAACCCACTTTGCGCGCGTAGCGGACCGCCTCGATGAAGTGCGGCGAAAGCGTTGGCTCGCCGCCGGAAAACTGCACGCTCATCTGCCGCCGGGGCTTGACGGCGATGGCGTTGTCGAGCAGTTGCTTGACCTGTTCCCAGTCGAGCTCGTGCACAAAGCCAACCTGATTGGCGTCGGTGAAGCAGGGATCGCACATCATGTTGCAGCGGTTGGTCAGGTCGATGGTCAGCACCGAGCCGCGCCCGTGGGTCATCGTTGAAGTTCCATGGTGGCGATTGCAGGCCTCGCCGTGCGAGCGAATGTCGCGCCCCGGAAAGCTTGCTTCCAGGTGCTTGTAAAACTCCGCGTCGATCGACATGATGTCTTCAAAATGGCCGTGCTTGGGGCAATCCTTCACCATCCAGATCTGGCCGTCGCGCTCGATGATCTGCGCCTTGATCTCGCCCACCTTCTCGTTGCGCAGAATATCGACCGGCAGCTTGCCGTCGAGAATCTGTTGGCGAGTCTCCCGCACGCACTTGGGACAAAGAGAGTCCGTAGTGCGCGGGAAGCCCAGCGGCGGCTTTTCTTTTTCCCAGCTCTTAAGCAGAGGCTTGTCGCTCCACTTGGGCGTAAAGGAGGGGTTGGGACTGATGCGGTTGAGCCGGTCGTAGAAGAACCAGGCCCCCTTGGCTGCGTAAACCGCGGCCTTTTCGGCATACTTCATGGCTTTCGACATACTGATGAAATCTCCTTTACCTCAAAAAAAGAGCAGCAGCCTAGCGGCCGGCCCTGGCAGCCCTGCGCGCTTCCGGTCTGAAGAAGCGAGAGCTAATGAATCATTACAAGAGTAATGTCTCGGGTCGATTCACCCAAGCGAGGAACAGTGAATGGCGGAAAAGGGGCGCGAACGGGGATTAGGCGTAGGCGAACGGGAGGGCGGAGCGAATGCGTTTTTCCCGGACAAATGACAGGCGGGAAAGGCGTTAGAGTATTTTTACTAATAGCGTATAGAATTCGGGATCGCAGAGTTGACGCGAACATCAGTGAGCGGCAACCTTCAACAAGATTCAGCACTCTACATTGGTAAAAATGCTCTCGTGGGGCTGAGATAACCGCTGGCTTGTTGACCTTCGCGGTTCCTCCGCTTTGGTGGCATTGACGATGTCGGCGGCGGCGCACAGACTTTAAAAAGGTTATTTGTGACCAATCTCGGCTGTGGCGCGGTCTGCATGTGTACCTAACCCCATGCCTGGATGCGGTTGCATGAACTTGGCGCTGAAGGGGCGCGATCTTGGTCGTGCCGCAACAACCCATAAATCTAGGCCTTTGACCGCTTGAAGTTGTACTAGCTATGGGTGCCCCCGGTCTCGATTTTGAGACCAGGGAACCGCAACGCGAAGGATCGAAATGATCCGGTCACGGCACTAGGGGTTTAGCCTCAGAGGGATCATTTTCCCTCTCTGCGTTTCGACCGAGACCGAGACTGAGACAAGGAGCAGCGGTTTTGAAGAGAAAGATCTGGCGCGGCAGGGCGATCTGGCGCGGCGCGGCTTACGCTGCCGCCATGGCGGCGGTTTTGATGGGCGCCAGCGGCTGCCATCATAAAAAAAATGCCGCGCAGAACCTTCCACCGCAGGCGCTGCCGCCGGCCGAATCCGCCGAACAGCCGCCAGCGACGCGGCCGGCGAAAAAGCCGCTGGGCCGGATTCCCGTAACGCCGCTGCCGCCGGGCGGAGTCAGCGACGACGATCTCGACTTCATCGCGACGCACCGGCCGATTTTGCACCAAGAGGGTTACGCCACCTGGTACACGGCTCCTTATAGAGGGCGGAAGGCAGCCAACGGCGAGCTCTTCGACGAGCGGGCGCTGACGGCGGCCAATCGCACGCTACCCATGGGCTCGCTGATCGTGGTCACGAACCTGAAAACCGGCGAGTCGAGCCCCATGCGCATCTCCGACCGCGGACCATTTGTCGAAGGGCGCATTCTGGACCTGACCATCGCCTCGGCCAAAGCTGTCGGCGTCTATCGCGCCGGGCTGGTGCGCGTGCGCATGGACGTTTACCGCACGCCCAAGCCGATCGATACCGGCGGGCGCTGGTGCGTGCAGATCGGATACTTTGCCCACGAGCGCGCCGCGCTGCAACTGAAGCAGGAATTGCTCGACCGTTATCCTTCGGCCACCGTCATCATGTTTCCTGGCGAGATCATTTCCGGCGCAAGAACTTACTGGGTGCGCATCCGCCCCGAAGGCGACGACCGCAAGGCCGCCGAAAGCATTGAGCGCCATCTGGAGCCGGAGGAAGGCAACGCCTTTTTGACGCGACTGGATTAAGAAGGGCCGTGGCACTGGCCTCCGACAGCATAATTTTGTATCACCATTAGGGTGCCCCCGGTCTCGATTTTGAAACCGGGGAAAGCACCAGCTCAATGGAACTCCTTCATCCTGTCAGAGATCTGGCGGAGAGAAAGAATTCCCTGCCCGTGCGGAGTAGCGCTAAAAAAGTACGGCCCTTATATTCCGGCGCGGCCCTACTCCCCGCTCCCTGTCTTTTGCGCCGCGATCCAGCCGTCGATGCGTTGTTCAAGCACATCCAGCGGCAGCGCTCCCGCGCCTAAAACCTGGTCGTGGAAGGCGCGCAGATCGAATTTGGCGCCCAGTTCTTTGCGCGCCCGTTCGCGCAGCTCCAGAATCTTCATCTGGCCGATCTTGTAGGCCAGCGCCTGCCCGGGCCAGGCAATATAGCGATCGACCTCGGTCTGGATCGTCGGCTCGTCGATATTCGAGTGCGCATGGAAGTAGTCAACCATCTGCTGGCGCGTCCAGCCCTGCGCGTGCACGCCGGTGTCAATGACCAGCCGGATCGCCCGCCACTGATCGGCTTCCAGGCGGCCGTAATCGGAGTACGTATCCTGATAAAAACCGGCGTCTTTGGCCAGATGCTCGGCGTAAAGCGCCCAGCCTTCGACAAAGGCCGTGTACTCGCCGTACCGGCGGAAGGCCGGCAGCGACTTCTGCTCCTTGGCCAGCGAAAGCTGTATGTGGTGGCCTGGAATGCCTTCGTGATAAGCAACTGCCTCAACCGAGTAGAGATTGCGCCCGGCGGCGTTGTAGAGGTTGACGGTGAGCCGGCCGGGGCGATTGGCCTCGGGCGAACCCTCCTCATAGTAGGCCGGCACCGCATTGGGAGCCAGATAATCCGGCACCGTGGTCACCTCCAGCGGCGATTGGGGCAGATGGCCGAAGAACTCCGGCAGCCGGGTCTGCATCGGCTTAACGTAGCCCTGGTAGGCGGCCAGCAGCGCCTCGCCCGAGGCCGGGTGCAGCTTGGGATTGCTCTTCAAGCTGGCGCGAAAGCTGGCCAGATCCTTGAAGCCGAGCTTCTGCGCAATGGCCAGCATCTGGGCTTCGTCGCGGGCCACCTCATCGATGCCGATCTGGTGAATCTGCTCGGGCGTCAGATCCGTGGTCGTGTTCCGCCTGACCAGAAAGCGGTAGTAGCGGTCGCCGTCGGGCAAAGCGCCGATGCCGGGCTTGTCGCGTCCGGCGGGAATGTAGCTGGCTTCGAGAAAACGCGCGAAGCGGATGTAGGCCGGCAGAACCTCTTTGCCGATCACATTGAGCATTTCGTCTTTGATCCGCTGCTGCTCGGCGGCTGAAAACGAGGCCGGAAATTTTTTGAGCGGCGCGGCCAGCGGCGAATCCTCGGGCTTTTGGGCCGCCAGATCCTTCACCTGCTTGAGCGCCTTTTCCAGCAGATACTTCGGCGGCACGCGATGGTCGTCGATGCCGATCGACATATTCTCTGTGATCTCCGCCACGGCCTTGGGCAGGGCGTGCAGCCGTGCAATCCAGTCGTCGTAATCCTTCACCGAGTCAAAGCTCAACTCGGCGGCCAGTTGCGGATAGCCGTTGTAGAAGCCGTCCAGATGGTTGACCGGCATCTCCCACTCTTTGAACTCGGCCGCTTCCTGGTCCTGCTCCAGGCTGCGCAGCAACAGCTCCTGGCTGGTTTTTTCCTCGGCGGTAAAGCCGGTAGAGTCGATCACCGCCAGCCGCAGCAACAACTTCTGTTCGTATGCCAGCTTGTCGTTGACCGCCTGCACCGAGTCATCGTCGATCTTGTCGTTATTGCGCTTGTCGCCGATCGTCGAGGCAAACTCCGGGTCGCGCTTGAGATTGTCTTCCCAGTATTCGTGGAAAAGCGCGTTCAGCGCCTGGCGCCGGTCTTCAAGCGCGGCCGGAGCGGCCGCATCTGGCGACAGCTTTTGCGCCCGTGGCGCGGGCGCAAGCAGGGTGACGGATACAACGAGAGCAAGCAGGGTGAAGTTTTTCAATGCGGCGGATCCCCTTCGTAGACGGAATTGCTATTCAGCAGTGTAGAACGGAAAGACGAAAAACGAGGCGCGAGGCGCGAGGGACTAGGCAGGCCGCAATCACCGAGAAGAGACGGCTCCCGACATGGTATTCTTTCCGGTTCCCATATTGACGGCCGCAAGAGGCCGAATTGACTTGGATTGGCCGCCGCGCGTGCAGGCGGCTGAAGAGGGTGGTCTATGAAACGTGGATTGATTCTGGCGGGTTTATTGCTGGGCCTTGGCTGCGGCGTACAGGCTCAGGTGGTGGATACGACCGTGTGCGACGTGGTAAAAAAGCCTGCGTCGTTCAACGGCAAAATGGTGCGCATCAAAGGCACGGTAGTGGCGGGCTTCGACCAGTTCATCATCAAGGATGTGGCGGACCCGAATTGCGGCTTCCAGGAAAACGCCATCTGGCTCTCTTATCCGCAGGGAACCAAGAGCAAAGCGGGACCGGTCGTGATGGTGACGGTGCAGCCGGCGCAGAACTTCACCGGCAAGTATGAGGCCCCGGCGCGGACGCCGGTCGCCTTCGAAAAAGACAAGAACTTCAAGCAGTTCGATTCGCTGCTGGCGCAGACGCACCAGAAAGGCGCCGATATGTGCCTGGGCTGCACGCGGTACGAAGTGACGGCGACGCTGGTTGGCCGGCTAGACAGCGTCTCCGACCCGGTTTTGAAGCGCGACGCGGCAGGCAAGATCGTCAGCTTTGGCGGATTCGGCAACATGAACGCCTACCCGGCGCGGCTGGTGCTGCAGTCGGTAACCGACGTTACACCCAAGGAAATCGACTTCTCGAAGACCGACGCGGCGGCCAAGGGCGATGCGATGCCCGGTTTCACCGGCGATCCTCATGTCGCGCTCGATCCAATGCAAAAAGCCGTCGAGAAATTATCCCCCTCTCCGGCCAAAGATGAAACCGTGCGCGCCCTGGGGGCTTTTGGCAAACCCGGCGAGAATAACGGCGTCATCATTACCACCAGCGGAGCCGCCAACGAAGCCTCGGCCAAGGATGAATCGCTGAGCGCCAAAGATTCGCCCGACGGAGTGCAGTTCAACTGCTACTTCAATGTCGATCGGCTGACCGGCCTGGCGTTGTCCAGAGCCATCGTGCACGTCGGCGAGCATGTGGCCGATCTGCGCAAGCCGAAGCCGGGAAACGAAGACGTGCCGGCGATCTTTTTGGAGAACAACGCCTGGGCGATTACAACCATCGCGGGCGTCATGAGCGGCCAAAAATTTCTGACGCTGCCCGGCGCCTACCAGATATGGAACACCAGTTGGCCGGCCGCCGAGCGCAACGAAAAAATGATCTCCACGCTCAAGGATTTCTTGAACAACGAGGCCATGCTGAGCCAGTAGCGCGCATCCAAAACACGCTCCACACTGAACCGGAGAGCTCTTCACACAACGCTCTCCGGTTTTGTATGGGCAGGGGCCACCCCGCCAGCCGCGGAATGAGTTATTTTCAAATACAGGACAAAAATCGAGAGGGGAAACATTCATGACAGAGATCGCCGTTGAAACGCCAGAAGTTCCCGCACAACTGCCCAAGGTGCGCGTAGCGGTATTGGGCGCCGGCAAAATGGGCGGAATTTTGCTACAAGCATTTTTGAAGGAGAATCTCTTCGCCCTCGACAACATTCACGCCACCGTGGCCCACACCGAGCGGGCGCTGGCGCTCAGCACGCAGTGGGGCGTGGACGTTAGCACCAACAATCTGGCGGCGGCCAAGCAGGCCGACCTGATCCTGATCGGCGTCAAACCCTTCCAGGTACCGGCGCTGATTGCCGAGATCAAGCCGGCGCTGACGGCCGACAAGCTGCTGGTTTCCTTCGCGGCGGCGGTCAAGACAAGCGACATTGAAGACGCGGCGGGAATCAAAGTTGCCGTAGTGCGCGCCATGCCCAATACCCCCTCGGCGCTGGGTGCCGGCGCGGCGGCGCTTTGCCGCGGTCGCTTCGTTTCCGACGCGCAGATGGAGCTGGCCAAACGGCTCTTCGAAACCGTGGGCTGCGCCGTGACCGTCGATGAAAAACACATGGACGCGGTCACCGGGCTTTCCGGCTCCGGCCCGGCCTATATCTACATCGTCATCGAGGCGCTGATCGAGGGAGGCGTGAAGGTGGGGCTGCCGCGCGATGTGGCTTCGCGACTGGCGGCGCAGACCGTTTTCGGCTCGGCGAAGATGGTGATGGAGACCGGCTACCACCCGGCCCTGCTCAAAGACTCCGTAACCACTCCCGGCGGCTGCACGGCCGATGGCGTTCTGGAACTCGAAGAGGGCAAAGTACGCGTCGCGCTGGTTAAGGCCGTAATGCGCGCTACCGAGCGGGCCCGGCAACTGGCGGCGGGATAAGAACTGGGGCTAGAAGCTAGAGGCTAGGAAGGCTGCGGCCGGGAGAGCGAATGAACATCCAAGAAGGCGCGAGACGATTGAAGCTGGCGGGACTGTGGCTGATTGCCGTCCCACTCTGCCTCGGACTGCTCGGCTGGGTGGTGGCGCTATTCGTCAGCCTGCTGCACCATCAATTCAACTTTTTTCCGCTCGACGTCATCATGATTCTCTTCTGTTCATTGATTCCCGGCGGAACGATCTGGCTGACCGGATGGATTATGGAGGGATTTGCCAAGGAGAGCCGTTAAACCGCTCTCCTGACCCCTTTGCCCATGCAGCGTCCTGACTGGCTTCCCAAATACCTACCCGAACTCGACGGCGTGCGCGGGCTGGCGATTCTGACCGTGGTGCTCTATCACTGCCATCCACGCCTGGTGGGCACATGGATGTACGGCGCCAGCCTCTGGGGCTGGGCGGGCGTCATTCCCTTCTTCATTCTCAGCGGATTTCTGATTACTTCAATCCTGCTGAGGACGATCGATCGGCCGCACTATCTGCACAACTTTCACGCGCGGCGGGCGCTGCGCATCTGGCCGCTCTATCTGCTGCTGCTGGCCACCGTCTACCTGAACGCGCCGTGGTTTGTCGGCGGCAGCATCTGGGAGGCGACCAAGGCCGCGCCGTGGCTAGCTTACTTGTTCTGCGTACAGAACCTTTTCCATCTGACGTTGCCGCCGGCGCTCGGCCCCACCTGGGCGCTGGCCATCGAGGAGCAGTATTACTTCGTCTGGGCTCCGGCGGTGCGCTGGCTCAAGCGGCCGTGGATGCTGGCGCTGGCTCTGAGCGCGGCGCTGGTGGCCTCGCCCGTGGTGCGGCTGGCGCACCCTAGCTGGGTCACGCCCACGCACACGCTCATCCATCTGGACGGCATTGCCTGGGGCAGCCTGATCGCCGTCGGCATCTATTCGCTCAAGCTCTCGCGGCGACTCTGGCTGGCCATCGGGTTGACGGCCTTCGTCGGCGGCATCACGGCGGCGGCGACCGTGGCCGGCGGGACCGCGTTTCTTGATTCGGCGCTGGCCACCGGCTCTGCCGGAGCGGTGCTGGCGCTGATCGTTTCCACCGGCGCGCGCAACCCGGTGAATGCCCTGCTGCGCAGCGCTCCGCTGGCCTTCTACGGAAAAATCAGCTACGGCCTCTACATGACGCACATCGCCATTTTCATCTACTTCGGCTGGTTCGACCGCAAGATGGATGCGTATGGAATGGTGGGCGATCTGGCCGTAGTCGGCTTCCGTCTGGCGGTAACCACGGCCGCGGCCGCGGCGCTCTGGTACGGCTTCGAGTCGAAGATCCTGAAGCTGAAAAAATACTTCTAAAACCGGGCGGGGATAGAGCATTTTCACCAATAGCGTATAGAACTTGAGGATCGCCGAGTTGACGCGAAGATCAGTGAGCGGCAACCTTCGGCACGATTCGCACTCTACAGAATTGGTAAAAATCTCTAAACGGAACGAAGCCAAAGAAACAAGAGAAGAGCTCCCCGATGGGACCTCTTTTTCTTACGCGGAATCGAGCGCAAGGCGGGCTGCATTCGCGCGCCACGACCTTGTTCCAATCAGGTTCGCAGGCCGACTTTGGGAAACGTAAAACGCTCTCCGGCCGCATGTGACTTTAATCACCTATATGGATTTGACACGGCTGCTAGGCTAAATTTGGCACATAAATTCCCCAATGTGAGGTGTACGATGGCAGGAAAAACAACCGGCAAACCTTCGGGCCCAGATCCTCTCGGCCAGGAAATTCCCGGCAAGGTTAAAACAACCGGTAAAATCGCGGACCAGGACGCCCCCAGCCCTGAAATACTCGCCAAAATTAAGACAACCGGCAAACCCTCGGGGCAGGGGCCTCTGAGCCCGGAGATGCTCGCCAAAATGGATGCATATTGGCGGGCGGCGAATTACCTTTCTGTAGGTCAGATCTACCTCAAAGACAATCCCCTGCTGGAGCGGCCGCTGACGCTTGACGACGTGAAGCCTCGCCTGCTCGGCCACTGGGGCACGACCCCGGGATTGAACTTCCTCTATTTGCACTGGAACCGGATCATCCGCGAGCGCGGGCTGAACATGATGTACGTCATCGGCCCCGGCCACGGCGGCCCCGGACTGGTAGCCAACACCTATCTGGAAGGCTCTTATTCGGAGATCTATCCGCACATCGAACAGAACACGGACGGCATCAAGCGATTGTTCCGGCAATTCAGTTGGCCCTACGGCATTCCCAGCCACGTAGCGCCAGAGACGCCCGGCTCGATCCACGAGGGCGGCGAACTGGGCTACTCGCTGGTGCACGCCTACGGCGCGGCCTTCGACAACCCCGATCTGATCGTGGGTTGCGTGGTGGGCGACGGCGAGGCCGAAACCGGACCGCTGGCCGCAAGTTGGCACTCGAATAAATTCCTCAACCCCAAGACCGACGGCGCGGTGCTGCCGGTGCTGCATTTGAATGGCTACAAGATCGCGAATCCGACGCTGCTCTCGCGCATTCCGCAAGAGGAGTTGGAAAGCCTGATGCGCGGCTACGGCTACGAGCCGTACACGATCGAAGGCGACGATCCGGCCACGATGCACCAGCAGGCGGCGGCCATCTTCGACACCATCTTCGATCGCATCGCCGCAATCCAGAAGGCAGCGCGCGAAGAGGGCGAAACCAAGCGGCCGGCCTGGCCAATGCTGATCATGCGCACGCCCAAGGGCTGGACTGGACCGAAGACGGTCGACGGCAAGCCGATGGAAAACACCTGGCGGGCGCATCAGGTACCGCTCAGCGAGCTGCGCGAAAAACCCGAGCACCTGAAGATGCTCGAAGAGTGGATGCGCAGCTACAAGCCCGAGGAGCTCTTCGACGACAAGGGCCGGTTGCGCGCCGATCTGGCCGAGCTCGCGCCCAAGGGCCGGCTGCGCATGGGCATGAACGCCCACGCCAACGGCGGATTGCTCTTGAAGCCGCTCAAGCAGCCCAACTTCCGCGAGTTCGCCGTCAAAGTCGCCGGACACGGCCAGACCGACGCCGAATCGACGCGCATTCTCGGTCATCTGCTGCACGCCGTGATGGAAGCCAACATGGAGCAGAAGAACTTCCGCGTCTTCGGCCCCGATGAAACCGCCTCCAACCGCATCGGCGACGTGATCACCGGCACCGGCAAGGCCTGGATGGCCCAAACGCTGCCGGTCGACGAGCAGCTTTCGCAAACCGGCCGCGTGATGGAAGTGCTCAGCGAGCATCTCTGTCAAGGCTGGCTCGAAGGCTATCTGCTCACCGGCCGCCACGGCTTCTTCTCCTGTTACGAGGCCTTCATCCACATCGTGGACTCGATGGTCAACCAGCACGCCAAGTGGCTCAAGACGACGCGCGAAATTCCCTGGCGCAAACCGATCGCCTCGCTCAACTATCTGCTCAGCTCGCTGGTCTGGCGGCAGGATCACAACGGCTTCTCGCACCAGGACCCGGGCTTCATCGACCATCTGCTGAACAAGAAGGGCGACGTGGTGCGCATCTATTTGCCGCCCGACGCCAATACCCTGCTCTCGGTGGCCGACCACTGCCTGCGCAGCCGCAACTACATCAACCTGATCGTGGCCGGCAAGCAGCTAGCGCCGCAGTGGCTCTCAATCGAAGAGGCCATCGCGCATTGCACCACCGGGCTGGGCATCTGGCCGTGGGCCTCAAACGACAACGGCGATCCCGAAGTTGTAATGGCCTGTTGCGGAGACGTGCCCACCATGGAAGCGCTGGCCGCCGTTTGCCTGCTGCGCGAGCGCGTTCCCGATCTGCGCATCCGCGTGGTCAACGTCGTCGATCTGATGGCCTTGCAGCCGCAATCCGAGCATCCGCATGGTTTGCCCGACGAGGATTACGACCGCATCTTCCCGCCCAATGTACCGACGATCTTCGCCTTCCACGGCTACCCGTGGCTGATTCACCGGCTCACCTACCGGCGCAACAACCACGAGCAGTTGCACGTGCGCGGATACAAGGAAGAGGGCACGACCACCACGCCCTTCGACATGTGCGTGCTGAACAACATCGACCGCTATCAGCTCACGCTCGACGCGATCCGTCGCGTGCCGCGGCTGGCCGACCAGGCCGACGCCGCGCGGCAGTGGTACTCCGAGGCGATCCAGAAGCATAAGCTGTATGTAGCCGAAAACGGCGACGATCTGCCAGAGGTAAAAAACTGGCGGTGGCCGGAAAAAGGCTAGCTTTCAGCTTTCAGCCCATTCGCGTGGGTGCCCCATTCTAGCCGCGTTTTTTGCGGCTAGGGTAGGGTAGAAAACAACGGCCCACTTTACGTCAATTGTGAATTGGTTCCAGTTCGATTCAACCATTCGTCCGCCGCGGCGGACTTCAACACGGAAAGGTAACTGTTTCATGTCGTCATTGCCGGTTTTGGTTTTGAATAGCGGTTCTTCTTCCATCAAATTTTCCGTTTACGAGGCTGGCGACGGTCAGCGCAACGCACTGTTCACCGGCGCCGTCGATGGTATCGGCACCGAACTGGGCAAGTTCTGGATCAAGGATGCGAGCGGCAAAAAACTCGTTGACCAGACGCCGGCTCTGCCCAACCGTTCGGTGGCCTTCAAGCTGGTGGCCGATGCGTTGCATTCGAAGGATTTTCCCGAGCCGCAGGCCATCGGCCATCGCATGGTTTCCGGCGGCCCCACGGTGCTTGAAAACCAGCGCATTACCCCTGCTCTGATCGACGAGATGGAAAAGTACACAGCCTTTGCGCCGCTGCACACCCCCATCGCCGTCTACATCATGCGCGAGGCCCTCGAGCTCTTTCCCGGCATTCCGAACTTCGTCATTCTCGACACCTACTTCCACCGCACCATGCCCGAAGTCGCCAAGCACATGCCCATTCCCGACGAGTACACGGCGATGGGCGTACGCCGCTACGGCGCGCACGGCGTCTCCTATGAGTCGATCGTCTATCAGTTACAGCCCAACGTGCCGAAGCGGCTCATCGTCGCCCACCTGGGCAACGGCGCTTCGATCTCGGCCATCCGCGACGGCCAGTGCCTGGACACCTCGATGGGCCTGACGCCCACCGGCGGCATCATCAGCGGCACGCGCACCGGCGACATCGATCCCGGCGTGCTGCTGTTCATCTTGCGCGAAATCGACAAGACGGCCAAAGACGCCGAAGACGCCGCCGACAAGCTCGAGATCGTGGCCAGCAAAAAGGCCGGATTGCTCGGCGTCAGCGGCCTGTCGAACGACATGCGCGATCTGCGCGAAGCCATCAAAACCGGCAACGCCAAGGCGCGTCTATCGGTCGATAAATTTGTCTGGACGATTCAGAAGTGGATCGGCAGTTTCTTTGTCGAGTTGGGCGGACTGGACACGCTGGTCTTCACCGGCGGCATCGGCGAAAACGACAAGGTAACGCGTGCCGAAGTCTGCGCCGGGTTAAGCGCGCTGGGCGTGGTGATCGACGAAAAGCGCAACGAAACGCGCGGAGAAACCACGATCTCGGCCGCCAGCTCCAAGGTCGAAGTGCGCGTCATTCCTCCGCTCGAAGACCTGATTATCGTCAACCACGTGCTGCGGTTGATGAAGCAGTAGCTTGCGGGCGAATCTTCACTTACAACAAAGCCGCGGCCTCTTTTCAGATGCTGCGGCTTTTGTTTTGCGCGGGAAATTACGCGGCGTGATGCGGTAGCGCCAGAATTTTCAACTGTTTTCCAAGACGTTTGAACTCGGGATCGGCAGTAACGAGAGTTGCTTTTGTGCGCATGGCCAGCTCCGCGGCAAAACAATCGGCAAGGCCGAGTTTGTAGTGCAGCTTTAGCATGGCCGCATCCAAAGCCACGGCATCATCAATGACCGCGACAGTCATGGCGTTATTTATCTCTCGAATGCATTGCCGGGCGTGCTCGGCACCAAAATAGCGCGCGAGCACATAGAAGGCTTCACATAAATTGGCGGCGGAAGTGGCCAAATGCGCACGTCCCTCTTTGGCTTGTTGGATGATGCTGCGCACATCTAGAGAACCTGGCGCACGCCGGAAAAAGCGAATGAGCGCATTGGCATCCAGGACGTACTCTTTCACCGCAACTCCTCGATTTCAGCCTCTTCACGCTCGCGCTCTTTGCGCTTTTCCTCTATCCACCAGCCCTCGACATCCTCTTTCACATGGCTTAAGCAACCTTCCAGCGCAAGAAGCGCGTCGAAGGGGTTCGGCTTAATCCTGATCTCTCCATTCGCTTCTTCTACAGTGACCTTGCTCCCGCTTTTTAGCCGAAGCTTCCTGCGAATGCCGGCGGGAATAACCAACTGGCCTTTGGAACTGAGTGTGGCGACCGTCGCCATTCCGTCTTACCTCCAGGTAAGACATACTGTACACCTCATTCAACCGTTCTTCAAGCCGCCCCATTTCCTCGGATGCCGGTTCACCAACAGCAAAGGCCCCTCGCGGGGCCTTTGTTGTTGATGCGGTTGTTGTCGTTCGCGCTCTTAGTCTTCCAGCGCCGGGTGGTAGTAGCTCTCCCAACCCAGGTAGCGTGCGGCCTCGTTGATGGCCTTGGAAACCTCGCTGAAGCTGACAGCCACATGATGCTCGAAGCCCTCGCGGCAGATGTATTTGAGCAGCTTCTGCAGTTCGGGAATCTCCAGCACGCCGGCGCCGCCGAAGGTCTCGAGCGGATCGTCTGTGAAACGGGCCGGGCCGGTATAACCGCGAATGACGCCGAAGTTGTCGTCGGTCGAGAAGCGCGCATAGGTTATCGCGCCGGCCTTGACGCGGCCCACGCAGGTGCCGAAGGTGTTCAGCTTGCCCACCGTGCCGGCGATGATCTCCTGGTAACCCATCTTCAGCGTGGAAGGCTCGAAGAAATGCTTAGGCAGGTTGGAGCAGTGGAAGCAGATGCACTTGTTCGGATCGTTGCCGTAGTTATTGTTCCAGTCCAGCAGCGCCGAAGGCGTGCCAGAGGCCAGCGACATCATGTACATGCTCAGTACGCCGGGTACATCAACCTCGCAGGCCGAGGGAATCAGTTCGTTCGACATCATGCTCATCACGGTGCAAGGCACAACGCCGAAGTTTTCTTCGAGCGAATTCCAGCATTGCACGGCCGAAACCGCGCAGTTGGTCTGCTTCATCCATGTGTCGATAACCGCGCCCAGCTTGGCCTGCTTCAGCAGGGCCTCATCGGAGATGCCCGTGGTCGAAACATAGCCCTTGATCTTGGCCAGCTTGGCCTGGACTTCGGGATCGTTATCCTTCAGACGGCTGATGCGTCCCAGAATCTCGCTCAGGTCGATAGGCTCGACCGAAATTCCCGCCGTTTCCAGAATCCGTTCGGAGTAGCGGACGGTATTGAAGGCCGCCGGACGCGCGCCGATCGAACCGATCTTGACGTTCTTCAATCCCTTGACGATGCGGCAAACCTGCGAGAACCACTCGAGGTCGGCCTTGAACTCAGCCGAGTCGAGCGCTTCGGTATGCAGCGTGGTCAGCGAGTAGTCGATGCCGTACTGCATCATGTTGTTGCAACAGCTCATTTTGCCGCAGAAGCTATCGCGCCGGTCGGCAATGGTCATCTTGCCGGAAAAATCGGGCGTGGCCTGCACGAGCACGGGAACCTTGAGGCCGGAGAGGCGGATGGCGTCAACAATGCCACGCTCTTCGCCGAAGTTAGGCAGCGTAACGATGATGCCATCGATTTCTTCGGCATGCTTCTTGAACAACTCTGCGCAACGTTGTGACTCGGCGTAGGTTTCCACGGCACCGTATTTTGACTCCTCGGGACCGAGAACGATCGGCTCCGCGCCGGCGTTTTTCAGTGTGGCGATAATCTCGTCCCGGCCGCTTTTGGCCAGATGATCGGGGAAGAAGCCGCGATTCCCCACGATGACTCCAAATGTCATTTTGCGTTGTGCTGCCATTGTTCAATGCTCCTTAGATCCGTTAGCGGATCGAGTTCAAGTGATTGGGGTCTCAAACCCCGTAGATCGATTACAGTTTTGCGGGCGTGGTGCAAAACCCCGCCCGTTGCCGTGCTTATTTGCCAGCGCGGCGAGGACGAAACTTGATGATGTAAGCCAGCCCCAGAATGAAGAGCGTCCCGCCCCACCAAATCGGAGCGTGCAGATACGACAGCTCCACGGGAGCGACGATGCCCGTCACCAGCTCGGAGAGGCCGTAGCCCAGAATCAGCACGCCGTAGATGAACAGCATTACGCCGATAAAAAACCAGATCTGAATGCCTGTACGCATAACTCTTCGCTCCTTACCAGAAGATGATGTTGAGGGCTATGAACAAAACCACGACAACGCTGGCCCACATCCATTCGGATTTGTAGAACGGCACGGCATCCGCAGCGGGCAATTTGGTGGCGCCGTATACCAGCCCATCCAGCTCGGCTACTGGCCGCGGCTTGGTGAGCAGACTGACGACGACGATCACGAGGGTGGCGAACAGGAAGGCCCAGCCGGCGCGGTAGACATTTTCAGCCATCGGCTTGGCATCGGGCGAAAGCGCGACAATCGCCAGCGCCGCCGGGTTGAACTTCACCCACAGAAACAGCCCTGCCGAGAAGATGATGCCGAGCAAAAGCCCCAGAAAGCCTGCCATCCGGGTAGCGCGTTTCCAGAACATACCGAAGAGAATCGCGGCCAACAGCGGCGCGACAAAGATCGAGAACAGCGCCTGCACGTAGTCCATGATGCCGTGGAACTGTTGCACCAGATAGGCGGCGCCGATCGAAACCAGCACGCCGACCACAATCGACATTCGCCCGACCATTACGTAGTGGCTATCCGGCTTGCTCTTGCGCATCAGCGGCTTGTAGATGTCGTAAGTCCACACCGTCGAGAAAGCACTGACGTTGCCCGCCATGCCGCTCATAAATCCAGCGATCAGCGCGGTGATGCCCAAGCCCAGCAAACCTGGGCCCATGTAGCGAACCATCATCAGCGGAAGAGCCTGATTGTAAGTGTGCAATTCGGAACCGGGCGCGCCGCTCAAAACCTTCTTCTGGTAATCGGCGGTAAGGTTGGTCTTGGTCATGGCGGCCGAGCAGCCAGCCTGATTCGAAGGCACGCCTGTCGAAGAAGCCGCGCAGGCGGTCACCACATCCTCGCCCACCAGTTGGCGGCGGCTGCCATCGGGATTCTGCAACAGCACCAGGCCCAGCAGGCCGGGCAGAATCACGATAAAAGGCACGGCCATTTTAAAGAAGGAGCCGATGATCGGCGCCATCTTGGCGGCGTGAAGATTACGCGCGGCCAGCACGCGCTGCACCACCAGAAAGTCCGTGGTCCAGTAGCCAAAGCTAATCACGAAACCCAGGCCAAAAATAATGCCGGTCCAGTGCACGCCCATCGGATTGGCGGAAAAGCTGCCGGTATCGCGCCACACATGCAGGTAGCTGTCGGAGCCGAGGGTCGAGATGATGCGCGCCTTCAAGCCCGCCGGGCCGCCGGCCTGCACCAAGCCGAGAATCGGCACCAACAACGCGCCGCCCCAGATCAGCACGAACTGCAAAACCTCGTTGAAGATCGCCGAGCGCAGTCCGCCCAGGCCGACGTAAAGCGCCACGGCCACCGAGCTGACGACAATCGAAAAGTTCAGGCTCCAGCCCAGCACGACCTTCATCACGACGGCCATGGCGAACATGTTGATGCCGCTCATCAGAATCATCTCGATGGCGAAGGCAACAGCAGCCACGCTGCGCGCCTCACCGCCGTAGCGCAGGTTAAGATACCCCGGCACCGAGTGAATCTTGGAGACGTAGTAAAACGGCATCATCATCAGGCCCAAAAAGAGCATGGCCGGGATGGCGCCAACCCAGTACCAGTTGACGGCCAAAATGCCGTATTGGTAGGCCGAACCGGCCCACCCCATCAATTCCAGCGAACCCATGTTGGCCGAAACAAAGCTCAGGCCGGCGATCCAGGCCGTCATCTCGCGGCCGGCCATAAAGAACTCCTCGCTGGTGTTCGAGCGGCCCTTTAGATAAAAGCCGATCCACAGCACCATGGCGAAGTATGTGACGATGACGAGAATATCGAGCAGGCGGAGATGCGCGAGCGGTTCCGTACTAAGGGCGAGCAATGCCGGCAATGAAGCCAAAGAGCCGGTGGCGATCGAAGCTGCGAGCGAAGCGAACATGAACATCACCTACCAGGGCGAAGGATGCGTCTATCGACGTTCGCCCTTAAGTAAATTGGTTTACTCTCACGATTGTCAAGCGTGTAGCCAGCCTAGAGGGTCGATTGCGCGGCGCAATCGATAAGCTGGCGAAATTCGTGTGAGACAAATCGCGTAAGCGTTTACCCGACAAAGTGTAGCATAGACCGCCCGCCGCGCAAGAGAAAATTCGTATCGCCCCGCAACTTCCCTCATAATTAGCGCAGCAAAGTAAGGAAACGATTTCTGTAAAGTAAAAAAACGCTCGCGGGGGAGGGGGAGAAAGCGGACCCGACTGCGGCCCGCCTCCTCCAAGGGGTTTTACTAGCGAGCCGAAGCCACGGTGCTCTTAGCCGTGGCCTTGGCTGCTGGTTTAGTGGCTTGGGAAGCCGGCTTGTCATCGGAAATCGTGCCCGCTACATCGACGCGCTCGGTCAGCTCCACGAAGGGCCGGCCGTAAAAACTGTCGAGCAGAATGGCACGAAACTCACTGATCAGCGGATAGCGCGGGTTGGCGCCAGTGCACTGATCGTCAAAAGCATCGACGGAGACCGCGTCGAGCTTGGCCAAAAACTCCGTCTCATCCACCTTGGCCTCGCGGATGCTGGCGGGAATCTCCAGCTCTTTTTTGAGCGAATCGACCCACTGGATGAGATTTTCGACCTGCTCGTCCTTGGTCTTTCCGCCCAATTCGAGAAAGCGCGCGATCTCGGCGTAACGGCAGCGGGCCTTGGGCCGGTCGTACTGCGAAAAGGTCGCCTGCTTGGTCGGATTGTCGTTGGCGTTATAGCGGATCACATTCGAGATCAGCAAGGCGTTCGCCAGCCCGTGCGGAATGTGGAAGGCCGCGCCGATCTTGTGCGCCATCGAATGGCAAGCGCCCAAGAAGGCATTGGCAAAGGCCACGCCGGCCAGCGTGGCGGCGTAGTGCACCTTCTCGCGCGCCACCGGATCTTTGGCGCCGTTCTTGTAGGCCGAGGGCAGGTACTGCTTCAGCAGCTTGAGGGCGTGCAGCGCCTGGCCGTCGGAAAATTCGTTCGACATCACCGAGACGTAGGCCTCCAGCGCGTGCACCACCGCATCGATGCCGCCAAAAGCAGTCAGCGATTTGGGCATACTCATCACCAGATTAGGGTCGATAATCGCCATATTCGGCGTCAGCGCATAGTCGGCGATGGGATACTTTTTGCCTGTCGCGTCGTCAGTCACCACGGCGAAGGGCGTCACTTCCGATCCGGTGCCGGAAGTGGTCGGAATGGCGATCATCTGCGCCTTGATTCCCATCTTCGGGAAGGTGTAGATGCGTTTGCGAATATCCATGAAGCGCAGCGCCAGATCCTCGAAATCGACCTCCGGATGCTCGTACATCACCCATGTAATTTTGGCCGCATCCATCGGCGATCCGCCGCCCAGCGCGATAATCACGTCGGGCTGAAAGGCGTTGGCCACATCGACGCATTTGCGCACCGTCGTCAAGTTCGGATCGGCCTGCACCTGATAGAAGCTCTCCACCTCCAGCCCCAATTTCTTGAGCACCTCGATCAGATCGTCGGCATAGCCGTTGCGGAACAAGAAGTTATCGGTGACGATCAGGGCGCGCTTCTTGCCCTTCAGCTCTTTAAGCGCCTCGGGCAGGCATCCGCGGCGGAAATAGATCGAGCGCGGCAGCTTGTGCCAAAGCATATTTTCTTCACGTTTGGCCACGGTCTTTTTATTCAGCAAGTGTTTGGGCCCCACATTCTCCGAGATGGAATTGCCACCCCAGCTTCCGCAGCCGAGCGTGAGGCTGGGCGCGAGATTGAAGTTATACAGATCGCCGATACCGCCCTGCGAAGAGGGCGTGTTGATCAGCACGCGCGAGGTCTTCATCTGCTCGCCGAAGTAGTTCACGCGCTCTTTCTGCTGATCCTGATCGGTATAAAGCACTGACGTGTGCCCGATGCCGCCGATGGCCACCAGCTTGCCGGCCAGCGCCACGGCGTCTTTGAAATCCTTGGCGCGATAGAGAGCCAGAATCGTCGATAGCTTCTCGTGCGCGAACGGTTCGGCCGGCGTGGCGTCGGTCACCGCGCCAATCAGCACCTTGGTCGTGGGCGGCACCGTAACGCCGGCCAGCGCGGCGATTTTGGTCGCGGCCTGGCCTACGATCTTGGCATTCACCGAGCCATTTTTTGCCAGGATAATGCCGCGCACCGCCTCCAGTTCCTTGCCCTCGAGAATGTAGCCGCCATGTCGCGCGAAGCGGTCGCGCACGGAATCGTAAACGGAATCGACGACGACGATGGCCTGTTCGGAGGCGCAGATCACGCCGTTATCGAAGGTCTTCGACATCAAAATAGAAGCCACGGCGCGCCGCTGGTCGGCCGTCTCGTCGATGACGACCGGCACGTTGCCCGCCCCCACGCCGATGGCCGGCGTTCCAGACGAATAGGCCGCATGAACCATGCCCGGCCCGCCCGTAGCCAGAATCAGTTTCACGTCCTTATGCTGCATCAACTGGTTGCTCAGCTCGATCGTCGGCTCGTCGATCCAGCCGATAATCCCCTCGGGCGCGCCGGCATCGACGGCGGCCTGCAGCACCAGACGGGCTGCATCGCAGGTGCATTTCTTGGCGCGTGGGTGCGGACTGATGATGATGCCGTTGCGCGTCTTGAGGCTGATAAGAGTTTTAAAAATGGCTGTGGAAGTCGGGTTGGTCGTCGGCACAATGCCGCAAATCAGCCCGATCGGCTCGGCGATCGTGATCGTTCCCGCCTCTTCGTTCTCGCTCAAAACGCCGCAGGTCTTCTCGTCCTTGTATTTGTTGTAGATGTACTCGGAGGCAAAGTGGTTTTTGATGACCTTGTCTTCAACCACGCCCATGCCGGTTTCCTTGACGGCCATCTGCGCCAGGGGAATGCGCGCATTGGCCGCGGCCAGCGCGGCGTTGCGAAAGATGTGATCCACCTGCTTTTGCGTAAAGGTGGCGAACTTTTGCTGTGCGGCCTTCACGCGCGCAATCAGCGCTTCCAACTCCTCGGCGGTGGTCACCCGCGGCGCTTGTTGCTCGTGATCCGCTGATAAAAGAGACTCGATAGTCGTCATTCCAGTGCTCTCCCCGCAGGGCCGGCAAGGCCATGCGGCCGTTGATGAATCATGCATCGAAGAGCCGTACGATCTGCCGGTACGCTCTTCATTTACCCCGGCATAAAGCAGTACATTATTATCGATATTTTTTTATCGATAACTATTTACTGAGTATAAAAAGGAATGTACTCGGATACCGTGATGGCAATCACATGCTGGTAAATGCGATTGGAATCAACCGTCAGCGAGGAACGGAGTGTCTCAAAATCAGACAGAAGATGAGAAAGGGGAGATAAGCGAAGACGCCGGGGAGCGCAGTTCAACTGTGCTTGCTCGAAAAACTCATTGGACATTGCAAGAAGTGTCAGGGCACGAGTTTACTCGTGCCAAAAAGAGCAAAAAATCGCGGGCTTCAGCCCCCGAGGGAAGATTTCTTTCTCGACGCCATTAGGAGATTTGCTCTATGCTCTCAGCCAACGAGCCGACCTACGAATCGGGCTCATTCACTCCAAATAAGCGCCCAACAACAACTGCTAAAGTAGCCAACAAACTCCGAAGCTACGTTTCGACGTGCACTGGGCAACTTGCCGCTATTTATCAAATCTTGTGTACGCAAACATGCAGAAGAGAATATTTGCAGCTAGAATAGAAGACATTTCACAATTACACGCTGGTAAATACATGCCATACCGCGTCAGCGAATGCACACCCGATTTACAGCAAGCAATCCAGACAGTCGAAGATCGCGCAGACGGCTGTTATCAGCTACTACGGCTACTAAAGCAGCCACATAATCTTGCGACGTGGGCACTCTTAACCGCTATGGCCCTCGAACTGGAGACGTTTCAAGAGCGTTTCGGGGCCAACAGCTTTCGCCATAGAGTTGCGCTGATAAATCTTGAGCGCTATATATGCGGCTTCCACTTCATCGCCGTTCATGGAAAGCCGGAATCTAAGCTCATACATAGTTACACATATCATGGAAGCCTAAAGGTCGATGCAGCCTTTGCACTCAACGTCAGTAGGTACTATACGAATTTCCTTAATATCTTCCCACTGTGGCACCGGGACCATGAGCGCGCCGAATTAATGCCTAATGGAGCGGTACGTTTTTATATTCCCCGCGATTCGACACGCCAACGTCAGGTCATCGCGTACCAGCAGTTACATCGCCCTGCAGAAACAATAAGGAAGTGTCCGAAAGAGCAAGAACGGTCTCCGGAATTGCAGCGGCTGTTCAATGATCTCTTTCAGCAAGCTCGTCCGGCTGGTCTTCATAAGAAGTTTCAATATGAACCCTCAATCGAGTTGATCGAAGCTCTGCGGCCGGAATATCAGGAACGTTTGGACAGTAATTTTCGGCATCCAGATTCCTTTCAGCTAAATGGATACTCTCTCGCAGAGTTCAAAGCTGTTTATGTTGGACTTTTGATCTTAAGCGCGATTCATGAATACATCTGCTACCCATGGGACAAACCAGGTCAACCAATCCCCGAGTCCTCTTTGGTCATGGTCAGGAAGCGACTCCAATGGATAAGCAAACTGAGCAGTATCTCAGGAGTGCCCAAGACTACTTGCGATATGATCGTAAAGGACTTAACTCTCCGTCCAGAAAATCATTCCTTCACTAGCCTTTGTATTACACCCTTCGTGCCATTAGATAGCCATGACGATACGCTCGCGGTCGCACCGCAGTTTCCTCTCGCCAGTGCCGTCGATGAGAACGCGCTACGCCAGTTCTCCTATACCTATCCGGAGCTATTTTCAGGACAGAACACGCAGAAGGAAGAGGGTATGAGAAACCTTCTGAGGTCTGCGAACCCAGGATATAGGATCGATTTCTCAATTCCTCTTCCCGATGGTTCTACCGACATTGATGTTCTCATTGGGGATGAGACTAACTCAACCGTTGTATTCGCTGAGTTGAAATGGTTGCGGAAGCCTTACAAGCCGCTTGAGCGGATCGAGCGAGAAAAAGATCTCGAAAAGGGGGGCAAACAACTCGAGTTAATACGCTCGTATGGCAAAAGATATCCTAGTTTCCTTCTAGAGCGTGGCAAACTCTCCCGCGACCTAACTGATTACAAGCAAGTTCACCATATTCTGCTGGTGCGAGACTATTGGCATTGGGTAGAGCCGAAAGACAGTATAGCTGTTCTTGATTTTGATGAATTCTTGGCGCAGTTTAAGGAAAGCACTTCATTGTTCGAACTAATGACTGCACTTCTCTCGTATGATTGGCTACCCGTCGAAGATCGGGATTTTTATGTTGATTACACTACTACCTCAGTAAACGGAGCGATGATCGAATCGGCACTGTTTCATGACGGAAAGCACCAGCAGTAACTCCTGGACAGTTGTGGTTGGTAACCCGCACCTCAATCAATCATTGAAAAAGGGTGCCCCAGATCTGGATTTTCAGACCTGGGATTCCGTGGAAATCTAGCGGGAAAAGTTAATATATCCCATGTCTCCTCAGAATCGAGACATGGAGCACCCAGGATTCTTTTGATTTGGATTGCCCAATTTGCGACGATTTGTTCTGTCTTTAGGAGGGATTTCCGCAACATATTTCAAGTACGTGCGTCTCGGTTCAGCCAGCGCCTCCGCGCGCGATAGCAAACAGGGAGAGCGCGTCTACGCCGCCTTCACCGCCGTCGTGGCATTCATCAACTTGCGCAACTTGCGCTGAATCGGCGTCTCGATAAAGTGGTAAACGAACATCGCCATGCAGACCAGCAACACATAGCTGATCCACGGATCGAAGCGCTTCAGCCCGGTGAACTCCAGCACATGCGAGTGGTGCAGAATTGCCCACAGATTGAAGTGCAGCAGATAAAGGCTATAACTGCACTTGCCGACGAAGGCCAGCGGCGCGCATCCGATCGCGCTGGCCAGGGGATTTTTGCCCGCCAGCCCGAGAATGATGCAGGCGAAGAGCGGCATCAGCAGCCCGTCGTGCGCAACGGCGTAAGGCACCAGCGGCCCCAGGCATAGCAGCCCGTAAAGGCCGGCAAAGCCGCCGATTCCCAACCACAGGCGGATCGGGTTCTCGCGGTCGATCATCGTATCCAGATCGGCCAGCAGCACGCCGAAGACAAAGCTGAAGATGTGCGCGTAGGGCGTATATTTGAGCGCCCACAGCCACGGTCCGTAGCTCCAGCGGTCGGGGTGCGCAATGCCGTCGGGATTGAAGAACATGTAGAGTGCGCCGGGAACCAGCCCCAGCAGCCAGGCCGCCGTCAGCTTCACGATCAGCGTGCTCATCCGCGCCGTGCGCTTCCACCGCGCGACCCACGGAAAGATCGTGTAATAGAACGCCTCGGCCGACATCGTCCAGACCGGCGTATTCAAAAAGGTTGCAATCGCCGGCACCCAGCCCTGCAGCAGCAGCGGCGTCAGCACCAGTCCCAGATAGAACATGAAGTGCGTGTGGCTGACGTAGTTGCGATGCAGTTGCGTCAGGCTCAGCAGCACGCTCAAAATATAGATGGGATAAACGCGTGTGAAGCGCGCCTTCCAAAAGCGCTTCGTATCCAGTTCGCCGCGGCGCGCCCGCGCGCTGTAGTTATAGGCCAGCACAAAGCCGGAAAGCAGAATGAAGTAGCTGACCGAAATGTAGCCGGCGTTGATCACCGGCGCCAGCACGATCTGGAAGCTGAAAGGTTTGGGCGAAAAGGGCTCGGGAATGGCGAAATTGAAGTTGAACCACTGCGGATTGGAAAAGTGGAAAAGAACGATATTGATGGCCGCAAAACAGCGCAGGCCGGTCAACGCATTCAGCGGTGCTGGTCGGCGGCTTGGTATCGGGGATGCGGCGGCTTCTGACATTCGGTTTGGCTTTCAGCTTCTAGCCTAGCCTCTAATCCCTTCTCTTCCGGCCATCGCCGATCTTCCCCCGTTGAAGCCCCATCCACTCTGGAACTTGAAAAAAAACGCGCTTTCCCCGAAGGAAAACGGCTTTGCCGCCATCGCGAGCAGAGCCGAACGCGAACGGCTAAAAGCTGCCAGTTACGCCGTGACTTTCGATCCGACCTTTTCGCCCATCACCACGCGGCGAATGTTGCCCGGCTGGTTCATGTTGAAAACGATCATGGGCAGGCTGTTGTCTTTGCACATGCTCACCGCGGTCAAATCCATCACCTTCAGCCCCTGCTGCAAAATCTGCATGTAGGTGATCTCGTCGTATTTGACGGCGTCTTTTACCTTCACCGGATCGGCGTTGTAGATGCCGTCAACCTTGGTGCCCTTCAGCAGCACGTCGGCCTTGATCTCCATGGCGCGCAAGCTGGCGGCCGTATCGGTAGAGAAGAACGGATTGCCGGTGCCGGCGGCGAAGACAACCACGCGGCCTTTTTCCAGGTGCCGCACGGCGCGCCGGCGAATGTAGGGCTCGGCGATCTGATTCATGAAGACGGCGGTCATCACACGGCACTCGACACCGCGTTTTTCCAGCGCGTCTTGCAGCGCGATGGCGTTAATCAACGTCGACAGCATACCCATGTTGTCGGCGCTGACGCGGTCCATTTCCTTGGCCTGCTCGGCCACGCCGCGGAAGAAATTGCCGCCGCCAACAACAATACCAAGCTGAACGCCGAGCGAGTTAACCTCGGCCAGTTCGCTGGTAATCTCGGCGATTTTGGTGGCATCAAGGCCAAAGCCCCGCTCGCCAGCCAACGCTTCGCCCGATAGCTTTAGTACGACTCTTTTGTACATTCCGTACTGAGTATCGCATATTCGCGGCACGCAAATCCCTCGCCGTCTTTCCATGCGAACCGCTCCGCCGGCCAGCGCTTCGGCGCATAAATGTTTTACCTGTTTTTCGCGTTCAAGGGAGCAATGCCGATTGAAATTGCCGCCCATGCGCCGCAAGCGAAAATGCGGAATTTTTCCGCTTACGGCTCGTCATGCGCACCGCCAACTTGAGACGAAATCGTCGATTTGTTTCTTCTCGCTTCCCGAATCGAATTCCCTTTCCCCACGTATCTCTTCTGAAACTCCCCACACGCTTTTTCAGCATCCATTTGCCGCGCTTTCATCGTAATCTCCGTAGACTAAATTCGGTTCACACTCCCAGGTTGGCAGTCCATCGAATTTCAGCAGCGTCCACGGCGGGCAATACGCAGCGGGCAAATCCGCACACGGCGGGCAAATCCGCACGCAGCGGGCAAATCCGCGGCAGAAAAATCTGCGGCAGAAAAATCCGCCGGCATTCGGGGCCAGGCAGGCAACAGATCAGGCCACGACCAAAAGACGCGGTAACAAAGCTTTGGGGCCCGAGAAACTTCGCGAGCGTTCCGGTTCTTTCACTCGATGGGCCCAGACCGGCGCTGAGGGGCTTCCCCGCCGCATCGCATCGCTGAAATCACCGGCAGGCCGGCCTATTGGAAAAGCCGAGCGAGGCGGAACCCAGCCTCACCGAAAGCGAGCAAGTCATGGTCGTCAAGACGCGATGCAAGGGTCACGAATTTATGGGCGTGGAAATCGGCGTCGGCAATGTACGCCGCTACTTTCCCAAACAGATTGAAGCCATCGAGCTCGAGCTGGACCACCTGCACATTCAGTGCGGCCTGAAACCCGGCTTTTGGAATGGAGATACGGAGATCAACGATCCGCGACTGAGCGCCTGGTTGCAATCGAAAAATTTTCACGGGCGCCCCGGCGATGCGCCGGTTCCGCTGGCTCTGATTCCCGACGGCAACAACCGCTTCCGGCTACGGCCCATCGCCCCCTGCCAGCAAACGCCGCGCGTCAAGCCTTCGCTCAATCCCGTCACTGTCGTTTAAGCAACGCCGCCGGCCGCCCTCTTCCTTCGCCGCTCCGGTTGTCGCCATCGGGCGCTTCTCTCATGCGGTTTCCGATTTCTATAATCCCTACACGCCCTACCGCTATTCCCTCATGTCGCGCATATCGCGCATGTCGCACATTGATACACTCGGGGATGATGATGAAAATCAATCAACTTGAAAAAATGATCGTGAAATACTTTACCGCCGGACCTGCCGCGGCAGGCGACCCGCTGGCCATGACGGCCTTCATGGAACTGCGCGCGGCGCTTGAACGGGGCGAAGCGCGCGCCGCCGAACCCGATCCGGCCTCACCCACCGGCTGGCGCGTCAACGCCTGGGTCAAGCAGGGCATTTTGCTCGGTTTCCGCCTCGGCGATTTGGAAGAGAGTACCGCGGGCGGCTTCTCGTTTGTCGACAAGCACACCTATCCGACGCAGCGCTTCACCGCTGGCGGTGGCGTGCGCGTGGTTCCCGGCGGCTCGTCGGTCCGCGCCGGCGCGTATCTGGCGCGTGGCGTCGTCTGCATGCCGCCCATGTACGTCAACGTTGGCGCTTATGTGGACGAAGGCACAATGGTCGATTCGCACGCGCTGGTCGGCTCCTGCGCGCAGATCGGCAAACAGGTGCACCTGAGCGCGGCGGCGCAAATCGGCGGCGTGCTTGAGCCGGTAGGCGCAAGCCCCGTCATTATTGAAGACGACGTGCTGGTCGGCGGCAACGTCGGCGTCTACGAGGGGACCGTGGTGCGCAAGGGCGCGGTACTGGCCGCCGGCACGATTCTCACGCGCGGCACGCCCGTCTTCGATCTGGTCAACGGCCAGATTCTGCGCGCCTCCGACAAGCTGCCGCTGGTCATTCCAGAAAACGCCGTCGTCGTGCCCGCCGCCCGCGCCGTCAGCAAAGGCAAAGGGACGGAGTGGGGTCTGAGCCTCTACACCGCCGCCATCGTCAAGTATCGCGACGAAAAGACCGACCTGAGCGTCGCGCTCGAAGATCTGCTGCGCTAAAAACTTGGGGATCGACTTAAAACCGGAATCGGCGGATAATCTGGAATAGAGGTTAGCCGCCATGACCATCCAGGTCGAACTCAGCCCGGAGGCCCAAGCCCGCTTGACGGCGGAAGCTGTCGTACGCGGCATCGCGCTTGAAACATACGCGGGACGACTGATCGAGCAGCTTGTGGGCTCACGCGTGCCCGGAACCGGCGTTCTCACTCCTGCAGACGTAAAAGCGGCAACGCTGGCACTTACCGAACGCTCAGCTCATCTCCCGGTACTGCCCCCGGCGGCCACGGAACGCGCCAGCATGTACGAAGACCGCGCATAAATGGCCGGTGAGCTCGTCCTGGTCGATAGCAACATTCTCATCCGCTGGCTCCAACCTCGCGATCCAGCCTTTACGGCAATCGAAAGCGCCATTGCGTATTTAGCACAATCCAGCGCCGTGCTCTGCTATACCTCGCAAAACCTCGGCGAATTTTGGAATGTACTAACGCGTCCAGCATCGCGCAATGGATATGGCCTCTCCCCGGACGAAGCCGATCGGCAAGCCCGGCTTGTAGAAGCGAACTTCCGTCTGCTTGCCGACAACCTTTCAGTTCACGAGGAATGGCGAAGGCTCTTGGTGGCACATGGTGTCTCGGGCGTTCAAGTCCACGACGCCCGACTGGTAGCCGCGATGCGCGTTTATGGCGTGCGGCGTATCTTGACCCTTAACAAAAACGACTTCGTGCGCTTCGAAAATATTGAAGCCGTACTGCCCGCCGAGCTGGCGCGCGCCTCCTAATCGGCACTCCATTCAACCCCGCCTGTTCATGCTGCCTCGGTCAACAAAGCCAAGCATCTTACGTCTATAGTGTTGGAAGTGTCGAACGGAAGGACTCCGATGAAAACTCGTGCTTCGCTTTGCCTTGTTCTCTTTGTGATCTTTGCCGCCGCGGCTGGCAACTCCGGCAAGGCGCAGAACCCCGCGGGCGGCACGGCCAAGCAACCCTCCAGCGAACCAGCCAAACCTGCGGCCAAAGCGCCGGCGCTGGAGCTCACGCTGCCGGTCGCCGTCGTCGATAAGCACGGCGCGCTGGTCACCAATCTCACGGCCAAGGACTTCACGCTCACCGACGACGGCCATCCGCAGACGATCAAGAGCCTCGCCACGCAAAGTCCTCTTCCCTTCTGGCTGGGCCTGGTCGTTGACACCGGCCGCGCAATGAACTCCGCACTCGACAGCGAACGCAAAGCCGCCGGCAAATTCGTCGACCAGATGCTGCCCGCCGACGCCAAGGCCGGCAGCCAGGGCAATCAGATCTTCCTGATCCACTTCGACCGCCAGGTCGAACTGCTCACCGACGACTTTGTTGCCGCGCCGGGCAAACTGCACCACGAGCTCGACGAGATGAGCACCTCCGCCAACGCGCGCGGCGATCAGGGCCCTGAAAACCGCGACGATCGCCAGGGCGGCGGCCCAGGCGGCCCACCGCGCAACGGACGCCTAGGCGGCGCTTCGCAGCAGCTTTACGACGCCATCTGGCTGGCCGCGGGTGAAATAAGGCAACAGGCCAAGGGCGAGCGCCGCGCGCTGATCGTCTTTTCCGACGGCGTCGATTCCGGCAGCAAAGAAACCCTCAACGACGCCATCGACGAAGCCGACCGCGCCGGCGCGCAGATTTTCACCATCTATCTCAAGGGTGAAGAAGAGCGCATGCAGAACGGCGGCCCCGGCGGCGGACGCCAGGGCGGAATGGGCGGCAACTGGCCCGGCAACGGCGGCGGCTGGCCTGGCGGCGGTGGCAACTCCGGCGGCAAGGGCCGCGGCGACTCAAAAGGCGCGCAGGTCGACGGCAAAAAAATCATGCAGCAAATTGCCACGCGCACCGGCGGCCAGTTCTTCGAAGCCAAAAAGAAGGACAATCTGGAGGAGATCTACGGTCTCATCGCCAATGAGCTGCACCAACAGTATTTGCTTGTTTACTCGCCTGACCAGATCGACCCTAACGGCGAGTACCATAAGATCGCGCTCAAAACCGACAAGAAAGACATGACCGTAATTACGCGCGAAGGCTACTACGCTTCTTCTGAAAAATAGCGCGAAAACGCACGCGGTTATTCAGAAAAGAGCGAAAGCTGCGCACTCTCCGCTTTTCTTTTCGCTGCCCGCGCATCGTCGCAAACCGTGCGACCGTCGAGCGAAGCGGAAATGCTCTGTTCATGCGCGATGGCGGCGCTGAAATCGGCTAGCGGCTCTCGCCGCTGCTCGACGGCGCGGGTCAGCCGGTCCAACCGGCGAAAGCCCTCCACCTTCTCCATCTGCCCCAGCCGCGCGGCATCGAGCGAGCGCCGCAACACATCGAGCGATTCGTCGTAAGTCTTAAGCGGCACCGGAAAGGGATGGCCGTCTTTGCCGCCATGCACGAAAGAAAACCGCGCCGGATCGGAAAATCTGCAAGGCGCGCCGTGCACCACCTCGGCAATCAGCGCCAGCGATTGCAGCGTCCGCGGCCCCAGCCCCTCGACCAGCAACAGTGAAGCAAAATCGCGCAGTTCCTTCTCGTGCGCCACGGCCAGCACCGCGCCCAGCCGCTTCAAATCCACATCGGCTGGCCGCACCTCGTGATGAGAGGGCATCACGAGCCGCCGCGCCTCGTCGAGCGAAGCCTCCAACGGCTCGCCGGTAATCGTCAGCATCGCCTGCTGCGCATCGCCTGCGCGCGCGTCCACCAGATTCAGAATCGTGCCCTGCGGCCGGCCGAGAATCGCCGTGTGCGGATCGGAGACGAAATCGCGCACCGTCGTCGAGTGCCAGTGATAGCGCCGCGCCAACATACTGGCCGGCCGCATTCCCTGCTGCACCACCGCCCACTCGCCGGAGCGGTGAATCACAAACGAATGCTGATAAAGTTGAAAGCCGTCGGCAATCGCATTGTTGTCCACGCGCGCCGTCAGCCGGCTGGTGCGCGCCAACTCGTCGCCATTCAATCCGGTCTTCATTGAAAATTCGCGCAGCTCATCGGGCGTGCGTATCGAGTGCCGCCCGCGCCCGCCGCAGACGGCGAAACCCAGCTCGGCAAAGCGCGGATTCAGCCCGCGCTTGAGCGCGCCCATCACCGAAGTCGTAATCCCCGACGAGTGCCAGTCCATGCCCATCACGCAGCCGAGCGCTTGAAACCAGAAGGGATCGCTCAGCCGTGTAAGAAACTCCGACGGCCCGTACGAGATGACAATCTGCTCGACAATCGCCGCGCCCAGCGCCGTCATCCGCGCGGCCAGCCATTGCGGCACGTGTCCGCCGTGCAAAGCAAGATCGGCCGTACCGGAGCGCTTCATCTTCCCATTTTCGCCGATTGCGCCCGCCCGCCTATAATTTCAGCAAGTACGCGGCTGGTTCTCCCCTACTTCCCTGTAAAGTGAGAAATGCCATGGCCCGTGAACTCTACACCGCGCGCTTGACGCGCAAGGATTGCATTTCGGAAACCTCGCAGTGCTACCGCTTCCTCTTCGAGGTCGAAGGCGTCGAGGAATTCAACTATCAGCCCGGCCAATTCGTCTCCGCCGTGGCCGAAGACGGCAAAGGCAAGCAGCAAACGCGCGCCTACACCATCGCCTCGGCGCCATCGGGCAACCGTTTTGAGCTGTGCGTGAATCGCGTCGAGAGCGGCTTCTTCTCCAATCATCTGGCCGACCTGCCCGATCTGCTTGTGGGCGCGACGATCCAGATTCACGGACCGCACGGCCTCTTCGTGCTGCGCGAACCGATCACCGACTCGATTCTCGTCGCCACCGGCACCGGCATCTCGCCCATGCGCGCCTACCTGCAATGGCTCTTCCCCGCCGATGGACCGGATCGCAGCGCGGGCAAAGAGATCTGGCTGGTTTTTGGCACGCGCTATGAAACCGAGCTCTACTACCGCGACGAGTTCGCGGCGCTTGCTGGCCGCGCGCCCAACTTCCATTACCTGCCCACGCTGAGCCGCGCCCAAGACAGTTGGACCGGCCGGCGCGGTTACGTGCAGGAGCAGGTGGCGAAGATCGTCGAAGAGCGCGCCGCGCGATTGAATCAGCCGCTGCCCGTCCCGCCCGTCGATCCGGCAACGCCGCCGGCCGATCTGCGCTTCGACATTTACGCCTACATCTGCGGACTGAACTCGATGGTCTTAGCCGTGCGCGAAGAGTTAGCCGGCTTCGGCTGGCACCGCAAGCAGATTGTCTTCGAGCGTTACGACTGAAGCGCGGAGCCGGACAGAATTCCGCGCGCCGCAAGGAGGAAGCCGATGCCCGCCGCATTCCACTCGCGAGTAATCTTGCCGTCGCTGCTGGCGATTCTTTGGTTGGCCGCGCCGGCCCGCCCCATCGCCGTCGAAACCCCACTGCCCGCCGATGCGGCTCCGCTTAACGGTCTCTCCGGCGCAACAGCCTGGATCAATTCCAAACCGCTGACCGCCAGGCAGCTCAAGGGCAAAGTCGTTCTCGTCGATTTCTGGACCTATTCCTGCATCAATTGCCTGCGCTCGCTGCCCTACATCCGCGCCTGGGCGGAAAAGTATAAAGACAGCGGGCTGGTGGTGATCGGCGTGCACACGCCGGAGTTCGGCTTTGAAAAGGATCTGGCCAACGTGCAGAAGGCGGTGCAAAAATACGGCATCAACTACCCCGTCGCGCTCGACAGCCATTACGCGATCTGGAATGCCTTCCACAACCAGTTTTGGCCCGCCCATTACTTTCTCGACGCGCAAGGAAAGCTGCGCCACGAGCACTTCGGCGAAGGTGAATACGAGCAGTCCGAGCGCTGGATTCAAGAACTGCTGCGGGAGCGCGCCGCAAAATCCTTACCCGGCGGCCAGGTCGGCGTGCATGCGCAAGGCGTCGAGGCGGCCGCCGACATGAGCCAGGTGCGCTCGCCTGAAAGCTATATCGGCTACGCGCGCGCCGAGCGATTCCTCCCGCCCGACGGCCTCCGGCACAACGCCCAGCAGCTTTACGCCGCCCCGCCCTACCTCAACCTGAACCAATGGGCGCTGGCCGGCCGCTGGACCGACCACGAGCAAGCCGCCGTGCTCAATGCGGCGGGCGGCAAAATTCTCTTCCGCTTTCACGCCCGCGATCTGCATCTCGTGCTCGGCCCCTCGGCCGCGGGCAAGCCCATCCGCTTCCGCGTAACCGTCGACGGCCATGCGCCGGGAGAAGATCACGGCGTAGACACTGACGCCGAAGGCAACGGCATCGTCACCGAACATCGGCTCTATCAATTGGTGCGGCAATTGGTGCGGCAGAAAGCCCCCGTCGCGGACCGCCTCTTTACGATTGAGTTTCTTGATCCCGGCGTCGAAGCCTTCGCCTTCACCTTTGGCTGAGACGCGCGTGCCGAACCTCATCGATGCTACAGATTGAAGAGCTCGCGCAGCCGTTTGGTCTGCGAGCGACTGACGGGAACTTCAGTATGCCGGCGATCGTTCATGCGCAACTGGTAGCTGGACTTGAACCATGGCATCACCTCGGCGATCTGGTCGATGTTGACGACGAAGCCGCGATGGGCACGCCAAAAGCGCTCCGGATCGAGCTGCTCCATCAACTCCTCCAAGGTGCGGCACTTGGATTGCCCCTCGAGCGCGCGGGTAACAACGCGAATCACGCCTTCGTCGATCGCGGCGAAACAGACCTCGGCCTGATCGACAAGCAACAGCCGGCTCTGCGCCTGCACCACGAGCTTGGCGGGCGGATGGGCGCTGGCCGCGCTCTGCGGGCGGTTAAGCAGATGCAGCAGGCGATCAAGCTGCGACTCCACCTGCGACTCCAAAGAAGCCGCCGGGGAAGCCGACGACGCACCGGCGCCGCCGGCGATGCGCACTCGCACGCGCTCCACGGCCGCCTCCACGCGCGCCTGCTCGAAGGGCTTCAGCAGATAATCCACCGCGTTCACTTCAAAAGCGCGTACGGCGTATTGATCGTAGGCCGTGGCAAAGACGAACTGCGGCAGCGGCTGACCGGCGCGGTTGCTCTCCATCAGCCGTTGAATGACGGCAAAACCATCCAGCCCTGGCATCTGCACGTCAAGAAAAACTAGATCGGGATGATGCTTTTCGATCAGCTCAAGAGCTTCAATGCCATTGGCGCCTTCGGCCGCCACCTCCACGCCCTCCACCGAACCCAGAAGATATTTAAGCTCGTCGCGGGCCAGTTGTTCATCGTCGATAATGAGCGCGGAAATAGGCATGGAAACCAAAGCCTTGATTGTAAATGGCGCGTCAGTGGGAGAGTCCGGGGGAGGGGGCTGATTCCGGCCGTAAAGGCGGCGCCGGCTATTCGCTCATCACGCGCAGGCGCACGGGCAAGTGGTCGGCGGCAATCTCATGGCCGCAGCGCGTACAGTATTGATCCGTAGCGCGCACGGTGCGGAAGCAGTTGCCGCAACTGGCCGTGAGCCGATAGTTGCACTGCGGACAAAAGTGAAAGTCGGCCTGCACCTGAGTGCCGCAAGCCGGACAGCGCGAGACCTCCGGCTGGCGCAGCAGAAAGTACAGCACCGCGCCGATGCCGCCCGGCATCACGACGCAAATCAATATCCAGAAGCGCGCGTTCATGGCGCGCCGTGGAGCATCCTTGCTGACGAAGCCGATCATCAGAAGATACAGCGCGGCCAGTACGCCCCAAGAAAGATTGAAGTAGATGCGCAGGCCAAGCGGGCCCGGCTGATGATGGCGCTGGCCGGGCGCAACCATCCAGAAATAGTATTCAATGAGGATAAACGCCAGGCTGGCCGCTACGATCGACCAGATCGGAACCTTCCGCTCGTCTTTATCTACATCGGTGGATTGTAAATCGGGCATGAGCCCTTCTCTCCGCTGGATGTCTTTTCGGAGTTTTAAAAAACCTACTCCTCGTGATAAATAGACGAGAGCGCGAGAGAAGAAGTTTCACCTTATCCGGCCAAAAATTCCCGGATCAGCGTTTGCCCCTCGGCCAGCCAACCACCAAAACCGCGGCCAGCACCGCCGGGCACAAAATGCAGGCCATGAGGCTGAATTGCGTGGCCACGTCGCCCAAATGCTCGCCGCCGATCAAGTCTTCGGCAACATGCCAAAGAAATGGGCCCAAGGCAAGAAAAGCCAAAAGCAGAATCGCCAGCGCCAGAGAACGAGCGTGCCGGCGGCCCTTTTCCTGATCCTTAAGAACCCCCAGCGAAGTTAAAACGACGCGACGGGTCTTATCGGCCACGGCGCGGTCGCGATCCGCCTGCTTGCCGGCAAGCGCTTCCAGCAATTCGCTCCGCAGCCCCGCCGCCTCCTGTGGCGCAGCCGTGCTTGAAGCCGAATTGCCAGTCAGTTCCGCAGTTTTCACACTGCCTCCGGCGGCGCTTGCGCCGCGTCGCCCAGCAGGGGCTTAATCATCGCCAATCCACGATAAATCCTCGACTTCACCGTGGAAAGAGGCGATTTCGTCACGTTGGCGATCTCGTCAAGCGACATTTCTTCGTCGAAACGCAGCACCAGCGCCTCGCGATGCAGCGTATCCAATTTGAGCAGCGCCGCCGCCACTCGCTCCCGGTCTTCGAGGCTGGAAACGTGATCGTACGGCGTCGGATCGTCGGCCGTGATCTCGAAATTCATGGCGCGATCGTCATCGCCGGAGCCTTCGATCAATTCGTCCAGACTACTCAGCGTCCGCTTCCGCTGCCGGTCGATCGTCAGGTTGCGAGCGATCGTAAACAGCCAGGTTTCAAAGCGCGAACTGCCGTTGAACTGGCTTCCGCGAACCAGCACCCGCATCCAAACCTCTTGAAAAAGGTCTTCGGCAACGTCGCGGCTGCCGGTTAAAAACAGCAGATAGCGCATCAGCCGATGCTGGTAGCGAACAATCAGTTCGTCAAGCAGGCCGGCCTTCTGGCGCTTGAGCCCCTCGGCGATGGCAAGGCTCTCTTGCCTCGCCTGCTCTTGAACCGCGGCAACGGGAGTTTTAGCAAAAAACGGTCGTACGGAGGCGATGTTCATCACACTGAATTAGACGATAAATCCTACGCCGGGATGATGGGAAGCTAACTTTTGCACCCATCGATTACCTTTTCCCGTTTTGCGTGTGAAGCCGGCCGGCTGCTTCGCTATGAATCGATGATGGTTAGCCAACCATTTTACTTCGGCTCGCCATAGGGCACGTCTTGAAAACCATGCGCCGCCGAATCAGCAGGTGAGGTGCAAGATGGCGTTAGTAGCCGAAGGGGCCGAGGCCAACCGCTCAATGGCGGCAGGCGTGGGCAGCAGAACCAGCTCGACCTTGCGCCGTGCGGCCTCGCGCACAACCTCGGGCATAACGGGCAATTTGCCATCGACGCCGGTGCCGACAATCAGATGCTCGCACTGCCAGGGAATCTCCTCTTCGACCGACAGAGGCGTGTGGCCGTAGCGGTCGCGGAATTGGCGGGAGGCGGCTTTGCCGCGCAAACGCGCCTCGCCGCGGTCGATCACCAGATCGTCGCGATAGACAACGCCGTCGATTTCAATCGAACCGAACTTGAAGTTCTCAATCTTCATTCCGTGGAGATTATAGCGGCAGGGGACAGGGGCGGCCCATCGGGGTGCCCCATCCTAGCTTTGCTAGGGTGGGGTATGGACTCCGGCTTCCGCGCAATCTAACTCTGCTCCCGACGCCGCACAGTCCATTCCGACTCGATCTCGACTGTACCTTCAATTCCCGTTGCATAGTGGCGGAAGCTCGACCACGGCCACTCTTCCGGCTTGGCAACCAGTCCGCGCGCAACCGGATTACGATGCAGATATTTCAACTTCTCGGTTTCTTTCTTTGCCGTCCACACGTTGAAGTCGTAGTAGCGCGCCTGCCAAAAGGGTTCTACGCCGCGCAGAGCAAGGGTGCGCGAAACCGACTGTTTGAGCGCCTGCAACGCGGTCGCCAGCGTTCCATTCTCCGGCTCACTCGCCAGCAGATGCACATGCTCGGGCATGACGACATAACCGATCACGCGGAGCCCGTATCTTTGCCGCGTACGCTCCAGCGCATGTTCAAAGACTTCCCGTACGTCGGGTCTGCCGAGTTTAGGCTGACGGCGATAGCAACTAAAGGTGACAAAATGCAGGTCACGGGTTTGCTGGTATCGCCGAAGGTGGGAGGGCATGGAAAGAGTTTTGGCAGGCATCGAAAAAGGTGTCTGTGATGGAGGGGACACATGTCATGCCCCTACCCCGCCCTAGCAAAGCTAGGACGGGGCACCCCATTCAGTTCCCCATTCCGCACGCAACTTCGCGTCGGTATGCAGCGTTCTATAAAATAGAAGCCAATGGCAAAAGCGCGTAGATCGACGATACATGGCCGCTGGATCGCGGCGACACGGAAGGTACGCGAGTTGAAGATGGTGGCATGGGCGCTGCTCCACACTGGCCACCCGGTGCTGGTGCAGATTGTGCCGGCGCGGTACTGCAACCTGAGCTGCGGTTATTGCAACGAGTACGACAAAGTCTCGAAACCCGTGCCGCTCGAAGAGATGTACCGGCGGATCGACGCGCTGGGCCGTCTCGGCACGGCGATGATCGGCATTTCGGGCGGCGAGCCGCTGACCCACCCCGAGCTGGACGAGATCGTCCGGCGCATCCGGCGGACGGGCGCTATCGCCGGCATGATCACCAACGGCTACCTGCTCAATCCCGAGCGAATCGAGCGGCTAAACCGCGCCGGGCTCGACCACATGCAGATCTCGATCGACAACCTGACGCCGGACGAAGTGTCGATGAAAAGCCTGAAGACGCTCGACAAACGTCTGGAGATGCTGGCGCAATACGCCGAGTTCCACGTGAGCATCAACTCGGTGGTGGGCGGAGGAATCAGCAATCCAGAGGACGCGCTGACAATCAGCCGACGGGCGCTGGGGCTGGGTTTCGAATCGACAATCGGCATCATCCACGACGGCAGCGGGCAACTGAAGCCGCTCAAGGAAAACGAAGCGAAGATTTTCCACGCCATCGCCAACCGGAAGAAGACCAACTACGCGCGCTTCGACAAGTTTCAGGAAGCGATTGCGGCCGGTCGGCCGAATGTGTGGCGCTGCCGTGCCGGATCGCGCTACCTGTACATCTGCGAAGACGGGCTGGTGCACTACTGCAGCCAGCAGAGAGGCTGGCCGGGCGTGCCGGTGGCCGAGTACACGCGCGAAGATGTACGGCGAGAATTTTTGACCGCCAAAACCTGTTCGCCCAACTGCACCATCGGCTGCGTACACCGGATCAGCTACATCGACCACTGGCGCGCGCCGCAAACTAAAACCGTTTCGCCCGGCGAACCAACAACGCCGCCGCCCGACAAGGGGCCGGAGCTGGTGCAAATAGAACAGGGATTAGGGAACAGAAATTAGGGAACAGAAAAAACGGCGACCGCTACTGCGATCGCCGTTTTTGTTTGTAAAGTGCTTCAGACTGCACGTCACGATGCGAGCTACACCTTTACCAGAACAGGCTGCTGTGGTTTGGCGGCCGCGGCGGTCATGCCGGAACGCAGCAGGTCGCGGCAAGTCGACGCGGGCACGGCGGGACTGTAGAAGAAGCCCTGCACTTCCGCGCAACGCTGTTTTTTGAAGTAGGCCAACTGTTCTGAGGTCTCCACGCCTTCGGCAACGCAAGCCAGACCGAGGTCGCGGCCGAGGCATAGGATGCTTTTGACAACGGCTTCGGCGGCGGGCTCGGAAGCCATGTCGCGCAAAAACGAGCGATCGATCTTGATGCGATCGACGGGAAAGCGTCTGAGGTAGGAGAGCGAAGACCAGCCGGTGCCGAAATCGTCAAGCGAGAGGCTGACGCCGATTTGTTTTAACTCGCGCATGATCTTGGCGGTGTTCTCTGAGTCATCGAGCATCAGCAATTCAGTCAGTTCAAGCTCAAGCCATTGGGGGGCAAGCCCCGACTCAGCAAGCGCACTTCTGACGCTGCTCACAATGTCGCCGCGATAAAACTGAGAGTCCGAGAGGTTGACCATCATGCGCACCGGCGGCAGACCCTCTTTTTGCCAAGCCGCGTTTTGCAGGCAGGCGGTTTTAAGCACCCAATAGCCTACCTTGACCATGAGGCTGAGATCTTCCAACTGCGGGACGAAGGCGTTGGGATAGATGATGCCCCGCTCGGGATGCCGCCAACGGAGCAACGCCTCGACGCCGGTGATGCCGTCCGAAACAGTGGAAACCAGCGGCTGATAGTAGAGTACAAACTCATTGCGCGCCAGAGCGTGATGCAGTTCGAGCTCGAGCTTTTGCCGCAGGCGCATGGCGTCGGTGAGTTCCGGGACGAAGAAGCTGAAGCCGCCGCCACCTTTTTTCTTGGCCTCGTACATGGCGACATCGGCGGCTTGCAGCAGTTGGTGAGAGTTTTCACCGTGCGTAGGATACTCACAGATGCCGATGCTGGCGCCAATCTTGATGCAGTGGTCTTCAATCTGGAGGGGTTCAACCAGCTTCTCGATCAGCTTTTTCGAAACAAGCTCGGCATCGCTCAACGACTCGATTGCCGGCAGACAGATGATGAACTCATCGCCGCCAAGACGGGCCACAATGTCGCTTTCGCGCAAAGCGCTACGCAGGCGCAACGACACCTCTTCGAGCAACTGGTCGCCGACATGGTGCCCGAAAGAATCGTTGACGTATTTGAAGCGGTCGAGATCGAGCATCATCACCGCGACATGTTTTTTGTTGCGGCAGGCTAGGGCGATGGCCTGAGTGAGGAGATCTTCCAAAAGCGAGCGATTGGGCAGGCCGGTCAGGGCGTCGTGCAGCGCCATATAGTGGATGCGCAGCTCGGCGCGCTTGCGGTCGGTAATGTCGCGGGAGATGCCCATGGTGCCCACGATGCGCCCCTGCCGGTTTTTGAGCGGCATCTTGGAGGTGAGCACCCAGGCTTCATGGCCATCCGGCCAAGTTTCTTTTTCTTCCATCTCGATTAACGGCTGGCCAGTGCGGATGATCCTTTGTTCGTCCGCGAAAGCTTTGCTGGCGTGCTGCGGACTGAAGATGTCGGCGTCGGTTTTATTCACCGCCAGCACGGGATCGGAGAGGCCGAAATAGTTGGCCGTCGCGCGATTGATGCGGATAAAACGGCTGTTGCGATCCTTGAAGAACACATTGCCGGGAACGTGCTCGAGAAATGCGTCCAGAAAGTCTTTGTCCGTTTGGTACGCGCGATCGGCCCGCGCGCGCAGAACGACCAGCGCGACCACGAGGAGAAAGACCACCGCGGTAACGACAATACTGGGGAGCAAGAAAATCAGCGAGGGCCCACGCCCTGCGTATACCGTCATCGAGGCGATCAGAGCAGCCGTTACCATTCCTCCCAGTAACATGGCCGCAAGAGCAATCGCCAAGCCCGGAATCGCAGGGGCACTTTCGTACCATTTCATAGGTACATGCCTCGAATGTGTTTTTGATTCCTGCGGGCAAGCTAATTCGGCAACGGCCGTGCTGTCAATACCCAAATCGTCTTTCGTATGCAAAAGTTCAATAAACGATTCCCATTTGCGGCAGCCGAAGACAAAGGGGAAATCGCCTTGGGCGGCCTCGGCAAGTTCTATCAGAGGCTATCGCGCGCGGTCCAGCCTAGCCGCATGAGCGTCTCCGTGGCCGAGAGGATGAACCGCGCGCTGAGCCTGGCGCTAGTGTCCGCGGGTCTGCGCGATGGCCTGGTCGATCATCTGGAAGAGCCGGCTGCGATCGACAACCTCAACGAAAGGCGCGGCATGCGCGCCGTTGGTCACCACCCAGATGGTGGGCGTGTGATCGATGCCGATGCGCTGGCCGAGCGCGTAGTCGGCCTTGACGGCCTGAGTGAACTTGCCCGTGGGATCGATGGCGAAGGGCAGCGCGATTTTGTGCGCGGCGGCAAACCGCTCGGTAAATTGCCGAAGCTGGGGCATGGTCTCGATCGAATTTTGATTCGAGAAGATGTAGTCGCGATAATCGTCGCCGATTTTTTTGCCCTTGGTGTCAAGAAAGCGGGCATTGACGGCTGCCTGAAAACCCCATGGGTGATAGGGCAGCGGAAAATCGTGGCGCACCCAGGGAATGCCGTACTTCTGCGCGGCTTCCTTGAGCAGAGGATTGGCGCGAGCGCAATCGGGGCACTCCGGATCGGAGAACTCGACGATGGCAACACGCGCTCCGGCAGGCGGCTTGAGGGCCGAGGCGTCATGCACCTGCGTGGTTCGCGGCGCGTTGAACTGGGCACGCGCGGACGGAACGGCAAACAGCGCCGCGGCTGCAAAAGCGAGCGACAAAACGATACGAGGGCGGCAAAAGCCGCATCTGAAGGCTTGAATGTAAGACATATCGGTTGGACAGCTCCCTGCTCATATTGTAACGGGAGAGGCGCGAAGCGAAAACTGCGGGACGATGGACAAAGAAATCATGCGACGGCCTACTTGCGGTCGCGGCGAGCGGCCATCCAGCGGCGCCACTTGTAGTCGGCGAAGAGCGAAACGGCCACGACGACAACAGCGAGAATAAAGAGAAACAGCTTCATCGGACGAGAATGGCTCATCTTTGAAGCTACACGAAAAAGCCGGCGGCAGGAAAGCCTGGCCGCACGGCTACTCCAATGTTTTACCCTCTAGATTGCGGGTCTTTTACGCACGAGGGAGATCTGAAGTGCGCATCGTTCTTTCGAATATTGGAACCTATGGGGACACCAATCCGCTGATCGCCGTCGCGCTGGAATTGAAACGGCGCGGCCACACGCCGGTAATGGCGCTGCCCGATGTGTACCGGACGAGGATCGCGCCGCTGGGGTTGGAGTTTCACGCGCTGCGGCCGGACATTGACCCGGAAAACACCAAGCTCGTGGAGATGATCTACGACATCAACAAGGGCACGGAGACCGGGCTGCGCGAGTTTCTGTATCCTGTGCTGCACGATACCTACGCCGACCTGCTGGACGCGGCAACCAAGCCGGCGCGCGCCGATTTGCTGCTGCTGGGCGAGTTGAACTATGCCGGACCGATCGTCGCCGATGTGACCGGAATTCCCTGGGCAAGCTATGTGCTGGCACCGTTCTCGTTTTTCTCGGCCTACGATCCGCCGGTACTGCCGCCGTATCCGCGGCTGGCGCGGGCCGACAAAGCGCCGGGAATGGGGCGAGCGATGAAGCGGTTGGCGCGCTTTGTTACGCGCAAGTGGCCGGAGCCAGTCTACGAACTGCGGCGCGAGTTGGGGCTGCCCAAGGGCCCCAATCCACTCTTCGACGCTAAAAACTCGCCGGAGTTGGTGCTGGCGCTGTTTTCGCGCGCGCTGGGCGTCGAGCAAAAAGACTGGCCACAGCAAACGCTCATTGCCGGATTTTGTTTTTACGATGCCGAGGCGGGCAACGGAGCGCTGCCGCCGCATCTGGAAAAATTTTTGAACGCGGGCGAACCGCCGGTGGTCTTCACGCTGGGTTCGGCGGCGGTGCTGGCGGCGGGAGACTTTTACGAAGTCGCGGCGCGAACGGCGAAAAAGCTTGGCCTGCGCGCGGTGCTGCTGATCGGAACCGATCCGCGCAACCGGCCGCACGGCGAACTGCCAAAGTCAATCTGCGTGGCCGAATACGCGCCCTACTCAAAGTTGTTTCCGCGCGCCTCGCTGGTGGTGCACCAGGGCGGCGTGGGCACCACGGCGCAATGCCTGCGCGCCGGCCGGCCCATGCTCATCATGCCCTACTCGCACGACCAGCCCGACAACGCACGGCGCATGAAGCGGCTCAAGGTGGCGCGCGTAATCCAGAAAGCGCACTTCAAACCCTGGCGCGTGGCGCGTAGGCTGCGCTCCATGCTGGCATCGGAAAAGCTCGACGCGCGAGCGCGCGAGGCGGCCCAAATGCTGGCGCGCGAAGACGGCGTAAAAACGGCCTGCGACGCACTGGAGAAGTTGTATAGGAAGAAATCGGAGACCGGCAAGTAGAAAATCGCGAAAAGCCCTTCGTTTCGCTGCGAGCGGCAGAGTCATGGCCGCTGCGACTGAACACGTGCCGCCCGCCTATCGCGGTCATCGGAATCTATCGCGAATACTCTTCCAGCGTGCAGCCTCTGCCGTGGCAGGTTGGGCAAGTTTTCTCCTCGGATTCGATGATCGTTCCATCGCCATGGCAGACCGGGCAGCGCTCTCTCGACTCATCGATTCCGTATCCATCGCAATTCGGACACTTCTTCTCCAATTCGCTCACAAGTTTTTTCTTTCCCTTGCAGGTCGGACAGATCGACATAAGCCCATCCCCCTGGATAGGCATGAAAGCACAAAATCGCCTTCGTTGTCCATCGTTTCAATCGCGACAGAAAAACGCGAGTACCGTTTCGCGACCCCTAACGCATTTTTCACTTATGGCTTAAAGAAAGAGCAACTGTGGGTGCCCCATTCTAGCCGCGCTCCTTGCGGCTAGGGTGGGGTAGAAAAACAAACGCCCACTTTACAGCAACAGTGAAAGTGCTAGAGCATTTTCACTGTTGCTGTAGAGTGGCTTTGAAAGGGCACGACTTTACTCGCCGTGGCGGGCGGAAAAATGCCGCCGGAGCAGCAAAAAGTGTCAGGGCACGACTTGAGTCGTGCCGAAAAGTGCAATAAAATCGTGGGCTTTAGCCCCTGAGGGAAAGTTCGTTCCCTTATACCATTCATGAAATGCTCTATAAACCAAACCACGCAGAAAAAAAGCGCGGCGCATGCGAATTGCATGCGCCGCGCGATTTAATTACCGGCTGTTTTACTGCGGCGCGGGAAGGCTGGAGGTTATCTCGACCGTAGGCGGGACGGCGGTAAGCGCTTCGCTCGCCGGCGGCGGAGGTCCGGGCAGCGGCCGTTCGAGAGCCAGCGCCAGAACCTCGTCCATCATGTCGACAAAGTGCAGCTTCATCGAGTTCTTGATGTTGTCGGGCAACTCGACAAAATCCTTCTCGTTAGCTCGCGGCAAAATCACCTCAAAGATGCCGGCGCGCAACGCGGCGAGAAGTTTTTCTTTCAAACCACCGATGGGCAGCACCTTTCCGCGCAAGGTAATCTCGCCGGTCATGGCGAGGTCTCGGCGAACGGGAATTTTAGTCAGCGCGCTGGCCAACGCGGTAGCCATGGTGATGCCGGCCGAAGGGCCGTCCTTGGGAATCGCGCCCTCGGGCACATGCAGGTGGATGTCGATGCTGCGGTAGAACTCGCGCGAAAGGCCCAGCGACGGCGCCTTGCTGCGCACGTAAGCCAGCGCGGCCTGCGCCGACTCCTGCATCACGTCGCCCAACTGGCCGGTGACGGTGAGCTTGCCCTTGCCGTCGAAAACCTGCACTTCGGTGTTGAGGATGCAACCGCCAACCTCGGTCCAGGCCAAGCCGGTAACCAGACCGACCTCGTTCTTCTCATTGGCCTCGGAATCGCGGAATTTGGCCACGCCAAGAAAATCGGCGATGTTCTCGGCGTTAATGGTTTCGCTGTGCTTGTGGCCTTCCTTAACCACCTTGCGGGCGACCTTGCGGCAAACGTTGCCGATCTCGCGCTCCAAATTGCGCACACCGGCCTCGCGCGTGTAGGCGCGAATCAGCTCCAGAATGGCGCTGTCTTCGAAGATGATGTTCTTTTCGGTAAGTCCAGTCTGCTCGCGCTGCTTTTTCACCAGATACTGGCGCGCGATCTCGAGCTTTTCCTGCTCGGTATAACCCTGCAGATGGAGCACTTCCATGCGGTCTTGCAGCGCGGCGGGAATCGTATGCAGCACATTGGCCGTAGCGACGAACAGCACCTGCGAAAGATCGTAATCGACGTCGAGATAGTGATCCTGGAAGGTGGTGTTCTGCTCCGGATCGAGAACTTCAAGCAGCGCCGAGGCCGGATCGCCGCGGAAATCCGCCGAGATCTTATCCACCTCGTCGAGCAGAAAGACGGGATTCTTGGTGCCGGCGCGCTTCATGTGTTGGATGATCTGGCCGGGCATGGCGCCGATATAGGTGCGGCGATGACCGCGCACCTCGGCCTCGTCGCGCACGCCGCCCAACGAGAGCCGGACGAATTTGCGGCCGGTGGCCTTGGCGATCGACATTCCGAGCGAGGTTTTGCCCACTCCCGGAGGCCCCACGAAACAGAGAATCGAGCCCTTGGGATTTTTAACCAACTGGCGGACGGCGAGAAATTCGAGGATGCGCTCCTTGATCTTTTCCAGGCCGTAGTGATCGGCGTTGAGAACTTTTTCCGCAAAATCGATCGAGCGCGTCTCTTTGGAACGCTTCTTCCAGGGCACGGCCAGCAGCCAGTCGATGTAGTTGCGGCTAACGGTGGACTCGGCCGACATGGGCGGCATCACTTCAAGCTTTTTCAGCTCCTGGATGGCCTTGTCTAAAACATCCTTGGGCATCCCCGAGGCTTCAATCTTCTTGCGCAGCTCGTCAAACTCGCTTTTTTCGCCGCGGCCCAGTTCCTTTTGGATAGCCTTGATCTTTTCGTTGAGGTAATACTCTTTTTGCGCGCGCTCCATCTGGCGTTTGACGCGGGATTGAATATTGCGATCGAGATCGAGCTTTTCAATCTCGACATCGAGCACATCGGCGATGCGCGCCAGCCGGATCGCGGGATCGAAGAGGCCGAGCAATTCCTGCTTCTCCTCGATGCCCAGTTGAAGATTGGCGGCGATGGTGTCGGAGAGCTTGGCCGGCTCATCCATGCGCACGGTGGCGATGATGGTCTCGTAGTTCAGCGACTGCTGAAGTTTAACGTAATTTTCAAAGAGCGTGGTCACGCGCTGCATCAGCTGCTCGACGGCCGACGTCATCTCGAAGTCGGTTCTGCCGGTGCGTACGGTGGCGACGAAGAAGCCGTCGTGGTCGCTGATCTCGGCGCATTTGGCGCGCTCGACCCCTTCGACCAAAACCTTGATGTTGCCATCGGGCATTTTTACGCTCTGCACAATATTGCAGATCGAGCCGATCTGATAAATATCCTTTGCCGTGGGCTCATCGACCGAAGCATCGTGCTGCGTGGCGAGAAAAATTTTGCGATCGCCGGTGAGCGCCTCTTCCAAGGCACGCACACTGGATTCGCGACCCACCACAAAGGGCGTCATCATGTAGGGGAAGATGACCATGTCGCGGATGGGCATCATCGGGAGTTTGCGCAGATCGTCTTTTTCACGGGACATGGGTTTTGGGCCCCTCAGTAAAACAATTGACTCCACACTTTCATCAAACGCTCAAACGGGTGTGGGGTCTGTATGGGATTGTACAGCGAAGCAGCGAGGAAAAGGCCATGAAGTGAATAGGAATATCCTCACCGCCCAATTGGCAATTGCTAACAAAATCGGCGGCGGTCTGGTACTCCAAGAGCATTCTAGAAGGGAAAATTCGGTACCAGTTTCATAAATAACTTTGTGAAACGAAAAACGGCCGTGCGGAGATAAATGCACTGAGGAATCCTGCTCATTTCGGCACGGTGCATGGCCTGTTATGACACAAAGGCGATTTATGCAGTCGGTTCCAAAACAGATCAGCAGGTTACCCACAATGAGCCGCCCCACACTTGAAGTTTCGATGATTGTTAAAAATGGCGCAGCCACGCTGCGGCGAAGCCTGGACAGCCTCGCCACCGTGGCTGACCGCATTTTGATAGGCGACACCGGATCGAATGACGAGACGATGGAAATCGCCCGTGCATGCGGCGCCGAAGTAATGCAGATTCCCTGGGAGGATGACTTTTCCCTCGCCCGCAATCGCGTGCTCGCCGCGGCACGCTGCGATTGGATTCTTGTCATCGACGCCGACGAGATGCTCGACGCCTCGGGCCCGTCAAAATTGGCCGCGCTGCTCGACCGGCCGGAGGTTGACGCCTACAACATCGTGCGCTGGAATTACGTCCGCTCGGCCACCACGCGCAGCGGCGAAAATCCGCCGCTGCCGAATCCCGGTCTGCTGCCCGAAACACGCGCCTATCCGGCTTACGCCATCAGCGTCAATACGCGGCTATTCCGCCGCTCGCCCGAGGTTTACTTCGAATACAGCGTCCATGAAACCGTCGCCTCGCGGCTCGATGCGCTCGGACGACGCCGCGTGCTGGCGGAAGATTTCGTGATTCATCACTTTGGCCAGGCCGAAGATGAAAGCGCCGTGCGCGAGACAAAAAACGAGCTCTATCATCGGCTGGGCCTGAAAAAAATAGCCGATCATCCCGAGCTGGCCGAGGGCTGGTTCGAAGTGGGCCTGAGCGAGCTCGAGCACTTTCACCGTCCCGCCGTGGCGTTGAAGTATTTTGAGCAGGCTAGCGCTTTAGATCCCGAAACGCCGCGCAATCATCTATTTTGCGGAATCTGCCTGACGGCGACAGGAAAGCTCAACGAAGCCCTGGCGCAGCTCGACATAGCCTACCGGCGCGGTCTGCGCTCGGCGGTTTTGTTTGAAGCCGTCGGCGACGTTTATTTTCAAGCCGGCCGCTACCAGCAGGCCCTCGCGGCCTACAGCGGCGGTGGCTATTCGCCGTTGAACACCGCCAAACTAGGCGCCAGCGAAACAATGCTCGGCGCGACCGCCACAGGATTAAAGCGCATTCAGACGGCGATTCAGCAGTGCCCGAACTTTGCCGAACTCTACGATATTTTGACCGCCGCCGCCGCCGAGGCCGGCGATTACGCACTGGCCGCCAACTCCGCCGACGAACGGCTTCAGGTCGGTTCGCCGCGGCCGGAGCACTACCAGCTAGCCGCCGAGATGCGCGCGCAAGCCGTTAAACAATCCGCACGCAAAACCGGCATGGCCTCTCACGCCATCGCCTGATTCCGCGCAATAAAAAAGGCCCTCGATCCAGCGATCGAGGGCCTCTTTATATCCATCCGTATATCCATCCGTGCTTTTGCGCTTAGCCGGCCTTTTCCAGCAGGCAGAGGCTGAGGTCGCGGCGTTCGACCATCTCGCGCGTAATCTCGATCTCGCGAATGCCCTTGCTCGAAGGCAAGCGATACATCAAATCGAGCATCAGTTCCTCAAGAATCATACGCAAGCCGCGCGCGCCAACCTTGCGTTCCATGGCCTCGCGCGCAATGGCGCTGGCCGCCTCCGGCGTGAAGTGGAGACGAGCGTTCTCGTACTCGAAGAGCCGCTGATACTGCTTGATAATGGCGTTGCGCGGCTTGGTGAGAATTTCGATCAGCGCGGCCTCGTCAAGCTCGTCGAGAATGCCGACCACCGGCAAACGGCCGACGAACTCTGGAATAAGTCCGTACTTGATCAGATCTTGCGGCTCGGTTCTGCGCAGCAGTTCCGTGTCGCGATGCGAGCGGGTGGAGGCCTGATCGGCATCAGCATCGACGGCGCGGAAGCCGAGCGCCTTTTTGCCCACGCGACGGCCGACGACGCGCTCCAACCCGACGAAAGCGCCGCCGCAGATGAAGAGAATGTTGGTGGTATCGACGGCGGTGAATTCCTGATGCGGATGCTTGCGCCCGCCCTGCGGAGGCACGTTGGCAACGGTGCCTTCAAGGATCTTGAGCAGCGCCTGCTGCACGCCCTCGCCGGAAACGTCGCGGGTGATCGACGGATTCTCGTCCTTGCGGCCGATCTTGTCGATTTCGTCGATATAGATGATGCCCTGCTGGGTGCGCGTCACGTCGCCGTCGGCGGCCTGCAGCAGCTTGAGGATGATGTTCTCGACATCCTCGCCAACGTAGCCGGCCTCGGTCAGCGTGGTGGCGTCCACAATGGCGAAGGGTACGTCGAGCATCTTGGCCAGCGTATGCGCCAAAAGCGTTTTGCCCGAGCCGGTCGGCCCGATCAGCAGAATATTCGACTTGCCCAGTTCCACATCGTTCGAGTGCGCGCGATTCATCTGAATGCGCTTGTAGTGGTTGTAGACGGCGACGGCCAGTTGTTTCTTAGTCTGGTCCTGGCCGATGACGTAATCGTCGAGAAAGGCCTTGACCTCTTCGGGTTTGGGCAGATGCGCGGCGGCGCCGACGGGCGCCTCATTACCGCGATCGTCCTCCAGAATGGAGTTGCAGACGGCGACGCACTCATCGCAGATGTAGGCCCGGGGATAATCACTGGGCGACGAGATCAACTTGGCGACAGCGTCCTGCGACTTATGGCAGAACGAGCAGCGCAGCGCTTCTTCAGGCCCGACGCGCGTCTTCATCTTTCTTACTCCCTGTGCACTTCACGACTCTCTCTGTGCACGAGTCTAGTTTAAAAACCGTTGTCTCGGCTACGCGCGCGGACGGTCGATAATCTCATCGACGATTCCGTATTCCTTGGCTTGCTGCGCGTTCATGATAAAGTCCCGCTCCACGTCATGCTCGACGCGTTCCAGGGGCTGCCCGGTATGTTGCGCGATCAGGTTGTTGGTGATTTCACGCAAGCGCAAAATCTCGCGCGCCTGAATGTCGATGTCGGTGGCCTGTCCGCTCGATCCGCCGGAGGGCTGGTGGATAAGGATGCGCGAGTTGGGCAGCGCGAAACGCTTGCCCTTGGCGCCGGAGAGCAGCAACAGGGCGCCCATGCTGGCGGCCTGGCCGATGCAGTAAGTAACCACGTCGTTCTTGATGAACTGCATGGTGTCGTAGATGGCCATGCCCGCGGTGATCGAGCCGCCCGGCGAATTGATGTAGAGCGAGACGTCCTTCTCCGGATCCTCGCCTTGCAAAAAGAGCATCTGGGCGACAATCAGATTGGCCACCTGATCGTCGATCGGCGTACCAAGAAAGATAATATTGTCGCGCAGCAAACGGGAGTAGATGTCGTAGGCGCGCTCGCCCCGACTCGTCTGCTCAACCACCATGGGAACCAATGCCATTCTTCCTTAGCTCCTAGCTTTCAGCTCTCAGCCTTCAGCCTGTTGCGGTTCTATCAGCCATGTTGCAGGCCCCACTGCCGGGACCCGGAGGAGATGCCAGCGACTAGGCCGGCAGACGTTCGTACAAAACAGAGGCGGTTTTTTCCCGTTTAAGCTGCTCTCTGATCCTAGCCAGTCCGCCCTCCTGGGTCAATCGCGCTTTCAGGGTATCGATCGGCTCGCGGGACTGCAATGCGGCAATTTGCAATTCCTTGTCCACATCCTCGTCGGAAACGATAATGTTTTCCTCACCCGCAATGCGGTCAAGAATAAGATTTGTCTTCACTTCGACCGCGGCGCTGGCGCGCTGCGCCTCGCGCAAACGGGTAAAGTCGAGCTGGCGCATCTGGTCGGCAGACATGCCCTGCATCGCCAACGCCCTCAAGCCGCGCTCTAGCCGCGCGTCAATCTGCTCCTGCACCAGCGACTCGGGTACCGGGAAGTTGAACTTCTCGGCCAGCGCGGCGTACAGCTTCTCTTTGGTCTCGGCTTCCGCGTTGTGGTTCTTGCGGCTGGTCATGTACTCGCGAACCTTGGCCTCAAGATCGGCATAGCTCTCGTACTGGCCCAATTCCTTGGCGAAATCGTCGTTCAGCTCGGGCAATGTACGTTTTTTAATGCCCTTGACCTCGATCTCGAAGGCGGCGGACTTGCCGGCCAGGTTGGCCTCGGCATAGTCGGCCGGATAGACGACCTCGACCTTCAGCTCCTGTCCCGTCTTGGCGCCGCGCAGAGCCGTTGTAAAGGCCTCCAGCGTATTCTTGCCGCCCACCTCGACCAGCACTTCTTCGGCTGAAATCGGCTTGGCATCGGCATCGCCCTCAATCTGCCCCTTGTAGCTGATCTGGGCCCAGTCGCCGTCGGCGAGCGGACGATCTTCCTCAACCGGCTCGATGATGGCGCGGGAATCGCGCAGTTGCTCAAGCTCCTGCTTGAACTCCTCCTCGGTCACCTCGGCCGAAGACTTGGCTGCGGTCACGTCCTTGTAGCCGTCGATGGCAAACTCAGGAATGAACTCGAAGGCCGCCTTTACATGCAGTGACGCGCCCTCTTCGAGAGAAAGCTCAGTTACCTGCGGCTGGCCCACCGGGCGCAGCTTCAACTCGTTGACCGCTTGGGTAAAGCGTTCGGGCAGCAGCGTATCGAGAACCTCTTTGCGGATCTCGGCGGCAAAGCGGCGGCGAACCACCGTCTCGGGAACCTTGCCGGGCCTGAAGCCGGGGATGCGCGCGTACTTGCGATACTGGCCAGCAGCCTTGCTCCAGCTCTTGGCAACTTCTTCGGGGGGAACGTCGATCGTCAGCTCGCGCGTGCATTCCGGGTTCAGCACCGGACCGTGCGCGTGGTTGTGTTCATGCTCGGCGTGATCGTGATCGTGGTGCGTTTCCGCCGTTTCGGGATTGCTGTTTTCGAGGGGGGTGCTTGAACTCAACGTTTTACCTTCCAGGCGCATGCGCCAATGAGACTCGCAGCCGCGGGTTGCCGCTAAAGGCAATAGAAACCCCTTGGCCGGTGAAATACCTAATCTATGGTACGGGTGGCCAGGGTCAGGGGTCAAACCTGCGGAGCCGGGGGCACCGTAATCGACACGTTACTGTTCCTCGGGCCGGGCCTTACGAACGTAAGGGAGAAAGCGGGAGTGGGCGGCGCCGAAGCGGGCAAAGTTCTGGCGAGCCTCGTCGAGACTCAACTGTCCATTGACCGTAAACCGCGCCGTAAAAGCATCGGCATCTCCCTGGCCATCGTCCTCCCACCAGCAAACCGGGCACAAAGCCATGGAATCGGGCGAGGCGAGCGTTTTGCGGCCGCAGCAGGGGCAGCGATACCGGGTTTCCGTAACAGGGCCCACATGATTGGGACGGCAAAACCGTCGGGGAGGTTTACATACGCGTATATTCGTCCCTGCTGAAAAATTATTTCCCACGAGGCAGATCCGCTGCCGCGCCGGCGTTTGCCGGCATGGGAGCGCGCAATCAGCGCCGGTCCATTTTGTGCACAACGCCGGCGAAGCACGCAAATTCACCTCTCGGCAAAGAGGGAATCGCCGATTAACAGCTTGAAGAGGGGTGGATTGAATCCCGATGGAAAATGCTATTGCACGAGACGCCCGGAAGATCGACGGAGCGATCGTTTTTCCGTCGCTGATTGAATTCACTGCCGAAGCAACGATTCTTAGCGCCAACCAAGCCTTTCTCAACCTGATGGCGTGCACGCTCGAAGAGATTAAAGGCAAAAGCCACGCGGTCTTTTACGAAGACTCCGATCGCAACGGCGCGAAGCTCACCCCCTTGTGGACCGATATCGCTCGCGGAGAACCGCATTTCGGCGAGTACCGCAGAGTTACGCCCAAAGGCAAACCGATCTGGCTGGCCGAAACCTACAGCCCGGTCATCGACGAAAATGGGCGCGTGCTTCGCGTACTCGCGGTGGTAATCGATATCACCGAGCGCAAGCTCTCGGAGATGAACTATGCCGGTCAAATCGAAGCCATCAAGCGGTCGCAGCCGGTAAGCGAATACGACATGCAGGGCACAATTCTCGATGTGAACGAAAACTTCGAGAACTTGCTCGGCTACAATCGCGCGGAGCTAATCGGAAAGCACGTGAGCATCTTTGTCAATGCCGCCACCCGCGAAAGCTCCGCGTATAAAGCGGCATTGAGAACGCTTTGGGAGAAGCTGAGCCGCGGCGAGTTCTGCAAGGGCGAAGCCTGCCGCGAGACCAAGCAGGGCAACCGAATCTGGATCGAGTATTCCTACAATCCCATCTTCGACCTGAAGGGGAAACCCTTCAAAGTGGTCAACTACTTCTCGAACATCACCGAGAGAGTAGAGGCAAGCCAGGAGGCGGCACACATCGCCGAATCTCTATCGGGCGTGGCCGCCGAGCTGACGACAACCAGCCGAAACACGCACCAGACGGTAAGCAAGCTGAGCACTTCCAGCGCCGAAATTGGCAAGGTCGTAGACCTGATTTCCAAAGTCGCGCAGCAGACCAACCTGTTGGCATTGAATGCCGCCATCGAAGCCGCCCGCGCCGGAGAGGCGGGCAAAGGCTTTGCCGTGGTGGCTACCGAAGTGAAGGAACTGGCCAAGCAGACGGCCGGCGCCACCAGCGAGATCATCCGCAAGATCGCCGCAACGCAGAAAGACACCACCGAGGCGGTTCAGGCCATCGGCCATATCGGTGACGCCGTAAATCAGGTCAATCAAATCGCCGCCGCGGTAACAAGCGTGTACAAACGCCGCAGCGCCTAAGCGCGCAGCCGTGCGCCAGCCCCTAGGTTTCTGACCGCTTCAATTTACCCTATGATTGAGGGTGCCCTTCGATAAGGACAAAGGCCAGATCCCGATTTTGGAACCGGGGAAAGCACGAACTCAAGGAACTCCCTCATCCGGTCAAAGGCCCAGCCGCGCCGTTTACTTAGTGCCTTTTTCTGAGGCGGAAGCGATTTTGGCCTCGGCCTCTGCCTCGATGCGCAACGCTTCATTGTAGGCCGCTTCACTTTCGCCGGCCTCGTTCCAAAGCTGCTGGCCGTGCTCGAGCTGCTGTTTGGCGCGCTCCACGTCAATCTCCTCGGGCTTGAGCGCGTCGTTGGCCAGAATCGTGACGCGATTGGGTAGCACCTCGGCAAATCCCCAACTGACGTTATAGCGAATCAACGTTTCAGGCCCGTCCGGGCCGCCATGCAGCGTAACATCGCCGGCGCCAAGTTCGGCCATCAGCGGCGCATGTCCATAAAGCACCTGCAAGTAGCCGGATTTCGAAGGCAGTTCGACGGTCGTAACGTCGCCATCGAAAAGAGTACGCTCGGGGGTGACAAAGCGAACGCGGATCGAATTGGATGATTCTTCAGCCATGACTTACAAGCTCCTAGCTTTCAGCTTCTAGCCTCTAGCTAAAAGCTAGAAGCTAGAGGCTAAAGGCTGTTCTTACGCTGTCGCCTTCATCTGCTCGGCCTTGGCCAGCACATCCTCGATCGAACCCTGCAGGTGGAATGCCTGCTCGGGAACATCGTCGTACTTGCCTTCGAGAATGCCCTTGAAGCTGCGCACCGTATCGGCAATCTTGACGTACTTGCCGGGAATGCCGGTGAACTGCTCGGCCACGTGGAAGGGCTGCGAAAGAAATTTCTGAATCTTTCTGGCCCGCGCCACGGTGAGCTTGTCCTCTTCTGAAAGTTCGTCGATGCCCAGAATGGCGATGATGTCCTGCAGATCCTTGTAGCGCTGCAGAATCCGTTTCACACCCTGAGCCACGTCGTAATGTTCCTGGCCGACGATGCGCGCCGAAAGAATGCGCGAGGTCGAAGCCAGCGGATCGACGGCCGGATAGATACCAATCTCGGTCAGCGCGCGGCTCAGCACCGTGGTCGCGTCCAGGTGAGCAAAGGTCGTCGCCGGGGCCGGATCGGTCAAATCGTCGGCGGGCACGTAGACGGCCTGCACCGAAGTGACCGAACCCTTGTTGGTCGAGGTGATGCGCTCCTGCAACTCGCCCATTTCCGTGGCCAGGTTCGGCTGGTAGCCGACGGCCGAAGGCATGCGGCCCAACAGCGTCGAAACCTCGGAGCCGGCCTGTGTAAAGCGGAAGATGTTATCGATGAACAGCAGCGTGTCGGCGCCTTCCTGGTCGCGGAAGTTCTCGGCGACGGTCAAGGCGGTCAGGGCCACGCGCAGACGGGCTCCCGGCGGCTCGGTCATCTGGCCGTAAACCAGCGCGCATTTTGACTCCTGCCATTTGCCGGGCTTGATGACCCCCGACTCGGTCATCTCCAGCCACAAGTCGTTGCCCTCGCGGGTACGCTCGCCCACGCCGGCGAAGACCGAATAGCCGCCGTGATTCTTGGCGACGTTGTTGATCAGCTCCATGATGACGACGGTCTTGCCCACGCCCGCGCCGCCAAACAGACCGATCTTGCCGCCCTTCAAAAAGGGCTGAATCAGATCGATGACCTTGATGCCGGTCTCGAACATCTCTTCCTTGGTCGACTGCTCGTCGAACAACGGAGCGGGACGATGAATCGGGTTGCGCGTCTTCTCGCCAATCGGACCGAGATTGTCCACCGGGGTGCCGATGACGTTGATCACCCGCCCCAGCGTCTCTTTGCCCACCGGCACGCTGATCGGGCCGCCCTGATCGGTGGCCTTCATGCCGCGGACCATGCCGTCGGTCGGCTGCATGGCGACCGTACGCACGCGACCCTCGCCCAGGTGCTGCTGCACCTCCAAAATCACGTCGATCGGCGTGGGCGTCGTGAAGCCCTCGCTGGTCACGCGCAGCGCCTGATAGATGGGCGGCATGGTGGCTTCTTCGAACTGTACGTCTACGGCCGGGCCGGAGACCTGAATCACTTTACCGATGTTTTCAGCCATGTTCAAAGCTCCTAGCTTCTAGCTCCTAGCTTCTAGCTCGTTCTCTGCCGCTCTGCCCCTCAGTTGTCTTCCGGTTTGCGTTACTGCCCAGAAGGCTAGAGGCTAGAAGCTGACAGCTAGAAGCTGTTATCACAGCGCCGCGGCGCCGGAAACAATCTCGATGATCTCCGTGGTGATCTTGCCCTGGCGCACGCGGTTCATCAGCAGCGTGAGCGAGTCGATCATCTCGGAGGCGTTATTGGTTGCCGAATCCATCGCCGTCATGCGGGCCGCCTGTTCGGCGGCTACCGACTCGGTCATGGCGTGGAAGAGCACGGAAAACAGGTACTGCGGCAGCAGGCCGGAGAAAAGATCCTCGGCGGGCTGCTCGTAGATATAGTCGACATTCGAGGTGCCGAACTTCTGCGCCTCCTCGTCGACCTCGCTCGTATCGGCCGCTTCCAGCTCGATGCCAGCCGAACGGGCGGCCTCGCCCGCGCGCTCCTTTTCCTCGGCGGAAGGCGCGGTTGAGCCGGCAATCTGCTGACTGCCCAATTCGATCAGCGGCAGCAGCCGCTCGACCACCAGCCGTTGCGCGATCACCGACTTGAACTCGTTATAGACGACATAGGCCGCATCGATCTCCTCGCTGACGTAGCGGGAGATGATACTGCGCGCCATCTCTAGGACATGCGCGGGATCGAGACGCAGGAGCAAACCCGGATGGTCGCCAACCACTTCGACCTTGTCCCGGCGCGGCGCGCGCACTTTATGCTTCTGCCCGTCCTCGCCCGCCTGCTCCACATACTCGGCCACCGGATAGCGGCGGCGCAGTTGGTCGCGGCTCTTGCGGCCCACGGCCTCCACGTCGATTTCCTTTTCCGGATTGCCACCGATGAACTGGAAGGCGGTCTTGAGGATGTTGGCATTGAAAGCGCCGGCAAAACCCTTATCGCCGGAAACGACAATCAGCAAAATGCGCTTTTCCGGTCGCGTAATAAAGAGCGGATGACGCAAATTGCCAGTCTTCTCGTCGTACAAATCGACGCGACGAGCCAGCGACCCAAGCACGCCGGCGATCATTCTGGCGTAGGGCCGCGCCGTCAACGCGCGTTCCTGCGCGCGACGCAGCTTGGCCGCCGAGACCATCTTCATGGCCTTGGTGATCTGCCGCGTGTTCGTCACGCTTCTGATCCGCCGTCTTAAATCCAGTACATTCGCCATACTGCTTTCGCAGCTCCTAGCTTCTAGCTCCTAGCCTCTAGCGATTCTGGCTATCGGCTAAGTGCATATTGACAACCGCCGTATATCGGACGAGTCAATGCTCTACATTCCACATTCCACAGTTTCCAGCTAGGAGCTAAAAGCTAGTAGCTAGAAGCTGTACTTACGCTTTTGCGGCCGTCAGCTCCGCCTTAAAGTTCTCCGCGTACTCCTTAATCGCCGCGTGCAGGCGATTGCGAAGGTCGTCGTCGAGCTGCTTCTTTTCTCCCAGGTCGGCGATCAGCGCCTGCTGCTCGCTCTCGAAGTGTTTGAGCAACCCATCCTCGAAGGCGCGAATGTCGGTAACCTGCACCTCGTCGAGATAGCCCTGCGTGCCGGCAAACAGCACCACCACCTGCTGCTGCCAGGTCAATGGATGGAACTGCGGCTGTTTGAGCAACTCGGTCAGACGCGCGCCGCGAGCCAACTGCTTCTGGGTCAGCGGGTCGAGATCGGAGCCGAACTGCGCAAAGGCCGCCAGTTCGCGGTACTGGGCCAGGTCGAGCTTCAACGTCGCGCCCACCTGCTTGACCGCCTTGATGGCCGCCGAGAAACCGACGCGCGAAACCGAAAGGCCAACGTTGACGGCCGGACGAACGCCGGAGTTGAACAGATCGGTCTCGAGAAAGATCTGGCCGTCGGTAATCGAAATAACGTTGGTCGGAATGTAAGCCGAGACGTCGCCGGCCTGGGTCTCGATCACCGGCAGAGCCGTCAGCGAGCCGCCGCCCTTTTCCTTGCTCATCTTCGAGCTGCGCTCGAGCAAACGCGAGTGAAGGTAGAAGACGTCGCCCGGATAGGCCTCGCGCCCCGGTGGACGGCGAAGCAGCAGCGAAATTTCGCGGTAGGCCACGGCGTGTTTCGACAGATCGTCGTACATCACCAGCGCGTGCTTGCCGCTATCGCGGAAGTATTCGCCCATGGAGGTGGCCGCGTAAGGCGCGATATAGAGCATCGGGGCGGGCTCGGAGGCCGAGGCGACGACAATGATCGTGTGCTCCATGGCGCCGGCTTCGGTCAACGTCTGCACCACCTGCGCGACCGACGAGCGTTTCTGGCCGATGGCGCAATAGATGCAGATCAGATCGTTTTTGGCGTTATTGATGATCGTGTCCAGCAGCACGGCGGTCTTGCCGGTCTGGCGGTCGCCGATAATCAGTTCGCGCTGTCCGCGGCCGATCGGGATCATCGAATCGATAGCCTTGAGGCCGGTAGCCATCGGCTCGCGCACCGGCTGGCGGTCGATGATGCCGGGAGCGATGCGCTCGACGGGCAAACTCTCGGTCGTCGCAATCGGGCCCTTGTCGTCGATGGGCATCCCAAGCGCGTTCACCACGCGGCCAACCATCGCCGGACCGACGGGAACGGAGAGAATCTTGCCCGTGCGCCGAACCTCTTCGCCTTCCTTCAATTCGGTATAGTCGCCCAGGACCACGCAACCGACCTGATCCTCTTCAAGCGACATGGCCAAACCGGCAATGCCGTGCGGGAAGCTGAGCAACTCGCCGGACATGGCCTTGTCTAGACCGTGAATGCGGGCAATGCCGTCGCCGAGCGAAGTGATCGTGCCCACTTCGTCCACCTGTACCTTGGCGTCGTAGTTGGCGATCTGCTCGCGAAGAAGCTGCGTGATTTCGTCTGCCTTAATCTGAGCCATTGTTGTTCCTTACAGTACAGTTGTCAGTTTTCAGTGATCAGTGGTCAGTCGCCGACCGGCGAAGCTTTAGGACCGGCTGCCAACCACATGCATACTTGCAAACTTTAACCACTCAAAACCGACTGCTGAAAAACTGTTCTCTGTTCATTCCCCAAAAACTGATCACTGACAACTGATCACTGATAACTTGCCGGCTTCAGCCGGCGATTAGCGCTTCTTTCAACCTGTCGAGGCGGCCGCGTACCGAGCCGTCGTAAACCGTGGAACCGATGCGCACCACCGCTCCACCCAAAATTGTTTTGTCGAGCTTGAAGCTGGCCTCGACCTTGGCCCCGGCCAACTGCCCGACCTCGGCCACCAGTTTCTCGCGTTCCTCGGCGCCCAACTCGCGCGCCGTCACAATCTCCGCCGGCCGGATTCCCAACTGCGCTTGCAGAATGCGCCGGTAGGCGGCGGCCACCTCGGCCACCTGGTCGATGCGCCCATTCGAGATCAGCACCGCCAGCAGATTGCGCAATTCTTTTTGCAGGCCGAGCTTGGCGTTCAACTTGTCGAGAATTTCGATCTTCTGCGCCGCCGGAACCGCCGGATTGACGAAGAAGCTGCGCAACTCCGCGCTGGCCGCCCAAGTGGCAAGAAAATCGGCAAACTGCTTGTCGATCGCCTCGGCGGGCAGCTTGGCGGCCGTAATCACATCGGCAAAAGCGCTGGCGTAACGGGCAACAAAGGCAGCCATCAGTTCTTTCCTCCCTGACCGGCTTCGCCAGCCACGCCGGAAACGAACTCGGCGATCAGCGCCCGATCGGCCTCTGGCGTCAGCGTCAACTGCTTTGAAGCCTGATCGACGGCCAGATCGGCGGCGAAGTTGCGCAAGCCGCGCTTGGCCTGAGCCGCGGCCGAGGTAATCTCCTGCCCGGCGGCCGCCACAATGCGCGCGCTCTCCTCGCCGATTGAAGCCTTGATCCGCTTTTCGTCCCCCAGGCTCTCCTGCTCGACCTGGGCGCGAAAGGCCTTCATCTCCTCGCCCAGCCCGGCCAGCTTGGCCTCGACGGCGCTTAGTCTGGACTGCGCGTCGGTCGTAGCCGCCCGCGCCGTCTCCAGCCCCTGGCGCACGCTCTGCGAGCGCTTGCGAATCACCTTGGGCATGATCCGGAAAAGCGGAATCACGATGGCGAAAAAGATGATGGCGAAGTTAATCCCCAGCAGCAGATTGATTGTCGTCTCCACCGGCAGGTGCAGCAGCTTGGCCACCGACTGCACGATCGGAGCATGCAGAAAACCGTCTTCCTGCTCTTCTTCCGACTTGCGCGTCTCGGTTGCCTGCTGCGGCTCGGCCGCCTTGGGCGCGGCTGCGGCCGGCGCGGTCGCCGGAGCGGCGGCTGGCGCTGGCTCTTGCTGAGCGATTGTTCCACGCGGCGTCAGCAGCAAAGCCGCCAAGGCCACGACAGAAACGAGGCTGAAAATCCGGAAACGGGAACGCAAATACGATGTGAAAACTCTCAACGGGTACCCCCGGCGGCAAGCGGCAGAACGGCGCGAAGAGCCTGCGTGGCAAGATCGGCCGTCGCGGCTTGAATTACAGTCCGGGCAGAAACGACCTCGGCTTCAAGCTCGGCCTTGGCCTGGCGCACCTTCTCGCCGGCGGCCTTGCGGGCCTCATCGAGGGCGGCATCGCGCTCGGCAGTCCATTGCTGGACGCGCTGCTCGCGCAGCTTGTAAGCCTCGGCCTTGGCCTGGCGAAGACGCTCGGCGTAATCGGCCGCCTTGGCCTCGGCCTCGGCCACCGCCTTGCGGGCATCCTCCATCGCGCCTTCGGTCCGTTGGCGACGCTGGGCGAGAATGGCCGTCAGCGGCCCTTGCATCAAAATCTGATAGGCGATCACCAGCACGATAAAAAGCACGGCGGTGGGAATCGCGCTGATCAGCAGCACTCCGAGTTGTTGAAAAATTACCTGCATGAAAACACCGTGCCGACGCGCCTCATCTTGCTGGATTTTCGCAAGTGGAACCTATTTTTTTAACAGGGGCGGAGCGGCAAGTCAACGCGTATGGGGCAAATCGCACACACTCCTGTGACCACTGTCACGAATCGGGAAAAATGGTGCAAAAAAGAACTTGCGTTTACCTACAACCCGCCTACACTAGCTTTACCACCTAGACCCGGTCCAGGGTCCAGCGGGCCGCCGGCTTCGGGAAATTCTTCCACTCCCGACCCCGGGGCCCGCTTCTATATTCAGCTTCTAGCCATCAGCTTCTAGCTCCTAGCTCGCCCGTTGCGATGCGAACTTCTGCACAAAAGACCAACCGACACACCCCGCCACGCTCGCTTGCAGCAACGCCAACAAGCTGAAAGCTGATGGCTGAAAGCTGACGGCTGAAAGCTAGCAGCTAAAAGCTAGCGGCTAGAAGCTGCTTTTCAGCACTCCTTGCCCGCGCAGCCAGGTTTCAAGCAGCCCCGGCCACTGTCCAAGAGCCGCGTCGCCTTTGCCCAACCCGGTGCCGTGCGCCCCCTTGGCGAAGATGTGCATCTCGCTGGGCACGCCGGCTTTGACCAGTGCGTCGTAAAACCGCAGCGACTGCTCGACCGGCACCGTCTGGTCGGTGAATGTGTGGTAAATAAATGTCGGCGGCGTCTCTTTGCTCACGGACAAATCGGCCGAGTACGCCTTGCTGAGCTCCTCGCAACGATCCATCACGTTGAAGAGCTTGCAGTAGCTCAAGTGCGTGGTATCGCCCGAAAGCGCGCCGATCCACGGATAGCCCAGCACCATGTAATCCGGCCGGCTTGAGACCCGTTCGATCGGATCGTCGGAATTGGAGTCTCCCGGTACGAATTGCGTTCCCGACAAGGCCGCCAGATTGCCTCCGGCCGAAAAGCCGATCACGACGATGCGGTGGGGATCGACGTGGTAGTCAAGCGCGCGGGCGCGGACCGTCTGGATGGCGCGCCGGGCGTCGAGCAGCGGCACCGGAAACAGATAACCGTGCGAGGCCAGCCGGTAACTCAGCACGAAGGCGCGAAAACCGCGGGCGGCGAACCAGTCGGCGATCTGGCGGCCTTCAAGATTACTGGCCAGATGCATATACGCGCCGCCGGGAAAGATCACGACGGCCGAGCCGTTGGCCGTACCCGGCTGCGGGTCGAAGATCGTCAATGCGGGAATGTCGTCGCAGCTTGTTCCCTTGGCCTGGGGCGGCGTTCCGGTCCACAGGCGAATCGTCTGCACGCCCAAAAAAGCGTTGTCGGCGCCGGGCGTAGCGCAGGAAGGCTGCGGTTGGGCTTGAGCGACAGGAATGGTCAGCGCCGCCGCAATAAGGAAGGCAAAAAAATCTTTCATGGAAACCTCGTGGCTCTGGCGAAGATTATAAAGACAGCTCTTAGCTTTTAGCTATCAGCTTTTAGCTCGATCGTGATAACGACAAGCACTTGCCCAACCCCAAGACGACATAAAAACGCACCCCATCTCGTCCCAGCGCGAAAGAGCTAAAAGCTAGCGGCTGCTTCTTCACATCCAGATCGCCGCATGTCCATTGCGAACACTCGCGGCCTGCTGGCAAAAAATCTCGGCCAGATCCAGCCCGTAGCGGGCAAAATAATAAGCCGCGCCGTGCGTGCGCTCCTGCAGCGCGCCGCCGGGATAAAGCGCATTGACCAACGCGCCGGCGTGGCGACCGAGCGTGGCCTCGCGCTGCAATTGAAAGTTAGCGGCCAGCCGCCGCAGCCGGCCCATCTGGTAGCGCATTTTTTTGGCGGCCGTGGTGGCCGACTCGCCCAGTCCCTTGTCCTGCTCCCGCATCCAGCCGGTCAGCGCATCGAGTTCCGCGTCGAGCGCGCCGTCGGCCGCATCCAGCTTCTTTTTCGCCTCGGCCGGCAGGGCGCGCGCGGCCAGCTTTTGCGCCAGCGCGGCCGCGTTTCCCGCGGCAAAAATCTCCTCCAGCGTCAGCGCGTAGCGGCCGAGCAGATCGGCCATCGACGGCTCAACCAGCGTGGCGGAAAAGCGTGGCTCGGGCGGCGTCTGCCGGCCCAGAATCCGCTCGTACAAAACCGCCGATTGCGCGTAATAGGCAATCTCGGCCGGTCCGCCGACAATCATCGAAGTCGAAAAAAGAAAATCCTGAAAAACCGGCCGCAGCAGCGCCGCCGGTGAAATCCGCTCCGGCGCCGAGGCCAGAATCCCCATCAACTCCGCCGTCGAATAGCGCACACGCCCCGGCTTGCCCTCAGGCGAGGTCGTAAACCAAAGCCCCTGGGCCTCGGCCGCGGTGGGCGCACTCCGGTGCAGCGCCAGCCGCGCGCCGGTCGCCTCATCAATCAAAAACAGCAAACTCGATTGCGGCTCGACGGCCACCTGCGCATGGTAGCCGGCGGCCTTCAACTGCTGGTTGCGCTCGACCAAAGCCGCATGGAACTCGTCAGCTTGCTCGATGGCCGCGCCAAGAACCGATGCCCCCAGCCGATGGAATTCGCGGCTGTCTGCGTTGACAATCAGCAATCCCTGAGCGGCGAAAATCGACGCATAAAAATCGGCGAAGGCCTGGGCCAGCGTGCGCCCCGGCCTGTAAGCGGCCACGAGCGCCTCGGTCGCCTCCGAGGGGCCGAGCAGCTCGGCGGCACGCGCGGCCAGCGGCGCAATCGAGCCATCCAGCACCAGATTGCCGACCGGCAACGCCCGCGCCGGCGCGGCCGAGTAGGTCAACGCTTCCAGCTCGCGGCCGGCAGGGAAAACGACGCGGCTGATCTCGGCGAAATCGTGATCTTCGGTAGCCAGCCAGAAGACGGCGGCATGCGGCCGTCCTTCGGCGGTTGCGGCGCGGGCGCGGGCAATGGCCGTTGCGGCCTTGAGCGGCGTGTAGAGCGGCCCGCCAAAAAGTCCCACCTGCTGGCCGGTCAAAACCGCGCCGCCACCCTGGGCCAAAATCTTTAGCGAAGACGCCGCGGACGACGAAGAATTTTGCGCCGCCAGCAATCGCACCAGCTCCGGCCAATGCGCCGGCATCGGCGGACGCGCCAAGGCCTCCGCGCGCGGAGGCAAAAAGCCTTCGAGCGCGCCCGAACAAAAATCCGCAAAAAGGCGGCTCGGCCCCGGCGCAACGCTCACGGGTTGACATTCAATCGTTGGCAATTCGTTCACTGGAGGCTCGGCCGGCTGGCTTCCTCCAGCGGAATCGGCGCGGAACCGGATTTGTTCTGTTACTCAGTTTAGGATGCCACGGCAAGGCAACTGGATGCAGAACCGGCGCGGTGGAAGAACGCGCCTGGGTATACTTGTGTTAGTCGCCTCTGACGATCGCACTCAAAAATGAATGAGGAGTGGAGATGCCTAAAAAGAGTACGGAAAAAGTTGCCAACCGCGAAACAGCCAAGAAAAAGACGGCGGCCAAAGGCCGGGCAAAGGTGCTCAGCTCGAAGGTGGTCTACCAGGGAAAAGTTTTCCGCGTCGTCCACGATAAGTTGATCGAGCCCGGCGGCTGGCAAAACGAGCGCGACGTAATCCGCCACAACGGCAGCGTGGTGATTCTGGCTCTCGACAGCTCGAAGAGCAAGCGCGATCCGTGGATCGTGATGGAGCGGCAGTATCGGCACGCGGCCAATCAATTTTTATGGGAGCTGCCGGCCGGCAAAATCGAAGAAGGCGAAAAACCCCTCGAAGGCGCCAAGCGCGAGCTGCTCGAAGAGACCGGCTATCAGGCGAAAAAATGGCGGCCGCTGGTCGAATACTTCGCCAGCCCTGGCTTTTTGGGCGAAGCGATGAAGGTTTTTGTGGCCGAGGAACTGCATGCCGGCGTTGCCCATCCAGAAGCCGACGAGCAGATCGAGCTCCGTCTGGTGAAGCTCTCCGAGGTGCTCGAGATGATCGACAAGGGCGCGATTGCCGACGGTAAAACGTTGACCAGCGTACTTTTATATGCACGGCAGAAAAAAGGCAAACGGTAAGCGCAACCGCTTTCGCGGCTTTTCCACAGGGAGTATTCTTCTCCTTCGTTTTTCAACTTGGGAAATATGTGAAAATAATCAACCTTTCTGTGCTTTTTTGCGTCTTAATATTAAGAAAATGAGAAAGGATGCGAATTCCCCGAAAGACGCATCTTTTCTCTAGAGCACAAAAGAAAGGCAGGGACCTGTGGCTCAATACAAAGGAAATGTGAAGTGGTTTAACAACGCCAAGGGCTACGGATTCATCGGACGTGAAGACGGGCCAGATGTATTCGTTCACTATTCAGCGATTCAATTGGATGGATACAAAACGCTCAAAGAAGGCGATGAGGTCGAGTTCGACATTGTTGAAGGCCAAAAAGGCCCCCAGGCAGATGCTGTAGTGCGCATCAAGGAAAGCGTTCCCGGTGACGCTCCTAGTGCTTCCGGTGACGCTCCCAGCGTTCCCAGCGACGCTCCTAGCGTTCCCAGCGCGGTTTAGGGCGCGAGCGCGGAGTAAGCACTACCGGAATCTAGCTGCCGAAAAGCAGGTTAATGGTTGTGTGTCCGGATGACGCCACTCGGTCACATACATCTAACCATTTGCAGATGTGCGGACTAGCTCATTTCACCGATACTGTAGTGGAATATGGGTGCCCCATTCCAGCCGCCTTCTTGTTTCTTGCGGCTAGTACCGTAACCGCTTAAATTTGCGCCATCGAGGGTGCCCCAGGTCTCGATTTTGAGACCTGGAAACCTCAACACTAAGGGGCGAAATCATCGGGTCATGGTATTAGAGCATTTTCACTGTTGCTGTAGAGTGGCTTTGAAAGGGCACGACTTTACTCGCCGTGGCGAGCGGAAAAATGCCGCCGGAGCAGCAAAAAGTGTCAGGGCACGACTTGAGTCGTGCCGAAAAGAGCAATAGAATCGGGGGCTTTAGCCCCTGAGGGAAGGTTCGTTCCCTTATACCATTCATGAAAATCCTCTAGGGCTCAAATCAATCCATACTCCGATACACCTATTCGTGAAAATGCGTGAATCGTTCGGCAAGCCGTCAGTGCGGATCTAAGCCATTGCCGGCGTTCGCCGCTCAGCGCGAAGATTCAGCCGCCCGACTCAATTCCTCTTAACGCGAAAAAACTTCCTTTCCCCTGCGGGAGGCCGCAAAACAAAAGGCCGTTGCGCAATAGCGCGGCGGTCTTTTGTTTTTTTTGCAGGCGAAAATCGTGGTCTGGCGCATGTAAACGGGGATAAGATTAGGGCGCATCGGAGGAGGCGCCATGAGTTTACTGCAACAGGACTTCACGGAACTGGATGACGCCGCGCGGGGCGAAGAGCTGACCAGAGGCACCAGCCACCTTGTATGGGCGGCCGTTATCGCTACGCTCGTCATCGCCGCGGCCATCGCCGCCTATGACATCTCGGCGCGGAAGCCGCCGGCCGCCACCGGAGAGATTCTGGCCGTTTGGGCCTGTCCGCATCACTCCGAAACTTCCGGCGTCGACGCCAACGGAGAGCCCACCACGCGAGAGAGCTTCGATCAGGTGCTGGTCTTCACCCGCGTCCGGCTGCACAACCAGTCCGACCATCCGCTGGTGCTGGCAAACACCATCACCAACGCCACGCTCAACGACGGCATCCACTCCAGCTACGCCGCCAGCAAAAGCGACTATGCGCGGATCTTTATCGCCTATCCCAACCTGGCCGCGCCGCAGGGAACGGCGCTCTCGCCGCAGAACACAAGAATCGAGGCCGGACAGACAATCGAGGGGGAGTTCGTTTCGTCCTTCCTGCTTACCAAGCAGGCATGGGACGCGCGCAAGAAGCTGGACTACACCTTCAGCTTCCAATACCAGCCAAAGCTAACGCTCGCGCCCCACGTAGCGGTTACGGAACGTTAGCGGGAACGGGCGCGTTCTTGGGCGTGGAAAGATAGCCCGAAACTTGATTCTTCGAGCTGATGTTGAAAACCACCACCTCGAACAGCGCCGGCTCTCGGCCGCTATAAAATTGCAGCGGCTCGTTCACGTTGCGGTCTTTCTTCTCGTAGGATTTGTCGTCGGCAAAAATGTTGACCGTAAAGCGGCTCTTCTTGATGTCGGCTTTCTTCAACTCCATGCTGACCGTGCCCACGGGTTTGCGCTGGCCTTTGTTCAGCGTGAACTCGTAGTAGCGGCGGTCGCTCTTGTGCTCGAGCATCACCAGTTCGTCGTGATTGCGCGCAATCACGCTATTGGTGCCGCTCAGGTCGCCGCGCACCGATTGCAACTGGCTGACCGTGCTGGCCAGTTCATTCTGCGTCTTGCCCAGATCGCTTCTTACCCCGCCCACGTCGCTCTTCACGTGCGAAACCTCGGTGGAGACGGCGTTGACCTGCTGGGTAGTCTGCTTTTGCGCACTTTCAAAGCGCTGGCTGTCGGCTTCCTGACGCTGAATAATCGCCTGTGCGCGGTCGTCCAACTGCTTTTGCGTCAGGCCTAGTGACTTGCCCAACTCGTCGGTGGCCACGCGTAGTCGCGCATCGGTCTCGCGCAGCTCGGCCGCCAGTTCGCGGTTCTGCTGCTTGGCCTCGGCCACATCCGCCTGCAGGCTGGTGATACGGCCGCCCAACGACGAGCACCAGACAAGGCCCGCAATCGCTGCGACCAGCGCTATCGCAATCGCGGCCAGCAATGCGCCGGAGTACGTCCGTGGAGTACTGTCGATTTCACTCATCTTTTTTGCCTTTCCTGCCTGGGCGGGCTGCATGCCAGCGCGCCCCGATCATCGCGGTATTCTCTCCGGTAAGAAGTCATTTCGCGGAAATGACCTTCTTCGTTCCGGAACTTCCCGCGGTTTACAATTTCATTGAGGTCGGCTTAATGGGACAAAACCATGCACGCCTCTTCATGCCTCCAGCGAAGATACAGGATATATCGAGTAGCTGGGAGTTGTGCAGAGAAAGAAGTGCCCCCATCGAGACGAAGTGGCATCCGGTCAGAGTGGTTCGCCCCCGTGGCCGGCATGGAAGTGCTAAATTATTAACATCTTTACTGAGTGTTTTCGGCGCCGGGCCATAGGGGGTAGGCGCAGAACTCCATCGCAAAGGCGAACAGCCACTAAAAATAGGGAGATTCAAGGGTATGCCGACTGCGAATGCAGGAAAGGGCCTTGAAGGAGTTGTCGCCGCTAACTCCGGTATATGTTGGATTGACGGAGCTGCGGGGATTCTCTCCTACAGAGGCATAGATATTCACGAACTGGCCGAGTATTCGACCTTCGAAGAAACCACCTACCTGCTATGGAACGGCCTGCTGCCCAACAAACTGGCGCTGCGTGAATTTACCACCCAACTGGCGCTGGCTCGCTCGCTCGATCAGCGCATGATCGACCTGCTGCGCAGCTTCCCGATGGCCGCCAGCCCCATGGAAGTGCTGCGCACGGCCGTCTCGGCGCTGAGCTTTTACGACGTCGATGAAAAAGACAACTCGCACGACGCCAACGTGCGCAAGGCCTATAAGCTGACGGCGCAAATCGCCATGATCGTGGCCATCTACGACCGAATGCGCAAGGGTAAGGAGATCATCCCTCCCGATCGCTCACTCTCTCACGCCGCAAATTTTCTGTGGATGCTCAGCGGCGAAACCCCCTCGGCGACCGCCGTCAAAACCATGGACATGGCCCTGGTGCTGCACGCCGACCACGAGTTGAACGCCTCCACCTTCGCCGCGCGTGTGATTGCCGCCACCCTTTCCGACATGTACTCGGCCGTTACCGGCGCCATAGGCGCGCTCAAAGGCCCCCTGCACGGCGGCGCCAACGAGGGCGTCATGCGCCTGCTGCTGACCATCGACAAGCAAGGCGCCGACCCCGTCGAATACGTTAAAAATATGCTGGCCGCCAAGCAAAAAATCTCCGGCTTCGGCCACCGCGTTTACAAAACCGAAGACCCGCGCGCCACCCATCTGCGCAAAATGAGCGAAAAGCTGGGCCGAGACTCGGGCAATCTCAAATGGTATGAGATGTCGCGCGCCATCGAGCTTTACATCAACAAAGACAAAAAGCTCAACGCCAACGTGGACTTCTACTCCGCCTCGACCTACGCCACGCTGGGCATCGACATCGATCTCTATACGCCGATCTTCGCCCTCAGCCGCATCGCCGGCTGGACGGCGCACATCATCGAGCAGTTGGATGACAACCGCCTGATTCGCCCCCGCGCCGAGTACATCGGACCGACCTATCCTGCCCACTGGATACCGATCGAAAAGCGGCTGTAGAGAGTACAATTCCCAAAAGATTTCAGATCTTATCCGGGAAGGTCTCCAACATGAAGGGAAAACTCCTCTGTGTCTTATGCGTAGCTTTCTTGCTGACAGGATGCTATGCCAAAGGCCACCTGTACCCCGTCCAAGGGCCGCTGGCCGCCGAAGTTCCGCTGCCCATCTTGCCCGCCACGGCCACGGGAATTTTTAATTCCGGCAGCCTGACGGTAACGCTCCCCGGTGGAGAGCGCTGCAAGGGCGCCTGGAAGATGGTGAACCGCAAATCGAACAGCGGACCCCAAGCGAGCGCGCAACCGTATGTCGATCTGGCCTCTGCCTGGGATACAGTCTATGGCGCGGGCTTTTACACTGCCCATATCCTCGGAACGAGATTACACGTGCATGCAGCTCTAACGGGAGACAAAGGCAGCGTGCTGCATGTCGAAATCTATCGGCCGGACACGACCAATGAACCGGTCGAGATCAAAGGCGTAGCCAAAGACGACAAGGGTAATATCTACAAAGTCGTACTCTAGGCGCTTGCGCGCACGCGGCAGACAAGCGCCGCAATCGCCGCCGCCTCGTCTTCGATCTCGATGCGCAGCGGCACGGTCTGGAGCGGCATTGACGCGGGCAGCCTCGCGGCCAGGGGACCGAGTCGGACGCGATCCTTCTCCGTCGTCAAAATTGCAGTAGCTCCGGCATCGCGCGCAACGCTGGCAATACGCGCCAGATCCCTTTCCGTGTAGCGATGATGGTCGCCGAAAGCGATGCGCGCCGTCAGCCGCACTCCGGCCGCTTCGATCCTCGCAAAAAACTGCTCCGGGCGCGCGATGCCGCAAAAGGCCGCCGCCGGACCGGCGACTGCCGGAAGCTCCATCCGCCGCCGCAAGCGCCAAATCGCGCCACGCCAACCATGCGCGGCAAGCCATTCGGCAACCTCCGGCTCTTCCGCGGGAATGGCAATCACCTGCGCCCGTTCGATCGCGCGCAATGGTTCACGAAGATTGCCGGCCGGCAGCAGGTGATCGCTCAGATCGCGGCGGCTCACAAGCAGAATGTCGATGGCGCGATGCAGTTGCCGATGCTGAAAACCATCGTCGAGCAGATGCACTCTCGCCGATGGCGTCGCCATCATGCCATCCAATTCGGCCAACAAACCGGCGATGCACCGCTCGGCGGCAACGTAGACCGGAACTCCGGCACTGCGCGCAATCAGCAACGGCTCGTCGCCAAAATTCTCCGCGCTGCCTTGAGCGTCAACGCGCGCCGCCCGCTTGCTTTTGCGCCCGTAGCCGCGCGAAAGCACATCGACAGCGAAACCGCGCGCGGCCAGCCCACGGGCCAGCGCAATCGTCAGCGGCGTCTTCCCTGCCCCGCCGGCGGAAAGATTGCCGACGCTGACCACCGGCCAGCCGAGACGGCAAACACGCTTGAATCCCGAGCGAAACTCAAACTCGCGCAGCGCCGTTGCCAGCCGGTAAAGCGGCACCAGCGGCCAAAGCAGCGGACGCGCGGCGCGCATCATCACGCACGCTCCCGTGCAAGCAGTTCGCGCAGCGCCTCGACGCTGCGATCGGTCGCGCCGGCCTCTCGGTCGAAAACCTCTTTGGCGCGCGCCCCCAGTGCCTCGGCGGCGGCACGATCACACAGCAATTCGAGCAGCACTTCGGCAAGCTGATCTTTAGTCGCAATACGAATGGCCCGATGCGCAATGAGATCGTCCGTAATGGCGCGGAAGTTTTCGTAGCTCGGCCCGTTGACAATGGGAACACCAAATTGCGCCGGCTCCAGCGGATTGTGGCCGCCGGAGGGAATCAAGCTGCCGCCGACAAAGGCCACGGCGGCGAGCGAATAAACGCTGGCCAGCTCGCCAATCGTGTCGAGCAAAACAATCGTGCCGGGAAGGACAGGCGCGGGCGGCTGCGTTTTCCAATTCGAGCGGCGCAGCCACGCGCGGCCGGATTTTTCTAGCAAGCCGGCCACGGCGGCAAAGCGCTCCGGGTGGCGCGGCGCCAGAACCAGCACAAGATTCTGATCGGCGGCCAGCAGTCGCGGCCAGGCTTCAAGCAGCGCCGCCTCTTCGCCGTCGAGCGTGCTGCCGGCAACAACAATGCGCAGGCCGACGGCGCGGGCTTTAAGCTCGCGCGTAGCCTCGGCCTCGGCCGCCGCGCGCACGTCAAACTTCAGATTGCCGGCGACGGTGACACGATCCTGTCGGCAACCAAGCGCGAGCAATCGTTCGGCGTCGATCTCGCTTTGCGCCAGCACGCGCTCCAACCGCGAAAGAAACGGCCGCCAAACTCCGCGCAGCGCGCGGTAGCGCGGCCACGAGCGGTCAGAGATGCGCGCATTGACCACCGCAACCGGAATCCGGCGCCGGAAGCAGCCCGCAAGCAGATTCGGCCAAAATTCGGTTTCGGCAAGTATCAGCAGTTGCGGCTTGAGCGCCTGCAAATAAGCGCGAACGGCCCAGGGCAGATCGAGCGGGCAGTAGAAAACGCGCTCGGCGCCAAAGCGCTCGTGAGCCAGCGCCTGGCCGGTGCGCGTGGTGGTTGAAACAACAACCGCGCAATCGGGAAACGCTGCGTCGAGTGTCTTCACCAGCCGCGTGGCCGCTAAAACCTCGCCAACCGAAACGGCGTGCAGCCAGATTCGCGGGCGGCTGGTCGCTTTTCTAAAACGCCGCGGCACGCAGCCCAATCGCTCGAACAGTCCCTCGCGATACTTATGCGTGGTGGCCATGCGCCACAGCCACCAGGGCGCGCCGGCCACCAGAGCGACAATCAGCGCCAGATTATAAAAAAGTAGAGTCATAAAAAGCCGCGCCGGTTGCAACCCAAACAGGCCGCCGCCGGTCTAACCATAAAATGATACAGTCGGAGACGATGAAAACTCTGCGAGCCTTTCCGCTCCTGGTTTTGGGGCTGGCGTTGCCGGCCACCGCCGCCGACCACACGCCGCCTCCGGTGCAACTGGCCTCGGCCTTCGCGGCCGTCGAAGTGCACGCCGACGAGCAGGTGTCCATCGCCGTCGAACCCTACGACACCAAAGAGAAAGCCTCGATCTTCCGCGTCGATTACCTCAGCCACGACGTCATGCCGGTGCGGTTGATCGTAACCAACCTCGGTGATAAACCCATCTCGCTGCGCGATGCGCGGATTCTCTTCGAGACCGCCGATGGCGACCGCATTCAGGCCGCCGAGCCAGAAGATATAGAGCGGCTGATGACGCGCAAGGAACGCCAGGGCGGCAAAATTCCCCTGCCGACGCCGCTGCCGCCGATCCACACCAAAGCCAAGGGCAGCAACAAAGAGATTGAAGCCGACTTCAACACCTTCGAGTATTCGGCCCTCGCCGTCGAGCCGCATACCACGCGCGCCGGATTCCTGTTCTACGACGTTTCCGGGCTGAGCCATCCGCTGGTTGGCGCCAGCCTCTACCTGCGCAAACTGCGCAATGCCGACGGCAACGAGCTCTTCTCCTTCGAGATTCCTTTCAACAAATATCTCAAGTCGAAATCCGGCCAGATGAACTGACGGCTGCGGATCGCGCTCTGACGCCTACTCGTAGTAGGTGGCCGCGGAAGTATCGGTCTCCCAGATGGTGCAATTTTTCACGCGCACCCGGCCCTGGCTCGCCTCGGCGATCCGGTGGCCAACCTCGTCGTAAAAATATTTGGCCATGTTTTCAGCCGAAGGATTGAGCGAGGTAAAGGGCTCGATCTCGTTCAGCATCTTGTGGTCCAGCCGCTCAATAACCGGCTGCAGCGCCTGTTTGAGCAGCTTGAAGTCGAGCAGCAGCCCGGCGTGATCCAGTTCGGCGCCAACCAGCGTCACGCGCACTTTATAGTTGTGGCCGTGCGGATTCTCGCACTTGCCCTTGTAATCGCGGAGATAGTGCCCGGAGGCAAAATCCTCTTTGACGGAAACTTCAAACATGGGGGTCAACTCAATCCTGCGCGGGCGGCACAGGCTGCGGAAAAACTCTTATTTCGGAAAAGCCTTGAAGGGGCACGGCTTTCCGCCGCGGCGGATGCCGTAAATCCAATCAAATCAACGTGGCCTTTAGGCCCTGAGGGACGTTTTTCTCCCCCTGGTCCAAAATTCAGAGTTTTTCCGCAACCTGGGCAGCCCGCACTCTTCTATTTTAATGAATTCTCGATCGCGGCGGAAACGACTGCACATTCACAAACCATTCGCGCGCAAATCTACTCCTCGCGGAGCGCGATCAATCCAACGTTGAACTCTTGAAGCTGCGCCGGGCGCCGTGGCGGATATGCAGAACGTCCACCTGTTTCCGCGCTTCCCGTACGCGATAAATCACGCGATAGACAGGAGGTTTGCGGCCGTAGAAAAGTTGCCGCAACTGGCGTGACTCATGCGTAACCGGCCGGCAGGCAGGCGTCTTTTCCAAACGCAAAATTTCGGCTTTGAGTTGCTCGTACCAGCGGCGCGCCGCGGCTGAATTTTCGGCGTCAATCTCGTTGTAAAGCGCGGCCAAATCGCGGCCGGCCCTGACCGTGATGTTAACGAGATAAGCCATGCGCGATCTCGAACTCGCGGAAAAATTCCCGCGCCGGATGGCTTCTTCCCGTCTTCGCGTCCTCCAGCCCCTGGCGAATGCCCTCGCCCTCTTCGGCGCGCGCGGCCACGTCAAGCAGATGCTGATAAGCCTCGGCGTCCTGCACCACGGCGGCGGCGCGGCCGTTCACGGTAAGCACCATGGGCCGCTTGCTCTTCCGCAACTGCTTCATCATCTGGCTGGAGCTGCGGCGGAAGGCCGTCAGTGATTGAATGTCGGTAGCGATGTTCAGCATGAGCCCCTCCCCGGTCGAGCACCTTATTCGGTGCTCTCAGCATAGCGCAATGCCGGTTCAGCGGCCAAAGGTATCGGACGCAGCAATCTCAACGCCGGCTTCGCCAAACTGCGCCTCCATCGCGGCAACCGAGCCATTCAAATCGATGGCGCGGCAGGCATCGCGCACCACGCACGCCTCGAAGCCCAGCCGCCGCGCGTCCAGCGCCGAATAGCCAACGCAAAAATCGTAGGCCAGCCCGGCCAGAAAAACGCGCGTGAATCCGCGCTCACGCAGGTAGCCGGCCAGCCCGGTCGGCGTCGCGCGGTCGTTCTCAAAAAAAGCCGAGTAAGAATCGATCTGCTGCCGGAATCCTTTGCGCACAATAAGCTCTGCCTGCGGCAGATCGAGCGCGGAATGAAACTCGGCGCCCCGGCTGGCTTGCACGCAATGCACGGGCCACAGCGTTTGCGCGCCATAGGCCAACTCGATTGTTTCGTAAGGCTGCCTGCCCGGATGCGAGGCGGCAAATGAAGCATGGCCGATCGGATGCCAGTCCTGCGTGAGCACGATATGCGCAAAGCGCCGCGCCAGGCGCAGAATCGGCGCAACCACTTCGTCGCCCTGCGGCACGGCCAGCGCACCTCCGGGGCAAAAATCATTTTGCACGTCGATGACGAGAAAAACCTCGCGATCGTTGATTGGCATCGAAGCTCCCAGCCCTGGCTTCGATTATGCCAAAAGAACCTCGACGCCGCTTTGGCGCAGCAGCGCGGCAAATTCCGGCGCCAGCGCGGCGTCGGAAACGACAGTGCGCGCCGCCGTCAATGGAGCGACGGAAAACATGCCGTCCCGGCCGAATTTGCTGCGGTCGGTAACGATGATGACGCGGCTGGCGACGGCGATCATCTTCTGTTCCGAACCGACCACCAGCGTGTTGTTATTGCTGAAGCCCTGCGCGGTAATGCCGCCAATGCCCATGATGACGGTATCGGCGTGGATCGCGCCCAGCATTTGCTCGCAAACGGGGCCCAGCATCACGCGCAATCGCGGATCGAAATAACCGCCGGTCAGCGTCAGTTCAATATCGCGCGACGATTCCAGGCTTTCGGCGATGGGCAGCGAGTTCGTAACAATGTGCAGCGACTTGGCGGCCAACTCGCGCGCCACCGCCGCCACCGTCGAGCCGCCGTCGAGTATCACCGTCTGGCCGTCTTCGATCAGCCCGGCGGTCAACCGCGCAATGCGGCTTTTTTCCTCGCTCATGCGCCCGCTTTCGAGCGCGTAATCAAAGCTATGATTCGGCGCTGTCTGCAAGGCGATCGCGCCGCCGTAAACGCGCTTAAGCAGCCCCGCTTGTTCAAGGATGTCGAGATCGCGGCGGACGCTCGATTCCGAAGCGGCGAGTTCGCGGCAGAGCGTCTCCGAGTCGATGAAATCCCGGCTCTCGAAAATCTGGCGAATTTTCAGTTGCCGTTCAGCAGCCTTCATCGTCTCTCCGCGTTACGCGTCGCGTTTTTGCTGCTTTCTTGTTCATCGACCCCTTGTTTTTACTTGGCCGCGATCGCCGCCATCACCGCGGTGGTAACCGCTTTGACCAGCAGTTCCAGATCGGCGCTCGATAGCCTGCCCGCAGCGGCACCGTCGCTCAGTCCCGGCTTCAGAGCGATGGAACCGGGCGACTCAAGATCGGAAAACTGGCCCTCTTTTATGCGCGAAGTGTCGAAGCGCACGTCAGGCAGGCCCAGCTTTTTCTTCGTGACCAGCAGGTCTGCGCCCTTCTGTTCGGAGATGAATGAAAGCGGCGCGCCCAACTGCACCGCGTTCATCAGCGTCCAGCAATAGGTGTCGAGCACCTCGGCGTACCACTCGGCGTGCGTTACCGTGTCGGCCCAGCAAACAATGCCGTGATTCGACAAAAGCACCGTGTTGTGTTCCTTCACGTAAGGCAAAACCGTTTCGGCGAAGGCTTGCGTACCAGGAGTTTCATATGGCGAAATCGCCACTTTGCCCACAAAAATTTCGTACTCCGGAATCACCAGATTGGGCGGGACGCGGCCAGTGATGGCATAAGCGGTGGCATGCGGCGGATGGCAGTGAACCACCGACTTGGCTTCCGGCACCGATTTGTAAATCTCCAGGTGCATCAGCACTTCGCTGGTGCGCGGCCGGCTGCCGGCAATCTGGTTGCCTTCAAGATCGACCAGGCAGATGTCCTCCGGCGTCAAATCGTATTTGCTCATCAGCGTGGGCGTACACAAAACTTCGTTGGGCCCGATGCGGTAAGAAATATTGCCGCCGTTGCCATCGACGAACTGGCGCAGCCACAGCTTGCGACCCACGCCGCAGATCTCTTTCTTGATGGCCTCGGCCTCGGGCGAAGTATAGAGCTGACGATTGGGCGCTTGGCCGGCAGAAAACTCGCGAGACGCAGCGGCATTGTTGCCCGCAACCGATTCGATACTCTTTGTTTCGTTTTTCACGACTTGACCTCGGATGAACCCTCTATTGTTATTCTGCAACATCGACCGCGTCGGCGATGAACGCCACGTAAGCATCAAATGCCCCCGACTGGCCGATGCGCTCCACCCGCCCCCGCGCCAAAACCCGCTCTGGAGCAGGCGAATCCTAGCGGCATATCAAGCAACCGCTGCTTGAATGAGGTGCTGCCGATGTTGGGTATGAGAGCCCTTATTTGAACGTTTTTGATCGAAGTTGAATTTTACGTTAGGTTATCAAGCAGAGTCAATCGTAAATTTTGTCGCATTTTAATGTATGAAGACGACAATCCCGCAAAGATCAATCGCTTTCTTCAACGCAAGCCCGCTTCCATTCCCGTCGCGCTCGATCCGGGAACATCCTACTTCGAACTGAGCCGCAAGCTGAATAACAATGGACGGCCTCTGCTGCTCGTCATCGATCAGCGCGAGCATATTCGTTTTTACAAGGACGGCTTCGAGATCGACGACCAGACACGACGCGAATTACATAGCCAAATCAATGCTCTTCTTGCCGCGCGGTAATTGGCCTCTCAACCGAGAGATGTTTGCCCCTGAAGCGAAGGCACGGCCAGAAGCAGCAGAAAAAGCAAGCTCGTCCACAGAATCCAGCGTTTCCTCTACCAGAGAATTAGTGACCGGCGCCAAGGTGTTGTACCTATGTAGCGCTCTATCGCCATGAAGTAAGTAAAAAGCTGCCGGAGAAACTATCTTGGCGATAGTCATCCGATCATGGCATTCTCGAATTTAGTTTGATCATCTCGCCATCCACGGCAAACCTGCCGTATCCGTGATGGTGAATGGTCTTTGGATTTTTCTGTGACGGATTGCGCCAGGCTTTAAGAACTTCCAAAACAAAAAGATTGAATTTGTTGACGAGATGGGTATCGACTACCTTGCATTCGAGGTTGGCGAAGCATTCGGCAACCAAAGGTGGCGCCACACATTTCGCTGGCGCCTGCGTCAGGCCGAATTTCTTGAACTTATCGACATCGCGCCCCGAGCAATTACCGATTCCTACAACGATTTGCGCCAATTCGAGCGCGGGGATGGCGATTACGCATTCCTTCGTCGCCCGCAACGCGGCAAAGCTGTAATCGGCGTTGCTAACAACGCAGGCCACCAGCGGCGGTTCAAACTCGACCATCATATGCCACGACATCGCCATGACGTTGGCGCGCCCCTTGTAGGCAGTCGTCAGCAGAACCACCGGACCGGGTTCGAGCAGTTGGTAGACCTTTGATAGAGGCAGATCTTTCATCGCATCTGTTACTCCTGAAAATAGCTGACGGCTTGCCAGGACCGGCTCATATCATACTCTTTGTGTAACAAATCCCTTCCCCGCTTCTCCGTCATCTTACTTCTCGATGTCGATCTCAGGATACATTCGCCTCACCGCGGCTACCACCGTGGCGTGCTCGGGCTTTCCACTGGACCGGGCCAATGCATCGCGAGCATGTGCCGCATCCTCGATTGGATAGCGACGGGTTTCAGGAAGCACGAAATCGCCCTTAGGAAGGTTCTTCCGTCTCGCATAGGTAAGTTTCGCCATATTGGTTCCTCCAACCTTCCAAGCGGGCTACAGGGGAAGTCCTGGGCGAATGACATGCACCGCTTCTACTTTTTTACTTGTTCTTACTTCCGTTTTGTTGGGCTCAGACGTCGCGGTATCGAGTTGCTCGGATTGCTTCAGCGCTTCTCGAGAGAGTTCGTTAGCATGTTGGCTAAGTTCGTGCGCGCTTCGATGATCTGCCTTGCCATGGGCAACTGCTGCGGCGGCGTGGGCGTGAGATGCCAGATTGTGTAGTTCTGCGGCCTGACCGTGCGAACTCTGAGGCATGGTTATACTCCTTTGCCTGTTCGATGCAAACCGTCAGGTAGCGATCCAGATTTAATTTACCGCTTTAAACGGAAGCGAGCGCCACTCTGGCTCTGGAGAATTTGGTGCGGCTATCAATGCCAGTTCGGCATCAACTGGTCCAATGTCCAAAATTGACCAGATCATATTGTCAGGTGAGCCGTACATTTCATGTAGGTTATTACTTTCCCACGCGAAAAGCTCCCATGCCGCCACGCATCGGTTGAAACTCGTGCATTCTGTGTTAGCAGGCCGGAAGGATAGAGTGCTGGGTTGGGAGTCGTAGAGTAACTTTTCCCCTGTATTACTGCCTGCAATTGATCTAAGCGTTTCTGGCGGGACAAAAATGAATTTGTCTCTCTATTCATGAAACGCGAAATGAGTATGTTCGCTAACGCGGCGGGGCGTCTTACCACTCTTCAATCGCTGAAGAGTTGAGGCAGTCCGAGTTGAACCAACGCCCGCAAACAGCCTTATGTATTTGCCATCGAGCTCGATTACGCACGGAGGATAAACGCATGCATTCCAGTTATTCGAAATCAGTAAGCCACATCCTAGCCTTGGCACTTATTGGGATGGTTCCCATTGCCTTGGTAGCCCAGGATGTAGCCAAACCTGATGTAAAAACATACGCGAGAAACACCGCGTCTAACAATGCCGCTTCCAAATGGGACATCTTTGTTGGTTTCAGTTATCTGTCTCCAAATGTCGCATCTGACGGGTTTGACAACTTTGACAGTACGAGCATTCGATACGGCGCCATCGGCAGCGTTTCGCGTTACTTCAACAAGTACGCGGGCGTGCAGTTCGAGGGCGACTATCACAACGACGATAACGAAGGCCACCCGACGAGCACCGATTTTGAGGGTGGCTCGGGCGGCTTGATCCTGCGGTACCCTACCGCCAATTTCACGCCATTTGTCCATGCCCTGGTTGGTGGTGAAAGTGCGGGCAGTTATTACTATCAGAATCAGTGGGGCGTAGTAGCTACGGGTGGTGGCGGCTTGGACTATAACACCCCATTGTTCAACCACCATCTGGCCATTCGCCTGTTTCAGGCGGATTATCAGTTCAACCACCAAGATAATATTGCCAATTTCAACATGCTTCGCTTGAGCGCTGGTGCGGTATATCGTATCGGTTCCTTTGTGCCGCCTGTGCCGGTAACCCTGGCCTGCGCCGTCAACCCTGAGTCGATCTTTCCCGGCGACCCGGTCACAGTAACTGCAACCGCCTCCAACCTGAACCCGAAGCAACATGCGGTTTACTCCTGGTCGGGAGAGGGCGTGACGGGTGATGGAACAACGGCAACAGTGGCAACTGCGACGCTTGCGCCCGGTACCCACACGGTAAGCGGCAAGGTAAGTGAAGGTAAGGGCGATAAGGTCGGCCTCAAGCCGGGCGAAGTTGCGAATTGTTTAGCCAGCTTCACCATAAAGCCATTTGAGCCGCCAACAATTAGTTGCTCGACTAATCCCAGCACCATTCAACCAAATGAAAGCAGCGCGGTAACGGCCAGTGGTGTAAGCCCACAGAACAGGCCGCTAAGCTATACCTACTCGGCCCAGTCTGGCACGATCAACGGCAACGGTGCAACGGCAACTTATTCCTCGGTGGGCGCTTCGGCAGGGCCTGTGGAAGTTACTTGCAACGTGGCTGACGACAAGGGTAACTCCGCGACGGCTGCTACCACCGTAACAATCGCTACTCCGCCTGTCGAACGCTCTCCCGAGCAGGTAAGGCTTGAAGCTCGGCTGGCATTGCACAGCGTATTCTTCCCCACCGCACAGCCTAGGGCGGCACATCCCGAGGGTGGTCTACTCGAAAGCCAGCAACAGACTCTGAAAACTCTTGCAGAGGATTTCAAGGTCTATCTGACAATCAAACCGGAAGCCCATCTTATTCTTACCGGCCATGCTGATGTGCGTGGAACGCAAGAGTACAACCAGGCGCTCACTGAACGTCGCGTCAATCGCGCAAAGCAATTCCTGACGGAACAGGGCATTGCTGAAAGCGCCATCGAGACGCGAGCCGTGGGCGAAGAGCAGGAACTAAGTCAAGATGAGGTCAAAGATCTCATTCAGAGCAATCCTGATCTTACTGACAGCGAACGGCAAAAAATTCTGCATGATCTAACGACGATCGTTCTAGCGCAAAATCGTCGCGTGGATATTACGCTGACTACGACCGGGCAACAATCTGTAAGGCTATATCCATTCAATGCCGAGGATTCAATCACTCTTCTGAACGAGAAGGCCACGGCATCCAAGAGGCACACACATAACAGCACCAAGCACGTTCACGCCAAGAAATAACCGCTCCAACTGGCGAAGCAGACAATTCGGCCTGCTTCGCCAGAAACAACCGGTGACATCTCCGAAACGAATGCTCCGCGCATGAATGGGCCAACGCCAGAACATGCGCCAAACAAAAAAGCCTTCTGAAGAAATTCTTCGGAAGGCTTCATTATTTTTTTGTCTTCTTTTATTTAAATGGTGCGCCCGGAGAGATTCGAACTCCCGACCTACTGATTCGTAGTCAGTCGCTCTATCCAGCTGAGCTACGGGCGCACATCTGAGGGCTTTCTGGAACCAAGCCCGTCGAACGAACCATATTCAGAGTATCAAGGTTGGCGCGGCGGCGCAATATGCAGATTCAGGCCGCTGCCTGCGCGGCTGTCTGTTCTTCAATCGCATCCAGGCCGGCCTCGTGCAGCAGCTTCAAAACCGCCGCGGCATTCAGCCTCGTGGCGTCGTACTCCACCCGCAACTTGCGGGCCTCGCGGTCAAAGCGCAATTGCCGGATTCCGTAGACATCGTGCGCGTGAGCCAGCGCCCGCGCCGTTTGCTCGGTGGGCGGCGCCGTGTAGCGATAGACAATCTCCACCGTCGTCATGGATACAGAATAGCAAGCTCCGGCCCCGGCCGGTGACCTGCACTGATTGAAAACCGCACGCGCGCTACAAACTTTTCAGGTAAGCGGCAATCTCCGGGCTGGTCCACGCCTGCGCGCCCACAAACTTGCGCCGGATCACGCCCTGCCGGTCGATCACGTAGCTTTCCGGCCACATATCGCTATGGAAGAGCTTAGCCGCCGACTGCGCCGGGTCGCGCACCGTAATCAAATCGACGCGGTGGCTGGCGATAAACTTCGCATAGGCTTGCGCGTCCTCGTCTACGCTGACAGCCACAATCGCCAGATCCGGCTGCCTGTGGTGCAAATCGAGCAGCGAGGGCATCTCGGCCACGCAGGGCATGCACCAGGTCGCCCAAAAATTCAGCAGAACCACGTGGCCGCGGTAGTTGGCCAAGTGGACCGTCGAGCGGCCGTCGGTGACGGTAAAATCGGGCGCGGCCTTGCCGGTTTGCGCCGGATGCGCCCCGCGATTGCAGCCGGCGACGAAGGCCAGCGGCAGCAGAAAAATTCCGATCAGGCGACGAGAAAACCGCACTTCCCTATAATACGGAGCGGAAGCCCGTAGCGAAAAACGAAGTCGCACGCGCGTTGGCATCATCAAGGGAGAGGCGCAATGACGAACGAACAATCCGGCAACAGCGAACACACTCCGGTTTTAGGCCTGGCCGCTGCGGACGAGCCTGCCGCCCCGGCCAAAGACTGGCGCGCGTGGGCCGGCAAAACCGCCACCGGAACCGTCTTCGATCAGCCCGAGCCCGAGCCGTTAATCGAGCTTTCGGTGATCGTGCCGGCGCGCAATGAGGCGGCCTGCCTGGGCGAGTGCCTCGCCTCGCTCATCGCCCAGTCGGAAGAAGTTTTCGCGCTGGGCCGCGACTGGGAGCTGATCGTCGTCGATGACGGTTCCACCGACAGCACTGCCGAAATCGCTCGCGGCTTTGCCGGCGTCACGGTAATCTCCGCGGCCAAGCTCGAGCCCGGCTGGACGGGCAAAAACAACGCCGCCTGGACCGCCGCGAAAGCCGCCCGTGGCCGCTGGCTGCTCTTCACCGATGCCGACACCATCCACGAGCCGGGCAATCTGCGCCGCGCCATCCACGAGGCCGAGCACCACAGCGCCGGCCTGCTCAGCTATTCGCCGCGCCAGCTCGTCGCCGGCTTTTGGCAGCGCGCGCTCATGCCGCTGGTTTTCAGTGAACTCACGCTCGCCTATCCGCCGGCCAAAGTTTCCGATCCGGCAACGCGCACCGCGGCGGCTAACGGGCAATTTCTGCTCGTCGAGCGCGAAGCCTACCGCCGGCTAGGCGGCCACGTCAGCGTCGCCAGTTGCGTGCTTGAAGATGTCGAGCTGGCGGTGCTGGCCAAGCGGCGCAAAATCGGCCTGCGCTTTCGCTATGCCGACGACGCACTCAGCGCCCGCATGTATCGCACCACCGGCGCCATGATCGAAGGCTGGACGAAAAATCTCAAGCTGCTCTTCGACAACGCGCTGATTCTGGCCGCCTGGCGCGCGATCGATATTTTTTTGCTCTTCGTGCTGCCCATCGTCACCGTCGTTTTGTGGAACGCGCGACTGCCCTCCCGCTCGCTCGCCTGGCTAGGCGCCGGCTGGCTGTTCGCCCTCATCTGGCTGCGCTCGCTCTTTCGCTTTTACGCGCGCGTGGCCAAATCGAATTTCTCTTTCGGCAATTGCCTCATCGCGCCGCTCGGCCTGCCGCTCTTCGTGGCGCTGCTTTTTCGCAGTTGGTTTCAGCATAAGATTCTCAAGCGCATCGCGTGGAAGGGCAGAAGCTATGGTTGCTGATGCGGCCTCGGCTTTGGGATTGGCCGTGCGAGGAAATTTCCCGCATCTTGTGAAGCCTCGCGGCCCTTCGCGCATCTGTTTTATTAGAGGGTCGGCATGATCTTTTTAACGCGGCGGGCGGGCTTTTCCGCTTCCCACTATTACTGGAACGAAGCCTGGAGCGAAGAGAAAAATCGCCGTGTCTTCGGTCGCTGCGCCAACCGTAACGGGCACGGCCACAACTACACGCTTGAGGTCACTCTGGCTGGCGAGCCCGACCCGCAAACCGGCTTTGTCGTCGATCTCAAATGGCTCAAAGACGTAATCGAGCGCGAGATTCTCGCCGCCTGGGACCACAAGCACCTGAACCTCGACACACCCGATTTCGCCCACGCCATTCCCACTACGGAAAACATCGCCATCGCCGCCTGGAATCGTCTCGAACCAACCATCACGGCGGCCGGCCGTGCGCGGCTCAGCAAAGTTCGCGTTTACGAAACGCCGGAAATCTTCGCCGAATTCCGGGGGCAACAATGATCGCCGCCTTCGGCCGCCGCTACATCTTCAGCGCCAGCCACCGGCTCGACGCTCCGGCGCTCGACGCCGACCAAAACCGCGCCGCCTACGGCAAGTGCAACAACGCGCACGGACACGGGCACAACTATTTTCTTCAGGTAATGGTGGCCGGCCCGGTCAACGAGGAAACCGGAATGGTCGTCGATATGGCGGCCCTGGATGAAACCGTTCGCCGGCTGGTTCTGGATCGCTTCGACCAGGCCAACCTGAATTTCGATCCGCTATTTGCCGATTGCGTCCCCACGACGGAAAATCTATGTAGAGAAATTTTTTCCCTGCTCCAAAATGCTTTGCCGGCCGGCGTGCTCGATCAGCTTCGGGTAGAAGAGACGGAGAACAATTTTTTTGAGTGCCTTCGGGAGGTTGACTAGAATGGCGCATCCGATTATCGTCGCCAAGTCCGTACAGCGCGCGGTTGAAGCCGAAGACGGCCTCGGCGGCTACAGCACGCAGGAGATCTACCGCGAAATTCTCAACCGTCTGGGCGAAGACCCCGACCGCGAGGGTTTGCGCGCCACCCCCGAGCGGGTCAAAAAATCCATGGCCTTTCTCACCAAAGGTTATGACCAGGACCCGATCCAGATTTTGCGCGGCGCCATGTTCAGCGTCGACTACGACGAGATGGTCATCGTCAAAGACATCGAAGTCTTCTCGCTTTGCGAGCACCACATGCTGCCCTTCTTCGGCAAAGTGCACGTGGCCTACATTCCCAAGGGCAAAGTCGTGGGCCTCAGCAAAATTCCCCGTCTGGTCGAGGTCTTCGCCCGCCGCCTGCAAGTGCAGGAGCGGCTCACCCGCCAGATCGCCGAAGCCATCGAGCAGGCAATCGCGCCCCTGGGCGTCGGCGTGGTCATCGAGGCCCGCCACCTCTGCATGATGATGCGCGGCATTGAAAAGCAGCACTCCTCCACCGTCACCAGCGCCATGCTCGGCTGCTTCCGCCAAAAAGAAACTCGCGCCGAGTTCCTCTCCCTCGTCCGCCAAACCGGCAACGGCGTGGCCTAGCTCTCTGACTGCTTGAAGCTGTACCAGCTATGGGTGCCCCAGGTCCCGCTTTTGGGACCGGGGAACCACTACGCTAAAGCATTTTCACCGATGGTGTAGTAAAAATTTGGGTGCCCCATTCTAGCCGCGCTCTTGTTTTTTGCGGCTAGGGTGGGGTAGAAGTCAATCGATTCGCCATTACACCCATTGTGAAAATGCTCTAAGCATCGAAATCATCCGGTCAAAACACCAGCTCCGCGCCCCGGCAAGCCGCTGAATCAATCCCGGCGCGAAAACCGTTGCCATGCACCGCAAAATCGCGCCCGTTTTGCACAATGCCTCGCCTTCGCTCTGCCCCCGGAGCCGTGTAGCATAGGGCCTGGACTATGGTCGAACAAATACATCTTTCCCCCGCCCTGCTGCTTCATATTTCTAACCTCCTCAATATTCCTTTGCATGGCCTAACCGCGGTCATCGAGTTGCTCGACGGCGGCGGAACCGTGCCCTTCATCGCGCGCTATCGCAAAGAAGCCACGGGCAATCTCGACGAAGTGCAGATCCTCGCCATTGAAGAGAAGCTGGCCTATTTCCGCCAGCTCGAGGAGCGCCGCGAAAGCATCCTCGCCTCCATCGCCGAACAGGGCAAGCTCACCGACGAGCTGAAGGCGCGCATCGTGGCCACGCTCGATAAAAACGAGCTTGAAGATCTCTATCTGCCCTACAAGCCCAAGCGCCGCACCAAGGCCACCATCGCCCGCGAAAAGGGTTTGGAACCGCTGGCCGCCTATCTGTGGGCGCAACTGCCGGCCGAAGAACCGCTCGAACTCTTTGCGCCCAAATTCGTCAACGCCGAGCTCGGTGTCGCCAACGTCGATGAAGCCCTCGAAGGCGCGCGGCACATCGTCGCCGAATGGATCAGCGAAGACGCCGATCTGCGCAAGGCTCTACGCGCGCTGGTCTTCAATGAAGGTGTCGTCGTCAGCCGCAAATCCGTCGACGCCGTCGACGAGCTCGAAAAATTCAAAATGTACTACGAGTACACCGAGCCGGTAAAGACCATTCCCTCGCACCGTATGCTCGCCATCCGCCGCGGCGAAACAGAAAATGTTCTCTACTTTCTGATCGACCTCGAGCAGGAACACGCCGTCGCCGTGCTGCGCAAGCATGTATTGCGCGCTCCCGGCGATTGGACGCCGCAACTGGAGCTGGCCATCGACGACGCTTGGAAGCGGCTGCTGAATTCCTCCATTCAGGCCGAAGTCCGTCTCGAGCTCAAACAGCGCTCCGACGCCGAGGCCATCAAGGTCTTCCACGACAATCTCTACAACCTTCTGCTCGCCCCGCCCGCCGGCCCCATCTCCGTTCTCGGCATTGACCCCGGCCTGCGCACCGGCTGCAAAATCGCCGTCGTCGACCAAACCGGCAAGCTGCTCGATCACGACGTTTTTTATCTGCACACTTCCAAACACGGCAACGCCGAGGCCGTGCCCAAGCTCGAGGCCCTGCTGCGCAAATACAACGTGCGCGCGCTCGCCATCGGCAACGGCACCGCCTCGCGTGAAACCAACGCTTTCGTCCGCGATTTCCTGCGCGAAAAAGGCATTCAAGATATTTTCTCCGTCACCGTCAGCGAAGCCGGCGCCAGCGTCTACTCCGCTTCAGAAATTGCGCGGCAAGAATTTCCCGATCTCGACCTCACCGTTCGCGGAGCCATCTCCATCGCCCGTCGCCTGCAAGATCCGCTCTCGGAGCTCGTCAAAGTCGATCCCAAATCCATCGGCGTCGGCCAATATCAGCACGACGTCGATCAGCGCCAGCTCGCCGACTCTCTCGAAAAAGTCGTTGAAAGCTGCGTCAATCGCGTCGGCGTAGACCTCAACACCTCTTCCTGGACGCTTTTGCGCTTCGTCTCCGGCATTACCGAACGCGTCGCCATGAACATCGTCACTTATCGCGACGAGCACGGCAGCTTCCGCTCGCGCACGCAGGTCCTCGACGTGCCCGGCGTCGGCCCTAAAACCTTCGAGCAGGCCGCCGGCTTTTTGCGCATCCGCAACGGCGACAATCCCCTCGACATGACCGCCGTTCACCCCGAGTCCTATCCGATCGTCGAACAGATCGCCGCCATGCTCAATACCGGCGTTTCCGAGCTCATCCACCAGCCCGACCTACTCGCCAAAGTTGACCGCAGCCGCCTCTCGGCCGGTGCCTACACCGTCGAAGACATTCTGGCCGAGCTGCGCAAGCCCGGCCGCGACCCGCGCGATAAATTCGTCGCTCCGCAATTCCGCGAAGAAGTCCGCGAAATTGCCGATGTCGAAGTGGGCATGGTGCTTGAAGGCGTAGTAACCAACGTGACCAAATTCGGCGCCTTTGTTGACATCGGCGTCCATCAGGACGGCCTGGTTCACATCAGCGAGCTCTCCAACAAATTCATCAAGGAGCCCTCCGAAGCGGTAAAAACCGGGCAGATCGTCAAAGTAAAAGTGCTCAGCGTAGACGCGAAAACCATGCGCATCGGGCTTTCGATCAAGGCCCTCATGGCGCCCGCCGCCCGCACGCAGCCTAAAAAGCAAAAGCCCGCGCCGCCCGCCACCTTCGAACAAAAACTGGCCGCGCTCTCGGCTAAATGGACCAGCCGATCCTGAGCCCTCCGCCGCATTGAGACTGTTTTGTAACAGGGCGCGACTTCACTGGCCGCTTGGAAAACGCTGCCGGAGCAGCAAGAAGTGTCAGGGCACGGCTTCAGCTGTCAAGTCTCCAGACATGCTTTACAGTTTGTCTCCACACATCCTTTACAGGTAGAGGAAGTTTCTCGGGCAGGGTTCGACCATGGTCGAACCCTGCCCGAGAAGGTT
>Ga0182014_10000030_pt1 | contig 135539 bp, 104 predicted proteins | sample 612S2DmetaG_FD_120489 | JGI IMG/M metagenome (GOLD analysis project Ga0182014, IMG submission 120489) | Permafrost microbial communities from Stordalen Mire, Sweden - 612S2D metaG | ecosystem: Environmental > Terrestrial > Soil > Wetlands > Permafrost | place: Sweden: Stordalen | collected... | reverse complement strand
TTCAGCTCTCGGGATGGCAGCGCTTCTGGCAATTGGACGCCCCCTTCGCCATGCCGGGGCTGATCTGGAACATGATGATGTCGATGTCGGGCGGCTGGTTCTTCGTCGTCGCGTCGGAGGCGATTTCGGTCGGCGACACGACGATCAAACTTCCCGGCATCGGCTCCTATCTCGCCCTCGCCATCGACCAAAAGCGGATTGACGCCGTGTTCGCCGCCATCGTCGCCATGGCCATCGTCATCCTCCTTTACGATCAGTTGCTGTTTCGGCCCCTTGTCGCTTTCGGATCGCGCTTTCGCGTCGAACTTTCGGCCGGTCAGGTGGAGTCGCGATCATGGGTCGCGCAAGTGTTCGCCCGCACGCGCTGGCTGCGCGCCCTGACGCATCCGCCGGCCGAGTTGTTCCAGAGCATCGCTCTGCTCCGCCTGCAGCTGCCGCGCCGCTCCGTGCGCTTCGCCTCGCCAAATCCGCAAGTCAGCCGCGTCATCGATGTCCTGTGGCTGCTGGCGATCGCGGCGGCTGTCATATGGTCGGGCTGGCAAATCGTGGAATACGTTCGCACTGAGCTCAACTGGAGCGATGTGGGGACCAGCGTCGAATACACGCTCTTCACCCTCCTCCGCGTCGTCATTCTGATGACCCTCGCGACCCTCTTCTGGGTTCCGATCGGCATCTGGATCGGGCTTCGGCCGCGGATCGCGGAAAAGGTCCAGCCGCTGGCGCAGTTCCTCGCCGCCTTTCCCGCCAACGTCATCTTTCCGATCGCCGTCGTCCTCATTTTGAGGTTTTCGCTCAATCCGGACATCTGGCTGAGCCCGCTCATCGTGTTCGGCACGCAATGGTACATTCTGTTCAATGTGATCGCCGGCGCCTCGGCCTTTCCAAATGATCTCAAGGAAGCGGTCGCGGGGTTCAAAATTCGCGGCTGGGACTGGTGGAAGAGCGTCATGATTCCGGCGATTTTTCCGTTCTACGTCACCGGCGCCCTGACGGCTTCCGGCGGCTCGTGGAACGCCGCGATCGTCGCCGAATACGCCAAATGGGGCGACAAAACCGTCGCGGCGCATGGCATCGGCGCGTATATTGCCGAGGCGACCGAGGCAGGCGATTTTCCGAAAATTGTGCTCGGCGTCGCCGTGATGTCGATTTTCGTCATTTTGTTCAACCGGCTTTTCTGGCGGCCGCTGTTCGGCCTTGCGGAACGCCGTCTTCACCTGGAATAGGGGCGCCCCATGCTTGACGCAAAAGCGAGAAGTTCTCTTGAGACCCGGCAGCCCCTGCTCGAGGTCAAGAACGTCAGCCAGCATTATCAGACGGGATCAGGCGAACAGGGGCCGACTGTCCTCGACAATGTCTCCATTTCCCTGAAAGAGGATGAGATCGTCGGACTCCTCGGGAGGTCCGGTTGCGGCAAGTCGTCCCTGCTTCGCATCGTCTCCGGCCTCGTGCGGCCGGCCACCGGCGACGTCAGCTACCTCGGCAAGCCTGTCGAAGGGCCAGTCGATGGCGTCGCCATGGTATTCCAGAGCTTTGCGCTGTTTCCCTGGCTCTCGGTGCAGGCCAATGTCGAGCTTGGCCTGCGCGCCCGCAAAGTGCCGAAGGAGGAAGCCCGCCTCCGCGCCCTCAAGGCGATCGACCTCATCGGCCTCGACGGTTTCGAATCGGCCTTTCCGAAGGAACTGTCCGGCGGCATGCGCCAGCGCGTCGGCTTCGCCCGCGCGCTCGTTGTGCATCCCAATATCCTCCTGATGGATGAGCCTTTTTCGGCGCTCGACGTGTTGACCGCCGAGACCTTGCGCACCGATCTGCTCGACCTCTGGGTCGAGGGGCGCATGCCGATCAAGTCGATCCTGATGGTGACCCACAACATCGAGGAGGCGGTGCTGATGTGCAATCGCATCATCGTCCTCTCGTCGAACCCCGGCCGCATCGCCGCCGAAATCACCGTAACCTTGCAGCATCCGCGCAATCGGCTTGATCCCGAGTTCCGCCAGCTTGTCGACAAGATCTATGCGCTGATGACGAAACGGCCGGAGCCCGCGGCGCCAGGCCGGGAGGGAACTTTCCCGGGGACGGGCGTCGCCATGGCGCTGCCGCAAGTCTCGACCAATACGCTGGCCGGCATGATCGAGGAGGTCGCCGCCGATCCCTATCATGGCCGCGCCGATCTGCCCGCGCTCGCCGACAGCCTGCAAATGGAGATCGACGAACTCTTCCCCGTCGCCGAAACGCTGCAGCTTTTGCGCTTCGCCGAGCTTGAGGAAGGCGACATCAAGCTGACCCCGGCCGGCGCGCGTTTCGCCGATCTCGAAACCGACGCGCGCAAGAAGCTCTTCGGCGATCATCTGCTCGCCTATCTGCCGCTCGCCGCGCGCATTAAATCCGTGCTCGAAGAGCGCCCGAGCCATACCGCCCGCGCGACGCGCTTCCTTGAGGAGCTTGAGGATCATATGTCGGAGGAATACGCTGAGCGGACCTTGAAAAGCGTCATCACCTGGGGCCGCTATGGCGAGGTTTTCGCCTATGACGAGACCTCCGAGACGCTCAGCCTGGAGAACCCGCAATAGCGCGCGGCCTCAAGGCGCCATCGCGGCCCGCCTCCGGGCGGACCGCGGATCGGACGCGAGCGATGGACAAGATCGTTCTCGCCGCCGGCGCGGTCCTGCTTGGGCTTGCGGCATGGCCATGCGGTGCAGCCGCCGGGCCAGCGCCCTGCCCGCCCGACGCGCTCGGCGTCAGCCGCACCCTGAAGCTCGACGCGCGTGGCGGCTTTGCCGTCGGCCTCAAGACCTATCCGCATACGCTCGCGCTGAACGACCATGAGGTCGTACTGACCTTTGACGACGGACCGAGCGAGCCCACCTCGAAAGTGCTCGATGCGCTCGCCGCGCAATGCGTCAAGGCGACGTTTTTCCTCATCGGCCGCAACGCGCAGGCGCTTCCCGCGCTGGTCAGGCGCGAAGTCGCGGAAGGCCACAGCGTCGGCCATCACACCTTTTCGCATCCGGGCGCGACCATGCGCCGCCTCAGCGAAGCGGCGGCGAAACAGGATATCGACAAGGGCTTTGCGGCCGACGACCGGGCGGCCTATGGCGCAGCCGGATCCGAGCCGCGCGTCGGCTTTTTCAGATTTCCGGGTTTCGCCGATACGCCGGCTCTCGACGCCTGGCTCGCCTCGCGCAATATCGCGGTCTTCGGCGCCGATCTTTGGGCCTCCGACTGGCTGCCGCTTTCGCCAAGCCATGAACTCGCGCTCGTCCTCTCGCGGCTCGAAGAGACGAAGGGCGGCATTCTTCTGCTGCATGACAGCAAGGCGCAGACCGCCGCCATGCTGCCTGATTTGCTGCGCGAACTGAAACAGCGCGGCTTTCGCATCGTGCATATCGAGCCGGGCGACGAGTCCCCGCCCCTGCGCGCCGCGCCGGCCGGCTGGAGCTCCGAAACGGAAAAGATCATCGCGCAGGTGTTCGCGCGCGAGGCGGGGCGAAAAAGCGGACAGACGCCCGCCCCCGGAGTTCCCGAAGGCGATATGGGCGGCACAGCAAAGCCATAGCTAGATGCAATGGTGTCCTCGGCCGCCTTCAGCCATTGATGCAAATTTCCGGCGGCCGTTCAGGTCGGGAAGCACTTCGCGAACGCGCTGAGCAGGCGCGGCGAACCGTTCAGCCGCACCGCGCCCGTGGCGAGACAGCGCAGGATCGAAATTTCGCGGTTGAGAAAGCGCAACCAGCTGCGGCTGTCGGCGTTGACGCGCAGGTTTGGCGCGCCGACATGGCCATCCGATACGCTCAGGCGGCAGTCTTTGATGACGATGGTCGCCTTGAGCGGCTCCGCGCCTCGGAAGGTGAAGTGATAGGTCGCGTTGAGGCCGGCCGCCTTGCCCGGCTGAAAGCTCAGCCTGAGGCCAACGAGGAACGCCGGAATCGTCGTCGCGCGCGCGCTCGGGCGAACCCAGCGGATGCGCTTGTGCGGAAAGCGCCGCGCGACATGATCGGCGGCGTCGCTTCCCCTGACGACATAGACCGGCTCCTCCTTGCTGGTGAGCGGATCGACGATAGATTTGAGATGCGCGCGCTTGTCGGCGCGATAGGGGCCGATCACGTCGGCGCCGGCCGGACAGACCGCGATGCAATAGGCGGCGTTGTAATTGGGGCCGTAGGAGAGGCTTTGCCAGCGCGCGGCGGTTTCGGCGTAGCTGACCTTGCCGCGATAATCGGCGACTGATTTCGAACTGGCGATATCCTCGACGAAATTGACGAAGCCGCCCATGAATTGCTGATAATTATGGGTCAAACAGGCGGAGAAATCGAAATAGCCGTCTGGCTTTAGCGCGCCGACCGGACAGGCTGCGACGCAGAGTTTGCATTCGAGACACGGATTGTAATCGAGCGGCTCAGGCGTCGCCTCTACGTCGGCCGCGATCAGCACGGTCCCGAGCAGAACGAAGCTGCCGAATTTCGGATGAATGAGGCTGCGGTGGATGCCCATCCGCCCGAGCCCTGCCGCCTCGGCGACGAGCTTATGCGAGACGATCCAGCCGCGCTCGGGGAAATTATCCATCTCCATCGGGAAAGCCATCGCCGGATTGAGCGCGCGCACGCCGGCGTCCTCGAGGCGCCTCACGATCTGCCGCGCCACGTCGTCGATCTCGTGCCCAGCGCGATGAAATTCCAGATTGGCGACCGAGCGCGCCGGCGAGCGCACGGGCTCGCGATGCATCCGGCCGATGATGGAAAGCAGGGTTCGCGTTGCTGGAAAGGCGCGCGCTATGTGTCGCCTCTCCCCGGCCAGCGTGGGCGCATCGATCGAGACGACGCCGCAATCGTCGGCGCCGCATTCCCGCGCGATCTGGAGCAGCGCCGCTGCGGTCAGGCCGCCGGCTGCGTCTGTCTCGCGAAATCCAACGCTCGAACCGGGGTTTTCCTGCAATGACATCGCGGCTGCTCCTCTCGCAAGGGAGTGTGGCGCCCCTAAATGGCGGCCAATTTAGATGTTATTCAACATCCATTTGAATGGATGTCAAATATAATCTATATTCGCCGTAAGCCGCCGTTTCATAGGACATCAGCATGCGCGTATCGCGAGTCGCCGCCGCCGAGAGCAAGGCGCGCGTCGTGGAGAAAGCCTCCCGGATGCTGCGGGAGCGCGGCGTCGAGGCCGCCAGCATCGCCGAAGTCATGCATGCAGCCGGGATGACGCATGGCGGATTTTACAAGCATTTCGGCTCCAAGGACGAACTCGCCCGCGCCGCCGTGCGCTTCGCCTTCGAAGAGATCATCGAGCGCTTCGACCGCCGTAAAGCCGCCGAGGGCGCGGCGGCCGCCGTCGCCGCCTACATCGACGACTATCTATCGGCGGCGCATATCGCCCATAGCGGCTTTGGCTGTCCTGTCGCGGCGCTGGGCGCCGAAGCCGCGCGGTATGATGACGAGCTTCGCGCTGAATTCATCGCCGGTTCGGAGCGGCTGATCCAGCGTCTCGCCGAACCGGCCGCAACGGAGCCGCATGGCGACGGAAAGCGCGCGCGCGCCGCCGCCATCCGGACCTTGACGCAACTGGTCGGGGCTGCCGTCATCGCCCGCGCCGTCGGCCAGGGCGCGCTGCAGGACGAAATCCTCGCGGCCTGCACCGAGCGCCAGGAAGGGCGCGCCGGCGGCGCAGCTGAATAGATGCGCCTCATGATTTTGGATCGATTCGATCCAAAATCCTCATGCGCTAAATCCAGCGGCGGACCCGCTGCGCATAATCCTCATAGGCGCGGCCGAACTTCGCGCGCAGCGCGCGCTCCTCCGGGACGATCTGAAACCGCGTGATGAACAGCACGAAGGCGACCGGGCCCAGCGCCGCCCAGGGCGCGGCGAGCCAGATGGTCCATGCGATCAGCAGGGCCGTAAGGGCGGCATACATGGGATTGCGCGTGTAGCGGAAGACGCCCTCCGTGACGAGCGTCGAGGCCGCTTCGATATTCAACGGATTGGTTGTCGTTTTGGCGCGGCGAAAGGCGGCTATGGCGGCCGCGGCGAACAGCACGGCCAGGCCCGTGAAAGCGCCGGCGATCACAAGGCGCCAGCCATTCTCCATCGGGATGCGACCCGTCATCCGCGCGACCGCCCACATGGCTGCGCCGACGAGCGCAAACACAAGCGGGGGCGGAATTTTATGTTCCAAAGCACGCATGATCTGTCCAATCTTCTCCGCCCAATTGCAAGGCGAAGGCAGGCACAGAAAAGCACCGCTCAAATCAAAAATAAATTCGAGTTGGTGCGGCCAAGAGGACTCGAACCTCCACCCCTTTCAGGACTAGCACCTCAAGCTAGCGCGTCTACCAGTTCCGCCATGGCCGCATCGCCCGTCGCTGGAGCGAAGCGCTCCACGGGCAGGCGCGTCGTCTAACAAATGCCAGAGCCCGTGGCAAGGCCGCAGCGCCGTGATGATGGCCGGTCGCGCGACTGCAAATAAGACTTTCGCGGTTCGGTCAGAGCATTTAGCGATGGATCGGACGATGCGCCCATTCCCGACGCCGCAAAATACAGCGCAAATCGAGGCCCGCGAATCATGCTTTCCCGCGACTCTCTTGCGCCAGCCCTCTGGACCCGGGCCGACGCCGCCCCCGTCGAGTGGCGCGTCTCGCCGGGGCTGACGCCCTATCCCGAAGCGCTCGCCTTCATGGACGCGAGGGCCGAGGCGATCGCCGCCGGCGCCGCGCCGGAACAGGTCTGGCTGCTCGAACATCCGCCAATCTACACGGCCGGAACCTCGGCGAAGGACGCCGATCTCGTTGATGCGCGTTTTCCCGTCTTCAGGACGGGCCGTGGCGGCCAATACACCTATCATGGGCCCGGACAGAGGGTTGCCTATGTCATGCTCGACCTGAAGCGCCGGAGGCCCGACATTCGCGCCTTCGTCGCGGCGCTGGAGGCGTGGATCATTGCGAGCCTCGCGGCTTTCGACGTCAAGGGCGGCCGGCGCGAAGACCGGGTCGGCGTCTGGGTCGCCCGCCCCGACAAGCCGCGCGGGCCTGGCGGCGAGATCGCCGAGGACAAGATCGCGGCGCTCGGCATTCGGGTGCGGCGCTGGGTCTCGCTGCATGGGATTTCACTGAATGTCGCGCCGGATCTCACGCATTTTTCCGGCATCGCGCCCTGCGGAATCAGGACAGCGCATTATGGCGTGACGAGCCTCGAAGACCTCGGGGTCGGCGCGTCGATGAGCGAAGTCGACGCGGCGCTGGCGCGGGAGTTTTCGGCGATCTTCGGCGCTAGAGCGGGATGAGAAAAAGTGTGAGCACTATTTCGCCCGCATCCCGCTCTAAACGATTGGAATCGATCACGTTCATGATTTTGGATCGATTCGATCCAAAATCATGAACGTGATCTATTGCGCGAATTTGATCTATTGCAGCTCCACCAGTAGCCCGTCGCGCAGCGTGATGCGGCGGTCCATCCGGTCGGCGAGCTCCATATTATGCGTCGCAATCAGCGTCGCAAGCCCTGTCGCCCGCACGATAGCGTCGAGCGCCTCGAAGACGTGACTGGCGGTTTTGGGATCGAGATTGCCCGTCGGCTCATCCGCCAGCAGGAGGCCCGGGCCATTGGCCACCGCCCGCGCGATGGCGACGCGCTGCTGTTCGCCGCCAGACAGTTCCGCCGGACGATGATCTCCCCGCGCGGAGAGCCCGAGATAGTCGAGAAGCTGGCGCGCGCGCTCCCGCGCCTCATTGCGCGAATGGCCGGCGATCATCTGCGGCAGCATGATGTTTTCGATCGCCGAGAATTCGGGCAGCAGATGATGGAACTGGTAAACGAAGCCGATCTCGTCGCGGCGCAGCGCGGTGCGCGCGTCATCCGCCATGCCGACCGTCGGCGCCCCGGCGATATAGACTTCCCCGCCGTCAGGCCGTTCGAGCAGCCCGGCGATATGAAGAAGGGTCGATTTGCCGGCGCCGGAAGGCGCAATCAGCGCCACCGACTGGCCGGACCAAAGGCCGAAATCGGCGCCGCGCAAAATGTCGAGCGGGGCGCCCGCCTGTTCGTAGCGGCGTTCGACTTTTTCGAGATAGAGCGCCGGCGGCGTTGTCATGGCTATTCGTATCGCAATGCTTCGACGGGATCGAGCTTCGCCGCGCGCCAGGACGGATAGATCGTCGCGAGCACGGAAAGCGTCAGCGTCATGGCGACGACCATGATCACGTCCATCGGGGCGACGGAGGACGGCACCTGCGAGAGGAAATAGATTTCGGCCGGAAACAGATTGGCGTTGAGGAGCCATTTCAGAAACTGGCGAATGGCCTCGACATTGCTCGCCAGCAAGAGGCCGAGCAGCAGGCCGGCGAAAGTGCCGACGACGCCGATCGAGGCGCCCGTGATGAGGAAGATGCGCATGACGCCGCCGCGCGTCGCGCCCATCGTGCGCAGCACGGCGATGTCGTGGCTCTTGTCCTTCACCAGCATGATCAGGCCCGAAATGATGTTCAGCGCGGCGACGAGAACGATCAGGGTCAGGATGATGAACATGACATTGCGCTCGACGTTGAGGGCGTCGAAAACCGTTCTGTTGCGTTCGCGCCAGTCGGTCATGATCATCGGCCGCGTCACCGCCGAATCGATGCCGCTGCGCACCGCTTCGAGATTCTCGGGCCGGTCGAGAAAGACTTCGATGACGCTCGCCTCGCCATCCTTGCTGAAGAAGCCCTGCGCCTCGGGTAGCGGCATATAAACGAACAGATTGTCGAATTCGGCCATGCCCATCTGGAAAATGGCCGTAACCGGATAGACTTTGCTGCGCGGCGCGACGCCGAAGGGTGTCTGCGGGCCGTTGGCGATGAGGACCTTGATCTTGTCGCCGAGGCGCAAGCCCAGATTTTCGGCGATTCTTTGCCCGATGGCGACCCCGCCGGCCTTATCGAAACCATTCAGCGTGCCCTGCCGGACATTGCCCGCGATGCCGGGCAGCCGCTTGATGTCGGCCTCCCTGACGCCGCGCACGAGCGCGAAGGCCATGCTGGTCGTCGAGACCGCGGCCGGCCCCTCGATCATCGGAATGGCGAGAGCGACGCCGGGCACGCCGGAGACTTCGCGCGTGACGTCGTCATAATCGGTCAGCGGCGAATCGATCGCCTGCAGGAAAATGTGGCCGTTGACGCCGACGATCTTCGCCAGCAAATCCTTGTGAAAGCCGTTCATGACGGCCATGACGACGATCAGGGTCGCGACCCCAAGCACGATTCCGGTGAAGGAAAATCCGGCGATGACCGAGACGAAGCCCGTAGAACGGCGCGCGCGCAGATAGCGCAGCGCGATCATCCATTCGAACGCCGAGAAAGGCCGCGCGCCGCGTGGCGAGGGTTGCGACTCAGCTCGAACTTGCGTCATGCGGCCGTCAGACGTTGCAGCGCCTCTTCGACACCGAGCTGCTCGCGCGCGCCGGTTCCGCGCGCCTTCACCTCGACCGTGCCCGCCGCCAGCCCTTTGGGGCCGACGATGACCTGATAAGGCAGGCCGATCAGATCGAGCTTGGCGAATTTCGCCCCCGGCCGCTCGTCCGTGTCGTCGTAGAGCACGTCGATTCCGGCCTTTTCGAGCGCTTTGTAAATCGTTTCGCAGGCGGCGTCGGTCGCCGCGTCGCCGACCTTGAGATTGGCGATGCCGACCTTGAACGGCGCGACGGCTTCAGGCCAGATAATGCCGGCCTCGTCATGGCTGGCCTCGATCAACGCGCCGACCAGCCGGGAGACGCCGACGCCATAGGAGCCGCCCTGAAACGGCCGCTCGACGCCATCTTGTCCCGTGACCACGGCGTTCATCGGCTTTGAATATTTGTCGCCAAAGAAGAACACCTGGCCGACCTCGATGCCGCGCGTCTGGATGCGCCTGTCTTCCGGCGTTTCGCGCTCGAAACGCGCCGCGTCATGAACATCTTCCGTCGCGGCGTAAAGGCTCGTCCATTGCTTGACGATGGGCGCGAGATCGCTTTCGTAATCGATGTTTTCATCGGGAATGGGAAGCTCGAGCACGCGCGAGTCGCAAAACACAGCCGATTCGCCGGTCTCGGCGAGAATGATGAATTCATGGCTCTGGTCGCCGCCGATCGGCCCGGTCTCGGCGCGCATCGGCACGACGCGCAGCCCCATGCGCGCGAAAATGCGAAGGTAAGACGCGAACATGCGGTTATAGGTCAGCCGCGCCGCGGCCTCGTCGACGTCGAAGGAATAGGCGTCCTTCATCAGGAACTCCCGCCCGCGCATCACGCCAAAGCGCGGCCTCTGCTCGTCGCGAAACTTCCACTGAATGTGATAGAGCACCTTCGGCAATTCGCGATAGGAGCGGATATAAGCGCGAAAGATCGCCGTAATCATGTCCTCGTTGGTCGGCCCGTAGAGCAGTTCGCGCTCGTGCCTGTCCTTGATGCGCAGCATCTCCGGCCCATAGGCGTCGTAGCGGCCCGTCTCGCGCCACAGATCCGCCAGCTGCAGGGTAGGCATCAAAAGCTCGACGGCGCCGGCGCGGTCCATTTCCTCGCGCACGATCTGGCTGACTTTCTGCAGGACGCGCAGGCCGAGCGGCAGCCAGCTATAGATGCCGGCCGCCTCCTGCCGGATCATGCCGGCGCGCAGCATCAGGCGATGCGAGACGATTTCGGCTTCCTTGGGGGTCTCGCGCAGGATCGGCAGGAAATAACGGGACAGGCGCATAGGTGAGGCGATCTATCTTAGGAGGAAGGGAGTCGAGGTTTAAGACGCGAGCGGCGAAAACGCAAAACGCAGGAGCGTAAATCTTCCTTCGCGGGTGAAATCAGGCGATACCCTTACAGGACGCGGCGCCCGCGAAGTCCGCATCCCAGGCGGCCGCCACGTCATGCTATGCTGGCGCTTGCAGGCGCCTGCGTTCCTGCGAGGAGGCCGCCCATGCGGACGCTGATCGTCGTCGCCCATCCGCTGGCGGAGAGCTTCACCCACGCCGCCGCCCTGCGCGTCAGGGCGACGCTGGAGCGGCGCGGCTTTGCTGTCGACCTGATCGACCTTTACGCGGATGATTTCGATCCGCGCCTGACGGCGGCCGAGCGCCGGGCCTATCTTGAGCCGCCGCACGATCTTAACGCCGTCCAGAGCTACGCCGCCCTGCTGCGGCAGGCGCAAAAGCTCGTCTTCGTCTTCCCGCAATGGTGGTTCGGACCGCCCGCTATCATGAAAGGCTTCCTCGACCGCGTGATCGCGCCGGGCGTCGCCTTCGAACATCGGCCGGGTGGCGGACTGACGCCGCGCCTGACCCATATTGACGCGCTTTGGGTCGTCAGCTCCACCGGCGCGCCCTGGTGGGTCGCCCGGCTCTATATGGGCGATCCCGTGCGCCGCCTGATTGCGCGCGGGGTCAAGCCGTGGATCTGCCCGAAAGCGAAATTCCGCATGCTGACCCTGCATGATATGGATCACTTCACGGCGGCGAGGGGCGCGGCTTTTCTCGACCGGATCGAGCGGGAATTTCAGCGGTTTTGAAATCTCCGCAACTGGCGGCCGGCCGCTACTCCACCGTCACGCTCTTCGCCAGATTGCGCGGCTGGTCGGCGTCTTTCCCCATCACCACCGCCGTGTGATAGGCGATGAGCTGGATCGGCGCGGCATAGACGATCGCCGCGAAATCCGGCGCGACTTGCGGCATCACAATGGCGGCTTCGGCCTCATCGGCGAAGTCACGCGAGAGGGTTTCATCGCCGATCAGGATCAGCCGCCCGCCCCTAGCTGCGACTTCCTGCATGTTGGAGATCGTCTTTTCGAGCACCGAATCCTGCGGCGCGATGACGATGACGGGCATGTCGCCATCGATCAGCGCGATCGGTCCATGCTTGAGTTCGCCCGCCGCATAGCCCTCCGCGTGGATATAGGAGATTTCCTTCAGCTTCAGCGCGCCTTCGAGAGCGAGCGGATAGGATGTGCCGCGGCCAAGATAGAGCACGTCGCGCACCTTGGCGATTTCGCGCGCGAGTTGTTCGACGGCGCTTTCGCATTTCAGCGCCTGCGCCATCAGGCCCGGAATGAGAATCAGCTCGCCGACGAGCCGCGCTTCGGTCGCGGCGTCGAGAACGCCCCGCGCGCGGCCGAACGCGAGCGCCAGCGCCGCGAAAACGGCGAGCTGGCAGGTGAAGGCTTTCGTCGAGGCGACGCCGATTTCGGGGCCGGCCAGCGTCGGCGCGACGCGATCGCTCTCACGCGCGATGGTCGAGGTCGCGACATTGACGATCGAGACGGTTTTCTGTCCCTTTTCCCTCGCGCAGCGCAGGGCGGCCAGCGTGTCGGCGGTCTCGCCCGATTGCGAAACGACCATCGTCAGTCCGCCCATGTCGAGCGGCGGATCGCGATAGCGAAACTCCGAGGCGATCTCAACGTCAACGGGCAGCGCGGCGAAACGCTCGAACCAGTATTTCGCCATCAGCCCGGCGATATAGGCGGTGCCGCAGCCGCAGATGGTGAGGCGCGTGAGCCGCGCCGCGTCCACCGGAAGCTCGAAGGGCAGCGCGACCCGCCCGGCCGACATGTCGAGATAATGCGCCAGCGTGCGCCCGATGACCTCGGGCTGCTCATGGATCTCCTTCGCCATGAAATGGCGGTGGTTGCCCTTGTCGATCAGGAAGGCGGAGGCGTTGGTCCTGACCCTGCGCCGCTCCACCGGCAGCCCCGCCGCATCGCGAAACGACGCCGAGCCGCGGGTCAGGGCGACGAAATCGCCATCGCCGAGATAGGCGATGGCGTCGGTGAAGGGCGCGAGCGCGAGCGCGTCGGAGCCAAGGAACATGTCGCCGTCCCGCTCGCCTTCGCCAAAGCCGACGGCGAGCGGCGCGCCCTGACTCGCGCCGATGAGGAGATCGGGCTCGCCCTCGAAGATCATGGCGAAGGCGAAGGCGCCCTTGAGGCGCGGCAGGCTGACGGCGACGGCGTCGATCGGCGAAAGCCCGTCGTCAAGGGCCTGCGTCACGAGATGGGCGATGACCTCGGAATCGGTGTCGGACGCGAATACGTGTCCCTTGGCGCGCAATTCGTCGCGCAACTGACGGAAATTCTCGATGATGCCATTATGCACGACCGCGAGTTTTGCGCTGGCGTGCGGATGGGCGTTGTTTTCGGTCGGCTTGCCATGCGTCGCCCAGCGCGTATGGCCAATCCCGATCGAACCGCCCAGAGGCTCCTTGGCGAGGAGCTGCTCCAGATTGCGGAGCTTGCCGCTGGCCCGGCGGCGGCCGATATGACCGTCCTCGATCGTCGCGACGCCAGCCGAATCATAGCCCCGATATTCAAGCCGCTTCAGCGCGTCGATGAGAAGCCCCGTGACGGGACCGCGCCCGAGAATGCCGACAATGCCGCACATGACCTCTCCTGCTGAATCTGTCTCGCCAACCCGATTGCGCGAGCGCCCCGGCGCGCCTGTCGCGCGCTTTTTCGAAGACCCCTATTTCTTTTTCTGGTTCTTCTCGCGAAAGCCGATCGCCCAGCCGGGCTTCTCGATTTGATGCTGGCGCGCGAGCGCGAGCGAATCAGGCGCGACGTCCCGCGTTATGACCGAACCCGTACCGATATAGGCGCCGTCGCCGATCGCGACCGGCGCGACCAGCGAGCAGTGCGAACCGACGAAGACGCCATCTCCGATCAGGGTCTCGAATTTGCCGAATCCGTCGTAATTGCAGGTGATGGTTCCCGCGCCGACATTGGTTTTAGAGCCAATTTTCGCGTTGCCGATATAGCTCAAATGGTTGATTTTCGAGCCATTGCCGACGACCGAGGCCTTGATCTCGACGAAATTGCCGATGCGGACATCCCCCATCAAGGTCGCGCCGGGCCTGAGCCGCGCAAAGGGACCGACCTGCGCGCTCTCGCCGACGCTCGCGCCGTCGAGATGCGAGAAGGAACGGATCAGGGCGCCCCTGCCGACCGTAACGCCCGGGCCGAAGAAAACATAAGGCTCGATCGTGACGTCTTCCGCGAGCGCCGTATCGAAGGCCAGAGTGACGCTCGAAGGATCGATGAAGGTCGCGCCCGCCTGCATCGCCGCCTCGCGCAGCCGCGTTTGAAACAGCGCCTCGGCGGCCGCCAGCTGCGCGCGGTCGTTGACGCCGCGCACCTCGTCCTCGGGAACCATCAGGGCCGCGGTCGCAAGATTTTTCGCCCGCGCGACGCCGACGATGTCGGTGAGGTAATATTCGCCCTTGCTGTTTTCGCAGCCGACGGCGTCGAGAAGTTCGAGCGCATGGCGTCCGGCGATGCCGATGACGCCGGCGTTGCAGACGGTCAGCCTGCGCTCGTCCGCGCTGGCGTCGCGATCCTCGCGGATCGCCTCCAGCGCGCCGTCCTTCAGAATCAGCCGGCCGTAGCCCGCCGGATTCTTCGCCTCGAAACCCACGGCGACGACGGCGTTGTCGCCATCGGCCAGCGCCTTTCGCAGACGGACGAAAGTCTCCGGCCGCAGCAGAGGCGTGTCGGCGAAGGCGATCAGAATGTCGTCGAAGCCCTCCGCGAGCGCCGCGCGCGCCGCGAGCACTGCGTGCGCCGTCCCGCGCCGCTCGGACTGGATCGTAGCGCCAATGGCCGGCGAGATCCTTTTCGCCTCGCTGGCGAGGGAATCATGATCCGGCCCGACGACGGCGACGATCCGCTCGGCGCCGGCCTTGAGGACGGCGGACAGCACATGGCCCAGCATGGAAAGTCCGGCGATCTTGTGCAGCGCCTTCGGCATGGCCGAGCGCATGCGCTTGCCCTCGCCGGCCGCGAGAACGACGCCAAGGCAGGTCCGGCCTGCGGTAAGCGCCGCCGGGCGGCTCCGTTCAGACGAAACAGCAGGCATGAAACAAATCTCTCCGTATTGATCGCAACCCCGGCGCCGGCCTGATCAAGGGCGCCCTTCCAAGCATCATCCGAAGCATCAAATGCAGCTTGACTGCAACGGTGCGTCGCACAATCCTATTAGGATGCGTCGCACAAAAATCCCAGCCAAAAGCGCACGGACCACCTTATCGGCGCCCCAATATGCGCTATAAGGCTTCATTCTCCTTCACAGCAATCGACGGCGCTCAAAGCGCTGGACAGACGGGTTCATGGTCCATCGACGGGAGGTTCTAAAGCTTGCGTTCGGCGTCTTGGCGGGAGCGGTGAGCGCCGACGCGCACGCCGGAGGAACGCCGGCTGCGGCGGCGGGTTTTCCCTTGGGGGCGCCGGCGCCATTCGATCCGGCAATGGTGACGGAGCTGGCGCGAAGCCTCGCCAAACTACCCTATAAAGCCCCGCCCGCCGACCTTCCCGACGCATTCAAAAGCCTGACCTACGATCAATATGTCGCGATCCACCTGCGTCCAGGCGCGACGATCTGGGCGACCGACAATATCGGCTTCGCGCTCGAGCCCTTGCATCGCGGTTTCCTGTTTTCGACGCCGATGCAGATCTACCTCGTCGCGGATGGGCAGGCGCAACGTCTCGCCTATGACGCCGCCCTCTTCGATTTCGGCAAGCTCGCGCCGCCCGCCAATCTGGGCGACATCGGCTTTTCCGGCTTTCGCGTTCTGGCGCCGCTCGACAAGGGCGGTTTCTTCGAACTTGCGACGTTTCAGGGAGCAAGCTTCTTTCGCGCGGTCGGGCAAGGTCAGGAACCGGGCGTCATGGCGCGTGCGCTCGCCATCCGGACGGCGGACCCTCGCGGCGAGGAGTTTCCCGCCATCCGCAGCGTGTGGATCGAGCGCCCGACGCTCGCCGCCGACACGCTGATCATTCACGCGATCATCGATTCGGAGAGCGTGACCGGCGCCTATCGCTTCACCCTGCGGCCGGGCGATGCGACCTTGATCGATACGGAATGCACCCTCTTCGCGCGCGCGAACCTCGATCATTATGGCATCGCCGCGATGAGCGCGACGCATCTTTCGGGCGCAATCGACAGGACGCGGATCGACGACCTTCGCCCGAATGTCGGCGAAATCGACGGGTTGCAGATGCTCACCGGCAAGGGCGAATGGCTGTGGCGGCCGGTTTCGAACCCGAGCACGCTGCAGACCTCGACCTTCGTCGACGAAAACCCGCGCGGCTTCGGCTTCCTCCAGCGCAATCGCAATTTCGACGATTATCAGGACGATGATCAGCACTGGGAGAACCGCCCGTCCCTGTGGATCGAGCCGATCGGAGACTGGTCCCTCGGCGGCGTTCAGCTCGTTGAAATCCCCACAGAATCAGACGTCAATAACAACATCATCGCCTATTGGCGGCCGAAACAGCTGCTCGCCGCCGGCGCCGAAATTTCCTTCGCCTACAGGCAGTTCTGGTGCAAGCTGCCGCCGGAGCGCCCGCCTCTCGCGATGGTCGAATTGTCGCGCTCCGGTCGCGGTTGGAGCGCGAAACACCGCCGCTTTCTCGTCGAATTCGCAGGCGAAATTTTCAGGCAGAGCAAGAATAAGGACGATTTCAAGCCAAGGCTCAATGTGTCGCCGGGATCCATTGCGTTCATTCGTACGTTTATGTCACCGGACCAGGCGACCTACAGAGTGCTGTTCGAGATCGATCCCGGCAGCGAAACCTATTCTGAACTGCGCCTCGTCATCGAAGCGGAAGGCAAGCCGATCAGCGAAACATGGATATACCGATGGACGGCGTAAAAAACTCGGAACCGCTGGTTCGACGCTTGCGGGCGCCTGACGCTGCAGGCGACGTCGTCGCGCCATTCGCCTGCATGCCGCCGGAAGCGCCGGTGGCGATGCCGGCGCAAAGCCTGTCGAAGTTCGACCCCGCCAGCCGACGCAAGACTGTCCTGCGTCATCGCCGCCTCGGCACGCTCGTCGCGCGAATATTCGTTTTCGGCGGCGGCCTTGCGCTGACGGGCTATGGCGCGAACGAGATGTATCAGGTCGTCGCGGTCGGCGAGGTAACGCTGCTCAAATGGGCGCTGCTCATTCTTTTCGTCGCCAATTTTTCATGGATCGCACTCGCCTTCACGAACGCCATTGCGGGCCTTTTCTGGCTCGCCTTCCTGGCCCCAAGGGCGCCGGCGCGGCCAGAGGCCCTGCGCGAACGCACCGCGATCGCGATGCCGATCTATAACGAATCCCCGGCGCGGATCTTCGGCGCCCTGCAGGCGATGTATGAAGACGTCGAAGCCTCGGGGCTTGGCGCGTCCTTCGAGTGGTTCTTTCTCTCCGACACCACCGATCCCGACGTCTTCATCGCGGAGGAGCAGGCTTTCCTCGCCATGCGGCGAAGGCTCGGGCCCGAGGCGAAGATCTATTACCGGCACCGCGCCAGGAACATCAACCGCAAGTCAGGCAACATCGAGGATTTCGTGACCCGCTGGGGCGGCCGCTTCGCCCATATGGTCGTGCTCGACGCCGACAGCCTGATGACGGGCGAGTCGATCATCGCCCTCGCCGCGGCGATGGAGAAGGATCCCGACGCGGGCATCATTCAGACATTGCCGCTGATCATCAACCGCAATACGCTGTTCGCGCGCGTGCAGCAGTTCGCCGCGCGAATTTATGGCCCTGTCATAGCCGCCGGCGTAGCCGTCTGGTCCGGGCGCGAGGGCAATTATTGGGGCCATAACGCGATCATCCGCGTCGACGCCTTCGCCGCGCACTGCGGACTGCCGACGCTGCGCGGGCGGCCGCCCTTCGGCGGTCATATCCTCAGCCACGATTTCGTCGAGGCGGCGCTGATGCTGCGCGCCGGCTACGCCGTCTACATGCTGCCGACGCTCGGCGGCAGTTTCGAGGAAAGCCCGCCTTCGCTCATCGATCTTTCCGCGCGCGACCGTCGCTGGTGCCAGGGCAATCTGCAGCATCTGCGCGTGCTTCCCGCAAAGGGCCTGCGCCTCGCCTCGCGCCAGCATTTCGTCACGGGCATCATGGCCTATGTCTCGTCGCCGCTGTGGATGATGCAGCTCTTCGTCGGCATCATTCTCGTGCTGCAGGCGAGCTACATACGGCCGGAATATTTCACCCGCGAATTCGCCCTTTTTCCGGCCTGGCCGCGTTTCGACGCCGCGCGATCGCTGAGTCTTTTCGCGCTGACCATGACGATATTGCTTCTGCCCAAGGCGTTCGGCCTGCTTCTCGCCCTCTTCCAGGGCGGCACAAGACGCGGCGGCGGCGGCGCGATCAGGCTCACGCTCTCGAGCCTGTTCGAAGTCATCATGTCCGCGCTGCTGGCGCCGAGCATGATGCTGATACAGGCCGGGCACGTCATGCATTTCGTGTTCGGCTTCGACACCGGCTGGGATCCGCAGCGGCGCGACGACGGATCGATTCCCTTCAAGGCGATCGTCAGGCGCCATCGCTCGCATGTCGCGATGGGCGTCATCACTCTGATCGCAGGACTTTTGATCTCCCCCTCGCTCGTCGCCTGGATGTCGCCGACGATCCTTGGCCTCGTGCTGGCGATCTTCCTGTCGTGGTCGACCGGGCTCCTCGATGTCGGCCTCGCCTTCCGGCGCGCGGGACTTCTCGTCACGCCCGAGGAACAAACCCGGCCGCCGCTCGTCACACGGGCGAACGAACTTGCGCAGGGCTTCGACAGCGAAGCCGCGGAGGAAGCGCAAGGGCTCGCGGCCCTTTACGAGGACCGCAAACTGGCGGCCCTCCATGCCGCCTGGCTGCCCGAGGTCGCACGTCGCAGAAATGGCGAAATGACGGCGGAAAGGGCGCTCGCCGAGGCCAAGCTGAATGAAGCCGAGACGATCGAGGAGGCGCTCGCCTGGCTCAAGCCAAAAGAGCGCATGGCGCTGCTTCTGGATCGAACCCTGATCGCCAATCTATTGGCTCTGCCCCGGCAAAAAAATGCAGCGGGGGCGCTGTCCTCTTTCGGCTGATTTTTGCACGCGCGCGCCGGGCCTTCAGTCTTCGCCGGAGGCTTTCGCGTGAAGCGCCGCCTGCGCGGCGGCGAGCCGCGCGATGGGCACGCGGAAGGGCGAGCAGGAGACATAGTCGAGGCCGATTTTCTCGCAAAAAGCGATTGTCGCCGGATCGCCGCCGTGTTCGCCGCAAATCCCCAACTTGATGTCGGGCCGCACGGCGCGGCTGCGCTCGACGCCAATCGCCACGAGTTCGCCGACGCCCTCCTGATCGATCGTGACGAAGGGATCGGCGGGCAAAATCCCCAAAGCCACATAGCGGCCAAGAAACGAACTGGCGTCGTCGCGCGACAGCGCCATGCAGGTCTGCGTCAGATCATTCGTGCCAAAAGAAAGAAACGCGGCGCTTTCGGCGATCTCGCCTGCGCGAAGGCTCGCGCGCGGCGTCTCCACCATGGTCCCGACCGTATAGGGAACGGATTGCCCGGTCTCCTGCGCGACGACGCGCGCCGTCTCGTCGACCTTCGCCTTGATGAGGTCGAACTCGGACCTCGCAATGATGAGCGGCGTCATGATCTCCGGCCGCACCAATTCGCCAGTCGTCCGTTTGACTTCGACCGCGGCCTCGAAAATCGCGCGCGCCTGCATCTCGGCGATTTCCGGAAAGACGATGGCGAGCCGCGAGCCGCGAAAACCCAGCATCGGATTGACTTCGCGCAGATCGGCGAGCCGGCTGCGGATTTTCTCGGGCGGCACATTGAGCGCCGCGGCCACCTCGTCGATCTCCGCCGCGGTTTGCGGGAGGAATTCATGCAGGGGCGGATCCAACAGGCGGATCGTCACCGGCAGACCGGCCATGATCTCGAACAGTTCGATGAAATCGCCGCGCTGCATCGGCAACAGCTTTTCAAGCGCGGCGCGCCGGCCGGCGAGATCGTCGGCGAGAATCATCTGGCGAACGGCGGTGAGCCGCTCGCTCTCGAAGAACATATGCTCCGTGCGGCAAAGCCCGATGCCTTCCGCGCCGAATTTCCGCGCCGCGCGCGCGTCCGCCGGCGTCTCCGCATTAGCGCGCACCTCCATGCGGCGCACCTCGTCCGCCCATTCCATCAAGGTGGCGAATTCGCCCGAAAGCTCCGGCTGGCTCATCTCGATCGCGCCTTCGATCACCTGGCCCGAGCCGCCATCGAGGGTCAGCATGTCGCCTCGCTTGAAGGTGACGCCCGCCGCCGACATGGTCGCGCTGGCGTAGTCGACCCGGATCGTTGCTGCTCCGGTGACGCAGGGCTTGCCCATGCCGCGCGCGACGACGGCCGCATGCGAGGTCATGCCGCCGCGCGTCGTCAGCACGCCTTCGGCCGCATGCATGCCGTGAATATCGTCGGGGCTGGTTTCGACGCGCACGAGGATGACCTTGCGGCCCATGCCCTTCAGCTGCTCGGCCTCGTCCGCCGTGAAGACGATCTCGCCGCTCGCCGCGCCCGGCGAGGCCGGCAGCCCGGTCGCCACGATCCTGCGCTTCGCGGCCGGATCGATCGCCGGGTGCAGCAGCTGATCGAGCGAGGCCGGGTCGATCCGCGCGATCGCCTCCTCCCTGCTGATCAGGCCCTCATGCGTCATGTCGACCGCAACCCGCAGCGCCGCGGCGCCCGTGCATTTGCCCGTACGGGTCTGCAGCATCCAGAGCTTGCCGCTTTCGACGGTGAACTCGACGTCCTGCATGTTGCGGTAATGGCGTTCGAGCAACGCCGCCGTGCGCTGGAACTCGGCGAAGACGGCGGGCATCGCGGTCTCCATCGATTCCCGGTCCGAACAGGCGGCGCGGCGGCTCGCCTCCGTGATCGCATTCGGCGTGCGAATGCCGGCGACGACGTCCTCGCCCTGCGCGTTGAGCAGGAATTCGCCATAGAGCTCCTTCGCGCCCGTCGATGGGTTGCGCGTGAAGGCGACCCCCGTCGCCGATGTCGGCCCCATGTTGCCGAACACCATGGCCTGCACGGTCACGGCCGTGCCCCAGTTCGACGGAATGCCGTGGATGCGCCGGTAGGTGATCGCGCGCGGCGTCAGCCAGGAGCCGAAAACGGCGGCTATGGCGCCCCATAATTGCTCCTGCGGCGCTTGCGGAAAAGGCTTGCCGCTGGCCTCGATCACCCGCGCCTTGAAGTCGACGATCAGCTTGCGCCAGTCCTCCGCGTCAAGCTCCGTATCGAGCGAAACGCCTTTCGATTCCTTGTAATATTCGACCGCGTCTTCAAAATGTTCATGGGCGATGCCAAGCACGACGCTGGAGTACATCTGGATGAAGCGGCGATAGGAATCATAGGCGAAGCGCTCGTCGCCCGCTTGTCGCGCCAGGGCTTTGACGGTGACGTCGTTGAGGCCGAGATTGAGCACGGTGTCCATCATGCCGGGCATCGACGCCCGCGCGCCCGAACGCACCGATAACAGAAGCGGAGCCTCGACGTCGCCGAACCCCTTGCCGGTCAGGCGGCCAAGATGGGCGAGCGCCGTTTCGACGTCGCCGCCAAGCTGGGCGGGAAAGGTTCGCTCGTATTCATAAAAATAGGTGCAAACCTCGGTGGTTATCGTGAAGCCCGGCGGAACCGGCAGGCCGAGACTGGCCATTTCGGCAAGACCCGCGCCTTTGCCGCCAAGAAGGTCGCGCATCTCGCCCGATCCCTCGGCTTTGCCTGCGCCGAACGTATAGACCCATTTGACCATTTTGGTCCTTTAGCGTGGCCTTATGCCCGGACCTTTCGCCTTGTCCCGGCGAAAACCTCGCCGTGGCCGCGGGCAAGATCAGGCGGGAAGCGCTCGATAAACCCGGCGCCGGGTCCGAGGGGACCCAAACGGCGCTGGAGCGTGTTGCGAAACTGAATGACGGTGAGGCCGGGACATCGGGTTAGATCAAACGGGGCGGATCAAAACGGACGGAACGGCGGCGGCGCGCAGCTTTCGTCCCCGGCGGCCGCACAGACCGACCTGTGACCCGAAGGTCGCGGTCCTCGTCGAAATGTCCAGCGGACGGCCGTTTTCGTTGCGGCGCGAAAAGTAGTTGGTTATTCCTGTTTTGAAGCGGTTGGCAAGATCAAAATAGGCAATATTTCCTTTTGGCGGCTGCACTTGTGTGGATTTCGTATTTTCTTTAAGGCTGCGAGCCCCGGCCTCTCATGCGCCGGGCGGCGCGGTTCGGATGAATCGAACCCGCGCATGAAGAATACGAGGCGTGCGTGACGACTTTTTCGACGACCCCCCTTCTCGACACGATCAATTCCCCCGCTGATTTGCGGAAGCTGCCCGAGTCCGACCTCGCTCAGGTGGCGGACGAGTTGCGGACCGAGACGATCAGCGCCGTGTCAGTGACGGGCGGACACCTCGGCGCGGGCCTTGGCGTCGTCGAACTGACGGTGGCGTTGCATTATGTCTTCAATACGCCGGACGACCGGATCATCTGGGACGTCGGCCATCAGGCCTATCCGCACAAGATCCTCACCGGACGGCGCGACCGCATCCGGACCCTGCGCCGCGCGGGAGGGCTTTCCGGCTTCACCAGACGCTCGGAAAGCGAATATGATCCTTTTGGCGCCGCGCATTCCTCGACGTCGATCTCGGCCGGCCTGGGCATGGCCGTCGCCAACACGCTGTCGGGCAAACAGGGCAATGTCGTCGCCGTGATCGGCGATGGCGCAATGTCGGCCGGCATGGCCTATGAGGCGATGAACAACGCCGGCGCGATGCATTCGCGCCTCATCATCATCCTGAACGACAATGAAATGTCGATCGCTCCCCCGGCGGGCGCGCTGTCTTCCTATCTCGCGCGCCTCGTCTCCGGCGGCGCCTACCGCTCCGTGCGCGAGGCGGTGAAGCAGCTTGGAAGGCTGTTGCCGCGCTTCGTCTACGACAGGGCGCGCAAGACCGAGGAATTCGCCCGCAATTTCTGGGCGGGCGGAACGCTGTTCGAGGAGCTCGGCATCTATTATGTCGGCCCCATCGACGGGCATAATCTCGACCAGATGCTGCCCGTTCTGAAGAATGTCCGCGACTTCAAGGAGACCGGACCGATCCTCGTCCATGTCGTGACGCAGAAAGGCAAGGGCTACGCGCCGGCCGAAGCGACGAAGGACAAATATCACGCCGTCAACATGTTCGACGTCCTCACCGGCAAACAGGTGAAGCCGAAGCCCAACGCGCCGGTCTATACGACCGTGTTCGCCGAAGCTCTGGTGAAGGAGGCGCAGAAGGACGACAAGATCATCGCGATCACGGCCGCCATGCCGAGCGGCACGGGGCTCGACATCTTCCAGAAGGCGTTCCCGGAGCGCACTTTCGATGTCGGCATCGCCGAGCAGCACGCGGTGACCTTCGCGGCGGGCCTCGCCACCGAGGGCTACAAGCCCTTCTGCGCCCTCTATTCGACCTTCCTGCAGCGCGGCTATGATCAGGTCGTGCATGACGTCGCGATCCAGAACCTTCCCGTTCGCTTCGCCATCGACCGCGCCGGCCTCGTCGGCGCCGATGGCGCGACCCATGCCGGATCCTTCGACGTCTCCTTCCTCGGCATTCTGCCGAACATGGTGGTGATGGCGGCGGCCGATGAAGCCGAACTCGTGCATATGGTCGCAACCGCGGCCGCCTATGACGCGGGTCCGATCGCGCTGCGCTATCCGCGCGGCGAAGGCATCGGCGTCGAGATGCCGCTGGAGGGCAAGCCGCTTGAAATCGGCCGCGGCCGCATCCTGCGCGAGGGCTCCAAGGTCGCCATTCTTTCCTTCGGCGCGCGCCTCGCCGAAGTGCTCAAGGCGGCCGAGGATCTCGCCGGCTATGGCGTCTCGGCGACGGTCGCGGACGCGCGTTTCGCCAAGCCGCTCGATGTCGATCTCCTGATGCGCCTCGCCGCCAATCATGACGTGCTGATCACCATCGAGGAAGGCTCGATCGGCGGCTTCGGCTCCTTCGTGGCGCAGAAGCTCCTTGAGGAAGGCGCCCTCGACGGCTCTGGCTCTCACGTGCTGAAATTCCGCTCGATGGTGCTGCCCGATCTTTTCCTCGACCACGACAAGCCCGAAGCGCTTTATGCGCAGGCGGGCCTCGACGCCAAGGCCGTGGTCGCCAAGGTGCTCTCGACGCTCGGCCGCGAGAGCGACGCGCTGAAAAGCCGGATCGCATAATCGCGACCGGCGAAGGGGCGGGTCGGCGCGCCCTCATGAATTGTGCGACCGCCGTATTGGAGGCGGTCCCGGTCACGGATGAGCCGACGCCAATGGGCCGCCAGCGCGCCGATCTCGCCCTTGTCGAGCGAAAATTCTTCGAGAGCCGCGCCAAGGCCCAGGAGGCGATCGCGGCCGGCGGCGTGCGCGCCGACGGCAGGCTCGTGCGCAAGGCGTCCGAACTGATCGACGCCGGCGCCGAAATCGAGGCGCTCGCGCCCTACCCCTGGGTCTCGCGCGGCGGCGTCAAGCTCGCCGCGGCGCTCGACGCCTTCGGCTTCGATCCGGCGGGGCGCGTCTGCCTCGACATCGGCGCCTCGACCGGTGGCTTCACCCATGTCTTGCTGACCCGCGGCGCCGCAATGGTGATCGCCGTCGACGTCGGTCGCGGACAATTGCACGCTGACGTCGCACGCGATCGGCGCGTGACCTCCCGCGAGGCGACCGACGCGCGCAATCTCGGCGCGCAAGATCTGCCGGAGCCGCCGCAACTCATCACATTTGACGTGAGCTTTATTTCACTTGCCCTTGTTTTGCCGTCTGTCTTGACGCTGTCCGCGCCGGACGCGAAGCTCATCGCATTGATCAAGCCGCAATTCGAGGCGGGTCCGGCCCATGTCGTCAAAGGCATCGTCCGGGACGCCGCCATCCACGAAAAAGTCTGCGCCAGAATCGACTCCCTGATCCGATCGCTCGGCTGGCGCGTCGATGGCCTGATCGCCTCGCCCATCGAAGGCGGCGACGGCAATCGCGAGTTCCTCATCGGCGCCAGCCGGGAATGATCCATCTCAACGCACGGCTCAGGATCGAAAGGCTCGGGCCCCGCGGCGAGGGCGTCGCGATGGGACCGGAAGGGTCCGTGTCGGTCCCCTACGCCCTGCCCGGCGAAGCGATCCTCGCGGAAGTCGATGGCGCGCGCGGAAAACTCGTCGAAGTCCGGACGCCAAGCCCGGATCGCATCCCGCCCTTCTGCCGCTATTTCGCCAGTTGCGGCGGTTGCGCAGTGCAGACGCTGGCGTTCGGACCCTACGCGCAATGGAAGAAGGGCCTGCTTGTCGAGGCCCTGCGTCAGGCGGGGCTTGAGCCCAGCGTCGAAGAGCTTGTCGACGCCCATGGCGAAGGTCGCCGGCGCGCAACCTTCCATGCGCGCACGGAGGCGTCCGGCGCCGCCGTCTGCGGCTTCATGGAGGCGCGCTCGCACGCGATCGTCGAGATCGATGAATGTCCCGTGCTGGCCCCGTCCCTGCGCGAGGCGCCCGCGGTCGCGCGCGCGCTGGCGCGGACCCTCGCCGCGTCCGGCAAGCCGCTCGACATTCTCGTGACGGCTACCCAATCCGGCCTCGACGTCGATCTCAAGGGACATGGCGCGCTGAACAGCGACGAGACGCAGCGCCTCGTGCGTTTCGCGCTTCGCCATGATCTCGCGCGCCTCACCAATCACGGCGCCGTCGTGACGCTGCAGCGCCCGCCCCTCGTCGCCATGGGCCGGGCGATGGTCGCCATTCCGCCCGGCGCTTTCCTGCAGGCGACCACGGCTGGCGAGACGGCGCTCGCGGCCGAGGTCTGCGCCCAGCTTGCGGGGGCGAGCCGCATCGCCGATCTTTTCGCCGGCGTCGGCACCTTCACCCTGCGCCTCGCCGAATTCGCAGCCATTCACGCCGTCGATTCCGACGCGGCGGCGCTTGCGGCGCTCACCAAGGCCGCGGGCGGCGCTGGACTGCGGCCCGTCAGCATCGACGCGCGGGATTTGTTCCGCCGCCCGCTGAGCCCGGCGGATATCGCCCGTTTCGACGCGCTCGTGTTCGATCCGCCGCGCGCGGGCGCCGAGCTTCAGGCCAAGGCGATCGCGGGGAGCAGCGTTCCCATCGTCGTCGCGGTTTCGTGCAATGCGCAGACCTTCGCCCGCGACGCCGCGATCCTTTGCGCCGGCGGCTATGCGCTGGAGCGCGTGCTGCCGGTCGACCAGTTCCGCCATTCGCCGCACATCGAGATTGTCGGCGCCTTCCGCAAAACGGCGCGGCCGCGCGCGCGGCGCCTGCTTGGATAGCGGGATGCGAAAAAGCAGCATCCGGTTTTTCGCGTCAAATCCCGCTCTCGTCTCAACAATCGATCAGAACCAGTGGTTCGCGATCCGCCGCCGCTTCGCCTCCTCGGCGGAAAGGACTTCGCCGGAGCGTTTGGCCTTGGCGCGCAGGCCCTGCCCGGCCATCAGCATTTCGATGACGAAAGCGATCAGCGCGCCAAGCGTGAAAAGGACCGCGGCTCCGAACAGGAAGAACAGGATCCGCGCGATGGTCGCCTCGAACAGGAAGCCCATGAAAAGCGCGAGCACGGCGGCGCAGGTGGCGCCGCCGCCAAGCGCAGCGAGCACGACGGCGATGTCGAGCGCCACGGATCTCTTGCGCAGATAATCGAACTGCAAGCTCAACTCGGCGGCGTCCTCGTCCTCCGCAGCCGCGATGGCGTCGGACAATGTGTCGACCTTGTCGGCGACGCGGCCAAGGCGCGTTGAAAACACGCTGAGGAGGCCGGCCAGCCCCGAGAGCAGAAAGACGGGAGTCAGCGCCACCTGAATGATATGCGCGACTTCTTCGAGAGAGCCGCCCGCGTCGTGGAGCGCATACATCGGCTAAAACCGACGATCCGGCGCGGGCGGCCATTTGGCCGCGCCAGCGGGCGATGGCGGATCGAACCATCGGAAGGCGAGAAATCCGACGAGAAAGCCGCCGATATGGGCCTGCCAGGCGATGGTCGCGTCCGCCATGCCGATCACCGCTGGAAAGACCCCGAACAGGAGATTGGCCAGAAACCAGAGCCCCAGAAAGCTCAACGCGTTGCGGTTCGAGACGACCTCGCGCAGCGGCAGCGCCGGCAGGCGATAGACATGGTCCGCGCGGCGATCAGAAAACCCCAGCGCCGCGCCGAGCGGAGCCCCCGGCTGGAAGGCGAAGCGCACCACGGCGGCCATCGTCCCCGACACCATCGCGGATGCGCCGACGACCGGCTGCAGGTCCGCCATATGGGTGAGGTAATGGGTCAATGCGCCGGCCACGGCGCAGACGGCGCAGAAAGCGAGAAAGCGCGTGGTCCCGAACCGCCGCGCCACCGCCGCGCCGAAGGCGACGAGCCAAAGGCTGTTCATGCCGACATGGGCCCAGCCCGCGTGCAGGAAGGCGTAGGTGAGCGGCGTCCACCAGAGCGGGCGGCCGTCGCCGAGGAAAAACGTCGCCAGTTGCGCCTCGCGCTCGCTCGAACGCGCCGTGGCGTCGAAAGCGGCGTTGACGAGGCCCGGGTCGAAGGCGAAGGTGAAACGCCCCGGCACAAAGGCGAAATTCGCCAGAATGTGGAACTGCGTCACCGGCGAGAGCGCGTCCATCGCCGCCTGGATGACGACGAGAACCGCGACGAGGCCGAGAACCACCGCCGGGACATTGAAAACGCGTTCTCTCTCAGGGGTCATGCTGACGGCCTCGGTCGATTGATCGCAGGGGGTCGGAATTAATCCACGTCCTCCACCACCGGCGCGACAAGGCCCGACACTTTCTGCGCCAGAGCCGCCTCCATGAAGGCGTCGAGGCCGCCGTCGAGCACGTCGTCCGGCGTTCCCGAGGTTGCGCCTGTGCGAAGGTCCTTCACGAGCTGGTAGGGCTGCAGCACATAGGAGCGGATCTGATGCCCCCAGCCGATCTCGGTCTTCGAGGCCTCAGTGGCGCTGGCGGCGGCCTCGCGGCGCTCGATTTCCTGCTCATAGAGGCGCGCCCGCAGCATGTTCCAGGCGGTCGCCTTGTTCTTGTGCTGTGAACGTTCGCCCTGGCAGGCGACGACGATGCCGGACGGAATATGGGTGATGCGCACCGCCGAATCGGTGGTGTTGATGTGCTGCCCGCCGGCGCCGGATGAGCGATAGGTGTCGATGCGGCAGTCGCTTTCCTTGACGTCGATGTCGATCTTGTCGTCGATCACCGGATAGACCCAGACCGAGGCGAAGCTGGTGTGACGGCGCGCGTTCGAATCAAACGGCGAAATGCGCACCAGCCGGTGCACGCCGGATTCGGTCTTGGCCCAGCCATGGGCGTTGTGGCCCTTGACGAGCAGCGTGCCCGATTTGAGGCCGGCTTCGTCGCCAGCGGTCTCCTCGATGATTTCGACCTTGAATTTATGGCGCTCGGCCCAGCGCGCATACATGCGAAACAACATGCGCGCCCAGTCGCAGCTTTCGGTGCCGCCCGCGCCGGAATGAACCTCGATATAGGTATCGTTGCCATCGACCTCGCCCGAGAGCAGCGCCTCGATCTGAAGCCGCTCGGCCTCGAGCTTGAGGCTCTTCAGCTGATCGATCCCCTCTTTCTCGGTGGCGGAATCATCTTCCGCCTCGGCGAGTTCGACGAGGGTCGCGGCGTCGTCGAGTTCGCTCTCGAAACGCGCGATGGAGCCGAGACGGTCTTCGAGTTCGGTGCGCTCGCGCATGATTTTCTGCGCGGCTTCGGCGTCGTTCCAGAGATTTGGATCTTCGACCTTGGCGTTCAGCTCCTTGAGCCGGCGATCAGCGGTCTCGACGTCAAAGATGCCTCCTCAGCAATCCCATGGATTGCTTGATGGCTAGAACCAACGCTTCGGCTTCGGCGCGCATTATTTTTTTAGCTTTCAGGATAGAGCGACGGAGGGTCGCGGGATGGGCCGGAACATAGGGACGGGCGCCCGCGATGTAAATGGGAGGGACGGCGTTGGCGCGCACGGGACCAACGAACAGGCGCGTAGGCCACGGCGTCAATTACGAACGTGGGAGCGTCATTTGTCAGACACGAATGGTCTTCCGGCTCTGTCCGTGATAGACTAGACTACAAACTAGACTGTAGTTTGTGATGGAGACAATCTTGCGCGAGATCGGAGCTTTCGAGGCGAAGAGCAAATTCGGGCAATTGCTCGATTGGGTGGAGGCCGGCGAGGAAGTCGTCATTACCCGCCGTGGCCGGGTCGTGGCGCGGCTCACGCCGCCCCGCCCCGCCGTCGATCGCGAACGGGCCCGCGCCGCTGCGGCGGAAATCCGCGCGATGAGCAAGGGCGTCACGCTGGGCGGCTTGAACATCAAGGATCTCATCACCGAAGGCCGGCTGTGAGCATCGTTCTCGACGCGTCGCTGACTCTGTCCTGGTATTTCGAGGACGAGCGCACGCCGGCCAGCGATTCGGTCCTCGACGAAGTGGCGGCGGGCGGCGCCCTTGTCCCGGCGTTGTGGCGGCTCGAAGTCGCCAACGGGTTTCAGACAGCGATGCGCCGCAAGCGCATCGACGGCGATTTCCGCGACCGCGCCCTCCGGCATCTCGGCTCGCTGGCGATCGCGGTCGATCCCGAAACTGACACCTTTGCCTGGACGGCTACGCTACGTCTGGCCGACCGCTTCGGTCTCACGATTTACGACGCCGCCTATCTCGAACTGGCGCATCGACGTCGCGCGCCGCTTGCCTCGCTTGACAAGGAACTCGATGACGCCGGACGCGCACTGGGCGTGCCAATGCTGGGCCGCGGCGCTTGAGCATGGATGGCGGCTGCAGTCCTCGCGCCCGCGCCTAATAAAGCCCGCCGGTCCCCGTCCCCACCACGCGATCCGCGTCCGGATTGACAGCCTGCGCGCGCGGCGAGGAATCGCTCGCGGCGTAGGAATCGGGCGGCGCCGTGCCGGGCTTGAAGGCTTCGAGGATCGAGCCGGCGCCGCTGGAGCGCATGCCGCTTTTCACGTCGACCGAGATCAGCTTGATTCCCGGCGGGACGCGGAACGGCACGTCGGGCTTGTCCTTCAGCGCCATCTTCATGAAATCGCGGAAGATCGGCGCGGTGTAATGCGCGGCCTGCGCGGAATCGCCCAAGGAGCGCGGCTGATCGTAGCCCATGAAGACGCCGACGGCGAGATCGGGCGAAAAGCCGACGAACCAGAGATCCTTGGCGTCATTGGTCGTGCCGGTCTTGCCGGCGAGATGCTTGCCGACCTCCTTGATCGACTGCCCCGTGCCGCGCTGGATCACGCCTTCCATGATGGAGGTAATCTGATAGGCGGTGAGCGGATCAAGCACCTGCTCGCGCTTGTCGATCAGGCGCGGCTCCGGCTGGTTGTCCCATTTCGCCGCGTCGCAGCCCTCGCATGTGCGCTCGTCGTGGCGGTAGAGCGTATGGCCCCAGCGATCCTGAATGCGGTCGATGAGGGTCGCCTTGATCCGCTTGCCGCCATTGGCCAGCATCGAATAGGCCGTGGTCATGCGCAAAAGCGTCGTCTCGCCCGAGCCGAGCGACATTGAAAGATAGGGCGGCAGATCGTCATAGATGCCGAAGCGCTTGGCGTATTCGGCGATGAGCGGCATGCCGACGTCGCGGGCGAGGCGCACGGTCATCTGGTTGATCGAATGTTCGACGCCATAACGCAACGTGTGCGGACCGCCCGATTTGCCTTCGAAGTTTTCCGGACGCCAGACGCCAAGACCCGGCCCCTGATCGATTTCGATCGGCGCGTCGAGGATGATCGAGGACGGCGTGTAGCCATTGTCGAGCGCTGTCGCATAGACGAAGGGCTTGAATGAGGAACCCGGCTGGCGCAGCGCCTGCGTCGCCCGGTTGAACACGGACTGGTCGAAGGAGAAGCCGCCGACCATGGCGAAGACGCGGCCCGTATAGGGGTCCATGGCGATGATCGCGCCGCCGACCTCGGGGATCTGGCGCAGGCGATATTCGCCCGGCCGCCCGTCGATCGCGTCGACATAGATCACGTCGCCGGGCGTCAGGGAAGACCGCCCGCCGGCGCCGCGTGTCCAGCGCATGCCGACATTGGCGAGCGTGCCGGTTTCGCGCTCGCGCACGATCTCGCCGGACTTCTCGCGTCCCGGTTGCAGGCCAATGCGGGCGCCGGCGTCATTGGTGTCGGTGACCACGGCGAGCCGCCAGCTTCCGACATCGCCTAGCGTCGGGATGTCGGCGAGCGGGACGCCCCAGTCCTGGCTGATGTCGATATGGCGCATCGGTCCGCGGAACCCATGCTCTTCGTCATAGCGCACGAGGCCGTCGACGAGGGCGCGCCGCGCCATCAGCTGCATCTTCGGATCGAGCGTCGTGCGGACCGAAAGGCCGCCCTCATAGAGCTTCTTCTCGCCGTAGCGGTCGTTCAGTTCGCGGCGCACCTCTTCAGCGAAGAAGCCGGCCTGCAACGCGTTGGGCGAGAGCACGCGCGGATTGACGCCGAGCGGCTCGCGCTTGGCCTTTTCGCCGTCGGCGCGCGAGACATAGCCGTTCTCGACCATGCGATCGATCACCCAGTTACGCCGTTCGATCGCCCGTTCGCGCTTCAGGAAGGGATGATAATTGTTCGGCGCCTTCGGCAGCGCGGCGAGATAGGCGGCCTGCGCGACGGTCAGTTCATTGACTGATTTATCGAAATAATTCAGCGCGGCGGCGGCGACGCCGTAATTGCCGAGGCCGAGATAGATCTCGTTCAGGTAAAGCTCGAGGATCTTGTCCTTGGAATAGGCGCCCTCGATGCGGAAGGCGAGCAGCGCCTCCTTGATCTTGCGCTCGAACGAGCGCTCGTTGGTCAGGAGAAAATTCTTGGCGACCTGCTGCGTGATCGTCGAGGCGCCCTGGACGTGTTTCTCGCCCTGCACCAGCACGAAGGTCGCGCGCAGGATGCCCTCGGGATCGACGCCCGCGTGATGGTAGAAATTCTTATCCTCGGCCGAAATGAAGGCGTTCTTCACGAGCGGCGGAATGGCCGCGCTCGGCAGGTAAAGCCGGCGCTCGCGCGCGTATTCGGCGAGCAGCGAGCCGTCGCCGGCGTGAACCCGCGTCATCACTTTCGGTTCGTAATTCTTGAGCTGGGTGTAATCGGGAAGATCTTTTTCGAAATTCCAGATGACCAGCCCCACGGCGCATGCCCCGACGACGAAAAGGATCGCGGCGGTCGTGAAGATGAAACCGAGGAGACGGGCGATAAGCCGCATGCGGACAGGCCTTTTCATCAAATTTGCGCGGGAAGCGCCGGAACGCCACGGACGTTCTCGCGCGAACACGCGTTAAAAATACAGGCAACCGAACGGCGTCGCGGAAGCCGCTCACCCCTTATATGGCGCGTCTTATGCCGCGCGTTCGTAATCCGATACAGCGTGATCGCCCATCCGTGCGGCGCTTTTGTGTTATTAGTTTGTCAACCATTGCCGCCGGGATCTCCCCCCGCACGCAGGCCGGAGGCGCGCCTTGTCCTTCGGACATCGAATTTTTTCACGGCCTTCAGCCAACGCCCCCTGCGCGGGCGCCGACTCAAACCTCAAGCCAGACAATCCTCTTTCTATTTCATGTCGCGCAATGTGCGGTGGCGCACGTGTCTCCGCGCTTCACGCGCATCCGGCTCCGCGCCTCAAGCGCTCACCGCGACGGCCCAGCCACGGCGGTCGTCGCGGCTCGCGAGAGTTCCTCGATTGAGCTTCCCGCCGTCGCCTGCCCTGCGTCTGGCGGCAGAGCGGCGGTCGCGGCTGCGCCCGCGAGACCCGCCGGATCGCCGCGCTCGGCGAAAAAGGCCGCGATCGCCTCCGTCATGCGGGCGACCGCTTTTTCGCGCCACGCGGGCGAGGTCAGCGCGAGATCGTCCTTCTCGTTGGACAGATAGCCGAGTTCGAGCAGCACGGAGGGAACGTCCGGCGCCTTCAGCACCCGGAAACCGGCCGAACGCTGTGGATTTTTATTCAGCCTCGCGGTCGCCTTCCAGTAATTCACCAAAGTGTGAGCGAAGACGTGGCTATAGGCTCGCGTCTCCCGCCGGGTCAGGTCGAACAGGATGTCCGACACCTCGGACGCGTCTTCGGCATGGTCTATCCCAGCCGCGGAATCGGCCTGATTCTCTTTTTCGGCGACGCGCGCCGCCTCTGCGTCCGAGGCGCGATCGGACACGGTGTAGACCGTCGCCCCGGAAACATCCGCCGAGTCCGCCAGCGTGTCGGCGTGAATCGAAACGAACAGCGCGACTTTCTGATCGCGCGCCATCTGCACCCGCGCGCCGAGCGGAATGAAGCTGTCGTCGTCGCGCGTCAGGACCGGCTGGTAGCGGCCATCGGCCGCGAGCCGCGCCGCCAGGGCCTTGGCGAAATCGAGCACGAGGTCCTTTTCAATCAGCCCATTCACCGTCGCGCCGCGGTCGATGCCGCCATGACCGGGATCGATCATGACCACGGGCTTGCCGCCGGCGGCCTCGATTTGCGCCGCGATCCGCGTTTGGCTCGGCTGCGCCAGCGTCGCGCGGGCGCTCTGCGCCGCCGCTGCGAAATGGGCGCGATCGGTCTTGGCCAGTTCGATGACGAGGCGCGGCTTCTCGCCGTTTGCGCCCGGCTCGCAGGCCGCCCGCACGATGCGGGCCGGCGCGGCGAGGTCGAGGACGATGCGCGAGCGCCCCTTTTCGAGTTGGCCGAAGCGGAACGACCCGATCAGTCCATCGGTCTTGACGAGGGTCCTGGAGCCGGCGCCGGATCGGCCCGCGCGCCGAACCGGCGCGGCGGCCTTGCCGGCCTCGGGGTCGATCAGGAACTCGACCTGCGGCGCATCGACGATGACGCGATCGGGATCGGCGAGGACGAAGGCGGAGACGTCGACCGGCGCCGACAGCTCGAAGGCGAGCTTGGCGCCTTCGCCGCTGTCTTCAAGATCGGCCGAGTCGGCGACGGCTTCAACGGACGGGGCCGCGACGGATGGCGGGGGCGCGGCCTCGCCGGCCCGCAGCCCCGCCGAGGGCGCGAGCGCGGCGGCGATGAACGCCAGAGCCGCGATCCTCAATGCCATCCCTTAATCCCTCGCCATTCAATGACTCCCGCCTGGGCCCCAGCGCGCGGAACGCCCCCGCGCCGACGCGGCAGGTTACGCCCTCTCGCTGTCATAGGGTGAATGAAGTTAACGCCCTGTAATCATCCTCCCAACGCCGGCGGCCGCCTATTGCAGCTCAGACACAGGTGACGAAAAACTTGCCAAACCGCTAACGAACCCGATATGTAAGCGCATTCTTTCCCCGGTTTGGAGATTCGATGGTTCATTCGAGCCATCGGGCAATCTCCAGTCTTTAGGGGATCGTGGTTTCTGCGCTCTCTGTCGCTTCGGCGTTTTCATGAACGGGCGCCACTTTTGACGTCAATTTGGAATTCGCCAGCGTGACCGTCGGCATCTTGAATTCTTCAAAAGATGTGGTGACGCAGGGACTGGCTGGACCGCGACCCCGCCGACCCGACGGGGAAAGTATTTTCGGACGGTTTTTTGACAAAAAAGCCGTTTCGCACAGGTAACGAGGACTATGAATTTCGCCGCGACGCATCGATCCGGAAGCGTCAGTCACATTTCTGCATTGCGCGACTCGGCTGCATTGCGCGACTCGGGCGTTAAAATTCATCGTCGCGCCGGCATTGTCAGAATTGCCGGAGCAAGAGGCGTCCCGGCGTCGCGGTTTTCCGCTCCGGGAATGCGGCTAGATCGCAGCGGCCGCTTCGGCGGATTTAGCAACGCGCGACCGAGCCGCTCCAATGTTCCATTCGTAGCGGGCCTCGACCCGCCGCTTTCGGTTTCACCCTATCCCCCCCATCCAACGCCTGACGCGCCACCGTGTCGGCTGCCACCCGCCCAGCGGTCTCAGGTCGAGACCTCGACTGGCGGAGGCGGCCCCGCGCGCGTCGCGCCTGAACGAGTCCATCATGGCCAACAAAATGCTTATCGATGCGTCCCACCCGGAAGAAACCCGGGTGGTGGTCCTCCGCGGCAATCGCGTCGAGGAATTTGATTTCGAAGCCGCCAGCAAGAAGCAGCTGCGCGGCAATATCTATCTCGCCAAAGTCACGCGGGTCGAACCCTCGCTGCAGGCCGCCTTCGTCGATTATGGCGGCAATCGCCACGGCTTTCTGGCGTTCTCCGAGATTCATCCAGATTACTATCAGATCCCCGTCGTCGACCGGCAGGCGCTGATCGACGAAGAGGCGCGCGCCCAGCGCGACGAGGAAGACGACGACGCGGGTCAGAAGCGCAGCCGCCGGTTCCGCAGGGGCGATCGCGAGGGCCGCGGCGACCGTGACGGTCGGCGCGCCGAAAAGAGGAGCGCCGGCGGCGAGACAATCTCGGAAGCCGAGCCCGCGGCGCCGGAAGAGGCGGAAGAGCGCGCGCAGGATTTCGACGAGCGCGTTGCGCCGACGCAGCCCGAAGCGGAGAACTCCTTCGCCGTCGCTGAAGGAGATGCAGAGCGCCGCGAGGAAAGCCCGGCGGAGGCGCCGCTCGGAGTCGTCTTCACTGCCGGCGAAGACGCCAGCTCGGCGGATCAAACCGACACCGACGCCTTTTCCGCCTCCCAGGCGGACTTCGTGCAGGAACAAGGCGCCCCGGACGAATCCGGCGACGATCGCCCGCCAGCCGCGGACGAAACCTACGAGGCGCGCGCCTTTGCGGTGAACGAGCCTCAGGCGGACGACAGCGCCGACGCCGCCGCTCACGAGGCCGCCGCCGACCACGCCGAGCTCGAATCGCGTTCGCCTGACCGCCGTCCCGCCGACGAGGAGGGCGAGGACGAAGACGAGCATGTCGAACAGCTCGGCGGCGATGCGCTGGAAGACGTTCCGGCGCGCCCGCAACGCTATCGCAAGCAGTATAAAATCCAGGAAGTCATCAAGCGCCGTCAGGTGCTTCTGGTGCAGGTCGTCAAGGAAGAGCGCGGCAACAAGGGCGCCGCGCTGACCACCTATCTGTCGCTCGCCGGCCGCTATTCCGTGCTGATGCCGAACACCGCGCGCGGCGGCGGCATCTCCCGCAAGATCACCGATTCGACCGACCGTCAGCGGCTGAAGTCGATCGCCCAGGAGCTTGAGGTGCCGGAGGGCATGGGCGTCATCCTGCGCACCGCTGGGGCGAGCCGCACCAAGCCCGAGGTCAAGCGCGACTTCGAATATCTGCTGCGGATGTGGGAGACCGTGCGCGAGACGACGCTGCAGTCGACCGCGCCGACGCTGGTTTATGAAGAAGGCTCGCTGATCAAGCGCGCCATTCGCGATCTCTACAACAAGGACATCGACGATATCGTCGTCGCTGGCGAGCAGGGTTTCCGCGAAGCGCGCGACTTCATGCGCCTGCTGATGCCGAGCCATGTGCGCAGCGTTCAGGCCTATCGCGACCCGCAGCCGATCTTCGCGAAATCCGGCGTCGAAGCCCAGCTCGACGCGATGTTCGTCAATCAGGTCACGCTCAAATCCGGCGGCTATATCGTCATCAACCAGACCGAGGCGCTGGTCGCGATCGACGTCAATTCGGGCCGCTCGACGCGCGAGCACAATATCGAGGACACGGCGCTCCGGACCAATCTTGAAGCCGCCGACGAAGTCGCGCGGCAATTGCGCCTGCGCGATCTCGCCGGGCTGATCGTCATCGATTTCATCGACATGGAGGAAGGCCGCAACAATCGCTCGGTCGAGCGCCGGCTGAAAGACGCCCTGAAGAACGACAGGGCGCGCATTCAGGTCGGGCGGATTTCGCATTTCGGCCTGATGGAGATGTCGCGCCAGCGGATCCGCACCGGCGTTCTTGAAGGCTCGACCGAGATCTGCCCGCATTGCACCGGCTCCGGCATGCTGCGCTCCACGGCCTCCATCGCGCTGCATGTGTTGCGCGTCGCCGAGGATGCGCTGATCAAGAGCGCCAGCAACGACCTCATCATCCGGACGCGGACGCCAGTCGCGCTCTACATCCTGAACGAGAAGCGGTCGCATCTGCGCGACCTCGAACGCCGTTTCGGCGTCGCCGTCACGATCGATGCGGACGACACGCTGATCGGCAATGTCTACCATTCGATGGAGCGCGGCGAACCGGCCTCGGGCGGCCACGAGCCGCTGGCCATCGCGCAGGGCGAGGCCATCCGTCTCCCCGCCGATGATTTCATCGAGGAGACCGCGGGCGAGCCTGAGGACATTCGGGACATCGACGCGTCCGCCGCGCCGGTCCCGGTTGAGGCCGGCGATGACGAGGACGCCCAGGACGAGGGCGGCGAAAGGCGCGAGGGCGAAAGCGAAAGCGACGCCGACAACCGTCGCCGGCGCAGACGGCGGCGCAGACGCGGCCGCGGCGGCGATCGCGAAGGGTCGGGCGTCGCGGCCAATGCGCCGCAACCGCCCGACGACGCTCTCGAGGTGATGGCGCGGATCGGCCAGTTTCAGCCCGTCAGCGCAGCCGCGCAGTCATCTTTCGAGGCGCCCTTCGGCGAGGAAGCCCCGCTCGACTTGGAAGTCCCGTTCAGCGAGCAGCCTGCGTCCGGCGAGGAGGCCCCAACCGGCGAGGAAGCCCCGTTCAGCGCACAGATCCCGTTCAGCGCCGCCTACGCGGAAAACGCCGCCGTGACGGAGGTCGAGGCGAATATTGTTTCGCTCGACAATCCGGTCGATGCGGCGCCGCTCGCCGATGAAGCGCAGGCGGCGCCAGCGAAATCCGGCGAACGCCGGCGTCCGCGCCGCGGCTCCAAGGCGCGCGAGGCGAAGGAAAGCGCGACGGATGCGCCCGCCGAAACCGCCCCCGAGCTTGCTCTGGAGGCGAATGCGGAGCCGCAGGCGACCGACGCCGACGCCGCGGGCGAAGCCGCCCCGGCGGCGCGCCGCCCGCGCCGCGCGCCGCGCGCCCGCACGCCGCGCCGGGGCGCCGCTGGCGGCGAAACGGAAACAGCAGCGCTCGAGACGGAAGCGCCGGCCCCGGAGCCTCAAGCGCCCGCCGTGGAAGCGCCGGTCCCGGAGCCGCTGAGCGCCGCGACCGAAAGCGTGAGCGGCCCCTTGTTCGGTGGCGCGCTCGACGCCGACTTCGTGGAGCCGCAGGGCGAGGCGCCGCGGCCTGACGGCGCCGCGCCGTCTCCCGATCACGAAGCGAACCGGAACAGCCCCCCGGCGGAAACCGAATCGCAGCCGCAAGATCAAGAGGATCCGTCGCGGCCGAAGCGGTCTGGCTGGTGGCAGCGCGCGAAAGCGAGCCTCGGCAGATAAAGCAATTTCGAGCGGGGCTGACCCAAGGACGAGGCGCTGTCCGGTTCCGAGGACCGGACAGCGCGCCGGAGTTTTGGTTCGCCTCACATTTCCAAAAGGCGCGGCGTCCGCTTAAGATGAGGCCGTGCGCCCCAAGTCGCCATCAAGGAGTTTGGATTATGTTGAAGCGGAGCCTTGCGCTTTTCGCGCGCCGCGCCGGTCTGGCGCTCGCCACATTCGCGCTCATCGCCCTCGGGCCAGCGCGCGCGGACGAATTTTCGGCTGCTCAGAAGTCAGAAATCGAGTCCATCGTAAAATCCTATCTCCTCAAGAATCCGGAAATTCTCCGCGAAACGGCGGCGGCCCTCGAGGAGCGCGAGAAGCAGGCCGAAACGGCGGCGCGCCAGCAGGTCATCGGCGATCCGGCGAGCCCCCTTTTCGACGTCGCCAATCAGGCCGTCATCGGCAACCCGAACGGCGCGATCACGCTCATCGAGTTCTTCGATTACAATTGCGGCTATTGCAAACGCGCGCTCGGCGACCTTGCACGCCTGATGAAAGACAATCCCGACCTCAAAGTGGTGCTGCGCGACCTTCCAATTCTGTCGCCAAGCTCGGCCGACGCCGCGAAAATCGCCAATGCCGCGACGAATCAGTTCAAGGGCGATAAATTCTGGCAGTTCCACCAGAAGCTGCTTGGCTCGCACGGTCAGGTCGGCAAGGCCGAGGCAATCGCCGCCGCCAAGGAATTCGGCGCGGATACCGACAAGCTCGTCAAGGATTCGGAGGATCCCGCGGTCAAAGCCGCCATCGACCAGTCCATGGAGCTTGGCAAAAGCCTCGCGATCACGGGAACGCCGAGCTATGTGATCGGCGACGATGTCGTCGTCGGCGCCGTCGGCTACGCCGATCTGCAGGCCAAGATCCTCAACATCCGCAAATGCGGCAAGGCAATCTGCTCGTAAGGAAGGCGGTCTGCTCGTAGGGCGCGAAACGGGGGCGCGGCTCTGGCGGCTTCCCCTGCACTTTTTGGCAGGAGAGGAGGGACTCGAACCCCCAACCCCCGGTTTTGGAGACCGGTGCTCTAACCAAATTGAGCTACACTCCTACGCAGGCCGCATCTGTAGCGTGAAGCCCCGAAGAAAATCAAGCTTCTGAACGCGCAAAGCGCAAGGATTATCCGGCGCGCTTCCGGCGGCGGGCGGCAATTCGAAAGACGGGCGCCAATCGCGCGCCTTTTGAGGGACCGCAAGTGACAGGCCTCAGCGCGCCAATCCCGCAAAAGCAGGGCTTCATCGCCGCTTTGAAAGCAATCGTTGGCCCCGCCAATGTGCTGACGCAGCCCTCCGATATGGCGGCTTATCTCACCGAGCCGCGCGACCTGTTCAGGGGCGGCGCGCTCTGCGTCATCCGTCCCGGCTCGACGGCGGAGGTCGCCGCCATCGTCAGGCTTTGCGGCGCGGCGGGCACGCCCATCGTGCCGCAGGGCGGCAATACCGGCCTTGTCGGCGGCCAGATCCCCGCGCCTGAAGACAGGGCCATTGTGCTTTCGCTGCAACGCATGCGCGCCCTGCGCGACATCGATCTCGCCTCCGGCACGATGACGGTCGAGGCCGGCATGGTCCTCGCCGCCGCGCGGGAGGAAGCCGATCGCGCCGGCCGCCTGTTTCCCCTCTCGCTCGCCTCCGAAGGCTCCTGCACCATCGGCGGCAATCTCGCCACCAACGCCGGCGGAACAGGCGTCATCGCCTATGGCTCCGCGCGCGATCTCGTGCTCGGCGTCGAGGCCGTGCTTGCCGACGGACGCATCTACGCCGGTCTTTCGAAGCTGAAAAAAGACAATACCGGCTATGACCTCAAGGATCTCTTCATCGGCTCGGAGGGAACGCTCGGAATCATCACGGCGGCTGTCCTGAAGCTCTTTCCCAAGCCCCGCGCCGTGGCGACCGCCTTCATCGGCCTCCCCGCGCCGGCCGACGCCCTCGCGCTTCTCGATCTCGCGCGCGAAAAGGCCGGCGGCGAAATCACCGCCTTCGAACTGATCCCGCGTCTTGGCCTCGATTTCGTGCTGGCGCATGCGCAGGGCGCGCGCGATCCGCTCGCCGGGCCGCATCGATGGTATGTGCTGCTGGAGCTTAGCGCCCATGCCGATGGGGCCGCCGACCGCCTCGTGGAACTGCTGGCGGACGCCGCCGGGCGCAGCCTGATCGAGGATGCGGCCGTGGCGGCCTCGGAAGCCCAGCGCCGCGATTTCTGGCGGCTGCGCGACGAACTATCCGAAGCGCAGCGCCGCGAGGGCGGCTCGATCAAGCATGACGTCAGCGTGCCCATCGCCGATATTCCGGCCTTCATTGAGGAAGCCGGACGCGTCGTCGGGGCGGCGGCGCCCGGCGCGCGGCCGGTTCCGTTCGGCCACCTCGGCGACGGCAATATTCACTATAATGTGTCGCAGCCCATAGGGTCGGACAGGGACGCCTTTCTGGCGCGCTGGGCCGAGATCAATTTCCTCGTGCACGCCATTGTGACCCGTTTCGGGGGTTCAATCTCGGCTGAACATGGCATAGGCCAGCTGAAACGTGAGCTGCTGCCCCACGTGAAGGATGAGGTTGCGATGGATCTGATGCGCGCGCTCAAGCGGACTTTCGATCCACACGGGCTGTTCAATCCCGGCAAGCTTCTCTGAGCCTCTTTTGTCGAGCCTTGCGCATGAAGATTCTCCCTGCAACGCTGATCCTCGCAACCTTCGGTCTCGCCGCGGCGGCGACGGCCGACGCCGCAACCGTCGCCGCGCCCAATATTGCCTGTCGAGCCGAGGCCGATTCGAAGAAAATCCTTGAGTTCGACGCCAAAAAAGACGACGGCGGCCGCGAGAAATTCGCCGCCGCCAAAATCGCCAGCGGCGACTGCACGCGGCTTTTCCGAGGCATGCCGGTGAGCGTCGACAAACAAGACGGCCCGCTGCTCTGCGTGCGCGAGACCGGCGGCCTCGATTGCTATTGGGCCGTCGCCGACGCCATCAATCGGAAGCCCCCGCCCGAGGCCGCAGGCCGCCCCAAACCGCCCGACGGAGACGAAAAGAAGAGCGGCCCGGGTGGAGCCGGCGGCGTCGGCCGCGGCGGGGGCTTCGGCCTTGGCGGCGGGAGTGGCGGCGGGTTCGGCGGCGGGAGTGGTGGGGGATTTGGCGGGCCGTCCAGCTCCGGTCAGTGAGCGCGCTGAGAGCGGCGCCGCGCGGGGAGAAAGCCGGATGTTGCGATATCTCTTGCTTGCTTCGCTGGCCGCCGTCGCCCCGGCGCGCGCCGACAGGCTGGAAAAATGCCCCGTCGAGAGTCTTGATCAGGCCGAGATCGCGGAGGCCGTGAAAGCGGCGCCAAGCTGCGCGCAGGCCTATGAAGTCATGAATATCTGCCGCACCAACACGGGCGGCGACGTCGCGCTCGCCAATATCGTCGTCGACAGCTGCGAGAAGGTTTTTCTGGCGACGCTCGAACCCGCCGCCGCGAAAGCCTATAGATCCGCGCTGGACGCCTGCGCGCGCCGCTTCGCCCATCGCGACGGCACAATGTCAGCGTCGTTTCAGGCGACCTGCGAGGCGGGCGTCGCAGTCGTCTTCGCGCATCGCGCCGATCTCGCGGCGATGCGCTCGCGCGGCTCGCCCTATGGAACGCTGGCGCCCATGCCGCAATGAGACTTAACGCAACGAGACTCAAGAAGAGAACGATCGCCCCAACGCGTCATGGCCGGGCTTGACCCGGCCATCCAAACTCCTGGCCTTCGCGACTGGATGCCCTGGTCATCCCCGGACTTGATCCGGGGACCGGGCATGACTGCAAGAGTCACGAGCAACATGATTTGATATTTCGAGAGCTTTACTCGGCCGCGCGCGAGCGGGGGCTGTCCGGGAACGGGATCAGGGCGATCATATAGCGTTGCAGATCGCCAGCGAATTCGGCATCGCTCTTAAGCTCGGTCAGGCTTCGCGGCGAAGGGATCGTTTGGCCGTTCTCCAGCATCGCCTCGGCCCAGAGGCAGAGCGCCTCCTGCGCATTCAGCATGGCCTCGTCCAGCGTGTCGCCGGCCGAGACGCAACCCGGCAGATCAGGAAACCAGACCCCGATGGCCCTGCCCGGCTCTTCTTCGACGATGGCGACGTAGTGGGTCATCGAGGATTCAATCTTTCGGCCAATTCGCCGCTTTGTAGATTTGACGCGCCAAACCTTCACCCAAATCCTTTTTTGGATGAGGCAGAGAAATTATCATACCCGTTTTCGGATTGCGAAAAATATGATGTGAGCCCTTGGTCCGAACGAGCTTCCACCCGTCACGCTCAAGGCGGCTCTTGATCTCTCGGCTGTTGGTCAGCATTTGGCACTATCCCGATGATTCGGCAGTGCCTAACACTTGATACATCAGACGCGATCAATGGAAGAAATGACGAGTTATCCCCGCAATCCACAAAGGTGTACAAGTCGGAAACATGTTGTTTTTCAAAGAGACACCAAAATATTTTCCCCGAAATCCCCCCTACGCCGCCTGCACAAAGCTCTCCAGCACCATCTTGCGGCCGGCCTTGTCGAAATCGACAGTCAGCTTGTTGCCATCGACCGCCGCCACCGCGCCATAGCCGAATTTCTGATGGAACACCCGCGCGCCCTTCGCGAACCCCGACTCGGCGCTGGAGCTGGCGACGAGTTCGCCCTCGATCTGCAGCGGCCCGCGCCGCGCCGCGCCGCCGAACCCGCCCGATTTCGCCGCGCTCCGCGTCTCCTCGCCGCGCTGCTGCGCGCGCCGCCAGCCGGGCGTTGAGTAGGATGAGCCGAAACTGTCCATGTTGGCGAAGCGCGATTGCGCATAGCCGCCATAGGCCGCGCCCGTCGCCGCCTCGACGACCTCTACATGACCCGCCGGCAATTCATCGAGAAAGCGCGAGGGGATCGTCGTCTGCCACAGCCCGTGAATGCGCCTGTTGGTGGCGAAATAGATTTTCGCGCGGCGGCGCGCGCGCGTGACGCCGACATAGGCGAGGCGGCGCTCCTCCTCCAGTCCGGCCCGCCCCGATTCATCGAGCGAACGCTGATGCGGAAACAGCCCCTCCTCCCAGCCGGGCAGAAACACCGTCTCGAATTCGAGGCCCTTGGCGCCATGCAGCGTCATGATCGAGACGCGCGGGCCAACATCCTTGCCCTCCGCCTCCATCACCAGTGAAATATGCTCCAGAAACGCGCCGAGGTCGGGAAACTCCTCCATCGCGCGGACAAGCTCTTTCAGGTTCTCAAGCCGCCCCGCCGCCTCCGCCGTGCGGTCCTTGCGCCACATGTCGGTGTAGCCGGATTCCTCCAGTATCATCTCGGTCAGTTCGCCCTGCGGCTTCTGATCGATAAGCCCGGCCCAGCGCGCAAAATCACTCAACAGGCCGCGCAACACCTGGCGTTGCTTCGGCTTCAATTCATCGGTCTCGACCATGAATTGCGCCGCCTGCATCAAGGGAATGCGCTGGCGCCGAGAATGGTCGTGCAACAGCTGCAGGGTGGCGTCGCCAAGGCCGCGCCGCGGCGTGTTGAAGATGCGCTCGAAGGCGAGATCGTCGGCGGGCTGGGCGACACAGCGCAGATAGGCGAGCGCGTCGCGGATTTCGGCGCGCTCATAAAAACGCGGGCCGCCGATGACGCGATACGGCAGGCCCAAGGTGATGAAGCGCTCCTCGAATTCGCGCATCTGGAAAGACGCGCGCACAAGGATCGCGATTTCATCATAGGCGCCGCCCGCGCGCGCGAGCTGCTCGATCTCCTCGCCGACGCTGCGCGCCTCCTCCTCCGAATCCCACACCCCCGTAACGGTCGGCTTGTGGCCGGCTTCGTCGTCGGTGAAAAGGGTCTTGCCGAGGCGCCCTTCATTATGCGCGATGAGGCCCGCCGCCACCGCCAGAATATGCCCCGTCGAGCGGTAGTTGCGCTCAAGACGGATCACCTTCGCGCCCGGAAAATCCGTCTCAAAACGCAGGATGTTGTCGACCTCGGCGCCGCGCCAGCCATAGATCGACTGATCGTCGTCGCCGACGCAACAGACATTCTGGCGCCCCTGCGCGAGCAGCCGCAGCCACATATACTGTATGGCGTTGGTGTCCTGATATTCGTCGACCAGCATATATTTGAAACGGTCCTGATACTGCTTCAGCACTTCGGGATTGTCGCGCAGCAGGCGCAGGCATTCGAGCAACAGGTCGCCGAAATCGGCGGCGTTGAGAATTTTCAGGCGCTCCTGATAGAGCGTATAGAGCGCCGCGCCCTTGCCATTGGCGAAGGCCGCCGCCTCGCCCGCCGGGACATGCTTGGGATCGAGCCCGCGATTCTTCCAGGCGTCGATCTGGAAGGCGAGCGCGCGCGCCGGCCAGCGCTTGTCGTCGATATTCTCGGCCTGAAGCACCTGCTTCATGAGGCGGATCTGATCGTCCGTATCGAGAATGGTGAAGCTCGATTTGAGGCCGACCAGCTCGGCGTGGCGGCGCAGGATCTTGGTCGAAATGGCGTGGAAGGTGCCAAGCCAGGGCATGCCTTCGGCGACCGGGCCGGCCAGCATGGCGACGCGGTCCTTCATCTCCCGCGCGGCCTTGTTGGTGAAGGTCACGGCGAGAATTTCATAAGGCCGCGCCCGCCCCTCGGCGATGATATGGGCGATGCGCGTCGTCAAGACGCGCGTCTTGCCCGTGCCCGCCCCCGCCAGCACGAGCACCGGACCATCGAGCGCCTCGACCGCCGCGCGCTGCTCGGCGTTGAGGCCCTCAAGATAGCGCGGCCCGCCCGCCGCCGCCCGCGCCCGCGCGGCGATGCCGCCCGGCTGCGGCGCCGGAGCTTCAAGGCCAGCGCGGGAAAATGGATCGGTCAATGCGATGCGGCTCCTGTTGCGGCGCGCCCGAATCACGGCGCTGGCGCCCATTATGCGCGCCTTCGGCAGGCTCTCCAGCATCGGAGCGCGGCCCGCCTCAATGTGGGGCTTCAGCGCCGCCCTGTCCAACTCGGCCGAAGGCGAAAACCTTTATGATTTTGCGGGCATGGCCCGACCGGGCCGATTCCGCGCGGTCTTTTTTGGGGAAAACAATTCTGCGGCGGCGGTTCGAGGCGGCGACGCGGGACGCGACGCGCGATCGCAGCCTCCCGCAATCGCCATGACGGCCATGCTTTCGCCTGCCTGAGGCGGCGCGGCTGGACCCGGGGGCGGGCGGACGCCCGCGCCTATGCCGGCAGGATGACCACCTTGGTTTTGACCGGCGTTCGTGAATAGAGGTCGATCATGTCGTGGGTGAGGAGGCCGGTGCAGCCGCTCGTGACGCCGGTCCCGATCGAATCGGGGCGGCTGGTGGCGTAGATCGTGCAGACCGTGTACACGCCGTTCTGATACAGATAGAGCGTGCGGGCGCCGAGCGGATTGTCGAGGCCGCCCGGCATGCCGCGGGCATATTTGGCCGCTTCCGGCTGGCGCGCGATCATCTCCTTGGGCGGGGTCCAGGTCGCCCATTCCGCCTTGCGCCCGACATAAGCGTCGCCGGTCCACAGGAATCCCTTGCGCGGGACATTGGCGCCGTAGCGGGTGGCGTTTCCATCGCCTTCGACGCGGTAAACATAGTAATTGGCCGGATCGATGATGATCGTGCCGGCCGCTTCGCGCGTCTCGTAGCGCACCGTCCGGCGAAAATATTTCGGATCGATCTTGCTGACGTCGACCGCCGGCACCGCGAACTTCTCGTTGGGCAAGGGCCCGTAGAGCTTCGCGGCTTCGGCGCGGACGAGGTCGTCCGTCGTCGCGCAGCCGGCAAGGCCAAGCGCGCCGAAACTGACGGCGGAGCCGAGCAGAAACGACCGGCGATCGAGACCTTCCGGCCGAAGCCGGGCTCTATCGCCCCTCTCGCCGGCGCCGGCGATCTCACCGTCCATGTTCATGAGGCAGCGTGTCCCATCGCCCGACCCGGAATCCCGGGCTCAACCCTTCGCCGGACGGAGCTGGCCAAAAGCCACAGCCCGACGCCACAGCCCGACGCCGGAGCCCGCCCGGGCGAACTCGAAGTCGCATCGCACGCGACTTCGACAAAACCATGGCGGCGTCCGCTTTTCACGAGCCGGAATCGTAGAAAAATGCCGCGCCCGAATGACGCGCGGGCGCCCATGATGCGCGCCTTCGGCATCAAAGCGGCCCCGCCTCAATGTGGGGCCTCGGCGCCGCCCTGTCCAATTTAAGCCGAAGGCGAAAATCCTTATGATTTCGCGGGCGAATCGTTGGATTCTTGGGATTTCCCGACGTTCCGAAGCTCCAAAACGAAGCTTCCGGCGCCTGCGGCTGCAGCCCGGAGTCGGCGCTGCGAGCCAAAGTGAACCGCGCCCATCCGGTAAACGCCGGCATCCGCTACATATGGAGATGCCGTCGCCATTCCGCCTGCGGCGGCGATGCGCCGGAAGTTCGCCCACGAACCGGAGAATAACTAGCATCGACCCAACCTCGTCGCTTCAAGGCAAGGCTCTAATTCTCAGAAGCAGTCATCCACGAAGTTGGGGTACCGACTTGCAGAGCGCCCATACCGGTCATTCGCACCCGACTTGGTCTATGAGTTTCTCATCCCGCAGGTACTTTTATTGAAATCCGCCTATCGTCGACTCAGCACCCCACGAGGCACCAATTCTGCTGCATCATTCATTGGGCCGATATCTCAACGTTAAAAACTGTGAATGCTCCTGAAACATTCGGATCGGCAAGCTTTGCATGAACGGGTCACTTATTGCATAAACTTATTTGAAACAGGAATTAAGTCTCGATCAGCTCAGGAGTGACCGTGGCAAGTCTTTGGTCGAAAGAGAGATTCCCGCGCGATATCGCTCCGGTTGGCTCAGCCAACGCGGAGCACTCAAGCAGAGCGACGCAAATCGAGGAGCCCGATCCAGAGGGTTGGCGATCGCGTTTCCAACAGGATTATGATCGTCTTTTATTTTCGACACCGGTGCGGCGTTTGTCGGACAAGACGCAAGTCTGGCCTATGGACGAGAACGACGGTGTTCGTACCCGGCTGACGCACTCGCATGAGGTGGCTAATCTCGCTCGGTCTATCGGATCCAGAGTCGCGAGCAAAACGCCCGGAATTTTCGGGGAAGCTGACCTCCACGATGTCGTCCAGCCGATCTTGTCCGCCATCGGCCTCGCTCACGATTTAGGTAATCCGCCTTTTGGCCATCAGGGCGAGATGGCGATTTGTGGATGGTTCAAATATCGAGAAAAATGGATATTTTCAAAGGAAAACGAGAATGGCGAAGGCTTACCGATCTCTATTCCGAAGCCATTAAGAGAAGAATTCACAAATTTTGACGGCAATCCTCAAAGCTTTCGGCTTATCACCAAACTTCAAACCAACGTATCGCAAGTAGGGCTCGATCTGACTGCAGCGACCTTGGCAGCTTCACTTAAATATCCAGTGAGTGCTAGCAACTGTGAGCCGAAGAAGCCGGCATGTAAAAAAGTCGGATACTTCGAGTCTGAAGCCAAGCTTATCAATTGGATGCGCGAACAAACCGGGCTTTGTGAAGGACAGCGACATCCTCTGACCTGGATCATGGAAGCGTGCGACGACATTGCTTACAGCGTTCTCGACGTCGACGATGCGATGAAGAAGGGGGTAATCTCACCCGATGATGTGCTGGCAATCTTGGACACTGACCAGAATTTACAGTCTCTGGGTATTGTGCACCGAATTAAGACGTCCTTTGAGAAGGTAAATACGCAGTTGCCAAGGCCTCGTGCAGAGGTAGCACGGGATATCAAAATTGGTTATATCAGGGCTCACCTGATTGAGGCGTTGATCAAAGAGGCAAGCGAAGCATTTATTGAAGGGGTTCAACCGATCATGTCAATGACGCATGAGATACCTCTGATGGACGGTAGTTCGCTTTGCGATGCCTTAAAGAAGGTCGCGCAGCAATATGCGTTCGCCAACGTAGGGGTCCTGCGGATGGAAACAATAGGTGCCGCCGCCATAGATGGGTTGATGTCTTTCTTCTGGAAAGCGATCTCTGATCGCTCCAAAGTCGACGATCTCAGTTCGCGCCGGCGCAGTGCCAGTGCTAAATACGGCTATGCGCTGATCAGCCCTAATTATCTCGAGGATGCGATCCGCAACGCTAACTCAACCGGAAAAGAGGGAGGCATTCGGTATCGTGAACTTCGGCTGCTGACGGACATGGTTTCTGGCATGACTGACACCTTCGCGATCAAACTCTGGAGGGATCTCAAGGAGGTTCCAAATTGTCTGTAGCAATTAACGAAGATGTTTTGAAGCGACGAATCGACGACTATCTTTGGCGGGATAGGTCAACAGTTGTAGCTGTTTTGCGCCTCCTCCTTAAAGAACACTTTCTTTCCTTTGATCGAGTAGCGGTTATCGGTGGTATGGTTCGCGATTTCGCGCGAGCTGGGCAACGCGGCTTCAAATCTGATGTCGACCTGGTGGTTGATGCTCCAGCCAAGAGTGTCGAAGAGTTGGCGGGACGGTTGAATGCTAAACCAAATAGGTTCGGTGGTTATTCATATGTGACAGACCGATGGAAAATTGATTTCTGGGCTTTGCGTGCAACGTGGGCCTATACTGAGGGTCATGCCAGCATCAATCGTCTTGAGGACGTAACAAATTGCACTTTCTTTGATTGGGATGCGGTACTCTACGATTTGAAACGGCGACAGGTTGTATGCAGCCCTACCTATCTTGATCTCTTACGGAACAAAGCAATCGAGATAAATCTTTTGCCCACCCCGTCGATCAATGGCAATCTGTTACGGGCAGTACGTCGAATTCTATTGTGGGATCTTGAGCCAGGTCCGGCCTTGGGCTCATTCATAATGCAGCATCTCACTGCCTCATCCTTCGCAGAGATCGCCCGCACTGACCGCGCGATATATACGCACCCGTTTATCTCCAAATTCCTTTATGCTGAGCGGCTACAGGACTATATTTTTGATCGTGAGCGGCGAACCCAGATAGCCACTTGGTATGGGAAACAACTAGCATTGCCGGGCCTTCCGGAAAACGAGAATAGCATGGAAGGAAGTGTCCGCAGGCGACTGGTAAGTGAAGATCTACTCGTTAGCTAACAGCCAAATAGCCGCTTCCAGCCGAGCCACGCCATAGACAGAATGAGCGCTTTCCAAATTACAGGTCCGATAGTGGACAGTCACTTGCCACCCTTTGGAGACATTCCGGTCGACAAAGGTCTGTTTCGGCCTCGTTTCATGAACGGCCGATCATAGGGCGTCGGTGATGCGCCCGGCTCCGTCTATATGCAGTGGATGTCTGCTCTAACCGGACAGGCGCGAAATGAACTATAAGTCCGCGATGGGCCACAAAACAGATGGACGAAATTGCGCGACAGTCTGACCATTTTCGCCATCGCCCTGATCGTCGTTCTGACCGCCGCCCTGATCGGCCCCTGGCTCATTGACTGGAGCGCCGAGCGCGGCCTGATCGAGGCGCGCCTCACCGAGGCGCTCGGCGCGCCGGCGAAAATTCGCGGGGCAATCGATCTCAAATTGCTGCCGAGCCCCTATTTCGTCGTCGATGACATTGAGATCGGCGATGCGGGCGCGCCTTTCGACCTTTCCGCCAAAAAGCTGCGCCTGGAGATGGCGCCCGCGGCGCTGCTGCGCGGCGAACTTGATTTCGTCGAGGCGCGACTCGATTCGCCGCGCCTTTCCTTGAAACTTTCGCCCGACGGCGCGTTGCCGCTGTCCCTGCCCGAGGCGAGCGTCGCGCGGCGCTTTCGCTTTGAGGCCATCGCCGTCGCCAATGGCGCGCTCCATATATCCGATCCGAAGAACAATCGCAGCTTCGATCTCGCGGGAATCGATTTTGCAGCCGAGGCGCAGTCGCTGTTCGGGCCGTTCAAGGCAAAGGGCGCGGCGGGCGGCGCGGATGCGCGAACGCGGTTTCATTTCGCGACCGGCCCACTCGAAAAGGGCGAACTAAGCCTCAATCTGGTCGCCGACGCCGGGCAATCGCACCCGAGCGTCGATCTCGACGGGCGGCTCATTCTGCGCCATGGCGACCAGCGCTTCGCCGGCGCGGCGAAATTCGCGGGCGCCGACCCCTTGTGGCGCGCGAGCGGCCTGCTCACGCTCGATGCGCAAAGCGCCGCGCTCGACCAGATCGAGCTGCGCATTGGCGACGAGACGCGCGGGCTCGTTGCGAAGGGCGATGCGCGAATCGATTTCGCGGGCGCGCCAAGGGCAAGCGCAACGCTCGCCTCCGAGGCGATCGATCTCGACGCATGGCGCACTGCGGCGCCCGATGCGGGCGCGGGGCTGGCGGCGATGCTCGGGGCCGCGTTTCCACCGCTGCCTTTCACCCTGACCTATGGCGCAAAAACCCTGACCTTCGGCGGCGCAGCCTTCACCGATGTTTCGACCGATCTCGTATTCGGACAGCGGCGGACGACAGCGGCGCCTTCGGGCGAAGCGGATGCGCCTTCGGCCTGGCTGCGCTTCTCGGCCTCGGGACCCGGCAGATCGCGCCTTTTCCTCGATGGCCAGGCCCGCCTGGGGCCCCTCCCCGGCTTCGAGGGCAAGGCGCAGGCGAGCGCCGAGGACGCCCGCTGGATCGGGACCTGGCTGCGGCCTCTCGCGCCGCAATGGGCGCCGCAGGCGCTCGCCTTTCGCGCCATCGATCTCTCGGCGCGAATCACCCTCTCCCCAACGGCGATCAAGCTCCACGATCTCGTCGCCGAGATCGATGGCGCCCACGTCTCGGGGACGCTCGGCTATCAACTGGCGTCGGGATCGAGCCCCGCGCGGCTTGACGCCGATCTGACGACGCCGCGACTCGATCTTGGCGGGGCTTCGGGTTTCGATCCGCGCGGCCTGATTTTCCGGATTTTTGGCGGCGCCGATGGCGCGCTGCGGCTTGAGGCGCGCGCCGTGACGCTGGTATCGCCGGGAAATCCGCTGGAATCGCTGGGATCCCTCAATATCGATCTCGCCAGAACCGGCGAAAAGATCGAGCTGAATGAACTGACTTTCGAGGGCCAGGACGGCGCAATCGTCACCGCCAGCGGCCTTTTATCGAAGCAAAACGCCCACCTCGACGCCAGGGCGGTCGGCCCTCGCGCGAGCGGCCTCGCCCTCCTGCTCGGCAAGTTCGCGCCGGGGCAAGTATCTGATTTCATTGGCTCCCACGCCGCTCTGCTGACGCCGGTCGATCTCACCCTCAACGCCGACGCGACGGAAAAAGACTCCGCCTTCGCCGTCACGGCGCTCGCCGCGCGCGGAACGATAGGGGCAACCAGCATCGAGGCGAGCGTCAAAGATGACGCGAATAAGGCGGGGAGCGTGACGATTTCAGCGCTCGTGCAGGCAAAAGACAGCCTGCCGCTGCTGCGCCTGTCCGGTCTCGCGGCGGCGGCGACCGCGCCGGGGGCCGCGCGGATCGAGATAATCGCACATGGTCCGCTCGGCGGCATTGCGCAAACGGCGATCAAGGCGACCCTCGGGCCAACCAGCCTGAATTTTCAGGGCGCCGTCGTGACGAATCTGACGCAGCCCTCGGCGAAGGGCGCGTTTCGCTTTTCCAGCGCCGATGCTGCGCCAATGCTGCGCACAACGGGGCTTGTTTTTCCCGATTTTTCCGCCCGAATGCCCGTCACGGCCGCCGGTGACGTCATCTGGAGCAAAGCCGGCTTCAGTCTGACGAATCTCGCAGCCGACGTCGCCGGGACGTCTCTCGCGGGCGCCCTCGACCTTGGAAAACAGGCGGCAAACCGGCTGACGGGAACGATCGCGGTCAATGAACTGCCCCTTGCGGCGCTGTTCGGGCTCCTGCTCGGCGCGCCGGAGCCCGCGAGGGCAGGTGCGCTCTGGTCGAGCCTCGCCTTCGCCCCCGTCGCCTTCGAGCTTCCGAACGCCAGCATCGCGCTGACCATCAAAGATATGGCGCTCCCCGCGCCGGTTTTTCCCCGCGGCGCCGCCGCGAAGGATGCCCGCGTCACCCTACTGACGGGGCCGGGGCTCATGGATCTGCGGGATCTGACCTGCGACGCGGGCGGCGGTCGGCTCGCCGGCGAAATCAAGCTGCGACACTCGGCGGCCGACGTCTCTCTCGAAACCCATCTCGATTTCGCCGACCTCGGCGTCGACAGTCCAGCCGTCCGTGGCCGCATGAGCGGTTCGCTCGATCTCGCCGGGACGGGCAAGAGCGCGGACGCCGTGGCCGCCAGCCTCGCCGGTTCAGGCCACGCGCTCCTGTCCGATCTGACGATCCCGCAGGCCGATCCAGCTGCGGTCGCGCGCGTTTTCGTGGCCTTCGATCAGGACGAGCACAAGCTTGGCGCGGGAGACGTCGCCGCGGCCCTCAAGAGCGAACTCAAGCGCGCCGATTTCAAAGTCAAAAGCGCCGCGTTCGAAATAGCCGTCGCCGCCGGAGTGCTGCATCTTGCGCCGACGGCGGGCGCCGAGGCGGCCGACGCTGGCCTCTCGGCATCGTTCGATCTTCGCCGGTCGACCTTTGCGCAACGTCTGAGCCTCGCCCTCAATCCGCCGCCGAAGGACTTCAGCGAAGCCGCGCCACAGATCACGCTCCTTTTCCAGGGCCCATTTTCCAGCCCATCGGTTCAGATCGACGCCGCCGCCCTGACGAATGCGCTCGCCGCCCGCGCCATCCTTCGGGAAAGCGCGCGCATCGATTCTTACGAATTCGACATTCATGAGCGCGCATTCTTCTATCAGCGTCTGTTGTCGGAGCGGCGCCGCGAAGCCGAGCGTCTCAGTCAGGAGAAAGCCGAAGCCGCCGCGCAGAAAGCATCGAACCCGTCCAATTGACGCACATGTTGCGGCGGCGTGGAAACTTCAGGCGATTCGCCCACGGTTCAGCGATCGGCGGAAGCCTGCGCGAGGGCGGACTGGAGAATGAAGACACGGATGGCGGAAGAGAGATTGGCCGCGCCCCTTCCGGCATCGATCTCAGCGACCAAGGCTGCGAGCGAGGCGCCGCGTTCGGCGGCGAGAGCGTTTAGTTGGTCCCAGAAGGCGCGCTCCAGAGAAATGCTGGTGCGATGTCCGGCGATGGCGAGCGAGTGCTTGACGATCGCGCCCGCCAGCGCCCGGCTCGCCTCACCCTTGATCGTCATCTGGGGCGGCGAGCCGATGGCCTTCAAGCCGGGCCGCCTCCAGTTCGCGCAGCTTCGTCGCGGCCTCTCGCACAGATCTGCCGGTCCCGAAACTCACGCGGTTGGCGGCGGCTTCCGCCTCGGAGGCGGCCCGCGCTTTCTGCTTGCGCGCGCGACGCAGATTGACAATCTCGCCCATCAGCGCCGCTTCCCCATCAGGTCTTCTTGCGAAAGGCGTCGATGGAAACGATCTTGTCCCTCGCATCGTCGCCGGCAATGCGCGGCGGTTCCGCCTCTTTCGGCTTCGGTGCATCGATGAGCGCCTCGACCGGCGCCCCCGCGTCATTGGCGCTGGTCTCGCTGGTTTCGACATCGAATTTGAATTCAAGGTCGAAGCCGGCGGCGGGATCGGAGAATCGGGTGATCGCGTCGAAGGGAATATGCAGCATCTCCGGCACATTCTTGAACGAAAGCCCAACCTCGAACGCCTGATCGGAGACGCTCAAATCCCAGAACTGATGCTGCAGGATGATCGTCATTTCGTCGGGATAGAGCTCGCGCATGCGGGTCGACAGCCGGACGCCGCGCGCATGGGTGCGAAACGTGATGTAAAAATGATGTTCGCCGACGAGTCCGTCGCGCGCCATGTCGCCCAGCACCTTACGGACGACGCCGCGCAGGGCGTCCTGGACGAGAAGATCATAGCGCATCAGATCCACAGCCATGAAAACCTCGGAAAAAAACCTCAGGGAAAAACCGGGGAACAAATCGAGTGGCGCGACCGGAAGCTCGCCCCTTGGAGTTAAACAAAAACAAGGCGATTGGCAAAGCGGGAAAAAGGGCTTTGAGAAAGCGAAGCCCGAATCGGGAAGGAAAATCCTGAGCAAAATGAAAGTGGAGGCTTCTGTTGCCAGGTGCCTCCGAACCCCGCCTTAGAGTGCTACCCCCAAGGACTTTGATTTCGGTACTATTACCGCATTACGCAGCAACGGCCACCGGAGCATAGTTGTCATTCGCAACTATAAGGTTAGCCCGATAACGGCGGTACAATGCCGAGCGAAAGACTATCCTTTACACTCCCCGTCGAACCTATTTCGCCCCCGCCAAAATCCGCCTATCCAGACGAATTTTGGTGGAGGCGCCGGGTACCGCCCCCGGGTCCGAAGAGCTTATTTCGACGCCGTTTATCGCCATAGCCGCAAGAGCGCGGCGAGATGAATATAGGCTTGAATTCGCATTTTACAAATGCCGATGGCGATATGCGGCGCCATGCCCAATTTTCCGTTATCGTTGCGCGCGCTGGCCGCGAGAATCATCGCGTGCGCCGTCCCGATGCGGCGGCGTGCGCCGGAAAAGCCGCCCGCCGCAGCTCTATTCGAGTTTACTCTCGGGTCCGGACATATTGCAGCGCAGCAGAATTCTCGCCGACCCGGTTCCGGATCATGCCAAGGAAATAAGATGCGCGCTTATCTCGACCTTCTGGACAAAATCCTGCGCGACGGCGCGCCGAAAGAAGATCGCACCGGCACCGGCACGCTTTCGATCTTCGGCCATCAGATGCGATTCGACCTCAGCGCCGGCTTTCCAATGGTCACGACGAAGAAGCTGCACTGGAAATCAATCGCGCATGAATTGCTCTGGTTTTTGAGCGGCGACACCAATATCGCTTATCTGAAGGAAAACGGCGTCGGCATCTGGGACGAATGGGCCGATGAAAACGGCGATCTGGGGCCCGTCTATGGCCGCCAGTGGCGTTCCTGGGCGGCGCCGGATGGACGGACCATCGACCAGATTTCCAACGTCATCGATGAAATCAAGCGCAATCCATTTTCGCGCCGTCTGATCGTGTCCGCCTGGAATCCGGCCGACATCCCGGCGATGGCTCTCGCGCCCTGCCATTGCCTGTTCCAGTTCAATATCCGCGACGACGCCGACGGCGTGCGCCGCCTCGATCTGCAGCTCTATCAGCGCTCCGGCGATGTCTTTCTCGGCGCCCCATTCAACATCGCCAGCTACGCGCTTCTGACCGAGATGACGGCGCTGGTCTGCGGCCTCGCCCCCGGCGATTTCGTGCACAGCTTCGGCGACGCCCATCTTTACAGCAATCATCTGGAGCAGGCGCGCCAGCAGCTCGCCCGCGAACCGCGCCCGCTGCCGCGGCTGAGGCTCAACAGAGACGTCAAATCGATCTTCGACTTTCGCTTCGGGGACATCGTTCTCGAAAACTACGATCCCCATCCGGCGATCAGGGCTCCGGTCGCGGTGTGAGGCCTCGATCAAGCCCGTCGCGCGCGCCCAGTCAGAAAGTCGCCGACGACGCAACGATAGGCTATAGGCTTGCCCCATCCCGCCCTCGAAACTCGCAAAATCCCCGCCAAAATGACCAACTCCGCAACCGCAGCGGGCGATGCGCCCGCCCTCCGGCGTCTCTCCGGGCGAATTTCGATCCGGGCGGGCATCCTCTGGATGCTTGTCGCGACCCTCCTGTTTGTCTGCCAGGATTCGACCGCGCGGATTCTGCTCGCCACCCTGCCGCCGGCGGAAATCGCTTTCGCGCGCTTCTTCGTCCATCTCGTTCTGGTCGCAGCATTCCTCGCCTGGCGGGCGCCCGGACTCATGCATACGCGCCGCCCGACCCTGCAACTGCTCCGCTCCGGACTGCTTCTCGGCACGACGCTGTTCGGTCTTTTCGCGCTGAACGTAATGCCTTTTCTCGATTTTTCCGCCGTCGCCTGGGTCTCGCCCGTGCTCGTCACGGCGCTTTCGATCCTGCTGCTTCGGGAAAAAGTCAGCTTGCGCGGATGGCTCAGCGTCTTCACCGGCCTCGCCGGCGTCTGGGTCATCGTCGGCCAGGGCGGAATTGCGTTTTCGCCAATGATGGCGTGGCCGCTCCTCGCCGCTCTTTGCAATGCGCTCTATCAGATCGCGACCCGCAGGCTGCACACGAGCGATCCGGCCCTGACGACGCTGTTTTACTCGCCTCTCGTCGGCGCCATTTTTTGCGCCAGCCTTCTGCCCTTCATCGGAGTCGCGCCAAAACCCGTCGAGCTGGCACTGATGATTTTTCTCGGCGCCCTCGGGGCCGCGAGCCATTACTGCATGATCCGCGCATTCGCCGCGGCGCCCGCCAATGTCGTCGCGCCTTTCGGCTATGCGGCGCTGCTCTGGGCGCTGCTCGCGGGCGTCGTGATTTTCGCGGAGATTCCGGGTCTGCTCACGCTGATCGGCGCCGGCCTCATCGTCGCCGCCGGACTCTCGATTTTCCTTTCGCGCAGCAAGGGCTGAAACGATGGATCGAATAAAGGAAAATCCGCACATTCGCCCGGCGCGGGCGGACGATTCCGCGCTGATCTTCGCTTTCGTCTCGGAACTCGCGGACTACGAGCATCTCTCCCACGAACTTCTTGCGACGCAGGAGGACATCGCCGCCGCCCTGTTCGGCGCCGCGCCGCGCGCATTTTGCGACATCGCCGAGGAGGGAGGCGAAGCAGTGGGCTTCGCCATGTGGTTCTACACATTTTCGAGCTTTCGCGGCCGTTGCGGCATCTGGCTCGAAGACCTTTACGTGCGCCCGGCCTTCCGCGGTCTGGGACATGGCAAGGCGCTCTTGAAGCGCGTCGCGCGCCGCTGCGTCGAGGAAAAGCTCGGCCGCTTCGAATGGTCGGTGCTCGACTGGAACGAACCCTCGATCCGATTTTACAAAGGACTCGGCGCGCGGCTGATGGACCAATGGCGCATTTGCCGCGTCGAGGATGCGGCGCTGCTCGAACTCGCCGAAACAGCGCCGCCCGCATGAGCGCGCCGCTTGCCATCGTCGCGGCGGTTGGGCGAAACGGCGTCATCGGGGCCGACGATGGCCTGCCGTGGCGCCTGCCGAGCGATCTGAAGCGCTTTCGCGCGCTGACCCTCGGCAAGCCCCTTTTGATGGGCCGCAAGACGTTCCAGTCGATCGGCCGCGCCCTGCCCGGCCGCGAAACCATCGTCGTGACGCGCGAAAAGGGCTTTTCCGCCAAGGGCGCCGACGTTCACATCGCTCATGATCTCGAATCCGCTCTGGACCTGGCGCAGTCGCGCGCGGAAGCGATGGGCGCGAACGAAATCATTCTGGCCGGCGGCGGCGATCTTTACGCCGCGCTGCTTGCCCGCGTTAATCGCATGTATCTGACGCTGGTCGATCTGGCGCCGCAGGGCGACGCGCATTTTCCGCCGATCGACGCGACGCAATGGAGCGAAGTCGCGCGGCAGCGGCAGGAGCCGGGCCCGCAGGACGAAGCGGGCTTTTCTTTCGTCGAGCTGCGCCGGCGCATCAAATCGGCGCCGTGACGCCACGAGCAGTTGCACCCGCTTTGGCGGGAGATACTTCCTATCCCCATAAAATGAACTTTTTCGCCTGCGCAGCATAAAGGTCCGCCGCTGGAGAGACGCCATCATAAACGCCATCGCGCTTGTCATCGGGCCCTCGGAACGCATCGTCCGCGCCATTTGCGATTTCGCCAAGGCGCGACCGCAACGGGTCCTTCTGGTTCTGGCGCTCGTCGCCTGCGCCGGTCCGCCAGCGAAAGCAGCCATCGCAGCCCAGTCGGCGATTCAAAAAACTGCGGACACGCCTTTGCCGCCAAAAAGGCCGGAGCAGCTTCCGGCGGCGCCAGACCTACGTCCTTCGCCCCAACCGGCGCCCCAACCCGCGCCAACGCCAGAGCCGCCGGTCGCGGCGGCCGGAGACTGCCCCGCATCGCTCCTCGCCAAAGGCGCGGTTTTCAAACCGGCAAAGATCGAGCCGCAGAGCGACCCGCGCTGCATCGTCGCCGAGCCTGTCACGATTGAATCTTTCGCCTCGGCCGGCGGTCAGCGCATCGACCTGCCGGATCGCCCGACGATCGATTGCATCGCCGCCGCCACTTTCGCGACTTTTGTCGGCGAAGCTCTGGCGCCGCTCGCAAAAGGCTCTTTCGACGCCTCGATCACATCAATCCGGACGGGTCCCGGCTTTGACTGCCGGACACGCGACCACCTCGTCGACGCCAAATTGAGCGAACACGCCAAGGGGCTTGCGATCGACATCGCCAGCATCGCGTTCGCGGGAGGACGCGTCTATCAGGTCGGCGCCATGCCGAACGAATCCGAACGGGCGTTCGACCATGCCGCCCGCGCCGCCGCCTGCGGCTATTTCCACACAGCGCTCGGCCCCGGCGCTGACGCCTTTCACAGCAGCCACTGGCATCTCGATCTCGAAAGCCGCGGCGCCGATGGCAAATCAAAGTTTTGCCAATAAGCTCCCGTCCGGAGCGCCCTGGCGTTGCAGCGGCGGCGCGCGACGCCCATTTGTGCTCTCACGGGCGTTCTCCTATAAGTGCGCCGGAGCGAGTCATTCTATGTTCAGATCGAGGTTTCATGCCGTGGATCAATGAAGGCGGAAGCGGCGGCTCGTGGAAACCCACCGGCGGCGGCCCCTGGGGTCAAAAGCCAATGCCGCCGCAGCCGGACCTCGAAGAACTTCTGCGCCGCTGGCAGGCCGCAATCCGGAATTGGATCCCGGGCGGCGGCGGGCTCGGCGGCGGACGCGGCATTCTCGCCTTAGGCCTTATCGGCGTCGCCTTCTGGCTGCTTTCCGGATTTTACGCCGTCGGCCCTAATGAAGTCGGGCTGAACAAGATTTTCGGCCGCTATACGGGCAAGACGGGCCCAGGCCTCAATTATAACCTGCCTGCTCCGATCGGCGACGTGGAGAAGCTTGCCGTCACCGATCGCAGCGTGATCAACATCGGCTTCGCCTATCGCTCGGATTTGCGCTCGGCCAATGCGCAGACCCCGATCGATTTGCCCGAAGAGAGCCTGATGCTGACCGGTGATGAAAATATCGCCGACGTGAAATTCGTGGTCATCTGGCAGATCGATCCTGTCCATCCGGAGGACTTCGCCTTCAACATCTCCAATCAGAGGGAAACCGTGAAGGCGGTGGCCGAAAGCGCGATGCGCGAAGTTATCGGCCGCGGCAAGATCCTGCAGATTCTGAACGTCGACCGCCCAAAGATCGAGGCGGACGTGCAGGAACTCATGCAAAAGGTGCTGAACAGCTACAAGGCCGGCATTCTGGTGCTGCAGGTTCAATTGCAATCTGTGGATCCGCCTGAGCAGGTCATCGCCGCCTTCAAGGACGTGATCGCGGCGCAGCAGGATCAGGACCGGTTACGCAACGAAGCTGAAGCCTACGCCAACCGCGTGGTGCCGGAAGCGCGCGGCAAGGCCGCCGCCGTCGTTCAGGCGGCCGAGGGCTATCGGCTGCAGACGGTCGCCGAGGCGACCGGTCAGGCAGCCCGATTCAACAAGATCTATGACGAATACAAAAAGGCGCCGGAAGTGACGCGCGAGCGCATGTATCTTGAAACGATGGAGCGCGTTTACGGCGGCGCGGACAAAGTGATCGTCGATCAGAACGCCGGCGGGAACGGCGTCGTGCCCTATCTGCCGCTTGGCGCCCTGCAGGACAAACCCACAGACGGATCGCGCAAATGAGGGCCGGCGTCATAGCTCTTATCGTCGGGGCGCTCGCGTTGCTGTTTGTCGTCGGCGGCGCTCTCTTCACGGTGCAGCAGACACAGCAGGCGCTCGTGCTTCGTTTCGGTGAGCCGGTGGCGGGCCGCGGGCTCATCACCAAACCGGGGCTTCACTTCAAGATCCCGTTCATCGAGGACGTGGTCTATCTCGACAATCGTATCCTCGTCGTCGAGGCGCCCAAACAGGAGGTGCTCGGGGCTGACAGCAGCCGGCTCGACGTTGATTCCTTCCTGCGCTACAAGATCGTCGATCCGCTCAAATTCTACCAGACGGTCGGCTCGCCAGAGCGGGCGAACAGTCAGCTCGGCTTCATCCTGAACTCGGCGGTGCGCCGGGTCCTCGGCGATGCGACCCAGACGCAGATCGTGCGCGACAACCGCGCCGATCTCATGGTCAAGATCCGCGATCAGGTTAACGAGGAAGGCGCCCGCTTAGGTATTTCCGCCGTCGACGTGCGAATCCGCCACGCCGACCTGCCGCCGCAGATCTCGGAGAAGGTGTTCAGCCGGATGCAGAGCGAGCGAGCGCGCGAGGCGGCCGAACATCGCGCCAAGGGCTCCGAAACCGCCCAGACCACAAGGGCCGAAGCGGACCGCGACGTCGTCGTTCTGCTCGGCAATGCGCAGCGCCAGGCCGATCAGACGCGCGGCGCGGGCGACGCCGAGCGCAACCGGATCTTCGCCGAAGCCTATGGCAAGGATGCTGACTTCTTCGCTTTCTACCGCTCGATGCAGGCGTATGAGGCTGGGTTCAAACCCGGCGAAACCCGCATGGTGGTCAGCCCGAAATCGGATTTCTTCCGCTTTTTCGGCTCCGCCAACGGCGAGACGCCGGCCGCGGCGACGAAAACCCCTGCGACTTCCGATGACGCCGCCCAGAAGGGCCCTTTATAGTCTGTCGAAAACGCCGCTGCACGACCGCATGGGCCATCGCGTCGATGCGCCGTGCGGGTGAAACCGTTCCGCTTTATGTCCGGTCTGGATCGGCGTAGTTATGACGTTTTAATGACGTGCAGCATCGCTTAGGATCGGAAACTTTCATGTCCCACGCGAAATCGAACGGCAAGACGGGGATTTCAGCCCCGCGAGCCGCGCGCTACGCCGCCGGCAAGGCGCTGCGCGCGCAGACATCGCGCGAAAGCCACGCTGATTGTCCGCCAGGCTCCGAGCGCGATCCGGTCGCGATCCTGGCCGAAACGGATTCGCTAAGGCTGGAGAACCTGCTGCCGATCCGCTACCAGCGCATGTCGGTATCCTCTTTCACCTTTTTGCGCGGCGCCGCCGCCGTTATGGCGCATGATCTCGCCGGACTGCCGAGGCTTGGCATTTCGGTGCAGGCCTGCGGCGATTGTCATCTGCTGAATTTCGGCGCCTTCAATACGCCGGAAGGACGCATGCTGTTCGACATCAATGATTTCGACGAGACCCTGCCGGGCGTCGACTTCACGGTGGATCTGAAGCGCCTCGCCGCCAGCGTCGCCGTCGCCGCGCGCGACGCCAGCATTTCGGACAAGAAGGCCAAGGAGATGGCCCGCAGCGTCGTGAGGACTTATCGCGATTTCATTCGGGAACTCGCTGAAGAGACCCCTCTTGAGGTCTGGTACGCCCGCATGGACATCGAGCGCGAAGTCCGGCGCATCGGCGACGCGAAGCTGCGCGACGATCTATTATCGATTTTGATAAAATCAAAAAAAGAGCTCGCCGCGGATGACAATTTTCCGCATCTCGTCACGACGAAAGAGGGAGTCGCGCGCATTGAGGATCACCCGCCGCTGATCTATCATTTCGATACCGAGGCGACGCATGATCAAAAGATCCACGCCCATTCGGTGTTCTCCGAGTATCAACAGACGCTGCTGCCCGACCGGCGCGCTCTCTTTGCCCGCTATGAGCTCGTCGATATCGCGATGAAAGTGGTCGGCGTCGGCAGCGTCGGCACATTTTGCGCCATCGGCCTCTTCATGACCGCCGATCAGGAGCATATGTTCCTGCAGGTCAAACAGGCGCTGCATTCGGTGCTCGAAAAGATCGTCGCGCCGCCAAAGGATCTCGCGGCGCAGGGCGGGCGCCGCGTGGTCGACGGCCAGCGCGCGCTGCAAGCCGCGAGCGACATGTTTCTCGGCTGGACCGAAGACAAGAGGAGCCAGAGGCAGTTCTACGTCCGCCAGTTGAAAAATCGCAGACTGGGCTCCATCGGCGAGCTGATCGAGAGCCGGGCGCTCGACGCCTACGCCAATCTCTGCGCCCGCACGCTGGCGCGGGCGCATGCCCGCACCGGCGACCCGGCCCTCATCGCCGGATATTTGGGAAAAAGCGAAATCATCGACGAGGCTTTGGCCTCTTTCGCAATGAGCTACGCCGCGCTGACCGATCGCGACCACGCCCTTCTGGTTCAGTCGATCGACAAGCAGACCGGCCTGCCGGCCACCCCGGCGCGCGCCACCGCTTGAGCCGCGATGGCGCCTTCGGCGGCGCGGAAGCGCGACGATCCGCGACGAGGCCTCCCCTCGCCGCGCAGCCGGCCGGAAGCCCGACAGATCACGAAGTTTTGCTGGATTTCGCGCGCTGTTTCCGTTCCATTGCGCAGCATGGCGAGCCGGGCGGGTTAAAACCTGTCCGCAAGATCCGAGCAAAATTCCCGCCGCCGGGCACAGCTTGCGCGGCGTCAGGCGAGGCGGTTACTGACTCCCGCCACGCGATCGGTGAAAAACGGCGTGCGCGGTCTTCCGATGCCGAAATTTTACTTCGTGGCCGCGCCCGATCAATTTGAGGAGAGTGCTTTTATGGGTTTGTTGCAGACCATGCCGCCCGTCGCCGCGTTCGGAGAGGCCGCCCTGCGCCTCGCCTCACGGCTCGCGCCCGTTCCGGCGCTGGCGCTCGCAAGCGCGCTCGTCCTTGGCGCCGGCGGCGGATTGGCGCCGCTTTTCGATGCCCGCGCGGCGTTCGCAAAGGGTCCGGATTCTCTGGCCGACCTCGCCGCCGAAATCAGCGATACGGTGGTCAATATTTCGGCGACTCAGACGATTGACGCGAAGCACGGCGGCAGCGCGCCGCAACTTGAGCCTGGCACGCCCTTCGACGATCTTTTCGAAGAGTTTTTCCGCCGCCGCCAGCAAGGCCAGGGCGGAGCCGAAAAGCCGAGTCCGCAGCCGCCGCGCGAACGCCGGTCGAACTCGCTCGGCTCCGGCTTCGTCATTGATCCATCCGGCATCATCATCACCAATAATCACGTCATCGCCGACGCCAATGACGTGACGGTGATTTTCACCAACGGCCAGAAGCTGAAAGCCGAGGTCATCGGCAAGGATTCGAAGGTTGACGTCGCCGTCCTTCGCGTCAAGCCGGACAAGCCGCTGAAAGCCGCCAAGTTCGGCGACAGCGAAAAGATGCGCGTCGGCGACTGGGTTGTCGCGGTTGGCAATCCGTTCGGCCTCGGCGGCACAGTCACCGCCGGAATCATCTCGGCGCGCAACCGCAATATCGATTCCGGCCCCTACGACAATTATTTCCAGACCGACGCCGCGATCAACAAGGGCAATTCCGGCGGCCCGCTGTTCAACATGGACGGCGAAGTCATCGGCATCAACACCGCGATTCTCTCGCCCTCCGGCGGCTCGATCGGCATCGGCTTCTCGACCCCCTCTGCGACAGTGGAGCCGGTCATCGAGCAGCTGCAGAAATTCGGCGAAACGCGGCGCGGCTGGCTCGGCGTGCGCATACAGAACGTCGACGACACGATCGCCGAATCACTCAATCTCGGCGCGGTGCGCGGAGCCCTTATCGCCGGCACGGACGAGAACGGGCCGGCAAGGGCGGCAGGACTCCAGGCAGGCGACGTCATCTTGAAATTCGGCGGCGTCGAGATCAAGGAATCCCATGATCTGCCGAAGATCGTCGCCTCCGCTCCTGTCGGTAAGGATGTCGAGGTGGTCCTGTTGCGGCAAGGCAAACAGATCACCAAGACGATCAAGCTGGGACGCCTTGAGGATAGCGAGAAGCAAAAATCCGAGCAAAAGGCGAAGCCCGACGAAGACCCGAAACCGGCAGTCTCGAGCCCGGTGGCGAAGGCGCTCGGCATGGCGTTCTCGAGCCTCGACGACGGCGCCCGACAAAAATACTCAATCAAGCCCGGCGTCGCTTCCGGCGTCGTCGTGACCAATGTCGAGCCTGATTCGGGCGCCGCCGAAAAGCATATCCTGCCAGGTGAAATCATCCTGGAGATCAATCAGGAGCCGGTCAAAGAGCCGGCTGACATCGTCGGCAAAATCGACGCTCTCAAGAAGGACGGCAAGAAATCGGCCCTTTTGCTGATCGCCAACGCGCAGGGAGAGATGCGCTTCGTCGCGCTGACCTTTCAGTGACGGCGGCGAAGGCGGGGACAGGCGGAATTAAGACGGCCGCCGCCCCTTGCCCGCGACAGGGCGGCTCGTTATAAGGCTGTCACCAGAGGCGGCCGGCATCTCGCGCCGCCATTGTCGGAGTGTAGCGCAGCCTGGTAGCGCACCTGCTTCGGGAGCAGGGGGGCGGAGGTTCGAATCCTCTCACTCCGACCAAAAATCTTTATATATCGTTGTTTTAGAGCAGCGTTCCAGCCTGACGGAATTTTGGTTTGCGAACGCAGAGCGGCCCGGCGCCCGTCGTCTGCAACGAAAATAAGCGAGCATCCACGCTCGCGCGGCGCGTGTTGGTTCGACGCGGCGGCTCGGCCGCGCAGCCCGACGTCTGAACTACGCGCGTCGCGATCTGGCCCTAGTGCCGCCGCAGGCGGTGGGTCGGATAGGCGAGGCGGAACTGCAGGTCAAACCAAAACTCGGTCGCCCCACGGTCAATGACTGGGGCGGCAATCACCTCTGGCGCTGGCTTCTCGGTATGGAGGTCGGCCCAGCGATCGAATACAGGCGCATCTTCCGCCGCTGCATTGTCGGGCGCCGACATTTGCGCCGCCCGACGACTGGCGAATTCCGCGAAATTGATCAGTTCCATAACCTCGACCCTTATCTTCGAGCAAAACCCGCACTTTCGCCGGATTCAACTCGCGGAAACGGCTTTACCGGCTCAATGTGCCGCCGGACCTGCGCGATTTCAAGTCCATTCGCAAAAAGACCCGCCGCGCCGCGCGGGCGACGACGCGTCGCGCGCATTGGCGTCGACCCGTTGCGGAGGTTCGCGGGAGGCGGGAAACGCTGCGGAAGTCCGGCTACGGGCTTAAGCGTGACGGAGATCTGATTAACGCGGAGCGTTGACGACCGACTTGCGATGAGGCCGACCCTATCCTGCGTCACGAAGCGGCAAGCGCCGCTCTCGGGAGATGGCGCCGGCAGAGCGCTTGTCGCCGCTAGAGTACATTCCGATCAGATTAAATCAATCTGATCGGAATGTGCTCTAGCATTTGAATTTAGAGCGATTTCTTATCGACCGAATGATCTATTCGGTCGGAAAGCGCTCTAGGTCCGGTCGGCGTGAGCACATTCTTTCAATAGGCCGTTCAGCTCTTCGATCCATTTCCTGAGGCGACTTACGGTGGCTTCCGTCGAGCTGCCGATGGCGGCGGTTCCCGCGCCCTTTTCGCCAGATTCGAGAAGCTTGAGCTGCCGCTGCAATTTCGCTCGTATTTCGATCCATTCCTCAACGAAGTCGTGAACTATTGTCATGGACGCCACCTCGCCTGCCTTTTACGAAGCATATCAGGAAGCCAAGCGCGAGAGCGAGGGCCGCGTCAAGGGCGTCGAATTTCAAATCGAGATGCGACCCGACGGCGGCCTGGCGCCTGGGGCGACCAAACTGGCGCCGCCGCCCGGGCTGATGAAAGATCCGGGCGAAACGAATCAATCGCCTGAACAGCGAGATCAATGCAGCGCTGAGCGCGCCATGCGATCGGGCGCACGCGTTCCCTGATCAGGTTGCGCGGCGAATGACTTATTAGACAGCGACCGTCTGGAAACCGGCCCGGGCGCGGCGTATTTTCGATTCGGAGCGCTCGCGATGCCCAATGCTTTTGATGAAAACAACCCGCCATTCGACCGCCTGACGCCTCAGGAAGTCGAGACGTTGCGCCGGACGCTTGACATCGCCTATTTCCGCCCTGGCGAGATCATCATCGCCCAGGGCGCGCCGGCGGAGGCCTTGTATGTCGTCATCAAAGGCGCCGTCGAGGAATGCGCCGGCGACGAAATTGTCGCCCTTCTGGGGCCAAACGATTCATTTGACAGCCGCGCCCTCGTTCAAGGCCAGAGCGGGCATGCCTTCCGGGCGAGGGAAGAGACGCTGTGTTATCTGCTGCCCAGAAAGGCGGCGCTCGATCTCGTTCAGAGCAACCCGCGTTTCGCCGCCTTCTTCTACCTCGAAATCTCCCGCAAACTGGATGCGATCGCGCGTGACGAGGAGGACAGCCGCGTCGGCACGCTGATGCGCGCGCGCCTGTCCGATGTGAACCTGCATCCCGCATCTTTCATCGACGCGGCCGATACGATTGAGGCGGCCGGACATCGCATGCGGGACATCAACACCAATGCGCTATTCGTGCGCGATGGCGACCGCGTCGGCATCATCACCGGAATGAATCTCGCGAAAGGAGTCGTCCTGAAGCGCATGCCGATCGACGCGGCTGTTGGTCCGCTCACGCATTTCGACGTTGTCTCGCTGGCGTCTGACGATTTCGTCTATTCCGCGCTCATCCTGATGACCAAGACGAACAAGCGCCGCGTGGCGGTTCGCGATGGCGCCGCCTATGTCGGCATTCTCGAGGATATCGAGCTGATCAGCTTCGTGACCGGGAATGCGCAGCTCGTCGCCGGGCGAATCGACCGCGCCGCGAACATCGCCGACCTCACTTTCGTATCCCGCGAGATCAGCCACCAGATTCGCTTGCTGCGACGCCAGGGCGTAAAGATAGAGGCTGTCGCCGAGATCGCTTCGGACCTCAATCGCCGCCTGATCGCCAAGGCATTCGATATCGTCGCTCCGTCCGCCATCCGGGCCGGCGGTTGCCTCGTCGTGATGGGCAGCGAGGGGCGCGGCGAACAGACCTTGCGAACGGATCAGGACAATGCGCTCATCCTGGCGGAGCCCGTGGACGGTGCGCTGCTTGAACGCTTCCGCCATGATTTTACGGCGGCGCTCGAGGGTTTTGGATTCGCCCCTTGCCCAGGCAATGTCATGGTCCGCAACCCGCTTTGGTCGCAGCCGCTCGCCGACTATCTTGCGTCGTTCCGACGCTGGGTCGCAATCCCCGATGAGAGCGCCCACATGAATGTCGCGATCTTCTACGACGCCGTCGCGGTCGCGGGCGAGCCCCAGCTTCTGGCGAAAGCCAAGGCCGAATTGATCGCGGCGGTGCGCGGCGACAACGCCTATCTCGCTCATTTCGCGCACGCCATGGAGGCGTTCCCGATGCCGATGGGATTCTTCAACAATCTGCTTACATTGGATGGACGAGGCGACGCCGTCGATTTGAAGAAAGGCGGCATCTTCCCGATTGTGCATGGCGTACGCAGCCTGGCGCTGGAGCGCGGCCTGATTGAAACGGGCACCGCCGACCGCATTCAAAGGCTGGTTGAACTCTCTGCAATAACTCGTGACCTCGGACGCGAGCTGACGCAGTCACTGTATTTTCTGATGACGCTGCGGCTCGACGCTCAACTCGCCGCCGTCGGCGCGTCAGGCGCCCTGATCCGCCCCGCCGAGCTTTCCAGCCTGCAGCGAGACTTGCTGCGCGACGCCTTTCGCGTGGTGAAGCAATTTCGCGACATTGTCCGCCACCACTTCAATCTCGGCATGTTCTGATGCTTCCGCGCGCGCTGAAGCGGCTGTTTCATCAGGTCAGCCTCAGCGACGAATCCTACCGCTTTTTGTTCCGCCCCGGACCCGCTGATGAAGCCGTCGCCTTCGATTGCGAGACGACCGGGCTCGACTGCCGCCGCGACGACATCATATCCATCGCCGCCGTCCGCATAAACGGGAACCGCATCCTGACAAGCGAACGGTTCGAGGCGGTCGTGCGGCCGGACGCGCCGATGCGCGAAGACGCCATCAAGGTGCATTTGTTGCGGGAAAGCGATGTTGAGGTCGGCCAACGGATAGAGACGATCATTCCCCGGTTTCTGGATTTTATCGGCGGGCGGCCGCTGGTCGGCTACTACATCGAATTCGACGTGCGGATGGTCAATAGATCATTGCGCAAATTGATCGGCATCGAATTGCCGAACCCGCTGATCGAGGTCTCCGGCCTCTACTATGATCGCAAATATGGCGACGCCCCGCCCGGAACAGTCATTGACCTCTCCTTCCTTGCGATTTTGCGCGATCTGGACCTACCCGCCCTCGATCAGCACGACGCGTTCAACGACGCGCTGATGACCGCGATGATGTATTTGAAACTGCGTGATCTGAAGCAACGGGGAATTCGCATTCCCCGATCGCGACGGACGACGAGTCCACAGACGGCGCTCGGGTAGTCAAATCCCCAGGGCGAACGTGAGATGAAATGCCGAGGTCCGGCCCCGACGGGGATCCATCATAGACTCGAACTAATCTGCTGACTTGAGCCGCTCGACCTGATCGCTTTTCGTTCCACCGAGCCCGGCGCGCCGGCGAACATAATTCGCACGGTCACAGCAATGGGCTTAACCGCCGGTTGCGGAATCTTTGGTGCATTGGAGGGCCTGTTGCGCAGACCCTGACCGTCCTTCATAGTGGTTGCGGCGCTTGAACGGTGTCAGGGCGCAAACGCGCACGGAAACGGAATTAAGTGGTTCGGTCGAACAGCGACTTTACTATTCTCCGGAATCGCTGCGGCCCCTCCCCTGTCCTGCCCCTCTCCGGCGATGTCAGCGCGCTGGAGAGGTTCTCGACGAGGATCCGTCCCGCGCGTTTCACCAAATCATCGGCGAGCAGCGGACAATGACCGACAAAGATGCAATTCTGGCTGCGAACGCCGCCTATTACCGAGCATTTGGCGAAGCGGACTTCGCCGCCATATCGGAAATCTGGGCCGATGACGACGTTTCCTGCGTCCACCCGGGTTGGCCGGCTCTGATTGGTCGCGAAGCGATTTTGCAATCCTACCGCGATATTTTGCGCAATCCCATGCAAGAGCCAATTCAGCACCATGATGAGCGGGCCCTGATTTCGGGAAGCGAAGCCCGTGTTTTTTGCACCGAACTCATAGGCGGGATGGCGCTTGTCGCGGCGAACTGGTTCAGGCGCATCAATGGCGCCTGGCGAATGATTCACCACCAGGCGAGTCCGCTTGCTCCGCTCGTCAACGAGGGCGCCTCGCCGCCGCCCTCAAGGGTGCTGAACTAAGCCGCTGAATAGCGAAAAAGAAGCCGCTCGCGCCGCGATGCTTTCACCGCCGCCAGACGCTTGCGAGCCAGGGCTGTCTCTCGCGCGGAAGGCCGGCGGGGCGGTAATAATGAGAGAGTTCGACAAATCCGGCCGCCAAGACATAGCGGCGCCAGGCGTCCGGCTCGTGAAATACGCCGTAGCGCCCGTCGTTCCAGCCTTCTTCATTATGTCCGTGGGGAATTGAGCTGAACAGCACGCCGCCCGGTTTCAGACAGGCGTGCAATTCCCGCAGCACGCGCGGGAGTTCCTGACTCGGGATGTGGAAGAGCGTCGCATTGGCGAACACGCCATCGAAACGCCCCTCGGGCAGATCAAGCTTCAGAAAGTCCTGCCGCCACACTTCGCAGCCGCTATGGGCGCGCGCCATATCGGCGAAGCGGGGAGCGCCTTCGAGACCGATCGCGACATGACCGAGTTCGGTCAGGGCTTTGAGGTCGCGCCCGGGCCCGCAGCCAAAATCGAGCAGCGTCAGACGATCTTCACCGGCGAGATATTGCAGCATCGCCGCGATGTTCTGACTGACGTCATGTCGGCGCGTTCCCTCCCAGAACGACTCAGCGCGCTGGTCATAATGCTCCAGCGTGCGCGTCGCGATCGCCGCCAGATCTTCGGGCTTCTGGTTCATGCCGGATTCGCGCCGAGAACGTGCATGCGGGCCATTGATGAGTTCCGTTTCCAGTCTGTGAACGATTGGCGATCTCTTGATAATACGGGATCACGCCGCGGCGCTCATTTATCGTCTTCATCAACCTCGACACCAAAGGTGATTTCGGCCGCGAAGGCGCGCTGTGCGTCCGGCGGCGGCTTCGGGAAGGGCGCGGCTCGCGCCACCAGAGCAAGACTTTCGACATCGAGGTCAGTATCGCCGCTGGAGCGAATGAGCGAGACGTTGGTGAGTTCGCCCGCGTCATCGATCATGAAGGAGATGACTGCGGCGCCGTGAGCGCCACGCTCGCGCGCGGACTCCGGATAGTGCTTAACCCGCGCCAGCAGGCCGAACACGATCCGCTTGTAGCTCATCAGTTCGTCGCCGCCCTCCGTCGGCAGCGGCACTGCGACGGCCCTGAAAATTTCAGGTCCATTGTCGAAAGGAAGGCGCAATCCGCCCCCTGGCCCGAACGGCGAATCGGCGCCGCCGGCAAAATCCTGATCAAATTTATCAACGGGCTTGCCGGAAGCCGAACGCGCCTGCGCCCCCGCCTTTTGCGCCGCCGCCCGGGCGTTCGCCTTTGAAGTCGCAGATTCAGCGGGCGGCGGTTTCCGTTCGGCCGCCTTTTGCGTCGCCACCTTCTGCTCCGCAGCCTTCTGCTCAGCGGCCTTTTGCTCAGCAGCCTTCTGCTCGGTTGCCTTCTGCTCGGCAGCCTTTTGCTCGGCCGCCTTCTGCTCTGCGGCCTTTTGCTCAGCCGCCTTCTGCTCGGCAGCCTTTTGCTCCGCTGCCTTTTGCTCTGCGGCCTTCTGCTCGGCAGCCTTCTGCTCAGCGGCCTTCCGCTCGGCCGCCTTCTGCTCGGCTGCCTTCTGCTCAGCGGCCTTCTGCTCGGCTGACTTTTGCTCGGCGGCCTTTTGCTCTGCGGCCTTTTGCTCTGCCGCCTTCTGCTCTGCCGCCTTCTGCTCAGCGGCCTTCTGCTCGGTAGCCTTCTGCTCTGCCGCCTTCTGCTCGGCAGCCTTCTGCTCGGTAGCCTTCTGCTCAGCGGCCTTCCGCTCGGCCGCCTTCTGCTCAGCGGCCTTCTGCTCGGCAGCCTTCTGCTCGGCTGCCTTCTGCTCCGCTGCCTTTGGCGCGGGGGGACCGCCTTGCTGCGGCTTTTTTTGCTCAGGCTCGTGCGCCGCCGGCGGCTGCTCCACGACGACCTCGACCGGCGTCTCGGTGGAGCGTTCTGCGTCGGGAGGCCGCGGGCTCAAAAGCACCAGCGCCAGAAGAAGGCAAAGATGCGCCGCCAAGGATGCGCCGAGCAGCGCGAGGAGATTGCGATCGAGACTGGCATCCCCGCCGGAAGGCTCTGACAAGCGCTCGCTTCGCGCCGCAAAGAGACTAAGAGAGGCGCCGCGCGATCCCTTCCCGTTCGAGGCTGGCGCACCCCAAGCCGCCCATTCGGCGGCGCGAGGATCGGCCGGCGAGTCATGCTCCCGCCGGCGAAGGTCCGGCGTCAACTCCATGGTGATAAGGACCGCTTCCGCACCGTGGTCTTTTCCCTGGCCGGCGTGACCCCGAAAACACAGAAGGATCAAGCCATAAATCGAAAGAAATGAAGTCCGTGATCGATTTGTAGTTGCAAATCGCCCTCGCTCACGAACATTTTTCGGCGCCCCCCGAGGGGCGCGTATTCACAACTTGCCGATGGTGAACCGAGAAACCGGCATTTTTGAGAGAGCGAGGCGGCCGCTCAGACGGCGGCTTGCGCGCCTGCCCTTGCGATTGTGGCCTCGACGATGGCCAGCGCCGCCTGGAACGCCGCCTCGACGTCAAGTTTGGTCGTATCCAGCACAATGGCGTCGGGCGCCGGCTTCAAGGGCGCCGCGGCGCGGCTGCTATCGCGCTGGTCGCGCTTGCGAATATCCTCCAGCACCACGCCATAGTCCACTTTCTCCCCCCGCGCACGCAGTTCCAGCGCCCGCCGCGTGGCCCGCGCTTCGTCGCTCGCGGTGACGAAGATCTTGCAGGCCGCCTCGGGACAGATGACGGTGCCGATGTCGCGGCCGTCCAGCACCGCGCCGCCCGGCCTGGCGGCGAAGCTGCGCTGCATGTCGACGAGCGCCGACCGCACCTCGGCGATGGCGGCGACAACGGAAGCCGCCTCGGCCATCTCGCGCCCGCGCAGCAGAGCCTCGTCAAAATCCGTGAGGGCAAGGCTGCGCGCTGCGCTGATGGCCGCCGTCCGATCCGAAAGATCATGTCCGTGCTCGATGAGCGCCCGCGCCGTCGCGCGGTAAAGCAGACCCGTGTCGAGATGCGGCAGGCCAAGATGCGCGGCCAGCCGTCGCGCCAGAGTGCCTTTGCCGGAAGCGGCTGGACCGTCGATCGCGATGATCATGAGAATTGCGCCCCGAGGCGCTCCATATCCGCGCGGAAGGCCGGAAAACTTGTCGCGATCATGCCTGCGTCGTCGATCGCGACCGGCTTGCGGGCGGCGAGGCCAAGGCACAGAAAGCTCATTGCGATGCGATGGTCGAGATGGGTCGCGACAAGGCCGCCGCCGCCGACGTCGCCGCCCTGCCCCTCGACGATAAGATCGTCGCCGACGATCTGCGGCTCGAGCCCGGCGGCGCGAAGCCCCGCCGCGACGGCCTCGAGCCGGTCGGATTCCTTGACGCGCAATTCGCCGAGGCCGCGCATGCGCGTTTGCCCCGATGCGAAGGCGGCGGCGACCGCTAGGATCGGATATTCGTCGATCATGCTCGGCGCGCGCTCGGCTGGCACGTCCACCCCCCTCAGCGCTGCGGCCCGGATGCGCAGATCGGCGACCTCTTCGCCGCCCTCCGCGCGACGGTCGATAATCTCGATATTCGCGCCCATTTCAAGAAGCGTCGCCAGCAGGCCCGTGCGCAAGGGGTTCATCATCATCGATTCGACGATGACGTCGGATCCCGGCACGATTGTCGCCGCGACGAGGACGAAAGCCGCCGAGGACGGATCGCCCGGGACCGCCACGGGCGCCGGCCGCAATTCCGGCCTGCCCTCGAGCGTGATCTTGCGCCCGCTCGCGCCAAACGCCTCGACCTTGATCGAGGCGCCGAAATAGCTCAGCATTTTCTCGGTATGGTCGCGGCTCGCCTCCGGCTCGATCACCACGGTGCGCCCGGGCGCATTCAGCCCCGCCAGCAGCACCGCCGATTTGATCTGCGCCGAAGCGACCGGCGTGCGATATTCGATCGGGATTGGCTCGGCCGAGCCTTTCAGCAAGATCGGGCAGCGCCCGCCTTCCGCCTCGGCCAGCACCTGCGCGCCCATCAGGACCAGCGGGTCGAGGATGCGCCGCATCGGCCGGCGCCGGAGCGAGGCGTCGCCGTCAAAGTGCGCCGCGATGGCGTGGCCGCCGACGACGCCCATCATCAGCCGCATGCCGGTGCCCGAATTGCCGAAATCGAGAGCCTCGCGCGGCTCGAGCAGCGAGCCGAGGCCGCAGCCCCGCACGCGCCAGATCCCCTCCCCGATGCGCGTGACGTCGGCGCCGAGCGCGCGGCAGGCCGCCGCCGTATTCAGCACGTCGTCGCCTTCGAGCAGGCCCTCGATCGCCGTTTCCCCGACGCCGAGCAGGCCGAGAATCAGCGCCCGGTGGGAAATCGACTTGTCGCCCGGCGGCTTGACGCGGCCACGCAAAGGTCCGCTCGTCCCCGCCGTCAGGCGCGCCGCTGACGCCGTCATCAAATCCTCGCATGTGTGGATCGCCAAAGGGACTGGAAACCGCCTTTGCGCGCATTCGTTGCGGCGCTGGTAGCATGCCGGCCGCCGCTTTGTCATCAAAGCCGAGCCTCAAGCTCAACTTCCATTTGACAGGCGCCCTTTCCATCACTAACCGGACCAAAAGTTGCGATGGCGGCCAGCAGCCCAGCGGCCGGCGTCCCTTCAAGAGGTAGGTCCGTGGCAAAACCAGAACTCGGCAATAAACATCAGTGTCAGAATTGCGGCGCGAGATTTTTCGATCTGAACAAGAATCCAATCACCTGCCCGAAGTGCGGAACGATCTTCCAGCCGACGGCGCTGTCGCGCGCGGCGCAGAGGGCGGCGGCGGCGGATGACGACGAACCCGACGTTGTCGCGGGCGCCGAGCTGGTGACGCTGGAGGACGCCGACGCTGACGCCGACAAGATCGCCGTCGTCGTCGACGATGACGTCGAGATCGAGGTCGCCGACGACACCTTCCTTGAAGAAGAGGAAGAGGACAACGACGATGTCGTCGATCTTATCGACGGCGAGCCGGAAGACGACGAAGAGCGTTGAGGTTTCGCTTGTGCGGGCGGTGGGATGCGGCTATACACCGGCCCTCGCCCGCCGGCTTGCCCGGCGGCGGCGCGGATAAACGCCGCGCCCGGCGTCCGGCCCAAACGGACGATGCGGGACCATTTGCATGAAAATGCGATATGGGAATGGGGCCATAGCTCAGTTGGGAGAGCGCTTCAATGGCATTGAAGAGGTCGTCGGTTCGATTCCGTCTGGCTCCACCATAACATTCGTCAAATCACCCTAACCGCGCTGCCGGACGCAGGCACCGGGCGGCGGCCGGACCGCCGGAGCCGCTTCCGCAAACTGCCCTACGCGACGTCGATCCGATAAGCCCGCTGCGCCTGGCCCGCCGTCAGGAAGAATCGCTCTCCCGCACGATAGGCCGCGTTCCCCGTCACAACTTCGAATTCATAAATGGCGCCGCCGCGTTCGGACGCGCCACTGCGCTCCGCCGGCTGCTTGCCGAGCATGCGAACGCTCTTCGGCAACCGGCCCAAAGGCGCGCCTCGATCACTGAATTCAAGGGCTCCAGCGCCTCGATCAAAAATCATCATCTCTCTTCGTCCAAGGGTCGACTTCACGCCCATTAATCCGCTCCGGCTCCGGAAAATCAAATTGTCATTTCCGATCACATGATGCATTTTATGCATCATGGAGCTGCAGTGGATCGACGATTTCCTCGCCCTGTGCCAGACGCGCAATTTCACCCGCGCGGCGACGGCGCGCTGTACGACGCAATCCGCTTACAGCCGCCGCGTGCAAAGGCTGGAGGAATGGCTGGGCGCGCCTCTGTTCTACCGGGAATCGCGTCCCGTCACCCTCACTCCCGCCGGAGAGGAGTTTCTGACGCGCGCGCCACGTCTGCGCGAAGACATTTTCGACGCCCGCCGCGCGGTGTTGAGCACATCGAGCCACTTCAGGAAAACGCTGCGCATTTACACGACCAACACGCTCGCCGCCACGATCCTTTCTTCTTGGCTGATCGAAAACAGGCTGGAGAATTACTCGCTGATCGTCGCCTCGATCGCGGGCTGCCGCGAGGCGATCAAGCGTCGGCACGCCGATATCGCCCTCGTCCCCCACTTCGACGGCGCCGATGCGCTGGCGGATTTCGAGGTTCAGGAAATCGGCGCGGATCGCCTCATCCTCGTCGCGGCTGCGACGCAAAAACGCGCCGCAACCCTCAACGACAACCGGCTGAATGGCGCGGTGATGGTCTATACGCCCGGTACGGCTTACGGCATGCAAATCGCCGCTATGCTGGACAGGCATCGCATCCAGATTCAGGACGCGCCTGTGTGCGAAAGCGCATCGGCGGAGGCGCTGCTTGCGCAGGTCAAAGCGGGACTGGGATCGGCCTGGATCCCGGAAATCCTGCTGCGCGACGGCGAATTCAAACGCTGCGTCGCGCCGGCCTATTTCGATATCGCCTACACGATCCTGTTGCTCAAACCGCGGCGCGAGCGGAGCGAGAGCAACGCCGGATAGGTGCGCGATCAATCGTTTGCATGCCCGATGTCCAAATCGACCGGTCGTTACTTTCCCGCCTCGACCTTTGTCTGGAAATAGGCTGGGAAGGCGCTTAGAATTGAAACTGTCGCACTCGCGCAGCCGCTGGCTGCTTCGCGCTTTCGTTCTGACGGAGCGCGACCTCCGCTGTGGACACGGAAAGACGAGATGCGAGCGCTCCGTTCATGCCAGTTGGAGAGATGCAATGTTGACGCTTTTCCGCACAACCTTCGCCTCCGCCGCCCTCTGCGCCGCAGCAGCGCTCGCCGCCGGGGCGCCTGCAACCCCCGGCCAAACATCCAAGGGCGCCGGCCTCGTCGACGGCAAGGGAATGAGCCTTTACACCTTCGACAAGGATGCAGCCGGCAAATCAGCTTGCAACGGCCCATGCGCCGCCCTGTGGCCGCCGCTGCCAGCGGTGGCCGGCGCCGCCGCCACCGGCGACTGGACTGTAGTCTCGCGCGGCGACGGATCGGCGCAGTGGGCTTACAAAGGCAAGCCGCTCTACACCTTTTCGAAGGACGGAAAGCCAGGCGACGCCGATGGCGACGGCTTCAAGGACATTTGGCATCTCGCAAAGCCATAGCCGACCTTGCGCGCGTCACACATGCGGCGCCTGCAACGTCCTTGCTGCCCAAACTTCTGAAGCTGGAACGGTTTCTCGTCGACCGAATGATCCATTCGGTCTGACAACGTTCTAGCCAGTCGGCGAGGCGACCGCGTCGGGGCGCGCGGCCAGCGCGCGGCGCCATTCCGCGATGGCGCTCAGCGCGCGTTCCGGCCGCTCGGTCAGGGGCGCGAGGCGCCCCGGATAGACGGCGCCGGAATTGCTGTCGAGGGACAGAAAATCACCTTCGTCGAACAGCGCCCCGCCGATGCGGCACTGGCGCTTTTCGAGATCAATCTCGAGCCCCTCGCAGCCGACGAGGCAGACCTTGCCGAGCTGGCGCGCCACGACCGCCGCGTGGGAGGTGCGCCCGCCCGAAGCGGTGAGGATGCCGGCCGCCAGCGCCATCCCCTCGATATCCGTCGTCGCCGTATCGCGCCGCACGAGGAGCGCCGGTTCGCCTTCCGCCGCGACGCGTTTTACCGCGTCGACATCCAGCGCGATAGCGCCTGTCGCGACGCCGACGCCCGCCGCCAGCGCCGTCGCCAGAGGCTCCGGCTGCGGCTCTGCGAAGCGGGTGCGGACGACGCCCTGAAGATCGATGCCTTCAAGCCGTTCAAGCGCCTCTGTGGCGCTCAGCAGCCCTTCGGCGACCATATCCGCGGCGATTGTCAGCGCCGCCCAATCGGTGCGTTTCGCCCGCCGCGTTTGCAGCAGGAACAAGGAGCCCGACTGTATGGTGAACTCGAAATCCTGCGCGTCGCGAAACAGCGCTTCGAGCTCGCGGCAAATCTCGCTCAATCGCGCGAAGACGGCCGGAAGCGCCGCGCGGAGCCTGTCATGGTCGCCGAGGCGCTGGCGTCCGGCGACGACGTCCTCACCCTGCCCGTTGAACTGAAAGTCATAATAGAATTCGCGCGCGCCGGTCGCCGGATCGCGGGTGAAGCCGACGCCCGAGCCCGAGGCGCCGCCGGCGTTGCCGAACACCATGGCCTGCACCGTCACCGCCGTGCCGCTCAACCCGCTGAGGCCGTTCAGGCGGCGATAGCTCACCGCCTTGGGCGCGTCCCAGGAGCGAAACACCGCCGCCGCCGCCGCCGCGAGTTGCTCCTGTGGATCGGCGGGGAAATCGCGTCCCGCCAGCGCGCGGTAGCAATCCAGCATGGAAAGCGTCAGTACGCGCAAGGCGCGATGATCGAGTTCGCGCTCGCTCAAGGCGTCCTCGCGCTGAAGCGCCGCGGCGACCAGCGCATCGAAGGGCGCAGTCGGCAAATCCGCCACCACCTCGGCATAGCCCTGCACCAGACGCCGATAGCTGTCCCAGGCGAGGCGCGGGTTGCCCGTGAGGCCGATCAGCGCCTCGACGGTCTCCCCGTTGAGGCCGACGTCGAGAACCGTCTCCATCATGCCCGGCATGGAGACTGCCGCGCCCGAGCGGACCGAGACCAGCAGCGGCCGGCGCGAGCCGCCGAATTTGAGGCCGCTAGCAATTTCGAGCCGGGCGACGCCATTCGTAAGCGCTTGGCGCATCGCCGTCTCCCGGGCGGGTCCATCGCGAAGGCGCCAGTCCGTCGGCAACACGAAAGCCGGCGGCACAGGCAGTCCCGCCTGCGCGAGGCGCATCAGATTCCAGGCCTTGTTGCCCACTTCCGTCGGGCCGCCCTTCGCGAGCGGCGCCTGCGGCAGGATGAGATAAAGATCAACCATCGATCACATTCCCGCGCACCTGCCCGACGATTTGCCCGAGCGCATTCCCGAGCACATGTTCGTGCAGGATCAGGCTGGCGTGTTTCAATGCGTCCGCCGCCTCCTCGAGCCTTTGGCCGATGGCGGAAAAAAGATGCAGCTGGCGGAAATCGCGCGCATGCTGCACCGCGCTCGCCTCAAGCGCGCGCTGCGCGTCATCGGCCTGATGCTCAAGGGCGCCCAAACGGTCGATCGCCGTGAGGAAATCCTCCATCTCGGCGTCGCGCCCGGCGCCGCCGATCCGGCTTGCATGGGCGAGCGCCTTGATCCATTCTTGGGCGGCCTCGGCCAGAAGATCGGCGAGGATCTGCAACGCCTCCAACGGCTTGCCCTGAAGCGCGTCGAGCCCGATGAGGGAGACAGCATCCTCCAACTCGTCCGCCGCATCGTCCGCCGTCTGCATGAGGCGCAGGAACACCGCGTAATCGGGACGGCGCGCCACAGCCTCGCGCGCGCCAACGACCAGCCTGTCCGCATCATGCTCAAAATTGCGCGCGCGTTTGGCGCGTTTTCCAGCGTCGCCTGGGCTCGGCTGCAGCGCGTCGCGCGCGAGGCTCGCCAGTTCGAAGACGAGACCGGCGTGATCGGCGGCCAGCCGCAAAAGCAGGCGCGCTTCATTGCTGAAATGGGCGGCGAGCGTCACCTTGATGCGATCTTGGATCAGCGCGCTTGATTGACCAGCGATCAGCCCCTCCGTCGCCGTCCTGAAGACAAAGCGCAGGAACTCCAGCGTCGGCGCATCGCCGAGAACGTCGCACAGCCGGTCGCCGAAATGCATCGCGGATCCGGCTGTCGTCTCGATCGCCTGATTGACCAGCCGCGCGCCGCCGAGCTCCAGAAATCCGCGATGTCCGATCTCGCGATCCGCCGCCCAGCGCAACAAAGCGAGGCGATCCGCTCCGCGCAAAAACCCCCGCAACTGCTTGCGCGCGCGGTTCCAGTCGATCAGGAACACAAGGCGCGAACCGAGGAAGGTCAAATAATCGCGGCAGGCCTGCTCGCTCTCCGCCTCAATGCGGCCGGACGCCAGATAGAACGCGCTTCCGCTGCCAAGCACGTCCGTGCGCTCTTTTTCCCAGACCACCTTCTGCGATTTCAGCATGTCCTGGAAGAAGGCGAGCCGTTCCGCATGCACATCAGTGTAGGCGACGCTGACCGTCAGCACCTCCACATGGATGACGATCACATGCGCGTCGGTGGTGCCGATATCGTTCTGGATCACCAGCCGGCCGCCCGCGCGAGTGGCTGTGGCGTCAAGGCCCGGATGGTTGAATTTCAGCTTCGCTGTGCGATTGACCCCGGCCATGAAGGCCAACACCAGCGGGCGATCCGCTTCGGTGAGATTATAGGCGGCGGCGCCGTCCAGCGTCTCCTCCGCCAACGCCGCCTGCATGACGTTGAGCCTTTTGTGCAGTTCCATGACCAGCCGATGCAGACTGTCCGCGCCGCCCTGCCCCGCCTGCATCATCGCAGAGATAGCCACAGGATCGAAACAATCATTCTCTCCTTTCGGAAGCGCCGCGAGCAGCTTGTCGAGCCGCCCGGAGAAATCGCCCGGCGTCGCGGCGAAAACCGGCGCCGCCATCACGCGCATGTCATCCGCGATGCGCGCGAGGATCCGCGCGGCGCCCGGCGCGCTACAGGCGATTCCCACCATGCGCGCGCCAGCGACGGCGCCGTCGAGATCTGGATCGTCGACGCCGCAGGCGATGCGTTCACGCTTCAGCGTCGGCGCGCTTTGCTCGGGATGCTCGGCATGCGCCAACGCCATCTGCAACAGAGAGAAGGCGTATTTCAACCGGTCATTGGCCGCGAGCGCCGCGTTGAGGCGCATCGCGGGCTGCAATTCGCTCTCGCCGATCGCGTCCAGTATCTGGGATTTCATTTTGGCCCTCTGTTCTCTGCCTGGCTACATCCTGTCGGAACGCGCGGACGGGGCGTCACATGCCCCAACGCCGCACAAACCAGCTTTTGACGAGATGGGTGAGGATTGCGTAGGAAAGCAGGAAGCTGCCGACAAAAGCCCAATAAAGCGGCGGCAGCGCGCTGAAATGCAGCGCCTGCCGCATCCATGGAATATTTGGCAGCGCGACGCCGACGACGCAAATCAGCAATGAGGTTATCATCAGCGCCGTGCTGGCGCGGCTCTGCAGAAAGGGAATTTTGGCCGTGCGGATGATGTGGATGATGAGCGTCTGCGTCAGCAGCGATTCGACGAACCAACCGGTCTGGAACAGCGAAGGATTGTTCCAGGCGTTGAAGACATAAAGCATTGTAAAGAAGGTCGCGTAATCGAAGATCGAGCTGATCGGCCCGATGAAGATCATGAACTTGAAGATATTGCCAATATCCCATTTGCGCGGGACGGCGAGATATTCGGCGTCCACATTATCCGTCGGGATCGCCGTTTGCGAAAAATCATAGAGAAGATTGTTGGTCAGCACCTGAATCGGCAACATCGGCAGGAATGGCAGGAAGATGCTTGCGCCAAGCACGCTGAACATGTTGCCGAAATTCGAGCTGGCGCCCATTTTGATGTATTTCGTGATGTTGCCGAAAACCTTGCGCCCCTCGATGACGCCCTCCTGCAACACCATCAGGCTCTTTTCGAGCAGGATGATGTCGGCCGATTCCTTGGCGATGTCGACGGCGGTGTCGACCGATACGCCGACATCGGCGGCTTTCAGCGCGGGGCTGTCGTTGATGCCGTCGCCGAGAAAGCCGACGACATGCCCCCCGGCGTGAAGCGCGCCGATGACGCGGGCCTTCTGCGCCGGCGAAACCTTGGCGAAGACCACAACCGATGGCGCAAGTTCGGCCAGTTCGGCGTCGCTCATCTTCTCCATCTCGGGACCAAGGACGATGCGGTCGACATCGAGCCCGACCTCGCGGCAGATTTTGCGGGTGATGACCTCATTGTCGCCGGTGATGATCTTGACCATCACCCCTGATTTATTGAGCCCCGTGATCGCTGGACCGGCGCTTTCCTTCGGCGGGTCGAGGAAGGCGATATAGCCGAGCAACGTGAGATCGCTTTCGTCGGCGACGGAAAACTCCTGCTCGAGGCTAGGCATCTCCTTGTAGGCGACCGCGACGACGCGGAATCCATCCTCGTTCAGCTCTTTCGTCTCGGCCTGCGCCTGGGCGAGATGGCTCGCGTCCAGCACGCCCAGTTCGGAGCCGAGTTCGTAGTGTTTGCAGACGGAAAAAATCTCCTCGACGGCGCCCTTGCAGATGAGGACGCGGGTGCCGTCCTCGCGCGTCAGGATCACCGAAAGACGCCTGCGCACAAAGTCGAACGGTATTTCGTCTGTTTTCTGGTACTGGTGCTGCAGATGAAGGTTCTTGCCCAATTCGGCATGTTGCAGCACCGCGACGTCGAGCAGATTCTTCAGGCCGGACTGGTAATGGCTGTTCAGATAGGCGAATTCGAGCACGCGTTCGCAGTCATTGCCGCGAATGTCGAGGTGCCGTTTGAGAATGATGCGATCCTGCGTCAGCGTGCCTGTCTTGTCGGTGCACAGGACATCCATCGCGCCAAAATTCTGAATGGCGTGAAGGCGCTTCACGATGACCCGCTTTTTCGACATCGCCATCGCGCCCTTGGCGAGATTGACGGTGACGATCATCGGCAGCATTTCCGGCGTCAGGCCAACCGCGACGGCGACCGCGAATAGAAGCGCCTCCAGCCAATCCCCCTTTGTGAAGCCGTTGATGAGGAAAACGGCGGGCGCCATCACCATGATGAAGCGGATCATCAGCCAGGTGAAACGATTGATCCCCTTATCGAAACTGGTCAGCTCGCGCTGTCCGGCGATCTGGTCGGCGAGCTGGCCGAAATAGGTTTTCGCGCCGGTGTGGGCGATCACGCCAATGCCAAATCCGCTGACCACGCTGGCACCCATGAAGCAGAGGTTCGGCAGGCCGAAAGGATCGGCGATCTCGCCATCGGGCGGCAGCGCTGACTTTTCCGACGGCATGGCCTCGCCGGTCAGCGCCGCCTGGTTGACGAAGAGGTCGGTGGCGCTGATGAGCCTCAGATCCGCCGGGATCATGTCGCCGGCCGAGAGCCGCACGATATCGCCGGGAACGAGCTGATCGATTGCGATCTCGGCGAAACCCTGGGATAGATCCTCCGTTGCGGCGATAGCGCCGCCGCGCCGTTTGACGCTCGCCGTCGTCTTCACCATCGCGCGCAGTTTCGCGGCGGCGTCGTTGGAGCGATGCTCCTGGATAAAGGCGGTCGTGATCGCGAGGACGACCATGATGAGGATGACGATCGAGGCGCGGAAGTCGCCCAGAAAATAAGAAACCGCAGAAAGCGAAAGCAGCAGCGCGTTCAGGGGGTTTCTGGCGCGCCCCCATAACTCCCCGACGATGCTGGGGCGCCCTTCCTTGGCGATCAGATTGTGACCGCCCGACGCCAGTCTCGCCGCCGCTTCAGCGGCGTCCAATCCGTCCGGCGACGCGCGGAGCATCGACCAGACCGCGTCCTCATTGGCGCGGCTCAATTGGAGAATCTCGCCCGTCAGACGAAGGTCGGCCTCTTTCAACGATAGATGATGTCCCGACATCGCCGGGGAAGACTTATTCATAGCGCCTCCGATCTGCGCCGATCGCAGCAAGCATCGATCGATCTGGCGCCTCGACAGTCATCGACGAATCGGCGCCGGCGAACGGGCGCAACCGGGCGCCGACACAATCTCGGGACCACCATCGCCGAACCGGCATGAAAGCGCCTCGACCGAACTCAAGCGTAGCATCGGCTGCTTGTCCCTCGCCCGCTCAAGAATTTCAGCCGCTTTGCGCCGCCACCGCACGAAAGCGGATCAGCGCGAGGAACAGGAAGAACCCGCCGACCAGCGCGACAAAGAGGAAATGCGGCCACACCACGGAAAAACCTGCTCCGCGAAACAGGATGGATTGGGCGAAGGACACAAAATGCGTCGAAGGTGACGCCATCATGACAGTTCGCAGCGCAACCGGCATGGATTCGAGCGGCGTATTGCTGCCGGACAGAATGTTCATCGGCATCGCGACGAGGAGATAGAGCAGGCCAAGCTGCGGCATCGACCGCGCGATCGTCGCCAGGAAAATTCCGATGGCGGTAGCAAAGAACAGATAGATGGCGACGCCGCCGATGAACAAGGGCACGGAGCCGACGATAGGGATCTTCAGGAGCGAGCGCACGACGATTTCGAGCGACAGTCCGGCGGCGATGGTGATCACGAGGCCGTTCGCCCAGATTTTCGACATGGCGATTTCGAAAGGCGTGACGGGCATCACCAACAAATGGTCCATGGTGCCGTGTTCGCGCTCGCGGATGATGGCGGCGCCCGCCAGAATGATCGCGAGCATCGTCACATTATTGACGATGCCCATGACGCTCGTGAACCATGACGTCGTGACGTTGGGGTTGAAGGCCACGCGTACGGCGAGCGTCGCCCGCGACTTCGGGATATTTTGCGAATGCGGCAGAAACGAACCCTCGTTGCGGGACACGAAATTGTCGATCTCTGTCGTGAGAATCTGCGGCAGATAGCCGGAGCCAAGCCCGGCCTGCACCATAGCGGTGGCGTCAATATTGACCTGGACCTGCGGGCTACGCCCGGCGAGGACATCTCTTTCGAAATTCGGCGGGATCACGATGACGAAGGTGTATTTCGCCGTATTCATCAGGTGGTCGACGTCCCGGTCGGCGATCATCGCCGGAGGCCTGAAATAGGGCGGCAGCAGGGCGCTGATGATCTGGCGCGACAGAGCGGAGCCATCGTCGTCGACGACGCCGACGGATGCGTTGCGCAACTCCTGAACGCTGCTCTGCCCTTGCACGAGAATCGCGAAGGAGAAGGTGTAGATGACAAGCCCGAGAAGCACGAAATCGCTGAAGAAGCTGCGAAGCTCCTTCGTTCCGAGCCAGAAAATATTGCTCAGCTTGGCCATTGCAAAGCGCCCTAATCTTCCTGCTTGCGCAGGAAAAACAGGCTGAGGAGCGTCAAAATGGGGATGAAGGCGGCCACCTGCAGGATGCTGACGTAAAGATCTGGAAATCCGAGGCCTTTCGTAAACGCGCCGACGCTGATCCTTAAGAAATAGGTCATCGGAAACCCGCGCCCCATGATGGCGGGAGGCCCGACCAGCGACGAGACCGGCACGAGCATTCCGGAGAAGGTGGTCGCCGGCAGAAGTGTGAGGATGGCGGTCCCGAACAGCGCTGCGATCTGCGTCTTGCAGAACGACGAAATCAACATGCCGATGCCCGTCGTCGCCGTGACATAGAGCAAGGCGCCGATGAAAAGCGCCGGAAAGCTCCCTTTGATGGGAACGCCAAAGGCGAAGACGGCGATCAGGCACAAAATCCCGAAATTGACCATGCCGATGGCGATGTAGGGAAGCTGCTTGCCAAGCAGAAATTCGATGCGGGTCACGGGCGTGACGTAAAGATTGGTGATCGAGCCAAGCTCTTTCTCGCGCACGATCGCGAGGGCCATCAAGATCGCCGGTATCATCACGAGCAGAAGCGCAAGCGTCCCCGGCGCCTGGGCGTAGATGCTTTCGAAATCCTGATTGTAAAGAAATCTCGTCTCAATGATCGCCGACGTCGCCGGGTTTGCGCCGGGCCTGCCGAACATGGCGATATCCTTGTTGCGCAGGGCGTCGCGCGTGGCGTCGGAAGTGGCGGCTGCGGTCTGCCCCTCGCGCTGACCGAGATTTGACAGGTATTGCTTATGGACCGCCTGCAAATAGCCGCGGATTGTCTCTGCCCGGAACGGCATGGCGCCGTCGACCCAGGCGCCGACGGCGACCGGCGCGTTCTTCTTGACGTCGCGGCCGAAATCCGGCGGAATCTCGATCGCCGCGGTGATGTCTCCCGATTGCAGACGCTTTTCGAGATCGGCCTGATCGCGGATCGGCGCCTTCTCGATAAAATATCGGGAGCCGCGCAGTTCTTCGAGATAGGCCCTGCTCACCGATGAATTGTCGCGGTCGAGAACAGCGAAAGAGAGATTGTCCACGTCGGTTGAAATGCCGACGCCAAAGACCGTCATGAGAAAAGCCGTGCCGAGCAGCGCGAACCCCATCCGGATGGGATCGCGCCAGATTTCCAGTCCCTCGCGAATGGTGTAGGCGAACAGCCGGCGAAGGCTGAAAGACGGCGGCCTTGCGCCTGGCGCCGCGGACTCCGCCCGCGCCACGGCCGGCAGGCCGGGCGGCGATGGCGCGGCGTCGCTTTTGGAAGCCTCGGCGGCGTTCGCCTCCTCAAGATAGGCGATAAAGGCCTCCTCGAGATTGGCGCAGCCCCGCGCCTTGACGAGATCCGCCGGCGATCCCATCGCAAGCGCCCTGCCCGCGTCCATCAAGGTGACGCGATCGCAGCGGGCGGCCTCATTCATGAAATGCGTCGATACGAAAATCGTCACGCCCTGATTGCGCGATAGATCGACGAGAAGCTCCCAGAATTCGTCGCGCGCAAGCGGGTCGACGCCCGAGGTCGGCTCGTCGAGAATGAGAATTTCCGGCGCATGCACGATGGCGACGGCGAGCGACAGGCGCTGACGGATGCCAAGCGGAAGGTCGCCGGCGTTCTGATCGAGATAGGGCGCGAGTCCGAAACGCGCGACGAGTTCGCCGACGCGGGCCTCCGCCTGCGCACGCTCGATGTGGAACAGACGCGCATGCAGATTGATGTTCTGGCGGACCGTCAGCTCCGTATAGAGCGAAAAGGATTGCGACATATAGCCGACGCGGTAGCGCGCCTTCATATCAGCAGCGGCGAGCTGCTGGCCGAACAGGAAGGCTTCGCCGGAGGTTGCCGGAAGCAGCCCGGTCAGCATCTTCATCGTTGTCGTCTTGCCGCAGCCATTGGAGCCGAGGAAGCCGAAGACCTCGCCCCGCTCGATCGAGAAGCTGACATGATCGACCGCGGTGAACGCGCCGAACCGCCGCGTCAGCTCCCGCGCCAAGATGACCGGCGGGCCATCGCTGCGCGCGAGCGGCGGAATCGAGAACGCCTTGCGCCCGCGCCGCCGCTCTTCCGGCAGCAGCGCGATAAACGCCTCTTCGAGGGAGGCCGATCCCGTCCGCGCCTCGATCTCTCCCGGCGTTCCCGTGGCGAGCACGCGGCCGGCGTCCATCGCGACCAGCCAGTCGAATTGCTCGGCCTCCTCCATATAGGCGGTCGCGGTGATGACGCTCATCCCCACGCGACCGGCGCGCATGCGCGCAATGAGGCTCCAGAACTGGCGCCGCGAGAGCGGATCGACGCCCGTCGTCGGCTCATCGAGGATGAGGAGGTCGGGATCATGGATCAGCGCGCAACAAAGGCCGAGCTTCTGGCGCATGCCGCCCGAAAGCTTGCCCGCCAGACGATCGGGGAAGGGATCGAGACCGGTCGCCTTGAGGAGTTCCGCGATGCGGCCCTCCCGCTCGCCCCGCGTCTGCCCGAAGAGGCGCCCGAAAAAGTCGATGTTCTCGCGCACGCTGAGTTCGGGATAGAGGTTCTTGCCCAACCCCTGCGGCATATAGGCGATGCGCGGGCAGATGTCGGCGCGGTGGCGCGCCGCGCCGATGTCGCCGCCAAGCACGAAAACCGCGCCGTCCTGGATGCGGCGGGCGCCGGCGACGAGGCTTAAAATCGACGATTTTCCGACGCCATCCGGCCCGATCAGCCCGACCATGCAGCCGGCCGGAAACGTCAGGCTCACATCGTCGAGCGCGATCCGCCCGCCATAGCGCAACGAAACCCGAGAAAGCGCGGCGACCGCGTCCGGCGCGAGGCCTGGCGCGGCGCGCGCCGCGAGGTTCTCCGGGAGGTTCATGGCGCCGGTGGCGGCGGCGCCGGCAGCCACGCCGGCCACGCGGCCTTCGGATCGACGCGCACATAGGCGAGCCCAGGCAATCCCGTCCGCACATCGGCGACGTGCGCGCGCAGGATGGCGGGATCGATCCGCACCTTGACGCGGAACATCAGCTTGTCGCGCTCGCTTTTGGTCTCGACCGCCTTCGGCGTGAACTGCGCCTGCGTCGCGACGAAGGAGACATGCGCGGGAATGGCGCGTTTCGGATAGGCGTCGAGCACGATTTTGGCGTCCGATCCGACTTTGGCGCGGCCGGCGTCGGCGGTTGGCAGATAGACGTCCATATAGACGTCCGAAATATCGAGCAGGGTGAACACCTTGCCGCCGGCCGGCAGAACTTCGCCGACATTGGCGATACGGTACTGGATGCGACCGACGGTCGGCGAGACCAGCGTGTTGTCCGCGATATTGACCTTGTAAAGCTCGACGTCGTGGCTCGCGGCGTCGAGCGCATTCTGGGCCTGTCCGACGCGGGCGTTGGCGGCGTTCAAAAGCGCGAGCGCGCCATTGAGGGACTGCCGTCGCTGGTCGAGCAACTCGTTCGTCGCGTAGCCGCGCGCGACGAGGGTCGCCGTGCGATCGATCTGCTGCTGCGCCAGCGTCGCCTGCGACTGCTGCTGTACGACATTGGCGTTCGCCTCCTCCAGGCTGCGCTGGGCCTGCTGAACCTGCGCCTCGGACTTTTTGAGCGAGGCTTCGAGGTCGCGCACGTCCATGCGCGCGACGACCTGCCCGGCGCTGACGAGATCGCCCTCATCGACCAGCAATTCCGCGACGCGCCCGGCGAATTTGGTGTCGACGTCGATTTCCTGCGCCTCGATGCGGCCATTGCCCGACACGATGCCGTCCGGCAGTTGCGCCAGATGCTGGCGCCACCAATTGAAACCGCCGACGCCGGCGCCGGCGCAAATCAGGGCCACGACGAGAAGCACCTGCCAGCGCGGCTTCCCGCGTGGCGGCGCGACAGGCTCCGGCGCGGCCGGAAGCCTCTGCGGCGCGGGCACGAGGGCGCGCGAGGACGCCTCAGCGGCCGCCGGCGCATCAGCCGGCGTTGCCGCGCATTGCGGATCGGGTGTATCTGCGGGTTTCGTCGGCACGCGCGCTCCAATCGGGGAAATCGACCGCACCGCACGTTAAGGCTTTAACGGCCCGGCCGCCAAGCGAACGCATCAAAGGCCGCGCTGGAGCCCGCCGGCGCGCCTTCATATTGTCGTGATGGACGCCCCCCGCCGACAGGCGGATTATTTCTTTTCGAGCGGCTTTTGCGCGGGCTTTGGCGGCGGCGCAGCGGCGGGCGGAGACGCTGCGGCGGGCGGCGGCGCGGTCGGCGCGGTTTGACCCAGCCCGACAGAAACGCCAAACAGGCGCCATTGTCCGTTCACTGGCGCATAGAGAAGATCAAAATTGATCTGCGTCGGCGCAGAGGGAAAGAAGCCCGTCATGTGCATCATGCCGTCGGCGCCGATCTCGGGCAGCAGCGTCAATTGCGGATCGATCGCGGCGACGCCGGAAAGATCGAGATTGTCGCGCCGCAGCCCAGCGAAGATTTCGCCGAGCCGGGCCGCGGTGTTGGTCTGGAAGCCCGGCGCGCCGAGATCGCGCAACACCGTGTAATTACCGGTCTTGTTGGCCTGATCCAGCGCGATCAGCGTCGAGCGCACCAGGATCAGCACGCCATTGCGGTCGATCTGCGCGGGTTTTCCCGGCTGCTGCGCGATCGCAGGACCGAAGCCCGCCGCCAGTAGAAACGAGAGCGCGACAACCCGCAGGCCAGGGTTAATTTTCACCATGCTACCGTCATGCTTTTCTCGATGCCATTGTTACGCCCGCGCGGGGGGGTGCCCCATTCGCGGTGCTATTCGCGCCGGTCGCAAGCATGAAGCCGCGGGAGAGGCGCCGGTCGGTAAAAAGTGCGCTGCAGGCGCCCCAGCGGCCGGCCTTCGTGGACGCGCTCAAAGCTATGCGTCTCGCCCGAAATCGCCCGGCCATGCGCGGAATCTCATCTAGAATCGCCGAAGTATTGATTAAACCAAAGGCGATCGGTTTTGCCGAGGCAAGACATGTTTATGGAACGCGACCCGATGCCCGCCACATGTGGCGCAAAAGCCACGATCCGCCGTCGGCTGCAAAACAGGACGCGGACGGCCAATCGCTGGATAGGACGTCATAGTCTCACGCCGCCGGCCATAACCAGGCGGCGCCGCGGACTCCGCTCGAGTCGCCATGCGCTGCGCGAAACACCGGCGTCTCGACGCCATCCGAAAAGGCGTAGCGCGCAATCAGCACGGGCAGTCCGTCGTAAAGCTGCGCGATATTGGAGAGACCGCCGCCAAGCACGATGACATCGGGATCGACGATGTTGATCACCGACGCCAGTCCGCGCGCTAACCGGTCAGAGAAGAGGTCAAGGCACGCGACGGCTGCAGGCTCGCCGGCTTCGGCCGCCGCCGCGATCGTCTCAGCATCGTGCGCGATGCCAGTTTGCTCGATATAATTGCGTGCGAGCGATGGTCCGGCGAGGAACGTCTCGATGCATCCCTTCTTGCCGCAATAGCAGGCCGGCCCCGGCAGTTCGTCCGCGCGCGGCCACGGGAGCGGATTATGCCCCCACTCACCAGCTATGCGGTTGCGGCCGGAAACCAGCCTGCCATCGACGACGAGGCCGCCGCCGACGCCGGTTCCGAGGATCACGCCGAAGACCACGCGCCCGCCCGCCCCGGCGCCGTCCGCCGCCTCCGACAGCGCGAAGCAGTTTGCGTCATTCTCGATCCGCACCGGACGGTTGAGCAGCGCTGAAAGATCGCGGTCGAGAGGCCTGCCGTTGAGGACCGTGCTGTTGGCGTTCTTGATCAGGCCGGTCCTCAGCGACAAGGCCCCTGGCGTCGCGACGCCGACGCTGCCGATTTCGCCCGCCTGCGCCTCGACCGATGCGATCAGCGCGGCGATCACGGCAAGCGTTCCGGCATAATCGCCGACCGGCGTCGGCGCGCGTTGACGAATCATGATCGCGCCGGCCGCGTCGAGCGCGGCGGCTTCGATCTTCGTTCCGCCGAGATCAATCCCGATGCGCATGTCCGACGCTCCCGATCGCCCCGTGCCGTACGCGAAACGTTTCAACGCGGCCAGCCAGAGCGAAGTCGGGCAGCGGATCAGTTTGAAATTTGGATCGCGAGGAAGCGCAAAAACCCGCGCGCGACGTCGAGACCTTGGTCCGCGCGCGAGCAGGCAGCGGGGTATCCGCAACACGTCACGAGGTCGGGCGCTTGCCTGCGACGATATAAAGCAGAACTCCGCCCGCAGCGCTCCAGGCTTGCTCGTCGTCGCCGTGGTGTGCCTTATGATCTTCGTTGAGATAGTCGCGCCATGCAACCTCGAAGAACGCCTCCGATCCCCCGCCGGCGATGACATTGGCGCGCATCTCCTCCCGATCGTATGGACCGACGCCCTCTGCGCGCCAACGCGCCCACGCGTCCGTTGCGGCGAGTTCGCCCTCGCTGGAATAGGGCGGCAGGCTGGGATGGGCTTTGTCGGATAGCCATACCCTCACGTCTTGCAGGCCGTGTCGGGCGAACATCCCTGGAAGCAGCTCGCCGACAAACTCCGCGCCCTTGCCGAGACGGGCGCGGCCGAGAACATAGCGCCATGCCATTTCCGACAGTCGCATCATCCGCTCCGGCGATTCTTCTCCCATCAGTCCGCTGAACGGCATCCGGGCGACGAGATTGTTCGGCTCGGCGCAGAACACCAAGCCACCGGGCTTGGTGATCCTGATCATTTCCTCAAGGGCCGCATCAGGATCTTGCAGATGGAGAAGCAGCGTTTGGCAGGTCGCCAGATCGAATGTTCGATCAGGCAGGGGCAAGCCGCTCGCGTCGCCCACGCGCGCATCGACGCGCGCGGGGTCGGGGACGACAGCGCGCAATCGGCCCAAATAGTCGGCCACATGGCTTGGCTCGCGATCGACGCCAATGAGGTGGGCGTCCGCCGCCAGGCGCGGATAGAGCAAGGCGCTCCAGTGACCCACGCCGCATCCTATGTCGGCGGCGTGCCTGACGCTTCGTAGATCGAGCCGTTGCGCGAGCAGGTCGAGGAAGTCAGAGTTCCAGAAAAAGTCGCGCTCCTTTCCGAAATATTCGGAAGAGTGCGGACGGATTGCGTCATTCGCTTTGGACATGCGTATCCCCATGACAAAATGCGCCCGCAAGCGGGCGTTTCATATGCGTTCGGATGGGGATCGGTTTCACATGCGCGTTGCTTAGCACGCGGAGCTTCAAAATTCGACAGCGCGCCTCCAGAAGGCCGGCGCTGGGCCGGCCTTCTCCTCAGTTCTTATGCGTCAAACAATAAAATCCAGCCTGTTGTCCAATGCCATCGGGGCGGAAAAAACGCTAATGGCCGCTGCGGTCCGAGCCCCGGCTCGCCTCGAACAGGAACCAGGTGCGGCGCTCGGATTCGTCGATATAGACTTCGAGAATGCTCGTCGTCGCCGAGTCGTTCTGCTTGCTGGCGACTTCATGCGCCGCGCGGAGCGACGCTGTGAAGGATTTATTGTCGTTCACCAATTCGTCGAGCATGTCAGCCGGCGACACGAAGGCCGCGTTATTATCCTTGATGCGCGTGAGCGTAGCGATCTCGCCGAGCGAGTGCAGGGTCGTCCGGCCGAGCTTGCGCGAGCGCTCCGCCAGCGGATCGATAATGGCGAAGATCTGGTCGCTCTGTTCGTCGAGCAACAGATGATAATCGCGGAAATGCGGCCCGCTCATATGCCAGTGGAAATTCTTCGTCTTGACGTAAAGCGCGAAGGCGTCGGCCGCCAGCTTGTTAAGCTCGGCGGCGATCGCCGCTGTCGCGTTGTCGCCGAGATCGGAAGGGGTCGAAAGAGCCTTGATCGTCGTGTCATCCGCCCGCGCGGGCTTGGTTGAAGTCGTCATGTTTTCGAAACTCCGGTTCCCCGGCCGCCGATGGCGCGGGCTCCTTGGAACGCCGCGCCTGCGTCAACTGTTCCGAAGCGAAGCCTTCGCCCAATCAGCGCGCCGCGATGGCGGCGCTTGTCGCATCGATATGCGCGACGAGCGCGGGATCGAGCGCGAGGCCATGCGCCAGCGCCTGCAGGAAAGCCTTTTCCTGCGGACTGCGCGCGATGAGATGCGCAGCGGCATAGACCTGCAGCCCGAGCTCCTTCGCGCCGCCGACCGCTTTCACAATATCATCAACAGACGCGGGATGCTGGATCTCGCCCTCGAGAAATTGCACGGCGCCGGCTTCGAGCCCCGCGGCCTTCAGGCCGTCGAGGATCTGGCCGCGCTGGGCGGCGTCGACATTGCCGTCGGCGGCGGCGGTGGCGATGAGCGTGCGCACGAGAAGCAGCGTCGTGTCATGCGAATGGGCCTGTTCGCCGAAGGCGGTTTCCGCCGGCGGCGCGGTCAATTGCTCGAGGCCCGGCACGCCCGCCGTCAGCGGTTTGCCCTCCTGGTAATTCTGGAACGCCTTATAGGCGAGGCCGCCGATGGCGGCGAGACCGCCAAGCTTGACGAGGCCGCCCGTCGTCGCCCGCCCGCCAGGGGTGCCGATGAGGAGCGCCGCGAGCCCGCCGAGCGTCGCCAGCGTGCCGACCGGATTTTGTTCGACCAGCTCCTTGGCCTTGCCGATATATTCTTCCGCCCCGGTTCCCTGCAGCTTGGTCTGCGCCTGGCCGAGCACGCCGGAGATGGCGGAGGCGGTCTGATCGGCGGCCTGCTTCGTGGCGGCGGTCGCTGTCGCCGCCGCTTCGCTCGCGGCCGCCTTGCCGCGCGCAATCGCGTCGTCGACGCTGGCCGCCGCTGCGTCGGCTCCGGGTCCGAGCTTGTTTCCGGCGAGGAGGTCCAAAAGCTGCTTTGCGTCAAACATGGCGTTCTCTCCCTTGATCCATCGCGACACTTTGCGAATTTTGGTGAATTTCGGCGAATTTTGGCGATCCGGCGTCCGCGAGAAACTGGGGCGGCGCTTCAATGCCGTTGAAAGTGCTTCAGAACCCGATCGTAACGATCTCTTGAGACAGCTCGACGACGCACCGTCCCAAGGCTTGACCCGATCAATTAGCGGATCGCTTGATCCGGCGCCGCGCCGCATCCGGCGCAGCTCGATAACGCCGCAGCCGCCGCCCGGGTTGCGCCGGATGGGATGCGGCGAACGGCATCGAAGGCAGTCGCCTGGATCAAGTCAGGATCCCGAAGCCTTTTGCAGCCGCGCGGAAGATTTCTGGAACAAAAGCGCCGTTCGGACATTCCCCAGCCCGGTCGCGGCGCATACGGCGCGCCAGCGACGGCGGCGGACTCTTGACGTCGTGGGGCGCGTCGCGTCAACGCGTGATTTTCTCAAGTTCCACGAATGGCGCCAGGGAGGAATTCGCATGGGCAGCTTTCATGTGCTTACGAGCAGCGCCGAAATTCAGGAGTTTCCCGTCGTCCGCAAGATCGGCTTCGCCGACCTCGGGGACGCCCTCGTAGAAGGCTTCCGCGATTTCCGCGCCATGCCTTCCCATCTTTTCTTCCTCGCCGTCGTCTATCTCGTGATCGGGATCTTTCTCTTCCCCTCGACCTCCGGCCAGAACGCGCTTCCGCTGCTCTTCCCGTTGCTTGCGGGTTACGCCCTGATCGGCCCTTTCGCCGCGATCGGGCTCTATGAGGTGAGCCGCCGGCGCGAACGGGGGCTGCCGCATTCCTTCGACTACGCCTTCGGCGTCCTGCGCTCGCCGGCCCTGCCCTCGATCCTCGCCGTCGGCTTCACCCTGATGGTGATTTTGCTCTTGTGGCTGGCGAGCGTCCAGTCGCTTTATCAATCGCAGTTCGGGGTCTGGGCGCCGCAATCCTACAGACATTTCCTCGATCAACTCGTCGCCACCCCTGCTGGCCACAGGCTGCTCGCCCTCGGCTTTGGAATAGGCTTCATCTACGCCGTGATCGCCTTCAGCATCGGCGCGATTTCCTTCCCGCTCCTTCTCGATCGCGACGTCGGCGCGGCCATTGCCATCCTGACCTCCGTCAAGGGCGTTCTGAAGAACCCGCTGGTCATGGCCGGCTGGGCGCTCATCATCGCCGCCGCGCTCTTCGCCGGCATGGCGACGCTGTTCGTCGGCCTTGCGATCGCGACGCCGGTTCTCGGGCATGCGACCTGGCATCTCTACCGCCGCCTCATCGCGCCCGCGGGCGGCGAAGCGGCGTGATCGCGGACGGCGGCGATCGCATTGCGCCGCCGGGTTGACGATTGTTCGCCTGCGCGGCGCGCGGACCGGCGTGGCACGTGTTTCGCCTTTCGACTTAGCCATGTGATAAACTTCATTCATCATCCCTCCGGCGGCGCCCCGGCGGCGGATCGCCGCTTTTGCGCGTCGAATATTTCGCGCATCCAAAATCGGAGACAGATTATGCAGGGGTTGACGCCGGAGGGTGAACGGATCGTCGAGGATATCGCGCGGCGGCACGGCTTCAGCACGGACGCCGCGACAAGCTTGCTGCGCGCGCTCGCCGCCGGCAATGGAACGCAGGCGCAGTTCAATCATCCCGAACTTGGCGGCATGGGGCAATGGTCGCAGGGCGGCATGATCATGATCGGCGACATGTTCAACAACGGGCTCAAGGCGCGGGTGGATTCGCTCTGCTGCGATCTCGCCGATCTCCTGCGCGGCCAGGACGTCTTCGCGCGCGCCCCCGAGCCTGCGAATTCATGGCAGGCGCAGAACTATAATGTCTCCGGCGCGGCGGTCAGCCTGTTCGCGCAGGGGTTTGGAGCGCCGACGCGCAACTGGTGGCCGGCCGACCTGCGCAGCCCGACCTCGACGGGCAGCCAAAACGATATGCACTATGCCTATTTTCCATCGTCGAACCGTTTGGCGATCAAGCAAGGCGGCAGGGTCAGCGTCTATGACAGCGGCGACAACCAGATTTTTGGCGTCTCGCAGCAGCAAGGCGGCGATCAGTCGCTGACCTTCACCAGCCAATATGGCGTGGTCCGCCTCGGCGATCTGAAGCTGGTTTCGAGCGAGGACGCCGACGCGCCGGCGCAAGCGACCGCTCCACAAGCCGCCGCTCCACAATCCGTCGCGCCCGAATATGCGGCGCCGCAAGCCTTCGCCGCGCAGTCCGACGCTCCCTCCGCGTATCAGCCTCCCCCTCCGCCCGCCGCGCCGCAATTCCAGAACGCAGCGGGCGGCGCGCAGACCTCGACGGACATCTTCGCGACGCTCGAAAAGCTGGCGGAGCTTCGCCAGAAGAACATTCTCAGCGAGGACGAGTTCGCCACCAAGAAAGCGGAGCTGCTAGCGCGGCTCTAAGGCGACGCCCGGGCTCGGGCGCCGGTCGACCGAGCGCTTCGACGCCATTTTCGCAAAGACGCCCACGTCGCGACTGGCGTGGTCAAAACCCGCCTGATCTGAACGCGCCCGCCGGCAATGGGGCTCGCAAAAGCGAGTGGAAGCCCTTTGCAATTGCTGGTAGCGTCTCCGGCGCAAAGCGGTCCGGGCGCGCCAGCATTGGGGCGAAATCCGGCGCAATTGGCATGCGTAAAAATGGGTGAAGATCGATGGGGCTGGACAACTTATTGAATTTTTTTCGGCCCCGCCCTCCGTCCAGCGCGCAATATGGCGAGGATTTGGTCCTTTGGGGCGCCCTCTCAGATGTCAAAGACGGCTTTTACATCGACGTTGGCGCGATGGACCCGGTCAAGGAGTCCGTCACCAAGCTTTTCTATGACCGCGGCTGGAGCGGCATCAACATCGAGCCGACCGCGCGATGGTTCGGCAAGGTCGCCGCGCAACGGCCGCGCGACATCAACTTGCAGATCGCGGCTTCGGATCACACTGGGACGCTCACATTGCACGAGATCCCGGACACCGGTCTTTCAACCTCCGTCGAGAAATATGCGAACGGCTACGACAACCAGGGTATGAAGCGCCACAGTTACGCCGTGCCCTGCCGCCCGCTCGCGGATATTTGCGCCGAACATGTGCGAGGCGACATCCATTTTCTCAAAATAGACGTCGAGGGCGCCGAGAAATCCGTGCTGGATGGCTGCGATTTCACGCGCTTCCGACCCTGGCTGCTCGCCATCGAAGCCACCGTGCCCTGCACCTACACGCCATGTCACGAGGAGTGGGAGCAACAGGTCTTGGATGCTGGCTATGAGTTCGCGCTGTTCCACGAGATCAACCGATATTATGTCGCCCGCGAACACATCGAACGCAAGCGCCGCATCCGGCCGCAGCAATCTCTTTAGCAGCTTCAAACGGATCAAAAACGCGAGCTGGCCGCCTCAGTTGCTCATCTCGATGACGTCGCGCAGCTTCGGATAGATCTCATTGGTCCAGCGGCGCCCGCTGAAGGTGCCGTAATGGCCGACGCCAGTCTGCACGTGATGCGATTTCATGTATTGGCACAGGATCGCCGTCCTGGGCCTTGGTGATGCCGAAGGGAAGCCGCGAATGGGTGATGGCCAGATTGCCGAAGGTCTCCAGACCCCGGCGAATTTGCGGACGCTGAAAATCTGCTCGATATAGTGCCAAGGCATGCGCAGCGCCGAATGGATGGATCGGACCTAGCGTCGTTTCGCTCGCTGTTCATTTCGTTCTACATGGAAATTTTACTTCGCACAAATGGGGGAAAATGATGAATAGTTACGCTGGCCTTAACGTCGCAGCGAGCGAAAATGCCCCTCATCTTGGGGGAAATATCAAAGTTGGAGATCCGTTTACCTACTGCCCGAGAGTGTGGAATTACCTAATCGACCGGTTTGCAATTAATTCAATATTGGACATCGGGTCCGGCCGCGGATTTTCCGCATTATACTTTCACAATCGAGGGGCAAAAGTTCTTGCTGTCGACGGATTCGATGAAAATATAATGCTCTCCGTTTATCCCACGGTAAAGATTGATCTCACTGTTGGGCCTATTGTGACGCGGGTCGATTTAGTCCACTGCCAAGAAGTGGTTGAGCATATCGAGGAGAAACATCTCGGCAATTTGCTTGACTCTCTGGTGACCGGGAAAATTACGGTTATGACGCACGCCTTGCCTGGTCAGGCTGGGCACCATCACGTAAACTTGCAGCCTCCAGAGTATTGGATTGATCATATGATGAAACGCGGTTGCGTCTTATTGGAAACGGATACAAAGCGAATTCGCGAACTCGCCAAAAGAGATGGCGCGGACTTCATGGCAAACACGGGCATGGTATTTGCAAACACGGCCAGGATCTGACGCGTATTTCTCGCATCGGTCGTCCGCGGAGCCCCTTGGAATCGTTTGCTGCGTGGCAAGAGTTTCGCGCGATGCCATGCGCCAGCCAAAGCATCGCCGAAATCTGGACGGCGATTTTGCCAGCCGGCGAGAAGGAGTGGCCCGGTAGCCAAAGTTACAAAGAAATGCGGTCAATTCCGCGAAAATATTGGCTGAAGCCGTCGCCGTCGGGTGCAGACGACCAACCGGTTATGAGCATTTCATTGGCGATCGCCGCCACGCGGCGCGTCAATGCTTAGAAACTGGTTCGCGCGCCTGTATGATTGGCTTTCAATCCAGCAGCCATGGCTTCGCATCCGATTCGGCTCGCCAAACGGATCGAGGACGCGAGCTGGCTGCCGTTAGTTGCTCATCTCGATGACGTCGCGCAGCTTCGGATAGATCTCATTGGTCCAGCGGCGCCCGCTGAAGGTGCCGTAATGGCCGACGCCAGTCTGCACGTGATGCGATTTCATGTATTGGCGCAAGCCCGTGCAGAGATCCTGCGCGGCGAGCGTCTGGCCAAGTCCGCAAATGTCGTCGCGTTCGCCCTCGACGGTGAGCAGCGCGGTGCGCCGGATTGCGGCGGGCCTGACCGGTCTTCCATGCACCTCAAGCTTGCCGAGCGGCAGGAGATGATCCTGAAAAACGCCCTTGACGGTCGGTATGTAGAACTCGGCCGGCAGGTCCATCACGGCGAAATATTCGTCGTAAAAAGCCTTGATCTGGTGAAACTTGGTCATGTCATTATCGGCGTGCGCCTGCGCCATGTCCTTGAAGGACTGCATGTGGCGATCCGGATTCATGCTGACGAAAGCGGCGAGTTGCATGAAGCCCGGATAGACCTTGCGACCAGCGCCTTTGTAGGATGCCGGAACCTCGGCGAGCAGGTTTTTTTCGAACCACTCGATCGGCTTCGACTTGGCGAGATCATTGACCTTGGTCGGATTGACGCGGGTATCGATCGGCCCCGCCATCAGCGTCATGCTGCGCGGCTGTGCGGGATCGCCATCCTCGGCCATGATGGCAGCGGCGGCGAGCACGGCGACGCAGGGCTGGCACACCGCGACGACATGCGAGCCGGGCCCCATGGCGCGCAGAAAACGGATGACGTGGTCGACATAGGCGTCGAAGCCGAACTCGCCCTCGGTGAGCGGCACGTCGCGGATATTGGCCCAGTCCGTGATGTAGACGTCATGATGCGACAGCATGGTCTTCACCGTCGCCTTGAGGAGGGTCGCGAAATGGCCGGACATCGGCGCGACGATCAGCACCCGCGGCTGCTCGGCGTCAATCGCCTTGCGGAAGCGCAGCAGAGAGGCGAAGGGCGTGGCGTCGACCACTTCCTCCGTCACCGCGACGGTGCGATCGCCGTCCTGGACCTCCGTGATGCCGAAGGGAAGCCGCGAATGTGTGATGGCGAGATTGGCGAATGTGTCCAGAAAGCCGGCCAGTTTGCGGACGCTGAAAAACTGCTCGATATAGGGCCACGGCATGCGCAGCGCCGAGCCCGCCACCGCCGCGACGGGACGAATCAGATCAAGAACGCTAGCCTGGGCTCCATAGGCTTGATACATCATCGAGCAGCACCCAATCTCTTGGAGAAAATCAACATTTCAAAGGAGAGCGGCAAAAGAGCGGCGCGGATGAACGGCACAACTTATGCTCCGCCGAACGTCGAGACTTAACGCAAACCGGCGTGCATTCGCAAGCAGTTCCAGACGGTTTAGCGCGCAAGGCAAAAGAGGTGTTCATTGAGCGAGGCCATTCTCACCATCAGCAGCAAGAACTATTCCTCGTGGTCTCTGCGAGGCTGGCTGATGACGCGATTCTCGGGGCTCCCCTTCGTCGAGAAAGTCATCTCGCCCGACGATCCGGCCATGCGGGCGGAGCTGTTGCTGCTGTCCTCATCCTTCCTCATCCCCAATCTGGCGCATCGCGGGCTGCGCATCTGGGATACTCTCGCCATCGGCGAATATCTCAATGAAATCAAACGTGAAGCAAAGCTGCTCCCGACCGATCTGGAGCGCCGGACGCGCTGCCGTTCGATCAGCGGCGAAATGCATTCGGGCTTCGGGCCGATGCGCGCGGCGCTGCCCATGAACCTCAAGGGCGACTTCCCGAACTTCAAGGTCTGGGCGCGGGCGCAAGCCGACATCGACCGCATCACCGAAATCTGGCGCGAGCATCTCACGCTCTATGGCGGCCCCTATCTGATGGGAGCGGAGCGCTCGCTCGCAGATGCGATGTATGCGCCTGTGGTGACGCGCCTCCTCACCTATCACGTCAAGATCGACCCAGGCAGCGCCGCCTATTGCCAGGCGATCATGGCCCTGCCCGAGCTGCAGGAATGGATCGAGGCGGCGAAGACCGAGCCGGACGACATGGAGGAGCTCGAGGTCGAGTTCTGAGAGGCGGCGCGGCGCATTCGCGCCTTCGCATCCCGGCGCGATTTCGCATCTATATTAGGCGCGAAAGTCTAACTTTTAAGCAAGCGAGCTTAGATTTCCCTACCGCGGCACTGGCGAAAGAGATTGATCTGCGATTTTCGCCATGTAAACTCGAATTAAGCCGTCGGCGTCCCGCAAAGACCGCCACGCATAAAAACTCCAAGCATCATGACTGGCTGCGACCGCCGGTCGCCGCGCCCGGGCAGGATCAAATGCTCGGCGGGGCGTCTCTTGATCTCGGCGGTCTGCAATTTGAATTGCGCAATGCCGCTTTGCGCAATGTCGCTCTTCTAAAGGAGAAGTAACCATGAGCGTCGTCGATCTCAAAAAGGACACGGAAAGCGCGGAAGGCGCCACCCAATTCTCCCATATCAAGGAAGGCGGCACGCATTTCCATGGCACGGGCCTGCGCGGCTTCTTCGAATATCGCGATCTCGGCGTCGCCGACGCGACCAATGGCAAGGTGATCGCCCATCTCGTTCGCGCCAAAAATCCGCCGAAGGACGGCACCGGCTGGCACCGCCATGTCGCCGATTTCCAGATCGTGCTGATGACCAAGGGCTGGGCGCGCTTCATGTATGAGGACAAGGAAACCTTCGTCCAGGCCGGCGACTGCGTCCATCAGCGGCCGGGCATCGTGCATTACCTGTTCGATTACTCGCCCGACATGGAATATCTCGAAATCGTCGGACCAGCCAATTTCGGCACCGTCGACGCCCCCGCCCCTGTCGGAGTCACGGTGCCGCCGGTCACGCCCTGGAAATAACAGCGGTCTGTCAAGCCTGCTGGAAGGCGTAGATCGAGCCGAGCGCCAGCAGCGAAGTCAGTTCATCGAGCGCGGCGCGGCTTTCATCAAGCAGCGCCGGATCGCCGAGATCGGCGCCGCTCAGACGGTCGCGGTAATGGCGGCGCACCCAGTCTTCGAGGCGTCCCGCAAGCCCGTCATTGAGGAGAACGCGCCCGCGCAAAGCGGCGCGTTGCGCCTCGCTGAGGGGGATGCGAAGCCGCAGGCAGGCCGGGCCGCCGCCATTCCACATGCTCTGGCGCAGATCCGTGAAGGCGAGTTCCGCGATGGGCGCGCCGCCTGACGCCAGTTCCTGCGCGAAAGCCAGCGCGCGGGGCGCGGCCTTGACATCCTCAGGGAGGATCAGCGCCATCGCGCCATCCGGCCGCGTCACCAGCTGGCTGTTGAAAAGATATGAGGTGACCGCCTCGTCCAGCGGCAGATCGGCCTCGCGTGCGATCAGCAGCTTCGCGGCCGGAAAGGCTCTGAGGATCGCGTCAAAGGCGCCCGCGCCCTCCTCGAAGGCGCGCTCATGGGCGAGCAGCGCCGGGCCGTTCGACACCGCGACCACGTCATTATGAAAGGCGCCGGCGTCGATCGCCGCCTGCGCCTGCCGCAGGAACAGCGTCTTCGCCGGATCGAGCTTATGCGCGCGCGCGATCGCCTGCGAAGCCTCCAGCGCCTGCCGCGGCTCGAATTTCCGTGCGCGCGGATGCGCCTCGAAAGCGGAGCGGCCGTAAACGAAGATCTCGACGCCGGGCTCGGCGTGGGAGGCGCAAAGCCGCATATGGTTGGCGGCTCCCTCGTCGCCCGCCCGGCCCCCTTGCGGCAGCGCGTCATGCACGCAAAACCGCGCCTCGTCGGCGAAGATCGCGCGCAAGATCCTTGTCGTGAAGCCGGTCTCCAGAGACCTGTGAAACAGGCTCGAGAGATTGGCCGGCGTGATATGCAGGCGCCTGTCCGCGGCGTCCGCGGCGGGCGAGACGGTCGCCGCATTGGCCGCCCACATCGACGACGCCGAGGAGACATTGAGGACGAGCGTCGGATCGGCCTTGAAGGCGCCCCGCAGCGCCTCGCCGTCTGGGCCGCAAAAACCGAATCGCCGCAGCGTTTCGATATGGGGGCGCTCATGCGGCGGCAGGACCGCCTGCGCAACGCCGAGCCGCATCAGGAGGCGCATTTTCGCGAGCCCCTGCAGGGCGGCGGCGCGCGGGTTCGAGACGCGGCCGGCGTTTTCGGTCGATTTGATATTGCCTTCGGAAAGGCCGCCGAAATTATGGGTGGGTCCAACGAGGCCGTCGAAATTGACTTCCACGGCGCTCATGGCTGACACTCCCTTAAGATCAGCCCTGTCCGGCGAACGCTTCGAGCGCCGCGCGATGGGGCGGCTTCAGCGCGTCGATCTCCATGGCGACGGACAAGACCTCCCCGCTCCCCCGCGTCGCCCGCGCCGCGCCCGGCCGCAGCAGCGCGGCGATCTCGCTGCGCTGGCGCTCACGCGGAATGTGGAAAAAATCGCAGCAGCACAGCCGGCCGGAGGTCTCGGCCGGCTTTGCTGCGCAATAGGCGCAAAGTTCGAGGAGGAGCCGCTCATGCGCGCTCAAGGGTTCGAAGCCGGCCTTGAGGATCGAGGCGCGGGAGCCGAGATTTTGCGGCGTGATGCCGGCGAGGATGCGGGCGTCGGGGTCAATGAGGGCGACGACCGCTGCGATGCGCGCGCGCACCAGCAGCTTTTGCAGTCCGAAGCCGCGAAAGGCCGGCGCGACATAGCAGCTTCCCATTTCGATCAGGATGGGCTCGATATCGCTTAAGACGAAAGCGCCGGCGACGGCGATCAGCCGGCCAGCGCTGCGCGCGACGCAGAAAAGGCCTGAATCGATAGCGCGTTGATAATCCCCGGCTGGGCGCGGAAGCAGCTTTTCCTCATTGGCGGCGCGCAGAAAGCTGAGGATCTCCTCGTAATCAGCCGGGCGCGCCGTCTCGATCGCGGCATGCGCGCCAATCGTCTGGCTTGCGCTCATCTGACCGGCCAACTCGTGCTCGATGATCGTCCGCATAGCCATGGCTCACCCCGATCAGCGGCGAGGCCCTCGCGGGCGTCCCGAATCCAAGCCGAATCATCCGAGTAATATATGGCGATCGGCGGATGATTTAGAGCTAACCACGTGATTTTTTTCGTGGCGCCGCAGGGCGGCCCGGCGGCGGCGCTCTATTCCGCCGGAGTCGCCACGACTGGCGGAGCCTTGACCTTGCGCGCCTTGCGGCCCTCCTCGAACCCTTGCAGCAGCGCGAAGAAGGACGGCACGAACAGAACGGCGAGGCAGGTCGAGGCGATCATGCCGCTGAACACGCTGATGCCCAGCGATTTGCGGGCGTTCGCGCCGGCGCCGGTGGCGAGGACGAGTGGCAGCACGCCGAGAATGAAGGCGAAGGAGGTCATCAGGATTGGCCGGAATCTGAGGCGCGCGGCGTTGACGGCGGCTTCGAGAATGGGCTTGCCGTCTTTCACGCGCTGCTCCCGCGCGACCTCGACGATCAGAATGCCATTCTTGGCCGAGAGCGCGATCAGCAGCATGAGGCCGATCTGCGTATAGAGATTATTGGCGACGCCGAGGCTGGTCAGGGCGATGACGGGCCCGAGCAGGGCGAGCGGCACGGCCGACAGCACCGACAGCGGCAGGATCCAGCTCTCATATTGCCCGGCGAGGACAAGATAGACGAGCAGGATCGACAGCGCGAAAATATAGACGAGCTGATTGCCGACGAGCTTTTCCTGAAAGGACATGCCCGACCATTCCGTGGTGACGTCACTCGGCAAGGTCGTCTTGGCGATGCTCTCCATCGCGGCGAGCGACTGGCCCGAGCTGAAGCCCTTCGCCGGCGCGCCGACGACGGTGGCGGCCGGAAACAGATTGTAGAGGGTGATCAGCGGCGGCGCGACCTCGTGGTTTAAATAGGCGACCGAGCTGATCGGCACCATCTCCTGATCCGCATTGCGGACATAGAGATTGAGAATATCCTCCGGCTTCAGTCGGAACTGCGAATCGGCCTGCGCATAGACCTGGAACGACTGGCCGAATTTATTGAACTGGTTGATGTAGGTGGAGCCGAGATAGGCGGAGAGCGTCGAGAAGACGTCGCCGACCGAGAGTTTCAGCGTCTCGGCGCGGTCGCGGTCGACGGTTACGCCGACATGCGGCGCGCTCGGATGGAAAGTCGTCAGCACCCGTTGCAGATGCGGATCGGCGTTGGCGGATTTCACGATCTGCTGCGTCAGCTCGTCGAGCTTCGTATAATTGAAGCTGCCGCCGAGCATTTCGACCTCCATCTGGAAGCCGCCGGCCTGACCGATGCCCTGGATCGGCGGCGGCACCAGCACGATGCCGCGCCCGTCCGGCAGATCGTTGAGCTTGCCCTGGATATGTTCGAGGATTGAAATCAGATCCTGCCCCTTCGCCTTCTCGCGATCGGCGTAGGATTTGAAGATCACATATTCGACCCCGGCGTTGGCGAGCGTCGCATTATTGTCGAGCACTGACTCGCCCGAAATGGCGATCACGTTTTCAACGCCGGGCGTCGCCCGCGCGATGTCATTCGCTACCCCGAGCGCGGCGGTGGTGCGTTCCAGCGAGGCGCCGTCCGGCAGCATGACGGCGATCATGGCGTAGCCCTGATCGTCGTTCGGGATGAAGGCGGTCGGCAGGCGCGCGATGCCCCAGAAGCCGAGCCCCGCCAACGCGATGGCGATGAGGACCATGAGGCCGGCGTGGCGGACCATGCGGCCGATCAGAGCCGTGTAGCCATCCTCCATCTTCTGATAGACGTAATTGAAGCCGCGATAGAACAGATTGCGCTTTTCGAGCGGCACCGATTCGCGCAGCCAGAGGGCGCATTGGGTCGGCTTCAGGGTCGCCGCATTGATGGCGCTGATCAGCGCCGTCACGGCGATGACGAGGGCGAATTGCGCGAACATCTTGCCGGTGAGGCCGGGCATGAAGGCGGCCGGAAGGAACACGCTCATGAGAACGAGCGTGATGCCGACGACAGGCCCGAACAATTCGTCCATCGCCTTGATCGCGGCGTCATGGCCGTTCATGCCCTGCTCAATATATTTCGAGACGCCCTCGACGATGACGATGGCGTCGTCGACGACGATGCCGATGGCCAGCACGATGCCGAAAAGGGTCGACAGGTTGACCGTGAAGCCGAGCGCCGCCATGCCGGCGAAGGCGCCGATGATGGTGACCGGAACGGTCGTCGCCGGCACCAGCGTCGCGCGGAAATTCTGCAGGAAGACAAGGATCACGATCAGCACCAGGACGCCGGCCTGGTAGAGGGTCGTATAGACCTCGGAAATGGAATCCTGCACGAAGATCGTGGTGTCGAACGGGATGGAGTAGCGCAGGCCCTGCGGGAAGCGCGCGCCAAGCTCCTTCATCTTGGTGGTCACCGCCTTGGCGACGGCGAGCGAATTGGCCTCGGGCGTCTGGAAGATGGCGATGCCGGCGCCCGGTCGCCCGTTCAGCTTGAAATCCTGCGAATAGGTCTGCGCGCCAAGTTCGATGCGGCCGACATCCTTGACGCGGACGAGGCGTCCGCCCTGCGCGGTCTGGTCCTTGATGATGATTTCGGCGAATTGCGCGGGCGCGTTCATGCGCGACTGAATGTCGATCGTGTACTGGAAGGCCTGATCCTTTGGCGCCGGCGGCATGCCGACCTGGCCGGCCGTCACTTCCTGGCTCTGCTGGCGCACGGCGTTGATGACGTCCTTCGGCTCCAGCCCGAGCGAATAAAGCTTGTTCGGGTCAAGCCAGATGCGCATGGCGTAATTGCTGGCGCCAAAAACGGTGACGTTGCCGACGCCCGGCAGGCGGGCGAGTTCATTGACGAGATTGATCGTCGCGTAATTGCTCATGAACAGGCTGTCATATTGCCCGTCCGGCGAATCGAGCGTGACGATCTGCAGGATCGCGGTGTTCTTCTTCTGGATCGTGACGCCCTGCGCCTGCACCGCCTCCGGCAAGGAGGCCAACGCGCTATTGACGCGGTTTTGCACCAGTACCTGATCGATGTTGGGATCGGTGCCGATGTTGAAGGTCACCGTCAGCGTATAGGTGCCGTCGGCCGCGCTGGTCGACTGCATGTAGAGCATCTGGTCGACGCCATTGACCTGCGTTTCGATCGGCAGGGCGACGGTGTCGATCACCGTCTGCGGGCTGGCGCCCGGATAGCGCGTCGTGACCTGCACAGTCGGCGGCACGACATTCGGATATTCCGAGACGGGCAGCGTATAGACCGCGACGGCGCCGATCAGCACGATGACGATCGCCAGCACATTGGCGAGGACCGGATGCTCGATGAAAAATTTCGATATCATGGCCCGCGTTCCGTTTGCGCCTATTGGGCGTCGATGCTCGTCACTTTGGGGACGACTTTAAGACCGGCCGACACGCGCCAGAGGTCGCCGATGACGACGCGGTCGCCGGCCGAGATGCCGGAGCTGATCACCCGCAGATTGCCGACCTGCTCCGCCGCCTTGACATAGCGCTGTTCGACGACGTCGTCCTTGTTGACGATCATGAGGTAAATCCCGCCCTGATCCTCGCCGATGGCGCGGGCCGGGACGAGGAGCGCGCCCTGCACCGCGTGTCCAGCCGGAATGCGCATGCGCACGAAGAGGCCGGGCAGAAGGGTGCGGTCGGGATTGGCGAAGATCCCGCGCACCTGCAGCGTGCCGGTCGAGGGATCGAACTGCGGCGCGACGAACTCAACCGTACCGTGATAGGGAAATCCGGTTCCGGCCTCGAGCCCCACGTCGAGCGGAATTTTGAGGAGTTCAGCGGGCGAGAACCGGCGCTGGCTGACATTGGCGCGGATGCCGAGCACCTGCTGCTCGCTCAGGGTCGCCGTCACATAGATGGGATCGAGCTGGTTGATTTCGGCGAGCGAGGTCTGCTGGCCGCCGCCGCCGACGACATTGGCGGGATCGACGAGATGCTTGCCCATCAGGCCGTCGAAGGGCGCCCGCACCTCGGTGTAGTCGAGGTTCAATTTTGCGACCTCGACCTGCCCTTGCGCGCCGAGGATGCCCGCCTCCGCCGCCTTCTCCTGATAGACCCATTTGTCGACTTCGGTCGCCGTCGCCGCATTCTTGTGAAACAGCGCCGTGTAGCGGGCGACTTCGGTTTTCGCATAGGCGAGCGCGGCTTGCTGCCCCAGAAGCTGCGCCTGCGCCTCCTGCAGCTGCGCCTTGTATTGCGCCTGCTGGATGGTGAAGAGAAGATCGTCCTTCTTGACGATCGCGCCATCCGCGAAATGGATCTTGTCGAGATAACCCTCGACGCGGGCGATCAGCTTGACGACATTGGCCGAGGCGACCGTGCCGGTGACTTCGATATAATCGGTGACGGCCTGGACTTTCGGCGTCACCACGGGAATGACCGGCGCGTCAGCAAGGGCGGGATTGGCGGCGAGGCTTGCAACGCCCGCCAAAAGCGCGGCGAAGAGCGCAGCGATCCGGACGGCCCCGCGCGGCGCGGCGCTCGCCGGGCGGCCTCTGCGCGTTGTTGCAATCGATCTCGGCTTCATGGCGGAGCGACCTTTGACAAAAACAAACCTCAAAATTCCGGCGCGCGAACAGTCGGACCCTCGTCGGCCGGCCCCGGCAGCCCCGGCGTCGGGGAAGCCAGCGCTGGCGCTGGCGGCGGCGGCGCCCCGGCCGGCGGCAGCACGGTTCCCCAATCGGTGCGCGCGCGCATCTCGGCATTGGTCGAGGGCCACACGAAATCATTGCCCTCGCGAATCTGCCAGCCGCCGCCAAGCGCCTCATAGACCTGCGTGACGCCGAGCGGCACATCGCCCTCGGCGATGGCGAGATCATTTTCGGCAGTCAGGAGATTTTGCTCGGAGGTCAGCACAGAGGTGAAGTCGCGCGTGCCCTGCTGATATTCGAGGATCGAGATGCCGAGCGCGCCATTGGCCGCCGCGACCGAGCGGCGCAACGCGGCGACCGCGATGCGCGACTGCAGATAGGTCGCGATCCCATCCTCGACGTCCTGCTGGGCCTTGAGGACGGATTGCTGATAATCGACGAGATATTGCTGCAGGGTTGCGTCCTGCAGGCGCACATTATTGGTGATCTGGCCGTAGTTCAGAATGTTCCACTGGAACGACGGGCCGAAGGAATAGGTGAGGCCCGCTGGCGTGAAGATCGAGACGAGCTTGCCGCCATTGATAGTGGCCGCCGAGCCGCCGATGCGCCCTGTGAGGCTGATCGCCGGGTAAAGATCGGACAACGCGACGCCGATCTGCGCGCTTTGCGCGGCGGCCTTCAGTTCGGCGGCGCGAACGTCGGGGCGACGGCGCACAAGGTCGGACGGAATGCCGACGAAGATTTTCGCCGGCGCGACGGGTATTTTGCCCGTTTCGCGGCCGAGCAGCGAGCCGAGCGGCTCCGGCGGCATGCCGAGCAGGACGCGCAGCGCATTGGCGCCGTGTTGCAGCTGCACGGTCAGCTGCGGCACGGAGGCCTCCGTCTGGCCCAGCACATTCTCAGCCTGATAGACGTCGAGCTTGGTCGCCGTGCCGCCGGTGAAGCGGTCGCGCGCGATCTGCAGCGCCTGTTTCTGGCGCACGATATTTTCGCGCGCGTAGATGATCTGCTTTTCGAGCGTGCGGATGCCGATATAGGTTTTCGCGACGCTGCCGAGCAGCGTCACGAGAACGTCGTCATAGCTGGCGATCGAGGCGAGATAGGCGGCGTCGGCGGATTCGACGCCGCGCCGGAACTTGCCCCAGAAATCGAGCTCCCAGGCGGCTTTCAGGCCGAGCTGCGATTGCCAGAAATTATTCAGCTCCACCTGCGGATTGGCGGCGGCGTCGGCATGGCTCGGCCGGTTGTAAGTGGTGAGGCCATAGCCGCCCTGCTGCTGTGGATAGAACTCGCCGACGGCGACGCCGAGTTCGGCGCGCGCCTGCAACACCCGCGTTCCGGCGCTGAGAAGTGTGAGGTTCTGGTCATAGGCCGTCTCGATCAGGCGATCGAGCACGGGATCGTGGAACGCCTTCCACCAGTCGCGATAATCCTGCCGGTCCGTTTTCACGGCTGGGTTGCGCGATTCGAGATATTTCTCGGCGACTGGCGCGACGGGCGGCGTGAAACTCGGCCCGACGGCGCAGCCCGCCAGCAAGGGCGCCAGCACGAAGCCGAGCGCGCGGCGAAAAGCCCCCGCCGGTGCGCGCGCGCCGGATTCCGGCTCACGGCACCGCGCAACCGCGCTGACGCCCGGCGGGTTCTCGCGATCCTGAAGGTTACGGCGCATCAGCGCGCCGACAGTTCGATTCACTGGACAGTGGCCCGATCGTAGCGTTTGATCCGTCGCGTCAGCTAACATGGCCTTGAGCGAGAAAGCTGTGATAGATTCGCCACGCTCGCGCCAATTCCACCGCGCCGACCGGCGCGAGGCGCCGGAAACCGCCCTCCCCCGGCCGCACTGCGCCCCACCGCCGCCCGCTTCGCTTTTTTGAGGATGCCGACATGACATCGACGCCGCCCGAAATGCTTGATCCGCACCTCCGCAGGGAGCGCCCGCCCTTCGAGAGAATCGCTCTTTTGCTTCAGGGCGGCGGCGCGCTTGGCTCCTACCAGGCAGGCGTCTATGACGCGCTCTTTGAGGCGAACATCCATCCCGACTGGGTGGCCGGCATTTCGATCGGCGCGCTCAACGCCGCCGTCATCGCCGGCAATCCGCGGGAGCTGCGCGTCGCGCGGCTTCGTGAATTCTGGCAGGAGATCACCGGCTCCCCGCTGCTCCCCCTGATAAGGGGGATGGAGATAAAGGGCGACTATCTGCACAGCCTCGTCAACCAGTTCCGCGCCTATAACGTCCTTCTCGCCGGGGCGCCCAATTTCTTCAAGCCGCGGATTCCGCCGCCCTATCTGCAACCGCCCGGCACGCTGGAAGCCCTGAGCTACTATGATACGTCGCCGCTGAAGGCGACGCTCGAGCGCTTCGTCGATTTCGACCGCATCAACAGCGGCGAGATGCGGCTCAGCGTCGGCGCGACCAATGTGCGCTCGGGCAATTTCGCCTATTTCGACACGACCACGCACAAGATACGGCCCGAGCACATCATGGCCAGCGGCGCGCTGCCGCCCGGTTTCCCCCCTGTCGAGATCGAAGGCGAGTTTTACTGGGACGGCGGCGTCGTCTCCAATACGCCGCTGCAATGGGTGCTCGACAGCCACCCGCGCGCGGATACGCTCGCTTTCCAGGTCGATCTTTGGAATGCGCGCGGCGAAATCCCGCGCGACCTCAACGAGGTTGATCTCCGCACGAAGGAGATTCGCTATTCGAGCCGCACGCGGCTCGGCACCGACGAATTCCAGAAAATGCAGCGGCTGCGGCGCGCGGTCGATCACTTGCTGAAGGAATTGCCGGAAGATCGCCGCAACGATCCCGAATGGAAACTGCTGGAATCCGAGGCGGACGAAAAAGTCTACAATGTCGTCCATCTCATCTATCGCGCCAGCGCCTATGAGGGCGGCTGCAAGGATTTTGAATTCTCGCGCCAGACGATGGTGGAGCACTGGAAGGCCGGCTGCAACGACACCGTCCGCACGCTGCGCCATCCGCAAGTGCTGCAGCGGCCGACCAATGCGGAAGGTTTCAGCGCCTACGATCTCTCACTGGTCGAAGGCCAATAGCGGCGGATTTTTCCGATCGGAGCGCTCCCGCCCGGGCAAAGCGCGGCCATTTTCCATTTAGGAGCATTTCATGATCCGCAAGGCGCTCGTCCTCGCCGCACCGCTTTTCGCCATCCACACGGCGGCGCTCGCCGACGAGATTCCGGCGCGCAAACCAGGACTCTGGGAGATCACCACCAGCGGAGATGGCTCTGCGCCGGACGTGAGCCGCCTGTGCCTCGACGCCGCCACCGAATCGGCGCTGATGGCGATGGGCAAGGCCACCATCAGCGGAATCTGCAGCCGGCGCGAGATCCACCGCGACGGCGACGTCATCACCGAGGATTCGGTCTGCCGTCCGATCAAATCGGAGACGACCAGCCACACGGTGACGACGCTAAACGGAGATGCCGCCTACACGACCGTGATCACCGCGCACTATAATCCGCCATTTATGGGCCACGCCGATTCAACCACGAAGCAGGATGCGAAATGGCTCGGTCCGTGCGGGGCGGACATGAGACCCGGCGACATTCTCACGCATGGGCAGAAGCTGCATCTCCCGGCGACGCCATAGGCCGCTCGCCGGTTACAGGCATTCTCCGCCGCATCGCCGCGCGATTCACGTCAGCAAAGCGCTTCGCGACCGAACGAATCATTCGGTCCATAAGACATCGCGACGAACTCAAAAGATTCAGCGTTTTCCGCTCAGATTAGTTCAATCTGAGCGGAATATGCACTGAGCGGCCGGGCAGAAACATCCTCGCCCGATCAGCCCGATTCGGAGACAATCTTCGATGGAGCGTGAGGCGGCGCGGAGGGTCACGGCTCGATATCCGGCGGCGCGCTGAATCAGGCCATCGCGTCCGGGGCGCCGGAATCGAGAATCCACGCGCGGCCGTGAAACGACACATAGAGCCGCTCCTGACCAAGCGCAGCGCCGAGTTCGGCGGCGAGTTCGTTCAGCATCGCCTCGATGTCGGCGTCGGGAAGATGGCCGAGATAGGCCGGAACCGCCTCGCCGGAAAAGATCGCCACCGGCTCGCGATCCGAGCCCACCGAGCCGTCGGGGCGCGGCCAGGCGTAGGCCACCTCGCCGCGGGTGAACATGCCGGAGAGGGCGGGAAGGCCCGAAGCGACTCGCCGGCGCATCCATGCGAGGGCGACCCGCGTCGCTTCGGAAATATCGAAGACGCGGCCCTCCGCATCCCAGCCTTCGCGCAAGCCGACCGTGACCTTGAAATCGCGGCGGACGCCGAGCGAACCCTCGACGATTTCATATCTGCGTGGCGGCTGCGCCGGAGGGCTGGAACTGTCGCTCAACGCCCCTCCCCCCGAAACCGTAGAGCCGAGCCCCGATCGAAGCGAGCGTGAGGCGAGCCTACTTCCGCGCCTTGCGCGCCGCGTAGCGGGCGTCGCGGGCGAGCTTGCGCTCGGCTTCGAGAGCCGCCGCGCGTTCCGCCTCTGCCGCGGCCTCGATTTCCCGAGCGGCCTGCTCGGCCTTCAGCGCCGCGTCGCGCTCGGCCTGTTCGAGAGCTTCGCGCGCGCGCTTTTCCTCGGCGGCGGCCTTGCGCTCCAGCGCGCGCGCCTCGCGCGCGGCCGCGATCTCGCGGCGGGCCGCCTCGCGTTCGGCGAGCACCTTCTCGTCGACCTCGGTTTTGGCGCGGAATTTCTCCGCCGCGGCCTTCCTGGCGGTCGCCGCATTGCGAATCCGGTCGCCGAAATTGTCAGTCTTGAACGCGCTCATCGCCATGCCTTTTGCAATTCATCCGGTTTGAGAAAATTTGTGACTCAATCCCGCCGCGGAATCAGAGGATTCCGCCAAGCGGATGAGCTTTCCCGTGCATAGCGCGGAAAAGCGCCGCCGCGGCGCCAATAAAGGGGACACGCTTAACGGCTCGTTAACCATACGTTGCGTAAATCATAAAAGCAAAATTTCGAGGGGAATTCGTGACCGCCGCAGCCCGCCCACGCCACTCGATCCGCTTTCACAGCCGCTCGTTCCACGCCATGGCGCTGGCCCCGCAAGCGCCATTGCCGGAATGGCTCGCCGAACTCGACGCCTGGCTCGAACGCTCGCCGGGTTTCTTCGTCGGCCGCCCGATCGTGCTTGATCTGTCGGGTCTGCAACTTGAGAAAGACGCTGTCGTCGAGCTCACAAAGAGCCTGTTCGACCGCAATATCCAGATCATGGGAATCGAAGGCGGCGATCCGGGCTGGCGCGAATTCGGCATGCCGCCGCCCTTCGTCGGCGGCGGGCGCTATGTCAACGAAACCGCAAAGACAAGCGTCGACAGCCTCGCCAAGGCGATCGAGGACCGGCCAGCGCAGGACGAGGCCAAGGTCCCCGCGCCCGCCGCCGCCCGCACGCTGCTCCTTGAGACTCCCCTGCGCTCCGGCCAGTATATCGAGCATCTTGATGGCGACGTCATCGTCGTCGGCTCCGTCGCCTCGGGGGCCGAGATCGTCGCCGGCGGCTCCATTCATATTTACGGCGCACTGCGCGGCCGGGCGATCGCCGGCGCCAGCGACGGGCGCGCGCGCATTTTCTGCCGCAAGCTCGAAGCCGAATTGCTCTCCATCGATGGCCTCTACATGACCGCCGACGACATGGACGCGCAATTGCGCGGCCGCCCCGTCCAGGTCCGGCTCGACGGCGAAACATTGCTGATCAGCGCTCAGGATTGAACAGGAGAATCAGGCATGGCCAAGGTACTGGTCGTCACATCGGGCAAGGGCGGCGTCGGCAAGACGACCTCGACGGCGGCGTTGGGCGTCGCTCTCGCCAAGGGCGGAAAGAAGGTCGTGCTCGTCGATTTCGACGTCGGGCTGCGCAATCTTGATCTCGTCATGGGCGCCGAGCGCCGCGTCGTTTACGATCTCATTAATGTCGTGCAGGGCGACGCCAAGCTGGCGCAGGCGCTGATCCGCGACAAGCGCATCCCGAACCTCTCCATGCTGCCTGCCTCGCAGACTCGGGACAAGGACGCGCTGACCGATGAGGGCGTCGCCCGCGTCATCGCCGAACTCAAAGAGAAATTCGACTGGATCATCTGCGACAGCCCGGCCGGCATTGAACGGGGCGCTACGCTCGCGATGCGCCACGCCGACGTCGCCATCGTCGTCACCAACCCGGAAGTTTCCTCGGTGCGCGATTCGGACCGCATCATCGGCCTCCTCGACTCAAAGACCGAGCGGGCCGAAAGAGGCGACCAGATCGAAAAACACCTTCTCCTCACCCGCTATGACACAGCGCGCGCCGAACGCGGCGAAATGCTGAAAGTCGAGGATGTGCTCGAAATTCTCTCGATCCCGCTGATCGGCATCGTTCCGGAAAGCGAGGAGATCCTGCGCGCCTCCAATCTCGGCGCCCCGGTGACCCTCGCGGCCAATCCGAGCGCGCCGGCGCGGGCCTATTTCGACGCGGCGCGGCGGCTCAATGGCGAGAAGTTGGAAATGATAATGCCGAACGACCGCAAGGGATTCTTCGGCAAGATTTTCGGACGGAGAGCGGCATGAATCTGATCAGTTTCTTCAAGCGGCCGGTGACGGCGCCGATCGCCAAGGATCGCCTAAAGCTCCTTTTGGCGCATGAACGCGGCGCGGTCGGCAATTCGAACGTCATCGCGCTTTTGCGCGAGGAGATCGTTGCGGTCATCGCCAAGCATTTCCCGGTTGAAAGCGACGCCATCAAGGTGCGGATGGAGACCGGCGACGTGATCTCGACGCTGGAAGTCGAAGTCGAGATTCCGACGCAGCTCTGCGCGGCGAAGGATGGCGCGAAGAAGGACGGCGCGGCGCAAACGCTGAAAGTCACCGCGAACGCCTGAGGTTTTGGCGGCCGAAGCTAGGTCGCCGAAGACCGACCTTCCGAGCTGCTGAGATCATCGGAAACAGGAATCGCCGCTCCGGCGTTGAATATCGCCCAACTGATCCCCGCCAGAACCCAGACGGCGACGGCGCCATATGTCATGACCCACCCGAATCCGTCGACGAGCGCCTTATGAATGATCGCGCCGGACAGGTTCGGATCATGCGGAATCGCCGCGCCGGCGGCGATCCTTTGCGCCAGCGACCTCAACGCTGCAGCGCCAGGGCCGTCGGGCAGCGCGCTGCGCAAGGCGGACTTTACGCCTTCGACCAGAACGAAGCCCATGAGCGCAATGTTGAGCGCAAGCGAGATCATGCGGGCGCTCATGTCGATGCCTGACGCCATGCCGGCGCGCTCCACGGGAACCGAACCCGTTGTTGTGTTGGTGACGGGCGTGTTGGTGAGGCCGAGCCCGACGCCGGCGAAAACGCAACCCGGCAACATGGTCAGCCAGCTCGCCTGCTCGACGGCGCCGCCGACCCTCATCAGGATGAAGCCGAGGCCGATCGTGAACAGGCCCAGCGGGATGACCAGCCGCGGCTGGTAGCGCAGCAACAGGCGTTCCGCCACAGGCGGCACAATCAGGGTAGGCAATGTATAAGCCAATAGCGCCAGCCCTGCCGCGACGCTGTCATAGCCGAGCCCCGCCTGAAAATAGATCGGTAGATAGATCATGAACGGCCAGAAGCTGAAATTCATGGCCATTGATCCGAGCAGCGCTCCCGAAAAATTTCGTATCCGGAACACCGAGAAATCGAACATCGGACGCCGGCTTGCGCGCTCCGCCATCGCGAAGGCGATGAGGCTCAGGATGGCGACGGTGAGGATGCCGAGCGCTGTTGGACTGACGAAGCCAAGGTCCGGTCCTTGCGTGATGAAGAAGGCGAGGCCGAAAACCGATAGCGACAGCGTTGCGATCCCGGCGACATCGAGGCTCTTCGCCTCGGGGTCCTTCGATTCCTGAACGCCTCCGAGGGCGAGGATCAGCGTTATGAGGGCAAGCAACACGTGAATAAGGAAGACCCATCGCCAGCTCGACGCAGCGACGATCGCGCCGCCGATGATTGGGCCGAATCCGAGGCCAATGCCGAAGATGATACCCCACCAGCCGAAGGCCAGGGCGCGTCTTCGTCCATCCTGAAACTGATGGGACAGCACCGCGATCTGACAGATCAGCATCGCGCCGCCGCTCATGCCCTGGAGAAAGCGGGCGACGATCAGTATGGAGACGGTCCCCGTCAGGCCGCAAATCAATGATGTGACGCCGAATGCGGCGATGGCGATCACGAAACAGCGCTTGCGCCCATAGCGGTCGGCCAGCGTTCCCGTCGCCATCAGCACGGTTGTCACGGCGATCGTGTAGGCGTTCATGATCCATTGCAATTGCGCGAAGTCCGCATGCAGAACCTGCTCCAGCGTCGGCAGGATCGCAGGGATGCTCGAAATCTCCAGACCGAACATGAGAGAGGAGAGGCAAACGGCCGCCAAAGCGATCGCGCTTCGGCCTTGCGTGGATGGGATCATGGTTCATCCTTTCGACGTCCTGATGGGCGACGGCGAAATCCGAAGGCGGTAGGGAGCGCAGTTCGGTCCGCGTGTCACTGTGCAGAGCAACATAGTCGGCGCTTGACCATTTCTGAATTGGATGAAATCTTATTTCAGAGATAACAAATTCGGATGTGTTAAATGCCAACGCTTGACGTGGACGCCGTGCGGGCATTCGTGACAATCGTCGATCTCCAGAGCTTCACGCGCGCGGCGGAAGCGCTCGGCGCCACCCAGGGCGCAATCAGCGTCAAGCTGAAACGGCTCGAAGACCGGCTCGGCCACAGGTTGATCGAGCGAACGCCGCGGCTGGTGCGCCTGTCGGCCCAGGGCGCGGCGTTCCTCGATTCCGCGCGCGACTTTCTCGCCGCGCACGACCGCGCCATCGCCGGCCTATCCTCAGCTCGCCGACGTTTTGCGCTCGGCATAGCGGCCCATGTGGCGGGCCCCGAAGTGCCGACCCTGCTGGCGCGGCTGAATGCGCACGACCCGGCGCTCACCATCGAGGTGCGGCTCGACAATTCGCGCAACCTCCTCGACGCTTTCGATCGCGGCGAAATCGACGCGGCGATTATCCGCCGGGAGGACGACCGGCGCGACGGCGAGATTCTCGCGCCCGAGCATTTCGGCTGGTTCGCGACTCCGGGCTTTGCGCACCGGGCGGGCGAGCCGCTGCGTTTGGCCGCGCTGTCGCCATCCTGCGGCGTTCGCGACATCGCCACCCGCGCGCTCGACGCTGCCGGCATAGCCTGGACGGAGGTCTTTCTTGGCGGCGGCTCTTCCGTCGTCTCGGACGCGGTCTCGGCTGGCCTTGCAGCCGCGGCGTTCTCCTGTCGGCTCGCGCCGGCAGGCACGGTCGAAATCGGGCAGCGATTCGGACTTCCCGCGCTGCCCTCGTCGGAGATCGTGCTTCATTCGACGCTCACGGACGCCAAATCCCGCGATGCGCTACGCACGCTGGCCGCCGCGTTCAGGGAACATCGCACGAATGCGCGCGGCTCAGCGCATGACGCCGGCGCGCGCGCGCATCATTGCCATTCAAGCTCCTTGTAGGCGGCGATCGCGTTGCGGCCGTTGTAATCGTCGAAGAGCGTCCACTTGCCGCTCTCCGGTTGCGCGGCGATTTTCTCGGCCTTCTCGATATCGAGATTGGCCGCGATGGCCTTTTTGACGTCGCTTTGCAACGTCGTCAGGTAGCGCTCGATATCGGTCGCGCCGGCTGGCCAGTCGATGGCCACCGGGCCATGGCCTGGCACCGCGCGCGATGCGGGGATTTGCTTCAGCTCTGAAAGCTCCTTAAGCCAGCCCGGCAATGAGCCGTCGAGCGAGGGCATGCGCTGGACGAAAACGAGATCGGCGGTCAGCAGAAGTCCCGTCTTTCTGTCGATTAGGGTGAGATCCGACGTCGTATGCGCCGGCCCATGCGCGACGGCGCTGACGATGCGGTCGCCGAGATCGAGATCGGTCGGATCCATGACCTCAAGCGTCGGCTGCACGATCGGCCCCGCCCGATCCGCGCCGATGATGTCGCCGAGCACCTTCTGGTAATAATCGCCGCGCGCGCGCATCGCCTCGGCGAGACGGTAGTGGCCGACGAAGACGGGGCTATCCTTCAGGAAAGCGCCCGCCCCGAAAATATGATCGGGATGGATATGGCTCATCACCACATATTTGATCGGCGCGTCGGTCTTCCGCCGGATCGTCGCGCGCAGATTTTCGCCATCCGCAAGGCTGCCGCCCGCGTCGGTGACGAGGACGCCCTTGCTGCCAATGATGAAGCCGATGTTGGCGATGGCGTCCTCATTGGCGGCGCTCGCGTCCTCATCGACGCCGCGCCGGATGTGGACGCCCTCGGCGACCTCGTCGGTGGCGAAAGGACCGGGCGCCGCGAGCGCCCGCCGCAAGGTTCCCGGCAGGCAGCAGAGGCAAAAGCCGCCGAGCGCGAGGCGGCGTGTAATCATCGCGGAATTCAAGGCGCATCTCCCAGGCTTCGCCATGCGGCGTTATCTTTCGCCCCACTTAACGCGACGCCAGGCCGCTGGTCAAAGCGATCAGGGCGTGACCGATAATATTGACTCTTTCTAAACTCTATAGCAGGCTGCCGAAACAGAGAACCATCGCAGCTACGCCTTCCCGACAGGCTTCAACCAGCAATCCGCGAGGAATAATATATGGCGCAGCCAACTCTCTACGTTAACCACTTTGATCATCGTCTCGGACCCGACGAAACTTTGTATTTTGTCTTAGGCCCCGGCAATTTTAAGGGCGCCGTCACAGTTACAGCGATTCCGGCTGACTACGGGACAACGCTTCCACAATATATGGAAGTCATTCAAACGGGAATTAGAGCCGCCGCACCAGAAGGATACAACTTCTCTTATTGGCTTGATATAGTCGTTCGGAACAATACGCACGTCGGCGACTCCAACGCAACGGTAATAGATAGCTTCAATGTTTCTACATCTGTGATCGCCTAACGCAATCAGTTGTTTTTCAGGAAGGTAGGAGACTACGCAGATGAAACTAATCGCCATTTGTGATACCAATGGAGCTATCGTCAGCACGGCAACCATGCCATCGGGCGGGCTGCGTCCTTCAGTGCAGAATTTGCCCGTAGGTCATCGGGAAGTTGAACTGGATGCACCCGACATTCTGGAAGGTGTGGATGATCACGAGGTCCATCGCCAGCTTAGCGATCTCAAGAAGCGATTTTACGTGGATTCCGTCCAAAATAAGCTTGTTCTACGCAACGGGGCTTGAGACTGCGGCCGGAGCCGGATCGCGACTGCGAACTGGTCGCAATTAGAATCGCTGGGGCATGACCGGGGGCGCATAGCTCAGCGTCAGGCCGAGCGCCCAGAGCAGGAACAGCACGATCGGCAGGTGAAAGACGAGCTGCAGCGCCGTGAAGCCGACGATCTCGCGCGCCTTGATGCCAAGGACGCCGAGCAGCGGCAGCATGAAGAAGGGATTGATGAGATTGGGCAGCGCCTCGGCCGAGTTATAGACCTGCACCGCCCAGCCGAGATGAACCTTGAGTTCATTCGCCGCCTGCATGACATAGGGCGCCTCAAGCACCCATTTGCCGCCGCCCGACGGAATGAAGAATCCGAGCGCGGCGGAATAGAGCCCCATCACCACGGGAAATGATTCCCGCGTGTTGATGCTGGCGAAAAATGCGGCGAGGCGAAGCGCGAGCGTATGGCCCCCCGCCCCCGCCGCGGCGGTCAGGATCATGGTGACGCCGCCATAGAGCGGAAACTGCATCAAAATGCCGGCGGTGGCCGGCACCGCCTTCGTCGCCGCGTTGAGGAAGCTTTTGAGCCGCCAATGCAACAGGAGGCCCAGCATCAGCAACAGAAAATTGTAGGTGTTGAGGTTGGAGATCGCGAGGATCGGATCCTTGCCGACGAATTCCTGCGCGAGCCAGCCGCCGCCGAGCGCGACGAGGAGCAGCGTCAACAGGGGACTATATTCCAGCCATTCGCCGGGGCGATCGCGCGGGGGCAGCGGCGCCACTTTGGTCGTGACGTCGATCCCCAACATCTGCGCCGTCACCGCCCGCGATCCCGTCGGCGCCGAGAGCCAGGCGATGAGGGTCGAGACGACGAAAAGCACAGCCAGCATGACGCCCGATTGCCAGAGAAAAATCGTCTGCGCGAATGGGATGACGCCCGTAATCGCCAGCAGCGGCTTTGGAATGGCGGCGGCGTTGGCCTGCAATTGCGCGGCCGACGAGCTGACCCCCAGGGCCCATGTCGCGCCAAGGCCGAGATAGGCTGCGGCGCCGGCCGCGCGATAATCCACCGCAAGATCCGCGCGGCGCGCGACGGCGCGCGCGAGCAGGCCGCCAAAGACAAGGCTCAGCGCCCAGTTGACGAGCGAGAGCGCCATCGTCACGACGGCGATGAAGGCGATGGCGCTGCGCGCGCCTTTGGGCCGGCCGGCGATCCAGTCGATCAGGCGCGCGGCCGGTGGCGAGCTGGCGATGATATAGCCGCTGACCACCACCATGACCTGTTGCAGGGTGAAGGGAATGAGGCTCCAGAATCCGTCGCCGAAGGCGCGCGCGACGGCCGGAAACGACGCCCCGTTCAGAACCGCCGCGAGCGCCACGACGACGACGGCGATCGACGCGAAGACGAAGGCGTCGGGAAACCAGCGTTCCGACCAGGCCGCGAATCGCAGCGCGACGGCGGCGAGCAGGCCTTCCTTGCCGCCGTCGATGGATTGGGTTGGCGGTCCATCCGTCATCGGTCGCTTCCTCGGTGGGCTTTTGCGATTGGCGCCATCTTAACCGGCGCAATTCGGGATTGCAGCCCGAAACTCTCCGGCGCGCACCGAAAACCGCGCGAAAAACCGGAAGCGCGTCACTCCACGGTGATGCGCACGATCTTCGAGGCGCCGGGGCGCAGCGGCAGGCGCAACTGAAACTGATGCGCGCCCTTCTGCAGCGGCCAGAACAGCGGCTTGTCGGGATCGGCGAGCGCGAAAGGCGCGCCATCGACATACCAGACGACCTGCGCCGCGCGCGGCTCGACAAGCGCCTTCAGCGCAATGCGCCCGAGCCCCGCCGGCGCATCGGGATTGCGCCAGATGCGGCTGTCATTCTCCGGCGAGGCGATGGAAAGCCGCATCGGCGCGTCGGCGAGGCTCCCCTCCCCTGGCCGATCGTCGGCGACGCGGAAGCCGGCCTCGATCGCCCACGCGCGGGAAGCGGCCGGAACCTTGAGCGCCGTCGAGCCATCCCCCGCGGCGAGCATCTCTTCCTCGGCGGGCATCTCGCCGGGACGCAGCCATTCTGTCAGCGTCTGCCCGCAGCCGCCGCCGGATTCGCCGAGGCTGCGCCGGCCGCCAAAGCGGCAAAGCTCGACCGCAACGCGCCCCTCCGGCGGCGGAAAACTCGCGTCTTCAAGATCGCCCGGACGCGCCTTATGCAAGCGCAACAGGATCGCATGAGCGAGCCGCGCGGCCGAACTCGCCCCGCTCAATCGCGTCATCGTGCCGGCGTCGCCCCGCCCGATCCAGACGCCGATGAGAAAGCGGCGCGAAAAGGCGAGCGTGAAGGCGTCGCGATAGCCCTGCGAGGTGCCGGTCTTGACGGCGACGGGGAACGGATATTCGAGCGGCCCATAGCGCGGAAAGCTCGGCAGCCGCGCATTGGGGTCGGAGAGGAAGGAGGTCGTCAGCCGCGCGGCGTCGGCCGACAACAGGCGGCGCGCGGGGGCCCGCGCCTGCCCCTCGAACCAGGAAAGTTCGTTGAGCCAGCCATCGTCGGCGAGGACGCCATAGGCGCGCGCGAGCCGCTCCAGCGTCGTCGGCAGCGCGCCAATCGCCATCGCGGCGCCGAAACTGTCGGCGGGCGCATCAAGATCATGCAGGCCGAGGCCGCGCAGAAAGCGGAAGCTCGTCTCAAGCCCGACGCTGCGGATCAGATTGATCGCCGGCACATTGCGCGAATTGGCGAGCGCCTGACGCGGCAGCATGGGGCCGAGAAAATGCCCATCGGCGTTGCTGACGCCCGACGCGCCTTCCGGCAGATCGGGAAGGATGCTTGCCGGCGTGATGACGCCCCGGTCAAGCGCCAGCGCATAGATGAAGGGCTTCAGCGTGCTGCCCGGCGAGCGCTGGACCTGGGTGAAATCGAGCGCGCCGGCGCGCCTGTCGGCGTAATCGCTGGAGCCGAGATCGGCGAGGACGGCGCCGCTCCCGCGCTCGACGACAATCACCGCCGCCTGTCCCGCGCCCTGCCCGCGCCAGATTGAAAGATAGCGCCGCGCCAGCACTGTCACCTCGCGCTGGATATCGAGATCGATCGTCGCGCGCAGGCGCGGCTCGCCGGCCGCGACGGGGGCCCGCGCCTTCAACAGATTTTCATAGCGCAGCACGACATGCAGCGCGTCGGGCCGGCGCGGCGCCGGCTGCGGGCGAAGCGCGGCGAGCTGCCGATGCGCAAGCGCCAGCTCCGCGCCGTCGATGACGCCCTGCCGCGCCAGTTCGTCGAGCGCGCGCGCGCCACGCCGCGTTGCGCGCCAGAGCCCTTCCGGGCGCAGCGGATTGAGCCGCGTCGGCGATTGCGGCAGGCCGGAAAGGAGCGCGATCTCGGCCCAGCTCAAATCTTCGGCCGGCTTGTCGAAATAGAAGCGCGCCGCATGGGCGATCCCATGGCTGCCATTGCCATAGGGCGCGATGCGCAAATAATGTGAAAGCAGCGCCGCGCGCCCATAGCGCCAGGTCAGCGCCAGCGCGATCGCCGCCTCGCGCGCCTTGACGAAAAGGGTGCGCGGCGCCGGATCCTGCATGCGCGCGATCTGCATCGCGAGGGTCGAGGCGCCGGAGCGCTCGCCGCGATCGACATGCCGCCAAGCGGCGCGAAAGAGCGCCGCCGGGTCGACGCCGGGATGCGACCAGAAGCGCCGGTCTTCGAGCGCGAGCGTCGCCCGCGCGATGCGATCGGGCGGATGCTCCACCGGCCAATAGCCGTAGTCGAGCCGGCGTTCGGCGCCGGTCCCCGCGCGCGGGTTGCCGATCTGCGCCATGAAGGCGCCGTGGCGATCGTAAAGGATCGGCGTCGGCGGCGGCGCAATCAGATGCGCGCGCGCATCGACGTCATGCGCGAATGACGCCGCGAGCGCGATGAAAACAACAGCGGCGAGCGCCGCCGCCGCCCAGGCAGCCCTATTTCGCAATGATGATGCGTCGCCCGGCGCTGGCGCCATGGAGTCCTGCCTGATACATGGTTTCGGCTTCGCCCGGCGGCTGCGTGAAGGCGCCCGCGACCAGCGCCTTGGCGCGGAACGCGAAGCGGTAATTGCCCTTCGGCAGCACATCATAGGCGTAGAAGACGCGGTCGTCGTTGAAGGCCGTCCAGGTCGGCTCCAGCGTTGGCCCGATGGATGGCGCGGCCGCGCGAGGGGCGTTGGCGAGTTTGGGATTGAGCGGATCGAGCCCCGCCGCCAAAGGCAGCGAAATCGCCACATGCACGCGATCCTGCGGATTGACGACTTCAACGATCTCCTCGACGACATCGCCGCTCTTGAGATGGAACGCGCCATCATCCGCCGGCGCGATGCGTTCGGGCGGCGCGTCGCCTTCCGGCACGCGGTAGGATGTGCGCGTGACGACGAAGCCTTCCGACACGGCTTCTGCGAGATAGCCCGGCTGATCGGGGAGCCAGGAGGCGTCCGCGAGCGCGACGATGGGCGCGGCGCCGCCATTGTCGATGCGCACGGGCCCCGGCCCACTCACCGCCGCGCGCGCGACAGGCTTGTCGCCGCTGAGCACGAAGCGATCGGCCGCCGCGCCTTGCGTCACGGTGACTGGCGTCTGCGCCGAGGGGCGCTTCCAGACGGCGGCGAGCGCGCGCACGGCGGCCGAATTGGCGTTGGTGCTGCCCCATCCATCCCCGGCGCCGAGGCGGATCAGGCCGTCGCGCAAAACGCCCGCGCGGGGATCGCTGGGCGCGGCGAGCGCGGCGGCCTCTGTCATCTCGGCGAGGCTTTTGACCTCCGAGGGAAGGATCTCGGCGTCGCCATCGTCAGCGGCCTGCCCGGCATAGACCTGCTTGCCATTGCGCGAGAGAAATTTGACGCGCGACCACATGTCCTGCAGTAGCGCATCGACGATGCGCCGGTCGTCGCCTGGAAGCCCGGCGGCGACCGTCGTCATTTGCGCCACCGAGGCATTCGGCATCTGATCCGCGCGGCGGGCGAGTTCGGCGGCGTAGCCTTCGTCAAGTTGGCCGCCCCCCGCGAGCGCGGTCAGCGCCTCGACGCGTTCGCCCAATTCCCCGCCCGCCATGAGCCGCGAATAATCCGAGCGCAGCGAAAGCTTCAGCACCGTGGCGAGGCGCTCGATCAGGGTCTTGTCTACAGGCTCGCCGGCTTTCTGCGCGGCGATGAGGAAGCTGTAGGCCCAGGCGGTCAGCGAGACGTTGCCGCGCGCCCGCGGCCAGAAGGCGACGAGGCCGTCGGGATCGATGCTCTGCCCGATGGCGACGATCGTATTATGGACGTCATTTGCTATGGTCGCATCGAGATTGGAGGCTGCGAGCAAGGGCTGGAACGGCTTCAGCGCGAGCGCCGCCGAGGCGAGAGAGATGCGCTGTTCGGTGCAGCCATAGGGATATTCGACGAGATAATTGAGCCCCGCGACGAGACGCACGACGGCCGGATCCGTCGCGACCGTCACGGCGCGGCGCAGCGATCCGGCGCGAAGTTTATCGGCGATGGCGGGCAGGCTCGCGCTGGCGCCGGCCGCGATGTCGAGGATGTCATGTTTGCGCAGGCGCGGGCGATCCGGCAGCACGGGGAGATCGATCTCGACGGCGTCGCGCGCGCCATCCGCGTCGCGCTTCAATGTGAAGCGCAGCTTGACGTCCTGTCCCGCCGGACCTGAAACCGAAACCGGAAAATCGATGCGTGCGGGCCGGTTCTGCGCCCAGGTGAAATTCTGCGTCGCCGGACCTCCAAGCGTCAGCCCCCCTACCGAAAGGCTCGCGCTGCCGGTGCCCGACGGCCCCTCGACAACGCGCCCCAGGAATTCCGCATCGAAGGAATCGCCGCTGCGCAGGAAGCGCGGCAGCGCGGGTTGCGCGACGAGATCCTGGCGGATCAGCATTTCGCCCGTGGCGAAGCCGAAGCGCTCTGGCCCGCTGATCGCCTTCGCGCGCAGTTTGAAGATGGTCAGCGAATCCGGCAGCTTCACCTTTATTTTGACGACGCCGTCCGGGCCGACGATCACCTTCGGCAGATAGATCGGCACCGGCGTGAAATTCTTGCGCACGGAGACATTATTGTCGGCGCCCCATTCGTCGAGGCCGGCGTCGCCACCGGGCGCCTCCTCGAGCGGAATGATGCCGAAAGCCATGTTGCGCGTGTCGCGCGCGGCCATGTTGCTCTGGCGCTCCACGATGAAGGCCGGCAGCGGATCGAGCGGGCGCTCCTTGGCGAGCGAGAGCACCGCCTGATCGACCATCCAGAAAGTCGCCTCGCCGGCAACCGGCTTGCCGAGATCATCGGTGAGCTTGAGGCTGACTTCGATCTCCTGCGCGGGCCGCGCCTTTTGCGGATAGTCGAGCGCGACGGTGACGATATTCTTGACCGGCGTCACGTTGATCCATTTCGTCGCCGCGATGGTCACCGGCTTGCCCTGATCGAAGGGCGCGCCGGGATCGGCGTCGGCGCCGGGCAGGCGCCCGCGCATGATGAGGAAATGCACCGGCAGCTTCGGCATGTCGGGCGTCGTCAGCGCAACCTTGTAGCGGCCGAAGCCATTGGCGATGTCGACCCAATCGACGCTGAAATGGCCGTTCGGGTTTTCAACGACGGCGAGCGCGCGGGCGCTCTGGAACGGACTCTGAACGATCAGGGTCGCGATCTCGCCGGGCGCATAGGCCTCCTTGTCGGTCGTCACCTCAGCGGTTTGCGCCGGGGCTCTGGCGAAGGTCACCGGCGTATCGCCGCCGACGAAGAAATCGACGCTGACTTTCTGCTTGCGGCCGACCTTGTCGGCGGCTTCCAGTTCAACCAGATAGACGCCCGCGTCCTTCGCCTCGAAATCGAGCTTTAGCGCATCTTTCGCACTCGTGACCTTGCGCTCGACCAGCGTCTCGTCAACGATTTCGGTCACATATTTTGCAGCGCCCTGACTGAAGTCGCTCGCCTGCAGCGTCGAACTCCAATTTCGCTTGATCAGCCGCGCCGTCATCGCAAGGCCGGCGAGAGGGGCGCCTTTGGCGTCGACGGCGAGAATTTGCGCGTCGATCGGTCCCGGCTTCTGCTGATAGCGCGGCGTCTTGACGCCAAGCACGAAGGCCGGCAGCGCGATGACGGAAGTCAGGTTGCGCACCTCGACATCGTCTTCGCCAACAACCGTCGCCTCGACCTGATAGCGGCGCGGCTGCGCCGTCGGCTCGGCCGAGGGATCGAAGCTGATCTTCGCCGCGCCGGCGTCGTCGAGGGTTCCCTCGCGCTCCACCACCGGCGTCGATTTGAACTTGCCGTCGCTCGAAAAGCGCGCGTCGGTGGAGAAGAACCAGCCCTCGCGGCCGGGCGGCGTCCAGGCGTAGGGAAACTGGCTGGCGCGCCATTTGACCGGGCGCCCGGCGACGAGGCCGCCGGCGAAATAGCGTGCGACGAGATCGACGGAGAACTCGCCTTCGAGCGCAACCGTCTGCGGCGCGTTGAGCAGGACCTCGAAGGTCGGCAGGCGATAGGCTTCCTTCTTGAAGGGGAAGTCGCCGCAGGAGATCGGCCCCTGATCCGCCGATTCCGCGTTGGCGTCTGAGTCGTCGCCATCCGATTTTGGCTTGGGGGGCGCATCCGGTTCGAACTTGACGGAATAATCGCCGGTCGCGGGGGTCGCCGCGTCGAATTTCTGATAGACGTTGCCGGTGTCGTCGATGGTCACGGGAAGGCGCCATTCCTGGCCGCCGGGGCCCGTGACGACGAGCGCGCCGCTCCCCTTGGCGTAAGACAGCGCGCCGAACTGATAGCTGCGCACATAGCCTTTGATTTGCACCGGCTCCTCGGGCCGGTAGATCGGCCGCTCGGTGAAGACGTGGCAGAGCGTTTGCGGCGGCGTCGCGCGGACGACGCCCGGATTGACCGTCCAGGCGAGCCAGGGCTCCTCGGGCTTGGTCCAGTTGTCGCGCGCATATTCCGGCGGCCCATTGGCCGGCTCCAGCACCAGCGCGTCGAGACCCTTGGCAACGACGATGCGCTTGATCTCGGCCTCGGCGCGCTTGCCGACATCCCAGGTGAAGGCCCCATCGCGGTCGGTGCGCCCGTCGATCAGCGTTATGAATTTATCGTCGCGCAGGCCCTCGAGCCGGATCTCGGCCCCCTCCACCGGCTTCGCGCTCACAAGCGAAGTCACGAAGAAGCGCACGCGGTTTTCTTCCTCGACGGCGGTCAGCGTCAGATCGGTGACCTGCACGCGCATCCAGCTGCGCTTGCCGCCAGAGATCGGACGCATGCCGACGAGATAGGCGCCGGGCTGGTCGGCGCCCTTGATGCGCGCGAAGAGCGGCTTGAGGTCGAGGCCGAATTTGGCGCCGGCGCCGCCGCGCTGGATCGGCAGGGCGGCGAGTTCGGAGACGGCGGGCGATCCGAGCGCATTGATCCGCGCCGCGATGGCGGCGGCGTCGGCATCCTTGTCCTCGCTCCATTTGCCCGGCGCGTTGCCCGGGAGCGGTGGCTCGGTCGCGTCATCGGTTTCGACGCCGTCAGTGGGGAAAGGCCAGAAGTCGCGCGAGAGCGCGTCGATCGCGTGAATGCGCAGATCGACCTTGTCATAGCCGGCGCCGCGCATCGGAATGAGCTGCGGGCCGAAGCGCTCGACAATGCCCTGACGCGCGTCGAAGGCGAGATGCGGACGCTCGGCCGTGAAGGCGAAGCGCTGCAGGAAGGCCGGACCTTCAAGCGGACGCTTGCGCTCGTCGCGGATGCTGCCCGGCGCGAGGCTAAGCTCATAGATCGTATCGGCGAGGAACCGGCCGGAGAGGTTCAGATGCGAACCGTCGGCCTCGACGCTGAGGCGATCGACCGGCGGCGAGATGCGCAGCGCATCGCGCGCCTGCGTGATGTCGAGCGGATCGGGTTTTGAAGAGAAGGCGACCGAGATGCTGCGCTTCGCCGCGCTGGAACCGCTGGAATCGGCGCTGGAATCGTCGGCCGCCGGCGCGCAGCGCAGCAGCCCGTCGAGGTTGGCGCGCTCAAGGCCGCCCCCGCAATTCGCGCCTGTCACGGTGAAGGGAACGGCGCTTTGCAGGCGCAGTTCAAAAGAGGGTTCCTCAAGCCCGGGCGCATTGGACAGTTTGAGCCGGAGGATCGCGACGCGTCCGTCCGGAACGGCGTTCCTGAGCTGCACCAGATAGGAGCGCCCGGCCTCGCGCTTGCCGGGCGCGAGCGGCAAAATGGCGAAATCCTGCGCATTGAGGAATTGACCGCCCGCCGCGGAGAGGCCCGGCGCCGGACGCAGCTCGATCGAGAGCAGCTTCGCCAGCGCATCAAGATCAATGGCGTCAGCGAAAGTCAGTACGATATGATCGAGCTCATTGATCGGATCAGCGCCATCGGCGGGGTTAGTCGAGACTGGAGCCGGCAGCAGCGGCAGCAGGCGCGCATGCGCTGGCGCCCCGCCCGCCGCCTCGAATTCCACCGCCTGCAGCGGCTTCCAGGGATCAGCGGGACGAAACTGCAGGGCGCGGGCGCCAAGCCATTGCCAGGCGCCGGCGACCTGCGGCGTCATCTTGACGAAGCGCTCCGGCGCATCCTCGGGGCCGCCGCTTTGCGGCCCCGTGTCGGATTTGAAAAACACCGTCACCGGATCCCAGCTGCGCAGAAAATGTTCCGGCACGATCCGCGCGCCATCGGCGCGTTGCAGGATGTCGAGCTGCGGGGCAGTCTCGGCGAAGGTGGGCGCTACGGCCGCGAGGAGCAGGCCGCAAAGGAGAGCCATTCGTTTCATCATCCGCCTCATGGCGCGCTGACCGGCTTCAGGCCGACGAGTTCAAGATAATGCTGCGCAACATCGGCCGGCGGCCCGTTCGAGGGCGGCTTGAGGCCGATCACGGCCGGCCGCACGACGAGCGCCGGGCCATCGGCCGGCGCTCGCGCCTCGATGATGTAGCGCCCCGCCTCCAGCCGCCGCAGCTGCGCGACGCCTTCGCCAAGGCTCGTTCCATTGGCGTCGAGAAGGCGCACGGCGACGCTATCGGGATCGGCGCGCACGCCGACGCCAATGGTCGTCGCGCGGTCGAGGTCGAAGACGAACAGCGCCGCCCCGCCAGGGGCCAGCGCGCGCGCCTCGCCAATGCCCTCGGCAACGGGAATGAGCGGCGCAGCGGTAAGGTCGAGCGCGCCGGAAAGCGCGCCCTCCTGCGGCGAATAGAGGCGCAGTATCGCTGCGCCCGCGCCGACATAGGCGTGCAGCTCGGCCCCGGCGGGATAGAGGATCGGATCGCCGGGCGCGCCGCTTTGATCGAGCGCGAGGATGACCGGCCCGCTGGAGCGTGCATTGAGAAGAATGGGCGTCTCGAGCGATAGCGCAAGGGTCATCGCCTGCCCCGATAGCGCGAGGGTCTGCGGCGGCGCGACGGCCTGCGGCGACGCCTTCGGCCATGGCGATTTTTCGCCATTCTCGACCCATGCGGCGCTGAGGCCGGCCTCATGATCGAGGATGAGTTCGCCCGGCCCCGCGGGCTTCAGCGAAGCGCCGCGCAGCACGGCTCCGTCATCGCCGATAAAGGTGGCGCGCGCGCCCGCCGCGACGAGCCGATCGCCCGCGGACGCCTCGACCCGCAGCGAGGTTGAGCCCGCAGCGCCGAAGAAGCGCTTGCTGACGGCGCCCGCCGAAAGCGCCGGCTCGGCTGCGGCGGGGTTGACGGCAAGGGAGACCGGCGCGGCCTCGGCGCCGATATTGACGAAGATAACATTACTCCAGGCGCCCTTGAGCCGCCGAGACAGCGCCTTTTCGCCGCCCCAGACCGTCACGGGGCGGTCGCCGTCGCTAAGGAAAGCCGCGGCCCCCGGCGCGAGGTTGATCTCCAGCTCCTTCGCGACGGCCGGGATCGCCACCTGCTGCGCGGCGCCGGTGGGGATCGTGGCGGCGTAGCGCGAATCCGCCTGCACTTGCGGCTGTGCCGCGAGGTCGAACGCGTCGAGACTTAGCCGCAAGGCGCCGCCGCCGGCATTGAAAACACGCAGCGGCGCGCCGCCGCCCGCCAGCGCCAGCGCGGCGGAAACGTCTCCGGCAGGCGCAACGCCCATGCTTTTTCCAGCGTCGAGGCCGGGCTGGCCAAAGCTGGATTGCGCGCGATAAACGCGAAATGATCCGGATGCGGGCTCGGGCTGCGAAAGAGTCGCGACGTCGCCATTCGCGAGATCGAGAGGAATCGTCTTTAGCGTCGGAGGAACAGCGGAGAGCTGCAGCGCATCCGGCGCCGGATCCCGCGCGAGGAACCATAGGCGCTCCGATTGCGGCGCCAGAATCCCGCCAGCGGCGGCGGCTAATTCACGGCCCGGCGCCGAGCCTTGCCGCAAGCCGGCCGGCGCCGCATTCAGAATGACGAGGCTTTTGGATTTCTGCGCCATGGCCGCGACCGCGATAGGCGGCTCAAGGCCCTCGATCGGCTTCAGGCTCACCGCGCCCAAGGCCTGGCCCGGCGGATCGACGCGGCGCGCGGCGAGCTTAATCGAAGCCGCGCCCTCGACCGGCCAGACCGAGACCCGCCACGGGTGGGCGGAATCGCCGTCAGCGGGCGCGGCGACGACGGGCGCGCGGCCGCGATCCGCGCCAATGACACGCCATTGCCCGTCCGCCGCTTGCCGTTCGAGCGACAGCACGCAATCCGCCGCCGCCTGCGCGGTGACGACGAGCAGGCCGCCCGCCTCGACGACGGGCAGCGCCAGTGTGTGGACGTCTGGTCCCGTGACTTCGGCCGATCCGGTGAGATCGAGATCAGGCCCCGGCGACGTTTGCGGCAACGCCAGATGAAGTTCGAGCTTGCCGCGATTGTCTTCGCGCGCGGCGGCGGCGTCTGGCTCCGCCGCGTCATCGGACGATGCGGCGGAATCACCGCCTGCCGCTGCCTCGTCGGAGGCGGATTGACCGGACGAATCCACATCGCTGGAGGTTTGCGCATCATCCGGACTGTCGGAAGCTTGCGAATCATCCGCCGACTGCGAATCGTCCGCGCTTTGCGAATTATCGGCCTCGCTGTTCGGCGCGCCTTCCGCCTTCGCGGCGGCGAGATCGAGCTGGTAGGCGCCAGCCGGCAGACGCCGCGACAGGCCGACATTCCAGTCATCCATGCGGCCATTGATCCGCTCGACCGGATTGCCGGCGGCGTCTTTCAGGAAGCCGGTCAGTTCGACGTCGCCGAAGCTCGTCAGGCTGACGATGCGGTCGGCCGCGATGGCGAAGGGAATGGCGGCGGGCAGACCGACGATTCGCGGCGCGCCCGGCTGGATCTCCGCCGACTTCAGCGTGAGCACGTAATCGAGCCGGTCGTTGCGGCCGATGGCGCGGGCCTCGACGCTATATTGACCGGCCTGCAGCAGGCCGTCGAAGCCGCGCTTGAACGCGATCTTCGCGATCGACGCGGGCGCATCGCCGAGCCTCAAGATTTCGGCGCTCATGGCTTCGCTGATGTCGAGCGTCACATGCGCCGGCCCTTCGAGCGCGAAGGTCCAGCGATCGGGCTCGCGCGGCGCATCTGCACTGGCCGGCTCGCGCCATTGAAACGCCTGCGCGGCGTCGAAGGCGAGCGTATGCGGGCCGTGGCCCTGTGGAGCGGCCGGTTCGACGATCTCTGTGAGGCGCGCCACGACCCGCGCGTCCGCCTCGACGGGCGGCACGACGAGCCGATAATGGCCTTTGTCGAAATGCTGCTGGAGTGTCGCCATGGGACCCGGCGGCGTCAGCGGCCAGCCCTCGGAATCTTCGAGGCGGGCTGGAAAATCATCGCCGAGCGCATAAAGATCAAGGCGATAGGTCGCCGCCTTCGGCGTCTCGATCGCAAAGGCCGCGCCTGCGCCCTGCGCCAGCGCCGCGCGCGCGCTTTGCTCCGGCGCAAGGATGCCGGCATCCTTCAGCGTGGCGCGATGGGCGATGAGGCCAAGATGCCCTTCGCTCTCCAGTGCGGAAACCCTCACCCTGTAGGATCCCGCGCGCAGGAAATTCTGCAACAGCGCGTTATGGCCGGCGCCATTGCCCGTCGCCTGATTGATGGAGGGTACGAAGGCGGTTCCGAGAGTCGCCGAGGTTTTGAGGCGACCGAGAGTCTCGATGCGGTAAAGACCGCCCTGCGGCACCTCGAGGCGGAAATCGCGGCCTTCATCCCGCGCGAGATCGAAAAAGAGAGGCTCGTCCGTCGATAGCGCCGCGATGCTGGCAGGCGCAGGAATGGCGGGGATTTTCGCCGGCGGCTCGACTTTCGACCAGGAGATGACGATCCGGCGATCATGGTCGGAAGCCGGAATCGTTGCGGCGAGCGTGCGGCTGGCGCCAGAGGTGATCTCGTTCGAGAAGGTAAGCGCGACGGGATTCCCGTTGGCCTCGGCGGCCGCGACGGTTCCACCTTGCGGGATGCGCAGCGGAATGGTCACAACGCCCGCCGGCGCGGCAGCTAGCGCCGGCGGCGCGGGAGCGGGAGTCGGCTTGGGGCTGGGCTCGGGATTCGTCTTGGGCGCGAGTTTAGCGTCCGCCGCCGTCTTCGGCGCGGGTTTTCCGACGGGCTTTTCCCCGGACTTGCCCACAGACTTATCCACAGGCTTATCAACCGCTTTCAGGCTCTTTTCCACAGCAGCCGGTTTCCTGGGCGGAACGGGCGCGGGCGGCGGCGGGGGCGCCTCGGGGGCTGCCGCCGCCGCCTTCTGCTCTAGAATAAGCGGCGCGGCGGCGAGATCGGCCGGCAATTTCCGCGCGCGGGGGGCCAGCTTCAGGGCAGGCCCGGCATTGGCGAAGATCTGATAAGACGCGCCCTTGTCGACATTCTGCAGACCGAAGTCGATCGTCGCGCGGCTTGGAAGCGGCGAAGGTTGCGGCAGGAGGCCCGGCTGGCCGAAGGTCACGTCGATCACGCCCGCCGCATCGCGAATGGGATCGAGCTTCAAGGTGTAAAAGCCGGCCTCGACGTCCCATTGCCACGGGATCACGCCATCGGCACGCGGCGCATTTGCGCCGAGCAATGGCTCCAGCGTCGGCACGACGCCGGGGCCCGAGGCGCGAAGGGCGACGGGGCCGGAGCTGGCGATTTCGAAAATCAGGCTCGATGCGCCGCGCAAATTGAACTTGCCGCGCCACGCCTCGCCGCGCGCGATGCGCAGCGCTTTTGAGGCAACGACCGTTCCGTTGCCCTTGGCGAAGCGTGCGAGCAGCACGGTCGCAGGCAATTCGTCGCCGCCGCCGCCCGCGACGTCGACGGCGATCAGATAGGGGCCGGGCTGGTCGATTTTCAGAGAGTTTGAAGGGTCGAGCGCGCGCAGACGAAACGACTGCCCCTCAAACCCGGTGATTTCGGCGAAGGCTGGGTCCTTTCCCTTCGCGGGGACGGTCACGACAGCGATCGGGTCGCGGCTCGTCTTCGTTATGAAGGCGCTGACGGCATCGGCCCCGCCGCGCGCAACGTCGAGCCGCGCCGGCGCGATGTCGGGCAGTTCGAGCCGCACATAGGTCGAAGGCGGCGGGATCTCGAAGCGCGCCGAACCAAAAGCGCCGATGACCCCTTCGATCCAGCCGCCAAGCAGCTTTTGCGGCGGGCCAACGCGAATATGGAATGGGTTTCCGGGCTTGCCATCGGACCAGACGGCGGGCGCGCCGCCATAAGCCGTGACGAGGTAAAGGCCCGGCTCGATCGCGCTCTCGATGCGCAGCCGATTCATTGAATGGCCGGCGACCGGTTCCAGCGTCGCGGCGCCTGGCTTCAAGTCGACGAGATCGGCGCCATTGCGCCAGAGCCGCAGATCGCGCAGCGCGCGCCCGGTCGCCTCGACGGAAACGCCAGCTCCGGGGCTGACGATGATCCAGTAGGAGCGCTGTTCGAGATCGCCGAGTTCGCCGCTCGACTGTCCGCCGCGCAATACGTCGCCCTGCCCCGTTCCAACATTATGGTATGGCGTAACGCTGAGAGTCGCCTTACCCGTCGCGCCCGCCGCGCCAAGGCTACGAAGCTTATAGACGCCGCGGTCGAGCAGAAGGTCGAGGCGCCCGTCGCGCACGCCCGCCTTGCCTGAAGTCTCGCCCGGACCTGTCATCATGTCGACAAGCTGGAGGGCGACGCCGGCGCCGCTTTGGGCTCGGATCGAGAAGCGGCCCGGCGCCTCGACGGTCAAAAGGCTCGCCGCGTCCGCCGCCGCGGAAACGCTCGTCTGCGCAAGCTCCGCCGCCGGATCGGCCGGAACTGGCGGAAGCCCGCCAGCGTCTGACCCGGCGCAGAGGGCCGGCGTCAGGCGCAGCGCGAAGACAAGAGCCGTCGCCAAAAGCTGCACGCCCGACGGGCGGAAAGCGCGGGCCGCGCGAGACAGGCGAATAAAGCTCGACACCATCGTCCTCCCCACCCGTTGCCGTCAGGAGAGCCCCTGCGTCCATGGAATTCAATGTGCTCGATCAATGCGCAACGAAAATGAATTTGCGCATGGAGTTTGGCGCGGCGCTAGCCGCGTTTGGGAACTCTTTCAAGAATCCCGCCTTTTCAGCTGTGAAAATCGCGCCGATCGCCAGCGCCGTTGCGGCGCTTCGACGCGCGACGCCAGCCCCAGGACATTTGGGCATGGTATCGGCGACTCCACCGGACTGCGTTTCCTTGGAGAGGGAAGACCCAAATCAGCTGGCGACGAGCAAAGGCTACGCCAATCGCGAAGACTTTATTCGAGGATGTTGAACGACAATCCCGTCAGCGGGACCGCCGCAGAACCGGCGCCGCCGGACGCGCTTCGCGACGCGTCGGCGCATCTTGACGAAAACATATTGCCCGTCCTGAAGCAGCGGAAACTTTTTATGGGCCCAGCGAGAGCCGATCCTTTGCCGCTTCCCAGGCGACGGAACGGACATTTAAGATGCCCGCGGGCGATTCGACACGGATCGCATCGGGAGGCGCGCATGGACTATCGCAAGGCGTTCTTCGTCGACCCCGGCCGCGAGCTCAGGCTGAAGGATTTCGATCCGGCTTCAACTTTGGGCTGCGATTCGAAGGAGGCCGCCGCCCTCGGCCTCGACGCCTGTGGCGAAGCGCTCGCTCATCAGCAGATGCTGCTCTACGCCGAAAAGAAGCACGCCCTGCTCATCGTGCTGCAGGGATCGGATGCGTCAGGAAAAGACGGCGCCATTCGCCGCGCCTTCACCTGCTTCAATCCGCAGGGCGTCAATGTGACGAGCTTCAAAGAGCCGACGCCTGTGGAGCTCGCGCATGATTTTCTCTGGCGCATCCACAAGCGCGTCCCGGCCAAGGGAGATGTGGCGATCTTCAATCGCTCGCATTACGAGGATGTGCTGATCACCCGCGTGCGCAAGACCATCGACGACAAGACGGCCGTCGACCGCATGGAGCGCATACGCGAGTTCGAGACCCTGCTCGTCGAAAGCGGCACGGCGATCTTGAAGTTCTTCCTGCACATCAGCAAGGAAGAGCAGCTCGCCCGCTTCGAGAAGCGGCTCGTCGATCCCGAGCGCAACTGGAAGATCAGCGAGGCCGATTATTCCGAGCGGCCCTTCTGGGACGATTACGTCAAGGCCTATGAGCAGGCCTTGAGCGCGACCAGCGCGAAGAGCGCGCCGTGGTATGTGATCCCCTCCGACTACAAATGGTTCCGCGACCTCGCTCTCTCACAGATCGTCGCCGCCACGATGGAAGATCTCCACATGCGCTTTCCCGAACCCTCGGTGGATCTGGCCGATATCCGGCGCAAATATCACGCGGCGCTGGCCGCGCAGGAGGCGGGCGAATAGGGGGCGACCTCTATTCGTCCTCCAGCATTCGCAGCGCCTCTTTCGTGTCAACGTCGATCAGGGCGCCGTCATCCTCGACGCAGCATTCGACGACGCGCGACCCAAGGAATTCAATCAGGCGGCCAGCGCCGCGATCGCCTTCAAGCATTGCGATCGCGGGGAAAAGCTCGCGGGCGATCAGCGCCGGATTGCCGCGCCGTCCCGCCCGCACGGGCGCCGCCGCGAGCGGAGCTGGCGTCGAGGCGGCGCACCCGCGCTCAAAGGCGCCGATAAGCCGGTCGATCAGCGCGGCCGAGACCAGCGGCATGTCCCCAAGCAGGATCACGGCCCCCGCGCATGTCGAAGGCACGGCGCCGACGCCGCGCCGCAGCGAGGCGGCGAGCCCCGTGGCGTAATCCGGATTGGCGACGAAACAGAGGTCGAAGCCCTGCAAGACTGATTCGACCTCCGCGGCGCGATGTCCGGTGACGACGATGACTGGCCTTGCCGATGACGACAGCGCCGCCTCGGCGACGTGACGCACGAGTGGTTTGCCGGCGAGCGGTGCGACAAGCTTGGTCGCGGCGCCGGAGTCTTCGGTAAAACGCGTCGCGCGTCCTGCCGCGAGGATGATGGCGACCGCCAATTTCATGCCATTGCTCGCGCCCACCAACGAGATGATCTATGACGCGCAGCGATTCTACGATTCGGCCTTGGCCATCGTCGCAGGCATCCCCTCCGTGCCAAGGATGATGAGACAAAGACCTGCCGGGAGTTTACCCTTGAGGGCATAGGACAAACATCCCGTGGTTATGCCCCCAATCAAAGACAGCAAGACCCTTGCGGCAGCCGGCGCT